>Ga0315280_10000267_pt1 | contig 98629 bp, 92 predicted proteins | sample YL17G06_40_MG_FD_203697 | JGI IMG/M metagenome (GOLD analysis project Ga0315280, IMG submission 203697) | Sediment microbial communities from Yellowstone Lake, YNP, Wyoming, USA - YL17G06_40 | ecosystem: Environmental > Aquatic > Freshwater > Lake > Sediment | place: USA: Wyoming | collected...
TGACCACTGAAGTAAGCGGAAGGAGCCCGGTCGGGAGCAGGTCTCTGCCAATAATGGCGTTCATGAGAGAGCTCTTGCCGCGCTTGAACTGGCCGAGGACCACGAGGTTGAAGCGGTCCTCAGCGAGTTTGACGAGCAGCCCCTGGCACCGCGCAATGCGCTGCTCGTCGCCGCGGGACCTGAGCAAGTCGAGGGCAGAGCGGATCGCCTTTGCAGCCTCCTGCTTGGCATGAGCGTAAGCGCGGAGGGATTCGTCGGCGTCCGCCAAGAAGTTTTCGGTATTCGCCGCCTCCGCAATCGGCCTCCAGGCGATTGCCTGGCCTGTAGGCGCGCTTTGCTCGTCGGGATTCGTGTCTGTCATCGGGATTCTTCCTTGTTCTCTTGTTCCGATGGAATTCTGGGCATGGCGGATGCACGCAAACTCCTCAGAGAGCGCGCTAGCGCGGAGCGAACCGCGCTGCTCGTATCCCCACGCACCGCCTCCAAGGCCTCAATGGCCTCGGGGCTCGCGATCTTACCAAGGGCTTCGGCAGCCGCGATGCGTACAATTAGGTAGGAAGAGCCCAGCACCGACCGCAAGGCTGAGACACTTGCTTGATCACCGATCTCGCCCAGTGCCCGTGCGGCGGCCTCGAGTAGATAGGGATCGCGGCCCCCTTTCAACACCTCCATGAGAGCAGCCACCGCACCAGGTGACTTCAGTCTCCCAAGTATCTCTGCCGCGCGCACAGACGTGGCCGGTTCTGGACGGCGCAGAGCCGCCATTACCTTCTCGGCGAAGGACTTCTTGTCCAGTTCGCTGAGCAGGGCTCCACAGGCCGAGCACAGTCGGTCCGTTTCATCCACCTCGCGCCAGCATTTCGGGCAGAACCAGTGCATCGCTTGCGCCTATCTTCTACTCGCCTGGGTCTGCGTCGGCCGCCACAACTCCTCTGACACAGACGTAAGCGACTGTTCCTGGGCCGCCAATTCCCCTTGTCGCGCGGAGACCTCCTCGGCGGCCCTGCGCCTCTGCGCGACCGCACGCTGGATGGCCTCGTCGATCCCCGCGATGGTCGCGTCCATCGCCTCGATGATGCCGCGCTCGTAGTTGCGCAGACTTTCCTGGAGACGACGCACGAAGTCATAGCGGACTCGGCCGCCATGCATATCCAATTGCTCGACCAGTTTGGCCTGCACCGCGGCCAACAGCCGGGGCCGAACCCACCGTCCGGGCAGCAGGTAGAGAAGAGATCCCACCAGGGCGTCCGGCGACACCTGCATCTGCCAGGGGGCAAAGAAGAACTTACGGTGACCCGCCAGGTCGGCGCTCACACTCAGGTCTCCCACTTCGGCGTGGAATAGCTCGCCGGAGATCCGTGCAAGATCACTGAGCGCATGGTTGATCTGGCTGTTGAAGCGATCAACGGCCTCGTGGAGCGCCTCGGTGACCCGTTTCTCCTCGTGACCGATCCAGTCCTCATACACGGCTTCGATGCTGCTGCGCACATAGGCGTTGAACTTATCCAGCAGAGCATGACCAGAGAGGTCGCTGTTCTCCTGCGCGATTTGCTTCAGTCCAGCAATGAGAATAGGCCGTTGCCTCTCCTGCAACTCCATCCGGTCGCGATCTACAACTTCGGAGACCAGGCGCTCGCCGGCTGCCCGGAGCAGGTGTCGGTTGTCCTCTCGCGCTTGGCGCATCTGCGACAGATATGCCTCAAAGTGAGCGCGCTTCTCCTCCAGTTCTTCCAGGGGCATCGCCAGCGCTGCCCTCTCCAGGGCAATGGCCGCTTGCTGCTGCCGCACCAGGGTGGCTGCCGCACGCAGCGCAGCCTTTACCGCCACCTCGGATTTCTCTGACCGGATGAATTCTGCCAGCGCCGTCTCAAACTCGCCGAGGCCGCTCTCCTCGAGCCGTTGCGCGTTGCCTTCCAGCTTGGCCAGCAGCGCATCCTTGGCGGACAGCGAGAACATGCCCACCTCGTCCTCGCCCAGCGCCGAGGCCAATTGGGCGCGGGAGAAGTCGAGCGATTCCCGCCGATCCTCGGGGGCGACCTGGTCGATCTTGTTCTGGACAAAGAAGATCCGCTGCACTTCTTTGCGGAGGTCCTGGAGAAACTGCAGTTCTGCCTGACTGACAGGCGGGTCAGCCGTGACCAGGAAAACCGCCGCGTCTACGTGTGGGATGAACGAGTAGGCAGTCTCCGTGTTATGGGCATGCACTGAGCCAACGCCAGGAGTGTCGATGATGCGAAGCCCGGTGCTGAGCAATGGGCAGGGCAGGCGCACTATGGCCGCCGATACCCTGCGGCGGTTGGAGGGGTTGCCGCGCTCGGTAACGTAGTCCGCGAGTTCGCAGGCGGCTATGTCGCGCGATGAGCCATCCGCGAAATGCACGGTCACGCTCTCCGTCGCACCATGCTCAATCATGGTGACGACCGAGGTGAGTGGCACCACCGCCGCGGGCAGAAGGTCGCGGCCCAGCAAGGCGTTGATCAGAGTGGTCTTCCCTCGCTTGAACTGCCCCACCATAGCAAGGTTGAACAGGTCGGCTCGCAGGCGCCCCACGATCGCCCGGGCGCGCTCTGCGGCAGCATGATCCGCCCGCGCGGCGGCCACCTCTGCGACGCGCTCCAAGGCCGTGATCGCGGCGTTCCGCGACTGATTCTGTTCTGTGCCTGATGCTTCCATCTCTCACTTCCCGACGAGGACGCTACAGGGAGCCAGGCGGGTGAGCGTTTGGGATGTGCTTCCCCAGATCCGTTCGTAGATACGGGAATGGCCCATGAAGCCCACCACCAGCAGGTCGAAGCCGCCGTCGCGGCAGAAGTTGATAATCGTCTCGACCTCGTGCCCAGGTACCACGTGCGGTTGAAGATCCGCGCCGTGGGCCGCCGCTATCATCTCCGCTTCGCGGTTGACCTGCTCGAAGTAGTGATTCTTCTGTTCCTTCACGGCATCCACTTCGTCTATAGTAGCGGCATAACGGGGCAGGTCCTCCTCGACTGAGATAGAGTGCAGCTCAGCCCCGTAGCGCGCAGCAAGGTCGGCCGCCATCTCGACCGCCCGTTTGGCCCCCGGGGAGCCATCATTCGCAACCAGAATCTTCCTAAACATGGTCTGTAACCTCCGCGAGTTCTCTAGAAACTGGCGCCTCTTGCTGCCTGCCTTTCTCCTCATCAGTGGAGGGCCTGAAGAAGGCCTGCGCGATCAGCGTGGGCAGCACGGCGCTCCCGATGACCACGGTGACCAGGACGGTGTATTGGCTTTGTGTGATGAAGCCGCGCTGGTACCCGAACAAGGCCGATATGGTGCCAAAGGTGAGGCCGGTGGACATGAGCAAGGTGGTGTAGATACCCTCTCGCGATGGCAACCGAAAGGCCCGGGTGAGCGGGAGCACGCCCACCGTCTTGGCGACCAGCTTCACCCCTAGCAGAAGGATGATGAGACCGGCTCCAGCCCATACCGCGGGAAGCGAAACCAGCATGCCCGCCTTCAGGAAATAGAAAGGAGTGAGGAGAGCAAATACGGTGGTTCTCATCCGCCGCACGAGGTCGTGGTGCTGGGCAAAGAGAGAGGCAATCACAAGGCCTGCCAGGTAGGCCGGCAGCACAGCTTCGCTGTTGGCCTTCACTGCCAGGCTCCCCAGCCCGAACAGTACAACGAACAGGAACCTGGTTTCCAACTCGCTGACCCGGCCCCCGTAAGCCCTGAAGAACCAATGGGCGAAACGCGGCAGCAGGACTATGACTGCAATGCTCACGACAGCAAACAGGGCGAGCCAGGCATTGTAGTTGGCGAACAGCACGCCCAGGGCAAGCACCGTACCCAGGTCGGTGATGAAGCAGGCAGCGAGGATCAATTTCCCCAGGTCAGTGCGGTTGAGGCCGGTCTCAAGCATCACCGCATAGACTACCGCCACCGAAGTGGTGGAGAGGGCGATGCCGGCGATCTGAGCCGCGCGCAGGCTCCAGCCTGCCAGATAGTGGGCGAACAGCAACGCCGCCCCGAAGGGGAACAAGAACGACACGAGGCCAATTGCCAGGCTAGGCTTGAGGTGTTTGCGGAGAGCTTCCGGCTCGATCTCCGCCCCGGCCAGGAAAGTGAGCAGGATTGCTCCGAAGCCGGCAAGGAAGTTCGTCCATTCGGTCGCATGGAGACCGAGATAGTTGCCGCCGAGCACTCCCATCGCAATCTCGATCAGGGAAACCGAAATGGCCGTCCGAACGGAGATCAGGCCCGCTGCCAGGGCGAGTGCTGTCCATAGTGCTGCGACGCCCCACTGGTTCATGCTCACTTCCTCCTCGTACGAACCTTCTCTGTGCTGAACATGCTCTGGACTCTTTCAGAGCCAGATCAGGAGTCATCAGCACGCGGCGGTTCGGACGAGTCGGTCTCATCGCGGGCGGCACTCCATCGCCCCTATCCACGATATCCTTTGTGGCTATTCTTCTGGTGGCTCTCCTGCCAGTTTTCGTGTTGCCCTGATCCAAGCATCCTTCTCGCTGCCCCAGGGCTCTTCCCGGAACCTATAGTCGTTCTTGCGAATGATCTCTCCGAGTTCTCCGCAAAGCGTTCCCAGTTTCCCAGACTCGCTAGCGAGTAGGAACCTTCTAACCGCGCCAGTGCTTTGCTTCAGCGCGGTTCGCAGGTGAGGCAGACATAGCCCGCCCGAGGCCTCGTAGTCTTCCCCGAGCCCACCCGCATCCATGTGCTCCAACAGGGTTTCAAGGTATCGCTTCTCTGCCGCGGCTGCGATCTCGCATGCCGGGCATGAAGGCCTGCGTCGCCGGCTTTCCCCGGCCGGGCGGTCACTGCCATCGCCAATGTCAAGCGACAGGATGTCCTGCCACAGGATCGAGATGCTGAGCGGGTCGCCGCGGTGCTGCAACTGCCAGGAATGTTCCCGGCAGAAGCCACGCGACGCGCGCAGCCTCTCCCGCACCCCAGGATCGTTGACGGATTCGTGCAGCAGCCCACGCAGGTAGCGGTCAACGGCATTGGACGCGAGTCGGCACACGGCGCAGCCCGGCTCAGCGAGCGCCTCTTTCACGTCGTGGTAGGTCATGTGCCTACTCGGCTGCTTCGCCGTCCTCATCGCCCAAATCATCTCCATATAGTCGAAAGGCTCCTGACCCTTGCACCATCCGGTGCAGATCAGGAGCCATTAGCCGCAAAGGCTGTTTGGGCCGTACATCTGGCCCAGGCGGTCTCCATCGCCCTTCGAACCACAATATACCCGATCCGACCCGGCCAGTCAACAAGGCAAAACGTGGCCAGGATTCCGTGGGGTCACATACGGAAGTCGTCTCCGAGGTAGAACTGCTTGGCGACGGGATCAGCGGCGACCTGGGCGGAGTGCCCGTGCACCAGCACCCTCCCCTCGAACATGACATAGGCGCGGTCGGTAATCGCCAGCGTGTCTCGGACGTTGTGGTCGGTCACCAGTATTCCCAGGCCTCTCGCCTTGAGATCCGAGATAATGCGCTGGATCTCTGTGATGGTGATCGGGTCCACTCCGAGGAAGGGCTCGTCCAGCAGGAGGAACTGCGGCTGTGAGCAGAGCGCCCTCGCCACTTCGACGCGTCGCTGCTCCCCACCGGAGATCTGGTAGGCCTTGTACTTCCGGAGGTGAGATATGTCCAACTCCGAGAGCAGTTGCTCCGTGCGCGCCTGCTGTTCAGTCCTGCTCAGGCCCTGCATCTCCAGGATCGCGAGCAGGTTCTGCTCGACGGTCATCCTGCGGAAGATTGAAGTCTCCTGGGGCAGGTAGCCCAGTCCCCGCCGGGCACGTTGGTGCATCGGCAGGGTGGTGATGTCGCGACCGTTCAGCAACACGCGTCCCGCGTCAGCGCGGATGACTCCCATCAGTATGTAAAACGTCGTGGTCTTGCCCGCGCCATTGGGGCCGAGAAGGCCGACGATCTCCCCCTGCCGGACCGAGATGTCAACCTCATTGACGACACGTCGGCGGCGATATGCTTTAACCAGGCCTTCGCCACGGAGCTCCACACGGAGCTTGTCCTCTGCTCTGGCGTCGGCGTCCATCATGTCCTTGGTACGATTATCGCCCACCCTCAACAACTCTCTGCCTACAGCCGCGTCGGTTGCCGCCGGCCGGTGATCAGGGCCTTGCTGTGGTGGGCGGTCGCTGTCGGTCTTCACATCGCGCTCAAAAGTCTAAGCCATCTTTCTCCAGCCCACACAGATGGCAAGTGTCATTGAGGAGAGAGACCGTGATACGGTTTCCCTCGTACTCCAACACGTTCAGACAGCAGGTGTCCTGCCGTATGCGCCAGAAGGCGTCATCGCCCAGGCCCAGAGCGGCACACAGCAACAGCTTGTTCACGACCCGATGGGACACCACCGCAACTGTGGTATCCGCTTGGTGCGCAACGATCTCGTTCAGCGCAGAGGTTGCGCGCTGGCGCACTTCGGCGAGTGTCTCACCCTTCGGCGGACGGCCTGAGTGCGGCTCGGCCTGCCACCGGGCGTACAGGTCTGGATACTGCTGCTTGATGCGCTCGTGTTGCTGTCCTTCCCATGCCCCGTAGTCCATGTCTGTGAGACCGTCAACCTGGCGCGGACGCAGTCCATGAGAGTTCGCCATACACTCCGCCGTGGCGAGGGCCCTGATCAGCGGGCTGCAATAGACGGCAGCAAGATGCTCCTCCGATAGACGCTCTGCGAGCGCGCCGGCCTGCCTGAACCCATCTTCACTCAACGGAATATCGGCACGACCGCGGAAGATCAGTTGACGGTTCCATTCAGTTTGCCCGTGCCGGATGAGCAAGACTCTGGCCATTGTCGTTCCCTCGATGAAACAGAATGCCGCATGGTCTCAGTTTTTCTCGGTGATGCTTGCGGCGTGGGATTGCGTGCTGCGCTCGGGTGGCATCTAGCGCTGTTCCCCATCTCTCTCGGCGACTTTTTCGAGGATCTGCCGATCAATCCAGCTCTTTGCGCGGCGAGCGTATTCCGCCTCTGCATCTCGATACTCTATTGGGTGGTCTCTCTTATGCGCACGTAGGATACCTTCGATGGCTGCTCTAACCTCCTTGTCAAGATGATCCTCATAACAGTGAAATAGCGCGTCGATCGCTCGCCTAACGTCGGCCGAGCCGGCAAAACGCTCAGTAACAGGAATCGCGAAGAGCAGGACTTCACGATCGGCGGATGAATCAATGGAAGCCACCAGTAAATCGCGAGTCCAGGAGGCCTCGGCAGTCGTGACCGGTATCAAGATTTCTGACGCTACTTGAGCGACCTCCTTGTCTATGTCTCTTCTGCAAGTGACCAGAACGGGCAAGGCAATTTCCCAGAGCTGACGCGAGTCTGCTAAGGCAGCCGGCATTTCCCGAAGCGCCCAAAGCCTGACAGTCCTGTTCTCGCCCATCTCGCAGATCCGTCGCAATAGGCTAACCCTCCGGACTCCAGCATTGCCCGCGCCATAGTCATAGGCTTTCCACAGCGACCTCTGGACAGTGACCCACAACTCTCTCGTGGCGATTACCAGCAGGAGGCTCTCTAGTTGACGTACTCCCGCGCCGCCGAGCATGACGAGTTGCTGAATCACTCCTCTAGCCATGCTCACAATCACCCGCAGCCTCAACGAGCCCGGTTCTCTGGCAAGTCGCCCCGCAAGACCTGCTAGCGTCCGCGAAAGCATCCTTGCCCGCTTCTCCCTTACCTCGCGCTCCCTCTTCGCCCGGGTTTCTCCACTTGAGCCGTACCCCAGCGGTACCTCCTGGTCTCTGGCTTGCTGCGATCCTTCCCCGAGCGGTTGTTGAGGGGCACAACTCATCAGCACAAGCGCGCTAATGCCCGCCCAACCAAGTTGAATCAGCACGTTCCATACCCCCCGTTTGTGACCCCGAGGTTCGCTCTGCCAATGATTCTGCTCTTGCTCGTCGCGTCAGTCGTCGCTGGAATTCCTCCGACCGCTTCTTCCATCCTTAACAGCTCAGCGAGACATCCGCTCGGCCACATAAGACGTGTCGCTCCGTCATTCTGGCCGTGCCTGACGAGTAGGATTCTGGTCATTTTCTGCCTCCATGGCTGGATTCAGAAGCTGATGCAGAGGTGTCCGGGCTCTGCGCGTAGATCGAGAGCACTAACCGGCGTCGGTGTTCGTCCTGCAAATCAGACAGGCGCAGCACGATCACATCTGCCCCCTCCTCGGCATACCGGACGGCGCGGAGCAACGCCCTAAGCCCAGAGAGACGCAGCTCGGGCAAGGCCGCCAGGATGGTCAACCGGAGGTTTGCCTCTTCCGTGATTACCTCCGGCGGAACCGAAGCGTCGGGCTTGGACTGTCTCAGACGTGGTCTTCGCATGGCATGACTCCTGCCGCGGCTCACCTAGCCGCTCGGCTCAGTCGTCCATAGGTTGCCCAGGTATGTTGCGGTTTCGGGAAAGCCATTTCGGATGTCTTCGATCAACCGTTCGGCGATCGGTGGGTAGATCGTCGGAAGCGAATCGAGCGGAATCCAGTGAGCCTCGTCAAGGTGCTCTCCGGGTGTCTTTGCCGGCGTGACGCCGAACTCGCCTCCTACGATCTCGCCGAGAAAGAACAGGTTCACGTGGTGCTTTCGGCGGTCTGGCGAGATCACATCGGCCACATACAAGAGTTTTCTAAGTGTGATCTCCAGGCCGGTTTCCTCTCTCATCTCGCGCCGGGCACAGGCCGCCACCGTCTCTCCTTCCTTGATCGCACCCCCCGGCAGAACCCAGTAGCTGAGGCCGAGGCGACGATGTTTCATGAGCAGTATCTCCGACCCACGTAACAGGATGACCACCATGCGCACCTTCATCTCCTCGTCTCCTCTCAACGAACTCGATACAGCACCACGGCTCCGGCCAGCATGAGCACCGCGGCATAGCCGAATCCAGCCACCGGCGACACGACTGTCCACAATAAACCTACTGCCGCGCTGGCCACCAGGTCGCCCACACCGTTCACGGTCGCCATCAGCCCATATCCCGTTCCGCGAACTTCGCCCACTACGTAGTCGGCGGTAATCGCGCCTTCCAGTGCATCCTGGGCGGCGATGTATGCGCCCGCGAGGGCAAACAGAAGCAACAGGTAGGCCGGGCTACGCACCGCGCGGAGAAAGGCCAATGCAAATCCGGCCGCCACGACCGCCCCAACAATGTAGCCCAGCGCCAGCAGCCCGCGACGTCCTATCTTGTCGCTCAGCGCACCGATAGGAAACGATGCGCCCGCGTAGACGATGTTCCGCGCCACATACAGCATGGCGGCAATCTGCGCTGCTCGCACGACCCCATGGGTCGGAGTCAGCAGTTGCGTTGCAGCCAGGATCAGAAGTGTGTGCGCGAAATCCCCGATTCCAAACAGACCCACGCCGGTCAAAAGCCGTATGTAGGACCGGGGCAGTGATTTGACTGTGGCCCAGAATCGCATCCCATGGTTCGGCGCTCTCCGCCGCTCGGTGACCAGGAATGCAAACGCCAGCGCCGAACTCACCCCGGGAATCAGGGTGAGCCAGAAGATCAGACGGAACGGGGCCGAGGGATGATTCGCCGCATGGGGCTGGAGCAGGGCCAGAAGCGCGACCGCCATCATCGGGCCGACGACAGCCCCCAGAGTATCGCCAGCGCGGTGGAAGCCGAACGCCTTGCCGCGGCTTTGGGCGGGGACAGACTCGGCCAGCATGGCATCCCGCAAGGGACCTCTGACCCCGCGCCCAAACCAGGCGATGGTGCGCCCCACTAACACCAGCGGCCAGGAGAAGGCCAGAGCGAAGAGCGCCTTGGCGACGCCGGTAAGGAAATACCCGCCGACAGCGATCGCCTTTCGATGCCCGATGCGATCCGAGTACCACCCAGCGCCCAGTTTGGCGAAGCTGGATATGGCATCTGCCACGCCCTCGATCATTCCCAGGGCAGCCGCCGGAGCCCCAATGGCTGTCAGAAACGCCGGGAGCACCGCGGTCGCCATCTCGTGGCCAGCGTCAGAAAGAAAGCTGGTCAGGCCCATGCCGATGACGTTGCGGTTCAGCCAGGCGCTGGTAGACCTCCCAGCATCCGTTTCATCGTCTCTACTCGTCATCGCGAACCTCCGGCAGGGGCAGCTACAAAGGGCTGGTGAAGCGCGCGGCCTCTCCCAACTCAGCCTCAATCTCGAGCAGCCGGTTGTACTTGCAGATGCGCTCGCTGCGACAGGCCGACCCCGTCTTGATCTGTCCGCCTCCCATCGCCACCGCGAAATCGGCCATGAAGGAGTCTTCCGTTTCGCCGGAGCGATGGGAGATGACGAACCCCCAGCCGGCCTTGCGGCACAACTCAATCGCCTCTATCGTCTCCGTGACGGTGCCGATTTGGTTGAGCTTGATGAGCACGGCGTTTGTCGCTGCCGTGGCAATACCGCGCTCGATGAACTTGGTGTTGGTCACATACAGGTCGTCGCCGACGATCTGGACCTTGTGGCCTAGCGCCTCCGTCTGCGCGGCAAAGCCCTCCCAGTCATCCTCGGCCAGGCCGTCCTCAATGGACACAATCGGGTAACGCTCGATCCACCGACGGTAGAGTTCCGTCATCTCTGCGCTGGTCTTCTCGCCGCCTCCAGACTTGGACAGCCTGTAGACGCCGCCCTCATAGAACGAGCTTGCCGCGGGATCGAGTGCAATAGCAACATCCTGCCCCGGTCGGTAGCCAGCCGCTTCAATCGCCTCCACTATGACCTCGCAGGCTTCTTCATTGCTCTTCAGATTCGGGGCGAACCCTCCCTCATCGCCCACGGCCGTCACGTAACCCCTCTTCTTGAGAATGGCCTTCAGAGCATGAAAGGTCTCTGTTCCGTAGCGCAGTGCCTCCGCGAAGGTCGGAGCCCCGAGCGGCATAACCATGAACTCCTGAAAGTCAACGCTGTTGTCGGCGTGCTTGCCGCCATTCAGAATGTTCATCATAGGTACAGGCAACCGAGTGGCCCCCGTACCGCCAAGATAGCGATATAGCGGCAGGCTCGTGTTCTCAGCCGCAGCCCGCGCCACTGCCATTGACACACCAAGGATGGCGTTGGCTCCCAAGCTGCTCTTGTTGGAAGTGCCGTCGAGGGCGACCATCAACCCGTCAATCTCAACCTGGTGTGACGGGTCGAGGCCCCGGAGCCGAGGAGCAATGACATCGTTGACGTTGGCCACAGCTCTCATCACTCCCTTGCCGCCGTAGCGCGCGGCATCTCCATCACGAAGTTCAACTGCCTCGTTCTCACCCGTCGAGGCGCCCGATGGCACCGAGGCCGCGGCTCGTACCCCGTCGCTGAGGGTCACCGTAACTCTCACCGTGGGATTGCCTCGTGAGTCGAGGATTTCCAGGGCCTTCACAGACTCGATAACGCTTCGCATCCGATTCTCCTTTCATTGTTGCGCTGGGTCAGAGGGGCCGGTCATTGCCCTCACGTTCGCCTGGAGAGGCCGTGTGCAGAGCGCCCTTGCTCCGCTCTCTTGCCCGCGTTTCCTTTCGCCTGGCAGCATCCGCTAGTTCCTGTAAGTCCAAGCCCGCGGGCTGGTATCCCGCCAGTTTCCGTGCAGCATGCGCCCACGCGTCGATCTCATCCCCGAAAGGTTCCTCTCGGTAGCGGTGTTCGTGTTTCCGCAGATACTCGCTCACCTCTTTGCTCAAGGCAGTCAGTTTCTGCTTCTCAAGCCCCGCCAACTCGTTGGCCTGGTCAGGCGAAGCGCACCGCTCCAAGCATCCGATAAGATGGCGATAGCACAGACCCTCAGAACCCGCATAGAGGGCTTTCATCTCCGGCGCGAGCGCAGGATTGAACAGCGCGTCAATGAAGAAACCCAGGTATGAGGCCTCGCGCTTTTCTTCGGATTCACACGCCGGGCACGCTTTGCGTGGGCGAAGAGCATCGCAGGCACGCTGGATCGTCCGCCGCCTGCTGCGGGACGCGGCCGATGCCTGGCGACGGCGCAGACCTCGCAGCGCTTCCGCAAGACGGCCCTCCGCGATCTCGAGCAGACTCTCGAGCACTGTTGCGTAGCCCATGTGGTCAGCGTACTCGCGCGATTCAACGTTGAGCAGCAACAGCGTGTGGCGACCGCACCAGCCCCCGCTTTCGACGAGCCGCAATCGCATGCCAGGGTCCAGCACACCGTCGTTCAGGAAGAAGGAGAAGTTGCGCCGGGTGCCCTCTGCCAGGATGCCGCAGATAGGACACCCCGGCCGTCGCAGCCCGTCCTCAAGTTCTATCCAGATCAGACCCTTTTCCATGGCACTCAAAACGAAAAGGCTCCTGCCCACTGTTTGGTGGGACAGGAGCCATTAGCCTGCGAACGAAACTTCAGGCTGTTCAGGCTGACGCCGGAGCCTGGGCGGTCTCCATCGCCCTCGTGTGCAATCCTATGCCCTCGAGGCCTTCCTTGTCAATCTCCTCGGCTTGTCGTTCACGCCCAGATGCGACGGCTCATGCTCCGCCGATGAAGGTGTACACTCGCCGCCCAAAACAAGATGGCAAACGCCAACAGCACCGGCAGCCCCGCCCAGTCCAATCCTCTCTCGCCGGCCTTCTGCATCCTCGATGCCCTCCCAGACAGGGGTAACTATGAGCGCAGAGAATACCACAATATGGGCTGTGCCGGGGCTCTGGACGGCAGATGAGTTTTTGGACACGACGCCTTGTGGAGAAACGCCTTCGCCAAGTAGTTCATTTGACAGCCCGCTGAGACACCTTCACCAGGGGGGGGCCAGCCGATGATCCCAGGCAGGGATATCGTGATTCCCCCGCATCTATTGTCCTCCTGCGCCGGTATTCCTGCCAGTGCTGACAGGCAGCCGGTGCAGGAGCACTCAGACCGACCACGGAATGTGTCTGCCTGGAGCCCAGGGTCTGCGGCGGAGGCATGTGATCTGCAATGGCGGCCGAAGAAGGCTTTGAACAGGAGCTCGACCGGATTCGCAAGGCCTACGCGCGACGGGCGGAGGAGGGGCTCTCGTCTCGCTACAGCTTCCTTGCGCCGGACCACCTTATGGCCCAGCAGGACCAGGAGAAGGCGCTGCTGAGAGGGCTGGCGGAGGCCCGGCTGGCGGCCTTCGGTCGCCTGCGGGTGCTGGACGTGGGGTGTGGGACCGGCTCGCTGCTGCTGAACTTCTTGCGCTATGGATTCGCGGCGGAGAATCTCCACGGCATAGACCTGCTGGAGCAGTCGGTAGCGTGCGCGCGAGGGCGACTGCCCTCCGGGGTCACTCTGACGGTGGGCAGCGCCACCGAGCTCCCCTATCCCGATGGCTGCTACGACTTGGTGAGCCAGTACACGGTTTTCTCCTCGGTGCTGGACGAAAAGACAGCGCGTCAGATGGCGGCAGAGATGTGGCGGGTGCTCGCCCCAGGAGGCAGCATTATCTGGGTGGACCTGCGCCGCAACAACCCCTGGAACCCCGACGTGCGCGGCATTCCGTTGAAGGAGGTGCGGGGGCTGTTCCCGGAGGCGGCCTGCCGCGCCCGGCGCATTCTGCTGGCGCCCCCCATCGCCCGCCGGGTGGCGCCGATCTCAGCTCCCCTCGCGCGGCTGTTGGGATTGCTTCCGCTGCTGCGGTCCCATCTGTTCGCGATGTTGAGAAAGCCACCGCCGGCAGAGGAGGGAGGGCGTTGACGGAAGAGCAGGCGCGGGTCGGGTTCTCCCCTCCGGACATCAGTGAGGAGGAGATCGCCGAAGTGGTAGCTGCGCTGCGCAGCGGCTGGCTGACCACGGGGCCACGGGTGCGCGAGTTCGAGTCGGAGTTCGCCACCTTCTGCGGGGCCAAGCACGCGGTGGGGCTGAATTCCTGCACCGCCGCCCTGCACCTGGCCTTGCTGGGATGTGGCATCGGGCCGGGAGACGAAGTCATCCTGCCCACGATGACCTTCGCCGCGACCGCTGAGGTCGTCCTCGCGGCCGGAGCGACGCCGGTGCTGGTAGATGTCGAAGCAGACACCCTGTGTATTGACCCGGAGGCGGTTGCGGCGGCGGTGACGGAGCAGACGCGGGCGCTGCTGCCGGTGGACTATGGCGGGCAGGCGGCCGAGATGTCCTCGCTGGGGGCGCTGGCGGAGCGGCACGGCCTGGCACTGATAGATGATGCGGCGCACGCGGTCTGGACGACCTATGGCGGTCGGCACGTAGGCAGCCTCGCCCGCGCTGCCTGCTTCAGCTTCTATGCCACCAAGAATCTCACCACGGGCGAGGGGGGAATGCTCACCACAGACGACGAGGAGCTGGCCGGACGAGTGCGCATGCTGAGCCTGCACGGGCTGAGCCGGGGCGCCTGGCGGCGCTACACCGCCCAGGGCTCGTGGGATTACGATATCCAGAGGCCGGGGTGGAAGTATAACCTCACCGACATCGCGGCGGCGCTAGGGCTAGCGCAGCTCCGACGCCTGCCCCGGATGCAGGAGCGCCGGGCGGCGCTGGTGGCGCTGTATGACCGGGCGCTGGGCAGCATCGAGGAGATTGAGTTCCTGCGGGACCGCAACCGGGGCCGGCACAGCCATCATCTGTACGTGATTCTGCTCAGGCTGGACAGGCTTAGCATCGACCGCGCGCGCTTCATCGAGGAGTTGCGGACGAGGGGGATCGCGGCGAGCGTCCATTTCAAGCCCTTGCACCTGCACTCGCTATATGTCGAGGGCGGGGCCGGCCGCCTCCAGCCGGTGCCGGTGGCCGAGGCGATCTACCCGCGGCTGGTCTCCCTGCCGCTTTCCAGCGCGCACCGGGAGGAGGATGTTGACCGGGTGGCGCAGGAGGTGAAAGAGATTGTCCGCCGGCATCGCCGCTGAGCCCGCCTGGAAGCGGCCCCTCGATCTGCTGCTGGCGAGCGCGGCGCTCGCCCTGTGCTGTCCGGTGATGCTGTGCGCGGCGGTGGCGGTGGCTGTCTCCTCCCGCGGGCCGGTGATGTTTCGCCAGCGGCGAGTGGGCCGGGGAGGGAGGGAGTTCACGCTCCTCAAGTTTCGCACGATGCGGGTGGCCCCGGCCCAGACTCAGGCCGGCCCCGCCGCCGCGGAGCAGAAGCGCATCACGCGCGCGGGCCGGCTGCTGCGGGCGAGCAAGATTGACGAACTGCCCCAGCTCTGGAACGTGCTGTGGGGGGAGATGAGCATGGTCGGGCCAAGGCCGGAGCTTCCCCGCTATGTCCGCTGCTATCCTGAGCAATATCGGAGAATCCTGAGCGTGCGCCCGGGGATCACCGACCTGGCCTCGATCGTCTATCGCAATGAAGGGGAGTTGCTGGCGGCAGCGGAGAATCCTGAGGATAAGTACGTGAGCGAGGTCTTGCCAGTCAAGCTGCGGCTCAACCTGGAGTACGTCACCCGGCCGGGCCTGTTGCGCGATCTCCGGCTACTCTGGCTGACGGCGGGAAAGCTGCTGCGGCTCCCCACGCGGAGGGACGCCGTCGGCGCTCCCGGCCGCGCGAGGGACGACAGACAGAAGCGAGGGTGAGTCAGAGATGCGCCTGCCCAGCCTGGGCCAGTTGGGTTTGTTCTTGCTCGACGCGACCATGGTGGCTGCCGCCCACCTGCTCGCCTTTCTCCTGCGTTTCGATGTGCACGTCCCTGCGAAGGAGATCCCCTCCCTGCTCCGCTCCACGCCGGTGGTGCTTGCCCTCTACCTCCCCTGCTTCTATGCCTTTGGCTGCTACCGGGTCCTCTGGCGCTACGGCGGATTGCAGGACATCGGCCGGGTGGTGCAGGCGACCGCGGCGGGCTTCGCCCTTACGCAGGCCGTGAGCCTGCTGGTGCTTCATCCATGGCTGGCCTACCCCCGCTCGGTGCCGGCAATCGAGATGGTCTTCGTCTTCCTGTTCGCGAGCGGCCTTCGCTTGGGACAGCAGGCCTCGAGCGAGTCGGGCCTTCGGCACAAGAGCGCGGGGCGCGTGAAACGACTTCTCATCATCGGCGCGGGCCAGGCGGCGAGCACCATTCTCCGGGAGATGCGTGCGAACCACCGACTGGATTACCAACTGGTGGGGCTACTGGACGATGATCCGAAGAAGTGGCGCCGCTCGCTCAACGGGGTGCGGGTGCTGGGTCCGGTGGCGAAAGTGGGACACTTCGCCCGGCTGCTCCGCGTTTCGGAGCTGCTGATCGCCATTCCCACGGCTAGCCCCGCTGAATTTCGCCAGATAGTGGGACTCTGCCAGGAGACGGGCCTGCCGGTGAAGACGATGCCGGCGATCGGCGACATCGTGACCGGCCGGACCTCGGTGAGCCGGCTTCGCAACGTCGAGATTGAGGACCTTCTGGGCCGGGAGACCCACGAGGTGGACACGGAAAGCATCACCCGCTATGTCAACGGGGCGACGGTGCTGGTGACCGGCGCCGGCGGGTCCATCGGCGCTGAGATCTGCCGCCAACTGAGAGAGCTGGGGCCGGCGCGGGTGTTGCTCTTCGGGCGAGGTGAGAACAGCATCTACGAGATTCACAAGGAACTGACGCTGCGCCAGAGCGACGTGGCGCTGGAGCAGGTGATCGGGGATGTCGCCAACTACGGCAAGCTGGAGCGCGTCTTCGCCCTCTACCGTCCGGAGGTGGTCTTCCACGCCGCCGCCCACAAGCACGTCCCGCTCTCGGAGCTGAACGTGGACGAGGCGGTGATGACCAATGTCATCGGCACCGCGAACTTGCTCCAGGTGGCCTCTGACTATGGGGCGCAGCGTGTGATCTGCATCTCCACCGATAAGGCGGTGGAGCCGAGCAGCGTGATGGGGGCCACCAAGCGGGCGATGGAGCAACTGGTGATGGCCTACCGGGGCCGGGGGCCGATCGTGGCCGTGGTGCGCTTCGGGAACGTGCTGGGAAGCAGGGGAAGCGTGGTACCTCTCTTCCGGGAGCAGATCGCGCGGGGCGGGCCGGTTACCGTCACCGACCCGAGAATGACGCGCTTCTTCATGACAGTGAAGGAGGCGGCGCGCCTGGTGCTGCGGGCGGGGTCGCTGGCGAGTGGGGGGGAGATCTTCGTCCTCGATATGGGCGAGCCGGTGAGGGTCGCGGACATGGCGCGGCAGATGATCCGGCTCTCCGGCCTGGAGCCAGAGAAAGATGTGGGGATCGAGTATGTGGGCATCCGCCCAGGAGAGAAACTCCACGAAGGGCTGGTCAACGAGGGAGAGCGGCTGGCGCCCACCGAGCAGGCGGGGATCTGGCTGGTGGAGAGCCTCTGCCCGCCTCGGCTGCCGAGCGAGGAAGACCTCAAGCGGCTTCGCGAGCTGGTGGTGGCGATGGACAATAGCAGTCTCCGGGCCGAGCTTCGACGGCTGGTCCCCGAATACGGGGCCTACCGGGATGTGGTCTGAACCCCAAATCCTGGTCCACCTGCAATGAGAGTAAACGCGAGTCCAGAACTGCTCTCAGGAGGACCAGAAGATGAAGCGGAAACGGCAGGCCGAGTCCGGCACTCTGGGGTTCGAGTTCTGCCGCAAGATGGGCGTGAGATTGCCCTGACAGGCCTCGGAGCGCAGTTCAGGATTCAGTCGCCAGGGTGGGAGAGGGGCCGAGCAAGCCGGCGATCTTCGCCACCGCAGCGTGCTTCGTGCGGGTGTCGGAGTGCAGGTACTTGGCGGTGGTTTCGAGGTCGGAGTGGCCGAGCAGTTCCTGAACCGTGCGGACATCCACGCCGTTGCGGATGAGATGGGTGGCGAAGGTGTGGCGCAGCTTGTGAGGGGTGATGCCCTGACCTTCCAGGCCAGCCTTGCGGATGGCTCTGCCGACGGTGCGGTTGACGGCGCGGCAGGCCAGCGGGTTCCCCTCTCGGCTGACGAAGAGGTGCCGGCTGCCGGTGCTTGGGCGGTGGGCGAGGTAGTCGCTGATGGCTTCAACGACCGCTTCGTTGAGCGGCACGACTCGCTCTTTTGAGCCCTTGCCATGAACCAGTAGTTGCCTGTTGTCCAGGTCCAGGTCGTCCAGGGTGATGCCGATGGCTTCGCTGCGCCGAATCCCGGTCGAGAGCAGCAGGACTATCATGGCTTTCGACCAGGGCCTGGTGGCGGCCTCGATGAGCCGCTGGGCTTGCTCGGGAGTAAGGCAGACCGGCAGGTTCTGGGAGACCTTCGGAAGCGGTAACCGCCGAGCGGGATTGTGCTTGGCATGGCCCATGTCTTGCAGGAAGCCGAAGAAGGATGAGAGGCAGGCGTACTTCCGCCGGACCGTGAGAGGCGCTGCTCCTTTCAGGCTTACCCCGAACTGGATGATCATCTCTCGGGTGATGTCGTCTGGCTGAGGTATCGTGCCTGACCTGGCCTCCACGAAGTCGCGGAACATCCGCAGGTCTGTTGCATACGCGGAGGTGGTGAGTTGTGAGTACCCGCGGTAGGACCTGATGTAATCGAGGAACATCTCAACCGCCTCATCGAAGTCCACTTGCCTGTTGGCTGTCTGTGTGCCCTTCTCGGTCGTCTCTGCTACCGTCATGCTGTCGGCTCCTTTCGCCCTGTTCTGGCATGACATCAATCACTCGTATAACAGAGCAAGTCAAGCGGAATGTTGGGCAGGAGGAGCTAGGTATTGCACCATAGTGCTGCTCGTGAGCGGGCGGGGAGATCGGATTTAATCACTGGGCCCCCACGCGGGTGATCCCGAGTTAGAGACTGGTCCCCCGCATAGCGAGGTAACCACGAATGAGTAGGTTGGGAGGCGCTGCGGCGTCATCTCGTCTTGATCGCGAGTTTGTGGCTCGCTGGGGCGTGGGATACCCCGTCCCGCATCTCATGACGAGGAGGATGATATGTACCACGTTGGCATCGACATTGGGAAGCGGCGACATGACGCCACTGTGCTGGACGAGGAGGGACAGGAGCGCCTCCACATCTCGTTCCCGAATACGGCCGCCGGCGCAGAGCAGCTGCTGGCACGCCTGGCGCGCCTTGCCGAGGTGAGGCCGGAGCACTTTGGCGTTGTGGTTGAGGCGACGGCCCACTACTGGATGGGGCTGCACGGCTTCCTCACAGCGCGTGGCCTCACGGTCACGGTGATCAACCCACTGCGGTCCAGCAGCATACGCAACCTCTACCTGAGAAAGGCGAAGACCGATGCGCGTGATTCCTTTCTCCTGGCCGATCTACTGCGGATGAACCGCGTTGGCGAGAGTCAACTGCCCGACGAAGACGACCTCAAGCTTCGGCAACTCTCGCGCCTGCGCTTCCATCTCGTTGACTCGGTGACCACCTCGAAATTGCGTGCCTTGGCCTTGCTCGACCGCATCTTCCCGGAATACCAGTCCTGCTTTGCCAGTGTCTTCACCAAGAGTTCCAGGGCGCTCCTCAAGCGATATACCACTCCCAAGCAGATTGCGGAAGCCAGACCGACGCACCTCGTGCGGCTGCTGAAGGAACACAGTGCCGGTCGGGTGGGCCGGCAGACGGCGCAGGCACTGCAGGAGCGCGCCAAGCAATCCATTGGCGCCACTGTGGCGCTGGATACCCTGGCATTCCAGCTCAAGTTGCTCCTGGCTCAGATCGAGTTCGTTGAGGGCCAGATTGAACAGATTTCCAGTGCCATCGCAGACCTGATGAGGGCGCGCGAGCCCGTGATCCTGACAATTCCGGGCATAGGGGTGGTGCTGGGGGCTGCAATCCTGGGTGAGATCGGGGACATCATGCGTTTCCGCGGGCCCAAGAATCTTGTCGCCTTTGCTGGGCTTGACGTCACCGTGCACCAGTCGGGCCAATACCAGGCCACGCGGTGCCGCATCTCAAAGCGCGGTTCGCCACAGTTGCGTCGTGCCATCTGGCTCGCAGCGGTGGGCAGCAGGTGCCGGGATGCTCAATTGGGTGATCTCTACCGGCGCCAACTCGCGCGCGGGAAACATCCCAAGGTGGCGATGGGGGCGGTCGCGCGCAAGCTGACATGCCTCATCTACTACATCTGCCGACACAATGAGCGCTACGACCCCAACTACCGTCTGCGGTCCACGCATGTCGCGGAGTCGCAGTCCGCGGGCACTTGACAAACTATAGTAGGTCTCTGAAGGCGAAGAAAGTCAAGTCAATTCGTGGGCACGGAATACTTGTTCAAGGCCCATAGTTCTGAGAAGCCCGAATGGGCCACAAACCGCGCAGTGATGCGTGTTCAGCGGGCATCAGTGCAACGTGTTGGACTTAAGTTTCTGGGAAACTCAGCGCCGTGAAAGAGAGCGGGATTTCGCGTTGCTCGATGTGCCACGAAGCCGCATGGTTACGCGGTTTGTCGCGCATCGGCGAGGTCGAAGTAGTGGAGAACCCGGAAGGGCAGAGTGGGTCTATAAGCCGGGGTATCAATGGAAGGTGTAAGATCGGTAGCAGGTTGGTGTAAAGATTCGCTGGTTTCTTCGCGGATTCGAGCCGGTTGGCTGCCGTTCTGGCTATCGTCGACAGGCAATCCGCGGGCCTGAAAGCCCGCCTCGTGCGCTCCGGGGCTTCGGAACAGGGGCCACGTCCGCCCCGCGCAGGGTGCAAGATCGGTAGAAGTTCGGTAGTAGCTCGGTAGCATTCCAACGTCCCGCAAAGTCGAGACTCGGTCGAAGATCGGTGTTGACTTTCGCGGGCCTGCGGACTATACAGAGGCCACGACTGCATCGGCGAATGCCCGCAGATCGCACGTCGAAGCCACGGGAGCAAGAACCAATGCACCAGCCAACGTCAAACGGGAAGCCAGTGGACGCCGCTCTGGAGAAAGGGCCCCGCACGTTGCCGTCGGGCGAGACGATCGCGGCAATGTTGAGGGACGTCAGGACCCGGATAGCATCGGTGGAGCAACGGGCCAGGGAGGCGCCGCATCTTGAGCCGTTCCTGACGCCGTACCTCTTCTTCCTGAAAGCGGCTGAGATGTACTGGGGATTCGCTGCGGCAATCGAGTCCGCGGCCCGGAAGATCCGCAAGGCCCTCGCCGCATACCAGCGGATGCGCGACGAATTCCTGCGGACGGGGGATTGGTTGACGCTGATTGAGCCTGATTGGCCTATCATCGCGGCGCACTACTGCGCTCCCTACGACCGGGAGCTGAGGGCCTTGGGGTTGCCGCCCCTGCAGGGTCCGCAGCGGCGAGAGATCCTGTTGAATGCATGTCTTCTGGGACGGCCCGGAGAAATCAGCCTCGCCAGGAGAATGCCCCTGGTGGAGGTGGCTCTGGTAGCCCCCGAGACGCGGCACATCGCGGCGGGAATCCTGGCGACCCGGGGACTGCGCACGCTGGCTAGCCGGCACCTCACCCTCACCACAGAGCAGGAAGAGGAGATGCAGACGAAGGCTTTCGTCGCCTTGAGCGAGCAGATATTGCCGAGCATCCAGCGCCGCGTAATGAAGTGCGTTCCCCAACGCGCCCGGGAGGTGCTGGCCCAGGTCACGCGGGATGCCTACCTCGTGAGATCGCTCGTTCGTGCGATCGTCCCCACACTCCGGTCCGACCGCAAGTACGCCAAACTGACAGTCGTGCCCGAAGCCGACGAGTCGAAGCCGGAGGACGAGCCTGAGGCCCATCCGGCCGACGGCGGCTACAACCTGGAAGAAGCGTTGGATCGCCTGGTGGTGGCGGAAGGGATCGAAGCCTACCTGGCTCGCAGGGGCGCCAAGGACGTCGACCGGGAGATGATCGCGATCTTGAGAGAGGACCCTGAGACCCCGGTCACCGAGATCGCGCGGCGCCTGGGAGTGCCCGAGGGGACGCTTCGCTATAGGCTGAAGAGACTGAAGGATTACCTCGCGGAGCGCCTCCGCGAAAAATCTTTGTGAGGAATTCGCGGATTCCGGCCTCTCCTCCCCCTTATATAGGGTAGGAGGGGCGGACTCTCGGAGAAGGGCCCGCCGGCTCAAGCGGGCCCTTTCCCATTCCCGGGAGCAGGTCCGCCCCGAGAAGAGCCGAGGCCATGCCGAAGGAGCATGCGAAAGCGGGCATTGCGGACGGGGAGCGCACCCAGGCGCGGCCCTGGGACCGGCTGCCTGGCGAAACGGTCCATGCCTACCGGGCGTTCGCGTGCTACAGGGATCTGGGAGATTCCCGGACGGTCGCGGGAGCCGCCCGCGCCCTGACCAGGCACCGATCCCTGCTGGACAGGTGGGCGGTCCGCCATCGCTGGAAGGAAAGGGTATGGGCCTGGGACCTGGCTCGCGCGCGGGAGAGCGAAGCCGCCGTGCGTCAGGAAGAGCAGGAAGCAGTCAACCGCCGGCGGCGGTTCGCGGACTTCCTGGAGCGGCTGGCGATCGGGCTGTTGACCGAGCACTTCCGCCGCGACCCGGAAACGGGCCGGATGCCGCCCCGGCAGCCGGGGCTGGTCAGGGACGCCGTCCTGCTCGGCAGGCACGCCATCGATCTGCGCAGGGAACTGCCGGCGTCGTCCGAGCCGGACGGTACAGAGGGGACGATAGAGGATTCGCTCAGGCTCAGGGCCGACCCCGAGATTACCCGCCTGATCGAACGAGCCGTGGCCGAGGCCAACGCCAACCAGGAGGACAGGAAAGATGCCGACCAGGAAAGACGGCCGCCCGACAATCAGACGGATCGCACAGGCAGCTGAAGGGGCCGGGGGAAGTGGAGCGCCGCCGTTCCGGCCAGAACCACCCGTCGAGTCGAGACCGGGGGCTGGCAGACACAAACTCCATGTGGAACAGGTCCCCGTCAGCCGGCTGAAGCCCTGGACGGGGAACCCCCGCATCATGCCCCCGGCGGAAGAGGCTAGCCTGGAGCGCTCAGAGGAGAAATGGGGCTTGCTGAAGCCAATCATCTCACGGCAGGATGCCTAGCGGTGCAGCGCTCCGACGTTGGAGCTGCTCCCAAACACGGGCGCAGCGTAGCGGAGCCGCAAAGGAGCGACGGAGATGGCGACCAGAAATGACTACCTGCTGTTGGCTGAAATGGGCAAGAGGATACTCGCGCTTCGCAAGGACCCGAGGGCCTGGATCGAGGCTAACCTGCAGATCAGGAGCAAAGACCGCCGCATCATCCCCCTCCGCCTGAACGGGCCTCAAACCGACTACTACGAACACCGCACGTCCCGCAGCATCATCCTGAAGGCCAGGCAGGTGGGCGTCACGACGTTGATAACCGCGCTCTTCTTCTCGGATTGCCTGACGCGGCCGAACACCATCTCCGTTCTGGTCGCCCACGACCTCGAATCGGCAGAGCGCATCTTCCGGATCATCAAGCTGTTCTGGGACAAGCTGCCCGAGCAGGAGAAGTCCATCGTAGGGGCGCCCCAATACGAGAACCGCAGGGAGTTCCTCTGGCCGAAGCTTGGCAGCGCCTTCTTCGTGGGGACGGCGGGATCGGTGACCTTTGGGCGCGGGCAAACAATCAACAATCTGCATTGTTGCGAGTTCGCCTTCTGGCCCCGGGCGGAAGAGTCCATGGCGACCCTGCTGGAGGCGGTGCCCGCGGATGGGCGCGTGGTGGTCGAGAGCACAGCTAATGGCGTCGCCGGCAGCTTCCACAGCATGTGGCGCGCAGCGGTGGACAAGCAGAGCGAGTTCAAGGCGCACTTCTTCCCGTGGTGGATGGAGCCGAGGTATCGTATCGGCGCCGACGGGGAGACTGAGCCGCTGGGGACGCTCAGCCCCGAGGAGCAGGCCCTGATGGCCCAGGGGCTCGATGAGGACCAGGTCAGGTGGAGGCGCAGCCGGCAGCGCGAACTGCGCGAACGCTTCCTGCAGGAGTATCCCGAGGACGATGTGACTGCTTTTCTGACGACGGGGCGCTGCTGCTGCGACGTGCAGGCCCTGCGACAGACGCTGCAGGCGATCGCGGGCGAGCCTAAGCCGCGCAAAATCAGCGCGCTGACCAAGGGCGAGGACTCGCTCTCGTTCGCGCCGGCGCAACTGCTGGCCTGGGGGTTTCCTCAGCGCGACCGGCTCTATGTCATCGGCGCCGACGTGGGAGAGGGATTGCCGGGCGGCGATGCTTCCTGCGCGCAGGTGCTGGAGCGCGAGAGCGGGGAACAGGTCGCGGAGTTGCATGGCAGGATCCCACCCGATCGGTTTGCCCACGTGCTCGATCGGCTGGGGCGCTGGTACAACACGGCGATGCTGGGAGTGGAACGCAATAATCATGGGCACTCGACCCTGAACACGCTGCGCAACGTGTGCCGCTACCCGCGCCTCTACTACTACATGCGCTACGATCGCACTGCGCACACGAACAAGCCGGTACTCGGCTGGCCCACCGACCAGGCCACCAAGCCGATCCTGGTAGACGACCTGGCAGCGGCGATCAGCGGAGGCAACATCGTGATCCACTCGCCCGGGCTGGTGGACGAGTGCCTGACGTTCGTCTCGAAGCCTGGCGGCGCGCAGGAGGCGGAAGAGGGCAAGTTCGATGACCGTTTCATGGCAATGGGGATTGCCTGGCAGGTGCGCAAGCGCGCGCCGGGGCGCATGACGACCGAGAGGCCGGCGGGATGGTAGCTGGGTGCAAGCCCCCGCTCGCAGACCGCACCCGCCTGCCGGAGAACTGGATGTGGCCGCCGCCTGAAGACCAAAGAGAGGCGGTTCGGCAGCAATAAGCAGAGAGCGAGAGAGGAGCAATGGAGATGACAAAGCAAACCAGCGTGGCAATCAGGGGGAAAGGGACGGCTGACAAAGAGGCCATCCTACGGGTCGAGTACGTTTCAATTGGAGCCTTGGTTTCCGCACCGTACAATCCCCGGATCATGCCCGCATCGGAGATGGCCAAGCTGCGCCGCTCCCTGGAGCACTGGGGCGTCGTCGAGCCGCTTGTGGTGCGCAAGGCCGACAACGCGATCGTTGGGGGAAACCAGAGGCTCGAGGCGGCGAAGGCGCTCGGCATGACAAAGGTGCCCGTCGTGTACGTAGACCTCACCGAAGCCGAGGGCAAGGCCTTGAACGTCGCCCTTAACAGGATAAGCGGCGAGTGGGACCTGCCCCGGCTGGGAGAACTTCTTGAGGAACTGCGGAACCTGCCGGACCTCGACCAAACACTGACGGGCTTCGATGGCAGTGAGATGGAGACCCTGCTCGCCGAGCTTGAGCGCGAGCAGCGGGAACCGTTTGAGGAGGCCTTTGACCCCGAAGCTGCGATGCGCCAGGCCCAGCAGGCCACCGGGCCCACGCGGGTCAAGCCCGGCGATCTGTGGGAACTGGGGCCGCACCGGATGTTGTGCGGCGATGCCACCGACACAGCATCGTGGGAGCGCCTGATGGCTTGCCCCGAGCGTAGTCGAGAGGCTTGCCCCGAACGTAGTCGAGGGGCCTGTCCCGAGCACAGTCGAGGGGCCGGCAAGCAAGCCCATGCGGTGGTGACCGACCCGCCATACGCCGTGCACTACGTAGGCGGGCGGGCCGCGCAAGAAGAACGCATTGGCAAAGCGCGCCGCGGCATCGGTCAGCCCAGCGATGCCTATTGGGATAACCTCACTCCGGAAGCCTACCGCAAGTTGCTGAATGCCAGCTTGTCACTTGCCCATCGGCACAGCGATGCGAACGCCGCGCTCTATCTGTGGTTTGCCAGCGCCCACCTGCGCGACGTGCTGTCCTGCCTTGAACAGGCCGGCTGGCAGGAGCGAAACCTGATCGTGTGGGTCAAGAACAACTTCGGCGGCTCCTTGTTCGCGCAGTTCAAGCACCAGTTCGAGCCCTGCTTCTACGCCCACAAGCGGAACAAGGCCCCGCGCTGGCGCGGTCCCACGAACGAGAGCACGGTGTGGTTCCACGACAAGCCCGTCCACAATGACCTGCACCCGACGATGAAGCCGGTGGCCTTGATCGAGCGCGCGATTAGCGACTCCACGGCGCCCGGCCAACTGGTGCTAGATCCGTTCCTGGGCTCGGGCACCGCGATCATCGCGGCGCAGCGCACGGGGAGGGTATGCTACGGCATGGACCTTGAGCCGCGCTACTGCGATGTCATGCTGCGCCGCTGGGAAGAGTTCAGCGGCCAACCCGCAAAGAAGCTGGGCCGCCGCGCGGGAGTGAATGGCAGATGACCGGGAGCAGCGTCAGATATCCGGGGCTGGACGAGCGCGTGGAAAGGCTACTGACCGCCGGCACCACGTCAGCACGCGCTTCGCAGCCGCGGACCATGTTGGCGAGACTGTGTGGGGTGGCAGGGCGGCGCCGCTCAGGTGACGAAAGACATAGCCGGATTGACCGATGCGATCTCGCGGTGACAGGGTGATGGGCAGGGCGGCTATGGACTACTTCGAAACGGCACTCAACGTTTCTGCGGAAGACATCGAGTTGGAGTTGCGGGGACAGCGGCCTGCGCCCTGGGCCGATTTCTGTCTGAATCCGCGGCGGCTTCGTGGCAGCGACTTTCTCATGAGATGGTCGCAAGGCGTTTGGAGCGAGGAACGCCTCGTCCAGGCAGTCGCAGATACGGGAAGGTACTTCGCCATCCCTTACGGACCCAGCGGCACTGCCCCAGACGACGATGTCAGGGCGTTCGAGCTGTATTTCGAACGCCTCGAGCAGGCCGGCCTCGGCCAGATCAAACGCCCCGATCTCCTTGTCTTCCCGAAGTCAGCGGAGACGCAGGTACAACAGGTCGTTCAAACGTTGGGTGGCATCCAGGAGCTTCCATTCACTTCGGAAGATGATCCCGGCATGCAGCAACTCCTGAGTGAAGCCGTCATCGCCGTTGAGTGTGAGAACAGCCTGTGGGTCGCCAGGCAGATGCCCGACTATGGAGCGAAGCTCACGCCGCAGAAGCGACTCGGGGACCAACTTGGGCTCAAGAAGACAGCCGTATTGCCTACCGTCATCGTGAAAGACGAAGATCGTGCTGTGTTGGCAGGATGGCAGCAAGAGCGTGGGGTCAAGATTCATATCTGGCACGTGTTTTACGACCTGGCCTTCGGCCTTTCCCTTGACCGGGCTGAAGAGCTGATACGACAGGGCAATATTGAAGCAACCGTGCAAGTGTTTCAAGCGCCGGGCGGGGCCACAACCCGGAAGACGATCTACAAGTTCTACTACCTGTATGCGTATCCGCTCGGTGAGACTCAAGGGGAAGTGAAGCTGGCCGCGGACCGGATCGTCGACAAGAACGGCCATATACTGCCGTACGTGCGGTTCGAGGGTGGCAGCTTGAAACTGGCAGACGAAGCGCTGAACGTGCTTGACGAGGTAGCCTCAAAGAAGCGATGATCTCGTGTGCGGTGCCCGTGCTGGTTGGCGAAATGGACGGCGGCGGCCTGGCGGCAGACCGGCCAGTAGATAGGGTGCACCACTCAACACGAGGACTGAGGCCGAGATGGGTGTGATACAACAGAGGATCCCAGCGGCGGGCCCCCGGAGGGAGGCTCTGCGACAGAAAGGCCAGTTCTGGACGCCCGACTGGGTTGCAGAAGCGATGGCTGCATACGTGCTCTCTGCCGGCAGTGATTCCCTGTTCGATCCTGCCGTGGGCGAAGGAGCCTTCTTTCGGGCCGGAAAGACGATCGCGGCCGAGATGGGCAGAGAGGTCTCTCTATTCGGCACGGAGATTGACCCGGACGTCTTGGGGCGGGCGTGCACTGCCGGGCTCACCGAGCACGACCTGGCCCACGTCGAGATCAGGGATTTCGTTCTCAACCCTCCGGACGGCCCTTACAGGGCCATCTTGGCCAATCCCCCCTACATCCGACATCACCGTCTGTCGGCGCCAGTGAAGGCATTCGCCAGAGACCTGGCCGCTGCTACGATAGGGGCTCCTCTTGATGGGCGGGCGGGGCTGCACGTCTACTTCCTGCTCCGTGGGCTGCGACTGCTGGACGACGACGGACGCCTCGCGTTCATCATGCCGGCGGATACGTGCGAGGGGGTTTTCGCGCGCACCTTGTGGAGCTGGATCACCAAGAACTATCGCCTGGACGCGGTCATCACCTTCGAGCCTCAAGCGTCGCCGTTCCCGAGGGTGGACACGAACCCTCTCATCTTCCTCATTCAAAAAGCACGGCCTGGAGAGCAGTTGCTCTGGGCACGGGTGACGAAGGCCGAGACCAGCGAGTTGAAAGCGTGGACAGCGTCTAGGTTCACTCGTCACCCGGGGACGGCGGTTTCCGTCTACAAGCGCACCCTTTCCGAGGCCCTCGCAACCGGCCTATCGCGTCCACCCAGCGAGAACAAGCCCGGCGCTCCAATATTGGGAGACTACGCTCAAGTGCTGCGCGGCATCGCCACGGGCGCCAATGAGTTCTTCTTCCTGACTCGTGGTGGTGCGAAGTCGTTGCATATACCAGGTGAATTCCTGGTCCCGGCGGTCGGCCGGACGCGCGACATCGAGGGAAACGAGATCTCCAGGGACGCGCTGAAGGCACTTGACACGGCTGGCAGGCCAACCCTGCTGCTATCACTGGACGGCAGGCCGGTGGACGCCTTTCCCGCTCCTATCCGAGCCTATCTGAAGCATGGAGAGGAGCGCGGGCTTCCGGCGAAAGCATTGATCGCTCAACGGCGTCCCTGGTACAGGATGGAAACGCGCCGCGTGCCGCCCTTCCTGTTCGCCTATCTGGGGCGGCGCAACGCACGCTTCATACGAAACAGCGCTGGGGTGAGGCCACTGACCGGATTCCTGTGCGTGTACCCGCGAAGCCAAGAACCCGTGTTCATGGAGAATCTGTGGAAGGTTCTCTCCCATCCTGAGACCCTGGCCAATCTCTCATTGGTTGGGAAGTCCTACGGCTCGGGGGCAGTCAAAGTGGAACCCCGCGCGCTGGAACGGCTACCCCTCCCAGAAGCAGCTGTGCGTGATGCGGGGTTGCGACCTGCACGGCTGATCCCGGACTAGAATCGTATCCGCGCATCCTCCACAACGGGTGGAGCGCCGCCTCTCCTCTCCGAGGGTGCCTGTGACGCAGTTGCCAGCCGTAACCAGGGGTGAGTGCGCGGCCTTCGCCACTGCGAATGAGAGATGACCTCGGATCGGGCACGTCCGGCATCGGTGCGGGTGTTCCCGTCGGCCCGCCAGTCCCGTCGTCGCTGCACTCGCATCTTTCCCACTGCAGAGGGAGCTACCCCGGCGGGCAGAAGACGGGTGCAGGGTTCTGCGTCCCTGAGGCTAGAAAGCGAGATGCGCCGCGATCTATTGCTTGCTGTGATGTGTGCCGGATTCTCCTGCATGACCTCGGGGCTGGCGGGGCGGCCCTGCTGCCCGCACGCCACGCGCCATGACCCCGCGCAGTGCGTCATCGCGCGGATACCGGCGCCGCCTGGCTACGCATACGTCCGTGGCGATGGCCGCGGGTTCTTCGAATGGCTCTGTCACCTGCCGCTCAAGCCGCGCGGGTGCCCGGTCTGCCTCTACAACGGCCGGCTGAAGAGGAACCAGTCGGCGCACTTCGCGGTCGTCGACCGCGACCTTGAGAGGGAGAACCTTCAGCAGTGCGCCGACGCGGTGATCCGCCTGCGCGCCGAGTATCTCTACTCTGTGGGGCGCTACTCAGACATCCACTTCAACTTCACCAGCGGCCATCGGGCTGACTTCCTCAAGTGGGCTGGGGGGTACAGGCCCAGGGTCGCCGGCAACAGGATTCGCTGGGTTAAGAAGGCGCCCCCGGACAGGTCCCGCGACGGCCTCAGGGCCTATCTGCGCACCGTCTTCTGCTACGCGGGCACGCGCTCGCTGGCCGGAGAGCTGGAACCCGTGGCAGGTCGGCGGCCCATCGAGCCCGGCGACGCCTTCGTGCGGCCGGGTTCTCCGGGCCATGCCGCAATCGTCGTGGCGGTCGCCGTCAGCGAGAGGACCCGAAAGAGGGTCTTTCTGCTCGCCCAGAGCTTCATGCCCGCGCAGGACATTCACATTCTGAAGAACCCCATGAACACCGCAATCAGCCCCTGGTACCAAGCGGACTTCGGCGAGCGCCTGGTCACGCCCGAGTGGGTGTTCCGCAGGGACGAGCGGAGGGGATGGGCGCCCAACTGGCGGCCGGCGACAGGCCGCGCGCGCTAGCCTGGACTCCGGTAGGCTACGGCGCGAATTCTGGTCATCCAACTCTTGCACGGAAACTGAGAATGATTTCGTCGGGGGGAGAAGGGGGAATCCCCTGGCCGACGAATGGGGCGACTGGGTTCGCTCGGCTGGATGGCTGCCAGCCGGCAAAGATATCTTCAGTAGGAGGACTGCAAGATGCGAAGGCTGTCAATGTTCGTCTGTGTCCTGGTGGTTGTTGTCGCACTCGTCTGTCCCTCGGCCACCTACGCCGCCTTGACCGGGGCGCCGAATCTGCTCTCCTATGAGGGGAAACTGTACGATGCCCAGGGTGTGGTCAAACCGGACGGCTCCTACACCGTCACTTTCCGCATCTACGACCTACCGGCTGCGCCAACCGGTCAGAGGATATGGGAAGAGCAGGACCAAGTCTACGCCTGGAAGGGCGTGTTCCACACGCTCCTGGGTGATTCGACCTCATTGGACTCCGTCCCGTGGGCGTCCGACAAGGTCTACTATCTCGGCATCCAGGTCGCCGGCGACCCCGAGATGACCCCCAGGCAGCAGATCGTATCCGTGCCGTTTGCGATGAAAGCTGGGGATGCTGCAAAGTTGGCGGGCTACCCCGTCATGAACCCTGGCTCTCCACAGCTCAACGAGAAGATCGTTCGCCTCGACACCACCGGCAAGATCTCCGGCTCGCTCCTCACAACCGATGCCAGCGTTCCAGGGACGGCCCTGCGGGACGGGGCTGTCACTACCGCCAAGATCGCGGACAGTGCCGTTGCCACGTCGAAGATTCAGAACGGTGCGGTTACAGCGGAAAAGGCCCCCGCACTCATCGAGCTATTCGGACACCCCGTGGAAGGACTGGGCCCCAACGGTACCACTCCGCCGATCGATCCGGGGCAGCTGGGCAAGTTCAAGTTGCAGGCAGGCTCAACTCCATTAACTATGGACAGCAACGGCATAGGCTATATCCAGTTTCCCACGGCTTTCGAGCACGGAGTGGTCACCGTGCTGGCGACCTTCGGCGAGTACCACCCGGACATCCTCCGGGGCGCGTACTGCAGCATAGCACTCAGTCCGAGCACGGGCGCTTATGGGGTCTCCAATACGGGCTTCCATGTCGCGGTGACTAGATCGGAAGGGCCGTACGCCGGTGGGTCGGCTCGCGTCAACTGGATCGCCATCGGTTGGTAGGAGGCGCCCAATGACAACCAGATTGCGGCTATTGCCGCTGCTGTGTTTCTGCCTGGGACTGGCCCTTCTGGCCAGCGGGCCGCCGGGCACCGTGCACGCGGAGGAAACAATGGTCCTTCCTGCCGGCACCCTGGCCGGGGCCCACTCGCCCTGGGATGTACCAGCGGAACTATACTCGCACTCCTCGAACTACGGGCTTCTGGGTGGCCTCTCCCCGTTCTTTGCCCCGCACTCCGAGAGTGCAAACTGCATGCTGGAAGGCGGCTGGATTCCGTCCCTTGCGAGGGGCACCGCCGGGCTGACCGGCGCGGCCAGATTGTCATTGCGAGCCTATCCTGGAAACGCGCGCAAGGGCAGCACGGTCACTCTCATCGCCCAGCTGGAAGACGCGGAAGGTGAGCCTGTCGAGCAGGCCGGTGTGCCGGTGACCTTCAGCAAGGACACCGGTACGATCTCAGCCCCTTCCATGCCGACGGACAGGTGGGGGAGGGCAATAGTCTCATGGACGGTAGCTACGCGGACTGTTGCACATGCCAGCGCGTCCAGCCCTGGCCTGAACGGCGCCGACACGGCCGCCGTGTTCACGAACGACCCCGCTGCGATCTGGCTCACCGTCACACCGAACGCGATACCCGCGGATGGGACGAGCACGGCTCTGCTCACAGCCAAGGTGGTTGACGATGCCGCCACCCCGTCCAGTGGCTATGTTGTGGCTTGGCAGCCGCAGGTCATCTCCCTTGCGATGGCCCCGCCGCCTCCGGCAGGCCTCGTGGACATCATCGGTGACAACCCGCAGGCAACGGTTCAGGGCGAAGCCCGCTGGGCTTCGATGGCCAAGCGAACCGCCGGGACAGTCACTTTGACTGCAACCGCTCCCCCGCTCCAGCAGGGCACCACGAACCTCATCCTCTCCAAGTTCACGCTGACCCTGCCTGCGAGTACCTCGGCAGCGCCCGGTGATCAGGTGACGCTCCCGGTTGCCATCACGGGCGTGGGCGGACTGGCCGGGCTTCAGGCCACCATCACGTACCCCGATGCCACTTTCGCCGTGATGTCGGTTGACAAGGGTAGCCTGCTAGTGGACAGGCCCGACTGGACGCTTTCCTGGGTGGCCGGCCCGGGGAAGGTAACGTTCCTCCTGACCAGCCTTGCCCTTGACCCCCTCGCCCAGGCAAATGGCGAACTCGCGCAGATTGTGCTCAGGATTCTGCCGTCGGTGCCCTTCTTCACGCATGTGCCGGTGGCCTTCGGCAGCGCCAAATGCGTGAACGCATTGGGCGCGAGCATCCTGACCGAGACCACGAACGGGGAAGTGTACATAACCTCGCGCTTTGATGACGTGCCAGTGGGCTCTTCATGCTACGACTACGTCCAGATCATCGCCCAGCGCGGCATCACTGGCGGGTGCCAGGCTTCGCCGCCTCTGTACTGTCCCTATGCCCCAGTGACCAGGGCGCAGATGGCCAAATTCCTGTGCCTTGCCGCGGGTAAGGCTCCGCTGACGCGCAGTGTGGCCACATTCTGCGATGTCCCGAAGAGCAGTTGGGCTTACGGGTACGTCGAGCGGCTGGCTGATGCCGGCTCCTGGGGTGGGAATCCGCCGACCAGCGGGTGCCGCATCTCTGGCAGCTGCAAGTACTTCTGCCCGTTTGACAACGTGACGCGCGAGCAGATGGCGAAGTTCCTGTGTGTCGCCACCGGGCGCGCCGAGGCCGGTTCCTGCACGGGCGCCTTCTGCGACGTGCCGTCCGGCAATGCGTTCTGTAAGTTCATCGAGCGGCTGACCGACGCGCCTTCGTGGCCCGGCAGCGTGGCGGTGACTTCTGGTTGCGTCTGTCCGGCGGGAACCGCTTCGGGTTGCAGGTGCTACTGCCCGAAGGCGAGCGTCACCCGCTGCCAGATGTCCGCCTTCCTCTGCCGCGCGTTTGGGTTGCATTAGGGGGGAGCCATGAGCCAGAAGGTTCGCTGCGTCTCGCGACTAGTGCTGACGCTGGCTATCGCATGGCCGTGTATTTCAAACGGCTTCGCTGTCACCTTTGAATGCAAAGCAAAGTGTGCCATTGAATGGGCGCAGAGCTGCCCGCCAAAGCCGGCAGGTTATAGATGCCCCACGTCCACCTGGGGAGGCTGTTGCCTGGGCTTTGTCGAGGAAGCTTACGGTGCAGGACTTTGGCTGAACTCGGCCTGCGATCTGCTGAAGCTCCTCCGCTCCCAGGGGCAGATCCATGCTGACCTGAATGCTCCGCGTGGAGCCCTTGTATTCTGGGAGTGCTGGGTGGGGGGGGGCGATGGCCACGTTGGCATATCCCTGGGCGGTGGGCAGTTCATCAGCGCACTCAGTGAGCACGGTTGCGCGTGCGACATCTGTACCAAGAATCTCCCATTCCTGAGCGGTTACGCGGGCTGGGCTTACCCACCTGCAGACTGGCCCGGCCGCTCCTGCCCCTGCCAGAATCCTCCAGGCCCCCCCAACCTCATCAGCCCGAACAACGTGTGGTTCAAGCACAGCCCCAGCATAACCATGGTGGTGTCGCCGGGGTCCGGCGGCACTCCCACCCAGTACAACTACCGCGTCTGGGGCGGAATCGTCCGTCCAGGCCCCCCTTACGGCTATAGCGGCACAAATCCGACGATCACCCCGCCCCCACCTATTTACGGCTACTATCAGTGGACTGCGTCGGCAAGCAATGGCGACGGCACTAGTACGGAACCCGCCCCGCTAGGCTTCTACGTCAACGATCCCCCCGCCATCCCCACGCCGTCTCCATCGTCGCCGGCCTACCACAACAGCCTCGGAACCGCCGTTCCGATGTATTGGAACGACGTGTCAAGCACGAGCCGCGACGGCATCCGCGATCAACTGCGCTACCGGGTCGCGATGCGGCGCGGTGACGGGGGCTGGTCCTGGGACTCGGACTACACTATTTCGGGCACTCAGACCAGCAGGACCGTTCCTGTTGAGGGGCGCTACTACTGGAAGGTGGCTGCCGGGGAAGGACCCCCAAGCGCGTGGGCGGACGGCGGCTGGGACACGCTGGGGTTCAGCTCCGAGGCCTCGGCCATTGTGGATGCGCGGCCGCCCCAGTACGTCAGCCACTCCTTCTCGCCGGAATCGCCAGGCCGTTTGAGCACCGTCAACATCAGCGTCGCCGCGTCTGACACGAACCCGGACCCGACAACCACCGTCTCGGGCGTCAAGACGATAACCGTTCTCGTTGATGGCCAGCAGGTCGGCATCATTCCCGGCGCGAGCGGGGCTGTCGACTGGGACACCCGAGGGGTTGCGGAGGGCTGGCATGACCTCACTCTGATCATTGTGGACAATGCCGCGAACTCCACGGTGAAGGTCTTGCCGCATGCCTACCTGCTTGACAGGACACCGCCCTTCCCGCCGCAGAATGTTCGCGGGGAAGGCGCCTCGAGCGCGGTTGACCTTGCGTGGGATGAGACGACGGACACGTGGACGAACGTACAGGGCTACAACGTGTACCGGGCTCCTGCTGCCGCCGGCCCTTACGCCAACGTCAGCGGGGGGTTGTTGCCCCCGGATGAGACCTGCTTCCGGGACGACAATGGCGGCTCGAGGCTGACGAACGTAACCCGCTACTGGTACAAGGTGACGGCCGTTGACAGCACCAACCCCGACGGGAACGAGAATGCACAGGAATCTGTGGCCGCTGTGCCCCTTACCGCCGGCCTCAGGGGAGATATAACCGGCGATGACGTGGTGGATATCGAGGACATCATCCACTCCATCCGCATCGCCGTTGGGCGCGACTGGCCCACCGACGGGCAGCGCGACCTTGCGGACATTAACAAGGACGGGCTGGTTGACGTCGGGGACGTGGTTCTGGTGGTCCGCCGGGCGCTCAGTCTGGACCCGCTGCCGCCACTGATCTGCCAGCTGGCCGCCTCCGCGCCCCCGGCGGACTACCGCGGGAGTGACGGTGGCTTGCTGTTGCGGCCCACGAAGTGGACTGGTCCGAGCCCCGTATGGGTGCCCACTAGTTTCCGTGTGAAAGCAGGTGGGACGGTGGACGTGCCCATCTACCTTAACCGCGTCAGCGGGGTGGCTGGAATACAGGTCTATCTGGCAGGCGACGAGCGGGTGCGGCTCGCGAAGGCGGCATCCGGCCAACTCATCGCCGGCTCGCGCAACTGGACGATCCACGCCAACGCTGCGCCGCCGCAGCCGAAAGTCATCGCGACCAGCGGCTTCTCACTTGCGTCCGTCAGGGCGGACGGCAGGGCCTGCATCCTGACACTGACCCTGAGCGTGCAGCAGACCGGCCCGCGCTCCCAGCGCGTCCCGGTGCGACTGCTCGGCAAACTCGTTGATCAGAATGGCAGGCTAGTCGCCCCCTTCGACTCCAGGACGACTCTGCTCGTCGGCCCGGGCTAGAGATAGGGCGCCAGCCGGCGTCACGGAAGGGCCCGCGCCTTGAGCGCGGGCCCGCGTCTCGAAATCCTGTCTCCAGTCTCCAGCCGGACTGACTGGTTCTGCAGCGTCTCCTGACAGCGCTCCGCCAGCTCCGGGACCACCTCCTGGTAGTTGCGCGTGCTCACCCCTCGCATCACAATCGACAGCATCCGCTCCCGCAGGCTCTCATCGAACTGCATCGCGGCATAGGCCGGCACCGCCACCTCAGCCCCCTCGCCGCCGCCTTTGCGGCGCAGCCGCGGTTTGCTCACCCGCACCTTCTGGCCGCCCAGCGCGACTATCCCGCCTTGCTCGCCGTGGCGCCGGATCGCACCCCCCGGCCGGCCCGGATGCGCCGGCCCCGCCACCTTTTCGGCTGAGATCAGCAGCACCGCTTCCAGCGCTGCCTGGCCCAGTTTCCCCACCAGATCCTCTAGCGCCAGTCTGCCTTCCTCGATCAGCGCCACCATCGGCACCAATGCCGCTCCCTGCTGCGCTAGAAAGTGGCGCAGCGCCGCACTACCCTCCCGACTCACAATCTGGTACTCTCTGCTCACGGCGGTTCTCGCCTTTTCGATGATTTGGCCCGCCCGATTCTACCCGAACCGGGCTGGAGAGAGCCGCCTCAACCTTTAGGTGCCTCCGGCACCTTCAACTATGAACGGGACATCCTCCGACTGCTTCGTTGGTTCTTGCTGTCCGTGCGTCTTATACACAATACCAGACTGTAGATGGCAAGAAATCTGAAAACGGGAGCGGAAATGTCACAAACGAAGTACGGTAGCGATTATGTGCGCGGATCTCTGTGCCAACCGGTATTGAGTGCCACGGCAGACGACGACAGCGACGCCAAGGCTGCAAGGGGAGAGCCTGCCAAAGACTTCGTTGGTGAGACCACAGATGGTGCCCCGAGCGAGCTCAGACGCATAGCCGTCAGAGAGAGCGAACTGGCGGGGCTTTTGAGCGACTACCTTGATGCCCGCCCTGAGCAGCGCGGCGACGTAGCGAAGCGATTGATGGCTCGAAGCTCGGGGGCAGCCGTCGCTCAGCAAGCCCGGGAGCTGTTCGCCTGGGTGGACGTAATCACCAGCGTCAGGGCACTCGTTTCTTCAGAAAATGATACCCTGACTTGAGTAGGATAGTGGGGCGGGGTGCCCTTCCCCGCCCCCGAGTCTGAGTCTGCCGCGCGGTCACCGACCGGCCCCCCCGAGATAGCACATCACTGAGATAGCCGCGCGGTAGGCTTGCAGGGCCAGTACCGCCGCCCAATGGTTGTCGAGGTCGCGGACCACACATGGCAGGGACCAATCCTGCCTCGGTTGCACCCCGTACGTGTAGACCGTGACAATGTCACGGGCGAAGTCCGTGCGAAAATCGGCATCGGTGGAACCCGCCCGCGATGCGGTTAGCAAATGCGCGATGAAGCCACCGCCAGGTGAGAAAGTCAACGCCCGAACCGCGTCGCGGTAGAGCCTGGGAGCTTTGCACGCTATCGAACGGAGGGAGTCGTGCCACCATGACGCCTGTTGGCCCGCTGTCAGCAAGTGGCCTGGGATCACTGGCTCGCACGGGTGCATGGGGCCATCCGGTGGCCAGATGGACATGGCCTCCAAGTAGGCAGCCACTGAGTTGTGAAGCCGTGCGGACTCGAGCACCGTAATCTGGCCCCAGCGCTCGTCCAGCGGAGTCAGCGTGGCAGCCTCGCTCGCAGGCGGGTGCGTCTGTAGCCTGTGGTAGCCTACAACGACTCCAGTCACGAGGTCGTCCACAAGTTGAGGACAGTCTGAGTCATTGGCCAGCAACCGGATCAGCTCGGCAGGCAGCGGACAGCCGGGCCCACTCTCCAGTGCCGCCACCGCGTGGGTGTGACGGTGGTGCAAATGTTGCACGAGCGCACGCAACCTCGTCACGCTGCGGTCTAGCGCAATATCCAGCGGGGGGGCTCTCATCGCTGTTGCCCCCGCTTTCGATGTCCGCGGGAGAAACTGGACGGAGAGGTTGCGCACATCCGGTCCGCCCCGCCCTCGCCGTACATTTACTCAAGAGTCGCCCGAAGGTCTTCTGACCGCTGGCCCAGACCGCTGAGGGCGGCTTTGATCTTGATGACCGCTCTTAACGCCGCGGACGATACTGTAGAGGGTCGCAGACCAAGCATGGCGGCAGTCTCGGCGTTAGAACGACCACCCAGGAGGCGGTGGCAGGCCACCTCCCGATCCGGTGAAGGCAGTCGATCCACCTGGGTCCGGATCTCATCGGCAAGGCTCCGCCAAACCATGTCGTTGATCGGGTCTTCCGTGTTCGCGGGACACGCGTAGCCGATGCACGGTACACCGGGGTATTCAAGAGCTTCGAAGTCGTATGGTATCTCGCACTTCGCGCGCCTCATCCTGTCGCGCAATAGGCCCGCCACTTTGGAAGGGACGGCCTTTCTAGTCCATGCGGACAGGGCCCGTATGTCGTAGGATCTCAGCCCTGTCGCGGCGGCGCACGCTACGTCGCCAAGCACGTCATCCGCCTCCCACTCCCTTAGCCCGTACGCGGCGATGAGGCGACGAGCCAATGGCCTGATCACTCTGCGGAACGCAGCGTCGGCTGAATCGATTGGCACCTTCATCACTTCGTCCTCCAATCCTGATACTTGTTTCCTGTGCTCCTCCTGACCAGGGCCCCGTGTAGTCGCATCCTCATATCTAATCTCACCTCCTTCCCGACTTCGGGATCGCGAGGTCCTGATACGACGATGGGCCAGCCCCAAGCGGGCTGACCCACCAACCTGTACTGACTTGGTTGTGCCCCTGGCCTCCGCCGCCGCGTGGCGGAGGCCGGTGTTTCACAAAGCGGATGTATTGACTGTTGTGTAGATGCATGTTCGACTCAGCCGCTACCTATCATAGACGCTCAAGCGACCCATCGCAACGAAAGCCTGCAACGCACATGATTTAGATACGGTCCGCCGGGAATAGTTGCTTGGCTTCGCGGAAAGGTGGGTCCGCAGACCGGCTGATTCGCTGACCGTGGGCATTCCTGCGTGTGGGTCGACTACGAGGACGGAATTTTCGGGATCTTGCGCTCTCAGCCGAACTGGGCTGCTGTCCCTGTCCTCTGGTGGCGAAGGGGCGAACCCCAGACGCGAGGCGCCCGAGATACGACAGGGGTACCTTGTCGAGGGCCGATGAGACCGCTCTGATGGGCAGTTAGGCGTCATTCAAAATCGGGCAAGCGGGCGCGGGAGACGGGCCGAGCAGGCCGGCGATCTTCGTGATAGCCGCGTGCTTGGTGCGGGTGTCCGAGTGCAGATACTTGGCGGTGGTTTCCAGGTCAGAGTGGCCCAGGAGTTCCTGCACGGTGCGCACATCCACGCCGTTGCGGATCAGGTGGGTGGCAAACGTGTGGCGCAGCTTGTGGGGCGTAATGCCGTAACCATCCAGCTCGGCCTTTTTGATGAGCCTGGCGAGGATTCGATTCACCGCCCTGCTGGCCAGCGACTCCCCTTCCCGGCTCACGAACAGGTGCCCAGCAGATGTCGCCGGGCGCTGTTCCAGGTACTCCCGGATGGCCTCAATAGCCGCCTCGTTCAGGGGAACCACCCGCTCCTTGGAGCCTTTCCCTCGTACCAGCAGCTGCCCGTTGTTCAGGTCCAGGTCGTCCAGGGTGATCCCTACGGCCTCACTGCGCCTGATGCCCGTAGACAGCAGCAGGATGACCAGAGCCTTCGTCCAGGGCCTGTCAGCCACCTCTACCAGCCTCTGGGCCTGCTGAGGGGTCAGGCAGACAGGAACCGTCTGGGCTACCTTGGGCAGGGGCATGCGGCGCACCGGGTTGTTCCTGGCATAGCCCATGTCCTGCAGGAAGCCGAAGAAGGAAGACAGGCAAGCGTACTTGCGCCTTACCGTGAGGGCTGCGGCATCCTTAAGCCTGACCCCGAACTGGATCACCATCTGGCGGGTGATGTCGTCCAGCCCGGGGACAAAGCCCAGCTTCTCCTCCAGGAATTGGCGGAACATCCTCAGGTCGGTCTCGTAGGCTGCTACCGTCAGGGGCGAGTAACCCCGGTAGGACTTGAGGTAGTCCAGGAACACCGGGACCGCCTCATCGAAGGACATGCTCTGGCCCCCGTGCCTATCCTGCAATTCTACTTCTGTTGCCACCGCATTCATGCTGTGCACCTCCTTGGAGTTCTGGCACCCCAATTCATCACTTGGCGCGCGAAAGAAGTCAACTCCAGAAGTGTCACGAGAATCCTGGTTATGTACCCCTAGGAGCAAAGCCTCGAATGTGCCACAAACCGCGCAACCATGCGGGTTCGTGGCCTATGAAGGCGACGTTTTCCGCGGACGCTTCGAGGGAACTCGGCACGCGTAGAAGACGCCAGAATGCGAGCCCCCCGACATGCCACGAACCCGCATGGTTAGGCCATCCGTGGCCGGTCGAGAGGGCTGGAATAGGGGAGGGCTTGAAGTGGCGGAGTGGGTCTATAAGCCGGGTTCTGTATCCCGACCGACCGTTCGGGCGACCCTGAAGGCTCGCCCTGAAGGCCCGAAGGTCGGGACGACGATCATTACTCTTGCCCCACGCGTTGCCGCCGGGGTCTGCGCGGCCAACCCGAGGCTTATCCGCCTTGGCCGAGGCCTCGGCGGATCGCGGCGGGCCACCACATCGCCTCCTATTTGGCCTTGCTCCGGGTGGGGTTTGCCGTGCCCCCGATGTTTCCATCGGAGCGGTGCGCTCTTACCGTCCCTCGCCCGCCGACTGGCGGACTCGGGATCCCGATCACTCGGGGCGCCGGTTCGCCCTTACCCGCCTTCGTCCCGACAAGTCGGGGCTACGGCGGGCGGTGTGTTTTCTGTGGCACTTTCCGTCGGGTCACCCCGCCTCCGTGTTACGAAGCACCCTGCCCTGTGGAGCCCGGACTTTCCTCCCCGATCTCTCGGGGCGATCGCCCGACCCACTCCGCCGAACCCATTCTACCCTAAGTCTGCCCGCCTGTAAAGCCGCGCCCGCGGGCCTCTCGACCCGCTACGGCCTCGTGCCCGTATCGTACACGGCCAGCTTGCGGATAATCGGCTCGGCGGCGGATTCCAGGAACCGCAAACGGACCCGCGACACCTCGATCGGCTCAAAGCGATGGATCCTCTTGTGGCCGATGATGGCCCCTCTGCAGACCTCTCGCCATTCCCCTTTGACCAAGCCCTCGACGACGTACTCGCGCACGCGCTCTCCCTGACGGATATCTTCCATCGCGATGACGTGATCAATCAATGCCGGTTTGCGCGGGGAAAGCTCAACCACTCCTCCCCTACCCTTGGTTTCCGCCAGGCTCTTTCCGAAGCGCCGCCTGACCTCGGCCCCCAATTCGGCAAGCCGCTTGGCATCAATTTCACTAATCAGCCCCCGGCGGTCCGGAGGCACGTTGAGCAGAAGGACCGAGTTGCGCCCGACCGATTTGTAATAGATGTCCATCAGTTGGTCCAACGTCTTGACCTGCGCATCCTGTTCGCTGTGGTAAAACCACCCCGGGCGGATGGAGACATCGCACTCCGCAGGGTACCACGCAAACGCCGCGCCTTGCTGCGCGCCGCGGTTCACGGGCTGGACACTCGACTCGTTTTCCCGCGCAACCCCGGATTCGTTCCCGACCCAGCGGATGTCCGGGCCGCAGATCGCGATCAGCGCGTGCGGCTGCAGGCGCCGGATCAACGCGTAGTAGCGGGCCCATTCGTATTCCTGCCTCTTACCGTCGGACCCCTCGCCATTAGCGCCGTCGAACCACACCTCGGCGATCGGGCCGTAGTTGGTCAGCAACTCGCTCAGTTGATTGAGAAAAAACTCGTTATACGCCGGCGAGCCATAAGTTCGCTCGTGGCGATCCCACGGCGACAGGTAAAAGCCGAACTTGATCCCACCCTCGCGGCAGGCCTTCGCAACTTCGCCAACGACATCGCCCTTGCCGCTGCGCCATGGGCTGTGCTTGACCGAATGGTCCGTGTATCGGCTGGGCCAGAGGCAGAAGCCGTCGTGGTGCTTCGCGGTCAGAATCAGCATCTTGATCCCGGCTGCCTTGAGGGCCCGCACCCATTGCGCGGCGTCGAGGTGGGTGGGGTTGAACAGCCTCGGGTCTTCCTTGCCCTCGCCCCATTCGCGATCGGTGAACGTATTGATGCCGAAATGAGCAAAGCCTACGACTTCCATGTCCTGCCACGCACCCTGCTCGCGCGTGGGCTTGGGTAGCATCATTTCCTTCGCTCCTGGGGCAGCAACCACGCGACCGCCGAGACTGGACAGAGCGATTGCTGCGCCGATCCAAAAACCCGATGTCCGAAACCACATATCTCGCTACCGTTTCGACGCGCTTGGCGCCGGAGTCCTGCCGTGAGCGTTTACGTTCATTGTCAACATGTCACGGACGCATCCCCATCATCGCGCGCCACGCTGAGCCTCTCCCCGGAGCCGCCAGAAGCGAGCCGCGGCCTCACTCGGTGCAGGTGTAGAATTTCGTGCCAAGGGCCGCGTTGATGCCCGACCAGGCTGCCTGCATCACCGTCTCGCCGATAATCAGACCGGCAAAGAAGGGCACCGCGTCGCGATAGGCGCGCAGGCTGCCCCAGCGCACCAGGCTTGCCTTGATCGCCCACACCAGGAACACGGAGAACCACATGTGATGCATGCCGTAGCCCGCGGCGATGGTGAAGCCGATATAGTGCAGCGGGAACGAAAGGAAACGAGCGCGCAGTGAGGCGAGGAGCGATGTGATCAGGAACCCGCTGGCAATCCCCACAGCGGGGCCTGGCCGCCAGCGCTGCGAAGAGGTCAACAGGCTGCGAGCGTCGTCCATCATCCAGTCGCCCGAGGCACCCTGCCAGTAGTACGCCTGGGCCGCAAGGCCGTGCCGGAAATACAGGGAAAGGGTGATGATCAGCCCGCTCGGAATGGCAACGAGAAGCGCCAGCGGGATCACCCAGCGCCATCCCGCTGCGGCCTCGGAACGAAGGCGCAGGGCATCCGTCATCGCGCCGATGGGATTGCGCTGGCCCCAGCGGGTGAAACTGTTGATATACAGGGAAAGGCCGACGATGCTCGTCTGGCCCAGGAAGTGAGGCCCGAGGGCCACTTTCATGGCCGCGTCGGCCTGCCCGATGGTAAGGCCGGGATCGGGAGGAGCAGCCTGGGCGCGAAGGCGCGCCAGCCCCAGCGAAAACCCCAGGAAGAGGGCGACGAAAAGCGCGGCTGCCCACCATGAGAGCCCCACCACTGCGCGAACGAATATCGTGGCAAGTGCCGCCCCGCCGGCGAGAAGCCAGATCAGCCCCCCGCCCGGGTGGTCGAGCGAGCCGACGCGCAGCGAGCGCAGCACGTTGCGAAGGTGCGCCCGCCCGGCCCACGGCACGAAGACGGCAAGCGCAAGATAGCTGCCATAGCTGTTCTCGGTCACATAAGGCGCGCCCTGGTAGATGTTGGGATCACCGTAGCCGAGGGCGTTGGTGATCACCAGTGCAGCCTTCCAAAGCCAGACGAAGAACCAGGCGCTGAACAGGACATCGGTGGGCACGAAAAAGCCGATGCCAATCGTCGAAAGGTTGAGCGCAAAGATTATAGGCCACGCGGAATTCCACGGCCTGTTGATCGTCAGGTAATCGGCATAGTGGACGATCTTCAGGGGCGGCACCTGGGGGAAGAGGCGCGTTGCGCCATTCACGCTGTGCAGCACAATGGGCACGAGCAGGCCGGCCCAGAAAATGCGGGAGGCCGCCAGACTCCCGCCGGACTGCACCAACGACAGGGGTATCTGAACCACGGGATAGGAGAGGCGCTCGTGGCGCATCCACTGCCGTGAGAAGACGACGGCCACTGCATAGACCAGCAGCGAAATGAGCAACATGAACAGAAACCACAAAACGAGGAGCAAACCCAGCCTCGCCGCCACCAGGGTCCAGGGAGGCGCGCCCCCGTTGTAAAGCGCGTAGAGTATCTGCGGATCCGACACCGTGAGGCGCTTCGGCAGCAGGGGGCTCAGCAGGTCAAAGACAGGACTTGCCCCTCCCTGCCGCAGCGCCGACCAGTGCACGACGCCAATAACCTGCAGGATGCCCGCTCCGAACATTGCGCTGCCCACGGTCAGGCTCACAGTCAACATCGTGTAAACGGCCAGGAGCTCTTGGGGCACGAGCAGCGCCCGGCCGAACCTGCGGCGATATAGATAGTTGAGGATCAGCAGAACCAACAGTGCGCCGAGCGCCGGGAAGGGGATCAGGTAGTTGGAGGGATAGGGCCCCTGCGCCAAGCCGGGGTGGTTGCCCGCGACCTCGAGCGATTGGGACAGGCCGACAATAAGCGGGATCAGTGCCGCACCCAAGACCAGGGCGCGCGGGCGCACAACCAGGGCCGGGCGCTTGTCGCGCTCGCGCCCTGCGCCGAGGGCGGCAGGCGAGGCTGGTTCAGCTCCCATCGCCTACCCGCCAGTCATCGGGACAGGCCCGAATGGGATCTCGCAATCTTATGAGGGCAGTCGCAGAGTCCTGCAACCTCTTCTACTTTGCCTCCTTCAGGTAATAGAGCAGGGTCGGCGTGTTCCAGTAGCAGTTTGCTATCCAGTCCACTGCCTTATCCGCGATCATGCGGCGGTACGCATCCTTCATGCTCTCGGCAAACGCCGCATCGCCAGTCAGTTCCCACGCGTAGCCAATAGCCGGCGCGATAAGCGCCTTGTAGGCGTTACTCTTCCCGAAGTGCGGGTTGTGAGAGTAGCCGGAGTAGTCACCCGGACCATCGGGCGACGTGTTCTCCGTCATGATGGACTCCGCCAGCCCAACCACCGCGTTGGCCGCGTCGAGGTCCCCGCTCTGCCGGTAGTACAGGTACAACGGCTCCATCAGTTGCGCGCACATCCATGGAATGTTGCCGCGGTAATTGTAGTTGCCGTGAACCTCAGAATAGCAGCCCCTCCGGGGATCTATCCTTGACATGGCATCGTGTGCCAGCCTCCGGGCTGCCTCGAGATACTTCGGCTGCCAGGTCTCGTCATACGCGCGCACCAAGGCGATCAGTGCGCCCGCGTGATCCCGCACCGACACGCTGCCGATTCCCGCCTTCTCGCGCACCACGAAGTCCGCAGCGCCGACAAACACTTCGAGCGCATCCGGGTCGCCCGTCAGGCGGTAGTAAGTGCTCATCCCCTCGATGCGCAGCATCGCCGACCACCACGAAGCGGTGTGGTTCACGCCGGGAGCGTACAGTACGCCCCGCCAGTCAGGATGATCCGGCCGCCCGTGGCAGGTGTCCACGTCCATGCAATGCAGGCACTGGTCCTCGCCGCGGTCGAACCAGCGCGGGTCGCCGCCGATGAGGTATTCGCTGAGCGTGCCCTGCATCACATCGTAGTAGTTGTTTCGCCACGCTTCGGGATTGCGCTGGTAATTGCCGGCATCGGGGAAATTGCGGATGCCAGGCGTCCCGCCAAGGACGGTGGGCCCTACTTCGCCATAGGTCTTCACCTGGTAATCGTGCAGGCCCGCGAATTCGACCTCGGTGTGCGGAGCCGCATATCCCAGCCCGCCCGACGCGCAAAACCATCGAGAAGAGAACAGTCTGGGCGGCCGCACGAACGCCTTGACGATGCCGGCAGCATCGCTCTGCTTGGCACCCGGGGGCAGGAAGACCAGCAGCAACTCGTGCCGCTTCGCCTCGCCAGGCACAGGATCGTAGTAAGGCACCTGGTCGGTCCGGGCGAAAAGGTCGGCTTTCACCCCTTCGCCATCCACGCGCAGCGCCTTCGGGAACAGTTGCCAGAAGTGGCGCACTGCCACGACCACAGCCGCGCGCTCGCCGGCCGCCGCCACCCAACCTTGCGAATGCGTGCCGCTGCCGACTGCCTGCTTGCCCTGCGTAACCGAGAAGGCATCGCTTGCCGTCTGCTCGATGGCGACCTCCTCGCCTGGCTCCAGGGCTCTAGCGTCGCCGCTCCAGACCGCCCGGCCTGCGCGCGCCGCCAAAGCCAGCCCGAATCGCTTGATGTGCAGCGTGTCCCGCGTGTCGTTGAAGATGCGGAAGAAGACCCGCACGAAGGGCTGGCCTGCATACGCGTTCAGCCTGAAGACGAATCGCCCCAGGGAATCCCTGGAGTCGTCGGGGTTCACGAGTTGCCCCGTCGCCTCGACGGTAGCGCGCAGCGGCCCGGCGGCCGTGACCACTCTCTTCTCAACCCTTGGCCTATAGCGGACGTCACGCCTCGCGCGCTGCACCACGATCTCGCCGGTGAGCGGCCCTGCGATCGGCTCGCGCGAGCCCGGAAAGACCACGCGCTCGATCAACTGGCTGCGCTCCTCACCCATCACAATGGCAATGGGCCCGGTGCCAATGCGCACCGTGTTGCCCCAGCGCCGGACGCGCACCGGTTGCGCAGGCGCCGGCGCTGTCTTCAGCCGGGAGCCAAACTCGACTCTCCAAGGTTCTGGCTGCGCCCCCGCCTGCGCCACGAAGTCGAGCAGCACCCAGCGCAGGTTGCCGTCCTGCCACCGGTTGAGCGCCGCCGCCTGCATGGGCACCAGTTTGCCTGCCGGATCGCGCAGCGCAATCTGATTGAGGCCAGTCACCTTGCCTGCGGGCGGCGGCACGCCGCACGTCACAGGGAACCCGCCGGCAGGAATCGCGTCAGCCATCTCCAGGGTGAGATGTGCGGGGCCATGCCTGACGGTGCCAAAAGGCGGCAGCGGCCACCGCTTCGCGCGCATTTGTTCAACTACCACCTCCGACGGACGCCGCTCGAATAGCGCAACCATCGCGCGGCTCACCCGGCCGCGCACCAGCAACACGTCGCCCCAATACACGTGGGTCATGAATCGCGCGGGGTCGCCGGGTTTCTCGGCCTGAACCTCGGTCGTGCCGGTGTGGTGGAAATCTTGGGGCAGGGTGGTCTCGGTTCCCACTTTGTCCAGCACGCGCAGGGCCAGGCGAAACGGCTTGCCCGGCTGGCAGCGCGCGCTGAGGTCCACCTCGAAGCGCGTCTGCGCCCGCGGCCCCTCGGGGTCGGCGACATCGCTCTCCCAGACCACCTCCCCGTTCACCAGCACTTGCTTGAATCGGTGCCCGGTGAACCCCTCGCCGCCCAGCCACTCATCTGGCTTCGGGCGCCAGTGATCATTGACATAGTCATCGCTGCAGTAGAAGCGCAGGCGGTAGGGCGGCTTCCAGTCGGCGGGTATGGTCACTTCGCGCTCGACCATTCCAAGATCGCCGCCGGCCGCGGGCGCCCACGGATGCATGATGGTGAAGACCGCGCGCCGGTCGGGCCGTCCCTGGTAGTCGCCCCGGCTGGTGAAGGTCCACGAGCGCGCATCGCTTGCCTCCAGAGCAACAATGTTCTGGGGCACGGGTTTGCTCCTTCCGGCGCCGGCCAGAGTGACGCAGGCCAGGCATGCTGCCGCAACTGGGATAGAGAATCTGTTCAGGGTTGTCTTCTCAAGAACTTCTCGGTCTGATTCGCCGCGCTCCCCCGCTTGTCATTCCGGGGACAGCCAGCCTGGGCTCCGGAAAGCCGCTTCGTGGGAAGCAGCTGTGCTGCTCCGGTCGCTCCCCTGCCAGGCGTTATGGAGCAGCTGGGGTTATTGCGTCAACGATTCGCCAGCATGCCCCAAGGCAACGCCAGCACAAGGAAACTGACCTGGGATCGAAACACCCACGGAAGTCCGATGCCCTTGCCATCAGCGGCGTGCCCTACAGGAATCGAAGGTTGGCAACGAGGTCATGATCCGCTGTGAAAAGACAAATGGCTGCTCCAGAGCCGGGTGCAGGAGGAGGGGGGGCCCGCTGGTCTGGACCTTGCCCCGATCACCGTAGCAGGCCGGGTTTCCCCGGGCTCGCTCTCAACCCCTTGTCCTTCTCAGAGCACCCCGGCTGACGACGATGGCAGGGTAAGGACCGCGCGCGTCCCTTTCCCTTCTTCGCTCTCAATGCGCAGGTCTCCGCCGTGCGCCTGAGCCAGCCCGCGAGCGATGCGCAGGCCCAACCCGCTGTGGCGGTCGCCCGGCGTGCGCACGGCATCCACCCGGTAGAACGGATCGAAGAGATAGGGCAAGTGCTCCGCCGCTATGCCGCGACCGGTGTCAGCGATGGTAACGACAACCGGGTCGCCCGACTCAATGGTCACCCGCACCTCCGCACCCGTCCCCGCATGGCTGATCGCGTTGTCCATCAGGTTGTCCAGCACCTGGTTCAGACGATGGGGATCGCCCAGCACGATCACGGGCTGACCATCCTCGGAAGGGTGAATTCGAATGCCTGCCGTATGCGCAGCCTCCCGGTGTCTGCGCAGGCAGTCCGCGACCGCCGCCCGAAGGTCAACCGGCTGTGGGTGCAGCGGCAGCTCCTGCAAGTCTAGCCGCGCCAGCTCCAACAGGTCACTCACTAGCCGGTCGAGGCGCTCAGCGCTTCCAACGACCGCCGCAGCGGCGCGCTCGCTCCGCTCCGGGCCGCTTGCGACTCCGTCACGCAGGGCCTCCGCCATGGTCTTCAGAGAGGCGACCGGGCTGCGCAGCTCGTGGGCGACGTCTGCCAGCAGATGCTGGCGGCGACGACTGTTCTCCTCAAGTTCTCGGATCTGCTCGGCAATACGTTCCGCCATGTGGTTCATGCTCGTCGCGACGCGAACGAACTCATCATCGCCAGTAAGCGCGATGCGGTGATCGAGCTGCCCGCGCTCAAGCGCCTGAGCGCCTTCCGTGAGAGTGGCCAAGGGACGGGTGAACCGCCGGCTGAGCCAGACGCCGGCCGCAACCGACAGGAGGAGACCGACGAGCAGGTTCACGGCCCCAGGGCCTCGCCAGAAAGACCTGGGAGGAGGAGGCGGCCGACCCTCGGTGCGGCCCTCACCGGGAGGGGGCAGCTGCCCGCCAGGGCCGCGGTATCCCGCTGGGGCCTGCGGAGGCGGGAGCGGCGTGCCGCCGGGCTCAGGGCGCTCCTCGGTGATCCCAGCCGGTAGGCCGGGCCGAGGCCCTGGGTGCAGCACGCCCAGTCTCATCATCTGGAAAACCACCGCGCCACCTAACAGCCAGGTCAGCGCGACCACGACTACCATTGTCAGCGTCAGCCGCGCGCCGACGCTAAGCCTCGGGGCGAAACGCATATCCCACTCCCCTCACCGTGGCGACTGGACACGGGTCCAGGCCCGCCTTGATCAGCTTCTCCCGAAGTCGGTAGATGTGAGAGTCCACAAGCCTCAGTTCGCCGGAGAAGTCATCACCCCAGACCAAGTCTGCGAGTTGCTCGCGGGTTAGCACGATCTGCGGGCGGCGCATGAGCGTCAGTAGGAGGTCGAACTCCAGTGCCGAGAGCTGCAGCTCTTGATGGTTGACGAGCACCTTGCGCTGATCCGGGAGCACCTCGATCCCCGGGAATTGAAGGCTCGCCTCGCCAGCCTGCCCGGCGCGGCGTAGGAGAGCTTTGATGCGAGCCACCAACTCCATCGCCCCAAAGGGCTTGGTCATGTAGTCGTCCGCACCGATGTTCAGGGCGCGCACCTTATCGGCCTCGCCTTCCCGGGCCGAAAGCATAAGGATAGGCACCTTCGATTCCCTTCTGATGGTGCGACACAGTTCGAAGCCGTCCATGCCCGGCATCATTATGTCAATGATCACGGCGTCCGGACGGTCCGAACGAAACGTCTCCAGGGCCTTTGCTCCGTTGGCGACCCGGCTTGCGCGGAATCCCTCAGCCTCCAAGTACCAGCTCACGGCCTCCGTGAGCTTGGGGTCATCGTCCACGATCAGTATGTGAGACGCTGTGGACATCTTCGTTGCCTTGCTCGCGTTTGGCTAGTTACAAGATACCCCGCTCGCACATCGAGAGTCAATACGCGCCTCCGGTAGCGCCTGTGTCGGATGGTCCACCCGTTCGTCTCCTACAACCAGACCATCGCGAAACCGGACGATGCGTTGAGCGTGGTGGGCGATGTCCGGCTCATGGGTCACTATCAGGATCGTCCGTCCTTCTCGATTGACGCGTTGGAGTATCGCCATAATCTCCTCGCCCTGCTCCGTAGCAAGGTTGCCGGTGGGCTCATCGCCGAGGATAATAGCGGGGTCGTTCACCAGGGCGCGGGCGATAGCCACGCGTTGCTGCTCTCCGCCAGAAAGCTCAGTGGGACAATGATTCATGCGATCGGCGAGCCCGACCGCTTCCAGCGCCCGAACCGCTCGTTCCCTGCGCCGGTCCGCGCGCGCGTATAGCATCGGAAGCTCGACATTGCGTAACGCAGTCGCCCGGGGCAGGAGGTTGTAGCTCTGAAAGACAAAGCCGATTCTGTGATTGCGTAGCCTGGCCAGTTGATACTCGTCGAGCTTGGACATCACGGCCCCGTCCATTCGGTATTCTCCGGAGGTGGGGCGGTCGAGGCAACCTATGAGGTGCATGAAAGTGGATTTTCCCGACCCGGAAGGACCCATGATGGCCACGAACTCGCCGGCTTTCACCTGCAGCGTCACCCTGCGTAGGGCGGGCACCGTCACCCGGCCCATGCGGTATTCCTTGCAGAGCGCAACTGTCTCAATCATCACGTGGTTCGTGCTCATTGCTCACGCCTTCTCCCTGTCGCCTTTCCAGCGGTTTGTCACTCGTAGCGAAGCGCCTCAATCGGGTCGAGCATGGCCGCCTTTCGGGATGGCAAGATGCCGAAGAAGATGCCCACGAAGGCGGCGAAGGAGAACGCCACCACCACCCATGGCAGCGATACGGCAGTATTCATGCCGACCGCTCTCAGGAAGTACGCCAGGCCGATGCCCAAGGCCACGCCGGCTGCGCCGCCGACCACGCTCAGCGTCAGCGCCTCAATGAGGAACTGCAGCAGGATGTCGCGTGGTGTAGCGCCGATCGCCTTGCGCAAGCCGATCTCCCGGGTTCGCTCCGTCACCGACACCAGCATGATGTTCATAATGCCGATCCCCCCGACCAGCAGGGAGACCGCCGCAATTGACCCGAATAGCAGGGTCATGATGCGGTTGGACTCCTCCGCCCCCTGGATCAACTCAGCCGCGGACATGATAGAGAAGTCACTCTCACTCGCTGGCCCGATGTGATGGCGATCTCGCAGCAACGCCGCCAATTCAGCCTGAGCACGGCTGGCGGCCTTAGTGTCGCCTCTGTACTGGACTGCAATCGAGTTGACAGCATCCCGGGGGCCTACCATGCCGGCGCGGGGGCCCATCAGGCGGTGCATGGCAGTGGTAAGGGGCACCACGATCTGATCGTCTGGGCTGAAGAAGCCGGTGTCTCCCTTTGTCTTGAACTGACCCAGCACCTTAAACGTCATGCCGCTGATCTTGATCCGCTTGCCCGCCACCGACTGGCCGGCGCCGAAGAGATTCTTCACCACCGTCGGGCCCAGCACCGCGACCTTACGCCGGCTCCTCACGTCTCGATCGGTAATGAATATGCCTTCAGCCAGCGTGTAGTTCTGCACCTGAGGGAACGACTCCGTGGTGCCCACGATGCGGGTGTTGGTATTGGCACTCCCCGCCTTGACCTGGGCCATCGAATTCACCTCTGGCGCTACGGCTGCGACACTTGGACACTCCTTCGCGACCGCCAGGGCATCGGCGTAGGTCAAGGTCTGTTCAGATCCCATCCCGCCACCGACCGGACCACGCCGCATCTGGCCCGGGACCACTCTGAGCGTGTTGGTGCCAAATCGCTTGAATTGTTCCAGGGTTGCAACCTTCGCGCCCTGCGTCATCGAAACGGCCGCGATCACCGCTCCCACGCCGAAGATGACTCCCAGCATGGTAAGCACGGAGCGCAACCGGTTCGATGCAAGCCCTTCAAGGGCCACTAAGACTGATTCCCAGAGACTCACCTCTCGCCTCCTGTATCTTACCGGCCACTGCGGAAGAAGCTACCCACGCCGCCCGGGGGGGCAGGGGGGCCGGATTGGCGCGTTTGCCCGCTGCTCTCCTGAGAGCCCTCTACCACGCTGGGCAACACGACCACCGCGCCTTCGCTCAGCCCCTCCAGGATCTCGGTCCGATCGTTGCCGACAATTCCGATTTCCACTGGCACGTCAGCTTGCTCACTCCCTCGTAAGACGGTCACGACATGGCTTCCCCCCACGTCGCGTATTGCCCGGCTCGGAAGATAGAGCGTGTCCTCTGCCCGTTCTACCAGGAAGTCACATGCTGCGGTCATCCCGGGTTTTAGCAGAGCATCCGGGTTCTCGATCTGCACCGTTACGAGAACCGTGGTGATGTTCGACTGGGTGGAAGCCTGAGGGTCAATCCGCGTGACCACACCTCGCAATGCCTTCTCCGGAAGGGACTCCACGCGAATGTCCACCGGCTGTCCGAGACGCACGTTGCCCACATCGGCTTCATCCAGGCTCACCTCCACGAACATCTTCGACAGGTCTCCCAACTCGACGATGTCCGTGCCCTGCGAGATAGAGGAACGCCCGGAGGTGATGATCGTCCCCTGCTCGACCAGTTTGGTCAGGATCACACCGGCGCGCGGCGCCCGAATGGTCGTGTAGTCCAGCATCGTCTTGGCATTCACCAATGAAGCCTGCGCGCGCGCGGCCTGCGCTTGTGCGCTCTCCACATCGGCTTGTTTCAGGCGATCCTGGACGGCATTTGCCTTGGCATTGTCCACTGCGGCCTTCGCTTGCGCCACCTTCGCCCGCGCCGCCTCCAGGTCAGCTGTCAACCCCTCCTCGAGCGTGTCCCAACGCTTCTGAGCGGAGGCTAGCTCGGCCCGGGCCAGGTCACGCTTGTTGACGGCAGTATCCACATCGCTCTGCGGCACGAACCCCTGGGCCTTCAGCCCCTGGGTGCGGCTCAACTCCTTCTCGGCGATATCGAGGTTCGCCTGCGCCTTGTCGAGCGCGGCGCGCGCGTCAGCGCTCAATTGCGGCTGGGTGGCATGCTGCAGACGCTGCAGCTCCTTCAATGCCGACTGATAGCTGGCCTCAGCCTGGGCGATGGCCGACCGGGTGAGACTTGGCTGGGAGGTCGCCTGCTCCCGCGCCTGGCGCAGCTTAGCCTCCGCGGCGTTCAGATCGGCGCGAGCCTGGTCATACGTGGTCAGACTATCCGTGGTGTCTATCTTCGCGATCAGGTCTCCCGCCTTTATTTTGTCGCCGACATCAACGGCGAGGAGATCCACTCTCCCGCCCGCGTAGGACTTCACGACGACGGTGGTCAGCGGCTTCACTACACCATCGGCCGACACCGTCAATTCGACGGTGCCGCGTTGCACCTGTACGGTCTGGCGGTCGGCAGGGTTGGCGGCTGCACTGGAGCGCGAGCGCACCCATATCACTGCGCCTACCCCCAGGGCCAGCAAGACCGCAATTGCTACGATCGCGCGCTTCATTAGTTCTACTCCTTCCCAGACTAGTCGTCTCTCAGTTCAGACGGGATCAGGCTGGTCGCGCGGTCCGCGGTCGCCCGCAGCGACCCGGCAAGGCTCCCGTCGGGACGGCAGAGTCGGCAGTAGGCCCCGCGGCGTGAGAGCGAACGCCGGAGCCGTCGCCCTTACCGAGTTCGTCCCAACGCGATGCCGATATGTCGCCGAAGACCACCACCCGCACGAACTCCCCGGCCCCGGCGCCTTCGACGCGAAGCACGGTGCCGCAGTTGAAGCAGCCCTCTCGCGAGGAGTGATTGCTCGCTCCACATACGCGGCACTCGATCATCCGGATTTGCCGAGTCAGATAACCGCCTTCAGCCTGATGATCCCGGCGATCTTGTCGTGGTTTGATGCTGAACTGTATTGCCATCGTCCTATCCTCTATCTTGCGCTCCCTGCGGTTCATCTCGTCTCGGCGAAGTGGCAGGAGGGCGAGGCCAGCGGCCTGGCTTGTTGGAGGGAGGTCGTGGCCCGCATTGACGCGGCCTGGGTAATCATCTGCCCTCCTGCTCACTTCGCTCACCATGGTAGGCACCTGTTGCCAATCGGTTGCGTCCTGCGCCTCTAACGTGGCGGACCGAACTCGGGCCGGTCACCCTGCCTCTCACCCGGCATTCCGCCGGGACCACCTGCAGGCCCCGGTCCCATGGCACCCAGACCGTTGTCCAAGATCCCCAGGGCCGTGCATCGCGCTTGTCCGCGCACGGACAGTTGCTTGACGAGGGCCTGGTCCTGCGACTCGACCTTGTCACGACACTGCGCCACGGCAGTGCGATAGGTTGCCAGTGCTTGCTCCAATTCCTCGTCAGACGACTTGGCCTGGTTCGCCGTGCGACGCAGTTCGGCGAGTTGCTCGGAAAGGGTGCGGCGCGCTTCATCCTTGGCCTTCAGAGCGCTCTTTGCTGCTGCCCTCTCGCTCGCGGTCAGGCCCGCTTCGTCAAGCATGCGGTCCATCATCTGCTCGCGCATCTGGGCACGCTCCGCCTGGCTCATCTGTCCGAAGTTGCCCGGGCCGCCCGGTCCGCCTACGCCACCGGGGCCACCCGGGCCGCTTGGGAGCGAGGGCACCTGCGCCACCTGAACCGGCCCGACTGAGGCGCTCCAACCTGTTCTCTGCTGCGAATCGGCTCTCGCGACGAACAATAGTGTCGCCGTGAGCCCCAACACGCAGGCCCCCATCACTAACCACCTAACCTTACTCATCTCGGCATCCTCCTTGTCTCTGTTAGTTGGTCTGCTCATAGCCACTACTAATAAACCCGCCCAGTATGGCGGGATGATGGAGGGTACATGGCAACCCCGTGCATTCTCTGTGGAGTTGCGACGGCGCCTGGGGCGAGTGAGCGTGCGGGTAAGAGGACGCTCTTGCATCAAGAACCAGGGCGTGCACCACATGAACCGCCGTCAAGCCCAGGTGCGAGATCGGTGCCGAATCGGAGGTGCTTTCTGGCTGGCCTCGGATGGTGATCGGCGGCATCGCACGCCGCGCGCACCCATGTGCCCAGTGATCCGCAGGGACGTCTGGGCAAACCAAGGGGTGCGCTTACGCCGTGAACGAACTGCCGGTCCACCTGAGCTGGTTCGTCGCTTCAGGAGATACCAGCCTTACTGATCATCTGCAATCAGGGAGATATCGCGGCTGAGCCTCGAGCGGTTGTACCGAGCATACCATCGTCACCGTGCCTCTGAGGCGGCGTTGCAGGCGTGAAGCAGGCATATCCTATCGGCTGGCCAGCGTGTAGCGGGGCCCTGGCGGACGTGGCCCATGACCCTGGTTCTGGGCTGTGAGCCCGTGTGCGCCGGGCGAATCCGGATGACCCCATTGTGGTTGCCCCATATTGCCGCGAGTTGAGCTTCAACGATCTTGAGACAAATCGGCGGGTGAATTAAGGTGCACTTTGGGTGTGCCCGCTCCCGCATTCCCATTCGTCCCCACTGCCTTGCGATGGTGCTCTCGCCTGGCCACCAGCGTCCGAACCTGCAGTTCCTTGCGCCGTGCCAGGATGCCTTCCTTGTGGCCGAAGGTTGGCGGCCTCACACGGCCTTTGGCCACCGCAGGCGCGTCCGGATCGCAGCGGCGACCTCCTTACCAAGTAGCGCACTTCCTTCCTTCGTGAAATGAACCCCGTCCGGCGACAGAAGACGGTCACGCCCGGCCCGCATGACGACCTCGAACAAGTCGTTCACCGGCACCGCCATGCGTTCGGCGACTTCCCTCGCGGCCCGGTTGTAGGCTGCCACGTCCGCTTCATGGCGATCGAATGGCTTCTCTCGCGTGTGCCACTTCTCGTTTACCGGTGTCGTGGAAGCCCAGATCAGTGCCGCATCCGTCTCCCGTTGGATTCTCCCGAAGATCCGGCCGATGTTCTCGGCGTACTCGGCCAGCGCGACTGCCTTCTCCTTGCTCACCCGGTCCGTCCGCAAATCGTGCAGCCCGCAGTTGAGGTGCACGATCTCCGGTTTGCGCTGGATCACCCAATCATCGAGGTGGGCGAGCACGTTGGCGCTGGTGCCGCCGTTCTCCTTCGGTCCCCAAACTTGGGCTTCGGTGGCCAGTTCCTGCGCGACAACGTCCTGATAGCCCTGGCGTATCGAATCACCTATCAGGACCACGGTGACCATTGGGCAATCACTGCGCATCGCGGCTGAGGCTGTCTTCGTCAGGCGAGACCAGCTTCCCTGCGAGTGGCCTGTTCGAACCCACGCCCCGCAGCAGGCGCTTGACCGCGAGACATGTCTTCGGCGAGAATGGGGCGTTCGCGCACTTGCAGGACGCGGGCGACGGAGGACTGACGCGACCATGACGCGGGCTCACTCTGACTACGCATCACACCAGTTGCGGAGTTACATCGCCCCCTCCGCGCCGGCCACACGCGCCCCTTGCGACGGCACCGAGCCGGATATGAGGGTGGAGTTCGGGTTCACGCCGCGCTGGTTCCGCGAGAGTTGCGGCATTGATTTCTCGGAGCGCTGGCACTTGGACCCGCTCTACCGCCGCGAGACCACGGTCGCGATGCGCAAGGAACTGAACCGGCGCTTTCCTTCCCTGCGCCTGGACGGTGGAAATCCTGGGGAAACCCCCGCGAGCCTTGACGGCGTCCACGGCGCCCTGACGGTCGCGCTCATCTTCGGGATACCCGCCACTTACTTCGCGAACAACTGGCCCGCCGCGAAGCACGAGTATCTCACCGAGGAGCAGATCGCAGCGCTCGACGTCCCGAACCTTCCTGAAGTCCCAGCATTCCGGCAGATCATCGAGCAGATGGACGTGATCGAGAGGGCAGTCGGACGAATCAGCGGCTACATCAACTGGCAGGGCGTTCTCAACAACGCCTTTCGCATTCGCGGTAACCAGATCTTCATGGACCTGGTGTCGAACCCCGGCCTCGCGCGCCACCTCTTCGAAGTGCTCGCGCGCACAATGATCGCGGGTATGCGCTGCGTCTATGAGCGCCAGCGCCGCACGGGAGTGATCGTCAGGCACGCAACGGTGAGCAACTGCGTGGTGAACATGGTATCTGCCGACCACTACCGCGAGTTCCTCTTCCCGTATGACAAGATGATCTCGGAGGCTTTCGATTGCTTCGGCATCCACAACTGCGCGTGGAACGTGGATCCCTACATCGAGGATTACGCGCGCATCCAGACGATGGGATACGTTGACATGGGGCTGCAATCGGACCTGGCGCGCGCCAAGAGGCTCTGCCCCAGCGCCCGCCGCGCGATAATGTACACCCCGACAGACCTGACCGCGAAGCCTCTCGATGAGATCCGGGCGGACCTGGTTCGCATCCGCAAGGAACTGAGCCCCTGCGACATCGTGATGGCCGACATAGACCACGGCACCCCGGACGAACGCGTCATCGCGTTCGCCCGGCTGGCCGAGGAGACGCTGGCCATAGCGCCGGATGCGCCTTGACCAGCACACCTGGGCTGGCCTTCAGGCCCAGGGCCGCGATCAGCCAGCCCCTCCTGCTGGGACCTTGAGACTGTATAGGTGCGAGCCGCTCCCGAAGTAAATCCGCCCATTGAGGAAGTCGCCCCCGGGTCCGATGGATACGGGCGACTCGGCGAGCATGGTGATCTCGTGCGTGGTCAGGTTCACGCGCGCGATGCCTACAGCGTGTCTCCCCCCCCCCGCAATTCATGAACATCGTTCATAGTCGCACCTTTGCGGTCCCTCGTCCATGCGTCCGGTAGTACCGCAGCCCCTCGATAAGTGTCTCGATGTTCTCCCACGGCACGCCCGGCGTGACCGAACTGGAGCAGGCCAGGAACAGCCCGGCTTCCGGCCCATTCTCCACCACCCACGCTAGCTCGCGCTTCACGTCACCGGGCGTGCCGTGCGGCAGCGTGCGCGTCACCGAGACGCCCGCGATGATGAGCAGGTCGTCGCCGTCGCGGGTCTTCATGCGGCAGATCTTCTCGTAGTCCATGCCGTCCTCATATTGGAAGCCCTGGAAACCACAGAACCCCACATCCAGCAGCCGCGGCACCATCTCCATCAGGTTGCCGTCGCAGTGCCAGATCACGCGCACACCAGCCTTGAGCACCGGCTCCATGCAGCGCGCGAGGTGCGGAAACCAGATCCGGTCCAGCGACTTGATGTCCACCAGCGTGCCGCGCGAATCGGCCATGTCGCTGTCGGATCGGTGCAGCGGCGGCAGGTTCCCTTCCACATAGGCGCGTGCCGCGGCGCGGTTGCACATCAGCGCGAGGTCGGCCTGGAGGGCGAAGTGGTTCTCGATCACCTCCGGGTAGAGCGCATAGGCCGTGAAGTAGTTTGCGTAACCGTAGGTACTGTAGCCGAAGTACGGAAACGGCACGATGCCGTAAGGGGCCTTCAGGATGTCGGGGGCTAGCTTCTCCTGGATCGCCGCCTCGCGTGCCAGAATCTCGCGGGCGCGTGCCTCCTCGTCGAAGGCGGAGATGGCGCTGCGGATCGCCGGGAAGGCGAAGCGCTCCATGTGCTCGACGACGGCTTCGGGCGAGTCGATCACCATGCCGTCGCAGGCAATCGTTTCGGCGCCGGTGGTGGCGCCCTTGGCCGCGCCCTCGAAGCCGCAGTCGCCCATGCTCAGCGGGTTTTCCGGGATGTACTGGTCTATCATGCACGTCCCCATCGCGCGCTGGGCGGCTAGGTAGACGCGCTCGGGGTCCTTCTTGTAGTCGCCCGGCTTGGCGCCCGCCAGCCGCTCCAGGTGGGCGTGCTCCATCAGGTGCACCAGCCACGAGGCGATGCCACGGGTGGGTTTCTGGAGGATCGTATCCAGCGCCAGTTTCGCGTTCTCATCGTGCATCCTAGGCTCCTCTCCCTCTTAGGAAGAGCGTATGGCGGGGGTACGGCGTGAGGGCCAGTGTCCGTCCCCCGCGTCAGTGGGACATTTCGGGGGGTGAATTAAGACCTACTTCGGGTGTCCCTGCCCCTGCATTTCCCTGCGTCCCCACTGTCCTGCGATAATGCTATCGCCTGGCCACGAAAGTCTCCAGCTGAAGGCATTTTCGACGGGCCAGGACGGCGTTCCTGCGGGCTAGACGGTCTCATAGGCCCCTGACCGCTGCAGGCTGTCTCATGCCCGCGCGACCACTGCGGTTGATGTTACGCCCAACTGAACGCCGCGGCTTGTCTCAGACCACTCCGCCACCGTACAAATCGGCACACCAACTGCGCCTCCGGCGAATCGGCAACCGCTAGTGCGCCGAATGCACCTTTCTTGCGTAGGCCAGCTTCCCATCGATGACGGCGGCCACTCCGGTAACTTGGCCAGTGGCGTCACGGACGATCTGCGCCTCGAGGTCCGGGGCTGGAGTCAACGACACGAAGCGAGATTCGGAGACCGGAATCAGCGTCAGGGCAGCGCCCCAGCTGGCGGACTCTGCGATCAAGCAACCGTCTCCAGCCTTAACGCGGACGCTTATCCCTGGGCCAGCGTCATACACTCCAGCGCACTCTTCGAGCAGAGGCCGTGCTACCTGAACACGCTTCCGGGCAGCGAGCTGCTCGCGAACTCGGTTCTCGTAGTCTTGAGCCGCGTATGTTGGCGGGAACAAATCCGGCAGGCTCAGGACGCGTTTGCCCTTCGCCAACTCTTCTTGCAGATCCATAACCACCACATTCTCGAAGTTGTGAAAGTGGTACAGGTAGACGATCTTGCGCTTCAGGTCGTAGACGTTCGAGTAGACTGTGGGGGTGTCATGCTCCTCGTGTGTGGCAGCAAGTACCCGGCGGAACAGGTCCACCGTGAACCGGGCGGCACCTCTCAGCGAGCGGGTGGCGAGAGCGTACCTCAGGCATTGCGACTCGGGGGACCCTGCAGTAGACTGCCGGAAGTTGGTTGCAACCTGGAAGGCAGCCTTGTTCCGCACAATGGCGTCGCCTTCGATAATCGCTGAGTCTCCGGTGGCGTCCCCAAACAGCAACATGGAACGCTCCATGAATCCCAGGTTGTAGGCCTTGAACACCTCCAGAGCCTGCTCTACCGTGGCACACTCCTCCATGATCTTCCCTACCAGGTTTCCTTGGTATTCCGGCTTGCCCGCTGATAGGAGCGCCTTCCGCGGAGGGACTGCCAGGCCGTCAAAGAACAGGCCCTGGTCGTTCATGCCTCCCTAGGGGAAGAGGTCACCGTAGCCGAAGTAAACACGGCCGTGTCTCCCTTTCTCGGCGGGCAGGAACCAGACCTTGGTATTCGGATCGTGCCAGTCCTCATTGTTGCCCCCCAGCGCCACGGTCCCGTCAGAGGCGTAAAACACGGTGCACGCGCAGACCGGCAGGCAGACGGCAACGACCTGGACGGCGACAATCAGCACGAGGCACTTGCGCATTCTCCGGCTCCTTTCCCGTCTCGGCGGTTTCGTCATTCGGATGTAAGTCGTCAACGCCCGTGGGACGTCCGTGAGAAGGTCGGCAAGACAATGCGCGCCTCAGCTGCTCTTGCCGTCTTCCGACAGCGCTCTCGTCGGGCGCGAAGGTTCGGAGAACCCGAAGTGCTTTTCGCTGCGTTAAGAAGGCTTCCTGCGTGACGCGGGTGGAATGAAGCAAGCAACGGGACGGCGAGTTTATGGCCATCACGCCGGTCTCAAGGGCGCGCGGCCGTCGGCGTCGACACATCAAGTCTGGCCAGTCCGTCCTTCCAGCACAACGGCGCACAGGCCGTAGCCTCCGACTCCCGTCATGTCGGGCCGCATCATGCAGCACGCGAGCGCGGCTGCCGCGGCGGCATCCATGGCGTTTCCGCCGCCCTCAAGGATACGCGCACCGATTCGCGCCGCCTCGGGCGGACCTGCCGCCTTCCGACACCGATCTCGCCTGGCCACCAGCGTCCCGATCTGCAGCGCCCCTGAGCGAAGCCGGGGCGCCCCGGCCCCTTGGGCACAGGGGCGCTCTTCTGCGCGCCGGGACCGCGCCCCTGCGGCTGGCCGAAGAAGTCCTCGCCCGAGATCGAGGCGCTGAAGGCTGAGAGCAACCCGATCAAGGATCCGGCGGCCGGCACGAACGACCGCGAGGAACATCAGGCAGCGCTGTCCAATCTCAATCTACTGGATTAAGCAGGTGGAGGTGGCGCTATGGCAACGCGTGGTGCTGGTACGGTGCTTCTGCTCATTTGCTGGTTGGGCTTGCTGGCGTCGGCGGCGTTCGCGGCGGAACTGCGGGCGGAGGATATGCTCGCGGCGTATGTGAACGCGCCGGACAAGGCGTACCGCTGGGAGCGGGGGCCGGTCGTCACCAGGGGCGACGTGACGACCTATGACATCATCCTGACCAGTCAGCACTGGAAGGGCACCGACTGGCAGCACATGCTGCGGGTCTTCGTCCCGAAGACGATCGCCCACCCCGGATGGATGGGGCTGTATGTGACCGGGGAGGGAAACCCGGTGGTGCCCGGCAAGCCGGGGGGTGAGGACGACATGGCGGTGACGATGGCCGCGATGATGCAGGCGCCGGCCGCGATGCTCTATCAGGTGCCGAACCAACCGCTCTTCAATGGACTGGGCGAGGGCCCGATCATGGACTACTCCTTCGCGCAATACGTGGAGACCGGCGACCCGACCTGGCCGGCGCTCTTCCCGATGACCAAGAGCGCGGTACGGGCGATGGATGCCCTGCAGGAATTCATGCCTCGCGACCTGCACATGCAGATCACCAAGTTCGTGGTGATGGGTGGCAGCAAGCGGGGCTGGGCCACCTGGCTGACCGCCGCCGCCGACCACAGCGGCCGGGTGAAGGCGATTATCCCGATTGTCTTCGACGTGCTGAACGTCAAGGCGCAGGTGGCGGAGGCCGAGCATCTGCTGGGCAAGGGCGCGGGAGCCATCGCCGCGCTAACCGGCATGCTGGGCACCCCTCGTGGCGGTGCCCTGTGGACGGCAGTGGACCCCTACACCTACCGCAAGCAGCTCACCCTGCCCAAGCTGATCGTGAATGCCACGGATGACGTCATCTACAACACCGATGGGCTGAACTACTACTGGGACGGCCTGAGCGGTGGCAAGTGGATCTACTATGCGCCCAACAGCCCGCACGGCATGAGCGTTGGCCGCGAGCGCACGGTGATGACGATGTCTGCCTTCTTCCGCACCGTGGCCGAGGGGAAGAAGATGCCGGCGATGTCGTGGAAGCGCGACTCCGACGGGAAGTCGGCCACCGTGGCCATCACCGCCCCGGAAGCCAAAGCAGCCAGGGTCTGGGTGGCGACCAGTGGCACGCTCGACTTCCGGGCGGCCAAGTGGGTGCCGCAGCCGATGATAGTGGAGAAGTAGGCATGCGACCGCGGCCCGCAGCCACAGGTTGCAGACTCGGTGCGAGAGGCCAGATGTGCCGGTCAACCGGGCTTGAAACCAGCATCTGACCGCCGGTACGCCGTGACGCCGACCTCGGGAAAGCGGCGAATCTCGATGTGTGACGGCACTCCCTTCTGTGAGCGGCCCGGCGTAACCCATGGCTGCCCCACCCATATCGTTTCCGGCGTTGCCCCCCGAGCGCCATGTGGGGACGCCAGTCGTTGTAGTATGTCTCGAAGCCGCTCAGCAGCGCTCCCAAGTGCTCCATGCCACCGATAAGTGGTACGCGATTGAGCCACTCGTGTTTGAGGGTTCTAATGGCACGCTCTGTCACCGATATCGAGCCCTGCTGGCCCACAGCGCCAAAACGCTGACGCACTCCCCACTGCCTGAGCGTGTTCTCGAAGTCCTCGCATGTGAAGACGCCTTCCTTGTCTGTGATGATGTGTCTGGGGAAACCGCAGCGTTCAAATGCACTTCGCATGGCGCTTGCGACCCACACTGCGCTGCCACGAAGCGATGCCGTCACCGTGGTCACCTTTCGCGAGAAGTGGTCTATGGCTACCAGGACTGACGTAGGCCAGAGTCCCCAGCGGTAGACTCAGGTCAGATCCATAGACCACACGTGGTTGGGATATCTGGCGACAATCTGCCTGGGAGCAGTACCAGCAGGAATCTGCTGACTGGCGGGTACGACTGCGGAAGTCGGTGCCTCGTCCTTGGGCCTAGGCCTAAGCAGGATGTTCCGCGCAGTGGAGGCAGCCACGAAGATGCCGAGAGCCTGAACCGTCATCGCGATCTGGCGCTTGCCCCAGTCGGGATTGGCACTGAAGATCTGCCATATCAGACGGGCCAGCTCCCGAGGCGTCCTGTTAGACGGCTCAAGCTTCGGAGTGTTGCTGTCCAGCCTGCCTTCCTCGAGCCGGTGGAGCCAACGGTACAGCGTGCCGCGAGGGATACCCAGCTGCTTTCTGATCCTCCTGCGCGGCACCGCGAAGTACTCCATGTGCCAGAGCACCTTGAGCCGGAGGCTCCACTAGTAAGGCTTCCTGGACCCCAGTTCAGCCAGGCGGCCTTTAAGTATCTCAACCTGGGACTTCAGGCGCTCAACCTCGGCTCTGAGCAGTGTCATGTCGCCCTCGATCCCCGATCCCCCAGCTTGAATGCCCGATACGGCCTTGAGGTAGCCCAACCGAAGTCGGCCCGCCCATCGGGCGCTCAGAACCATGGACTTCACGATCAGGGAGACAGCAACATTCAAAGTATCCATGGAGGTGAGATTGGCCTCACAAGCCCCAATGCCCTGCGAATGGCCAAGCGGCCGAGGAGCCCCCAGGAAACCTGCCACCCCTGTCTCACAGTGCTTGTCCGCTACAGGAGTTGACAGGCCGAAGCTTTCGAAGTAACGTGGACGCGACAAGTCTCCAGGGGCCAAACCGTGTCCGGAAGGAGTCCCGCAAATGAAGGCAGCCGATGCATGTCTGGTGTGCGCCGCCGTCTTGCTCCTGCGATGTAGCATGCCCAGCGCGCGTGCCGAAGCGCAGGCACCGGCCGAGGAGCAAGGCCCGCTGTTTCCAGTCGCGCAGGACGGTAAATGGGGTTATATGGACAGGGCGGGGAAGGTCGTAATCACACCGCAGTTCCACGGTGTTCGCAGGTTTGCCGAGGGGCTTGGCCGCGTGCAGGTTGATAACAGGTGGGGCTATATAGACCGCACAGGTAGCATAGTCATCAAGGTCCAGTTCGATCTGGCCAGTGACTTCTCCGAGGGGCTGGCCGCCGTGCATGTTGGCGGCAAGCCCACTAAAGGCGGCGGCTATGAGGGTGGCCAGTGGGGCTACATAGACAAGACGGGGAAGATGGTCATCAAGGCCGAGTTCAGTCTGGCCGAGGAGTTCGCCGAAGGGGTGGCCGCCGTCGGGCGTATCGGCAGGGCCAGAAGGGGATTCTCGTGGACGACCTCCTATATTGACAAGACAGGTAAGCCGGCCTTCAAGTCGTCCTTCACTATGACTTGGGCGTTCTCCGAAGGGCTTGCGGCTGTAGGCGTTGGCAGCTTCGGCAACACTAAATGGGGCTATGTGGACAGGACCGGGAAAATGGTCATCGCGTCCGAGTTTGAGGAGGCCCGCGCTTTCGCCGAGGGGCTGGCACTGGTGAAGGTCGGCGGCAAGTGGGGTGCCATAGACAAGACCGGCAAGATGGTCATCAACCCTCAGTTTCAGGGGGCTTTGGCATTCTCCGAAGGGCTGGCTGCTGTGAAGACGGGGGAGCGGGAGACAGACAAATGGGGCTACGCCGATAAGACAGGAGCGATGGTGATCCAGCCGCAATTCGACGGGGCGGGGGGCTTCTCGGAGGGACTCGCACCTGTCAAGGTCTTCGACAAATGGGGCTACGCGGACAAGACCGGCAACGTGGTTACCAAGCCCCAGTTCGATGACGCTGAAGGCTTCTCGGGAGGCCTGGCAGCGGTGCGCGTTGGCGGGAAGTCTGGCTACATTGACCATTCTGGCGGCTATGTCTGGCAGCCCCAGGAATAGCCGCAGGCGCCGGCCAAACGCTAGCCCATTAGTCTGTGCCACTTGCGGCTCGGTGGTCGGCACTGTTGGCGCGGGGGGCCCACATGCCCAGCGATTCCGGGTCTCGACCTCCCGACGCCTGCCCATTCTGTACCTCCAGGCTGCGCTAGGGCAGCGACTTGTCGAGCCGGTCAATGAGGATGACCTTGGACGCCTGGGCCGTAAGAAGCCCCGGCTCGGCCTGTGCAGCGCCCGGCCTGCGTCGCACGAGTGAAGGCGGCCGACGGGCCCTGCGCCAGCAGGTGGCGGGGTTGCCGGCCAGCAGGCTCAGTAGCATGGCTTAGCCCCGTCCCTACTACCAGGGCCGGCAACAGGGGCAGCCGGGGAATGGGCGAAACTCAGTCCTGGAGACCACAGCAAGGAGCACGAAGATGGCAAAGCCCATGCCCACTATCTTCTTTGGGCACGGCAACCCGATGAATGCCTTGCTGAGCAATGCCTACACCAGAGGCTGGGCCGTGATCGGGTCCGGGATTCCTCGGCCCAAAGCCGTGCTGGCCGTTTCCGCGCACTGGTATGTTCCGGGTACGGCGGTAACGGCAATGCCTGCGCCCCGAACCATCCATGACTTCGGAGGCTTCCCACCCGACCTATACGAGGTCAAGTATCCAGCGCCCGGTGACCCGGCCCTGGCGAGTCGCGTCCAGAAGCTGCTCGCCCCCATTCCTGTGCGCCGGGACGAGAAGTGGGGTCTCGACCATGGAACCTGGGCGGTGCTGTGTCACGTCTTCCCCCAGGCCGATGTCCCCGTAGTCCAGCTCAGCGTCCACGAAACGGAGCCCGCTGCGTTCCACTACGAAGTCGGGAAGCGGCTTTCCTCCCTGCGGGATGAAGGTGTGCTCATTATCGGGAGCGGAAACCTCGTGCACAACCTGCACGCGTATGCCTGGGGGCGTTCGGTCGAGCCCCTGGGCTGGGCCGTGCGCTTCGAAGCGCAGGTGCGCGAACTGCTTGTAGCCGGGGACGACGGCCCGCTCATCGCCTACGAAGCGATGGGACACGACGCCATGCTGTCCGTTCCCACCCCCGACCACTATCTGCCCTTGCTGTACGTGATCGCCCTTCGCAGAGAAGGCGAGCAGATCAGCTTCCCGGTGGAGGGCACCGACGGAGGCTCAGTATCTATGCTCGCGGTGCAAGTGGGCTGACAAGACCGCGGCGGGACCTGAAGTGAACAATCCGCATAAGCTGTCTTTGACCCCAGTCTACGGGAACCTGAAACTGGTTTCACTTGTTTTCCAAACGGGCCAGGCACCGCCCGTCTGCGAGACTTAGGAACGGAGGAGCCCCATGAGCGGCGTTAGAAGGATCAGTAAGGTACTCCGGAGCAGGCCCACCATCGAAGGCGCCGGCGTCCATCTGAAGCGGGCCTTTGGCTTCCACGAGGTCGGCGAGTTCGACCCCTTCCTGCTGCTCGATGATTTCCGTTCGAACACGCCGGAGGAGTACTTGGCCGGTTTTCCCTGGCACCCGCACCGGGGAATCGAGACCATAACCTATGTACTTCAGGGTCGCGTGGAACACGGGGACAGCATGGGAAACGCTGGGGTTATCGCTTCGGGCGATGTCCAGTGGATGACGGCGGGCAGCGGCATCATCCATCAGGAGATGCCCAAGGGACGGGAGGACGGAGCGATGGGTGGGTTCCAACTCTGGGCCAACCTGCCTGCCTCTCACAAGATGATGGCCCCCCGCTATCGCGGGGTGGAAAGCGCCGAGATCCCCGAGGTCAAGCTGAAGGCCGGAGCCCTCGTCAAGGTCATCTGTGGCGAGGTAGGTGGAGTCAAGGGGCCGGTGCAGGACGTCGTGACCGACCCCGAATATCTGGACGTCACCGTCCCAGCCCGCTCGGAGTTCTCGCGTCAGGTCAAGCCTGGCCACACTGCCCTCGCCTACGTGATCGAGGGCAAGGGCTACTTCGACCAACAGCGGGACTCATTCGCCTACGAGATGGTGGGAGCCAACTACTTCGACTACAAGCGCGACTGCCTGATCGGGAGCGCGAGCCTGATCCTGTTCAGTGACGGAGATCGGTTAGAGATCCACACTGCGGAAGATCCCGTGCGTTTCCTGCTCTTCGCCGGCAAGCCGATTCGGGAACCCATCGCCTGGTACGGACCCATCGTGATGAATACACAGGCAGAACTGCGCATCGCCTTCCAAGAGTACCAAGACGGGACCTTCATCAAGCACGCGCGATGACGGATCACTGGAGGGCGGTCGTGCGTGCCGCAGCCCTGCGTCAACGGCGTTCTCCTCTCTTGCTACCGCTGCGGCGCTCCAGCGTCACGACCACCCAGCGCTACACGGACATGGATGCCGATGACTTGCGCCGTCAGGTGGCGGGGCCGCCGCACCCGGGCAAGGCGGGCAGCGGCTGCGCCGGCACGGTCAGCAAGGAGGGGTGGTGGCGCTGGGGGCGCAGCGGGTGCGGGTGCAGAAGCCCCGGCTGCGCAAGTGCCTGGCAACGACGAACGTGATCGAGAGTTCCCTGTCTGGAGTGGCGGGGCGCACCCGTCGGGTCACACGCTGGCGCTGTGGGGGAATGGTCTTGCGGTGGGCAGCGGCAGCCGCGCTGGAGACCGAGCGCCACTTCCGCAAGATCATGGGACACCGGGACCTGTGGATGTTAAGAGCAGCCCTCGACGACGGTCAGTTAGCGACCGAGGAATGGCCAATTGCGCTTGACAAGGAGCCCGTCGCGGCCCAAAATGTCCGAGGGGGTTGCCCAACCTTACACTACAGTTGGGACATAATCAAGAGAAACCGCGTGTCGGAGATTGGAGCCATCATGAAGAACGCATGCTCACGGAGACTGCCACTGATCATCCTATCCGTCTTCCTGCCATTATGCCTTTTGGCAGTGCCGTTGCTGGCTGACACCATAGACCCGCCTGCACGCGTAGCCAGGCTCAGCTACGCGCAGGGCAACATTTCTCTGCAACCTGCGGGAGAGGATCAGTGGACCAAGGCCTCGACGAATTACACCGTGACTACCGGTGACCGCCTTTACACCGACCAATACTGCCGGGCGGAGCTCGAGGTCGGCCGTATCGCTATACGCATGTCCGAAACCACGGACTTGACCGTCACCAATCTGAATGACCAACTCATGCAGATCGGCGTCGGTCAGGGCTCGGTCCGCGTGACCGTCTTCGATCTGCCCGCCGACAATTCGGTGGAAATCGATACCCCGAACGGGGCCTTGACCCTGCTGCGCGCTGGCTCCTACCGCGTGGATGTTGACCCCGACGGGGGCTCCACGCTGGTGATCGTGAACAGCGGTAGCCTGGAAGTAAGTGGCGCAGGTGTTTCGCAGACGGTGCAGGCTGGAGAAGCCGTCCAACTGACCGGGACGGAGCCGACCCAGATCACTTTGGTGTCCATGCCTAACCAGGACGACTTTGACCGGTGGTGTGCGGACCGCGACCAACGCATCCGGTCATTCGCTGCCCGTCAGTACGTGAATCCCTTCATCCCAGGAGTCGAAGACCTGGACGCCTACGGGCGCTGGGAGGTGGTTGCCGAATATGGCCCGGTGTGGTACCCCTCCGGCGTTCCGGTGGGGTGGGTGCCGTATCGCGTGGGCCGCTGGGCCTGGGTAGAGCCATGGGGTTGGACGTGGGTCGAAGATGAGCCTTGGGGCTTCTGTCCGTTCCACTATGGCCGCTGGGCACTCATCAGATCCACCTGGGGGTGGATACCTGGTCCGGTTGCGGATGCTCCGGTCTACGCTCCAGCGCTGGTCGCATTCGTGGGCGGAAACGGCTTCTCCATCAGCATTGACGGCGGGGTGCAGGCCTGGTTCCCGTTGGGACCGCGAGAGCCCTTCCTTCCCTGGTATCACCATGGAAACGACTACCTGCGGCGCGTGAATATAGCCAACGACAGGAATATCCGCGATATCAGCAACCTTACCAACATCACGAATATGACCGGGATCCACTATGTGAACAAGCCCGTAGCCACTACCGCCGTGCCGACCGATATCTTCAGTCGCGGGCTGGGAGTGGGCAGGAGAACTGTGCGGGTGCCGCCGCAGCAAGTAGCGGCGGCGCAGGTGCTGCCTTATCCCCGAACCGTTCCCACGGAAACCGCCGCCTTCCGCGGCGCACCGCCGAAGCACACAGCCCGCATCGCGGCGCCTCCGACCGGCAGACCCTCGTCCCCGCCGCCGCTGATTACTACGGCCACTCCGGCGCAGCCAGAGAACATTCCGGTCCGACCCGGGCGCGCGGCGCCTTCGACCGGCAGGCCTTCCGCACAGCCGCCGTTGAACACCACGACTACTCCGGCCCAGCCACAGAACGTTCCAGTTCCACCTGAGCGTATGGGGCGTCCAGTTATGACCAGAAATGCGCCACCGGCGGTGAGAGGGGCACCCAGCGTTCTGCCGATCACTTCTCCGCATTTCATCACGCGGACTCCGCCGCCGCCCCGCGAGGTGCCCTTCTCGAAGCGCTTGCCGGCGCTCTCCCAGCACCCGGGACTTCCGCTGGAGCCTCAGCAGAAGGCGAATCTGCGGGCGGGAAAGCCGGCTGGTCCTATGAAGGACAAGGTGTTTCCACCGCACCCGTCACCGCCGGCGCGGGCCCCGGCGCAGCCGCAACACGGATGAGGCTAACGCTCAAGGCCGTAAGCGCGGCAGCGCGATATCTGGGAATCGCTCCAAAGTCTGGAGTCAGGCTGCCTTGAGCATTGAGCGCCCACTTGGCTCAGCTCTCCTGGATGGGGTGCTCCCCATTCTTGATCCACCTGGGATGAGACTTCTTCTAGCTGCCCAGCACCTCCTCCAGCAAAGTTGGGGGTGAGCCCGCGAGGGAAAGGTGGCGCGCGAAGTCCTCGGGGGTCATGTTGCTCAAAGCGCTGTGCGCGCGTTGGCCGTTGTAGTCTTTGCGCCACGCCTCAACCTTCTCCTGGGCGTCCGCCACGGACAGGAACCAGTTCTCGTTCAGGCACTCCTGCCGAAAGCGGCTGTTGAAGGCCTCAATGAACGCGTTGTCCTGGGGCTTGCCGGGCCGGCTGAAATCCAAGATCACCCCATTCCAGTAGGCCCACTGGTCCAACACGACCGAAGTGAACTCGGTGCCGTTGTCCACCCGGATGCTGCGAGGCGCACCCCGCTGCTTGATCAAGCCGTTCAGCACCTCCACGACGTCGTCTCCCTTTAAGCTCAGGCCGACCCGCAGCGCCAGGCTCTCAGGGCGACTCGGCAAGGCTTGGGTAGTCGGGCTACGTCGGCCAACGCCTTGGACCCTGAGTCGATAACCAGGATCGAGCGCGTGGCAGAAGTGCGTGGTCGTTCCCACCATGCGGCAGCCACCTTGCGGCACCGAGTAAAGGCTGGCCTGACTGCTTCTCGCGCCAACACGATCGGGAAGTGTGCTCGTGGAAGTAGCCCGCAGCGTGACGCATGAGTGGGGCCGTCGGTTTTTTGCGCGCTACAATCGGGTACAGAGGGACTACAAGCTTAAGACCAGAGCGGGATGGACTTCCTGGCGAAGTATCCGGCCGCGTGATGCCGGATTCCGACATACTGATGACACAACACGCCTAAAAGGCAGCACGAAACTTTGGCGTCTTCGGCGAGGAAAATGGAAAGAGTGTCAAGAGGAGATTCGCTAGCGCCGGCGAAGCCCACGGCGAGCTGCGACAGAGGGCAGCCCCCGGGGCGCCGTGCGTGCCGAGTGTCGCGCTGAGGGCCCGGTTGGCCCTGAGGGAGATCTAGTTGGCGGCGAAAGTCGGAGACGTCGAGCTGGAGTTCAGGCCAGACCGCACAGCCATTGTCCAGGGCACTCAGGACCCTGCGGTTACGGTCTGGTTCTCTCTCCGCCCGGCGGCGACAGAGAGCCATGCTGGGCTGCCAAGCACGGTGGTAGTTCTGCTGGACTGCAGCGGAACCGTGCGCCGCTTCCGCCTGGACGACGAAGAGGCCAAGCGCTGGATCCAGATAGGGCTCGAGCGGTCGGAAGTCCGCGCAGTGCAGTCTGACCAGCGCACGGTTTTCCAGGTAACCGGACATACACTCGAGGAGGTCCGCGAGTCAGCCCGCAGTGCGCTTTGGATAGCGGCGGCCGCGTTGGAGAAAGTCGCCGCCTCCCTCCGCGAGGATGACATCTGCTGTCTCGTCGGCTTCGCGACCAAAGCCAGCATCCTTTATGATGGACGGCGGCGTCTGGGCCGCCATACGCTCCAGGGGGTTCTTCGTGCGATACAGCAAGACCCTTCCTTCCCCGGCTTGGGGGACGGGACCAACATGCAAGAAGCGGCGCGGATCGCTGGCACGCTGCTGAAGGCAGATCCAGGCATGCGGCGTGTGCGCCGCCTGCTCATCATCACGGACGGCATCGTGCACGATCAGCCAGAGGCGCTCAGGGAGTTGGAGCAGATCCGCTCCGAACGCATCGCGGTCAGCACCATCGGCGTAGGGCAAGAGTTCGACGAAGAATTCCTCACTCGCGTCGCCGATTGGACCGGCGGCTCCTACCACTACGCCCCCAAGCCGGAAGATATTGAAAGCCGCCTCGCAGAGGATTTCGGATCTCTGCATCTTCTCGCTGCCAGAGATGTGACAGTTTCGGCACGCGGCTTGGAGGGTGCGGTAGTTGCCTCTGTTACACAGATCACCCCTCAGATGCGCATGTTTGAAGAGATCCGCCTGAACGAGGATTGGGTGCAGGTGGATCTTGGTGAGGTGAGCGGCGCTGCCGGGATGAGCCTGATCGGCGAATTCTCTCTGCCCTGGTTGGGCGTGGGCAAGCATAGCGTTGGCGAGGTCCAGCTCGAGTGGCAAGATCCTGAAACCGGGGAACGCCACAAGAGCGATCACATGGTGCAGATTGACTGCCTGCCCGCCGATTCGCCCGGCCCGCCCGTTGACCTGGAGGTCGAGGAGATGTTCATGCGGCTCCAAGTCTATCGGGCCGAGCGCAGCGCGCAGTGGGCCCAGGAGAGTGGCCGGCCGGGCATCGCCACCGTGCGGCTGCGCGAGGCGAGCGGAATTCTGCGCCGGCTGGGGGAGCGTGACCTCGCCCAGCGCTTCGAGCAGCAGGCGTCGGACCTGGAGGCACAACAGGCCAATTCCGACCGCACCAAGACACTAAAGGACTGGGTCAGGCGTCTCGGCCAACACAAGAAAGAGCAGCGCGAATAACCCCGGCTGCGTCTTCCCGACTGCGGGCCCTCGCTAGTGAGCGCGGCGGCACACCGGCCGCTCAACTCTTGCGGCTGGGCACATGATGACTCGCGTCGTGCCAAGGCGTACCCCGAACGCGGATCGTCACCTGGACCGCGGATTCCGATTCGCCAGACTCGGACCGGAATGAGACGGTCACCGTGTGGACGCCCGGGCGCAGTGCAGCAATGGCGGGGCGGACGCAGAAGTCGGTTTCACTGCCGGGCGGTAGATGCGCTTCGGCTGGGATGAGCTCGACAAGCGACGGGCGGGAACACCGGGCGATTACCCGCCCTTTCTCTCCACCCTCGTTGCGAAGCTTGACCAGTAGCTGCTGCATGGTTTCGGTAGTTACTAGCAGGGTCGCATGAGAAGGGCTCGCGACCAGTGCAATTGGCTGTCTGTGCGCGCAGCTTATCTGGCACGTAACCGACACTTCGCCGTGTGGGGTGCGCACCAGGATCTTGCCCTCCTCGTCTTTGCCGGCGGCGACTCCGGTTCTCGCTGCCAGGATTCGCAGGGCAGTGACATTTCCTTCAAGCGGGACCTCGGCGGAGCATGCGTTGTCGGGCTGGCGGAAGCTGAGTGCCGGGTGCAGGGAATGCACGGAACCGGACAATGTCCCGCCGCCGGCGTTGTGGATCGTCAGTGACCGCTCAACCTGGTCGCGGCCCGCAGACAGTTCGAACAAGAGGTGCTGCCGCCGCACTGCGGGTTTGGGCGGGACGACCTGCTCAAGTTCGGCAAGAAGCTGCTGCGCCGACGCATACCGACTCTCCACTTCGAGGCTGAGTGCGCGGCCGACCGGCCTGGCCAGCTCCGGGCAGCTCTTCTCGACCTGCCGCACCACCTCTGAGATCGTGTCAGCGTTGCGCGCGTCAATTTCACTTTGGCGCAGGCGGCAATTCGTGAGCAGTTCGTAAACCGTGCAGCCGAAAGCGAAAACGTCGAGGGCATAGTTGGATGAGACCCGGTCGGCCTCCACCATCTCGCGCAGCTCCGGGGCCATGTACCCATCTGTGCCTGCGACTTGTTCCGTCGCGCTGGCCTCCTGCGAAGGGACGTTCGAGTTCTGAAACGCCACCTGCGGTTGGTCCTGCGTGGTCGCGGCAAAGCGCGCAGAGCCGAGATCCAGGAGCATGGCGAGGCCGGCGGTGCTCAGCACCACGTTGTCCGGCTTCACGTCGTGATGTACGACGCCATGGGCGTGCAGCGCGGCAAGGGCCCTGGCCAGTTGCAGGCTGAGCGGCCCCACCTCTGCAGCCGGAATCGGCCCCTCCCGCCTGAGCCGCTCGCGCAGCGACTCTCCCTGTATGAACTCGGAGACCAGATAGTGCATCCCGTCTTGCGAGAAAGCCTCGATCAGGTCTGGCAGGTTGGGATGGAGACGAAGGCGCCACAGAACGTCTCGCTCACGCACGAAAAGATCGCGGACCTTCTCCCGGTCGCTCAAGGTGGAGCCAGGGACAAACTCCTTGACAGCCACCGCTACGGACGTGCTGGAGGCAGCGGCATAGACGACGGCGTACCCACCCTCGCCGATCACGTCGCCCACCTGGTAGCCGTCCTGCCCGCGCAACACCTGGCCAGGTGCGAGAACCGTGCGATCATACCGACGGCGGCGAACCTGCATCCTGGGTTCCTGCCAGATGAATTGTCAGAACTGAGAGCCTACCCACGGCCACACGGTCTCCGTCTTTCAATCGGTGGGGCTGGTCAGGGGAGAGGCGTTGACCATTCAGCCACGTTCCGTTGGTACTGCCCCTGTCCACGATCCAGTACCCGCCTTCCCCCCAGCGGATCTCTGCGTGTCGGCGGGAGACGGACTCGTCTCCGGAGAGCTCAATTTGGGGTGGCTCTGCCTGGCCCGGCGCGGCGCGGCCAATCACCACGAGGGGTATCGCGAAGCGCATTTCGCGATAAGATACTCCCACGCGTATGCCGACCTGTAGCGCCGGCACACGCGGCATCGCCGGCTCAGCTCTCTCGCTCGTCATTTTGCCTCACCCCCGGCGGCGCGGTCACCCCCGGCCGGTGCTCGCACCCCCTTCCGAGCAATATGGTTCACCTCAGGCTGGGCAAACTCCTTCTGCCGGCTGCCGGTAACTTACCTGCGATCCTGCCAGGCCGCGGGGCCTCATCGAGTGCGGCGCTGGTCCACGGCGATGATGCGGGTGACCAGAGAAGGCGAAAAGCATTCTCGGCCAAGGCACTCGCCCACGTCTGCGATGCTGCCAGTCATGCTGCAGAGCATGTGAGCCTGGCGGTGCAGCACCTCATCCACGGTTCCGACCGTTCCCTCCAGCTTGAGGCTGCGGCAGCGCTCCCAGATTTCGGGGAAATTGCAGCCCGAGCATGCAGCCAGAGTCGTTCCGCCCCGCGAGCCATCCTGTGGCAAAGGCTGGCGGCAGCGAAAGCCAATTCCGGGGAGTTCCTCCCGCAACTCGCAGTAGCGGTCCTGGTGCGGCTCGACCAGATCCTCGCGAGGAGCATCGCACTTAATGACGCGGCTTGCCAGCGCGCCTGCCCTTATGTCCATCACCGCCGTCCGATAGGCAGCGCGCAGCAATATCTTCTTCAGTTGCTCTGGATCCTGATCCAGCAGGTTTCGCACCTCACGGCTAGCCACCGCCACTTCCACCCCCTTGTCAACCTGCCCGGAGGGGCTCAGAACGGTCACCACGCACCCCCGGCGCCTGCGACTGGCCCAAAGGTGTCCCAGCAGCTCGAAGTGCCGGCCGTCTGGCCCCACAAGTGCTGCCCGGAACCGCCGATCGTCCCAGGATTCGGCATTATCCGGCCCCAGCCATTCGCGGGCCCGCAGGGATAGAAGGCCGCCAATCACTCGTCTGAGGCATCGGCGCCACCGCGAATCCTCCAAGCACTCCTGCAATGCCCGTGCGCGCGCGATCTCTGCCGCGCTGGGTTCGGCTGCGATGACCTCCTCCGACGGCCCCAGCACGATGGTTTCGGTCACGCCTTCCGTCTCGCTCACCGCGGTCTCTGGCTGGGGTTCCTCTCCCGGCGTCCGCCGCAAGCGCAGCGCCATACGTTGCCCCACGCGGGTCAGGCGCTCCAGCGCTGCCGCCAGCGCCAGCATCGGCAGGCTCAAGATGCCGCCCAGCGTGATCCCCTTCCGCTTGGCGACGGCCTCCTGGCCCGCCTCTTCGGGCGGCTGCTCCTCCTCCAGCGATACCACTGGTGCCCTGTCGGCGATAACCACTCTCTGGGCCGAAATCTCCGGCACCTTGCCAAACACCATTTCCAGCAGGCCGCCAACAACGCCGCTCACCACACCATAGGCCAGGGACCATAAGGCGTAAACCACCCCCCACACCGCGCGCAGCAGGCCGAACACAACCCACCAGGGCGCGTAGCCACCATAGACCATGGCCTTTAGAACCCGAAACCAAGGCGCATACGCGCCGCGGCGCCCCATAGGCACGGCCGGCGCTTCCGCAGGCGGACGCACCCCCCACTCTCGTGTCAGCCATTGGTGCACCTCCAAGAGCCAGTCACGCCAGGTCTGGGTCTCTGACGCCACTGCGAGGCACAAAATGGCCAGCAGCACGCCCGCCCATGTGAAGAACTTGGCAGTCGCCGGGTCGTGCTGCACCTGGCCCAGATAGCCAGAGACGGCCACGGCGGCCAACCCTGCGCCGCTCAACAGCCAGACCGGGTGAATGGGATCCTGCAACACTCCCGCCCGCGCAGCCGCAGGCACCGCCAGGCCGACCAGCAATCCGACCGCGAAGACTAGGGCCGCGAGCGCTGCAGTCATCCCCGGGGAGGCCGCACCCCAAGTGCCCGGCACAAAACCAAGCGCGAGCGTGGCCAGCAGGCCCACCACCCCACCGGCGAGCGCGCGTGCCAATCCGGCGGCGCTGATGGGCCACGAATCCGCCACTACTCCGCCTGCCAGCCCGCCAGCAGCCATCCACAGAATCAGGGACCCAGGCACGAGGGCGCTTAGTGTTGCTGCGGGCCTGTGCGTTGGGTGCCACAGCAGCAGGCTCACGGCTGCCACCCACAGCAAGAGAATCAAATAAAGGCGGAGCAGGCCACTCCGCTGGTCTTTGCCCACGGCAGCCGTGAAAGCGCTTGGCGCCGCGATGGCTACGAGGGCGGAAAACCAGACGACGAATCTTGTGAGGTCAGCCACTGCGCTGTCGGGAAGTATCCACCATGACCCCGGCGATGGCAGGCCGGGCAACGGCAATTCAAGCCTTTGCAGCGCTGGCACTGCCAAGCACAAAGCCAGCGCCGCCCCAGCGAGGCTGCGGGAAATCGCATCCCCACGACTATACGTGAGCAGCAGAGCACCTACTCCTGCCGCTCCTCCCACTACAGGAGCAACGGCGCCTGCACCGAGGCTGTTCAGTCCTCCCAGCACCTCGACACCAGCCACGCCTGCTCCGAGGATGTAGGCGCCAACTATGTGGCCGCACCGGAAGCTATTCCCGTGCAGGACCGCGGCCAACGCTGCCCCTGCCAGTGCGCAGGCTATTGCCAATAGGCCCAGAGGCCACAGTTCGGGCATCAACCTGGGGGTCGCAGGCCGCAGGAAAAGGACTGCACATGCAGTGGCGACGGCGAACAACGCCCCGCAGCTGGCCCCCTGGGGCCCTGACCGAGGGTGGGCCTTTGGGGTGCTGCCGTAGATGAGCGCCGCCCCCAAGCAACCTGCAAACACCGCGGCTTGGGTGAGTGCGATGCAAAGGCTGCCGCTTGGCGACGGGCCGCGCACCATGACAGCTGGCAGCCCGACGGCGCTGAACGCCAGCAGCGCCACGCCGACGAAATCGAGATGAACCGCGCTTCGAGGTGACTGGGGGGATCGCATTCCGGCCTCGCTATCTCCGCGCCGCAACCGCAGCGATGAAAAGAGACTAGGGCGGTTGCGCGGCCTCTTTCGTGGACAGGGCGTAGTGAGAGTATTCGTCCGGGTTCTTCGCCCGCCAGAGTCCCTCCTCATAGGTGATGTGCCCCGCGCGCACGAGACGGGCGAGCGATCGGTCGAGCGAGACCATCCCGGTTCGCGCCCCGGTCTGGATGGCCGAAGCGATCTGGTGGATCTTGTTGTCCCGGATCGCCGCCGCGACGGCTGGCACATTTACCATGATCTCGAAAGCAGCCACGCGGCCGTGCCCGTCCGCGCGCGGGACAAGGGTCTGCGCGATGACCCCCACCAGGTTCACTGCCAGTTGCATGCGCACCTGATCTTGCTGGTAGGTGGGGAAGATATCAATCACCCGGTTGATGGTCTCGCCAGCGTCCATAGTATGAAGCGTGCTGATCACCAGGTGCCCGGTTTCTGCGGAAGTTATCGCCAGGCGCACCGTCTCCAGATCCCGCATCTCGCCGACGAGGATAACGTCCGGGTCCTCACGCAGTGCATTGCGTAGCGCATCCTCGAAGGATCTGGTGTCCAGCCCCAACTCGCGCTGGCTGACGAGCGCCTTTTTGTTCGGGTGGACGAACTCGATCGGATCCTCGATCGTGATGATGTGGCATGGGTAATGCTCGTTGATGAAATCAACCATCGCTGCCTGCGTGGTGGACTTGCCCGACCCGACAGGGCCTGTAACCAGCACCAGCCCCCGGGGGCGCTTGGCAAAGCTGCGCGCCAGCTCCGGCAGGCCGATCTCCTCCATGGTCATTGGGCGCCTCGGAACGACTCGAAAGGCGGCCTGCAGCGTGCCGCGCTGCTTGAAGATGCTGAGCCGGAAGCGCACCCCCTCCTCGATCTCGTAGGCTGCGTCCAGCTCCCAGAGGTCGCAGAAACGCTTCCAATATCGTTCACCTACCGCATGCTCGAGCATCATGCTCAGGTCGTAGGAGGAGAGAAGTGGCAGGTCCGTCGGGAAGAGGTCGCCGTTGATTCGCAACAACGGCGGGCGGTCCACCTTGAGATGGAGGTCCGAGGCCTCCATCTCCGACGCCATGCGCAGATAGTCGTCAAGTGTAGGCATGTTCCCTCCTCAGCGCTCGCCCACCTGCCCCGTCAGCTCGCCCGGGACCTCCGGCGCTGGGCCCAGCACAGCGGAGGCGCGCGCCCGGAAATCCCGCGGGTTGAGGCTCCTGGAGAGAGCCTGATCGTAACTGATGATCCCCCGCCGGCAATAGTCTATCAGGTGCATGTCCATCAACTGCATGCCGTATTCGGACCCGGATTCGATGGCGGTGTAGATCTGGTGCGTCTGGCGCTGCCGGATCAGGTTGCGCACCGCAGGGGTGGTGATCATGATTTCGAAGGCGGCGACACGGCCCGTCCTGTCCACGCGCGGCACCAGCGCCTGCGAGATCACTGCCTGGAGCGTGAGGGCCAGCTGGGTCCGGATCTGCTGCTGGCGCTGCGGCTCGAAGACGTCCACGATGCGGTCCACCGTCTGCGCCGAGTCGGTGGTATGTACTGTGGACAACACCAGATGGCCCAGCTCCGCCGCTGTAATGGTCAGCTGGATAGTTTCCAGGTCGCGCATCTCGCCGACCAGAATTACGTCAGGGTTTTGCCGCATCACGTGCCGGAGCCCCTCCGCAAAGGTATGCGTGTCAATGCCGACCTCGCGCTGGCTGACGGATGCCAGCTTGTCGGTGTGAGAGTATTCTATCGGGTCCTCGATGGTGACTATGTGAACCGGCCGTTGCTCATTCAGGTGATCCACCATTGCGGCCAGGGTGGTGGACTTGCCGCTTCCAGTGGGGCCTGTGACCAGAACCAGTCCTCGCGGCAGCAGGGCCAGATCCTTCAGGATTGGCGGCAGGCCAAGCTCGTCAATAGTTCGGACTCGTAGCGGAATGAGGCGCACGGCGGCCGAGATCCATCCACGTTCCCAGTATGCGTTCACTCGAAACCGCGCCAGGCCGGCCACCTCGTAGCCAACGTCCACCTCCTCTCCTCGCCCGAGCCGCTCCAACTTGTCCCCGCTCATCATCTCATAGGCGAGCTCAGCCACAGCCTCCCGGCTGAGAGGAGGCATCTCACTCTTGACGAGATCGCCGTGGACCCGGAAGATTGGCGGCTCACCCGCCCGCAGGTGGATGTCGGATCCTTCGCGCTGCACCAGTTCTTCCAGCAGAGAATCCAGCTTGATCATTAACCGCCGCTCCCGTCAGTAATCGAGCCGGGGCCCAGACTTTTCCCGTTCGCCTGCGCCTGGGGCTGCGGCCCCAGCTTGCGCGACACCGGGATTACCGGCCTGATCTTTGACCACTGCTCCCGCTGGGAGGGCGCCAGGATCAGGGGGGCGCGCGACTTCCGCAGCTGGGACCGAATCTGGTCCGCAGTGATGGCACCATAGGCCGCCGGGTCGGTGCTCCACCACGGGACCAGCATTGGGAAAAAGGTCCGTTCGCGCGCGCGCGTGAGTTGTGCGGCGATGGAAAACGGAAGCGTATTGAGTCGGGCGTTATAGCGCCGCACGCAGTCGTTGAAGCGATCCCGCTGAGGCGCCAGCTGGCTGTCTAGCAGGCCGATGGCTTGCATGGTTTTCGCAATCTCCGCGGAGGCCTGGAACTCCTCGGTCCGGTGAAACTGCTCAACTGCTGTCTGCACTGTGAGCACCAGGCCGTTTTGCACCCCCGCGTGCGTCATGGTATCGTTAGTTTCCTCCATGCGCTTCAATAGGTACTCGATGTCGCTCACTGTCTTCGGGTCGCTCTTTAGTATCGCCCGCAGGTGCCGGCCCAGGATGCCCACCAGCTCGCAGCGCTCGCGGAGCCGAAAATAGATGTCGTCCCAGCGGCCATGCAGATCCCTGAGTCCGTACTTCAGGCACAGCCAGCATACAGCCACCGCCGTGCCTAGCACCACCACGCACGCCGCCAACACCAACGTCAAGATTGTCGGCTCCACTGCCGACATGCATCCCCCTCCTGTTGCCTCGCCTGTTTGCCTTAACCCAACCGCTGTGGCAGACGGCACGTCAGATCCGGCAACTCTTCACTGACATCCCCAACTTGTTTGCCATCCGCGACGCGACTGCCCGAGTCGTCAATGGCCTTGCCTTTGGCCCCTGCCCCACGTTAGGACGGGTGCTGTCCCCAGCCCTACCACTGCCGCGATCAGCGACAGCGGAAAACGGTTGCACGCGAACACCGCGTCCGCCAAGACCGATTCGTAATCTGTCAGATCGGCATCCAGGCGGTCCAGGGCGGTTTCCAGCTCAGCCGCCCGATTGGCAATCTCCGGCGCGAAAGCACCTGGCTCGCGGCTGACAAGTTCCTTTTCTTCCTGCAGCATTCGGCGCATTTCTCGCGAGGTGGCCAGCCTTTCCCTCAATTCCCCGCTGCCCATCAGAACCTCGAGGACGCGATCTACACTCACTGCTTGCTGGCGCCACTCCCGGTGGCCGAACTCCTGAAACGTCTCACGCCACGAACGCACACTTTCCGTGAACTGCTCGAGGTCTCGCAGAACAGCGGCGCCCCGGGTCTCCCGAAGGCGCCGTAAGGCCTGCAGGTAAACCATGCAAGTGATGACCCACACTAGGAAGGCGGTAAGCGCCCAGAAACCAATCAGCCCCCAGTCCCTTTCTGCCCTTTGGCTGGCTAGATGTCCCTCGCTCCAGCCTGACCCGGCAGCGCTCCCCGCCCGGCCTCGTCCCTGGGCAGCGCCACCCAGCGAAGCGAATTGACAGGAGTATAGCCTTTATTGAGCAGTATGTCAAGCAGAAAATAGCCGAGCGACGGCGTGATCGCTGGCGCCGGGCGGGCATTGAGGGATTGCAGATCTTGACGCTCTCGCGGGCAGCGCTATGATCGCCGTGGCTGGACCCGCAGTTGTGGGGCAAGGCAGGGGCGCAACGATTTCGGCAGGATCGCGTATGGTGGCCCATGCCCACCAAAGGGCCCTGCTCACCACTATCATTCTCGCCTCTACGCCCTAGATACCGCGACCAACCTGGCGCCGGGCGCTGCGATCCCTGGCCCAAGAGGGCCTCAAGTGGGAGTTCGGCACATCAGCGGCCCGAAGAGGCTGGGGACCTGCGCCAGGTGCCCTTCGCCGACTCCGCGGAGCGCGTCCCCGAAGCGCCTATGTAAGGCGAAGAGTCAAAGGATGGCAGCCACTGCCCTGGACCCCAAGCAGTGACTGCCAAGGAGCGCATCGAAGAGGTGGCCTCCCCGCTCGCCCGGGGCGCACCTAAAGCCAGCGTGCGCCGCAGGCCCGCAGAGGTGCCAGCCCCCCGCCTTGGAAGCGGACTTTGCGGCGCCCACGGGCTCACAGGGCGCGGCAATTGCCGACGTGTCGCGCTCGCCAGCATCGCAGACCTCCCAGCGCCAGGCTCTCAGGGCGACTCGGCAAGGCTTGGGTAGTCGGGCCATGTCGGCCAATGCCTTGGACCCTGAGTCGATAACCAGGATCGAGCGCGTGGCAGAAGTGCCATCCCTGCGCCCCCGGGGGGCCTGCTGCGGGCTCGTCTCCGGGCGACAAGAAAGTGCCGGAAAGGCCTTGCTATTCCGGGCGAGCCGAGCGATGAATGTGTAGGATGGCAGCCCAAAGGACGACAGTGAGTCCGGCGATGAAGGCCGCGGTGTACGCGCGCTATTCCAGTGACTTGCAGCGGCCCGCCAGCATCGAGGACCAGGTGCGGCGCTGCCGCGAGTATGCGGATGCGCGCGGCTGGCAGGTGGCCGAAGAGCATATCTACACCGACCAAGCGATCAGCGGCACCATCACCCGGGCGCGCCCTGGCTATCAGCGAATGCTCGCCGACGCCAAGGAGCGCGTCTTCGACGTGGTGCTGGCCGACGATCAGAGCCGGTTCAGCCGCGACCAAGCCGAATGCTTGAACCTGGAGAAGCGCCTGCGCTTCTGGGGCGTCGGCATGGTGACCGTGGCGGGCGGCCTGGACACCATTGCCAACCCGAAGGCTGCTAAAGCCCTGGTCATGGTGAACGGCATCGCCGCTGCCTTCGAGCGCGACATGAACGCCGAGCGGCAGCGGCGCTCGCTGGCGGGCCAGGTGCTGCGCGGCATGCACGCCGGCGGTGCCTGCTACGGCTACCGCGGCAAGCGGCTGTTTGACGGGCGCGAGGATGACCCCGAGGGGACCGGCAAGTCCCTCGGCGTCCAGTTGGTGATTCACCCGGGCGAGGCGGAGGTCATCCGGCGTGTTTTCCGGCTGTACGCTGACGGCAAGTCGCCGCGGCAGATTGTAGCGATACTCAACCGCGAGGGCGTTCCCCCGCCCGGCGCGCGCTGGCGCAACCGGGCTTCTGACGTGGCCCGGACCTGGAGTTACACGGCTATTGCCGGCTCGCGTAAGCGTGGCCTGGGCATTCTCAACAACGAGAAGTACATCGGGCGGGTTATCTGGAATCGCAGCACCTGGCCGATAGACCCGGATACCGAAAGGCAGGTCAGCCGGGCGCTGCCGCGCGAGGAGTGGGTGGTCAAGGAGGTTCCCGAACTGCGAATAGTGCCGCAGGACCTCTGGGACAAAGTGAAGCGCCTGCAAGCGGACCGCAGCCAGGAATCCGGCGCGGACGAACGGCCACTGCACTACCGCAACAAGTACCTGCTCAGTGGGCTGCTGCGGTGCGGCATTTGCGGCAGCCGATTGATTACTGCGAGCCTCAAGGGATACGGCTGCCCGACGCGCAAGAATCACGGCCACCACCTGTGCTCATTCCAGGGAACGCCAAACCGGGAGGCTCTGGAAGCCGCGGTGTTGGAGGCGGTGCGCGAGTACCTGTTCTGCCCAGAGGCGATATCGGCAGCTATCGCGGCGGCCAGGGAAATGGTGAAAGGCCACGCGCCCGACGCGAAGGGCCCAACTGGCAAGCAGCCAGCGAAGGACCGGCTCGCGCAGGTGGAGCGCGAGATCGAGAACGTCATGGCAGCGATCCGGGCGGGAGGCAACGACGGCGCAGCCGCCCTACTGCGCCGGGAACTTGACCGGCTGACCGCCGAGCGTGACCGGCTGGCGGAGCAACAGGACCATCTCGGCGATGGCGCTATCGAGAAGACCCTGGAGCGCGCGCTGGCGGCGATCCCGGCCGTGGTTGAGGAACACTTTAGCCACGGCAACCTGGCCGAACTGACCGATCCTTGCCGTGTGGCGCAAGCCCGCGTGCTTCTCGCCGAACTGGTGACCGGCATCGCCGTGGTGCCTGAACAGGCCAAGGGCTGCTACACCTGCACGGTGACCGGCGACGTGTCTGGCGTCCTGCGGGTGGCGGGGTACACGCCCCGAAATGTGAGTGGTGATGGTAGCCCCGGCGGGATTTTGCCACTCGTAACTTTCGCAGATCCGGTGCGGGTGATGACCCTCCAGGGGCGCCATTGCGCTCACCGCAGCCCGGTACGTGAGCGAAGCGCACGGGAGAGGGTCTTAGGGTCCGCGTAGCTCCCTGGGGTCAGCGGCCGTGGACAGCCGGGCTAGGGTGCCGCAGTGGAGGCAACTGCGCTCAGGATAGGAAACTCTCCGCGTCGTAGGAGGGGGCGGATTTCGATGCTAGGGCGTTTTGGTTAGGAAAACAACCTGGCATCGAAACAGCGGGGATGCGGACGAGGTGTGCGATTTCGATGCCAGAGCGTTTTGGACGAGAGACTGTTCCTGCCATCGAGACTGGACGGTGCTTGACTGCGCGGAAGTTGATGCGACTGGCGGCTTCCCGGCGCTTCCACTGGCGCGGTCACTTTGCCCGAAAGCAGCGCCTGCGCAGACCGCACAGGTGGGCGATGGCGGCACCCGTGACCCCAAACACGATCAGAGGCATGCCTCGCTCCCTGGCATGGCTGAGCAGGTCGTCAAGCGTCCCGTTCGCCGCCGTGCTGCCGGTCACGAGGAGCAAATCGGTCTTGTCCACAAGCTCGAGCGTCCGGACGGTGCCGTCCCAGATCTCGACACCGTCAACAACGCGTCCGCTGTTGGACTCGAGCAGATCAGTCACTTTCACCCGGTCTGCGCCAAAACGACCGACCAGGCCGCGCAACAGGCCCGGCTGGTAGCCGACGAGGCCGACTCGGACTGGCCCGAATTCCTGCCACAGGGACTCGGCCATCTCCTCGCCGCAGCGGGCAATGTCTTCGTTGCGACAGTGTATCGTGCCACTGATGAGCCCGCTCTCGTGTAGCACGGCATTCATGATTGCCAGCAGCAGAGCGCGATTGTGGCTGTTGTCGAGCGGAAGGAGGAGCGCTTCCCTGAGGGTTCCTGACCAATTGCCGGGCGCGTCGGTGAATGCGTGTCCTCTGGCTCCCCGGAAAACCGCCTCAATCATGACTTCTTTCCCGCGCAGGATCGGCAGATCAGAGAAGGGCGGTCGGCCGACGGCTTCTTCTGCTGAGAGGACGCGGGCGTGCACCACAACCGTATCCTCAAGCAATTGCTGTGAAGCCGGATGATCAGCGAATCGTCTTCTGGCCTGCTCAATCAGGGTCATGCGCTACTTCCCGAGGGAGGGCGCTGCGCTGGGACGAATGGTGACCGTGATTTCGGGCCGGCGGCAGAGGGTGTTATGGATGGTGCACGCCTTCGCCACTTTCAAGAGCGCCGACTTCCTCTCTTCCGGGAAGGTGGAGGGCATTGCCACCTCGATGCCCAGGACGGGGACGCAGTGGTTTTCCCGGTCATGTACATAGTCCACCTTCACCTGCAAACCGTCGCAGGGAATCCTCGCCTCCTTGCACCAGCGGGCGATGTAGAAGACGATGCAGGTTCCCAACGACCCCGCCAGCAGATCAACCGGCGTGGGACCGCGGTCCTCTCCCCCCATCTCTTGTGGCACGTCTGCAATGACCTTGTGCCCCCGCACGTTCATGCTTGAACTCATGCCGCCTTCGTGTTTCACAATCAGAGTTGGCATTCTTCTCCTCCAGTCATGATCTTGGTGCTACCGCCCATATCCCACAGCCATTGAGCGGGTACAGGGTGACTTCACTTCGCAGCGGTCGCCGGCTGCAGCCGAGGCGACAATTCGAACTCTTCCACCGTGTTGCCCGCGACGTCGGTGACGCGTACCCTCGCCTGGTTCGGGCCCACGTCAACGCGCATGAAAGACTCGACGCTCGCGGTCTTCACGGTCTCCGGGTGAGGCGGAGCGTCAATCGGCCGTGCCCCGCCGCCGGCGACCCCTCCCTCCACGAAGTGAACCCCGCCCGCGACCGCTCGGTGGTAGTGATGGTCGTGGCCGCCGAAGACCGCGGTGACGTGGTAGTCCTGAAAGACGCTGCCGAACCGCGCCCGCAACTGGTTGCTGCCTTCCACGCGCGACGCCTTCACGCTGTAGAGCGGGTAGTGGAAGAACACGAAAATGTACTTGGCGTCCGGGCGCCCGGCGAGATCATCCTTGAGCCACTGCATCTGCTGCTGCCAGTACTGCTCCTGGCGCTGCATAAAACGATCCCGGTCCGCGCTGGTGAACGATTGGTTGTCCTCGGGCGGGTACAACCCGGGGCTATCGAAGACCACGAAATGCGCCGCCCCGCGGTCGAAGGAGTAGTAGCGCTCGTTGCCGGGCAGCGCGAAAAACTGAAAGTACAGTGAAGCGTCGTGCTCGTGATTGCCCAACACCGCGTACAAGGGCACGCTCCGCAGCAGGTCGCCTTCGACCCGGAAGAATTCCTCCCAGTCGCCGATGTCGCGGCCGTCCGACACCAGGTCACCGACGTTGAATAACAGGTCGGGCTTGCCGGCCATGATCCGCTCGATAATCGGACGGTGCGCCGGGTTGTCGCGATTCTGGGTGTCGCTGATGATGGCGAAGGAGAATGGATGCTCTCCCTGGGGCACGGTCGTAAATGTGCAGCGCCCGGCGTCGCCGGTGTCGCCCGGCACGCTGTATGTATAAGTTGTGCCCGGCTTGAGGTCGCGCAGCACCACCGAGTGCGTCTGATACTCACGAAAGGTGGTGTCGCTGCCCACCGGCGGTGCGACCGTGACTTCGCCGCTCACCGTCGCCCAGCAGATGGTGGCGTTGTTGGTCCCCACATTTTGCACGTAGGGGCCGATGGCGATGGACCGCTGGATTTGTGCCGCTACTGGCGCCCCGAGGGCGACAGCCAGACAGGCGGCGACTGCCAATTGGAATATGCGCGTACGCATGATGGTCGTGTTAACTCTCATCTTCGGCTCCTCCGGTCATGGTTTGGTCGGATTCAGCGTTCACAACAGCGCTTCGGGTGCGAGCAACCCTCCTGTTCGCCGCAGCAGGGGACTCTCTCCTGTTTTGCGCCGATGCGGACCGAGGCAATCGGGGAGAGGTAGGTCCGCTCCAAACGTTCCGAGCCGCACTGCTGACAGCGCACCTCGCCAGCCTCCTGGCGGTTCCTGAGGAAGGCCTCCGTGACCCCGCCGCAATACCTGCAACGATACTCATAGACTGGCATGCTCCACTTCGCGTCCGTCACCGCTGCCGGGTCATCGGCTGCCCGCACTTGGGGCATTTGGCCTGATAGCAGGGCATGCCCGCCTGATGTGCCACCGTCGCACCACACCTCGGGCAAACGCAGTTGCCACCCGGTCCCAGGGCGAAGCCGCCCATGCGACCCATCCCGCGGCCCTGGCCGCGACCTCCGCTGCGGCCCATTCCTCGTCCTGTGCCCGCCCCCTGCCCAAAGGGGCCGGTTCCATCACCTCGTGGCATCTTCTTCGGCCTCCTTTCTCGTGTGAGGGTCTTTCGCTGGACAATCAGCGACAGGCATCTCCGGCTCCTGCCGTCCCCGCCAAATCTTGTAGTGGGCGATAGCCCAGTGAAGCGCCTCTGCTGCCGAGTTCGAGCAGTGGGGCTTCATCTCCGGCAATCCGCCCAGGAACTCCGCCACTGCTTCGTCTGTGATCTCGCAGGCCTCTTCTAGCGTCTTTCCGCTTGCCATTTCCGCCACCGCCTCGCAGGCGGCAATGGCGGCAGGGCAGCCGAAGATCTGATAGCTGATCTGTTTCAAGCGCCCCTCGCTGACGCATACATACATCACGAAGAAGTCCCCGCAGGTGCTGTCGCCCACCAGTCCCACTCCGTCGGGGTGCTCCATCTCCCCGGCATGGGCAGGATCGAGGAAGCATTGAAGCGCTTTGTCGGAATACGGCATGGACCTTCCCTCTCAGGCTCTTGCCCGAGGGCGGCTCCTCATCCCTTGGCGTCCGACGCCAGGCGCTCGGCGACTTCCTCGACCTCTTTGCGGCCATCCTCGAGGAACTTCTGCTCTTCTGGGGCCAGCCGGCGGAGGAGCTCCATCAGTTCCCCTGTGTGCTGGCGCTCTTCGTCGGCGATCTCCAGCAGGACGGCTCTGGCCAGGGCATCTTCGCTCGCCTCGGCCTGAGCGGTGTACATGTGTATCGCTTCCTGCTCTGCAGCGATGTCAAGTCGTAGCGCCCGGATCAGTTCCTCCTTGGTCATCTGACGAGGAACGTTGCCCGAAAACGGGTTGGCGAAATCTGGCATTTATCCTCCCTCCTCTGTTTTGTTCACGACAAGTGCCTCTCTGGTCCGACCTGTGCGGCGGGCCTCCTATTGAGGAACCGCATCGCCACAAACCCCGCGTCTTTCACGATGCCCCGCCGCCATGATGTGTTCAAGGGTTCGTTGGGCGGAGAAAGAAGACAGCAATTGGCTCGCTCGAGATCAAAGCCAGCAGAAGCGGCCATCTGCACAACCTGATCGGGAGCGAAGAACTCCGCCTCCGCATAAAACGGATGGCCCTCGCGTCCCTTGCGCTCATAGTATCCGCCCCAGGGGCTGTCCGACGGCACGACCCCGACAACCAGGTGGCCCCCGTGCTTGAGCACTCGCGCACACTCGCGTAAGACCTGCCGCGGGTCGTCAACGAAGCAGAGCGTCAGAGCGATGAGCACGCCGTTGAAGGACGCGTCCGGGTAGGGCAGATTCTCACCGCGCCCCTGCCTCGTGCGAATGCCCCGGCGGGCAGCAAATTCCAGCATCGCCGCTGACGGGTCAACGCCCTCTTCCACTCGCAGAGCCTGGGCAAACCGCCCGGTTCCCACACCCACCTCAAGCCAGCCAGCCCCGCCTTCACCGATCAAGTCCCGCAGACACTCCGTTTCCATCTCGAAGATGGGCCGACCCTCGTCTGAGTCGAACCACTTGTCATATTCGTTCGCCAGTCTATCGAACGCGGTCACCGCTGCCATCCAAGGTTCCTGCCAAGCATTCTCTTACCTGTTGCCATACCACCGCAACCGCATGGCTGGCCGGGCCGTGGTCAAACTCGACCAGCGGCAGGCCTTGGCCGATAGCCCTGGGCACGGAGTCGTCGAAGGGGATGCTTTCCGTCACCGCGATCTGGGAGCGAGCGCAGTATTCACGGACCTGCTTGTCCAAACTGGGATTCAGATCGAACTTGTTCACGCATACCATCGCAGGCACCCGGAAATGACGGCACAGCGTAAGCACGCGCTCCAGATCGTGGATACCCGAAGGAGTGGGCTCGGTGACTATTAGGGCGAGATCGGCATTGCCCAGTGAGGCGATGACCGGGCAGCCGATACCTGGCGGCCCATCGGTCAGAAGCAAGTCAATGCCTTGTTGCCCAGCGAGCGTGCGCGCCTCTTTGCGAACGAGGGCAACCAGCTTGCCCGAGTTCTCTTCTGCTGGTCGCAGCCGAGCATAGACCATCGGCCCGTATTTCGTCTGGCCCCGGAACCAGTCCCCCGCCACCCTTTCCTGAAGTTCGACAGCCTCGGCGGGACAGACCACCCTGCAAGCCCCGCAGCCCTCGCAGTTGAGGGCTATGACCATGAAGTCAGCTGTGATCGCTTCGAACCGGCAGACCTCCAGGCAGCGGCCGCAGCGCGTGCAGCGGTCCGCGTCAATGACCGCAAGCTTGCCGGCCAGAAACTCCTCCTGCTCGCTGATCTCAGGATGTAGCAACAGATAAAGGTCGGGTGCATCCACATCGCAGTCGGCGAGCACACTGCGGCCTGCCAGTGCAGCGAACGAACCCAGAAGCGTTGTCTTGCCGGTGCCACCCTTGCCGCTGATGACCACCAGTTCCTTCATCACAGCCCCCATTGTGCGCAGTCGAGGGTTCGCTCAAGAACTTCCTCGAGGCAGCGGCCAAGTTCAGGCACCGCGTAGATCGGATGCTGACCGCGCGCGTAGGCCTCGGCGATGGCGCGGGAGAAGGGGATGCGGCCAAGCAAAGGCAACTTCTTCGAAGCGCAGAAGGCTTCCGTCGCCTCATCCCCCTCGCCGGACCGGTTGATCACCACTCCGCAGGGAACTCGGAGCTTCTCCATCACCTCGACTGCCAGGCGCAGGTCACTCAGCCCAAAGGGAGTCGGCTCCGTCACCAGCAGGCAGAAGTCGCTGCCCTTCACCGCTTCCACCACCGGACATGCGGTGCCCGGCGCGGCGTCAATGATGGTTAGCCGCTTGCTGTCCAGGTGGGCCTTCACCGCCCAGATCACCGGCGTTGCCATCGGCTCCCCCACGTTCAGGCGGCCGTGGACGAAGCTGATCTTCGTCGCTTTGCCTGACTCCACCACCCCGACTTGGCGGGGAACTTCCCGGATCGCTTCCTCGGAACAGGCGAGCGTACACGCCCCACAGCCATGACACAATTCGGGGAAGACCAGCACTTGCTGGCCCATCACCGCAATGGCATGAAACTGACAGGCCTCAGCGCAGCGGCCGCAGAGACTGCAACGCTCGCGATTCACTTCCGGCACCGGCGACGTCACTTTCTCGGTGCGCGTCAGCGTTGGACGCAAGAAGAGGTGCGCATTCGGCTCCTCGACATCGCAGTCGAGGAACTGGCACCGACCGATGACGATAGCGAACCCCGCCGCCACCGTCGTCTTGCCCGTGCCGCCCTTGCCTGAAGCAACAGCGATCTGGAGTGCTGGCTTGGCGCTCATGCATCCTGTTCCTTCGAGCAAGGTATGCAGAGCGTGCGACCGTCGCGCTGCACCACTCGGGTGGCCATGACCGCCTCGCCGCAGGTATCGCAGACCAGTGACTCGCGAATCTGTGCCGGCTCGGGAAGGACGATGGTCGTCGCCTTGACCTCGAACAGGTCCTCGACCGGCGCGTGCAAGAGCCAGTTGGTTCGAGTCTCCCGATCCTGGCTCTCCGGCTCCGCCCGTCGCCGCGCCTTGAGGGCGATTCGCACGGCCCGCCCACTCGGTCGCAAGGCCAGGGTGAAAACCTGCTTGCCGTAGTCTCGGAAGAAGAAATTGCCCTTGCCGAACGTGCAGCCCGTCACATACTGCACGGCGTCTGCTGAACAGGAATCGTTTTGCACGATCGCTACCAATTCCTCATCCTTGGCTCGCTGCGCTCCCAGTGTTTGCATGGCGACCTTTGCTGCGCGGTAACCGATGGCCAGCCCGGGGCACAGATGCCCGTGGAATCGCACCACTTCTGCGAGATCAGTGTCGTGCTGCATCTCTCGAGATCCTCTTCCCCCGTGGCTCATAGAGCGTAGCGCTGCCTATGACGCTAACCGGGCGATCCGGCTGTCAGCGATCGCCCCGAAAGCCCCGGCCACGGCCGCGACCGGCACCGCCGCCCATTCCACGGCCGCCACCACCTCCCATGCCAGGACCGCCGCCGGAGCCGCTGCCCGGCCCTGCGCCGGGCACAGGCGCCGCAGGGCCCGTGCCCCCCACGCCAAAGTGCAGCGGAACCGTCGGCCCGCTCGCCGCCGTTAGTTGTCCGGCCTTCACCGCCTCGACGGCCTGGCGCACGGTCCCACCCGCGAAGGGCAGAATCTGTATGCCGGCCGCGGTGAGCGCCTGATGCGCGTTTGGCCCCATGTTCCCGGCCACCACTACCTGCGCGCCTTTGCTCGCCACGAGTTGGGCGGCCTGGATGCCGGCCCCACCGCCTGCCATTGCGCCCGGGTTCTCCACTGCCTCGAAGGCCATCGTGTCAGAATCCACAATGACGAACCAGGCGCACCGCCCGAACCGAGGGTCAACCTGGGCGTCCAGAGTGTTGCCGCTTGCTGCTACCGCGATCTTCATCGAAACCTCCTCTTTGATTGCGGGGCGGCGCCCATCGGGCGCCGCCCCAACCCGAGCCTACTGGCTCTGCCGATCCAGCTCCGCGATGCGGGCCTCGACCTGTTCCAGTTGCTGCTTCAGGAATTGAGCCTGAGTCCTGAGCCAGCCCAGTTGCGCCTGAGCATCAACCGGAACACCAGGGGCTGCCGATGGCTGGCTGGCCTGCATCGTCTGCCAGGCCGCCTGCATCTGTGGCGTCGGCCACTGGCCTGTCAGCAGGAATTGCGCGCACGGCCCGCCGGGGCTCACGCCCCGCATCCAGCCGGGTAGGCCAGTCAGGCGGTACATGTTGCGATGACCGCGGCCGCCTCCGCCACCGTATCCACCACCATAGAACATGATGCTCACCTCCTTTTGCTGTTGCTACCAGGGGTATCCCCTTTAAGTCGCGAATGGGAAGCCGCCGCGTCCGCGGCCACCGCCCCGCCCTCGGCCTCCGCGGCTGCCCCAGCGTCGAGGCATACCCCCCATCATCTGGGGCCAGACACCGCGACCGAACCAAGCTGGCGAGTAGTAGCCAGGAGCGTAGGCGGGAACTGGCGGCAATGCCACGGTCGGCAACGCCCCTACCAGCCGCGGCCAGTAGGCTAGCGGCGTAAACCCTGCGGCTGCCCGCAGGGGGCTATAGGGGCTGCAAAACCCCCTGCCTCCCCCTGTCATGGGGCCCATTCCCATGGGCCCCGTTCCGTCGAAGCCAGGCATCTTCGCTCACCTCCTTCTGAGTTTCACTTGCCTTTCGCACACGGGTGGTTCCGTTCCGACCCGTGGCATTCCCGGATCTGCTCCGTAGAGCAGGTCTTCGGGTCCTTTCCCTTCTCGCACTTCTCCTTGCCCTTAGCCATCGCTGCTCGCCTCCTTTGATCTATCATTGTGTGGAATCACTGCAAAAGCGGATGCTGGCCTGGCGCGGGAGCGCCAGACCTGCAACTACCTCCACCGCCTTGATCACTCCCACTGGCACAAGGCAGGCGGGATGCAAGCCGGCTTCCACTGCCGGGCGGAAGACCTTCTCCAGGCAGCAGCGCCCGAGAGCCGACGAGACCTCAACCATCTGCAGCCCCGCCAGGTATTCTTGCACTCGCGGGCAATCACTCTCTCCGCGAAGAACGATTGCGCCATTCGCACCAGGCGTCGCTTCCAGTCGCGTCACGAACCCGCAAATGCCAGCATCTACCTGGACCGTGATCATGGAACTTCCTCCATCGGGGGCTTGCCTTGGGGGCGTCGGGCGGCGGCCTCTGCCGCATCGAGCGCCTTCACGGCTACCTTGTCCGCTTCATAAACCATCGCCACCGGCACCCCGGCGAAGGCTTGCTTGATCTGGCTCATCTCCTCAGGCGAGAGCGGAGGCGTAGCCGAGGGGCGCAGGGGCGTGTTGAGTTGCACCTCGTCCGGGCCCAGGCTTGTGATCAGGGACGCCATCTCAGCCGCGTGACCGCGGTTGTCCAGACAGAACATGACTTGTACTGCTAGCCAGCTGCGGCCCTCAGCCTTGAACGCCCGCAGTCCCTCGATGATCTCCTCGAAGCGGATACCATTCGCCGGACGGTTGATGCGGCGGAACAGTTCTCCATTCGCAGCGTCCAGTTTGGCCACCACAACATCAGCCAGTGATAACGCCGCCCGCACTTCCGGCTGAGCCAGCAACGAGGAGTTGGTGAGCACCGCTATCGGCTGCGAGAACCGGCTGCTCACCTCCACTATCACGTCCTCCAGGTTTGAGGCAAGCGTCGGTTCACCCATTCCGGAGAACGTAAGGTAGTCAAACTCCACTGCGGGCAGCGTATCCAGTTCCTCGATTACCCTGCTCGTCGGCACAAACTCCTCTCGCCGTATCTGCTTGTGCCGCGTGGGACCCAGCTGGCAGTAGATGCAGTCGAAGGAGCAGGTCTTGGACCGCGAGATGAGGTCAATCCCAAGCGACCTCCCCAGTCGCCAGGAGGGGACCGGCCCATAGACCGCTCTCTTCAGTTCGATCTCGCCAGTCCGTGCTTCGCCCATCTCAATGCTCGCACAGGCTCTCGCCGCCCTCCAGTTCGCCCCGCAGCAGCGCCTGAAGCGTCTCCTCGATGGCGCCTGAGATGCCGACGACGGTCTCGATGCCATGCTGGTCGAAGAGCGTCTGGGCACGCCGCCCCATGCCGCCGGCCACGATGCAGGTTACCCCACGCTCAGCCAGATAGCCGGGCAGGAAACCAGGTTCGTGGCCTGGGTTGGAGATCAGCTCACGGCTCTGAATGGCGCCGTCGGCGATCTCCACGATGGTGTAGGCCTGGCAGCGGCCGAAGTGCGCAGCCACCTGGTCGCCGTCAGTGGAGATGGCTACCTTGGCGGGCTGCGTTTGTCTGCTTGTGGTCTCCATGCTATTTCCCTCCTGTCAGAACGTGAGCCTCAGACTCACCGTCCCGTTCATGAATCGCTTCCCGAAAGCCTGGTGCAGGCGTATCCGGGCCAGGAACCCGGTGCAGTGACAGGCCACGAGCTGTTCCACGCCCAGTTCCTGGAGCGCAGTCACCGTCTGCTCAATCCGTTGCTGGCTGGCGCTCGCCAGGTGCAGCCCGCCGATCACGGCACGGATGCGCTTGTCGCCGGTCAGCTTGCTCGCGTAGCGAACAGTGTTAACGACCCCGGCGTGCGCGCAGCCCAGCAACACAACCAGTCCATCTGCCGTGCGCAGAACCAGCGCTTGATCGTCCTGGAGCGGGTCAGGGTGAAAGCCGTCATTCCCCTTGGCCCAGAAGTCGCGGGCTGCCTCCTCAAACCGCGTCGCCCGGGGAATCTCGCCGGTGATGAGCAGCCCTGGTCCCAGTTCCTGGACTCCGGCCTCTGCGTGCACTGTCGCACCCATGCGGGTCAGAGTGTCAGCGTCGTAGCGCAGACCAACGTGTCGGTCCTCAGCAGAGCCTGGACACCGCGCGTACTTCGCGGCAAAGGCGGCTGGATGCAGGTACACGTCCAGCTGCCCCAGGTGACTGGTGAGTGCTGCGAGGCCGCCTCCGTGGTCGTAATGTCCGTGGCTCAAGACCACCGCTCTGACGTCGCTGAGGTCAACTCCCAGACGAGACGCATTGCGCAGGCAGACATCGGTCTGCCCGGTGTCAAACAGCACCTGGCTGTCTCCCGCTACCAGCAGGCAGAAGCCGTGCTCTGCGAGCAGACCGTCGCCGCGGTCAACCTGGTTGTCCGCCAGAATGGTCACAACAACTTCCATGGCCGGCTCACCTTCCAGCGGAGACGTTCGCGAACAGGCTCTCGAGAGCAGCCACCCGCCCTTGGAAGGGATTCCGCTGATAGGACTCGATCTCACCCCGGTCACAGAGACGCGAGAGCTCGGGATCAACCGGAATGCTTGCCAAAACCGGTATGCCTGCCGCCCGGGCTGTGTTTGGCCCAACCTCGCGGCCGAAGAGGTCCACTCGTTCCCCACAATGCGGGCAGATGAGGTGGGTCATGTTCTCCACCAGGCCGAGGACGCGGACATTGAGGTGGGCCGCCATTCTTATCGCTTTGCGCACGATCATTGCGGCCAGCTCCTGGGGCGAGGAGACCATCACCAGCCCTGCCAGGGGAAGGCTCTGCATTACCGTCAGCGGGATGTCCGAGGTGCCAGGCGGCAGGTCAACCAGGAGCACATCGAGGTCGCCCCAGATCACTTCCTCCCAGAACTGCCTGACGGTGTTGGCCAGCAAGGGGCCGCGCCAGACGACCGGGTCATCAGGGTTGTCCAGCAGCAGGTTCAAGGACATGACCCGTATCCCGCTCGCAGTACTCACCGGAGACAAGCCCATTTCGCTGCCTTCGGGGCGCCCATGCAAGCCGAACATCCTCGGGATACTCGGCCCGGTAATGTCGGCGTCCAACACTCCGACGGCTCGTCCTTCTCTCCGGATGGCGATGGCCAGCAACGCCGTGACGAGCGACTTTCCGACCCCGCCCTTGCCGCTCATCACGCCAACGACTTGTTTGACGTGGCTCATCTGCTGCGCAAGGGACGGCGCCCTTTGCTCCCCAGTCGCGGCGCACGGAGATTCGCGGTCGCGCACACGCTTCGTATCCGAGTCACTCACTGGAACGCTCCCCGCCTGTCAGGAATATGTGCTGCTAACTGTAATTTACACATTACTCGCCATTCCTTAGCCCCTCTTTGCCATTGTGAGGATCTGGTCAGAAGATCAGGCCGCCCCTGTTCGAGTCCGCCCCACACCAACCTCGACGGGGCGTGCCTGCCTCGTTGCGGCGCTCCGGCCTGACTGCGCCGCTTTCTGGCAGTCGCGGGCGAGGGCCTGAAGCGAAGCAGTCACGTCCCCAAGCACCTGCGCCCATTCGCCGAGGTGCTGACAACCAGACTCGGTAAGAACATAGAGACGGCGCGCGGGGCCTCCACCAGAGGTGTCCCAGGAGGAGTTGACGCGACCGGCACTCTCAAGACGCCGCAACGTCCGGTAGATGACGCCGCTATCCAGGCCCGCGTGAGTAACGGCCATCCTCTCAGCCTCCTGAGCGATCTGGTAGCCGTGAGCCTCGCCCAGCCGGGCAATGGTCAGCAGCACGATGGGCTCCGCGAAGCGATAAAGGTTGCCCATCTCGCAGGAGCAGGGGCCTTCTTCGTTGTGACCATACCTATGGCAGCATCTTCGCGGCATCATTGTTGCCTCGCCTTGGTTCGGACTAAGTGTAACCTACATCTATTATACCGCTTTCGGTCACCCTGTCAACCCCGTCCTGTCCGAAAACTCATCTGGCTCTCAGAGTCCCGTACAGCCCGTCTCATGGTATTCTGTGCACTCGCGGACACCCCTGGTCCGGAAGCCTCTGCCGTCGGTTTGAGCCCGCCACCATCCGCCGCACGCCGGGCGTGACTCGTGGCAGCCGGGGACTCCTCACCGTCTCAGAATCCGCGGCAGTAAAGGGGCGAGTTCGAGGCGGATTTCGAGCGCAGAGGGCGCGGGACGGGCGAATCTACGGCCGTGGGAGTCAGCGCCAAAGACCCGGCTCAAACCTGGCGTTTGACCTCTTTGCAGACTAACCAAGATTTGGGGTTCAGACCACTGCGGACGGGCTATCGGGCCGTCAGCGTAGGGACGAAGGCTTCCAGCCGCGCAATTCGCTTCGAGGTCGGCGGGTGTGTGCTGACCCACGTCTCAAGCTGCGAGGTGTTCGTCTTCAGCGATCTTGAGACAAATCGGGGGGTGAATTAAGGTACGGTTCGGGTGTTCCTGCCCCCGCATTCTCCTGCTTCCCAACTGTCCTGCGATAGTGCTCTCGCCTGGCCACTAGCGTCCGAACCTGCAGTTCCTTGCGCCGCACAAAAGTCCTGCCGAGGCGGCGTCAGTGGGTGCTTATGAGCGCATCCGCGGGTCTGTGCGAGTCGCGCTGCCATAGCTGAGCGGTCGCGACTTCAATCGTCCATTCCGAGGCTGGCCCGCAGTCCCCTCACAGCCCCTAATCCCATTGCCCAGCGCCCTCTGATACGCCCAGAAAAGCGCCGATGAGTTTCTGGACAGGACGCCCCACGGAGCTGTGGCAAAGGTTGGGCCCCGCGGACATCCCGCCGATGTAGCCGGACTGCGCCCCGACAATGCTAGCGCAGGTTTCCAGCCTGCGTGCCTTGCCTACCGCATCAGCTCCGCGCGCTTGTAGATCATCGGCTTGAACAGCCAGTACCCTGCCAGCTCGCGCTGGTCGCCGTAGTGCGGCGACTGCGGATCCTCGCTCTGGCCCGGCGGCAGAATGTTCATGCCGTTCATATCCGGGCGCGCCGCCTCCACCACCTGGATGTATGTTCCGCGCGCCGTCGCCGGGATCGGCGGCAGGGGTGTGAACTCGATCCAGCGTGGCTGCTGGCCCCACTTCGCCATCTCCTTCCCGCGCGTGCCCTCGAGCATCCCCACCGCCGACCGCAGGGCGCCAATGATCGCCTCGTCGCGGTTCTTTCCCCGCAGGTAATCGTGCTTCAACGGAAGCGCCGCCGGCGGTCTCTGCAAGGCTCGCGCCAGCACGCTTATCACGCCCAGCAGCCCGACCTTTGGTGCGCCCCCATCATCGCCGGAGCCGCCCTCCAGCCCCACCCGCGTTGGCATCAGCGGCCCGAAATCGTCCGCCAGCACGCTCACCGCCGCGAGGCCCAGCCAGGCGTCGAGGATCGTCCCCCCGACTTCACCCTGCCACTGATACCAGTTCCAGCCGCGCAGGTATTGCAGCGCGGCGTGCAGGCGCGGGTCCTTGTCCGCGTCGGTGCGCTTAGCCGCCGACAGGATCATCGGCACGAAAGCCCCCGCCACCATGTGCCGCGTCCCCGCATGCAGCCCGACGTGCGCCACCTTCGACACATCGAGCGGCGCGATGCTCTTGATCTCGCTCGCGATCTGCGTTATCGGCCAGAACGGGCCCCATTCGCATTCGTCGCCGTTGTCGTACCACGGCGCGGGCTTGTTGTTCCAGTTAACCAGGTAGCCCTGCTTGGGGTTGATCACCTGCGGCATCGCCGCGAACGGGACGTCGCCCTTCCAGTCATACTCGCCCGTGCCCGGCGTCGGCAGCCGCCGGTCAACCAGCGGCGACCGCACCGGCATCTTGCCCGTGAACCAGAAGCCGATGTCGCCATCATGCGTCCCGCACAGCCAGTTGTGCGACGTCGTCACGTTCTCTGCTGCGCGCGCGAACTCGCGAATGTCTTTCGCGCGGTTGAAGCCCCCGGTCGCCTCCAGCGTCTTCACCTCGCGCATCCAATAGTTGGCGTCCACCGCGTAAGCGATGCCGGCCTTCTCGTCGAACTCCAGCACCGGGCCGTGGATGGTGCGATAGATCTCCATCTCGACCGGTTGGCCGCCAGCGACGCGGATGGTCTCGACGCGCTTCTCCATGTCCCGGTAGGCGCCGTCGTGCATGTACTGGTGCTGGTTGGCGGGGTTGAGCTTCTCGGCGAAGATGTCGGTATAGTCGGCGGCTGCCGAGGTCGTCGTCCACGCGAGATGCTCGTTATGGCCGATGAGCACACCCGGCACGCCGGCAAAGCCCATGCCGACGACGTTGACGTTCAGGCCGACGAGATGAACCTCGTGCGCGATCTGCGGCGTCGAGAACCCCATCATCGGGCCGCCGTAAAGCATCGCGTTACCGCTCGCCGACAGCTTCGGGCTTATGACCCACGCGTTGCTGCCCTCGCCCGTCGGCACGCCGATCACCGCCAACTGCTGCCGCGTCTGCGGGCTCAGCTCCGCCCGCGCCAGCGCGCGCTGCACCGCGTTGTCCGACAGCTCCGCTGGCAGCCACGCGAGGTTGACCCCGCCATCGTGCCGCTGCACCGCGGGGTTAGGGTTGCCTTCGCCCTTGGGGATCGTCGTGGGCGCTGCCGGGTCATTGCGCCACAACACGTCATCGAATACGTCGAGCGCGCGCTTGCCGAATTGCTTGCGCAGCGCCGCCAGCAGCCGCAGGTTCCGCAGCTCGCTCGCGCCGCCGCTGCCGAAGCGCCGCGCCATCATCGCGCCGATGGCCGCGGTGTCGGTGGCGCGCCATGGCTCCAGCGCCAACCCTTTATCGGTCAGCTCTTTGGGCACGCGGCCCGCGGGCCGCGCCTTGTCGAACCAGGCATTGACGCCGCGCGCATATGCTTCGACTTGGAGCTTGTAGAGTGGCGAAAGGTTGTCCACCTGGCGCTGAAGCTCCTCGGCGGTATAGCCGAGCAGCCGCGTCTCGCGATCGCTCCCGACGAAGCCTTTGCCCATCACCTCGGCCATGCGGCCGGTGGCGGTGCGCCGATACTTCTCGAGCTGAAAAAGCCGGTCCTGGGCGACGGCATAGCCGTTGCCATAGTAGAGCGCCGCGTCGCTGTCGGCGAAGACATGCGGCACGCCGTAGCTGTCGCGGACGATGGTGACGGTCTGTCCGTCAACCGTCAGCACCTCTTTCGTAAACGTCGGCTTCTGCTTCTCCGCCGCCGACGCCGCGGCCACCAGCCCGCCAATCAACACGATTGCCAGCACGATCCGAAACAGTCTCATCAGACACTCCCTTCGCTTTCAATATGTTGGGCGGTGCCCCTTGGATCACACCCGAGGGCGGGTGTCCCACATTGAAGGGCGTCCTGTCCGAAAACCCGTCTGGCTGTCAGAGTCCCGCACAGCCCATCTCATGGTATTCTGTGCGCTCGCGGACATCCCTGTTCCGGGAGCCCTGTTGTGTAACTGCCAAGAGTGGACATTCTTGTAACAGCAAATCTGAACAGGCAAGCAAGCCCCTAGGGGCGAGCATTCTTGGGAGGTGTCAAGGTGGAGATCGCAAACATCAAACGGGCGTCTG
>Ga0315280_10000268_pt1 | contig 98029 bp, 98 predicted proteins | sample YL17G06_40_MG_FD_203697 | JGI IMG/M metagenome (GOLD analysis project Ga0315280, IMG submission 203697) | Sediment microbial communities from Yellowstone Lake, YNP, Wyoming, USA - YL17G06_40 | ecosystem: Environmental > Aquatic > Freshwater > Lake > Sediment | place: USA: Wyoming | collected...
TCTACGGGATCACCAGCGAGCGACGCTTGATGGAAGAGGTGCGCATGCACTTGGCCTATCGGTGGTTCACTCGGCTGGACTTTGACCAAGAGATTCCCGACCACTCGACTTTTTCCAAGAACCGGCAGGGGCGCTTCCGGCAGGCGGGCGTGTTCCGGGAGGTGTTCGAGGAGATTGTGCGGCGCTGCCTAGTGGCTGGCCTGGTGGAAGGTCAGCACCTGACCGTGGATGGAACCCTCGTGGCGGCCAATGCTAGTCCGCGGACTCGCGTGCCCCGCGAGCAGTTGGCCGAGGTGGCGCAGGTCTCCCGTACGGTGCAGGAGTACCTAACCGAGTTGGAGCAGCAGAATCCCGAGGCTGAAGCAGCAGAGCAGCGTCCCACCGCCGCCTCCCGAGCTGCCTCGGGTCCGGTATCGACCACTGATCCCGATGCTGCCTGGGCGGTCAAGAGCGGGCCAGCAGTGCTGGGGTACTATGACAACTATCTGATCGACAATGCCAGCCGCGTCGTCCTGGCCGTGGAAGCCACGCCGGCGCGTTTCAGCCAGGAGACGGTGGCCGCCCGACGGATGCTCGAGCAAGTCGAGAAGTTGGGCCTCCGGCCCGAAACCCTCGGAGCCGACAAGGCCTACGGCAGCGGCGAGTTCTTGGCGTGGTTGTGGGCACGAGACCTCCAGCCCCACATTCCGGTCATCGATCGCCACCATCAAACGGGTGGCCGTTTCACGCGGGAGCAGTTCCGCTATGAGCCCCGCGAGAACGTCTATTACTGCCCGCAGGGCCAAGCCTTGCGCTTGCGTGGTCGGCACCACAGCAGTCAAGGTTACTCGTATTGCTCCACACCAGCGCAATGCCAGGGCTGTACGGTGAAAAAACGCTGTACCCCCACGGCCTATCGCAAGCTCTTCGTACACTGGTATGAATCAACGCGCGACAAGCCGCACGCGCCCTGGTCGGCACGCCCCCCTATGATCGTTCGCGGCGAGCTCAATACAAGATCGAGGCACTGTTTGCTGAACTCAAACAGCAAATGCGGTTGCGGCGAGTAAGGCTGCGGCGCCTCTGGAACGTAGCCGAGCAGTTCTTCTTGGCGGCTACCGCCCAGAACCTGAAACGGCTGGTTCAATTCCTCGCTCGGCGACAGCCGCTGTCTGAACTCAGCACTGCCTGAGATGTTGTGGCAAAAGGAAGGAATGATGGAGGTCCAAACCGAAATGTAAACTCGGGCGCCTAAAGCACCTGCCTCCCCGTAGGACTCTTCTATTTACCCACTTTTTCAACAGCCTCACATGGTTTCGACGCTGCCCTGCTCGGTTTACCGGGTACGAAAATGGAGGGGATCTCTGAGGCTCTGCATTTCCCGGTAATAATAGAGTGGCGTAGGCCGTTTTCCCTTGAACCTCAGCTTCTTTAGAAACTCGATTTCCTCCTTGGTAGCATCGCCGCTGAGGGAGGGATCATGAAGGAATTCTTTGAGCCCCGGCTGTTCGTCGAAGGCTGGTTCGGGTTCTTTTTCAACAAACTCAAATTTCTTAGGGTGCCCTGGCGCCACTCTCCGGTTTAAGACAATTTCCAGACCAAAAGTTGCGAGGTCGATGTTCCAGGATTCGATCAGCGGATCCAAGAAGGACACACAGTTTTCGATCGACACGTTGAATAAATCCGCATCCAGGAATTCGAGAACGATGACGCGCATCTGTTCATAGCTTCGGTTGCTGAGTCTGGCCACCAGGCGGAGCCAGTTTTCACTTTCTAATTCTTCTTTGGCAACTCTCTTGACCACGTCCAAAAGCTTCTGGGTGACCAAGCGTTCGAGTTCGCCGAAGGGCTGCTTCTCAAAAATCGCGCGTATTTGTTTTTCTTTGTCGGGTGCGCATTTGCGGAGAATCAACTCTCGAACTTCCTTAAACAAAGGCGCGGGCGGATCCCCCAGTTTTCTCTGAAATTCTTCCTTGCGCTGGAGATCAGCCATCTTCGCGAGCTCACCATTGCGGAGCTTCAACACTTGTTCCATCTTCTGATAAATGTCAGTGCGGTTAGGCGCCGGGGGCGCTTTTTTACCGGCAAGCAACTGCGAAACGTAGGACTCTGTAACTTGCGCGGCAGTTGCCAGATCCCGCTGCTCAAGCCCCAACTGTTCCAGGCGCTGCCTGACTACTAAAGCTACATCCACTGGCTTCCTCCTGAGCTTAACCCACTCCATTAAACTGCCAAAAGAGTGCCGGATGTCGCTTGACAAGTCAAGTGAATTCACCTAGCATGGTTAAGAAGGTGGGCTACAGCAGCCTTACCTTCCAGGTCATCTGAACTAAGTCAGGTTATCTGAAAGCTCCCCTCTTAGACGACAGCCGCGGAGGTTGGCATGTTTGCCCGGGGTCCTTTCGTGCAACTGAAGGCCAAGAGCGTCGCGGAGTTTACGCGGACGTTTGAGAACGAAATCACTCCCTTGCTGCGAAGACAGGAAGGCTTCCAGGACGAAATCACCTTAGTTGCCCCGTGCGGGTCAGAAGCGATGGGAATCAGCCTGTGGGATAAGGAAGAGAATGCGGATGCCTGCAACCGCAGAACGTATCCAGAGGTGCTGAAGGCCCTGGCGAAAGTCGTCGAGGAACCTCCTCTGGTTGGAATCTTTGAGGCTTCCAACTCGACCTTCCACAAGATCGCCGCGCGGGTAACAGCCTGAAGGCGACAGGCCTTTTCGTTCGGTGAGGGCGGCCCAGCAGGCCCTCTCTCCTGTTCGATGAAGAGCAGCCTACAAGAAGAGATGAGGGTTCCAATGGTTACGAGAATCATGAAATGGGTTTCCATCGCGGCGTTGCTCCTGGCGGTGTTGCGGCTCCCCACTGCGAGTTACCAAATCTTGTTGGAAGTTGTTGTCTGTGTGACCGCCCTCCTAGTTGTCACGCAGGCGGTTCGCACCGGCAAGTACTTTTGGGCGGCCGGATTTATTGTGATCGCCGTGCTTTTCAATCCCGTCGTGCCTGTGGCGCTTTCTCGCAAGACGTCTCTCTGGCTGGATCTGGTTTGCCTCGCGGCGTTTCTGGTCTCGTTGGCGGCCCTGAAGACGAAGCCGCTCCTGTCTATACCAGGGATAATCAACCCGAGCCGGCCAAGCCAGTCACTGTAAGGCACTGAGCAGGGGATCCTGAGCGCCACTGCAAACGCGAGAGAGAAGCCAATGGCAGACAGAATCAAAACCGGGGCCATCCTGATCAAGGAAGGCGCCCTTTTGCCAGAATCCTTGCGCCTCGAAAGCGAGCCCTACACGAAGGGCTGGAGACTGGTCAAAAATCTCGGTGGTTACGAGCTGGATCAGAGAATCAGCAAAGCGGGATGGACCTTTTTCTCCATGGTTGGCGCGGTTAAGGCGACTGGCTTCGGTCTTGGCAGACAAGAAGCGCTACGCAGGGCAGTCAAGCGAGTGATAGCGAGCCTGGAATCGAAGGAACTCAATTGCCTGGAAATCACGCAAGCGGCCGCGCACTGTTTTCTGAGACTGACCTGCGTGAGTGTCTCGGCCTACTTACGGCATATCCGACAAGCCCCCTGGGCCAAGGACTTTGCGGAATGGGATCGGGCCAAATTAGCTGCCGCCGGCACCCAAGCATAGGGCTCGCGAGGGAGGAACTGTGTCGCAAAGAAATGGTGACAAAGCCAGGTTTGGCCGAGAACGGCACCGCAAAATTCTCCGGCGCAAGCGCACTCGGGAATTGCGGAAGGTGCTGGGACTGGAAAACAAAACAACAAGGATAACCAGTGCCGAGTCCAAGCAAAGAGAAAGCAGCAGCGCGTGGTCCGCGGTCGAGCTGACTGGGTCGGTGGCGCTGACCCCATCGACTTGAACGCGCCTTGCAAGTCCCAAAATATCAAGTCCCCTAAGGAGGATCCCGATGATGTGCGCTCGCAGAGTAGTAGTTTCAGTTTTAGGGGCCGTGCTTGTAGCGGCGCCCCTGATTTGTGCGCAGGACGTGAAACCGTCTGAGGCAAGGTTGATGCTTCAGCGGCCGCCGGTGATCCAAGAACTGGAGTTGCAACCCCAGCGCTTTCTCGACTTTTTGCTCCAAGCGGGCCTGGTTTCGGCGCCTTTGATTGATGCGCAAGATCTTTCCAGGTACCGGGAGTTTCAATTTGGAATGAACCTGCTCGCGGTAGCGAAACAGGTGGGCCTGGAACCATCTGAGGTGAAGGTGATCCATCGACGTCCGGTGGTGATTCAAGAACTGCAATGGCAGCCCCGGCGCTCTCTCGCCTCCTCGCCCCAAGCGGACCCGGTTAACGAGGTTCTCTTCAGCTTTTACAACGGCGAGCTCTTTCGAATAGTGGTTAATTATGATCGGTATAAAACCGAAGGGCTAACGACTGGGGACGTGGTCGAAGCTATTTCGGCGAAGTACGGAACCGCCTCAAAGCCTGCTGCCGAGATCATCTTCTCTTCGTCTAAAGTCTATAACGATAGCGAGGTGGTCATCGCGCGTTGGGAAGACTCGCAGTACTCGTTCAACCTCTTTCGTTCGTCTTACCAGCCTACTTTTGGAATGGTCATGTTTTCGAAGCGGCTGGATGCTCTGGCTCGGGCGGCTATCGTCGAAGCGATCCGGCTGGACGAGCAAGAGGCTCCCCAACGTGAGATCGAGCGCCAAAAGGAACAGGATGCAAAGGACCGTGCCGGTCAACAGAAGGCCAGGCTAGCGAACAAACCGAACTTTCGCCCCTAGCGCAAGAAGGCAGCCCTGACTGTGACATCCTGCGCAGGCAAGTTTTGTCAGCAAACGCAACCAGGCGGATCCCCACTGGACCGCCATCAATTGGAGGGTCGAATGGCTTCGAAGCTCTTTGTAGGTAATCTTCCGCATAGCATCAGCGACGCTCAACTCAACGAATTCGTAATCAACGCCGGCTATCAAGTGGCGTCGGCGGTGGTGATTCGCGACAAGTTGACGGGGACGCCTAGGGGTTTTGGCTTTGTCGAGCTGGCAGAGGGCGAAGACATCCAGCGCGCGATCAACGGACTGAATGGCCAAACTCTCGAGGGTCGTCCGCTGACCGTGAATGAGGCGAAGCCCCAGCGGACAGGATTTGGCAGAGCCCCAGGCGGAGGGGGTGGCCGCGGCGGACGGCGCTTCTAGGACAAGAAAGGTGACCCATGAAACTGAAGTTGCGGCAATCCGTTCGCCATCGCAAATACGGATGGGGCGTCATCCTCGAACTCGAGGGCCATCAGACGACGGCCTATTTTTACACGGTGGGCATCAGGAAGTTTCCCGCCGCTGAGGCCCCCTTCCAAGTGGTCGAAGATCAAGGCGCCAAGAAGAAGCCGGGAGGTTGATTCCCGCTCCGTGGTTTGCCGCTGATGTTGATCAAGCTCATTGAACTGAGTTTTGGGACGGTGGAACTGCTGCGGCGGTTGTCGGCAGCTGTCCCGCCGCGTGGGAACCGCCGCCCAGGCTCAGCCCTTCGAGAACCCAGCTGCAGGACGCAAGAGCCAAGGTTTCGCACAGACTGGCCAGGAGGAGCCCAATTGGTCAACGCTCTCAGGGACCAGGAAAGGACGCTCCATGTACATACAGTACGTCGGATTCGATAATGTCGTCAGTTCTCGTACTTACAATTTTGACGTGATCGACCCGCCCAGTGAGACCCGAGAATTCACCGTGAAAATCCAGGCAGAGGCGTTCCGCGAGGACGCATTGAAGTTCCAGGATGGCCCAGCGATCTGTTTCGAGCGGTTGCAGCGGGCGCTGGATGGAGAAACCCCGGAGTCGCGCGCTGAGGCCCATCTGGGGATCGGGGCGCAGGATATCCAGGAATACAGAGCCCATCACTACCCGCGAAAAAAAACTTTCGGGCGCAATGGCCAGGGTGCCGGGCCCCACCCTTGAATCATCGCCGCCTGGCAAAAATTCCCAACGCCAGGAGAAGCCGGGGGATTGACCTCTCCGGGTGACAGGGTGTCGCATGAAGGAAGAAATCTCGGTCCTGCTTCTGCACGAACTCGGAGCCTCTCGGGGCCTGCAGAAACTGGCTTTGGAAGGTCAGTCTACAAAGGTCCGCTGGTTGCAGAGCTTCCAGGAAGCTTTGCCCTTACTGCTGGGGTCGAACCCACCGCACCTGGTGTTCACCGCGCCCACGCTGCCGGACGGCACTTGGGTGGACGTAGTCAACCTGGTAGCTATGGCCCCGAAGCCCGTGAATATCATCGTGGTGGCACGGCTGGTGGATGTCCGGCTCTACCTGGAGACGATCACACGCGGCGCGTTTGACTTCATTGTGCCTCCCCTGACGGCTTACGAACTCACCCACGTGGTGCGATGCGCTGTAGAGAACACTCTTAGTCGAAGGGATGCGCAGGCGAGTTCCGTATAGCCCACCCTCCAGTGCTTTGGTTTCACTTGCCGAGGTAGAGTCGCTCCCGACATTCCTACACCCACTTTTCATTTAGGCGCGGGCTTTTGGACACGAGTCCCCAAATGCCGCTCGCGCTCCTCTACTATCGCAGGTAACCGATGTTCTTTGGCCCGTGTACGCTACCCACACCCCTGATCAAAATTGTGGGTTGTGGCGGCAATTCTTATAAAGGACGAATAGCCTCGCCGCCAGCTGATCTTCGGTCCGCACCTGACCATACCCAGCAAGAGGTAAGGGATCGTCGAGAAAAGGTGCGGGAAGTTCCTTCGCAGAAAACATACTCGCGGCATGGGGGTAGGATCCCAACTGCGTGTTGGGGGCTAAGCCCTAATCCTCCTGTAGACGGAGTCCTTGCGTAGGAGAGGTGGCTTCCGGAGGGGGGCAGCGAAGCGCGTAGACCCTCCGGTCCAGCAAGTGATTGTGGCGGCAGGTGAGGTTGGTGACAAGGCCGAGGAGCACCTTCTTGGGGTTTCGCGTGTAGAGCACCATCCGCAACACGCGACCCAGAATCTTGGGGTAGGAGTAATACAGGTCGTTGAACTGATTCATCTCCTGCACCAGTTCGCTCCAGGTGAAGTGGAGGTACTGGCAGACTGGGTGCGCGAGGGTGTAGTACTGCCAATCGGCGGGATAGTTACTGGCAGTGATCCGCCCCTGCCGCTCCATCTCCTTGAAGAGCGCCGTCCCCGGCAGCGGCGTGAGGATCAGGACATTGGCCATGTCGACCCCGTAATCGTCAGCGGCGTGGGCGGTGGTGGCGCCGATGCCTTGCCGGTCCGTATCGATCCCCAGGATGAACGAGCCCATCACCGCGATCCCGTGGCACTGGATCCGCCGCACGGAAGCGCGGAAATCGCGGCCTTTCTGGATGTTGAACTTCTTGCCAACGGCAATCAACCCTTCGACCGTCGGCGACTCGAAGCCGATGAAGACGCCCAGGCAACCGGACCGCGCGGCCAGATCAAGCAGTTCCTCATCGTCGGCAAAATTGATCGTGGCTTGGCAGATCCAGGGCCGGGTCAAACCCTCGCGGATCATCGCCCGGAACAGATCCTTGGCGTAGACCATGTGGTCCCGGCGGGTGCCGATCAGGTTGTCGTCCACGAACAGGATTCTCTTTTCACGGATCTGGCGGAGCTCGGCGATCACGTTCTCGATCGGCCGGTGCCGGAACCGGCCGCCGTTGAAGGCCGTCACACTGCAAAACGAGCAGTTCAAGGGGCAGCCCCGGGTGGCCTGGATCGAACCGATATGGTAGCGCCCCGCCAGCAGGTCGTGGCGCGCGGGCGGGATCTCCGCCATCGAGACCGGCCCGCCGGCGTAGACGCGCTGAAGCGTTCCGGCCTGCACATCGGCCAGGACTTGCGGCCACACCGACTCCGCCTCGCCGGTGACCACGGCATCTGCGTGGGCCAAGGCCTCGCCGAGGCGCATCGTGGCGTGAATGCCCCCCATGACCACCGGGACTCCCATCGCACGGAATAGCGCGGTGAGTTCGTAAGCGCGGGTGGCTTGAGAGGTGAAGGCGGTGATGCCGACCAGGTCGGGGCGGGGCAGGGCCTGGGCATCGACCGGGCCGAGGTTCTCGTCGATCACCTCGACCTCCCAGTCTGGCGGGGTGAGACGAGCCAGGATCAGCAGGCCCAGCGGTTTCCAGACCCGGTACTTGTTCAGGCGGTTCCACCGCCGAATCTTGTTGAGGGTGACCATGGGATTGAATGGGTTGATTAGAAGAAGTTTCATGATTACCCCCCTCCGCCCCTAACTTCCGAATGATGTGCATTATCGCAGATATCTGCTCAAAACCTTTTCTTTTCGGCACAACTGAGGCATTCAGTAGGAAAGCTATCCAAACCTACGGCGGTTAGCGGTGTTTCAAAAACGCTTGAGGCGGATTTGTGAACACGATTTCGAGATGGTCAGAGCTGAACGCAGCAATCACGTGGGCAAACGCCGAGGGTTTTTGCTGAAAGGGAATTCCTTAATAGCGGTCATTCCTCACTCACTTCGTAAACTACGTTGCGTTGCCGCAGATACTCAAGGACCGCGGCGAGGCAGCCTTCTTGCCTGCCGACATATTCCGGCGGGGAAACCCCGTTGCGGACGAAGCGGTTCTCCAGGACGAGACGCGCCACCGCGGTACAGGCGTAAGCCGTCGTGCGGGCCATCGAGGTGATGCCGGTCGCTCGGTCGTAGACGTCGAAGAGATTGTAGGTGATTCGTCTCGCTCGGCCGTTTTCTTCGCCCGCAATCGTGATGCGCCCCACGGTGAATTCTTCTTCCCCCTCGCGCAGCTTCCAGCTATCGAAAAGCAGTCGGGCGGTGACGTCGAAGGGAGCCACGCGCTGGCCGCTCACGTCGAGAGGCGTTTTTTGGAAAAACCCAGCATCCCTGAGAGTCCGAATCAGGCCGATATGGCCCGGGTAGCGGAGGGTCTTTTCCTTCATGTTCGGCACGCACACAGTTTTGAGGAGCGTCCTCAGGCCGTCGGTGTTGAACGCCTCTAGCGTGCCGACCTTCTCGAACTCTACGAGCTCGGGATCAGAAAGAGCGGGTTTAACCACCACACAGCCGTTTTCCACGTGACGCGCCGGCCGCGTATACTCCTCGAGGACATCCGCGGGCGAGAATGGAGCCTTGTATTCGAAAGGCTTCGTACGCACGAATGGCAGCCCGCCCACCATGCACGCAAAACTTGCCACCCTCAAACGCTCCACCCAGTAGCCCAGGATCATGTTACCCATCCCGGGGGCGACACCGCAGTCCACTACCGCCGTTACGCCGCGTCGCTTGGCCAGCTCGTCCAGCAGGAGAGCGTCTTCGGCGAAGAAAGAGATGTCCACCACGTTTTTGCCGGCGTCGATCACGGTTTCGAGAGTTCTGAAACCCAGAAATCCCGGCACCGCGCCGATCACCAGGTCGGCATCGCGCACTACCCGGCGGACGGCTCCGGCGTCCGTCAAGTCAGCCGCAAGAGTCTTGATGGGATAGCGCGCCCGCAGCCGCTCGAGCGCCGCGGCATCTGCGTCCACGGCAGTCACATCAAAATCCGAGCAGAGATCGGCGGCGATAGCCTTCCCGACCAGTCCCGCCCCCAGGAGCGTGATTCTTCTCGTCACTGGCTCCTCCTCCCTTCAGAAGACCATTGTTTAACAGGATGCCGAAAATGTCCCGCCAGCGTCATTCTGAGCTAAGCCCTGCACCGTCTGGTGCAGGGCGAAGCGAATAATCTTGTGGGGAATTGTCGAAAGTCGAAGGTCAAGAGTTGAATAGAAAGACTGTTGGCATTCGACCCTTAACTTTCAACCTTCAACCGCTCTTACGAGATCCTTTGTCGCCTGCGGCTCCTCAGGATGACAGCCCCACCGCCTTTCTCAGCATCCTGTTATGGACCAGCATTCTACTTTAGCCAGCCGCACCGCGGCTGGCAAATGGCGATTGGTTAGTCCGGACTGAGGGTGGCGGGGTCCGCTTCCGGAAGCCCGTGATGTACCAGGTTGCACCAGCCCGGCGAGTTGCGCGAAAAACCCGGCGCAGCGACCCAGTGGTCAGAGGAGAACGTCGAACGGATAACAGCGGCCTCGACGCCTGCCGTTCCCTTGATGTGAACTTATTTACGCGTGGCTAGCACGACTGCAACCCCCCGTGAACGTCGTCCGGTGACGCTTTCGCATATGCTCGCCACGCGAAAACTCATTTACTTTTGCCTCGTCCGCCACTATAACTACCCGCAGCTTCAAGGTCCTCATTTCTGTTTTGTGAGGCGTCCTCTATGTATTGCCGAAATTGCGCTCGACAACTCGCGGATAATGCCGCGTACTGCATTGCCTGTGGCCAGCCTCCCCTGGTCGGAACGCGCTTCTGCCAAGCGTGCGGACAAGAAACCCTCCCCAACGCTGAGATTTGCCTCAAGTGCGGTGTGCGGCTCGGGGTGAGCGGCGAGAAGGACTGGCTGGTGGCGCTTCTGCTCTCCATCCTCGTCGGTACCCTGGGAGTGGACCGCTTTTACCTGGGCTACGTGGGGCTCGGAATCCTCAAACTCGTCACCCTTGGCGGCTGTGGCATCTGGTGGCTGGTCGACCTCATTCTTATCGCCATGAATAAGCTGCCGGACGCGCAGGGTAGGCCTCTAAGGCAGAGGTAGGGTGTGGCAGACTGCGCGAGCCGGATTCCTCGACTGCTCGCTCTGGGGCTGGCGCTGGTGGGGTTTTGTTTCCTCTCCCCGGAAACGCTGGCCGGGAGTCCTGATCTCTGCCTGTGGCGGCATATCTTTCATCTCTCTGCTTGCCCTGCCTGCGGCAGCACGCGCGCCTTGGCCGCCTTCTTCCATGGCGATTTCGCCCAAGCACTGGCCTTCAACCGCAACGTGGTGTTGACGGCTCCCCTGCTGGTGGCGCTGTTGGTTCAGGAGACCCTCCGCCTTGTGTCGTGTAAACGAAATGGGTGACACATGCGTTCGAAGGGATGTCATGCTGAGCGAAGCATTCCTGTGCGGCTTGCGTAATCCCAAACAGATTCCTCGCTCCGCTCAGAATGACACAATCCCGGCACGACTGCGTGTGCCACTTTCTTCGCTTAACGCGACACTAGCCGACCGCGGGGTGGGCAGGGCGAGCGCCCTTTCGCCGTGGAAAAGCCGCAGAGTCATAAAGGCGACTCTGCGCTACAAAAGAAGAACCCATGACGAATCCCAAAGCAGATGTGCTCTACCCAGCACCAGCTTGAATTCCTGCGCTGAATTGCATACATTCTCAACACTTTCGTGAAGAGCTTTCCTGATCTCATCGCATCGGTACGCACGGAACTGCCGGCGCCGCCTCTCGCCCGGTGGGCCTCGATGTTCTTCAGCCTCTCCGTCCTGACGTTTCTGGTTTCGCTGGCCGCTTCGCAGGCTTTTCTGGCCGCCGCAGGTGTCTGCTATGCGGCTCACCTACTCCGCGACCGGCCAACAGTGCACTTTCCCCCGGTCGGGCTGCCTTTGGCGCTCTTCTGTCTGGCCACTGTGCTATCGGTCTTGTGGGCGACCAACCCCGCCGCCGGCGGGTATGCGGTGCGGAAGCTGGTGCTTTTTCTGATCTTCCTGCTCGGCGCGAATCTAGTCACCAGCAGGAGGCACTTCGACGTACTCTATCGGGGACTATTCCTCGAGTCGGCTCTGGCAGGTCTGGTCGCGACCGGGCAGTTCGGGGCGCAATACCACGCGGTCCGCGCTCTTCATCCCGACCGAATCTACTTTCACATGACGGCGGAGCGCGTCAGCGGCTTCATGGGGCACTGGATGAACTTCGGCGGACAGCAGATGCTCATCTTTGCGACGTTGTTGGCCTTTCTGCTGCTGGTTCGCTGCGCACCGGCGGGCGCTAGCCCAGCACCGGAGACAAATGACGGCGTGGATGCCACCCCGAAGGGCGGCGCTACAGACCCTCGCATAAGCAGGCTCTGGTGGCTGGTGGTGGCGATAGTCACGCTGTCTATTGTCTTGAACTTCACCCGCGGCGTATGGCTCGGATGCTTCGTGGCGAGCATTTACTTGGTGGCGCGCTGGAGGGCACGTTGGCTCTGGGCCTTGCCGGCGTTCCTGCTCGCCGGTTACCTGGCGGCGCCGACGATGGTCCGCCAGCGCGTGAAGGTTCTGTGCCACCCCTCTGCCGACCCGGCACTTTCCATTCGCTTCGAGATGTGGCAAGTCGCATGGCGCATAATCCAGAAGCATCCGTGGTTGGGCGTCGGTCCCAACAACATTGAGCAGGTCTACGTGCTGTACCTTCCGCCCGGCAAAGTACCCGAACGCGGTTACCACGAACATTTCCACAACAACTTGCTCCAGCTCGGAGCCGAGCGCGGCCTGCCGTGCCTGGCAGCCTGGGTGTGGCTCATGACCGCCCTGGGCTGGCATTTTTGCAAGCTCCGCCGCAAACTGGCCGGTGGTCGGTGGGTGGCTGACGCCGCGTTGGCAGCCTGGCTGGCCTTTGTGGTCGAGGGCTTATTCGAATTCAATTTTGGCACCTCTCCGGTCCTGATGGTCTTCCTGTTTTTGATGGCTGCTCCCTTTGTGGCGGAACGGCAGTAAAGAACAGTGGCGAGTGATGAGTGACAAGTGATGAGTCATCGGAAACTCGTCGCTTCTTCGCCACTTATCACTCGTCTCTTGTCCCTATTGACTTTCGACTGTCAACTGTTGACTGTTAACTGATAGCAATGACCTCGAAGCGTCAAATGCTGCGGAGCTCGATGGTGGTAGGGTGGTTCTCCCTGCTGGGCGGGCTGACGGGTATCCTCGTTGAGACCAGCATCGCGGCGAATTTGGGACTGTCAAAAAGCTCCGACACTTTCTATGTGGCGTTCACGATTCCTTACATCATCACCAACCTCCTGGCTGCAACCGGCCAGTTCTCTCTGGTGCCCTTCTTCGCCTCGCTGGAAGCCCGGCAGCCCCCTGAGGAACTCTGGAGAGGTTTTAGCTACGCGGTCAACGTCATCTTCCTAGGCTTGTGCGGGCTCGCCACGCTGGGTGCAGCGGTGGCACCGTGGGTCATGCACGGGATTGCTCCGGGCTTCTCGCGTCCCCAGATCGAACTCGCCACGCAACTCAGCCAGTGGCTCTTCCTGATGATTATTCCGGCGGGTGTGGCGGAGGTGTTTCGCTCTTTCCTGCTCAGCCAGCGTCGCTTTGCCCTGCCCTCGGCGGCGGGATTCTTTCGCAATCTTACGGTGATTCTTTTCGTTCTCTTAAGCTTCAAGCGTTACGGTAGTTACAGCATCGTCCTGGGATATCTTTTCGGGTGCCTTCTTCAGCTTCTCGTTTTGGGGACGCAGATCGTCACGAGTTTTCGCGTCCGGTACTCATGGACCCTGGCGGCAACGGGAGAAGCCTTCCAGAACCTGCGCGGTGCGGGCACAGCCCAGGTGGGCGCCTCGATGGCCTGGCAAGGCGTGGTGATCGTCGAGCGCATCATCGCCTCCTTCCTCCCGCCTGGGACCCTGACGGCCTTGAACTATGGGTTCAAGATCCTTGGCACGTTGGCAGAACTGCTGGGAGGCAGTGTGGGTACGGCAGCTCTGCCGTCTCTTTCACAAGCCGTGGCCCGGCAGGAACAAGCCGTGGAGCGAAAGACCATTCAGGGGGCGCTGGAAATCAGCCTGGCTTTAGTTTCCCCGATGATGGTGTTCTGTCTGATGCTGGACCGCAGCATCATTCGACTGATCTTCGAGCGTGGCAATTTCACTCCCGTAGCTACGGCCTTAATGGCAATGGTCTTCTTCTACTACAGCCTCGCCTTGCTGCCCTTCTCGTTCATCCGGGTCTTGAATTTCTACCTTTTTGCCCGGAACGAGGTCTGGGTTTTCTTTCGCCTTGCGGTGTCCCAGTATGCCCTCACCATCGTCTTTGATGTCCTCTACGTGTTTGTACTGGGGCTGGGGGCGAAGGGTGTCCCGTTGAGTCTCCTCACCAGCACAGTGTTGATCAGTGGGTTGGCCATCGGCCGAAACATCGCCAACCTGAAAGTAACCCTCGACCGCTCGTTAGGAATGTATGCCGCCAAGAATGTGCTCGGTGCAGCCTTCGCGGCCTTCGCGGTGGGCGGGTTACGCTGGTGGTTGCAGCCGCCGACAACCGCGGGCGGCAATTTCCTCTACCTCTGCGTGATCTGCGGCGCTGGCAGCTTGGCGTTTCTCATCACGCTCGCAGCATCGCGCGCTGTGGCGTTCTCTCAACTGGCGGCGGTCTGGGAGCGCACGCAGGATTCATAGAGCTTTTCACCGATGCCATCCACTGAGCGGGACAACCGTCAAGACGCCAAGCGCGGCGCTTCCTACCGCGTCCTGGTGGTCACCAACCTCTGGCCGAGCGAGGCCGACCCGGGCTACGGCAGCTTCGTCCAGGCGCAGATGGAGTCACTCCGGCCCTTGGGTGTGGAGTTTGATCTCGTGTTCATCGACGGCCGCGCGTCGCGCTGGAACTATCTGCGCGCCGTGTTCGACATGCGGCGCCGGCTGCGCGCCCGCCCCTACGACCTCATCCACGCCCACTTCGGCCTATCAGGATGGGTGGCTCGCTGCCAGCGGCGAACGCCGGTGGTAGTTTCCTTCATGGGTGACGACGTCTTGGGCCGCCCCAAGCGCAGCGGTCGCATTACGCTATACGGGCGATTCCTCCAGGCCTCGAGCTTCATCCTGGCGCGCTTGGCCTCAGGGGTTATCGTCAAGAGCCGCGAAATGAAGTTGAAACTCAGGCTGAATTCGGCGCACGTGATCCCTAATGGTGTGGACCTCGGCCGGTTTCGCCCCCTGGACCGAGACGAAGCACGCCAGACTCTGCGCCTCGATCAGAAGAAGAAGTTCGTCCTTTTCCCTTACGACCCGGCCGAAGAACGGAAGCGCTATGACCTGATCAAGGCTGCGGTAGTCCGAGCGCGCGCACGGATCCCGGAGCTTGCGATTCTTCTTGCGCGCGGCGTGCCACAGGAATGTATGCCGCTTTATTTCAACGCGGCGGACGTGCTCGTGCTGGCCTCTATCTTTGAGGGTTCGCCCAACGCAGTTAAGGAGGCGATGGCAACAAATCTTCCCGTGATCACCGTCGATGTCGGCGATGCCGCCGAGCTCATCGGGCCGACTGAGGGGTGCTATCTGGTGCCGCGCGAGGCAGCCGCCATCGCAGAGAAGATTGCGGAGGTCTGCCGCCGTGGGACGCGCACGCGCGGCCGGGAGTGGATCACGCGGCTTTCCATGCCTAACGTTGCCAAACAAATCGTCGAGGTTTACGCCTGCGTCCTGGCCCCTTAACGAGCCCCTTTCAATGTCGGCCCCTGATTCCCCGAGTTTCTTGTGCTTCAAAGTCAGGCGAGGAGGAACTCAACGTTCGTTCCGAACACATCGAAGGCTGGCCCCAATCTCACCGCTTCAAAAACCACTGAGCCAGGGGTAGAATTTCGCGCATCGAGCGGTCCGCGACTGGCAGTTGAGCAAGCATTACGCCAACGGCGTCGGCTGTGTGGACTGTCACGTTCCTGCCAAGGACGCCGTTGCAGCTATCACTACGGCTGCTACCGCCTGCGAGGACGAGCGCGTCCGGCGAACGGTTTCCCCCCGCAATTGCGCCGCCTGTCACGCGCAGAGCTTCGCGCAACAGAATCTGGAAGCGGCGGATTCCATCATCAAAGAATCCGACAAGCTGATGGCCGAAGCCATTGATGTCGTGGAAGGACTCTATCGCGACGGGGAGCTGGACCGGCCCAAGGATCGAGCGCCGGTTCCGGACCTGCTGCGCTTCGGTGAGGTTAGGTACCCCATCGAGCAAAAGCTGTACACTATGTTCCTCGAGCAGCGCATGCGGAGTTTCCAGGGCGCGTTCCACATGAACCCCGACTACCAGCATTGGTACGGCTGGGCGGAAATGAAACGCGACCTGGCAGAAATCCAGCAGGAAGCCAGTGAACTCCGCGCTTCGCACGGTAAGTCTTCCGGTGGGCAGTAATCATTGCAGGGGCACAGCATGCTGTGCCCCCAAGAAGCCGCCGTTCCAGAACTCTCGGTGCCCATGCGATCGCAGGGGCAACCCACGGGGCTCGCCCCAAGGCTCTAATTCCCTCCGCAAAACCCTGACTTTCGATTAAACTCGCCAATCGAGATGCCGACACGCCAGGAACTCTTCCGCGCGGCTGAGCGTTTGCACGCGCATCTCCTGCGCCGTCACTACTCAGCCGGGTTGCTACACGGCCCGGACGCTGGAGTACGGTTCAACTTACGCCTTTGGCGATTCCTGAAAAGCGCACTGGATTTCATTCCGTGGAAGGACGACTACGTTTTCATGCAGACCCAGGGCTACTGGATTCTGGCCAATTGGATGCTCCACGAAGCGACGGGGGAGCGCCGGTACCGAGAAGTCGCGATGGAGGGCACCGAGGCCACGCTGAGACTTCAGAAGTCCGAGGGGTTTTGGGTTTATCCTCTGCCCGAACGCAAGCACCTAGTGGCCACCGTCGAGGGCAACTGGGGCGCGATAGGTCTCCTGGCGAGTTATACGCGCGAACCGCGAGAAGAGTTTCTGGAGGGCGCCATCCGGTGGCACGATTTCCTGGTCCGCCATATCGGCTTTCAGGAACACGCGCACGGCAAGGCCATCAACTATTTCGACCGCCCTCGCGGCAAGATCCCCAACAACTCAGTCGAAGCGGCGTGGCTCTTTCTGCGCTTGTGGCAGGCAAACGGCGACGAGCGATATCTGGGGCCCGTGGACGCAATGCTGGACTTTCTTTTGGCGGTTCAGCTTCCTTCGGGCGAGCTACCCTACATTGTCGAAAGCCCCTTCGAGCGAGGTTGCGCCCACTACCTCTGTTTTCAATACAACGCCTTTCAGTTCTTGAAGGTCGTGTGGGCAGAGGCGTTACGCCCGGACGCGCGGACAAAGCAACTACTCTCCGCGCTCGCCCGCTTTCTCCAGAAGGGCGTAACCCCTACGGGCGCCAGCGCCGCGGATTGCTCCCGCGCAACGCCGGAGGTGGATTATTACACTGCCGTGCTGGCCGCGGCTTTGCACGAGGCGACGAGGCTGGGTCTGGTGGAATCAGCGGATCTCAGTCAGCGATGCTATGCTCGAGTGCTCCAGCGGCAGCGGGCAGACGGCAGTTTCGGCTATTCGAGCGGCGATTACGGCTTCCTGCGCGACGGGCGTTCTTATCCTCGTCCGCAGGTGATGACGTTGTGTCACCTCTTGTACCCTTTGTGCGGAGACGGATTCGAAAGAAAGTCGACAGCTCACAGTTGACAGTTGAAGGCTCTCCCGGTTCCAGCCGTTGACTTTGAACTTTGAACTTTCGACTGTCGACTGCTCTTCCCCATGTGCGGCATTTGCGGGATCTTCAATTTCGGAACGAGAGCGCCGGCTGAGCAAGCGGCCCTAACGCGCGCCATGGACGCCATGGTCCATCGCGGCCCGGACGACGAGGGCTTGCATGTGGACAGCGAGCTGGCCCTCGGCAATCGCCGCTTGAGCATCATCGACCTTCCTGGTGGCCACCAACCGATTTCGAATGAAGACCAGACCGTGTGGATCACCTTAAATGGCGAGATCTACAACTACCGCGACTTGCGCCGGGACCTCGCGGCGCGGGGCCACCAGCTTCGAACTCTAAGCGACACGGAAACTGTCGTTCATCTTTACGAGGAGTATGACCTCGCCTGCCTGGACCACCTGCGAGGGATGTTCGCCTTTGCGTTGTGGGATAGCCGAAAGCGACGTTTGCTGCTGGCGCGTGATCGTGTGGGGATCAAACCGCTCTTCTACCGCCTGGAACGCCGCCGGCTGGTTTTCGCCTCCGAACTGCGCGCCCTCCGCGAACTGGTGGGTCAGCGGCTCGAGGTCGATCCGCAGTCGGTGTACGACTTCTTCGGGTTCCGCTACATCCCCGCGCCCAACACCTTCTATCGCGGCGTGCAGAAGCTCCTGCCCGGCCATTATCTGCTCGCGGACTCGGCCGGCACGCAGGTACAACCTTACTGGGACATTCCCGCCGAGGAAGAAAGCGCTCGCTCTGCTGAAGACGTGGCGCAGGAGGTGCTGGAGCGTCTTCGGGAAGCCGTCCGGTTGCGGCTCATTGCCGACGTCCCGCTAGGGGTTTTTCTGAGCGGTGGGACCGACTCGAGCGCGGTGGTGGCGCTGATGGCAGAGCTGGGAACGCGGCCGCTTCGGACCTTCTCGGTGGGCTTTGAGGAGCCGGAGTTCAACGAGTTGCCCTTTGCGCGCCGCGTCGCGCGGCGCTATGCCACCGAGCATCACGAACTTGTCATTCGACCTGAGAATTTGAGCGATGAATTGCCTCGTCTGGTAGCTTTCCGCGACGAGCCCGTTGCCGAACCCACGGACGTGGCACTCTACCTGATATCCCGCCTGGCCTCGCAAAGCGTCAAGGTGGTTCTGGCGGGAGAAGGCGGAGACGAATTATTCGCCGGTTATCCTAAATACGCCGCCGACCGTCTGGCGGGCTTGGTCTCCGCGCTTCCGCAGGAGGTCACCCGAGCCATCGCGCGCTGGCTGCCATACCGACAGCGCCGGGTCAGACTCGCGCTCGAAGCGCTCTCCATCCGTGATGAGGCGGAACGCTCGGCCACCTGGTTCGCCTCGTTTTCCCGCGAGGAGCGTGACTCCCTATTCTCACCGGAGTTCCTCGCGCAGGTGGATGTTGCTCATCCGGCGCGCGTCTTTGAACATTACCTGGAAAAAGTCCGCGACCGCTCGCCGCTCAAGCGCATGCTTTACGCGGACCTGAAAGTCTGGCTGCCGGACAACCTCCTGCTGCGCGGAGACCAGATGACGATGGCCGCTTCCATCGAGGAGCGCGTGCCGTTCCTCGACCACAAGTTGGTGGAGCTGGCAGCGCGCGTCCCCACGCGCCTCTTGACGCGGGGCTTTCGCACGAAGGTCCTGCTGAAACAGGCGCTCCGGCCCTACCTGCCGGTCGAGGCCATACGCCGGCGCAAAGTGGGATTCGCCGTGCCGGTCGGTGACTGGTTCAGAAAACCCCTCAAGTCTTTGGTGGCGGACCTGGTGCTCTCACCAGAAGCGCGGACGCGCGGCTACTTCAACGCTGCCAACATGGAGCACTTCGTCCGCGAACACTTCGACGGCGTCCAAGACCGGCAAAAACAACTTTGGGCGCTTGTCAACTTTGAGCTTTGGCATAGACAACAGAAAGGGATTCGGGAGTAGCGAGTAGAAAGCCCCAGCGGAGGCGTCATGAACGGGTCCGCCATTCAGTCTTATCGGGATCTCAAGGTTTAGCAACAAGCGATGGAGCTTGCGGAGGCTTGCTATGCCGTGACTCGACGATTCCCAAGCGAGGAACTGTATGGAATGACATCGCAAATTCGACGCGCAGCAATATCCGTCGCGGCAAATGTCGCGGAGGGCCACGGCCGCGACACACGAAGAGAGTTTATTCAGTTTCTGCGCGTCGCACAGGGCTCGCTTAAGGAGCTAGCAACCCACCTGCTTCTATCAGAACGGATCGGCTTAGCAGCTCAGAGAACGACCGACACAATTCTCGGCCGGCGTGAAGCCGTGGGCAAAATGCTGCGCGCATTGATCCGCGCGCTCGAACGACGCCGTGAATAGAAGCTCTAGGGGGATGGAGCCTTGCTTCCCAACTCCCCATTCGCTATTCGCTGCTCTCGCTCGCAGGTTACTGCCGGGTAAGACATGATGGATCAGATGACTTACGCCGTCTGCATCATCGTTGAGGATCTGCCGGTCCCGTTCGACCGGCGTGTCTGGCAGGAAGCCTGCGTGCTCGCCCAGGCGGGATACCGGGTTTCCGTCATCTGCCGCAAGCAGCGCGGTTTCGAAGCGAGTTACGAAAAGCTGGAGGAAATCGAAATATATCGGCACCGCATTTGGGAGGCTTCCAGACCGCTTGGATACCTCATCGAATACAGTTGCGCGTTGGCAGCGGAATTCTATCTGGCGTTGAAGGTTTACGCGCGGACCCGCTTCCGTATCCTCCACGCCTGCAATCCTCCCGACACTATTTTTCTAATGGGCTGGTTCTTCAAGCTCTTCGGGGTGAGGTTTATTTTCGACCATCACGACTTGAACCCAGAGCTCTTTGAAGCCAAGTTCAACCGGAAAGGTTTCTTCTATCGGCTGGTTTGCCTCGCCGAGCGCCTCACTTTTCGTACCGCATCGGTTTCAATTGCAGCGAACGAGTCCTACCGCGAAATTGCCATCCGCCGTGGCGGGAAGCGCCCGGATCGAGTGTTCGTGGTGCGAAGCTGCCCCGACCTCCGGAGGATCCACCTTCGACCGCCGCAACCCAGCCTGAAACACGGCAAGCCGTTCTTGGTCGTCTGTCTCGGGACCATGGGGCCACAGGAGGGAGTGGACTTGCTGCTGGAATCGGTCGATTTCATCGTCAACGAACGGAATCGACAGGATACAAGTTTCGTTTTGATCGGTGGAGGAACGGAGCTCCCTAGGCTCAAAGTGCTCGTGGCGGGGATGGGTTTAGAGCAAGTGGTGCGGTTTACGGGACGAATCCCGGATGAGGACCTTGCCGCTTACCTCTCGACTGCGGACGTCTGCGTGGCGCCTGACCCTTACAATGCCATGAACGACAAGTCCACCATGAACAAGATCCTTCAGTACATGGCCTACGCGCGTCCGGTCGTCCTCTACGACCTCACCGAAGGTCGCCGCTCTGCCGGCGAAGCGGCTCTGTATGCCCGCCCCAACGACCCCGTCGATTTCGCCGAGCAAATCCTGAGGCTGCTGGATTCCGAGCCTTTGCGCCGCCAGCTTGGCGGATCCGGACGCAAACGCATTGAGGAAAAACTCAACTGGGAAACGGAAAAGAGGGCGTTGCTCGAGGCTTACCACATGGCCCTGAAGGTGTAGGAGAGGGTTGCGCTCTGCAGTGGTAGCCCGAAGGGTTCTCCAACTTAGCTTGCGCCGCGCCCAAGCAAGACGACGGGGATGGTCTTGAGCAGGATTTTCCAGTCGAGGGTCATTGACCAGTGGTCGATGTATTCCAGATCGAGTTCCATCCAACGCCGGAAGCTGAGCTGGCTACGTCCCTCGAGCGCCCACAGACAGGTTAAACCCGGCGGCATGCGCAGGCGGCGCCGTTGCCAGCGCTCATACTTGTCCACTTCCTCGGCCAGGGGTGGCCGCGGCCCCACAAATGACATATCACCTCTGAAAATATTAACTAACTGCGGAAGCTCATCCAGGCTGAACCTGCGCATGAAGCGCCCGATGGGAGTGCAGCGCGGGTCGTTCCGGATCTTGAAAACCGGCCCATCCATTTCATTCAAAGCCTCCAGCTCCTCCCGGTGGAGATCAGCGTCCGGCTGCATGGACCGGAACTTATACAACGTGAATCTTCTTCCGCCCAGCCCGCAGCGCGTCTGCCGGTAAAGAACCGGTCCTTTGGAAGTCAGCTTGATCAACAAGGCCAGAACCAGGAAGAGCGGAGAGAAGACGATCAGAAGCACCAGCGCCATGACGAAGTCCAAGACACGCTTCACGAGCAGCAGGTACTCGTTCTCCGGCGTGGCCGAAAAGGTGAGCAGCGGTTTCTCACCCAGGCGTTCCAGATAAACCTTCGAGATGACGTGCGGGAAGAAACTGAGCACGACCCGGGTCTTGACGCCCTCCTCCTCACAGAGCAGGAACGTATCTGCCAGCTTTTCTAATTCCTCTTTCGAAACCGCAAAGATGACTTCGTCGATCACGTGTTGGCGGAGGAGTTCGGGAAACTGGGGGATGGTAAAGACGGGGTAGGCGCCGCGAAGCCGCGCCTGGTCCGCTGAGGCTCCAGGCTCGGACCCGGCGCCAACGCGCACAAAGCCGAAGAGTCGCACGCCGTGGCTTTCGTGGGCCTCAAGGGTGCGAGCAATCTCGGCCACCTCGGGAGCGTCTCCCACCAGGAGAAAGTTGCGGAAGCCCGCCACGCTCCGCCGCAACGGCCCCGCGAACCGGCGAGCGAAAAGCCGAAACGCCGTCATCGCCATAAGGTCAAGGGCCGCATAGAAACCCAGCAGCAGGCGGCTGATGATGTCGAGCCTGAAGGCGAAAGTGATGGCAAACAGCAGAGTGGTGGAGATAAGTCCGACCTTGAGGGGGTCTGCAAAGACGCGCTGGGGCTCTTCTTCGCGGATTTCGCCATACACTCCCAAGGCAAGACCCACGAGAACCCAGATGCCCACCGCCAACGGAACAATCCAAGGGTAATTGGAAAGCGGGTAGAGGGGCCGCAGGGTGGTGAGGCGGGAACGAATCTCACACGCCAGCCAGAAGCTCCCGAGCGCCAGCAGAAGGTCAGCGCACAGGTAGAGCACGCCGATCATCCGGTTGTGGCGCGCAAACATTCAGCCGCACCTCGTCCCGTGGAGAAGGTGGGACTATCTTAGCAGAAACTGGTCCTGCGAAGGGACCTGCGGAGGCACACGGAGAGCAGCGGCGCGAGATTCTTCCCGAACAAGCGTGACTCCTCGGACGCCAGTTCGCGCGCCCGGCAACTGGGTCCATTGGTTTCCTAGGTGAAGTTGCCAAATCATCTGGTGGCGAGAGTCACGCGCCGCATCCAATGGCGCGGCACCCTTCACGAACCGAAGTGGACCCAGGAAGTCCGCGTCATCCGGCGGGATAGGCGCTGAAGCCACCTGCGCGCTTCACGCCCAACAGGATGCAGAAAAAGGCTTCGCCAGTGTCATTCCGAGCGAAGCGAGGGATCTCGTTCTTCATCGAATCATGGGGTTCGAGATCCTTCGTCGCCTCCGGCTCCTCAGGATGACACTCCCACAGCCTTTTTCAGCATCCTGCTACCTGCGGCGTGGCTTGGTCTTGTGCCGGGAAATGTACCGGGCGGGGGGGGCAGTCTTTTTCTTTTTCTGGGGGGCGGGTTGCGGCTCCGGCGGCTCCTCGAGAAAGCTCTCCGGCGCGCCCGTGGTCGTGGGGGTCACGGGCGCTGCCTTCGCCAGAACCTGGTCAAACAGCGCCGCGCGAGCGCTCGGCTTTTTCTTCTTAGGTATCTCGGCATGGCGGTAGGGATGCTCGCTGTGACAAGTCTGGCAGACCACCTTCACCACCTGACCATCGACCAAACTCGCCACGGCGTGATTTAAGAGCAGGCGACAGCGAGGACAATAATCGTCAATAACATCGCCCAGGCGTGGCACAGCCTCCGTCATCGAAAATACCTCGGGAAGCCTTCGTCGTGCGGGAACCAAATCGCCAGCGAAGGCATTATAACGCGCTCTGTCCAAAAATCAACCGCGCCCGCCTCAAGGCGCCTAGCGCGGGGGTCGGCCTGTCCGGCTAGCCGGATGATTCCGCGAACCATCGGCACTTCCGCCGCGCACGGGCCCGAATTGACACTCCCCAGAATTGAAGTTATTCTGGCCAATAGCTCTCCGGCGCGCATCCAATTCTGTGTGACCCCTTGCGTGCGGAGCGTGATCTTTCAGGGGTCAGTTCCCCCACCACAAAGGGCGGTCCGGATGTGGTGGATCACAGGACCGGGCTTCTGGGAGGTCATCAGCTTGCTGTTGATAGCCATGGAGAAGTATCTGCGCCACGCGCTGCGCCTCATTGTGCTTCCCCTTCTTCGGGCCCCGGAAGAGGTCTTGATAGGAGGGCAGGCGGTTATTGAAGGCGTGATGATGCGCTCTCCGCAGTCTTTCGCCGTGGCGGTGCGACAGCCGAGCGGCAGCATCGCCATCACGCACGACTATCTGGAGCGGCCCTCGGAAAGACACCCTTGGCTGAAGTACCCCGTGCTGCGTGGGCTGGGGACAATAGGGCAGGCACTGGTGGTAGGGATACGGGCTCTGCGTTACTCTGCCGAGCAGGCGCTCGAAGAACCTCAAGGCGTTACGGCGAAGAAGAAACCGGAGCTGAGCAATTGGCTGCTGGCGCTGAACGTGGTGTTTTCGTTGGGTTTCTTCATCGTCTTTTACAAATTCTTGCCGCTGTACCTGGCCACAGCCGTCAACCGGCATTACCCGGCCACGGACAACGCGCTGGTATTTAATCTCCTGGACGGCACGATTCGCATCGCTTTATTTCTAGGCTTCCTCATGTTCGTGGCGCAGTGGAAGGAAATCCAGCGGGTGTTTGAGTATCACGGCGCGGAGCACAAGGTGGTCGGGGCATTCGAGAAGGGCGGCCGCGTGGATGTCGAGTCGGCCCGGGCGTGCAGCCGCTTTCATCCCCGCTGCGGGACAAGCTTTCTCTTGGTGGTGATGGCCATTGCGATGGTGTTGTACATGCTCCTGCCATTCCGGTCATTTGCCATGCGGTTCGTCGGACGACTCGCCCTGCTGCCGTTGATTGCCGGCGTCTCATACGAATTCATCCGGTTCGCGGCGAAGGCGCAGGGAAGGCTCTGGCGCTGGGCTGCGCAGCCTGGTCTCTGGCTTCAGCGGGTGACGACGCGAGAACCGGACGATCGCCAGTTGGAGACAGCCATCAAGGCTATTGAGACGGCCATGGAGCTGGAGAAAAGCCGGGGCGGCGAACTGGTGGTGGCATAGCGGAAGGTAGTAGGGAGTAGGTAGCGGGGCACCGGGTGCTTGAAACCTAGATCCTAAATCCTGAATCCTAGATCCTGAAGCATGCACTTTCTCGAGAAACTGGCGGAAATCGAAAAGAAGTACGACGAGCTGACAGCCCAGCTCGGTAACGCCGAGGTGTTGGCCGACACGACGCTTTACCAGAAGGCAGCCAAGGCGCACGCCGACTTACGTGACATTGTCGAGAAGTATCGCGACTGGAAAGCGATTCAGAAGTCGCTGGTGGAAACCAAGGCGCTGCTGGAGGAGTCTTCCTCCGATCCGGAGATCAAGGCGCTGGCGCACGAAGAACTCAGTCACCTGGAGAAGCGGCAAGAGCAAGCGGAACACGAATTGAAGATTCTGCTGCTCCCCAAAGATCCCAACGATGAGAAGAACGTAGTGCTGGAAATACGCGCCGGGACCGGCGGGGACGAGGCGACCCTCTTCGCGCAGGAAATTTTCCGCATGTACAGCCGCTATGCCGAGGAGCAGAGATGGCGGCTGGAAGTGCTCTCCACGAGCCTTTCGGGAATCGGCGGCCTGAAGGAAGTCATCGCCTTGATCGAGGGCCAGAAGGTTTACAGCAAGCTCAAGTACGAAAGCGGCGTGCATCGCGTGCAGCGAGTCCCCGAGACGGAACAGCAGGGTCGCATCCACACCTCGGCGGTGACCGTGGCCGTGCTTCCCGAGGCCGGCGAGGTGGAGATCGAGATCGATCCCAAGGACATCCGCGTTGACACGTTCTGCTCCTCGGGACCCGGCGGCCAGTCTGTCAACACCACCTACTCGGCGGTGCGCATCACGCACCTCCCCACTGGCATGGTGGTCTCCTGCCAGGATGAGAAGTCGCAGATCAAGAACCGCGCCAAAGCCCTGCGCGTGCTGCGCTCGCGCCTGTACGAGATGAAGCTTCAGGAGCAGCAGAAGCAGATCACGGAAGACCGCCGCGCGATGGTGGGAAGCGGTGACCGCAGCGAGAAAATCCGGACCTACAATTTCCCGCAAAACCGGGTCACCGACCACCGCATCGGCCTCACGCTTCACCAACTCGACCGGATCATCGACGGGAAGCTCGAGGACATCATCGAGGCGCTCATCGCCTACTACCAGGCTGAGAAGCTGAAGCAAGTCACCGTGGCGGCGTAATACTTGGGTGGCGCATAAATGGCGGGTTTGCCATGTATGCGTCGAGGATATACACCGTATACATCGCGCGAGCCCCGATGTATGCGCCATCGCGAACACCGGTCAATCTCCCCCATGCAACTCCGCACCGCGCTCCAGACGGGTCTCAAGACACTCCTCCAACACCAGGTCCCCTCCGCGCAGCTTGCCGCAGAGTTGCTCCTGATGCACGTCGTCGGCTGCGACCGCGGCCACCTGCACACGCACCCCGAACGCGACCTTCCACCTGAAACCACTGACCGCTATTTCCAACTGATCACTGAGCGGACGACCGGCAGGCCCACGCAATACATCACCGGCCATCAGGAGTTCTGGGGACTGGATTTTGAAGTCACCCCCGACGTCCTGATCCCCCGCCCCGAGACCGAACACGTGGTCGAGCAAGTCCTCGAACTCGCCCGGCGCCAGGGCCTAAGTAAGGAGGCGCGTCTGCGCATGGTGGACGTGGGCACAGGGTCCGGCTGTATTGCGCTAGCACTTGCTTCGGAATTTCCGCGCGCTATCCTTTTTGGCGCCGACATCTCGCGGACTGCGCTGGTAGTAGCCTCGCGAAACGCAGTGCGGCTCGGGATGCCCGAGCGGGTCAAGTTCCTCGAAAGCGATCTCCTCACACGCTTCCTGGACAAGGACTTTCTCGGTACCTTCGATTTCGTGGTCTCGAATCCTCCTTACGTCGGCCGCCAGGAAGTAGAGATGGTGCAACGTGAGGTCCGCGAGTTTGAGCCGCTCGTCGCCTGGGGTGGCCTCGAACGCGGCGACGAAATCTATTCCCGTCTCTTCCCGCAAGCCCTTCGGGCGCTCAAGCCCGGCGGGTACGTGGCAGTGGAGATCGGCTACAATATGCGCGACCGCGTGCTGGTATTGCTGGGCCCTGAATGGCAGGAGATCGAAGTCCGCCCCGACCTGGCGGGAATTCCGCGCGTGGTCAGTGCGCGCAAAGTACTGTAGCGGCGCTCTGCGAGCGTCGCTCCTTTCCGGCGGTCATAGACCGCCGCTACAGTGACCTGTGATGCGGCGCCAAATCCTTCATGTTGACATGGACGCCTTTTTCGTTTCCGTAGAGGAGCTGGAAGATCCCTCCCTTAAAGGAAAGGCCGTGATCGTGAGCGCTGACCCCGAGGGGCGCGGTGTGGTCTCGGCCGCCAGCTACGAGGCGCGCAAGTTCGGCGTCCACTCCGCCATGCCGATTCGCACCGCCAAGCGCCTCTGCCCGCACGCCATCTTCCTGCGCGGCCACCACGAGAAATATTCCGAGCATTCCGACAAGATCTACTGCATCTTCTGCGAATTCACCCCCGTGGTCGAAATGATTTCGATTGACGAGGCTTATCTCGACTTGACGGGTTGTGAGCGGCTGCACGGCTCCGCCTTTCGCGCCGCCGACCGCCTGATCCGAACCGTGAAAGAGCGCACGGGACTCAATTGCTCCGTCGGCCTCTCGACTTCTCACCTGGTTTCAAAGATCGCTTCCGACCAGGCTAAGCCCCACGGCCTGCTTTACGTCTTCCCGGGCTGCGAGGCGAAATTTCTGGCGCCGCTGCCCATCCGGCGCATGCCCGGCATCGGCAAAGTGACGGAACCGGAGCTGCGTTCGCTCGGCATCACGACCATTGGCGACCTTCACACCATGGGCCTCGAGAAGTTGCAGCAGCGGTTTGGGAAATTCGGCGAATGGCTTTACACGAAATCGCGTGGCGAGGATATTGACGCCTACGCGTACGAGGAAGAGCCCAAGTCCATTAGCCACGAAACTACCTTTGACACTGACACGGGTGACCTGGATGAACTCGAGCGAACAGTTTCTTATCTTTCCCAGCTTGTCGGCCGGCGGCTGCGCGACCACGGCATGTTCGCTCGCACCGTGGGATTGAAACTTCGCTACGCCGACTTCCGCACGCTCACCCGCGACGTAACGCTCGACGAGCCCACCCACCTCGATTGCGTGATCTTCGAAAACGTTTTGCGCCTGTTCGAAGGTGCCTGGAACCGAAAGCAAAAAATCCGCCTGCTCGGCGTGCGCACGTCGAACCTGGAACGCGCCGTGTTCCAGCGTAGTCTGCTCGAGGCGCCCGAACGCGAAAAGCTCGACCGAGTTCTCAAAGCCGCCGACAAGCTTCGCGACCGCTTCGGCTTTGACGCCGTCAAGCTTGCGCGCTCGCTCCGGCCGGGCGAGGAGCCGCCAAAGAAGAAGTAGCACAACGTTCGTTCTTTAACGTTGCGGCTTTTAGGCGTTGACACAGGGTGGCGCATAGACGCCGCAGTTTGGCGTGTGTGCGATCCTGGTAGAGCAAACCTACCCTTGGTCGTGCTACCTTTACGGTTGTCCGGTACCCGCAGACATCGCCCAAGGCGCGATCTACGCGCCCCCCAGCGGGCACCACGTCAAGTTGAAACGCCGCGAGGTCAGATTGCGGACCTTGCGCTACAGGAACTCGGCGGTCATAGACCGCCGCTACAGGGGGCACGGCACGCCATGCCCTTCGCTTATCATGGCGATGGAGACGCACTTATGAAGACAGCCTATCTCGATATTGAGACGAACTACGTGGGCCGATTGCCCTACCCACAGTTGTGCGACGATTACAGGAACCTGAAGATCACGGTGATAGGAATACGGATTCTGGAGGGCGAGAAAGATTCCTTTCTCCAACTCGTGGGCAAGGACGTGACCAAGGAAAACTTGCTGAAGGCGCTGGAGGGCGTGGAGCGCATTGTCACTTACAATGGGCGGTCGATTCCCGATAAGGTGAAGGGCTACATTGGATTCGACTTTCCGGTCATCGCCGCGCAACTAGGAGTGGTTCTGGACAAGGAATTCCCGCACACGGACCTATGCCCGGAATGCTGGAAAGCGGGCTTCTGGGGCGGCCAGAAAGTGGTAGAGCAGGCGCTGGGCCTCAAGAGGAAGTTACCGGGCAAAGACGGCAAATGGGCCGACGAAACTTGGAAGAAATATGAAGCGACCGGGGATGAGCGATTTAGGAACGAGGTGCTCGCCTATAACAAAGAAGATGTCTACATGCTGCGCCGCATCGAAGAGGCGCTGGCGAAACGTAGCGCCCGGTTTTAGCCGGGCAGAGGATGCCGCCCTAACCTGCCCCGATTCATCGGGAAGGGCGGCGCTACACGACTGCGGCCTTGTGAAAAGCCGCCGAGTTGGAAGGTAGCTCCGCGCCATCCGCGCCGCAGAATCAGACGAAGCGATCAGTCGGGTTTGGAGGACGGTGAAGTTACGGCGTGCGGCGCTGCTATCTGGACAACCGCGAAGCCCTGGCCATCACCACCTGGCGTCCGCCCTTCTCGAAGCGCACTTCATCCATCAACCGGCGCATGAGGAAGATGCCGCGCCCGTGAGTTTGGAAGACGTTATCGGCTTTGGTGGGGTCGGGGACACGCGAAGGATCAAAGCCGGGACCGTAGTCTCGCACCACCAGCAGGATTCCCTTTGCTTCGTCGCACAGGCAGCACACCGCAATCTTCTTCTTCGGATCACCGCCGCTTCCATGCACGATGGCGTTGGTCAAAGCCTCCTGTAGCGCCAGTTCAATATCGCGCAATTCCCCCAGGGCGCATTCCATTGCCCGAACGACGCCCATGATGCGGCCGATGACTCGCCGCACAGCCTGCGGGGTGCTGGGGATGACTTGCCAGAAACGCAGAATCAAGTCCTTGCGGCGAAACCCACAAACGCTCTTGGCGGATATGCGCGGCGAACAGTCTCGCGCCATGACAATTACCATGTGAATTGTACATCGCCGGCAGGACGTGAGCAATCCGCCCGACCACTGTCGGTGCGCAGCTTTCGGCTTCGAGCCCTCCGAGTGTTCGACAACCAGCGTTCGACAACCGCGGACTGGCGCTTGAAGCCCCTCCGAGAGTCGCCCGGTCGCAGCCCAGACCCGCCCTACATTTGCTTGCGCGAGCGCGCGCTGATCGGTTGTAATAGGCACGATGGACGCAAAGCGCGAAGCCGCCACTGAGATACTGAAGGGTCTGCGGACGGCGGGGTTCCAGGCCTACCTGGTCGGCGGGTGCGTGCGCGATCTGGTGATGGGCCGCGAGCCCAAAGACTACGACATCTCCACCGACGCTACCCCGGACCAAGTCGTTAAGCTCTTTCCCGAAAGCTTGACGGTAGGCGCGCAATTCGGCGTGGTCATCGTCCTACGGGAAGAGGGAAACGTCGAGGTGGCCACGTTCCGCAGCGACGGGCGCTACGCGGATGGCCGACACCCCAGCGAGGTCCGCTACGCGAAGACGCCGGAAGAAGACGTGCGCCGGCGCGACTTCACCATCAATGGCCTGCTTTACGACCCTCTGAGCGACCAAGTGCTGGATTACGTGGGCGGGCAGGCCGACATTCGCGCGCGTCGCGTCCGCACGATCGGCGACCCTGTTGAGCGCTTCAACGAAGACCGTCTGCGGATGTTGCGCGCCGTACGCTTCGCCGCGCGCTTGGGGTTCTTGCTCGATCCCACTGTCATGACCGCAATCCGCAGGCTCGCTTCCGAGATCCACCAGGTAAGTGCGGAACGAGTGCGCGACGAAATCCTGAAGATCCTCACGGAAGGCCGGGCCCGCCGAGGATTCGAACTTCTGGATGAAGCGGGGCTACTCGAGGAAGTGTTACCCGAGGTCAAGCGGATGCAGGGTGTCACACAGCCGCCGGAGTTTCATCCCGAAGGCGACGTGTGGATTCACACCCTGCTGATGCTCGAGGGGATGCAGAATCCCACACCTACGCTCGCCCTGGCTGTGCTTCTGCACGACGTGGGAAAGCCGCCCACGTTCTCCGTCCGTGGGCGGATCCGGTTCGACAACCACGTGGAAGTCGGCGTAAAGATGGCGGAAGAGATTTGCAGCCGCCTCCGCCTCTCCTCGCATGAGACGGAGCGCGTGGCTGAGCTGGTGCAGCATCACCTACGCTTCAAAGACTTTCCTCGCATGCGCAGGTCAACCCAACTGCGATTCCTTCGCATGGAGGGATTCGAAGAGCACCTAGAGTTGCACCGGCTGGATTGCCTGGCGAGCCACGGCGATTTGACAAACTATGAGCTGGCCCGGCGAATGGTCGCAGAAACGCCGGCCGCGGAAATCAAGCCCGCGCCGCTCGTACGCGGCGATGACCTGATTGCACAAGGTTACACGCCGGGTCCGCTATTTAAGGATATTCTTCAGGCCGTAGAGGACGCGCAACTGGACGGGAAGATACACACACGCGAAGATGCGCTGCGGCTGGTTGCGCAGCAATTTCCCCTGTCCCAGCCCTAGCTAACGGCTCGAATAGGAGACGAAAGCAAAGAAATAGACCACCCCGCCCAGGGCAGCCAAGGCCACAATGAAAGCACCGATCTTAAGCAGGAGCATCTTCCGATCCTGCGGCTCGGCCCTTTCCTCATCAATCATCTGAAACATGGCGACCTCCTGTCCCGTCCGCCGCGGTGGACGTGGAGGCAATACTACCCGAGACTGTCCAAGCCGCAGTGCTCGGTCAGAGGAGGAAGGAACAGAACATGAGCAGCTTCCGCGGGTGGCGAAAGACTCCACGCTTTGCAACAAGCAACACTGCGGCGCAACCGACAACAAGTCCTCGTAACACTTTAGACTTTCTTATTGAAAAGTCAAGGGGGTATCTCTCAGAACCGTGAGCCTACTTCGCACGCACAGGAACCAGCGCCTGAAGGCCCTTTGGACGACGGATCTTGGAGAGGTTCATGGTATGCCAGAGTTCGATCCCCCACCAAGAAAGCGCCGCAACCTCAATGAACCCCGTGAAGCCCACGAGCGGATACGCGATGCGGGGGAAGAAGTCGGTCAAGATTTGCAGCATCACCCGGCTCGTGTTACCCGCGCCTTCGCCCTCCCCGGCAATCCTTTCGCCGAAGAACCCTGCCAGGTGTGCCAGGCGAAACCCGAAGTCATCGCGGGTCGGGAAGTTGCCGGAGTTCCCAAGCCCTTCACACGAAATGGTGATATCTGTACTGAGATTGTCGGAATGGATTGATCAGGAGGGAGCAAAGACGCGCTAGTTTGCCCAGCGGAACCTTTGTTTCAAATCGTTGAAGTGACTGTGTGGCAAGACACCGTCGTGCTGAAGCCTCCCTACAATTATCCCAGGTGCCACTCCAATTTTGCGGGCGAACTGTCGGATTGCAGGCCTCGTGAGGACGCCGGCATGAAGAAACATCTGCAGCTCAGACGGAGGAATTAGGACCTGCATGGCGAAGGTGTCTGCTTCACTTTCCTTGTCGCCAATCTCCCGGCCAGTCTCTAGGAAGGTAATCCGCTTACCATGAAGAACGATATGCCCTGCCTCATGGAAGAATGTAAACCAAAGGTGATCGTCTGTCTTGTACCGAAGACTCAGCTGGATGAGCGCCTTCGATGGAGACAGCCACTTTGTCGCGCCGTTTACGTGGGTCTTCGGCAGCTCAGGTACGAAGACGACTGCTACCCCGTGTTCTGCGCTAAGCTGTACTAATCGAGGTTGAAACACTTCCGGAGGTTCAGCGGTAAGCTGTCTGACAGACGCGAGAGAGCGGCGAAACCCGTTGGCGTTGTAAGGCGCGCACGTGATTTTCTGGCTCTCAATCTCTCCTCTGCGGAGCCATGCCGCGCGCGCGCCAGGATTGCTCGTGAACGCTCTCGACTTACGGAAGTCTGCCTGTGCGTAACCCCACCTGAGCCGCCACTGGGCTGGTGAAGCGACGCCGAAGAATCCCAACACCTCCTGGAGCTGCTGCACCTTGTCCGCAAACCCCTGAATCCATCCGGCCTTGACCATTGATCGAACAGGCAGTTGCTTGAGCCAATCCAAATGTCTCCTCAGACGCTTTTGCTCTTGGATCCGGGCCAACACCTCTTGATACGTGCGCTCCCGACTATTCCAGAAACTGGCCGGGACGCCCAAAACCCGCTCCAACTGCAATGCTGTCTCGGGCGTAATCGAAGCCTTCCCCTTGATAATCTCGTTGATCGTCTTGGTAGGGCGGCCGGTGCGACTAGACAACTCGGCCTGCGAAATACCGAGTGACTCGATTATCTCCAGGAGAGTGTCCCCTGGCGGCACTGCATAATCCGGCGCGTAGCGCAATTCACTCTCAGTCGCCATGATAGTCCACCACCTCGATGATTCGAATCTTCGTGACTTTAGCCCTATCTACCCCTCCCTCATCTGTCCTCGGCACTGGATCATGCGCTGGTTCAAAGACGAGTCGAAATGGATGCTCTAAATCTACTGCGAATTGACCTTCTCGATCTGCTGTTAGCTCATGACATCGAGCTGGGGGTATCGCGCCAACATCAGCGAGTGTAGTTGCAGCCTCAAGATCGGCGAGCCGCTGTCGCAAGCGCTTGGCAAGCGGTGGCCCCCACTTCCGGTTAGACTCCTTAGCGGAGCTACAGAGCTTGCGCATCTTCGTGGTTCAAAATAGTATCTCCATATTTGGCAGAAGTCAACAATCATTAACGGGAAGGGTTAATATCTCCAGACTGGGTAAGTCACCCGCCCTCTTCCCTAGACAGCTACTTCGAGCACGCGGAAGCAAGGGCGGAGATGTGGGCGGCGGAGGAATCTTCCGGAACGAAGTTGTTGTTGAACGAACCGGTGCGCACGTGAAAGCCATTCTGGTGGGAAGCCACGCGCGCGTTCTTCTTGATCTCCCGGACATCCGAACAGGCAAAGTCAAAGTTGTGGATATACTGCCCTTCCGAGAATGACTCCCCTACAAACTTCAGGTGCCCCGCGGTGACAGTCAAGGTGCCCAGGCAGTACGCCCCCTTGTCGGCAGGAGCCTTCTCCGTGTGCATGTGGTAAGCACGGAAAGTGACCAGCAGAACCGGCCCCTTCGGGCGGCGCGCAGCTTCTTCGGCTCTCTCCGCGCTGACAATGTCTTCCTTCAATCCCGCGATGTCGCTCCGACCCGGCAGGAGCTGCGCCAACGTATCGGCCACGCGATGGGCCGAGGCAAAATCCTTGCGCAAGATGGCTTGCTGCGCCTGGTACTTTCCCCCGTTCACGCTGTTTTCGAGAAGCGTCTTGGCATAGTCGTTCGCGGGGTCCAACGCCAGAACCTGTTTCGAGTAGCCGACGGCGCTTGCTGCAGGGGGCTCTGCGTAGTTCCCCTTCGTGTAGGCTTCTCGGCCGAGGTTCTGCAGGCTCGCAATTTGCGCCGCCTTAGGATCGGCCGCGGGAGCTACGGGAGCGGGGGCGGGGGCAGGTCTTTGGATGCGGGCAGTTCTTGGCTGGCCTGCACCGGGGGGACTCACCGCGGGAGCAACCTCCTGGGCGGAAGGCTGAGCGGGTGGCGCAGTCTTTGCTGGGGCAGGAGTAGTGGCACGAGGCGGCGGGCTCGGGCCGGCCGGACCGGACCTTAAGAAGTACCAGGCAGCACCGCCCCCAGCCAGAACAACCGCAGCGATAACCACACCCATGAGCGCCAACGGAAAAGGCTTCTTAGCGGACTCGACGGTCACAGCGACCGCCGGGGCGGCTGCGACCGCTGGCATAGGCTCAAGGGGCGCTGCAGCCGGTTGAGGTGGAGCGGCAGGGATCTGGGGTGCTGGTGTAGCAGGTGACGCCGTCGCTGGCGGAGGCGCAGCCACGGTGGGCGGGGGGACAGCAGCAACCTTCGCCGCTGGCGCAGTGGGTGGTGCCTTTGGTGGTGCAGGCAGAGCTACAGCAGGCGGCGCGCCCGCAGGGATCTTCGGTGCTGACGCAATAGGTGGCAACTTTGGTGGCGGCGCAGCCACAGCGGGCGGCGGAGCGGGGACAATCTTAGGCGCGGGTGCAATGGGTGGGGTTGGCGGAGTGGAAGGAGCAGTCGCAGGAGCTCTCAGAGGCGGAGCGGGAGGCTCGGCATGTCTCACAGCTGGCGACGCCACCTCCGCACCGGCAGTGCGAGCAGTGGTTGGGGAAGGAGCCTTGACGCTGGGCGCGGCTGCGGGCCGAGGCTTGGGTTTGATCAAGCCTGGCGGGGCAGCTTCCTCCACCGGCGCGCCACATTGTTCACAGTAGGTACCTTCCAGGTCTAGCGGACCCTTGCAGAATCGGCAAGCGATGGTGCCCGGCGGAGCTGGCGGTTTCCGAAACTTCTCTAAGAGCGATATATCCTCCTCTGGCAAAGGCGCAGGGACGACCGATTCCGGCGGAGCAGCGCCCGCCGGAGTAGTCTTCACAACTGCGGGTGCCTGGCCCGCCACTCGGCCGGGCACAGCGGGCTTAGGTGTGGCCAGAGTATGCTGAACCACAACAGGCCTGGCGGGCGGCGGGCTCGGGTGAGGAACAGGGGTGGCGCGCGGTGCCGCGGGCCTTGGAATACTTAGTGGAGACGGAGGCGTTGGACGCTGTGGGGGGGCGGAGCTTGGTTGGGCTGGCTGAGCAGGCTTCTCGGTAACAGGCGAGGCCGGTGCAACTCCCGCCACAGGCGCTCCGCACTGCAGGCAGAACCGCACCCTCTCAGGAAGACTCGCCTTGCACTTCGGGCATGAAGCCATGGCCACCCGCTCGGGGTGTAATCAATGCTCTCGGCCTTCTTCTGCCGCGAATGATATTACAGCCTCCCGCACATCTCAAGCCCGGAATACCGGCCTGTCAGCCAATTCTCCTCGCACGGTCAACCGCTGCGACTTGGCTAACTCCGAACCCGCGGGAACTTGCTCTAGCCAACTTGACAGGGGATTGATAATTCAGAAGTATGCTCGGCTTCTCCTTAGGTGAAAGGGGGTAACCTCATGGCAGAGCGCGGACGTGTGGGCTAGGCGGTAGTGGGCTTGGGCCGTTTTGCGGAACATGCAGTGTTACCGGCTTTCAGGCACAGCAGGAAGGCGAAACTAGTAGCCTTGGTGAGCGGCGACGAGCGCAAGGCCAAACGCTTGGCGGCGAAATTCAGCGCGCGGGATTACTACACCTATGAGGATTACGCACTCTGCCTGAGCCACCCTCAGGTTGAAGCGGTCTATATCGTTACGAACAACAGCACGCACGCTGAACACACCGTGCGGGCTGCCGCAGCAGGCAAGCACGTGTTGTGTGAGAAGCCGATGGCGAACAGCGTAGAAGACTGCCAGCGGATGATCGACGCTTGCCGGACGAACCGCGTCCGGCTGATGATTGCCTACCGCAAATACTTCGAGCCCGCCAGCCTCGACTTGAAGAAATTGGTGAGGAGTGGAAAGCTCGGGCGGCTGAAGATTATCCATTCGGCCTTCACGACTCTTCTGCCTCCCGGGAGGAAAGTCCCCCGCTGGCACTTCGACCGCCGGCTCGCGGGCGGCGGATCGCTCGTGGACGTGGGCATCTATTGCGTGAACACCGTGCGCTGGCTCACCGGCAAGGAGCCCGTGGAAGCCGCAGCGTACCAGTGGACCGTGGACCCGGGGCGGTTCCGCGAGGTAGAAGAGAACATCGCCTTTCGGCTGAACTTCCCCGACGGGCTGGTGGTCCAAGCCAGCTCGAGTTTCGGCGCTGCCCAGGCGTCGTTTCTCCACGTGCATGGCGAGAAAGGCTGGGCAGGCTTGGATCCTGCCTACGCGTACGATGAGGAGCGCCGGCTGTTTGGCAAGATCGCGGGCCACTGGTTCGAGAGGAAGTACAAGGTGATGGATGAGGTCGCCCTGGAGCTTGATGCCTTCGCCGATTGCATCCGCCGCCACCGCAAACCCGAGCCGAGCGGCAGCGAGGGCCTGCGCGACGTGGCCGTCATGCAGGCCATCTACCGCTCCGCGCGCGAAGGACGCCCGGTGCCGATCGCGTTGCCGCAGTGAGGGGTGGGCCGACTTCGGCGATCCCAGACCATGTCCCGCAAGGCCGCACCGACTACGCCCTGTGGCTGTCTCATCTGCACCACTTATCTCAACTTTGCTACATTATCCCATGGCGGACAAAATGTCTGAGTCTCGCTCACCCCACGTCAGGCCCCCAATCGCCTTGCCGCGCCAAGTCGCATCACGATATGTGGACGTGTAGTAGCCACCGTTGCCGCCTTTCCACCCGTGGGCCTTTTTCCCGGTTACAACCCCACGGTCAGTTCAAACTAGGAATTAACCGTGGCTGCCGTTTCTTCCGGGCGCGAGGAGAACCACGGCGCCGCCATGCCCGGCGGAAGGAACGGCTTCCCGCCGCAGCGGCTGCCGCAGGGCACAGCCCACCACGGCGCGTCCCAAGGGGTAGGACTTCAACCGTGCCGGTAAGCACGACCCCAGAAGCCAATTCCCCCCCGGCCTTCACCTGCTGACGAGCTGCGCCGCACAGCGTCGCTCAAGCGCGCTAGCGGTGACTTCTATTGAGGACTGCAGAATATAGTGACGCCCATTTGCCGTAGCGGCGCTCTATGAGCGCCGAAAACCCGGCGGTCGCAGACCGCCGCTACAAGAGAAGTTGTCACTATATTTTGCAAACGTCAGTAGATTGACGTGGAGAGGAAGGGCACGACTGGAAGGGCCGAACTTGTCCCGCCTGGCCGGGAACCCCGCCGCACGGTGCCGTGATGTGTTCCAATGACAATCGTCTCTGCGGCTTTCGGCCGCCATATCGCGCCATGGTTGCTACTCATCGTGGCGCCCTACGTGATTTTGGGCAGAAAGTGAAGGGGCTTCGGGGCTTAGGCCAACTAATGCGTTCTCCACATAGGCTCGCGCGCTGCTTGCGGTTGCAAGCGCGTGCTGCGTGCGGGCGTTATAACGGGCACAATGGGTTCCTGGGGAGCAGAATATGAGACGGCACGGGGGAGGGGAATGTGGCCGCAATTCATCCGATGGCGCTTCGCGGTCAGTGGCGCGCTGGGTTCGTTCTCGATTACCAAACTGTTTCCAGCACTTGCATCGGGTAGAATGAGTATGGTCATCCGGTTTTCGATACGAAGTACACAGAATTAGGAAAGCTGTTGTACCGCCTGAAGTCCGGCTCAGACAAGTCGGTGGTTGGCGAGGTAGTGGAGACAGTGGCCGGGTTCGTGGAGGTGCACTGGAAGCCGACACTCACGATGGTTATCCCGATGCCGCCGTCGAAGTCTGGGCGGACGGAACAGCCTGTGTTCATTCTCGCGAATGCCCTAGGCAAGCGGCTAGGGCTTGCGGTGCGACTGGATGCAGTGGCTAAACTGAGGAAGACTCCGCAGCTCAAAAACGTCTATGATTATGATGAGAGGATGTGCCTTCTCGATGGCGCTTTTTCGGCTGATCCGTCTGTTGTCTCTGAGCACAAGGTGTTACTGTTCGATGACTTGTATCGCTCAGGTGCGACGACGAGCAGCGTGACCAAGGTTCTCTACGAGCAGGGAAAGGCTGCCGAAGTGTACGCTCTAGCGGTCACACGCACTCGGAAAAAGTCATGACCAAAGTTTTCATCGGTGGTTCTCGGGGGGTGACGCGACTCAACAGTCAGGTGCAACACCGCCTGGACGAGATCGTGAGGAAGCAGCTTCCCGTCCTGATTGGCGACGCTAACGGCGCAGATAAGGCCGTTCAGCAGTATCTTCACAGCCGTGGGTATGATCGAGTCGAAGTATTCTGCACGGAAGGCCACTGTCGGAATAACGTCGGGCACTGGAAAGTGCGGGTGGTTCCCGCTCCTGACGGGGGGCCAGCGGAACTTTGAGTATTACGCCGCAAAAGACCGGCAGATGGCGGAGGAAGGGTCGATTGGCTTCATGCTTTGGGATGGTAAGAGTAGAGGCACGCTCGCGAATGTGCTTCGACTGATGGAGCAAGGGAAAAAGGTTGTCATCTACGTGGTCCCCCTCAAGGAGTTCAGAACCCTAAGAAATCTGAAGGGCTGGGAGGAATTCCTCTCAGCCTGCGGCAAAGATACCAAACAGCTAACTGAGCAGCCAGCAGGCCCGAGTGGATGGCGAGCTCGAAATGCAGGACAGCACGGTTTTTCTTGAGTAGGGCGCCAGTCCTGTAAGCGCACTGGGGGCCCCTCGCTGGCGCAGACCCTGATGGGTCTGCGATTTCCGTAGGACTCCTTCTGACACGCAGAGCTGAGAAGCTCTGTGCCAGCCCGCGGGGGTCCAAGCCGGCGGGCGTACACCCCACAACGACGTGACCCAACCCACCATAATGTTCTCAACAGCACAGGACGGTCTGCCGATCAGTATATTAGACCTTGAAAGGCAAGGTCAGAATCCTGTATTGTATCGGACAAAGAAGATGGGACGCGCGCTCTCTCCAATATTCCCGCTCTTTCAACAACCCCCGCAAGAAGAGGAGCTAGGCTTCCACCGCAAGAGGCGGAAGCTGATAGCCTTTGGCTGGTATGGTGGCAAGTTTAGCCATTTAGATTGGCTGCTGCCGCTGCTTCCCGATTGCCACCACTACTGTGAACCTTTTGCGGGATCAGCTGCCGTACTCCTAAACCGTTATCCCTCGCCGGTCGAGACTTACAATGACATTGATGGGGAGGTTGTCAACTTCTTCCGCGTACTCCGTGAGAGTAAACACGCGCTCATACAGGCGATTGGCCTCACACCCTTCTCCAGAGAAGAACTCTATCTCGCCGTTAGTACAAACGGTGAACCGCTGAGCGACCTAGAACGCGCCCGAAGGTTCTATGTCCGTGCGCGGCAGGCCAGGACTGGCCTTGCACAAACCGCCTCTCTCGGGCGATGGGCGAACTGCAAGAACACAAGTCGTGCCGGGATGGCCGGTGCGGTGTCGCGTTGGCTAGGGTGCGTTGACATGCTCCCTCACATTGCCTTGCGTTTGTTACGTGTACAAATTGAGAACCGCCCGGCCACCGAGATAATCAGATTATACGACGGCGCAGACACCCTCTTTTACTGCGATCCCCCTTACGTTCACTCGACGAGGGGAGATGCCAAAGCCTACCGCTTCGAGATGGATGACAAGGCGCACACAGAACTAGCCGCTGTTCTTAAGAAGATAAAGGGCAAGGCTGCCATTTCTGGCTATCGGTGCGATTTGATGGACACCTTATATAATGGCTGGCGACGCGTAGACGCCCCCGCGAAGAAGTGTCACTCCATCAAGAAGGTCCGACGCGAGGCGCTGTGGATGAACTACTAGTTCTGACGCAAATGTCTTCGGATTCTCTCCGCAATGCTAATCGACAGAACCTCCCAATTACTGAACGAGGCGTGGAAGGAAATCGTCAAGCTTGCCAAGGCCGGAAAGCTGGATGACTGCCTGTCCGAAAAAGGACTAATTGCCGCCGTTCGCGAGTCTGTGAACTCGAGGACGAAATCCTATAGGTACGTCTTGCCTACGCAGGTTTTGGCTAAGGTTGCAGACTCATCATTGGACTGTTGCTGTCTCCAGGCGTCGCGTGGGGGTGCAGGCGCCTTCGATGCTCGCACAATTGCCCACAAGGTGGTCGTCCCTTTTGACCAGGCAAATGAGAATGTTCTGGGAGGTTCTTCTGAACCGTACGTCAATAACCCCTTGCGCGTCCAGGAGGTCTCGCCTAAGTTCCGCAAACCACAGAGAGACCCCGAGGGTTGGGACCACCTCTGTGAAGTTCTCGAAGCCGTTGAGAGGAAGCGAGACCATCAGTTCACACGCAAAGTGCTCAAGCAAATCCTTATCGAGGTCTACCGCCGCCTCTCTTCCGTCCACGTCGCGTATCCCGTGCCGAGGAGGATTAGTCTACAGAAAACCCTCGAGCTCATAGAGAAGTTCACGCTGGAACACTCCGGGGGAGACCGATTGCTGGCTCTTGCCTCAGCGGTCTTCATTACAATCGGAAAGCACTTCGGTCTGTTTTCACAAGTCCGCCGTGCCAAGATCACCGCTGCCGACGTCGCGTCCGGGATGCTGGCGGATCTTGAATGCTTGGACAGCAGGGGAGAAATCGTACTCGCGGTCGAAGTAAAGGACAGGCAGATAACAGTAAGTCATCTAAAAGGGAAGATGCGAAACATACGCGAGAAGCAAGTGTCGGAGATCTTTTTCATCGCCCAGGGCATAGCTCGTGCCGACACGAACGAAGTGCTTAAGTTCCAGCAAAACGAGTTCGCCAGCGGGCAGAACTTGTATATTCTCGACCTGCCAACTCTAGCTCAAGTGACGTTGGCGCTCGTAGGGGAAAAAGGGAGACATGCCTTTCTCCTGCAAACTGCAAACCAGCTAGACCAGTACCAATCTGACATCGCCCACCGTCGGGCTTGGGCAACTCTGCTCAGCTCAGTGTAGCCCTCGCTTACCCACAGAAGGTCCGTGCCGGAGCCCGCGGGTTGCGTATCCATGGCGTCCTGCGCGATGTATGCGGCAAATTCAGCGTCCTCCCCGGCTCCCACCGATCTGCGATCACCCGCGCTTGCTGGTGATTTCTGCCATGGCGTCGCTTCCGAAGGGGATGATGAGGAGATGGTAGCACAAAGACCAACGAGTGCATCAAGAGTTTATGGCCAATTCCAGCACAGCGGCGGGCGCTGCCTGAGCGAGCCCGGCATTGCGAGTTGGTGAGTCGGTGGTTGCATGGACGGCAAACGGGGTGATCCCCGTAGGCCGATCGCTCCCCTTCTGCCTCACCTACGGTCGCGGGCTGCTGGCGGGGAGGTTGGAGATTTTTCCACCGGCCAGAGATTTTACCTGGCTTGCTTTGGACTCGTTCGTCGCCATTTTCAGGCAAATGGTTGACCCGCAAAGACTTAATTGGCCCTCCTGTCTGGCAAGCTGCTTGCTGTGACTTGTTGTGCCTTTGTCTGCAAGGCAGGCTGGCACCTGTTTTGGTGCAGAACCATAAATGAGGAACAAGCTCAGTACGTCAACAGGTTCCTGTTAGAGGCGGTGAATGTCCCTGTCCGGCATCGCGTGAACACACTATCCCAAGACTCCAGTGCCGGCTCAGGCGCACGTCAAACACTCATCCTCGGGGGCAACCATGAGAAAGTCGGCTTTCCGAACGCACGCTTCTCTCTTACTGTTTCTGGGCGCCCTCCTGCTGCTGGCCGTGCTGGTGAGCTGCGGAGGCAACGGAGGGACTAGAATATCTCTCAACTCGGGTACGGGGAGCGTCACGACCAGCATCAGCGATCCTCCCGTCTGCGGGTCACCTAACGGAGAGTTCAAAAACGTTTGGGTGACTATCACGCGGGTGCGGGCCCACCTCTCCAGCGACGCGGATCCAAACGCTAGTGGTTGGGTGGAGCTGGTGGATCTCCGGAACAATCCCAAGCAGATTGACCTGTTGAGCCTTGCCTCCAACACCTGCCTGCTCACCCAACTCGGTTCGGCAGCAGGCCTGCCGCCGGGCAACTACCAGCAGATTCGGCTGTATCTATTGAGCAACTCCCCGGGTTCGGGCGAGGCAACTCCCTCCCTCAACCAGTGTGGCGCCAACAATGGCTTCAACTGTGTGGTCCTGGCGAATGGAGCGACCCAAACTTTGCTGTTGAGCAGTGAGGCCCAGACCGGCATCAAGATTCCTCCGGGGCAGATCGCCAAGGGCGGCTTCACCGTTGCTGCTGGCCAGACCGTCGATCTCAACATCGACTTCGACACCTGCTCCTCCATTGTCCGCCAGGGCAACGGCTACTTCCGGCTAAAGCCCACCCTCCGTGCTGGCGAGATATCCCTGAATTCCAATTCCATCAGCGGTCGTGTGGTGGACAGTTCCTCACAGAATCCCATTCCCAATGCTATCGTTCTGCTTGAGCAAGCGGATCCCAATGACGCCAACATCGACCGGGTAGTCCGATCGGGAGTCACGGGGGCCAATGGTACGTTCATCTTCTGCCCGCTTCCGGCGGGAACCTACGATGTCGCGGTCGCCGCTACGACCACGAGCTCCGGGGTACCCATGACTTACAACGCCACCGTTACCCTCAAGGTGGGACTAGGCACCGCCATGGGCGACATTCCCCTGGTTCCGGAACCCACCACCGTGGGAACCACCACCACGACGAGTTCGCCGGCAACGATCAGCGGACAAGTCACCACTGCGGCGGCCGGAGGCGCCCCGGCCGCGGCCGACATCAACCTGTCGGCGTTGCAGTCCGTGGGCGGCGGAAGCCCCTTGCTGGTAACCGTTCCGTTGTTCTTAGGCTCGACCCCCAATGTGGCCACTGAGAGCACATCCGGCGGCGGCACATGCCCGGCGGGTACCAACTGTGCCAACTACACGCTTCTCGTGCCAGCGAGCAACCCGCAGGCGGGCACGTTCAGCGCCTCGCCGCCTACCTCCTACGCGGCGCCGGCCACAGGTTCGGTCATCTACTGGGTCAACGCGAGAGCGTTTGTCCCCATGAGCGCCAGTTCGAACCCCGGCTCGCCGAACTGCTCGCCATCGAGCCTACCGGCTACCTTCGATTCGACTACCCAAGTGACGGTGACGCCCGACGCTACGACAACGCAGAACTTCACTTTCACTGGCTGCCAACCGTAGCCCGATCAAGCCAAGTCCGCCTCGGACCCGGTAGAAAAGCAAGCCGCCGGGCCCGCGGCGACGGAAGAAAAGACCAACTCCGGCTTTGCCTCCCCACGCCTCAGCCCACCTCTTCTGAGCCCTTTCTAGTTTGATTTTGCGTCGGGAGAGGATTAGACTCTTGCCCTGCGAGAGGACGTCTGACCATCCCGGAGGTGAACCATGAGCACTTTTACTTGGTTGCTCACGGTCTGGGCTTTGATCACGATCGCTTTCGGTATTCTGCTGCTCTACCGTTCCCGCCTCACCAAGCAGGAATCGGACTGGATCCCTCTGACCGATGACGAGCGGGAAGAGAAGGCTATCCAGATGCAGACGATCATCGAGATGAAGACCCAGAAGCTTTCTCTGCCGATCCGCGCGCTGGGCGTCGCGTCAGTGGTCATGTTGCTGGCAATGTTAGGATTTTGGCTCTACCAGGGAATTACTTCGGCACCGCCCACGCCGTAGTAGGTGAGGCAGGTGTGCCTCCCGGGAAGTAGAGTCGAACCGCACCGTCGGGCGCCGGGTGGGTCCAGCAGATTTGCTCTGCGTGTGGGGCCGATCGGAAGGTAGGAAGCGGTTCTCTGGACTGGCTCGTCGCGGGCCTGCTATCCCTATGACCAGGGGCAAGTCGCGTTCGCAAAATCCCTGCGCCCGCGCAGCAATTGATAGACGTAGGCTCCCACGCAGACCTTGCCGCCCAGCAACGCCGTGAAGGCTACCACCAGAAATCCCTCAAACACGTTAGCTGCCGTTCGCCAGCCTAGCGAAAGCGCTACACCCGCGACAAGCATGAATGCTGCGGCCATTCCCTGTGCAAACCGCCGCGGTGCGGGTGCGGGCTCGAGCTTGGATAGCCCTCTTCTGCGGCCGACGGCCCAGTCAAAGAAACGCTCGAAGGGATTCCACTGGGGAAAGATAACGTTCCAGGCCAGGATCGCTGCGAGGGCGAAGAAAAGCGCCCGCGACTGGAAGATGATCGCCACCACCATCAGCGGGCCAACGATCGAGGGCTGAAATAACAGCCCGCGAAAATGCGCGCGTAACCGCGCCGGTTCTTCCGAGGCAAACCCTTGCTGCGCCATGAAGCGCTCTTCAGCAGTCGTTGCCATAGCCAACCTCCACCAGATTCTTATCCGCAACGCCCGAACGGGATAAGAGCAAGGCTCGCCAGCGCCATGTCGTGCGAGTGACGCATTCCGCGAGCCATCCCCACGAGTGGCTGGTGCTACAACCCCAGCTCGGGAGAAAGTTTTTCAGCATCGAAGGGAGAGCAGTGGAAGGTGCGCCCCCTGACCTCGAAGGTGGGGGCTTTCCGCTTCCCGTTGTTTGCCCGCATCACGAAGTCGGCAGCCTCAGGGTGGGCCTCGATATCAATCTCCTCACAAGGCAATTGACGCGCATTCAAAAACCACTTGCCGCGATGGCAATCGCCACACCAGCTTGTCGTGTAGATGCGGATGCGATCGGTCATCGTCTTTCTCAACCCCCCTTATGCTGCCCAAATAATATGAGATGCGCGGTGGCGATTTAGGTTTCAAGAAACCTGGGGAAAGGGGCGCGGGATGCGCGCCGGTCGGGACTAGCCTCCTGCGCGACCTGCGGTCTCCAGGCGTGCCATGGCACGACGGAGGGATTCGCGTGCGCGTTCCAGGTCAACTTCGGGGTCGGAAAACCGCGTGAGGCGCTCTTCGGCGCGTTGCTTCGCTTGCTCGGCCCGCGCAATGTCAATTTCCTCGGCGCGCTCAGCCGACTGGACCAGAACAATCACCCGATCGGGAAGCACCTCGGCAAAACCCCAGGTGACTGCCACAAAATGTTTAACGCCATCGCGCGAGTAAATGAGTTCTCCCGGAACGAGTTCCGTCAGCAGCGGCGCGTGCCCGGGCAGGATTCCCAAATAGCCGTTCTTGCCCGGCAGCGTCACGCCGCTTACGGAATCGTGCGCCACCAGACGGTCTGGAGTCACGATATCGAGCCGCAGTTCGGTGGGAAGAGCTTCCGCCATAGGATTGATTCATTGAGCCACTGAATCAGTGAGTCATTAAAAACCAGCGGCCAAGCAAGCGGCAACGAGACATCAAATCAATGGCTCAATGGTTCAGTGACTCAGTGATTCAGTTTGCACTACGCTGCCTTCAGCTTCTCTGCCTTCTTTCCAGCGCTTCCTCGATGCTGCCGACCATATAGAACGCCTGTTCGGGGATATCGTCGTGCTTGCCCTCGACCAGCTCTTTGAAGCCGCGGATGGTGTCCTCTAGCTTCACGTACTTGCCCTCCAGGCTCGTGAACTGTTGCGCCACGTGGAAGGGTTGCGACAAGAAGCGCTGGATCTTCCGCGCTCGCGCCACCGTAAGCTTGTCTTCCTCGGAAAGCTCATCAATGCCCAGGATGGCGATGATGTCCTGCAGGTCTTTGTACTTTTGGAGAATCGCCTTCACGGCACGCGCCACGGTGTAATGCTCCTGGCCCACAATGCGCGGGTCGAGGATGCGCGAGGTGGACGCCAGGGGATCAACCGCCGGGTAAATGCCGATCTCCACAAGCTGACGCGAGAGCACCGTGGTGGCATCCAGGTGCGAGAAGGTGGTCGCCGGCGCCGGGTCCGTCAGGTCGTCTGCTGGAACGTAGATCGCCTGCACGGAAGTGATGGATCCCTTCTTGGTGGAAGTGATGCGCTCCTGGAGCTCGCCCATTTCCGTGGAGAGGTTGGGCTGATAGCCGACGGCAGAGGGCATGCGGCCGAGCAATGCTGAGACTTCCGAACCCGCCTGGGTGAACCGGAAGATGTTGTCGATAAATAGGAGCACGTCCTGGCCCTCGACGTCACGGAAGTATTCGGCCACCGTCAAGCCGCTCAGGCCCACGCGCAGGCGGGCGCCAGGCGGTTCCGTCATCTGACCGTAAATCAGCGCGGCTTTGGACTTCACCGAGTCGCCCGGATAGACAACACCCGCCTCCTGCATTTCCAGCCATAAGTCGTTACCTTCGCGGGTGCGCTCGCCCACCCCGGAAAACACCGAAACGCCACCGTGTTTCACGGCCACGTTGTGGATGAGTTCCATGATGATAACCGTCTTGCCCACGCCGGCGCCGCCGAACAGCCCTGTCTTGCCGCCCTTCAGGTAGGGCTCGAGCAAGTCCACAACTTTCAATCCGGTTTCGAACATTTCGAGCGTGGTGTTCTGGTCTTCCAGTTCGGGAGGTTGGCGGTGAATGGGGAAGCGCGTCTCGGAGACAATCGGTCCCAGATTGTCCACCGGCTCTCCGATCACGTTCATGATGCGGCCGAGTGTGCCCCTGCCCACAGGGACGGTGATCGGCCCCTCCAGATCGATGACCTTCATTCCCCGCACCATGCCTTCGGTCGGTTCCATGGCCACGCATTTCACGCGGCTTTCGCCCAGGTGCTGCTCGACCTCGGCGATCACACTGATGGGATGGGGAACCTCAAACCCTTCGGAGGTGATGCGCACCGCGTTGTAAATCGGCGGAAGGTGATCGCCTTCAAAGGCTGCCACAACTACCGGGCCGATGACTTCCACAACCTTGCCAACTTTCGCGTCTGCCATGTTGGTCCTTTCGTCAAAACAAGTTGACAGTCAACAGTCGAAGGTCAAGGAGTAGAAGAATTCACTTTCGACTTTTGACTGTTAACTTTCGACTGCTTCTCGGCGCTCACAGATCCCCGCTACGTCGTGACGGCGCCACTCACCACTTCGATGATTTCCTTTGTAATCCTTGCCTGGCGCACGCGGTTCATGTAGAGAGTGAGCGAGTCAATCATCTCCGCCGCGTTGTTGGTGGCCGCGTCCATGGCCGTCATGCGAGCGGCGAGTTCAGCGGCCTGAGATTCCAGCAGCGCCCGATACACTTCGATTTCCACATAGCGCGGCAGCAGGACGCTGAAAATCTCTTGCGCTGGTTGCTCGTAGAGGTAGTCGATTAGGGCCTCGTCTCTAACCGGCTCCATCGGCTTGATGGGCAGGTATCGCTCCACCCTCACGCGCTGGGTCAGGATCGACTTGAACTCGTTGTAAAGGAAATCGACCGCGTCCACCGTCTCCTGGGTGCATAAGTCGATAATTTGTTTTGCGACCGCCTGCGCGTGGCTAAACTGTAGCCGGCCGAACAGATTGACGTGCTCGGCGATGATCTTGACTGGACGCCGGCGGAAGTAGTCCCTTCCTTTCCTGCCCACCGCCAATACGGAAACCTGCTGGTCGGGGCGCTCTTCCAGGAAACTTTGGGCGGCGTGGATCAGGTTGGCGTTGAAGGCTCCGCACAGGCCCCGGTCCGCCGTCACCAGCACCAGAAGGACTTTCTCCACCGGCCGCTCGGCGAGCAGTGGATGGGCGCGTTGCTCCGTGCGCGCCGCCAAGCTCGAGAGCAGCGTGAGCATCTGGTTGGCATAAGGGCGCGCGCTGAAGATGCGCTCCTGCGCCCGCCGCAGCCGGGCGGCCGCCACCATCTTCATCGCCCGAGTGATTTGTTGCGTGCTCTTCACCGAACGGATGCGGCGCCGAATATCCAGCAGAGTTGCCATTGATGATGTGATCGCGCGACGTAGCGCCCAGCTCCGGTGTCGCGTTAGCGAAGACAGTGACGCGCGTTTCTTGTCATTCTGAGCGCAGCGAAGAATCCCTCGTTGTAGGGAGATGCTTCGCTTCGCTCAGCATGACACCGAAGCCCAGAATGTGGCACATATTTCAGCAACACGATACCAGCGTTGTCACGCGCACCCTGAAGGGCGGCGCTACAGCCTAAGCGACCTGGGTCTTACGCTCCGCCAAGAACTTGGCTTTGAACTCGTCGAGCATCTGGCGGATTTCCGCGCGCAGGGTGTCGTCCATTTGCTTCTTTTCGACGAGCTGCTTCCCCACCGAAGGATAGGAGGTGTCCATGAAATCGTACAGCCCCTGCTCGAAGGGCAGGCAGTCTTCCACCTCCAGGTCATCCAGGTAGCCGTTCGTGCCGGCGAAGATTGCCACTACCTGCTTCTCCACCGGCAGGGGCTTGTACTGGTCTTGCTTGAGGATTTCGGTGAGACGGCGTCCGCGGTTGAGTTGCGCCTGGCTGGCCTTGTCGAGGTCGCTGCCGAACTGCGCGAAGGCCGCCAGGTCGCGGTATTGAGCGAGTCCGAGCCGGAGCGTGCCTGCCACCTGCTTCATGGCTTTGATCTGCGCATTGCCCCCCACCCGCGAAACGGAAAGACCTACGTTGACGGCGGGGCGGATCCCCGTGTTGAAGAGGTCCGATTCCAGGTAAATCTGGCCATCCGTGATGGAGATGACGTTGGTAGGAATGTAGGCCGATATGTCTCCGGCCTGGGTCTCGATGATGGGCAGCGCGGTGAGCGAGCCGCCGCCCAGCTCATCGTTCAGTTTCGCCGCCCGCTCGAGCAGCCGCGAGTGCAGATAGAAGACATCGCCCGGGTAAGCCTCGCGCCCGGGGGGCCGCCGCAGCAACAGAGAGATTTCCCTGTACGCCACGGCGTGCTTCGAGAGGTCATCGTAGATGCACAGCGTGTGGCGGCCGCGGTCACGGAAGTACTCGCCCATGGCGCAGCCGGCGTAGGGGGCAATGTATTGCATGGGCGCAGGATCCGAGGAGCCCGCCTCCACCACGATGCAGTATTTCATGGCATCGTGCTCTTCCAGCGTCTTGATCACCTGGGCGATGGTCGAGCGTTTCTGGCCGATGGCGATGTAGATGCAGACCACATCGCCACCGCGCTGATTCAGGATGGTGTCCAGCACAATGGCAGTCTTCCCCGTCTGCCGATCGCCGATAATCAGCTCGCGCTGGCCACGGCCGATGGGGATCATGGCATCGATGGCCTTCAGTCCCGTCTGCAGGGGCTCGCGGACCGGCCGGCGGTCCACCACGCCCGGCGCGAGCCTCTCGATGGAGTTGTACTGGTCCGTGAGGACAGGGCCTTTGCCGTCTGTCGGCCGCCCCAGCGCATCCACCACCCGGCCCACCAGTGCTTCGCCCACGGGAACCGACATGATCCTCTGGGTACGCTTGACCGTGTCACCTTCCTGGATTTTGGTGTAATCGCCCAGCAGCACCGCGCTCACCTGATCCTCTTCCAGGTTCAGCGCCAGGCCCGCCACCTCGTGCGGCAAAGAAAGCAACTCGCCCGCCATGACGTTGTCCAGGCCATGAATGCGCGCCACTCCGTCGCCGACGGAAATGACAGTGCCCACTTCACTGACGGCGACGCCGTGGTCGTACTGCTCAATCTGCTCCCGGATAATCTTCGTAATCTCGTCTGCTCTGATCTGTGGCATGATCTTGCGTCCCCTTGCCTCGCGAAGCCCTCAGGGGGTTCCTGGCCGCTCAGGCGTGCCCGCACCCCGTGGGTTCGATTCCTCTTCCACTCTCGCTTAGCGGGCCATTAGCTGCTCCCGGATTCGTTCCAGGTGGCCGCGGAGCGACCCGTCGTAAACGGTGCTTCCGATCTGGGCCACGAGCCCGCCCAACAACTTCTGGTCAGTATGGAATTCGAGTTCCACCTGCTTTCGCGTTAGTTCTCCAAACCGCGCTCGGAGCAATTCGTATTCGGTCTCCGAAAGCTCCCCGGGGGAGAAGATTTTTACCTGCACGACCCCCAGCCGCTCGTTGGCGATCTTCCGGAAAGCCTCCACGACTTCTTCCAGCAAAGCCGTGCGGTAGTGAGCCAACAGCACACGGAGGAAATTCAAGGTAATCGGCGAAGTCCCCAGCCGTGCCAGGATCGCTTGCAATACTCTTACCTTCGGCGCGAGAGGTACAGCCGGGGTTTCGCAAATCTCCCGGAACTCCGCACTTTCACAATAGACCGCCCGGAAATCCTCCAATTCGTGGAGGACCTTACGGTAGTCACCCGTGCCGGCCACCACGTCCGCAAGGGCGCGTGCGTATCGGTTGGCAACGACCATGGGCATGGTGAGGGTACCCTTGTTAGTTCTCTCTCCCCTTCGCTTCCAGCCTTGCCGCGAACTGACGGACCAACCTCTGGCGACCGGCATCATCCAGGCGCTGCCGGATCAAGTCCTCGGCGAGCTCGACGGCTTGGCGGGCGGCATAGTCCTTCAAATCCAGCTTGGCCGCTCGGATCGCCGTCTCCATCTGAACGCGAGCAGCCTCCAGGATCTTCTCCGCCTCCTCCGCCGCCGCTTGCCCCATCCGCTGGCGCTCCGCCTCCATTTCCTTCGCGGCGGAAACCTTGAAGGCCGCGATTTCTTCTTCCAGGTGCTTCAGCTTGTCCTCAACGGCCTGGAGTTGGGCTTGCGAGGTCTCCAGCGCCTTACGGCCTTCCTCCAAGCTCTTCTGGATGGACGCCGATCGTGCGGTGAAGAAACCCGCCAGGGGTTTTCGAAGGAGGTAAGCCAGCCCTCCGACGAGGAGCAGGAAGTTGACAACCTTGAAAAGGAGCTCGTGACCCTGGCCTTTGCCTTCCTCTTCCCCTTCCACCGCGCTGGTCGTGAAGAACTCCCGCTCACGAGCCCGCGCCTCCACAGGTCCTGCCAGACCCGCCAGGCAAGCGGTCAAGAGCCCCCACAATAGTACGCGGCGAACTGCGAGCTTCAAGGCCGGGCTCCTCCCAGCTCGCCCGCTGGCGCGCCCGTCTCCAAAATGGACTCGGCAATCTCCTCAGCCAGCGAGTGGCAAGCGCTTTCCAATTCCCTCTTGGCGCTGGCCACCTCCGCCGTGAGGTTGGTCTGCGCTTCCCTGAGCCGCGCTTCCGATTGCTCACGCGCCTTCTTGAGCGTGCTCTCGCGTTCGGCGAGGTTCATGCGCCGCTCGGCTTCCCGTTGGCGGTAGATCTCCTGCCGCGCTGCCTGAAACGCTGCCTCATACTCGCGCAACTTTCCTTCCGCTGCTGCCGCTTGCTCCCGAGCGCGACCCAGGGCCCCCAGCGTCGCCTCTCCACGTTGCCTCAAGACTGTTGTAAGAGGACGAAAGAATAATCGCTCGAGGATTACAAAAAGAAGAAATACGAAGACGACGGTTGGAGTGCTTTGGAGAAAAAGGTGTTCAAGCTGGGTAAGGATTTCGCCCATCAGAGGAGGCCAGCCTCACAGACAGCAGTTTTTCGTTTCGCAAAGAATAAGAAATCTAGCATGCCCTTTTCAAGAGTGTCAAGGAAAACGGGTGTGCACTCATCTGCGATTTCCTTGCGTAACAAGCTGATTCTGCGCCGGTTAGATGTCCGCCGGATCACAAGTCAGCACCCTCGTCGCCTGCCGGTGGAGGGGCGGACTTACAGGTTTGGGAAGGAATCTCAGAGGCTCGAGGTGGCGAGACTCCGCAGGCTTAGTCGTATTTAACAAAACCCCGATTCAGGACGCCGCGCGTGCGGCTACGGCCCTGCCAAGCGACTAGAGTCCGCGGCCACCGATTTGCACCAGGTGTCCTCGGCAACAACTGGTCCGAAAATTTGGGGCGCTAGATCGGCAGTCCAGTCGTCGAGTCTCCTTGATTCCGTTGCTCGGGTTGTGTACGCCAAATCGCTCAAGCAAACACAGCAGCCCGATTGTCCCAACGGCAGGGAAACAAATGTAAAGATCTCATCGCCCAATCCCGCAATGGCGTGAATCAACCGCAAGGTTTCCTGCTGTCGTGGTGCTGGGGTTGCCAAGCTTGTAGATTCCGGGAAGGATTTCGAGTAGAATTGCGGGCTACATCTCAGCCATATCAGTCGCAGACCGGCTCAGGGCATTGAACCGTTAGCTCCATCTCGCGAGGTCGTTCGTATGAGCAGGAGTCTACCCGAAAGAAATCGCAACTCGCGCAATGGAAGCCCGCCCAAGACCTGCGAGCCCCCGAAGGATGGCGGGAGGCTCATCGTCCTCACCGCCCCGCTCACCGAAACGATTGACCACGCGGGTTACTTCATCCAGATGGCCATGGCCTCCCTGCCCATCTGGATGGAGTTTGTGCTGAACAGTAAGTATCCCAACTGGCGCAACGTGGAGTACAACAGGGATGGTTCGGCACGCTCCATGCCCGTCGGGGTGCGCCTGTTGCAGAAATCGTTGGTCCGGGAATACAGCGAAAAGGACATCGTCGCCTGCTATCCCGACGACCTCGACAAGTTCATCGGCCCGAACACGCGCGTGGTAGCGGTCTCCACGCACAATCCACTGGGCGTGACGTTTGCCGCCGGCGTTTACACCTCGCTCTTCGGCTCCTCGAAGCAGCCTATTAATTCCCACTATGCGAGAGCCGCATTCGCTAAGATTAGATCTAGCCCCTACCGAAAAAACTTCCGAGTCATTGTCGGCGGCTCGGGTGGCTGGCAAATCACGCAGACCAACAGCTTCGATGAGCTCGGTGTGGATTGTGTGGTTGCAGGCCGCAGCGAATCCATGGACTCCATGGCTCTGTTCCAGAAAGCGATTCGCGGAGAGAAACTCCCGCTCGGGGTCACCGCTCGTCACCCCACAGCCCGTGACGCTCTTCTCGTCCCCGATCAACGGACCACGTTTGGTGTGGTTGAGATGACGACAGGCTGTGGCCGTCGCTGCCAGTTCTGTGTGCCGGACCTGAACCCGCAGATTGATTTCCCCAGAGAGAAAATCATGGCCGGAGTCCGGGCGAACGTTCGGGGCGGCAGCAAGCTGATTTCGCTGGCCACGGAAGACATGTTCGTCTGGGGACAGGTGCGGACCGGGACGCCGTTCTTCTTCCCCAACCGCGAGGCGTTGCTGGACCTTTACTCGGAGGTCGTGAACACGCCCGGCGTCGAGCAACACGTCTTGAGTCACTCGACCATCGCACCCTTCGTTGTGGATCCCCTCCTCATCAAGAAGCTTTCGGAGATCCTGCTCCCCAAGAGTCCGATTCACCTGCCGCACTTGAGCCATCATCCCCAAAAGAGAGCTTTGTTACCTCTCATCGGGCTTGAAACCGGTTCGGTCCGCATGGCCAAGAGAATCATGGCCGGCAAGGGCCTCCCGTTCTCCATCGACCACTGGCCGAGCGTGGTCCTGGAAGGCTTGCGGATCGCCAATGAAAATAATTGGTTCCCCATGTTCACCTTGATGGTCGGAAACCCGGGCGAGACCGACGAAGACGTGAAGGAGACGCTCGACCTGGTTTATGAGATTGAACGCCGAGGCCTGTTCGCCTTCCTGGTGCCTTCCATCTTCACTCCCCTGCACGATACCCGGATGGAAAACCAAAGAGGTGTGACCCAGACTCGCAACCTCTCGCCGCTCCAGTGGCAGCTCATGATGAAGTGCTGGAAGATGAACCTGCGTCCTGGCCAGTATAGCTGGTGGGGCCCCACGGTGTGGCGGGTTGGTTCGATTGCGCTGTGGCTTTACAAGCTGCGGCGGCTTAACGGGCCGAATTTCACTTGGCCGCTCTGGATGTTTTCCGGGGCCATCTCCGAAAGGACCCTAGGACACCTGGGCAAGATTTACATCGGCAAGCCCCTGAAGACGAAGACGCGCAAGGAGCTCATCGCCTCGCTCAAGCCTCGCTACTGGCAGTACCTGCGCGCCGACAACGGCGACCTGCCCGAGGGCTACACTCCGCTCCCGAAGCCCCAATCCAGAACCAGCGAGGATCTGCGCGCCATGGCATGAATTCGCGCGGGCACGGTCCGCCCCTGCAGCACTTGGGCCCGCCGCAAGCTAACCCCGTGGAGCCTTGCGCCCCATAAGCAGCATAGCGATTGCCCCTTCGATGCGGCTGGCGCGGGTTTCTAGATTCTTCGCCTCGATGATCCAGTTCACATATTCTTTCTGGTAAGTGTAGGAGAGCTTTTCGAAGGCGGCCTTGGCGTCCTTGTGCTTGGCCAGGGCTTTCTTGAAGTCCGCGGGCAGAGTGACGACTCGAGGGGCGGTGTCCAACTCCATCGTGATCTTCACGGTGTCGCCAGCTCGCACGCCCGCGCCTTCTCGCAACGTCTTGTTGACTACCATGTAGTGCCTTCCGTCCCCCATGGGAAAGATGGAACTGCGACACGGAAAGCCATTGATGGTCCCTCTCACCGGGACGCGAGCCTTACTGCCAAAGACCTTTTCGACACTAAACGGCGCTTTGAACGCGGCCCCCCCGCCTCGCTCTTCGAGTTTGACCTTGAACTCCTTCCGGGTCACTTCTCACCTCCGGCTTAGAGATGACCTTTAGGCATCCCTGTCCTAAGCGCGCCTTCTTGAGCTGGCTAACGCGGATGCCCCACAGGAATCAAATAGAGAGGTGCGTGGTCAGCGGGTAGCGTGAGCGCCTTCTGGACCTGCGCGTCATGGAAGGCGCCGATGAGCACGCCGCCCAGCCCCAGGGCCACCGCTTCGAGCAGCAGGTTCTGAGCCGCGTGGCCAGCCTCCATGTGAACATACCGTGGGCTCCGCGCCTCGCCGTATTTTCGCGCCATGCGCTCGTACACGGCGGCAATCACGAAGACCGCGGGCGCCATCGCAATCGACTCCTGCTCAAGAGCGGCACGAAACATGTCCGACCGCAGGTCGCGGTCGGAGAGCCGATTCAATCGGTGCTTGTGAGGTTCGTAGTGGTAAAAGCCGGAAGCCGTCGCCACGTAGGTCTCAAGAGGATACAGGGCGCCGGCCGACGGCGCCGTGCGTAATCCTTCCGGATCCGTAATCCCCTGCGCCGCCCAGAGGAGCTGCGACTGTTCCTGTTGGGTCAAGGATTCACCGGTGAATTCGCGCACGGAACGACGCCGGGCGAGCGTTTCTTGGAGCGACATCCGGCCTGCTTCTGCCGGCGCGGGCAGCTTCAGGGTTTCCTCGGATTTCAATTTTTTCTGATTCATCTCGTCCCCCCACGGTTGACGCAATCGTACAACTGACCAGGATGAGGAGCAACGACTCCCCGGACGCTGCCGCCGCCGGTTTGGGCTGCCTCCCAAGCTAGGACCGCTGGCCAGCAGACAACTGTGTCAGTAATCCCGGGAAAGCAGGTGGCGGTTGCCAATGTGGACATTGGTGAGGCCGGCCGCACGGGCTGCGGCCTGGGCGTCTTCGGCGTGCCGGACGGAGGTGCGGGGGAGATCCGGCATGTAGAAATGCGGCCCGAAGCCGAGCAAAGAATAGGGGATGTTCGGGTTGAGGTCAGTGATGAAGCGCACGATGCGGCCAACCTCGTCGGCATCGACGTAGCCGGGCACAAGCAAGGTGCTGGCAATGACCAAGGGTGGCTCTGGGCGTTCTCCAAACCGCCGCGCTGCCCGGGCGAAGTTTTCCAGCGTGCGCTGGTTCGAGCTACCTGTCAGCGCAATGTGCAGAGCCTCGTCGTAAGCCTTGAGGTCGAACTTGATGCATCCACCCGTCTCTAGCGACAGTTGAACCGCGCGGTCAAGCAGCTTGGAGTTCGAAGTGCCCGCCGTCTCCCAGCAGATCACAATCCCTTGCTTTGCCAAACGCTGCGCTGCCGCCAGCGCGTGCGGCATTTGCGACGCGGGATCGCCGCCGAAGAAGCAGACACAGTAGGTCAGTTCATCAGCCGCCTCGGCCAGTTCGGCAGAAGTCATGCCCCGCGAGCTCACAGGAGAGAACTCGCGGAAGTTCCAGTTCTGGCAGAAAAGGCAGTTGAGGGTGCAACTGGCATAGAAGACGGCGAGATTGTTGCGACCCAATTGCCGTCGGCCGGAACAGACCCAGTCCGCCACGCAGTTGGTCGGTAGCGGGTCAAAGTACCAGTGCAGCAGGCCGCGTTGCGGCGTCCCCGCCAGATGCGTCAGGCGGCCACCGCGCACGGTGCGCAGCCCGCAGTATCCTCGTTCGCCTTCTCCGATCAAGCACTCTCGGCTGCACAGGGGGCATTGCACCCCACCCGCTGTGCGCGGAGGCGAACTCGGCAGGTCAAAGTCCCTGCGCGTCTTCTCATGTGCGGTCGCCGCGATGCGTAGCGCCTCACCCGCACGGTTCCGGATGCAGTCAACGCACACGCCCAGGAACGCACTGACCAGCCCTGACCGTCCGCAGAGCGCACACACCTGGGCGGAAACAGATCGGAACGAGCGACTCTCTCGGCGCAGCAATTCCGTACGCTCCTCCAGCCACCTTGCCGGTCTCAAGTTACCTCTGCCTGATCATGGGAACAAGGGCTCACCGGTTTCTGGAGGTTGCATCCATGCGGTTCCAGCGTACCGGGCGACTTGTCCCTCAAATTTTCATAATGTAAGATGGCGGCTTACAGCAGCGACTATCTGGACCATCCTGCAAGCAGCTCAAGTGGAGGTGGGGACTTGGCAGAGGCTCCGAGATACGACGTGGTAATCATCGGCAGTGGGCCGGGGGGTTACGTGGCGGCGATTCGCGCCGGTCAATTGGGATTGAAGACGGCCCTCATCGAAAAAGACGACAAGCTTGGAGGCACGTGCTTGCACGTCGGCTGCATCCCGACGAAGGCTCTGCTCCTGAACGCGAAGGTTTACGACTATTTCAAGAACGCTAAGGAATACGGAATAGTCTGCAAGGAGTTTTCGCTCGATTGGTCAGCGGTCCAGGCGCGCAAGAACAAGATCGTCAGGAAGCTCGCCAAGGGCGTCGAGTTCTTGCTGAAGAAGAACAACGTAGATCTCGTTCAGGGTTTCGGCCGCTTGAGTGGGCCGGGGCGGGTCAGCGTTACCGACGCAAAGAATCAGACGCGAGAAATCGCGACCAAGCACATCGTCCTGGCCACCGGCTCGGAAGCGAAAGTGTTTCCGGGGCTCGAACCGGACGGCAAAGCCATCCTGACCAACAAAGAGATTCTGGATCTGAAGGAAATCCCCAAGTCGATAGTGGTGATTGGCGCGGGAGCCGTCGGGGTGGAATTCGCTTCCATCTTTCATCGCTTCGGCACCAAGGTAACCGTGCTCGAAATGCTGCCTCGCGCGGTGCCACTCGAGGACGAAGAGATGTCGGCGGAGCTGGAGAAGTCGTTTCGGAGACAGGGGATCGCGGTCCACACGCAGGCTAAGGTCCAGAAGGTTGCGAAGACAGCAAAAGGTGTTTCGGTCGAGTACGCGGCGGGCAATGGAAAGCCTCAGATGCTTGAGGCGGAGACGTGCCTCGTCGCCGTGGGCCGCGCTCCCAACACGCAGGATATCGGCCTCGAGAAGACGCGCGTGAAGCTCGAACGTGGGTTTATTAAGGCTGATCCTTGCATGCAGACGGAGGAGCCGGGCGTGTACGCCATCGGGGACATCGTCGCGGGTAGCCCACAACTCGCGCATGTGGCTTCGATGGAAGGCATCGTAGCCGTCACGCACGCAGCGGGGAAGCCGGTGGAACCCATCAATTACCAGCAGGTTCCGAACTGCACTTATGGCGAGCCCGAAATCGGGAGCGTCGGCTTGAGCGAACGTCAGGCGCGCGATGCGGGCAATACGGTGCGGGTGGGTAAATTCCCCTTCAGCGCCAACAGCAAGGCTGGCATTCTCGGAGTTCGCGACGGTCTGGTGAAAATCGTGAGCGATGAGCGTTACGGAGAAATTCTGGGTGTCCACATCATTGGCCCGCGAGCCACGGAAATGATTGCCGAAGCCGTGATGGCCATGCGCCTGGAAGGCACGGTGATGGACATTTCCCACACCATCCACCCCCACCCCACGCTTTCCGAGGCCATGGCTGAGGCAGCCCACGCGGTCGAGGGGATGGCAATTCATTTCTAGAGGGCAGTCGAAGGTCGACAGTCGAAAGTCCAAAGTGGGAGACCGGTGGGTTCGACTGTTGACTGTCAAGTGTCGACTGTTCGTTCTCCATGCTCTGGCGTGTCGAACAACTCGGTGTGCTGAGTTACGCGGAGGCGCTGCGGCTCCAAAAACAGAAGGTCGCTCAACGCAAGGCCGGGGCAATCCCGGATACCCTCCTGCTGCTTGAGCACCCGCACGTCTATACCCTCGGTCGCAATGCGAAAAGGGAAAACCTTCTCGTCTCCGCCGACTGGCTTGCGGCGCGGGGAGTACAGGTCTTTGAGACTGACCGGGGAGGCGACGTGACCTACCACGGGCCCGGCCAACTCGTGGGTTATCCGATCCTTGACTTGGCGAAACACCGGCGAGACATTGCTTGGTACATGCGCTCCCTCGAGGAGGTCTTCATCCGCGTGGCGCGCGACTTCGGAATCGAAGCGGGACGGCTCGCGGGCGCCGCCGGTGCATGGGTGGGAAACGACAAGCTCGTGGCCATGGGAGTGCACCTCTCTCGCTGGGTCACCTCCCACGGCTTCGCCTTTAACGTCAACACCGACCTCAGCTACTTCGAGTGGATTGTTCCCTGCGGCCTGCGCGACAAGGGTGTGACCTCATTGCAGAAGTTGTTGGGCCGGGGAATGAAGATGGAGGTCGTCGTTGCGAGCGTGATCGAGCACTTTGGCAGGGTTTTTGAGTTGGAGATGGAAGTCGTGGGGGAAAAGTCCAAAGTCGAAAGTTGACAGTCGAAAGGAGCGCCTTCTACTCTTTGACCTTCAACTCTCGACTTTCAAGTGTTAACTGATTTCCAATGCCCTCCAGACCTAACCGTTCACAGCTCCATGAGATCTACTACTACTTGCGCCTGAACCGCTGCCTGGACGAGCAATTGGTCAAAGTCTACCGGCAGGGCAAGGTGGTGCGGGGCGTGTACTCCTCGCTGGGCCAGGAAGCCATTTCTGTGGGCACGGCGTATGCTCTCGAGCCGCGGGACGTTATCGGCCCGATGATCCGGAACGTAGGCGCCACGCTTGTCCGGGGCTTTAGGCTGCGCGATGTGTTCCTCCAGTACATGGCACGGAAAGACGGCCCGACGGGTGGCCGGGACGCGAACACACATTACGGGGACCTCGGGCGCGGAGTGATTGCCCCCCTCAGCGCGCTGGGAGAATTGGTCCCTGTGCTGGCCGGAGTGGCGCTGGCCGCAAAGCTCCGCCGCGAAAAACGCGTGGCCCTGACTTACGTGGGCGATGGCGCCACGAGCACGGGCCCATTTCACGAGGGCCTGAACTTCGCCTCGGTTCAAAAGCTGCCGCTGATCGTCATTGCCGAGAACAATGGTTGGGCCTACTCGATGCCGGTGGAAAAGCAGATGGCCATCCGCGACATCGCCGAGCGAGGCAAGGCGTACGGAATACCCGCGACGATCGTGGACGGGAACGATGTGCTCAATGTCTACGCAGCCACCCGCTTGGCGGCGGAGCGCGCACGCCGCGGTGGCGGGCCCACACTCATCGAATGCGAGACCATGCGCATGAAAGGCCACGCGGAGCACGGCGACGCCTCCTACGTCCCCAAGGAGCTTTTGGAAAAGTGGCGGAAGAAGGATCCCATCCTCCGGTTCGAGAAATATCTCCGTGCAAAGAATCTCATGACCGCACAAGAGAAAGCCGCCATCGAAGCTCATATAGAAAAGGAAATCCGCGAGGACGTGGCCTTTGCCGAGGCTAGCCCCTTCCCGGCGCCCCAAGACACCGTGCGGTCGGTGTGGGTCTGAGCAGTCACCAGTTGACAGTCGAAAGTGAAGAACGCGAGAGTCTTGCTGATGGCTTTCAACTTTCGACTTTTAACTGTCAACCAACTTCATATCCACGATGCTGTCGAGAAGAGCGCCAAACCCGGCCAATCCTGACTCAACCACCATGCTGCGGATGTTCTACTACCTCAAGCTCACGCGCGAGGTGGAGTGGAGAATCGAACGTGTCCTCTATCGGCAGGGAAGGATAGTAGGCGGGGTTTACGTCGGCCGCGGGCAGGAAGCGGTTGGCGTCGGCTCAGCCATCCAGTTGGGAGAAGGCGACGTAGTTCTGCCCAGCCACCGGGATTTCTCTTCTTTCCTCATTCGTGGTTTCTCACTCTCGGATATTCTTGCGAACTGGCTGGCCCGCGCCGACACGCCCACGCGCGGCCGGGACAACACCCTGCACATTGGCGACCTGAAGCGCGGTGTCGTCCCGATGATTTCTCCCCTCGGCACGGTCTGCCCCGTCGCCTGCGGGATTGCCCTGGTGTTGAAGAGGCGCGGCAGGCGCAACGTAGTGCTAGTGCACTTTGGTGAAGGCACCACCAGCGTGGGTGATGTCCACGAGGCGATGAACCTCGCTGCGGTCAGGAAGCTCCCGCTGATTTTCATCTGCAACAACAATGGCTACGCTTACTCCACACCCACGAAGAAGCAGTATGCGGTGAAGAACCTTTCCATCCGCGGGCCTGCCTACGGCATGCACGGCGAGAAGGTGGACGGGACCGACGTGCTCGCAATTTACCACGCTCTGCGGCGCGCCATCGCGCGCGCTCGCGCCGGCGGGGGACCTAGCTTCCTCGAATGCAAGACAGTCCGGATGGCCGGGCATTCCGCTCACGATGCGGCAGAGTACGTCCCGGAGAAGCTGCGCAAAGCGTGGCGCAAGAAAGACCCGCTCGTGCGGTTTCAGCAGTTCCTGCTTGCGCGGAAGGTTTTGACGAGACAGCGCATCGAGGAATTAGAGCGCAACATCCAGAAGGAGATTGATGAGGCGGTCGCCGAGGCGGAGTCCCGGCCCCTCCCGGAGGGCTCGACGGCGCTCCAGGGCGTCTATTGCGAGCGGGAGTGTTGGTGGAAGAAAGCGGAGTTGGAAGTCGGGAGTCAGGAGTCAGAAGACCCTAGCGAGTTGTCCGTGGTCCGCAGTCAGTTGCAGCGGACGACGGACCAGTGACAACGGACAAGGGACAGAGTGTTACACGAGGTCGTACAATGCCCGTCTTAACTTATCTCGAAGCCATTCGCCAGGGGATTTGGGAGGAAATGGAGCGGGACCCTGCGGTTTTTCTCCTGGGTGAAGACATCGGCGTCTATGGTGGTGCGTTCAAGGTAACCTCGGGAATGCTGGAGAAATTTGGCGAAGACCGCGTGATCGACACCCCCATCTCCGAGTCAGCGATTGTGGGCGCCGCCGTTGGCGCGGCACTGATGGGCATGCGGCCCGTGGCCGAGATGCAGTTCATGGACTTCATCGCCTGCGGTTTTGACCAGATCGTGAACATGGCCGCAAAGATTCACTACCGGTGGGGGGCCGCCGTACCTATCGTGATCCGCGGCCCCTCGGGGGCAGGAGTGCACGGAGGACCTTACCACTCGCAGTCGAACGAAATGTGGTTCGTTCACACTCCGGGACTGAAAGTGGTAATGCCCGCCACAGCTTACGATGCCAAGGGCTTGATCAAAGCCGCGGTCCGCGACGACAACCCGGTGATTTTTTTCGAGCACAAGTTCCTCTACCGGCGCATCAAGGAAGAGGTGCCCGAGAAGGACTACGTGGTGCCGATTGGGAAGGCGGTGGTGCGGCGCGAAGGGACGGACATTGTGGTAATAACGTACGGCGCCATGGTTTGGACAGCGCTCGACGCTGCACGAGAGCTTGAAAAGGAAGGTATCTCGCTGGAGGTCGTTGACCTGCGCTCCCTGCTGCCCTACGATGAGGAGGCGGTGCTCGCGAGCGTGCGCAAGTGCAACAAAGTCATCTTGCTCCACGAGGACACACGCACCGGCGGCATGGCGGGCGAGCTGGCCGCCCTGATTGCCGAGAAGGCCTTCGAGGATCTGGATGGCCCCATTGTGCGAATCACCGCGCCGGATACTCCTGTGCCTTTCTCACCGCCACTGGAGGAGTATTTCTTGCCGAACGCCCAGAAGGTAATAGAGGCAGCGAGGGAATTGGCCGCGTACTGAAACAATTGAGTGATTGAATCGCTGAATCCTTGAGTCATTGCAGGAGCCAATTCCCCGAGCGAAAAGGCTACAACGGAAAAGCTTCAATGAATCAATGACTCAATGGCCCGATCACTGAATGACTCAATGAACCGAGGTGGCCGATGCCCACGAATGTCATCATGCCCCAGATGGGAGAAAGCGTTGCAGAAGGGACCATCACAAAGTGGTTCAAGAAGGTGGGCGAGCGAGTGGAACGTGACGAGCCCCTCTTCGAAATCTCCACGGACAAGGTGGATGCGGAGATTCCATCGCCCGCCGCCGGCGTTCTGGCTGAGATCCTGGTGAAAGAGAATGAGACGGTGGCAGTGAACACCGTGGTTGCCCTGATTGATGGCGAGGAAGCAGGTGCGGGTGCCGCGGTTGCGGAAGCAACGGAAGAAGTAGCGATCGCAACCTCGGCTCCTGCAGCTCCGCCCGCCGCGCCCGTCACCGGCCCGGGAACGCCGGCGGCAGAGAGCGCGCCGCCCGTTGCCAGCCCGCCCAGCAAGGTTCGGTCATCCCCCCTCGTTCGCCGGATTGCCCGCGAGCAGCACGTGGATCTCACGATCCTGAAAGGCACAGGAGTGGGCGGCAGGGTCAGCAAGAAAGATATTCTCGCTTACTTGGAGCAGCGACAGGCAAAGACCAGGGCCGCGGCCCAAATGCGGGCTCCTGCGGCACAGCCTTCTGGACCTGAAGCACCCACACCATCGCTCCCCGCGGCACAGCCTGCGGCTCCCCAGATGGTTTTCACTGGCCCTACTCAGGCGGTTCCTATGACGCCCATGCGGCGGCAGATCGCCGAGCACATGGTGACCAGCAAAAGGATGTCGGCGCACGTCAGCACGGTCTTCGAGGTCGAGATGACCAAAGTGGTGGAAATGCGGGAGCGGCATGCGGAGGAATTCGAACGCCGCCACGGCCTCAAGCTGACGTACACGCCCTTCTTCGTTCGCGCCGCCGTGGAAGCGATCAGGCAGTTTCCGATCCTGAATTCCTCCGTGGAAGGAACCAACATCGTCTACAAACGGGACATCAACATCGGGATTGCGGTGGCGCTTGAGACCGGCTTAATCGTCCCCGTCATCAAACGTGCGGACGAGATGAATTTCCTGGGGATTGCCCGCACGGTGCTAGACCTCGCCGAACGTGCCCGCACCAAGCGCCTGAGTGTGGACGACGTCCAGGGCGGGACTTTCACTCTAACCAACCCGGGGGTCTTCGGCAGCCTCTTTGGCACGCCAATCATCAACCAGCCTCAGGTGGCGATCCTGGGTGTGGGTGCGATTGAGAAGCGCGCCGTGGTCCGCAACGACGCCATTGCCATTCGGCCGATGGTTTACCTGGCGCTCACCTTCGACCACCGCATCATCGACGGGGCGGTGGCAGATCAGTTTGTGGGTCGCATCAGGGCAGTGCTGGAGAATTGGAGCGAACCGGTCCTCTGAGAGAAACGTTGCACGGGAATAGCAGGCTACCGCCTGTCAAGACCACCAGCCGAAACGACTCAGGGCTGAACGCTGGCGAGCCTGTCCACGAGATTCTCCAAGTCCTCGATACAGGCATTGGGGTCCACACCCCTTTGCTTCAAGCTCGGCATGAACTCATATAAGTTCATCGCGAAGAACCGCCGCCCCTGATCCCTCAGCCCCAGCATCGCGTACTCCATGGCCACGGTCTGCAAGAGTTGGAGCGAGCGCGATTTCTCCGGCCCCCACTTCGCCAGGTTTTGGCGGAGGACGCTATGCAGGTAATCAGCATACTGAGATGTCTGATCGGTGTAACGGCCATTGGCGTAAGCATAGATCGCTAGGACATCGGCAGCATCTCCGTGTGTCCCGCAGCTCGTCATGTAGCGCCGATGCGCAATGAGTTCCCAGTTCGGGTCTTTGCCGATTCGACGGACTTCTAAGCCTTCGAAAGGCAAGCCATCCAAGCCCTCGATGCGCCCGAGGGCAGTTACGGCGTCCTTCCCAAGCTCGACCACGGTCGCTACCGTACAGCACTGGTCGCCACCCGAATACTGGCCGATGATGATATCAGGCAGACCATTGACGGTAAGCGGACGGGCATAATCCGGACGCGTGCGGCTCCCCGGGATTGGGAGGCCCTGACGCCCGGCAAAGTCATAGAGAGTCGTCCAGGGGTCTTTTGAGCCTTCCAGCGTCTCCAACTTGAAGACGGGCTGGTTGTCGCGATTGTACATGACGAATCGGCCGGGCGCAAAAATCAGCGGGGCCGGGCTTCGCCGATATAGGCCCGCGCGGTAATTGCGGCCCAAGCGGAAGGTCTTTATCCTCTCGTAACCCGTTATGTCGGGGATCTGCCCGCGAATTCCGGATAGGATAAACTCTTCGGCAGAGGACGCCACCTCCTGAAGGCTTGCCGGCTGCCATTTGCGTTGGATGGCGAGAATGGTCAGGACCACCACAGCAGCCAACGCAATGGAGATGACGTTTTCGCCCTTCTGCATGTCGTCTCAGCAACTCCCCGGTCTATTTAATCACGTCTATGGCGGATTGTCATGAAAGGGGGAGAGGAAATGGCCGGGTGGAATGCCCCGGCATCAGTCCTCGGCGCGGCGAAAGGAGTCGAGGATCCAGATGTCTTCCTGCTCATGATGGCGAAGGATGTACACGCCGCCGTCATCGGCGAGCACCTTGAAGCATCGGTAGCCAACTCCATACCATTGATCCAGGACTTCCTTGACCTCGTAGGTGCGCGACTCTTTGGCCTGAGGCGTGAAACGGAGAGGCCGCTCATCCGCTTTGTAGCCAGCATAGCATTGGACTTCGAGAATCAAGCTCATCCTGGCTCTCGCAACTAGGGCGAGGAGCGCCTCCTGCGGCGAAGGTTCGAAGCCTTAGCACAAGGATAGCTGAAAACTCGTCGTCAAGTCACAGTTTGGCGGCGTGCGATTCGGCCGCGCTGCTGCCTCAGGCGCACCACGCGTCTGGATCGCTCCGCGCCACGAGTCGTTTTCCCCGAAAGCCGCCAATCCGGCCTTCTCCCTGCGGGGAACAATCCTCTTGACAAAGCGGACTCGATGACCTATAGTCATGGATGAGTAAGGGTCATCAATGAATCGAGGTGAGAGATGAGAGCAATGTCCAGCCCTGACGCCGCTCGCCCTGCTGGCCGACGCGCCCGTCGCCAAGCGGAAATCCGCACCCGCATCCTTCGCGCCGCTCTCGACCTCCTGGCCCGCCAAGGCCTCTTCGCCACCACGGTCGAACAGATCACTGAGGCGGCCGACGTGGGCAAGGGGACGTTCTTTAATTACTTCCCCACCAAAGAACACGTCCTGGCCGGCTTCGGAGAAATCCAGGTGGCCAAGGTTGAGGCCGCCTTGGCGGAAGCCCGCAAAAACCAGGGGCCGGTGCGGGAAGTGTTGCATCGCCTTGCGCACGCTGTTGCGGAGGAGCCGGGACGCAGCCCCAGCCTGGTGCACGGTCTACTCGTTGCCAACCTGTCCAGCGATCCGCTCCGTGCATTGACGCGGCACAACATGGAACGCGGGCGGCGCTTTCTGGCGCGCATCGTGGCTCAGGGGCAGCAACGAGGCGAGATCCGGAGCGACCTCAAGCCCTCTGCGTTGGCGCGCCTCTACCAGCAGGCTTTCTTCGGCGCGCTCCTGACCTGGGGGCTTTTCCCGTCCGCGAAGCTCGGGGCCTGGCTGGATACCACCTTCGAACTCTTTTGGCGGGGCTGCGCTGCCCCGTCGAGGTAAATAATGGAACGCTCGGAGCTACGGCCATGAAGAACAAAAGGAAGCTGATCATTGCGCTCGCGGTGATCGCACTGGGGACGGCGCTGACCTTCTACTTCATCCTGGGCAGGTCCACGAACGCCAATCACATCCGCGTCTCGGGCAACATTGAAGTGACCGACGCGGAGGTGAGCTTCAAGATTCCGGGGCGGGTCGTCGAGCGGCTGGTGGACGAAGGCGAGACGGTGAAAGCCGGTCAAGTCGTCGCCCGCTTGGACCAAGCCGATCTTCTCCAGGAAGTTGCCCTGCGCGCGGCGGAAGTTCGGGCGGCGCAGGCTGCCCTGGCGGAGCTTGTGGCGGGTTCCCGGCCGGAGGAGATTGCCCAGGCTGCGGCTGCCGTTCAGCAGGCGCAAGCCCGTTTGGACGAACTGCTAGCGGGCTCAAGGTCCCAAGAAGTGGCCGCGGCGCGGGCAGCACTCGAGCGTGCGCAGGCGGAGGCGGAACGGGCCAAAGCGGACAAGGAACGTTATGAAGCACTCTACAAGAAACAAATCGTCTCCGCCCAGCAATACGACGTGGCCCGGACGGCCTATGAAACGGCGCGCGCCAGGCAGCAGGAAGCTGAAGAACAACTGAAGCTGGTTGAAGAAGGCCCGCGCAAGGAGCAGATCGAGCAAGTGCGCGCCGCCCTGGCGCAGGCCCAGGAACGGTACGCTCTGGTTAAGGAAGGTCCGCGCAAAGAGACCATTGAGCAAGCAAGAGCCCGGTTCCAGCAAGCCGAAGAGGCGCTGGCCCTGGCGGAAACGCGCCTGGGCTTTTGCACGCTGGCTTCGCCCCTGTCAGGGGTCGTTCTTTCCAAGAACGTGGAACCCGGTGAGTATGTTTCTGCGGGCACGCCGATTGTGACGGTGGGAAACCTGGCAAATGTCTGGCTGCGCGCCTACATCAATGAGACCGACCTGGGGCGGGTGAAGGTCGGCCAGCGCGTCAGGGTCACGACCGACACCTACCCAGGCAAACGGTACGAGGGACGGGTCTCCTTCATCGCCTCCCAGGCCGAATTTACTCCCAAAAACGTGCAAACAGAGAAGGAGCGGGTAAAGCTCGTTTACCGAGTGAAGGTGGATATTCCGAACCCCAACATGGAACTGAAGCCGGGTATGCCGGCGGACGCCGAAATCCTTCTCGACAGCGGAGGCAAGTGATGGACGCTATCCGCACAGAGGGACTCACCAAGTCCTTCAACGGTGTGCGGGCGGTTGACGGCCTGACGCTGGCCGTAACCCAAGGCGAGATCTTCGGCCTCGTCGGCCCAGACGGCGCCGGGAAGACCACCACGATGCGGCTCCTGACCGCCATCATGGAGCCTACTGCCGGCGACGCCTGGGTAGCCGGCCACCATGTCGTGAAGGACGCGGAAGCTATCAAGGAAGACATCGGCTACGTGAGCCAGCGCTTCGGTCTCTACCCGGACCTCACGGTGATGGAGAATATCGAGTTTTACGCCGACATCTACGACGTACCACCTCAGGGGCGAGCCGAGAAAATTGATCGCTTGCTTTCCTTCAGCAACCTGACCCCTTTCCGAAAGCGCTTGGCCGGGAATCTCTCAGGTGGCATGAAGCAGAAGTTGGGACTCGCCTGCGCACTCATCCACACGCCGAAAGTCCTCTTCCTGGACGAGCCGACCAACGGGGTTGATCCTGTGTCGCGCCGGGACTTCTGGCGGATTCTTTATCAGTTGCTTCGGGAGAAGGTCACGATCTTCATTTCGACTGCCTACCTCGATGAAGCCGAACGCTGCAACCGGATCGCCCTGATTCATAAAGGCAAGCTGCTGGCCTGCGACACTCCCGACAAGGTGAAACGCCTGATGCGCGGAACCATTGTTGAGATTCGAGTGGCGGAGCCACGCCAGGCCACAGAGCTTTTGCGCAAGCATTTCCAAGCTGGTTCGGTAGGCCTCTTCGGCGATCGCGTTCACTTGGTCACACAAGAGCCCGAAGCCGCTATACCGAAGGTCCAGAACCTGCTCGCGCAACAGGCCCTCACGGCGAGCGTCATCCGGCCCGTCGAGCCCTCGCTCGAAGACGTCTTCGTCTCGGTGCTCGCTGGCGAAAGAAGCGGAGTCGGTCATGAATCCCGGTGAGAACGGAAAGACCGTCGTCGTGAAGGGCCTGGAGAAGCGCTTCGGCAGCTTCGTGGCTGTGAACGGAGTCAGCTTCGAGGTCCAAAAAGGAGAGATTTTCGGCTTCCTCGGTCCTAACGGCGCCGGCAAGTCCACGACGATCCGGATCCTTTGCGGGATCCTCGCGCCGAGCGCCGGATCAGCCACTGTGGCGGGATTCGATGTGTGGACGGAAGCGGAGGAGATCAAGAGCCACATCGGCTACATGAGCCAGAAGTTCTCGCTATATGAAGATCTGACGGTTGAGGAAAACATCGACTTCTACAGCGGCATCTACCGCCTCGCGCCAGAAAGAAGGCAGGAACGGAAGGAATGGGTCATTGCGATGGCGGGTCTCCAGGAACACCGCCACTCTCGAACCGCCACCCTGTCCGGGGGTTGGAAACAGCGTTTGGCCCTAGGATGCGCGATTCTCCATGAGCCGCCCATCCTCTTCCTGGATGAACCCACTTCGGGAGTGGATCCCATCAGCCGGCGTCGGTTCTGGGATCTCATCTATGAACTCTCTGGCCGTGGTGTCACGGTTTTCCTCACCACCCATTACATGGACGAGGCAGAATACTGCGACCGGATCGCGCTGATTTATCGTGGCGAACTCATCGCCAGTGGAACACCGGGAACCCTCAAGACCCAACTCATGCAGGCGGAAGTCTTGGAGGTCCTTTGCGACCGGCCGCAGGACGCCCTGGTCGAGATTGAGAAGCTGGCGGAAATCAAAGAGGTCGCGTTGTTCGGCAAAGGACTGCACATCGTCGCGGAGGACGGCCAAGCCGCGGCTGCTGCCGTCCGTGCTCGACTCAGGGAAAGGGAATTCCGGGTCGCGCGCATCGAAAAGATCTCTCCCTCGCTGGAGGATGTCTTTGTCTCGCTCATCGAGGCTCGTGACCGGGCCGAACAGCCCCAGCAGGCGGTGCAACGATGAAGCCCCTTCGGGTCTGGGCAATTGCCCGCAAGGAATTCATTCACGTCCTGCGTGATCCCCGCAGCCTGGGGATGGCCATCGCCCTGCCGATGCTCCTGCTGGTGCTGTTCGGCTACGCTTTGACGCTCGATGTGGACGATGTGCGAATGGTGGTCTGGGACCAGAGCGAATCCCAGGTGAGCCGCGAGGTCATCAGCCGCTTTACAGGTTCGCGCTACTTCTCGCTGCGCGGGTACGTGCGGAACTACCGCGAGGTGGAGCACGCCATCGATTCCGGCCGCGCTCTCCTTGCGCTCGTCATCCCAACCGACTTTGCCGGGCGGATCGAGTCGGGTCGCCAGGCTCCGGTCCAGTTGATTGTGGACGGGAGCGACTCCAACACCGCCACTTTCGCCACGGGGTACGCCGAAGTGGTGGCCCAGACCTACTCCCAAGAAATCGTCCTGCGCGAGGCTCAACGCCGCGGCGGCCAGATGCTCGCGGCGCCGCTGGACCTCCGGCCCCGCGTCTGGTTCAACGCCGAGCTGGAATCGAAGAACTTCATCATCCCCGGCCTCATCGCCCTCATCATGATGGTTATCGCCGCCCTGCTGACCTCGCTGACAGTGGCACGCGAATGGGAACGCGGGACAATGGAGCAGCTCATCTCGACACCCGTCAAAGGTCCCGAGCTGATCATGGGCAAGCTGCTCCCCTATTGGGCCCTCGGCATGTTTGACGTCCTGCTCGCCGTGCTCATGGGCGAGTTTGTTTTTCGCGTGCCTCTACGCGGCAACGTGGCCTTGTTGTTTGCTATGGCGGCGATCTTCCTGGCGGGGGCTTTGTCGCTCGGCATGATGGTCAGCATTGTGACCAAGAACCAGCTTCTAGCCAACCAGGCGGCCATGGTGCTGACATTCCTGCCGGCGTTCCTGCTTTCGGGTTTCGCATTCGCGATCGGCAATATGCCCATTCCGATCCAATTGATTACCTACCTGGTCCCAGCGAGGTATTTCATAGCCTTGCTGAAAGGGATCTACCTGAAAGGCATCGGGCTGGAGATTCTGGCTGGCGAAGCCGCGCTCCTGACCGTGTTTGGTGTGGCCATAGTGTTCCTGGCCAACGCCAAGTTTAAGAAGAAGCTGGTCTGACTATGCTGGAACGCATCCAGCACATGGTCCGGAAAGAATTCATCCAGGTCCTCCGCGACCCCAGGATGAAAGCGTTCATTTTTGTGATGCCTGTCGTCCAGTTGCTCGTCTTCGGCTATGTCGTGACGATGGACGTCAGGCATGTTGCCACGGCGGTTTATGACCTGGACTCGAGTGTAGCTAGCCGCGATCTGGTCAGCCGCTTTGTGAAGCCGGGCTATTTCGACATCGTTGAGTATGTCACGAACGATCGCCGCGCCCGCGAGCTGGTCGACCGGGGCGAGGTTCAAACCGTCCTGCGCCTGAACAAGGGCTTCGAAGAGGATCTGCGGGCCGGGCGAACAGCCCAGCTCCAGGTCATCATGGACGGGACCGACTCGAACACCGCCGGCATCGCGCTCAATTACGCCGTCAGGATCGCCGGCCAGTTCTCGCGCGAAGCCTTGAACACTCGGTCCAGCCGTCTCAGGGGCTCCGCCCACCTACCCGGGCAAGTAGAACTGCAAACGCGCGCCTGGTTCAATGAGAACCTCGAAAGTCGCAACTTCTTCGTGCCTGGGGTCATCGCCCTGCTCGTGAGCCTCCTCACCCTGTTGCTGACCAGCATGGCCGTGGTGCGCGAGAAGGAGATCGGCACGATGGAACAGATCATGGTCACGCCCATCACGCCGGCGGAGTTCATCCTCGGCAAGACCGTGCCTTTTGCCCTCATCGGTTTTGCCGACGTGCTCTTGATTACCGTCATCGGAGTGTTCTGGTTTGAGGTGCCGATTCGGGGCAATGTCATGTTGCTTTTGCTCGCCACCGCTCTCTACGTGATGACGACGCTGGGCGTGGGCTTGCTCATCTCGACCGTCAGCCAGACCCAACAACAGGCCATGATGACGACCTTCATGTTCTTTATGCCAGCGATGCTCCTTTCGGGTTTCATCTTTCCCATCGCTAATATGCCGGTGGTCGTCCAGTGGCTGACCTATCTGAATCCGCTGCGGTACTTCCTGGTGATCATCCGCGGGATTTTCTTGAAAGGCGTTGGCGTGAGCGTCCTTTGGCCGCAAATGGCCGCCCTGGCCGTGATGGGCCTGGTTACCCTGTACCTGACGTCGCGAAGGTTCCGCAAGACCCTGGCGTAAGAACGAGCGCAGAATATCTCGGTCGGCAGAGCGACCTGAGCACCTGGCGAGGCTCGAAGGCCGAGGAACGTTTTGCTTTTGGCCTCCTTGGCGGCGCGGCTTGGGCCCCGCCCAGGGAATGGCCGCAGAGTCAGCCAGCAAATGTACGCCATTGGGAGACCTGTAAAAATGATTTCGTGCGTGACTTGTGTCACAGCCTTTGCGGGACCCATAATTGATACTTAAATATATCTATTCTGGGATGCGGGAGGTTGGGCTTGTCTTCGGTACGGGCTTCTCTCTGGGCTATCACCATCCTCTGCACGGTTGTTTTCCTCGTGATGACCGTGGACTGACTCCGCCAGATTTCGGCTCGAAGCCACGCAGATCAGATCTCTGCGCAGGTGGTGGAGGGCAAACGCATCTGGCAACACTACGATTGCAACGACTGTCACACGATCCTCGGGATCGGCGGCTACTACCCGCCCGATGTGACCAAGAGTTACTCCATCCGGGGCGAAGCGTGGCTCAAGAAGTTCCGCAAAACCCTCAGGCCCTGTACCCAACGGGGCGTCAGATGCCGAACTTCCACCTCAACGAAGCGCAGATCACTTCGCTGATGGCTTATTTGAAGTGGGTGAGCGAAGTAGACACCAACAATTGGCCGCCGGCGCCATTGATCACCAGCGCCAAACAACCCGAGGGTCACAAGCTCTTTCTCACCCAGAACTGCAATAGTTGCCACGCCATCCACGGGAGCGGAGGCACGCTGGCGCCGGACCTGACCCACGTGGGCTCACGACGCAACAAGGATTGGATCCTCCAACAGCTCAATGACCCGCGAAGTCACAAGGCGGATTCCATCATGCCCAGCTTCGCCCAGGTCCCGCAAGCCGAGAAAGACGAGCTGGCGGAATACTTGGCTGGCCTGAAATAGGGGGGTGGAAATGAAATATCAGTCGCAGAAAGTTGCTCGCGAGTATTTCTATGCTGCCATCCCGCTGTTTTTCCTGCAAGTCATCTTTGGCATTGTCAGCAGCGTGAAATATGTTTGGGGCTACGATCCGCTGCTGAATGTCCTGCCCTTTAACATCGCCCGCACGGTTCATTTGAACCTGCTCGTTTTCTGGCTACTGCTGGCGCTGATGGGCGCGACGTTCTACATGGTGTGCGACGAAATCCAGACGGAACTCTACAGCGTGCGTCTGGCGCGCGTGCAGCTCTGGTTGTTGCTGGCGAGCGGCGTACCAGCCATCGCCGGGTACTTCTTCCAGTGGAGCTTCGGGTTGCCGTTCCTCGAGCAACCTACGCTGGTGAAGCTGGTGATCGTCGTTGCGGCGCTGATGTTCCTGGCCAATATCGCGCTGACGACGTTTCGGAACCACCACCGGTTGACTGGTACCACGGCCACCTTGCTGGCCGGCATGGTGATGCTCTCCATCATGTTTCTCTTCGGCATTCCCTTCATGCCCAACCTGAGCACGCAGTACTACTTCTGGTGGTGGGTGATTCACCTTTGGGTCGAAGGCGCGTGGGAATTGATCGCGGCCTCCCTGGTGGCGTGGGGCCTGATCAAGCTCACCGCGGTGCCACGCGAGAAAGTGGAAGGATGGGTGTTCGCGGAAGTGGCGCTGGTGCTCATCACCGGCATTATCGGGACCGGCCACCACTACTATTGGATTGGCACGCCGCGCTACTGGCTTTGGTGGCGAGCCATCTTCAGCGCGCTCGAACCAGTGCCGATCCTGATGATGCTGGTAGATACCATCCGGCACTTCCTCAAGGCGCGTGCCCTGCCGCTCGTGAACACGCTAGGTTTGGGCTGGTTGGGGGCAGGCGCCTTTGTGCATTTCATGGGCGCGGGCGTGTGGGGATTCGGACAGACACTGCCGCAAATCAACAAGTGGACACACGGCACCCAGATCACCGCTTCCCACGGCCACTTCGCCTTCTGGGGAGCCTACGGAATGCTCGCCATCACGTTGATGTACACGATCCTGCCGGAGATCTCCGGTCACCCGGTCGAGCGACGGCAGAAGGTTGGCTTCACAGCATTCGCGTGCTGCAACTTCGGCATGATCTTCCTGGTGATGGCTTTGCTGGTTGCCGGCATCGTTCAAGTCTACCTGCAGCGCGTTATGGGGATGGACTTCTTGGAAGTTCAGAATTACTTGCGGTTGTGGTTCGAAGTCCGGCTGGCGGCTGGAACTCTGTTCCTGGTCGGTTCCGTGCTCTTGATGTGGGATCTCCTAAAACTTGCGCGGCCAGCGGACGCCGCGGAAGCCACAAGGGAAGCTGCTGTGGTACCCGCAGGGTAGCAGGCAGTCCTCCCCGACGGATGACCATAGAGACGGCGCTCTGTAGCTTGCCCCCGTTCTGGTTGATAGCCGGGGAAGAAGTTCAACCCACGCCAAGAAGCACGAAAGCGGAGGGAAAAACATGGCTACGGCCACACAAGTACTTCGGCACGAACATGACGCCATCCTGAAAATGGTCAGCGTCACCGAGGAGGTGGCGCGTCGGCTCGATCATGGTGAGGAAGTTCGGCCAGAAACTCTCGGGAATCTGCTCGAGTTTTTCCGTCTGTTTACCGACCAGTGCCACCACGGCAAAGAAGAGGAGTTGCTGTTTCCGCTACTCGAACGGAAGGGGATTCCGCGGCACGGGCGACCCATCGGAGTGATGCTCGCTGAGCACGAGCAGGGACGGTCGCTCATCCAGGAAATGCGCCACGCCGCCGAGGCCCACCATGCCGGAGCCGAAGGAGCGGCTAGCCGCTGGGCCCAGGCGGCCCGAAGCTACGCAGCTCTGCTACGCGCCCACATCGAGAAGGAAAACAACGCCCTTTTCGTCATGGCGGAAAGAGTGCTCAATGCCGGTGAACAGGCTGGCTTGGCCGAGGATTTCGAGAAGCTAGAAGTCGAAAAGATGGGCGTCGGTACCCACGAGCGACTGCACGCGATGATGGATAAACTGCTAGCAGAAATCATGCCAAAGTGAAAGCTCCGCGTACCGCCTACTTGGTGTGACGAGTCAAACAAGAACCACTGTGGTCCATGCTTCCTTCTGAGGTGTTGGGCCAAGCTGCCTCCGGCCGGAAATGGCAGAGGCAGCTGCTACGGCGGAACCACGCTGTGGCGGGCGTGCAGAAGGTTCCGAAAGACTTTTGCTCGATTGCAGGGAGGGAAGATGTTTACGAAGAAAATCACGATTCAATGGCTTATCCCTGCCATTGCGTTGTTCGTATCGGCCTTTCTTTTGCCCTTCAAAGCCTCAGCGCACTGTGATGGCATGGACGGCCCGGTGGTGAAAGCCGCACAGAAAGCGCTCGACACTGGAAACGCAAACCTGGTCCTCATCTGGGTGCAGAAGAAAGACGAAGGAGAGATCCGGCAGGCGTTCCAACAGACGCTGGCGGTGCGGAAACTGAGCCCAGAAGCGAAGGCGCTTGCCGACATGTACTTCTTTGAAACCCTGGTTCGCATTCACAGAGCAGGCGAAAGAGCTCCCTATACCGAGTTGAAGCCTGCTGGCCGTGACCTCGGGCCGGCTTTTCCCGCAGCAGACAAAGCTCTGGAAAACGGCTCTTTGGAACCGATCCTGAAACTTCTGACCGAGGCAGTCCAGGATGGCACCCAGGATAGGCTTAAAGAAGCCATGGCCAAGAAGAGCTTCAGCCAAAACGACGCCGCGACCGGCCGGGAGTACGTCGAGACCTACGTTACATTCATTCACTATGTCGAGCAAATGTACAGAGCGGCCAAGAGCCGGCCGGAGGGACACCTTCCTGATGCCGATCAGGCTGCCGGACAAGGTGCAGAGTAATGTAATGAAAAGGGGTTGGAACCTGCACGAGCCTAGACCACCCTGGGACGTTGCGACAGGCTGGCCGTGCCAATTCGATTGAGAGGAGTAAACAGCCCCTACATCAAAAGCTCTCGGCGCACCGACTGCGCATAAGCGTCCACCACCGCAAGCGGCCGAAGGTTGATTTGCGCGTCCAGCAAGATGCGCTGGGAGTGGCTGGCTGTTTCGTCACCCGGCTCCGGCAAGCCTTCGACTACGGCAGTTAGGTCGGCGGCTTCCTTCCGGCGCACATAGCGGATGGTATTGGCAAGGACGTGGGCGATCTCGTTATCGCGGCGAAGGGAGAGGGCGTGGATGAGCTTAATGTGACCATTAGGCTTGCCGGCAATCTGTAGGGGCCGGTAGCCAAAGTCAAAGCAAAAGGGATCGCCCTTTTGCGTCCACTGCTCGGCGGGAATCCGCCTCTCGAAGAGCTTATGGTCCAGCACACCCTCTCGCCGGAACGCATCCTTCAGCCGCTGCTTGATGCGCATGCGCGTATCCTGTGGGGGCGGGCCGGCCAAGCGCGCCCCCACGTAGCGGGCAAACAGGTCCTGCAACTGGGTCTGTGGCTCGCTGAGCAAACACGTACGCGGCGGCGTGACCTGAATGAGGTTGGAGTACGATTCCTGCATCTCTCGGATGTACCCATCGAGACCGCTCTCGTGTTCCTTGATTTGCTGCTCGAAGTGGGGCTGGAGTTCCCGCAACAGTTCCATGTCCGCTTGGGGGTGAAAACGTTTGACGCGGTGGAAGTCATCGGTGAACAGGCAATCGAGAAATTCCTCCTCGGGGCTGTGCAGGAACACGCCAATGTTCAGAAACTCCTCTCGCGCCACGTCCGGGACGTACCGCACCAGGAAGTAAGAGCACGCTCTCAACTTGTTCTCTTCCGTCATAGTCTTCGCTCAGCCTGCCATTCCGGGGCCTGTGGTTCACACCCAGTTTGGAAAAGGCCGCAAGGAACTGTTCTTCGCATCGACGATCGCCTGCCGCAGCTTCCTACGCCGCTGGTACAGCTTCTCTACGAGGCGAACAAGCTGGTCAGGGTCCGGTCCGCACCACTCCGGGGGGATCCCGCGCACACACTCTTCCAGTCGGGTGGATTCCAAGTTCTCTATCCTGGAAAGAAAGGGTTCAAAAGATTTGAGCCCGCAGACCTTTTCGTAGACGAGTCGGCGCGGGTAGACGCCACGGATGGGGCTATCCGGAAAATTCCATTCACCATCGTTGAAACAGAAGCCTTCGTCGATGAGCAAGGCGGAGTAGACAGAGGCCTCGTCGTCCGCCGAGCGGTGGAAGATCACCTGGCGACCATCGCAGTTGCAGGTCCACTTGTCGAAGACAAACGCCCCCAGAAAAACCGCGGTCAGGTTTTCCACCCGGCGCAGGAGGCGGTCCGGCAGAAAATCCACCACCAGAGTATTACTGGGGACACCCGGAAAGCGCGAGCCAAAATGCAGACCTGGCAGACAGGGTTCGCGGCGGCTTCCGACCTCGAACTGCAAAAGCGGGCTCTTTCGGATCAGTTCGGAGGAGACTTCCACGAACGCCGGGGCTGGGACAGGCAGCCCGATCAGGCGCGCCAGGCGGCAAGCCAACATCTCGTTGGCCAGGATCCGTACGTGCTGGGGGTTGTTCTGAAACTTGACGACGTAGCTCGCGCCATCCTCGCACCACAGCAGGCAAGGCTGCGACGCACCGTGCATCCGCCGGATGAACTCCAAGGCGCGAAGCCTTGGCACCGCCGCCGGAGGGGTTTCCGGACGTCTGTCACGTTGGGGCTGGACGGCACCGCTGGACAATCCAGCCTTATAGGGAGGTGGCATGATCCCTGGCGAGCGCGGCCTCAAAGCTACACTTGAATGCTCTCGGCCACGCACTCCTCTCCCCTTGCCAGAGAAGGGACCGCCGGACGAGCCTGACCCCAGATCGTTGGCCCCGTATCAGCGTCCACCTACCTGCGTCGGGCCTTCTTCTTGGCAGCCGGCTTCTTGGCCTTCTTGGCCTTGGGGGCAGGCTTCCGGGCCTTCGCCGCCTTCTTGGCGGGTTTCTTCGCTGGTCGTTTCTTAGGCTTAGGCTTCGCTTTCTTCGCTGGCTTCCGAGCCGGTGGAGTAGGCTTAGGCGCGACCTCCGGGGCAAGTTTGGGAGCTTCCGCAGGGGCGGGTGCTGCCGGAGCCTCCGTTGGGGTTACCGCCTCCCCAGCCTCGTATGAAACTTCTTCCTCGAGCGCTTCCCCTTCTTCCCCCGCACCCTCTTCCTCTTCTTCCCGATAGTCGGAGGAGAGTTCGTCCCCGTAGTCCTCCAGCTCATTGCCTGGCTCTTTCTCTTTGTCGAACTCCATGAATCCCTCCGCCCAGATTTTTCTCAGTCTAACCAGTAGACTTGGCTTTGCCGACAAACAGCAGTTGCATGTGGCGCAATCTGCTCAGGGGGGCAGATGTATACCACTGTTTTTCGCCTGTCAAGGGCAATGATGGGATTCCAACGATAGCTGGCTTAACGCTCTGCTACGAGTCCTGTCCTGCTAGTCTTCGGGGAAGTACCTGATCCTTTCTCCGTAGGGATAGGCTTGGAAGGTTGCGCCGGTTTCTTAGGCAGAGAGGCACGCCCGGAACTCGTCCGCCGCCTCACAGCAAGGCGCTGGGTTCCGCTTCCCGCTCCCACATACACACGCAAGGTTCTGCCAGCAACCAATTGGGAAGTCTTGAGGTTGTTCCAACGGCGGATCTGATAGGGTGTCACGTCAAGGCGGTCGGCAATGAGTTCCAGAGTGTCGCCCGGGCGCACACGGTAACGCAGGGCGCGCCGTGGCCCCCGCTCCCGCACCCGCGCCAACGACGACTCTTTACCCGGGGCCAATGGGAGTACCAATCGGGCACCTGGTTCCAGAGAGGCGCCCCGGCTGATCTGGTTGACCTCAGCCAGTGCAACGGGCGAGACGCGGAACCGTTTCGCAATGCTGCCCAGCGTTTCCCCTCCTTCCACCTTGTGGGCACGCCACCAGACACGCTTGTCCAGGGGAATTGATGCAATGTTTTGCTCGAAGCTCTCCTTCGTCCCAGCAGGTAAATTGACAATAAACTGGGGATCGTTCCCTGGGGTTGTCCATCGAAGGAGGCTGGGGTTCAGCTTGATTAATTCTTCGACCGGCCGGTCTATTAGTTGAGCAATCAAGCGCAAATCCGTAGGAACGCTGATCACCACCTGATCAGTCACAAGCGGCGGGTCCGGCTGAACCTGGAACCCGTAAGCCTGCGGATCCTTGGCGATCAGCGCAGTAGCGAGAATGATCGGCACATAGTTCTCGGTCTCAACCGGGAGGGCCCGCAGCGTTCGCAACATCCAGAAGTCCGCATAGCCGGTCTTTTCAATGGCCTTTTGAATGGTGGCCGGTCCGCCGTTATAAGCCGCCATGGCCAAGTACCAGTCGCCGAAGGTCTGGTAGAGATCTTTGAGGTGCCGGACCGCCGCCTGCGTGGATTTTACGGGGTCCTCGCGCTGGTCCACCCAGCGGTTCCTCTTCAGCCCATACTCGATGGCCCGCCCGAGCATGAGCTGCCAGATGCCCTTTGCTCCCGCACGCGACAGGGCAAAGGGGTTGAACGCACTCTCGGCGGCAGCGAGGTATATGAGATCCTGGGGCAGGCCCTCCTTGCGCAGCGTTTCCGCGACAATGGGCTGATAAAGGCCCACTCGCCTCAGGATCGTCTCCATGAATCCCCGCCCTCTGTTCTGAAAGTAGGTCAGGACCCCGTCTACGTAGTCGTTAGAAACCAGCGGCAAGTCGGAACGGACGAATTTAAGCTCCTCCTGAGCTCGCTGCTTGACTTTGGGGTCCACAGGAAAGGTGAGCCCCGCGAAGGACTCGATTGGAGGGGGTTCATAGTTGTGCGGACTCAGCGTATCGCCCCGCTCCAGCGCCGCCGTCTCCGCACTGTAAATGTTCTCCACCAGCTTGTCGAACTCCGAGTTGAGGCGGTCGTCTCCCTGAACGTCAAACTTTGACTCCAGGAGCAGTGCGAGAGCCTGGTCAAATTCTTCCTTAGCCCTCTCCAGATTCCCTACTCGGTAGTCGGCCATCCCGGCACTGTAAAGGGCTTCGACTTGGCGGATCAGAAGGTCAACAGGGTCAGGTTCAGGGGGGTGTAGAGGAGACCGCAAACGGTCAGAGGGGCCGAGCGGAAGGGGGTGGATGACCGGGGTTTCTGCCGGCGCCTGGACAACCCCTGGGCGCTTGCTGGCGGTCCCACAGCCGGCAAGCAGAGCGACCGCGCCCAAACAGCAGAAGAGCTTCCCTTTCCCCAAAACGGTTTCCCCCCGCGACGATCAGGAGTCCAACTCGCTCCGCACGCCTGTCTGGCTGGTGCGTCTCGGAGGATTCTACCGGGGAGCCGCGAGGAGGGTCAACCTAAAACTAAGCGGTGCGCGACCAACACCTTTATTTTTCTGTGAGTTACATTGGAGATGGTCACCGCAAATCCGGACGTTCGCCCGTAGCGGTCGTCAACAACAAGAACTGTCGTCAGGCACAGGCCTGTGAGGGAGCGTAGTCGCTGAGCCGCATGGATTCCCGCGAACCCGCCGGCCTTGGCACCTCACCCGAAGTCCAGCGTCTGACTACTTCTTATAGTACTGAGCGTTGACCTCAGCGAAGCTCTTCCACTTTTCTGGTAGGTCATCCAGTGGAAAGATAGCTGAGACAGGGCAGACCGGCACGCAGGCTCCACAGTCAATGCACTCCACGGGATCGATGTACAGTTGGGCCACGTCAGCGAAATTAGCCTCGTCCTTGCGCGGGTGGATGCAATCCACGGGGCAAACGTCCACGCATGCGGTGTCTTTGGTGTTGATGCAGGGTTCAGCGATTACGTACGCCATACAAGCTTCCTCCTGAGGGCCACTGCTTCCTCGCCCGTGGTGACCCTCGCTACTTTCCAGGCTACCCCCAGCCATCTCCGCGGGCGATGACTTAAGTCGTGCTCAATGACAATGCGTCTGGTAAGCTGGTTTGCGGATGGTCCCCGCGTCAGATGGACGGAACGGGTGCCGATCCTGGAGTCAGATATTGGGGTGGCTGCCATGCCTGTGCTGGATGCAGTTGAAACCCTGCGCCGCGTTCCCTTCTTCGCCAGCTTGCCAACCGAGGAGCTGAGAGCCCTGGCCAGCCATTGCGTGTTGCGCCGGGTGATGAGGGATGAAATGCTGGTCGGCGAAGGGGATCCCTGTGCGGGCCTATTTGTGATCCAGTCGGGCGCCATCAAGCTCTTCAAGATCGCAGAAAATGGCCGAGAGCAAATCCTGGTGATTGAACGTGCGGGGTCAACGGTGGGCGAGCTGCCCATATTCGATGGCGGCAACTTCCCTGCTTCCGCGGTCGCCGTGGAAGATGCCACCCTCCTCTTCCTTCCCAAGCGCGAATTTCTCGAGTTGTGCCGGCGCAATTCGGAGGTGGCATTTGCCGTCATTCGCACATTGGCTTGGCGCTTCCGCTACCTGACCAGCCTCGTGGAAGAGCTGTCCCTCAAGGAAGTCAGCCACCGGCTGGCCCGCTTTTTGCGCGACCGCGCGGTGAAGTCGGGTCTCCGCACCAAACGTGGGATCGAGTTTCCTCTGGAAGAGACCAACCAGGAGATTGGGGCAGAAATCGGCACCGTGCGCGACTTGGTTTCGCGCAACCTGCGGCGGTTTGTGGACCGCGGCATCCTGCGCCTCGAACGCCGAAAAGTCATTGTGCTCGATATGGCGGAGCTTGAGGCGCAGATCGCTGGCACGAAGCGTGCCTCGGGGTAGTGCGCATGACGGCCATGGGGTTTCCGGTCACAGAGCTCTTGCGCGGCGAACATCGCGAGATGGAGCGGCTGCTCGCCCGCATCGAACGCGAATTAGGCGATCCGCAGGGCGAAGGGTTGCTTGCCCTGGCCCGGACGTTTGCTGAAATCTAAGAACACCTCGCCGCCCACTTCCACAAAGAAGAAAAAGTTTTCTACCCGGCGCTCGCGCCTCTGCTGGCCGCAACGGACCTGGAAATCTCCAAACTCACCGATGACCACGCGGACATTCGAGAATCTTCCTCGGCATTCCAGAACCTGCTCGACCAAGCCCGCTCCACTCCCGAGCCCCTTGTCTCTGTGCGCGCGGACCTCTCGACCGCCGGGTGGGAACTCTGGAACCGCATTCACCACCATATCGCTACGGAAGAAAACGGCCTGCTGGCCTTCGCCGACCGGCAAGTGGACTCTACTGGTCAGGCGCAATTAGCTGCGCGGCTGAAAGCGGAGAGCTGATGGCTGGCCGCTACTTCCCGGCGTTGCCCGGCCCACCGGTCGGATAGATGCGCGGTATTCGCGTGTCAACGGGCGGCAAAGCTGGAAGCTTCGCGTGCGGCTCCGCCTGGTACCAGTACGCAACGCTGAAGAAGTTGTCAGACCGATGGTTCGCGTGCCCATGCTCGATGGTCACCCGGATGGATTTCGCGAAAGGAATGGGCGAATCCAGGTGGAAGCGATAAACCGATGACCGGCTTCCGGCGCTGAAGCCGCCCATCACGGGAACCCCAAACAAGAGGTAGTTGGAAGCTCCTCCAGAGAACCCCCACGCGCCCAAGTAGTAGTCCTCTGACCCGGTGCCGATGATGGACGGCAGCTTCTCACCGTCCACAAAAATCATGTCGTCACCTTCCCCCCACCAGTCGTCCTGATTCTGAAGGATGCTTTGTGTGACGCCCACGAAATGGCCGCGGCCTGCGGCCTCCAGGAAAATGTAGTTGCCCTCGCCATCAAGATTGAGCTTGTTGTCCACTTTGTCGTCGCCGTTCGATTTCCAGTCGCTGGTCCAGCCGTCGCATGGCGCGCACTGGCGATACTGCGCGTGGAAATAGAACGTGTCCGGGGGCAAGGGATTGCTGTAAACGCGCACGTCAATGTTGTAGTAGAAGGCGTCCACCTTCCTCTGGCCCTCGTTCGTCACGGTGATGCGCGCCGACCGGCTGAAGGGCATGGGGAAGAAGCTGTTCAGCGCCTTCGTCGAGCCGACCGCGAGCGGGAGCGACTGGTAAAGGAAATACTCACCGTTGCCTAACCCGAAGAAATCCCCGATGGGTGCTTCCACGCTCGGCTCACTCTCGCCGTCCCAGTACATCCGCAGGACCAGTTTCTTAAGGTGATAGTTCTCCGGCGAGCTGATGGTGATCCAAATGTGCGAGATCTCCCCGGAACCTTTTTCATCCAGTAACGTCAGTGTCTGCCCCGGCTCGATTGGCCGATAATCGGCATTGGCTCCTGTCTGGTCCCAACTTGAAATGCGCTTCAGGCTGTAGTTCTTTGGTTGCGGCAGATCTCCGAGCCACTCGCTCAGAGATTGTCCGAAAGCCAGGGGCGCAGCGAATAGGACTAACAGGCTAAGAGTCCAAATCCTGAGATTCTTCATCGCAAAACCCTCCATAGAGATCGTGCCCTTGCATGGACGGCCCGACAGGGGCCGTCTTCGGAGACGCGCCAGCAGCGCGTCTCTACTTCTCCGAGTTTCCCGGCCCACCCACGGGATAAAGCTCCGGCAGGCGCTGGTCTACCGAAGGCAGCATGGGAAACGCTGCGTGGGGCTCAGTCTGATACCAGTAGGCCACGGAGAAGTAGTTATCCGAGCGATGATTCGCGTGGCCATGTTCAATCGTGGCTCGAAGCGACTTCGTGAACGGGATGGGCGAATCAAGATGAAAGCGATATACCGACGAGCGGCTGCCCGCAAACTCCACTCCTTTGACCGGCGCGCCAAACAGCCCGTAAGAGAACGCCTCGATACCAAAGTTCCAGGCACCCAGGAAGTAGTCCTCGGAACCTGTGCCGGTGATGGTGGGGAGCTTCTCGCCATCGACAAAAAACATGTCATCACCCTCGCCCCACCAGCCATCCTGGTTCTGGAGGACGGACATGGTCACGCCCACGTAGTGGCCGCGGCCCGTAGCCTCCATCCAAACATAGTCGCCCTCGCCGGTGAGGTTGGGCTTGGTATTCACCAGTTCATCGCCATTGCGCTGCCACTGGTTCGTCCAGCCTTTGTTAGGCGCGGCCTGGCGGTACTGGGCGTGGAAATAGAACGTCTCACCGGGCAGGGCCTTCTCATAAGCCCGGTAATCAATGTTGAAGTAGAAGGAATCCACCGGCAGCTTTCCTTCATTGGTCGCCGTGATCTTGCCCATCTTCTGGAAGGGCATAGGGAAGAACGAATTCAGCGCCTTAGTCGAACCCACCGCCAAGGGCAGTGATTGGTACATGAAGTAATCACCCAGGCCCAGCCCAAAGAAATCGCCGATCGGAGCTTCCACGCTGGGGGTAGGTTCGTTGTCCCAGTACATGCGCAAGACCAGTTTCTTTAGGTGCGCTTTCTCGTCGCTCGCAATCGTGAACCAGATGTGAGTGATGACCCCGGGGCCGGATTCCTCGAATACCGTAAGCGTTTCACCCGGAGCGATCTTGCGCATGTCGGCGTTGGCGCCCGAGTGGTCGTAGCTTGACACGCGCTTCAAAACATAGTCGTGTGGCTGAGCAATCTGGGGTATCAGGCCGCTCAGGTTCTGAGCGAGCGCAGGTGCCGCCAGTCCCAAAAGGACAAGAAGGGTTGCTAGCTTGCGCATGTAGGCCTCCGAACAGTCAGGACTCAGGACGCGTAGAAACCGACGCGATTCTACCACACGGACACCCCCAGCGCGCGGAGGTGACCGGCCACCCGTGGCCACGAGGACTCGACTTCGGTGCTGGGCGGCGTTAAGCTGTCCTCGCAGCATGCGGGTGGCATGTGGGTGACGGACGTATGCGGCAAACGAAGATTCGCGAAATCTCCAGCTCCAGCAACGCCCTTCTTAAGGTCTTCCGGCGCGCTCTGGCCGAGGGCACCACGCGCGAGGGTTGGTTGGCAGTGGAGCGTCCTTTCCTCTTTGAAGAGGCACTCAACGCGGCTCCTGCGGCTCGAATCCACAGCGTGTTGGTGGGACGAAGTGGCGCCGAGAAATTCGCAAAACTCCTTGCGCGGGTGCCCGAAGAAGCGGAAGTCTCTCAGGTTCCCGACCGGCTGTTCGCGCAAGTCGCCCAGACTGAGAGCCCACAGGGGATCGCGGCGCTCGTCGAGCTTCCGCATCACGACCTGGAGGTGATCCTCACGCGTCGCGACGTTCTGTTGCTCGTCGCCTGCGGGATCCAGGATCCGGGAAACCTTGGCACGATGATGCGCAGCGCGCAGGCGTTCGGCGCCACGGCGTTGCTCACTCTGGAAGAGACCGTCAGCCCGTTCAATCCGAAGGCGGTGAGATCTTCGGCAGGCGCAATCTTCCAACTCCCAGTCTTCAGCAACCTGAAAACCGATGTGCTTTTTCAGCGCCTGCGCGCTGCTGGGATTCGCGTTGTGGGAGCTGACCGCCACAGCCCGTTGCCGGTCGCGCAAGCGGACCTGTCCGGTCCGCTCGCCATTCTAGTCGGGAGAGAAGCCACCGGCCTCCCGCAGGAAATCTTCCGGGAAGCCAATCAGCTCTTGAGCATCCCTATTCGCGCGGGGATGGATTCCGTCAACGCCGCCATGGCCGCCAGCATCTTTCTTTACGAGGCGGCCCGCCAGCACGGCTTTCGATATTAGGTAGGGGCGACCTTTATGGTCGCCCTCGTGTCGGGCGAACTCAAGGTTCGCCCCTACAAGTGCAGCTATGAGCCTGTTTGAACCGACTCCAACCGAGTCTTCCTCGAGCAAGCGTGGCGGTCCCTCACCGCTCGCTGATCGTATGCGGCCCGAAACGCTCGAGGAATTCGTGGGCCAACTCCACATCCTGGGCCCCGGCAAAGCCCTCCGCAAACAGATTGAGCGCGATGAGTTGGCTTCCATGATCCTCTGGGGACCGCCGGGCTCAGGCAAGACCACTCTGGCGACGATTATCGCTCGCAAGACTCGGAGCGAGTTCGTCCGGTTCAGTGCGGTCTTGTCGGGGATCAAGGAAATCAAGGAGGTGATGGCTGCGGCGGAAAAAGCCCGCCATTACGGCCGGCGCACCGTCCTGTTCATTGATGAGATTCATCGCTTCAACAAGGCGCAGCAGGACGCTTTCCTGCCCTACGTCGAGCGGGGCGACATCGTGCTGATTGGCGCGACCACGGAGAACCCTTCCTTCGAGGTGATCGCGGCGCTCCTTTCGCGCGCCAAGGTGTACATGCTGTCGGCGCTCTCGACGGATGAGGTCTTGACGCTCTTGCGTCGCGCGCTGGCGGACGAAACGCGCGGCCTGGGCTCGGAGCACGTCGAGATCTCAGAGGAGCTGCTGCGGCAGATCGCCGTATTCTCCAACGGCGACGCCCGCGCCGCCTACAACACCCTGGAGACGGCCGTCGCCGCGGCACACCGGGACGCCCAGGGACACGCCGTCATCACTGAGGCCATCATCGAGGACGCTATCCAGCGCAAGATGCTCCTTTACGACAAGGCAGGTGAGGAGCATTACAACCTGATTTCGGCGCTGCACAAGTCCGTGCGCAACTCCGATCCGGACGCGGCGCTCTACTGGCTGGGCCGAATGCTCGAAGCGGGCGAGGATCCGCTCTACGTGGCGCGACGTTTGATACGCATGGCGTCTGAAGACATTGGCCTAGCCGACCCGCGCGCCCTCGAGGTGGCCGTTGCCGCCATGCAGGCCGCGCACTTCGTCGGCATGCCCGAAGGTAACCTGGCGCTGGCCGAAGCCGCCGTGTATCTGGCGCTCGCGCCCAAGTCGAACGCGCTGTACGTTGGATATGGCGAAGTGCAGGAGGACGCGCAGAAAACCGTCGCCGAACCCGTGCCGTTTCACCTGCGCAATCCGGTCACCGGCCTGATGGCCCACTTCGGCTACGGGAAAGGCTACCAGTACGCCCACCATGCTCCCAACCGCCTCACCGATATGCAGTGCCTGCCCGATAACCTCAAGGACCACCGCTACTACCGCCCCACCGACGAAGGCTTCGAGAAGAAGCTGAAGGAAAAACTCCAGGCTATCCAGGAGTGGAAGAAGAAATACGCGCAGCGGTAGCGCGGACCCAAATCACTGAGTCCCGGACATGGCAGCGGACACTCTCTCCACTACGTGCCGGTTGTGCTCCAGAAGCTTGTCGAGCGAACCGAAGCGGTGCCACTCCAGGATCCGCTCGACGCCATAGAAATCGTGCTCAGCCTCGATCAGCACGGGACGGAGAGAGAATTCCGTTTCTACTTTGTGGCGGAGCTTCCCCAGCAAGGCATCCCCTTCAAGGAGCAACTTGTTCAGTTCCCTGACCTCGCATTTGCGCGGAGCGCTCCTCGGGGCCTCGACTAACGCTTCGGCCAGAGTCCTCCCATCTGCATTCTCAGGAGGTTTCACTCGCATCAGGTGGCACAGTGTGGGGACGATATCGATTTGCTCGGCATAATCGAACTTCTGTCCCTGCCGGATGCCCGGCCCGGCCAACACCAGGGGCATGGCCCATCCGTCCTCATCAGTGAAAGTGTGCCAGCCACGATCCGCCTCGCCGTGGTCCGCAGTCACAAATAGCACCGTCTTTTCCAAGAGCCCAAGGGCCTTCAGTTCGTTTGAGAACATTCCCAGGCACTCATCGGCCTGCACAGCAGCTTTGGTGTAAGGAGAACCCTCGCCCCAGATGTTCCTCCACCAGGGAAGAGAGCGATCGGTCGCAGCATAGCAGCGGAAACCAGCGGAGCCGGTGTCCTGCAAATGGACTCGCATGAAGGCGGGGCGCACCTTCCGCAAGAACTCGATCGCCCAGACGATGGTTTGACCATCGTTCGCCCGACCGCCATTCATGGGGCCGGCCTGAAACGTCAGATTGAAGCCGACGTTGAAAGCGGTGTAAGCATCGTCGTTGACGGCGTTGGCGGTTATTCGGTCCGGGAAAAAGGACTCTTGCACGTACTTCTGGTCCGGCCGCAGAAGAAACGTGCCCGCGAAAATGACCGGATTCGGAATGGAAGACCGGTGGTGTCTCGCCCACTCGCCCGTGACGGGGTGGGCGGGCAACACTGTGTTCGACTTCTCGTAGTACGTGCCCCGCGCGGCCAACGCCTGAAGGTTCTTCAGAGGCAGGCGGCTCAGAGCCTTGTAGCTTAGCCTGTCGATAATGAAAATCACGGCGTGCTCGGGCTGTGCTCCCCGCGCCAGTGGCATCGAGCCCGCGAAAGTAAGTGCGGCCAGCAATAGAACACTCTGGAGGCAGACGAGGAGGCGCTTCATAATGAATCCTCCTTTGCTCGCGCCTGATTCTGCTTGCTGACTGGAACATGGTCTATCACTTGGAATACCAATACAATACAGCGACGCCGAGAAAAGGGGAGAGAATTGTGAGATACAAACGGTTTGAAGATTTGCCAGTCTGGAGGGCAGGCATTGATCTTGCAATTCGAATCTTCGCTATGACTGCTAAACCCGCCATTAGGGGTCAGGGCGGTTTGGGTGACCAGATCGAACGCGCAGCCGTGTCAGTCTCCAACAATATTGCCGAGGGGTTTGAACGCGGGACAACACAGGAATTGCTGACGTTCCTCTATATTGCCCCCGGATCCGCTGGTGAAGTGCGCTCGATGCTATGCCTGATGGAGCGCCTGCCCTGTTTTGCGGATTTCAGATCTGAAATTTCAAATCTCAAATCGCTTGCCGAAGGTATCTCAAGGCAATTGCGCGCCTGGGCGAACTCCTTGCAAGAGTCCAAAATCAAGGGCCAGCGCTACCCGACCGAGAAAGCCCGTCGCGCCGACATGGCCGCTCGCGAACGCCAAGAGTTTCTTCAGACGTTACGCCGAATCCAGGAAGAGCATGAACGGGAAAAAGAAAACAAGCCCTAGTTGAGACTCCTCACCGCGTGCGCAGACACACCTTCGCCCCTCAGCCATCTGGGGCCTGAAATCTCTGACGCGTAGCTTCTCCGTATTTCAGGAAACAGCAGTTGCGCCGGGGCCAGAGCCTAGATCCTTTCCGCGATGAATCGCTTGGCGTGTTCTTTGAGGATGCAGCGGTCCTGGATGACGGTGAGGCCGGCGGCGCGGGCACGCTCCGCAGCCTCCTCGTGCACGACGCCTTCCTGCATCCAGACCACTTTGGCGTGTTTGCGGATGGCGCCGTCGACGACCTCGGGCACGAACTCCGACCGGCGAAAGACAACCACAATGTCGACCGGCTCGGGAACATCGTCGACCGAGTGGTAGGCCTTCTGGCCCAGCACGGCTTCTTCGTTAGGGTTGACCGGAATAATACGGTAGCCGCTTGCCAGCATGTAGGCTGAGACCCCGTAACTCGGCCGCGACGCCTTCGATGACAAGCCGACGACCGCCAGGGTCCTGTATTTTTCGAGAATCTCCCTGATGAAATCCGGCATCGGCAACCCCTACCGCAATGCCTTCAAGCACACCACAATGTGCCCCTACGACTCCTTGCTTGGCCCAACACGCCGAGCCGAAGCCTGGGGCCAAGTTGGCGGTCGGAGACCGCCGCTACAGCTACGACTTCGTCGCCTTGACTGGTGAAGCAGCCACGCGGTGCAGAGCCTCAAGGAACTGTTCGTTTTCCTCGTGCGTCCCAACCGTGACGCGCTGCGACGTCGGGAAGCCGTAAATCTTCATGGGCCGCACGATGACTCCCTCGTGGAGCAGCCGCATGAAGTCTTCCTCGCAGTCGCGGCCGGTGTCGATCAGCAAGAAGTTACCGACCGAAGGCGTGTAACGCACGCCCAGCAGCGTCAGTTCCTCGGTGAGGAATTTCATTTCCTGGTGATTCGACTCCACCGAGCGCGCCACGTGTTCGTGATCATCCAACGCCGCGATTCCCGCCACCTGCGCTACACTGGAGGCATTAAACGGCGAGCGGATGCGGTTGAGGCATTCGATCAGCTCGGGATGGCCCATCCCGTAGCCCAACCTTATCCCTGCCAAGCCGTGCACCTTCGAAAAAGTCCGCAAGACCAGGATATTCCTGCCGGCCCGAACATATTCCAGCGAATGGGCATAGTCCGGCCGCTGGACATATTCGTAATAAGCTTCGTCCAGTACCACGAGGATGCGAGGCGGGATGGCGTCCAGAAACCGGTCAAGCTCATCAGCAGTGAACATTGTGCCGGTGGGATTGTTGGGATTCCCGAGGTAGATCACCTTGGTCCGCTGCGTGACGGCGTGCGCGATGGCTGGGAGATCGAAGGTCATGTCGCGCATGGGTCTCAGGACTAGGCCCGCGCCCATGTCCTCGATGGCTAGCCGATACATGTAGAACGCCGATTCCGACGTGATGGCCTCGTCACCTGCGGAGAGAAAGGTTTTGCCCACGAGTTCGATCAGGTCGGTTGACCCGGCCCCTAGGATGATCTGGTCCATGGCGAGGCCGTGGATCTCAGTGAGTTTCTTGCGCAGGTAGTAACCGCCTCCGTCGGGGTAGAAATGAAGGCCGCCCAGGAAGTTGCGGATTGCCTCCTGGGCTTTGGGCGAAGGACCCAGCGGGTTCTCATTGGAGGCCAGCTTGATGGCGGTTCGACCCAGCTCACGCTCAACTTCTTCGATAGGCTTGCCCGGCGGGTAGGGTCGAATGCGGCTCGACCAGGGGGGAAGTATTTCGTAAATGGATACTCGCGGCATAGGTTTCACAGCTAGGGGCGGGCTTCGCCCGCCGGAGGGCAGAGCCCTCCCCTACCGAGCCCCCTCCCATTTCTTTAAGCGCGCGACCTCGGCCGACGTCAGAAAACGAAAGCGGCCCGGCGCGAGGCCGTGATCCGTCAGAAAGCCTATCCGAACGCGCTTCAACTTTACCACCGCTTGCCCGATGCGCTCAAACATGCGCCGGACCTGATGGTAACGCCCCTCGACGAGGGTGACCTCGTACCAGGGCTTGTCACGCTCAGCCAGCGGGCGAATCTGGCAAGGGGCCGTGCGTCGCCCGTCGAGCACAATACCTTCTGCTAGTTTCTTGAGAGCACCCGGGTCTGGTCGCCCCTCCAGCCTGACATGGTAAGTCCTGGGCACGCCACTCGCAGGGGACATCAGGAAGTTGGCCAACTCGCCGTCGTTCGTGAGGAGCATCAGGCCGGAGGAATGATAGTCCAATCGTCCCACAGGATAGACTCTCTCCTTGATGCCGCGCACCAGCGACATGACAGTGCGCCGGTGCTGAGGATCGCTGACGGTGGAAACGTAGCCAGTCGGTTTGTTGAGCAGCAGGTAGACGCGCTGGGTGGGCTGACGCAGGAGCCTACCGTCAACCCGGATGCGGTCGCGCTCGGGATCGGCTTTGGATCCGAGCTGCGTCACCACCTGGCCGTTCACCACTACGCGGCCTTGGAGAATAAGCTCCTCAGCCTTGCGACGCGAGGTGATGCCCGCTTCAGCAATGATCTTCTGCAGCCGCTCTTGCATGACCGCCAAGAAGAGCAGGAATTCGGAATCAGGGCTTCGGGGTTCGGGGCTCGCAATTCGGCTTCTGCACTCCCCGAATCCCGAACCCCAAATCTCTAACTAAGTGTGGGCTTGCCCGCTGCCGGCGTGGCGGCGCCGCCCTCGCCTGGTTCGGCTGGCGATTGTTGCTGCACCTCACCCGTCGAAGCGGGCTCCACCGCCGTCCATTCAGAACCCAGCGCCTGCCGCGCGAGTTCTTCGAACTCCTTCAGGCTCGGCAGTTCGCCCACATCTTTCAATCCAAAATGCACCAGGAAATCCCGCGAGGTCCGGTAGAGAATCGGCCGCCCGACCACGCTCTTCCGTCCCGCCGTCACCACCAGTTTCTTTTCGAGCAGTGTGTGGATGACCCCGCCGCAATCGACGCCGCGAATCTCATTGATCTCTGGAAGCGTCACCGGCTGCCGGTAGGCAATCATTGCCAGGGTCTCAAGCGCTGGCTTCGACAGCCGGACAGGCGGCTTCAGGCTCTTCACAAATTTCCTCAGAACTTCGTGGTGCTCGGGCTTGGAAGAGAACTTGTAACCACCGGCGACCTGCCGAATCTGCACGCCGTGTTGAGGCTGCTGGTACTCGTCCACGAGCTCTTCAAGCTTGGCCCTTACCCGCTCGCGCTCTTCGCCCTCAAGCGTCTTCATGATCGCGTCGAGCGAAACCGGCTCGGGCGCCACGTAGATGATGGCTTCAATCAGAGCTTTTAATGTGTCGTCATTCAACATTGTGTGCTGTTAATCATCGCGTGTCCGTGGTCCGTCGTCAGTTGCATACAGTCCTTGGGCCGCATGAGCGGCTCCCCGCCGCCAGCAACTGGTTCGGCGAACGACTCACTGACGACTGACCACTGACAACTAATGGAAGCTTTCGTCCAGACTCGCTTGTAGTAAATCCGCGTTCGCTTCGGAGAGGATCTCATCGAACCTCTTACTCTTCAGCACCGTAATGGGCGCAAACAGGTCCTCTTGCCGAAGCAGGATGGCGCGGAGCCGCACCAACTCGAGCAGCGCCAGCAAGAGCACGATCAATGCTTGGCGCCAGACGTAACCCGCGATCAAATCTTCCAGGGGGACGCGCCCGGGACGGGAACTGAGCACCCGCTTCACGTGCTCGACCATCTGGGCTACAGTCAGTTCCTCGCGGTGGATCTCCATCTGCGGCCGCTTCTTGGCACGCTCCAGAATCTCGCGGAAAGCTGCAATCAGGTCGAAAACCGATACGGCAATGCCAGGCTCGTCTTCGGCTTCTACGAATTCGCTGATTCCTGGCTGGGACCACATGGCGTCCTCGACCATCCGCTTCGATTGGAGCATCTGGGCCGCATTCTTGAACTGCTCGTGTTCGAGCAGGCGGTGCACAAGCTCGGCGCGCGGGTCTTCCTGCTCCTCAGGCGGCAGTGTCGGGTCAGGAGGCAGAAGCGTCCTCGACTTGATGTAGATCAGCGTGGCCGCCATGAGAATGAACTCCCCCGCCACATCGATGTTCAGCTCCTCGAGCATGTGGAGGTAATCGAGATACTGTTGCGTGATCTTGGCGATGGGGATGTCGTAGATGTTGATCTGTTGCTGGCGGATGAGATCAAGGAGTAAGTCGAGCGGCCCTTCGTAGATCGCGAGCTTCACGGGGGGCGGAGACGTCTCTGCATGGGTAACACGCTTGAGGGGAGGGGCGGGTGCCGCCGGTTCCCCCTTGCCAGGCAAGAGCTCGGGATTCTGCTCCCGCGGTTCATCCATCATGGGGTCAACTTCACCGCCGCGCGTACTTCGGCCATGGTGGCTTGCACGATAGCGCGCGCCTTCTGCGTACCCTCCTCGAGCACGTCCCACACCTTCTGTGGATTCTGTTCGTACGGCTTGCGCCGCTCCTGGATGGGCACGAGGTAATCGTTCAGGTGCCGGGCCAACAACTTCTTGCAGTCCACGCAGCCGATTTCGGCCGTGCGACACTCGCGGTTCACGCGGTCAATGTCCTCACGCGAGGAAAAGATCTTGTGGAGGTCAAAAACCAGGCAAACGTCCGGGTTCCCGGGATCGTGGCGACGTTTGCGTGCCGGGTCCGTCATCATGGTGGCCAATTTGCTTGATACCACGTCGGGAGGATCGGTAAGGAAGATGGCGTTGCCGTAACTCTTCGACATCTTGCGGCCGTCCGTGCCGGGCACTCTCGGTGCGGACGTCAACAGCGCCTGCGGCTCTGGGAACACTTGTCCGTAGAAACCATTAAATCGCCGCGCGATCTCCCGCGTGAATTCTACGTGCGGCACTTGATCCTCGCCGACGGGCACGTAATTGGCCTTATACATCAAGATGTCCGCCGCTTGCAGCACCGGGTAACCCAGAAAGCCATAAGTGTGCAGATCGCGGTCCTTGATGTTCTCGAGTTGTTCCTTGTACGTCGGGACGCGTTCGACCCAGCTGAGCGGCGTCAACATGGAGAACAGCAGGTGCAGCTCTGCATGCTCCGGCAGGCGTGATTGGACAAAGAAGGCGGCTTTGGCCGGATCGAGACCAACCGCCAGCCAGTCTGCGACCATCTCCCAAGTGTTGCCACGCACTGCCGAGGGATCCGCATAGTCGGTCGTCAACATGTGCCAGTCCGCTACAAAGTGATAGCTCTCGTATTCGTCCTCCAACTTCACCCAATTCTGGAGGGCGCCGACCAGATTGCCGAGATGTAGCTTTCCCGTGGGGCGCATACCACTCAAAACTCGCGGACGTTGGCTCGTTTTCTGATTCACAGGAGTCGCCTTGGATTTTTTACCGAAGATCGCAGAAGAATAGCCGGCACCAGCCTTCCGGCTCGCGCAGCTCGCTCGAAGCGTCATCGTAGCATAGGTGGTTCCCAAACGAGAAGCTCGCGCTTTCGAGCTGGGGTGGAGGAGGATTTTGATTTCTCTGCCCAGTAGAAAACGGCAGCGGCGTGGTGGATTCTTGCGCTACCCTTCATTTCTTTGAGCACGCCGGGGCCACGTTCGGGTATATTCCTACGCATGCTTGCGGACTCCTCGGTGGCCCTGGTGACGGGCGCTTCACGCGGCATCGGTCGCGGGATTGCTCTGGAGCTGGCACGCATCGGATACGCGGTGGCGATTAACTACATCACGCACCGCGAGGCGGCCGAGGAGTGCAGGAGACTGTGCCGGCAAGCTGCCCCGCCCGGGTCGAAGGCATTGTTTGAGATCATTCAGGCAGATATTTCCAAGTCTGCGGATCGTGATCGCTTGCTAAGTTCTGTTCGCGAATGCTTCGGATGGATTGACCTCCTGGTGAACAACGCGGGCGCTCCGCCTGCCGTCCGCGCCGACATTCTTGAGGCGGGTGAGGAGAGCTTCGACCGGGTCATCGCCACAAATCTCAAAGGGCCTTATTTCTTGACTCAAGCCGTGGCGAACTTCTGGATCACGAACCTCCCGAGCCTCCCCCCCGAGAGGCGTAGGCCGCAGATCGTTACCATCTCTTCGGTCTCAGCCTACGCGGCAGGCGTGAACCGTGGCGATTACTGCCTGAGCAAAGCTGCTCTGTCCATGATGACCAAGCTCTTCGCGTCCCGTTTGGCCGAATACGGCATTCAGGTCTTCGAGATCCGCCCCGGCATCGTGGCGACGGACATGACCAAACCCGTAAAAGAGAAGTACGACCGCCTGATCGCCGACGGTGTTTCCCCTATTCGTCGGTGGGGAACCGCTGAAGACGTTGGCCGCGCGGTAGCGGCGATCGCCGAGGACCGGTTTCCTTTCTCTACCGGCGAGGTCATTAACGTGGATGGGGGGTTCCACCTTCACCGCCTTTGATATGATCCATCTCAACCCAGCTTTGACGCCTGAACATCTGAGGACTCAGCTAGAGCGTCTCTTCGAGCTCTCTGCCGCCAAGATCCGTGCCCTCGAGAAGACCTGGGAACCCTCGCGAGGAGCGCCAGCGGTCACGGTGCAGGGTGTTTACACCTCGCACACGTGGACGGAATGGACGCAGGGATTCCAATTCGGCTCAGCACTTCTGCAGTTTGACGCGACGGGCGACCAGTGGTTCCTCGAATACGGTCGCCGCAACACCGTAAAGCACATGGCGAGCCACGTCTCGCACTTCGGGGTCCACGATCACGGCTTCAACAACCTCAGCACCTATGGAAACCTGCTGCGCCTCATCAACGAAGGGAAGGTCCAGGCGCGCGATTTTGAAAGGGACTATTACGAACTGGCGCTCAAAGTGAGCGGCGCCGTGCAGGCAGCCCGTTGGTCCCGCTTACGAGACGGCCGTGGCTACATCTATTCCTTCAACGGGCCGCATTCCCTGTTTGCCGACACGATGCGTTCCCTGCGTTCACTCGCCGTGGCGCAGCGGCTGGGCCATGTGCTCATGGGAGAAGGTGACCAACGCATTTCTTTGCTGGAACGCCTGGTCCACCATGCTTCGGTGACGGCAGAGTTCGCGGTCTTTTACGGCGAAGGGCGCGATCTTTACGACGTGCGCGGCCGCGTGGCCCACGAATCTATTTTCAATGTGAACGATGGCGCCTACCGGTGCCCAAGCACTCAGCAGGGTTATTCTCCTTTTACCACCTGGACCCGCGGCCTAGCCTGGGTCATGTTGGGTTTTGCCGAGGAACTGGAATTTCTCGAGAGGGTTCCTTCAGCCGATCTTGAGCCTCTAGGCGGCTACGCTGCAATTGCAGCTTTCATGCTTCGCGCCGCCGAAGCCACGTGCGACTATTACCTCGCAGAAACCCCCACCGACGGCATACCCTATTGGGACACCGGGGCGCCCGACCTTGTGAAGATGGGCGACTACTTGCACCGGCCGAGTGACCCTTACAACGACTACGAGCCCGTCGATAGCTCCGCGGCTGCTATTGCTACCCAGGCACTTTGGCGGCTGGGAACGTATCTCACTCACTCTTCCAAGTCGCCCGAGAACGCTAAGCGCTACCGCCAAGCCGCGCTCACCATCGCGAAGACGCTTTTCGACAAGCCATACCTCTCGGAGGATCCAGCGCACCAAGGACTGATTCTTCACGCCATCTATCACCGGCCCAAAGGTTGGGACTACGTGCCTCCAGGCCGCAAGATTCCCTGTGGGGAAGCTTCCATGTGGGGCGACTACCACGCGCGCGAATTAGCTCTCCTGCTCCTGCGTGAAATACGTGGAGAACCCTACCCGGCGTTCTTCAATGTATAGACTCTCGCCCGAATCGACCCTATGAGTTGCTTCAGCTATGATGTACCGCGAGGAGGATGACCAATGCTCAGGTTCTTCCGCTTTCGTATGGCTGTGATCGCTCTTATTGCTATCTTACTGGCGGCAATGAACGCCCGCGGTAACGGCCCCGGCGCTGACCCCTGGACGCCGGCCCAGCTCACCTCGCCGAAAGCGCTAAACAAGCGGCTAGCAGAAACGAAGGGCGTGAAGCCCCTCATCATCCACGTCGGCTTCCGCATCCTTTATGATCAGGCGTACATTCCCGGCTCGGCATACCACGGACCAGGCGCCAAGCCTGAAGGTCTCGCAGAGTTGAAGAAGCAAGTGCAAAGGCTGCCGCGCAACACTGAGATCGTCATTTACTGCGGCTGCTGCCCCTGGAATGAGTGTCCTAATATTCGTCCTGCGTTCCAGACGCTCAAGGAGATGAGGTTCACGCGAATCAAGGTGCTGAGCATCCCCACTAGTCTCGCGGTCGACTGGGCGGGCAAGGGCTATCCTCTTGAGAGAGGGAAGTAGTGTCGCGTCACCAAAGACAGTGACGCACGCAGTGGGGCCGAACCGTGTCATTCTGAACGCAGTGAAGATTCTGGCAGCATTGGAGATGCTTCGCTGTGCTCAGCATGACATCGATGGGCGCGTTGTGAAACCTATTTCAGTTGCGCGACACTAGCAGCAGGTCCGCTGGCGTGCCATTCGCTTGCGCGTCGGGTTCGACATAAACATTTGGAAACCATATTGGAGGCGGCGCAATGTTTGCCTATACAAGTTCCGAAGAACTGTTCAAGTGGTGCAAGATCCCACCCGAAGAGCTCCCGGGGCATCCCCAGGCAAAGGTCAAACTGAAGATCGTGCCCACGCCTCAGGCGATGTACGAAGAATTCGCCAATGCGCTGGTGGAAGAAGTGAAGGCCAACAACGCCGCTGGCAGGCCCACCCGCTGGATTCTCCCCTGCGGCCCCCGCGGGCAGTACCCACTGTTCACCGCGCGGGTGAATCGCGAGCGAATCAGTTTGAAGAACGTACACGTCTTCCACATGGATGACCACCTGGACTGGCAGGGGCGCCACCTTCCGCTCGAGCACCCGTTTTCCTTGGAGGGCTGGATGCGGCGGAATTTCTACGGCCCGATTGATCCAGAGCTGAACGTTCCGCCGGCGCAGCGGCATTTTCCGCGCGTGTCGCAACTCGATGAGATAGCGGCGAAGATGAAGGAGGTCGGAGGTGTTGATTCGATGTATGGCGGCATCGGTTATCGCGGCCACATTGCTTACAACGAGCCTCCGCGGTCTCCGTGGTATCGGATCACCGTCGAGCAATTCCGGAATTGCACCACGCGCATCCTCCACCTGAACGAGGACACCTTGATCGCCCTGAGCCAGCGAGCCGCCGGGGGTTGCTCGGACATTGTCCCGCCCATGGTCATCACCCTCGGCATGCAAGAGTTGCTCTCCGCAAGGCGCATTCGGCTGTACAGCGAAACCGGCGCCTGGAAGCAGACTGTGATTCGTATCCTATTGTTTGGGAACATGAGCCCCGAAATCCCAGTGACCTACTGCCAGGAACATCCAGACTGCCTGGTGACGGTCGATGCGGCTACGGCGGCGTGTCCGCCACTTGGAATTTGATTCTCCAGCGAGGAAAACATGGAGCGAACAGGTGTCGTCGTCGTGGGAAGCCATGTGCAGGGTCTCTTCATGCGCGTCACGCACTTCCCCACCGCCGACGAAACGGTCTTGGGATGGGATTACAAGGAAGCTCTGGACGGCGGCAAGGGATCGCATCAGGCCATCGCCTGCGCTCGCCTGGGACTGCCGACCCACTTCGTGGGCCGGATTGGCAAGGACCGCCTCGGCGACACGGGCGCGAAGTGGATGTCGGACGCGGGAGTGGATCTGACCTACTTATGTCGGAGCGAAACCGTGGCCACCGGCTGTGGGTTCGTCATGATTAATCCTGAAGGCGTCCCCGCCATCACCACTGCGATGGGTGCTAATGAAGAGTTCTCGCCCGCCGACGTTGACCGCGCCACGCCCGTACTCGCGCGCGCCAAGCTGGTCTTAGTCACTTTCGAGATCCCGGTCGGCACGGCACTCTATGCTGTGCGTCGAGCCAAGGAGCTTGGAGCGTTCACCATTCTGACGCCCGGCCCAGCCGAGCCGTTGTCGTCTGATGCGCTGGCCGGCCTTGATTTGCTGGTTCCAAACGAGACCGAAGCCAACATTCTTGTCGGGCATCCGGCTGACGAGTCCACTTCGCCCGCCGACCTAGTGCGCAGGTTGCGGGAGTACTTCGGCCTCCAGCAGGTGGTCATCACTATGGGAGAAGCCGGCGCGTACGTGGCGGACGGCGCCGATGAGCAGATGGTCCCCGCATTCAAGGTCGAAGTGCTGGATACACCGGGCGCGGGCGATGCCTTCACCGCCGGCCTCTCCTTTGGGCTTGCTGCCGGAGCGCCCCTCATGGAAGCAGCGCGCTTTGGCTGTTTGACTGGCGCGCGCGCAGTCACCGTCCGAGAAAGCATTCCGTCGTTTGGAACCCTCGCGGAAATCCAAGACTTTGCGGCAAGACACGGTTTTGGGATTCCACCTGCCGTCCGAGCAGTGCTGTAGGGGCGGTCTGGGACCGCCGCCTGTGCTCGGTGCCGGGTGGCGCATACATCGCGCGTTATGTGATGTGTGCGACTCGCAACGTTCGCATACATGGCAAACCCGTCATGTGTGATGGCATAAGGTTATCGGCTCCTCGACGGGGAGAGTAGACTGGCGATGGAAGAAGGAAGTCAGGAACTCAGAGCGAGGAGGAGCCGAGACATGCTGATTATAGGCTGTGATTTGCACACGCGCAC
>Ga0315280_10000269_pt1 | contig 97368 bp, 79 predicted proteins | sample YL17G06_40_MG_FD_203697 | JGI IMG/M metagenome (GOLD analysis project Ga0315280, IMG submission 203697) | Sediment microbial communities from Yellowstone Lake, YNP, Wyoming, USA - YL17G06_40 | ecosystem: Environmental > Aquatic > Freshwater > Lake > Sediment | place: USA: Wyoming | collected...
CCGCGGCATCGGCCGCGGCAAGGGCCTGTGTGCCGGGCTGCCCGCGCAGCGTCTCCCGAGGCCGCTGCGTGCGAGCGGCGAGCCGTAGGCCATCCCCGCCGACGGCCCCGAAACGGCTGGGCGTCCCTCGAAAGTGGGGACAGTCACCTATTTCGACCTATTCGCAGCGTTCCTAAAACCTGTGCATTTCTTTGTCGCTATTCCCTTGGCATTGATTGCACTTCTGACGTTGACCCTAGGACGAAAATGGGGACAGTCACCTATTTCCGCCTGCGGAAGCGTGGATAAATGGGGACAGTCACCTATTTCCGTCTGGGGTTGCGGGCCCTCGGCGGGTTCGATTCCCGGTCGGAGTAGGAAACGGAGCCTGGGAAACGGTCGGGGTTGGAAAGGAACATCGCATACAAGGCCAGAAGCGCCAGAAGCAAGCACATGGCTGTAAGCAAAACTAGAAACTAGGGACAGTCGCCTATTTCGAGGTGTGCGGCATTGTCGCGCCAAACTGACCTACCATCGAAATCTCTGGCCTCGTCCGCATCCCCTTCGACTTCCCTTCGATTTCACTGGGCGCAAGCGCTCAGGGCGCACAGGAGGCCCTTCGAATTCCTCAGGGTAAACAAGTTCCTGGCCGGCGAACAAGCGCAAAAGGAGTGTGACACAGTGGCGGAAATAGGTGACTGTCCCCATTTATCTTCCGGGGCTGCCGGAGAAGTCCGCCGGCTGGCGGACGCCCTATGCGAACTGGGAAAGCATCAACGCGCGGGCGATCTTCCGCCTGGATGGCTTCATCTCGGCCGACGCCGACTATCACGGGGCCGAGCTGACCACTCCGCCGCTGGTTTTCGCGGGCAGGTTCCTGCGGCTGAACCTGGATACCAGCGCGGGAGGATCCGCACGCGTAGAGGTGCAGGACGCATCGGGACAGCCCCTGCGGGGGTACAGCCTGAAAGACGCGGATGTGCTGAACGGTAACTCGACGAGGATGCAGGTGAGCTGGGGGGCCAAGTCAGACCTGGGCTCGCTTGCCGGAAAACCTGTGAGACTGCGCTTCGTGATGCGCAACTGCAAGCTCTACGCTTTCCAGTTCGCGTACAGAGATCGAGAGGAAATGGGCAGGAGGCACTCCGCCCGCCAGCCGGCGGGCTGGCGGACTGCCATACAAACTTCTATCTGCCCGCGGGCGAGAAGAGCGCGCAGTGTTATGGCGCCTCTTTGGGCTCCTGGCGATTCGCCAGCCTTACCTTCCCCACGCCAGGCGCTCGATCAGCAGAGCGGGCAGGCCCGCCTCTCTCATTTTCGCCTGCACGGCGGCTATGTCGTAGGGAGCTCTCTTGACCTGAATCGCTTTTCTCTCTGAATCATACAGGCCGAAGCTCGCCATCCAGTTGCCGTCGCGCGGCTGTCCCACGCCGCCGCAGTTCACAATATACTTGAACCCAGGCTCTATCTTCACTTCCCCTCCGCTGGTCAGATAGCGGTGTTCAATCCCCCCGGAGCCCAGGGCGTAATACTCGGCCACGTGCGTGTGCCCTATCAGGCAGACAGGCGTCTGCATCATGCGAAAGGTGGAAAGGGCCTCGCTGGGCGCCGTTATGTATTCCATGGGGTCCGGCAGGGAGCCGTGAACGATGGTCAGGTCATCGGCTGCGGCAGTCTCGGGCAGATTCTCGAGAAACTCGCGGGTTTGCGGCTCCAAGTTTTCGGCCGTCCATTGAATCGCTTTTCGCGCGTGCCAGTTGAACCAACTGATCTCGACCTTCCCCACGCATGCCAGGTCGTGATTTCCAGACACGCATATAAGACCGGGAAGAGAGCGCACCCGGCTTACGCATTCATCGGGGTCAGGGCCGTATCCCACAAGGTCGCCGAGGCAGATATATGCCTGCGCAGGCGTCAACTGGGCCAGCGCGGCCTCAAGCGCTTCGAGGTTCCCGTGAATGTCGGAGATGATGCCGTAGAGCATGTCATGCCGATCGTGCCGCAGTCCGCCGGCTGGCGGACTACGGCGCAAGACCTGGGGGTGTTTCCTCTTCCGGGTCTGGCCGTCCTGCATGGAGGGCCTGCCCGGGTTCACTAACCTGCGTTATTGATGATGTACGGGCGGAGCGCCGCCGAAGCGCATCCTCGCCCTGCAAGGTATCTCAGGATTGCCCTGACAGAACGCTAAAGAGATTCTCGTGTCAGAGCAATGGTTCTCGCTCTGCGCATGACCACAATGTCCCACAGCCGCCCCCGGCTGTGGGACAGGCGAGGGCCGCTCTGCGAAGCGCTACGCAGGCTTGCGAAGCAGAGGCGCCTGTCCTACACTGATGGTTTGACCGTTTGTAGCTGTAACACAAGAACCTCTACAGCTTCTGCGAGGCTGATTGGTCCCGGCGGGGCAGCTCGGGCGCTACCGCCTTCCCCCCGTTTGGCCCTGGCGGAGCCTTTCGAACAGAAGAATGGCGCAGGCGACGCTTACGTTCAGCGACGCGGTGCGACCGAGCATGGGAATTCGCACGAGTTCATCGCAGCGCTGAGCCAGGGGCCCTGCGAGGCCAGCGTGCTCGCCGCCAAGCGCCAGGCACACAGGGCCGGTGAGGTCGCATTCCCAGTAGGTTTTTTGCCCGGTGGGGTCTGCCCCAATGAGGCGCACGCCCCTCTTCCTGAGCATTGCGGCTGCCTGGGTGAGGCTCTGGCGCACGAGGGGGACATATTCGCTTGCGCCCTGAGATACGCGGCTCGCTTCGGGGCCGATGTCGGCGCCTCGAAAGGTCGGCACAACGATCGCGTCAACTCCAGCGGCCTCGGCTGTCCGCAGAATCGCCCCGAGGTTCTGCTGGTGAACGACCTCACGAAGAAGCAGAAGGCAAGGTTCTTTGCCCCGCTCCTCGCAAGCGTCCAGCACCTCGGCGAGTGAAACAGAAGGCCGGACTTCTGCGAGAGCAACGACCCCCTGATGAGGGCGGCCGCGCGCCATTCTGTCTATCTCACTTCGCGGCGCTCTCACCAATGCGATGTTTCTCGAGCGGCAAAGGGCCAGAAGCTCCGATATGCGCGTGTCGCGTTCGCCGGCTGCGCTGTCGAGAATAACGCGTTCGATCTCTCTTCCAGAGCGCACGCTCTCCAGCACTGCGTTGCGCCCCTCAATTTGAACAAGCTCTCTTGCCATGCGCGGCCTACAGCAAATAACGCGGCGAAGGCACTGCAAGGCGGCAGCACGCTCGCAGCCAAACTGCCCGACAGGCCGGTGCAAAGCCCCGCTCAAACAGCGATCCAGCTATGCCCCGGGCCTTACCGACCTCCCGCTCTCCATTGACTTGTTGGCCGCAAGACAGACTGCAAGGGTTTTCAGCGCGTCGGCGTAGGTCGAGCGGATTCCGGAACTGTCTTTCGTCTTGATGGCCTTGAGGAAAGCGCCCATCTCCGCGTCGTAGGGGCTCTCGCGGTATTCCCAGGTGCTGGTCAGGCCGCCGGTCATTTGAGTGACCTTGTTGCCTCCAATCTCGATCACGAAATCCCGGCCGACGAGATCGAGTTCGATGCGGTAGCCGAAATTCAAGGTGCAGGCCGACACGATCATTCCTATCACCCCGTTCTTGAATTCCAATTGCACCACGCTGGCGTCGTCTATGTCGTACCCTGGCACATCTGTCATCAGGCCGCGCCTGCTGACCGCCCGCACTCGAACGACATCTCCAACCAGATGCCTGGCGAGGTCAACTATATGCGTGGTCTGCTCGACGAGCTGGCCTCCCGACTGCGATTTCGTGCGCCACCACATTGGGCCATACACTCCTCCAGTCCAGTAGCCCGCCGCCAGGGCGAGAGGTTTTCCATTGAGCAGGGCGCGCGCCTGCTCGGTAGCTTTCGTGTAGCGCCAGTGATAGCCCACACAGGTGACGACCTTGCCCTTTGCCGCGTCCCTTATTTTCTTGCACGTGTCGAGATCGAGGCCGACCGGCTTCTCGATGAAGAGGTGGCAGCCGCGCTCGATGGCCATAAGCTCGGGCTCGCCGTGAACATGGGGTGGAATGCTTATGACGACTGCGTCGAGCTGCTCCTTCTCGTACATCTCGTCGTAGCGGGCGTAGGCGTTCCCGCCATAGCGCTGGGCCGCCTGTTTTGCGCGCGCCGCGTCAATGTCGCATATCGCGCCGACCTCAAAACCCTCGGCCTTCCTGACATTCTCCATGTGTGACCTTGAAGCTCCGCCGGCCCCGATAAAACCAACACGCATCTCTATGTCTCCTTTCTCGGCCTACTTTTCGCGGTGTTACTTCTTTTGCCTTCTCGCAGCAGTTCCTTTATCTGCCTCTCCAGGACTGCTGGCTCAGTCACAATCAAATGCCGGTATCTCAGCCGGCCGGCCCGGTCGTAGAGAAAGCTTGCCGGCAGGCCGCCTTGCCACTGAGGGTGCACGCCTCTTATGAAGGCGTCATCATCGTTGGTCCATTTCAGGAAGTTGCGAAAGCGCGCCTTCTGCTTTCTGATGAAACCTGCGGCCAGCTTTTCCCGCCCGGGCGAGTCAACACAGACGGCGACGATCTCGAACCCCTGCCGCCTATACCGTTTGTGCAGCCGCACGAGCGGGGGGAAGCTGCGCACGCAAGGCTCGCACCAGGTCGCCCAGAAGTCCAGGAGCACCACCTTCCCCTTGAGGCTCGAGAGCTCCCGGCGCAGTCTGGAAACATCCGCGCGGTGAAGATGCGCGCCCGGCCCAGGGAGGGCGCCGTGCGTCATCGCGCAGCTCAGGGCCGCTGCGCCAGCAACCGAGGCCGCGACTGACATTATACGGATAGCAAAACGCGCCCCGCCGGGCTGCCAGGGAGACCCACTCACGCGAACTTGCACGGCTACTGGCGTTCGACAACTCTCAGGCCAGCCCCTCCCGCGAGACACGCGGGCAGGCCTCCCTCAGGCTTCGCCCGGCCCGCCGAAAGCGGCGCAGGAGCCTTGCAGGGTCAGCTCGGCCGTTGAGAATGGCCTTCTGCAAGTGTTATACTGGACAGGGAAGAGAAAATGGCTGTGTTCATAAAATCGCTGGCCGTTAAGGGCTTCCGCAGCCTTGCCGACGTCAAACTCGATCTGGGCGACCTGACGGTCCTTATCGGCCCGAACAATGCCGGCAAGACGAACACCCTTGACCTTTTGCGGTTCATCTCAGAGGCAGCCGAGGGCGGCCTGAACGAAGGCGTGCACAGTCGGGGAGGGCTCAGCCCGCTACTGTTTGCGGACAGGGCCGGCCAGCGAGCCGAAGAGATCTCGGTCGAGCTGGAGGTCGAAACGCTGGTGCATCAGGTTCTGCCGTCCAGCCTGCGCAAGCCCCTCAGGTACGGCTTTGCTCTCAAGCCGGCGCGCGCTGGCTTCTGGATCGCCCGAGAGGAGTCGGCGGGAAGGGACCTGCGGGCGCCGATTGCGCAGCCGCGACTGATCGCTGAGGTTGACGCGGTCGCGCGCGGGAGAGGAGCGCCAGGGCCAGCAGCCAAGGGACACCGGCGCGCGCTTTCTAAGGCAGCGATCGAGGCGGCCCTGCGGCGACGGAAGGAAGCGGGGGGCCTCTACTCCAAGGCAGCGATCGAGGCGTTCATGCGGCGGCGACGGCTGGAAGGGGGGGCCGTCCTCTCTAAGGCAGCGATCGAGGCCGCCCTGCGGCGGCGGAAGGAAGCGAGCGAATCTGGGCGTACGCCCGCTGTCGCTCAGGCGGCGGGGCCGCCGGACGAGCTCGAGCTCGCGGTTTCCCAGCCGCATCGCTTGGCTCCCTTTGCTCCGAAGACCGTCACAGTAGAGGCTCGCGTCCTGGGCTGGCTGTTGTCCGGCTGGGGGCACTACGGGTATCCATTGCTCGACACGCGGCTGCAGGCTCCAGTGCGGCTTCCACAGGTTGTACGCCCAGAAGTCGTGCCCGCTCCCGACGGCTCGAACTTGGCCAGCGTGCTTTATACGCTCCAGAGCACCGAAGAGCACTCGGTGGCTTACAACGAGGTATGCACGACTCTTTCTGCGGCCTTCCCCGAGTTCCAGGAGCTGCGGTTTCCGCCGGAGGGCGGAGACGGCAGAATACTGCTGCGCTGGCTGGAGAAAGGCCAGAAGTATGGCCGTTCCTCGTTCGATCTGTCCGACGGGACGCTCAACTTCCTGCTTCTGACTGCCCTGCTGCACTCACCCGACCTCCCCCGGGTGACCTGCATTGACGAACCCGAGGTCGGCCTACATCCCGGACTCATCCGGTTGGTGGCTGAAGCGCTTCAGGCGGCTTCCGAAGGGACACAGCTTATTGTCGCCACGCACTCTCCCATCTTGGTGGACGGCCTCAAGCCGGAGCAGGTTGTCATCGTGGAAAAGGGCGAAGACCCGGCCACACAGTTCAGGACACTGGATCAGGAAGACCTGAAAGAGTGGCTGAAGGAGTTCAGCCTCGGGGAGCTGTGGCTCACAGGCCACCTGGGGAGCCGGGCTTGGGGCAGATCGCCTTTTACTTGGAGGGCGACTCTGACGAGGCGATTCTTCGGGGGCTGCTTCACGATATCACCGCAGCCATGAAAGAGACGGGGGTCCGACCGAATTACCGGCCAGCTGGCGACAGTCCAAAGCTCCTGAGGAAGATCCCGAGATACGCCCGCCTGGCGCTTGGCGAGCCCGGGACGGTTGCCGTCTTTGCGCTTAAGGACTCGGACGCCCCCGCCAAGGGCGCGGAGGAGAAGGCCAAAAGACTCAGGGGGCGCGCGGTGGCGGAGCTCCCCTGCGACCGGCGGCACCGTGTGCACACCCACGTTGCCGTGCCCCAGATTGAGGCGTGGCTGCTCGCCGACGAGCAGGTCGTGGCCGGGCGCCCTCGCGGACCTCGGCGTGCAGGTTTCCCAGTCCTGGCCGAGTCCAGAGGAGTTGCCGAATGCCAGGGAGGAGCTCGAAAAGCTCTTCGTCATGATCCGAGACGGTCCGATAGGCTACAGGCCCACCGCGCACGGGCGTGAGATCGCCCGCCGCGTTCGGCCTGAAATCGTCGCCGAGAAATGCCCCAGGTTTCGGGCCTTTATCGAGAATCTGAAACGGACAGCGGGGCTGCCCGTAGAGTCCTGAGCGCCAGGTCACCTCTCGTCTTTCTTCCCCGCTGGCGCTCGTTTGATTGAGCAGCCGAAGGCTCTTGAGGTTGGCTTGGGGACATCCTTCCCGGCAAGAAGGGCGTCGAGGGCGTCCTGAAGGTATGCTTTCCTGCCCGGTTGGCCTATATCGCGGTCGTTATCCACTGCGCCGCGATAGCGAAGCTGCCCCCGGCTGTCGAAAACATAGAGAGTGGGCGTGTGCTGCGCCCCGAATATGTCGGCCGCGGCGGCGTCGCGGTCTATGAGAATCGGGAAGCGAATCTCTTTCGCCTTCGCATATTTCTTGAGTTCCTCGACAGGCTCGTTCCAGTTCGGGTCCACGCCCACAAGCACCAGCCCTCTGGGCTGATATTTCGCGCGAATCGCTTTCAGCCGCTCGACATAGGCAGCGTGGATGGGGCAGCGGAAGGAGAAGAAATCAACGACGAGCAGCTTCCCCTTGCTGCCAGCCAGGTAATCCTTCAGATTGACGCGGTTCCCATCGAGGTCGCGCAGCGCGATGTCCGGCGTCTTGCTTCCCAGCTTCAGAGGAGCTGGCGCACCTTGCGAACAGCAAAGCGCCCCGACGGAAAACATCAGCAGCAGCGCCACCTCTCTTCTATCCATCTTTCGCCTCCAGATGAGCTGGTGTCTTCTACGACGAGGCCCAAGCCCATCCCTCTTCGCGGCCAGACGGAAAGCCGCGCAAATGCGCGCAGCCCGGCTGCCATTGACATATCTCGAGGAAGTGGAGCAACCTGACGCCGTCTCCCCGAACCGCTGCTGCCCGCACTACGCATCGCTTTGGGGTGCGGGAGCCCCGGCCGGGCAGGGTTGCTCCCGCCTTCTCTCACCCTCCCAAACTTCGCTCTCATTGGTATAATAACTCAGGCCCCGCAATGCTTCCCGAAGAGCTTGTGCGCTTGCTTCCCACTGTAGAAAAGCCCTCAAGATATATTGATGGTGAATGGAACGCGCGGCGAAGAGGCCTCGACGGCGCGCGCACGAAAATAGCGCTTCTGTTCCCGGACTTTTACGAGGCCGGCGCGGCGCGGCCTGATTTCAATATCTCCTACCAGCTCATCAACGAATCATCCGGCGTTGCTGCCGACCGGTTCTTCTGCCCCGGCCCTGACATGGAAGCGAAACTCAAAGGCAGCGGCCTGCCGCTCCTCGGCATAGAATCGGGAAGGCCCCTGCGAGACTTCGATCTCGTCGTCGCACTGGTACCTGACATCATCCTCGCGCCCAACATGCTGGCGTGCCTAGACTGCGGATGCATGCCCATCTGCGCTCGAGACCGCATAGCTCAGGATCCGCGACTCATTTGCCTGTTGAGCGATCACGCAAATCCACAGCCTCTGGTCGAATTCAGCGACGCCGTCGGGCTGGGCGAGGTCGAGCCGCTTGTAAAGGCCGTCATCAGGGCAGCCGCCGAGAAAGATGGGATAGTGGAAACCCTCGCCGCTGACGGCTCGTTCGTTGTTCGCGGTCTTGAAAGCAGTTTGCCTGTCGAGCCGGCCTGCGCATCGGATTTCAATTCCGGGCCCTTTCCCTGCAAGCCGGTTGTGCCTTTCGCCCAGCTCGAGCCATACAGGGCTTTTCTGGAGATGCGCCGCGGAGGCGCGGGATCTGCTCTGGTTCCCTCGAAAGGGCCTGTGAGAGAACGAAGTGTGGAGAGCCTGATCGAATCTGGGGCGAGGCTAATCTTCGAAACGGGATATGCCGAGCTTGAACTGACAAGCGGCGACCTGCGCCCCCATTCCGGCTTCGTTGAGGTCCTGGAAGGGCTGTCTTCGGAACTGGGCAGTATGCGAGTGGCCCTTCGGGCGGAGGGCCTGGCTTTCGAGCACCTTGCAGAAGATCAAGCTGATGCTCTCTTCGAGACGGGGCAGCAATGGGTTTCCCTATACCCGGTGTCGGGGAACGAGAGGCTGAGGGAAATCGCAGGCGCGGTTGACGAGTCTCGGCTTCTGGCTGCGGCGCAGCGGGCGGGACGGTTCGGGTTTGTGGGACTGTCCCTTCGATTCGTGATTGGGCTGCCGGGGGAGGGCGAGGAAGAAATCAAACAGTCGGCAGCCCTGGCAGTCGCCCTGAAGGAGTCTTTGCAGCACGCCCTGCCCAGAGACAAGAAGGGGCGGCTTCGCGTTTCCGTGCATCTCGATTGCTTCGCCCCTGCGCCCGGCACGCCTTTCGAGCGCGAGGAACAGCCCGCACCCGAGGAGCTTTCTCGAAGACAGGAGCTGTTCGTCTCGAACCTGCCGGACAGGAAGATGCGGGTCCGACGTCAGCCGCTTCAACGGGCCTTTGCGCGGACTTGCCTGAACAGGGCCGGCGAGAGTGGGGCATGCATATTGAAGGCAGTGTGGGAATCGGGGGCCCGAGTCTCTCCGCTCGGCGGCCCGGAAGTTTGGGAAGCGTGGGAAAGGGCCATCGAGAGAGCAGGCCTGAATGGGCGCAGACTGGCCTGCCGCAAGATCCCGGAATGTGAATCACTTCCGTGGGCGGGTGTATTCTCAGGGTGCTGAAGCCGTGCAGCAGATTGTTTGCAGATACGAGAAGGGCGATTCTGTTCGCTTTCTGTCGCACCTGGAGCTTATCAGGGCTCTGGAGATGGGGCTGCGCCGCGCGCGTTTGCCCCTCGCCTTCACCCAAGGAAGAAGCCCGAGGCCGAAGCTTTCTTTCGGGCCGGCAGTTGGAGTGGGCACCAGCAGCGAGGCGGAAATACTCGTGCTGGAACTCGAAGAGCCTATGGACCCGTCAGTTGTGCGGGAAGCAGTCAATGCCGCCCTTCCGCCAGGCCTCAGGATCATTCATGCCTGGACGCATCCACCGCGAGGTCGAAAGTTCTCGGTCGGCGAACTGGATCAGGCGGAATACTTGGTTGAAGTTCGAGGGCCGCACGACCGGATTGCAGACCTTCCCCAGCGCTGCGCTTCTTTTCTGAGAGAAGAGAGAGTGATTCACTCTCGCATGCGCGAGGGTCACATAAAAGAGGTGGACTTGCGCGGCTTCGTGCAGAAACTTGAGGTTGTATCCGCAGACAGTGGAACAGCGCGCATTTCCATGATGCTGCTGATAACTGCCCACGGCGGCACGAGACCCGAGGAGATACTCCAGCTTCTCGGAGTGGAGGGCGATGGGTGGGATGTGCGAGTGCGCCGGACTGCCCTCTACGCCAGCGGAAAGAGCGGCAAGGCGGCCAGGAAGAAGCTCGGGGAAATGCTGCCCGCGCTCCGTCGTCCGCCAAGCAGACCGGCGGACTATGGAGCGTCGGCGACGAGGAGACGGAGAAAATAGAAGACCATGCGAAAGACGACTTCCACAGAGAGACCCACGACGCGGCGTCGGGCAACCCCTAGGCTTTCAGCCGGGGTCGCGGCCCCTGCGGGCCTAGCGACAAAGCCGAAAAGCCAGCCCGAGCTGGAGATTCTGGTGAGCGCAGCAGAGTTGGAGTCACGCGCCGCTCTCCGGGAGAACGGGAAGCTTATCGAACTGAAGGTTGAGCGTGAGCCAAAGCTTGTCGGCAACATCTACAAGGGGCGCGTGACGAGTGTGGTGCCGGGCATGGAGGCGGCCTTTGTTGACATTGGGCTCAGCAGAAACGCCTTTCTCCCCGCCGCAGATTTTCCCGAGCCTGAAGCTAAGCCGAGGCGGCGGAGCATTGCAGAGCGCCTGCAAGTTGGCGCGGAAATGCTCGTTCAGGTGATAAGGGCGCCTGTAGGGTCGAAAGGCGCCAGGGTTACGAGCCGTCTGTCGCTGCCGGGGCGCTACCTTGTCTATCTTCCGGCTGGGAGGGGCGTTGGAGTTTCGGTGAAGATCCAGTCAGAGCGCGAGAGGGAAAGGCTGCGCAAGGCAGGCGAGCTGCTCAAGGTGCGCGATGCGGGCGTCATAGTCAGGACCGAAGCTCAGGGAAAGAGCCCGGCCACGCTCAAACGCGAGCTTTCTTTCCTGTCGCAGCTCTGGGAGAGGATAAAGGAAAAGGCGCAGCAGGCCCAGGCCCCCGCGCTGCTTCACGAGGAGCTGCCAGTCGTGTTTCAGTTTCTGCGGGACACCTTCAGCAGAAAGGTGTCGCGCGTGGTGGTCTATCCCGAAACTACCTATCGCGAGGTGCTGGACCAAGTGGGCTTGATGGCGCCTCACCTGCGCTCCAAAGTCGCCCTTCACGAGGGCCCACTATCTCCATTCGTGGAGCGAGGCCTCGAAGAAGAGATAGACAAGCTGCTGCGGCGCAAGGTGTGGCTTGAGGGCGGCGGTCACATAACCATTGACCAGACAGAGGCGCTGACTGCCATTGATGTGAATACAGGCCGCTATACCGGCGGGGCCGACCTGGAGCAGACGATTCTCCACACAAATATGCAGGCGGCCGCGGAGGTGGGCAGACAGATCCGGCTCAGGGATATAGGCGGCATTGTTCTTATTGATTTCATTGACATGCGCAGCTCTCGCCACCGCTCCCAGGTAATGCGGGCTTTTCAGGAATCCCTGAAGGGCGACCGGTCCAAGATAAAAGTGCTCCAGATGAGCCAGCTTGGTGTGGTGCAGCTCACCCGCGAGAAGTCGGGCGCAAGCCTGAGGGAAGTGTTCATGGAGACCTGCGCCTCGTGCGGTGGGACAGGAATGGCGGCTTCCGCGCTCACCATCGCTCTGAGAATAGAAACCCAGCTTGCAAAGGCTGCCCTCAAGTCTCCCAGGGCGGTGATCGTTCGGGCCAGTGTTCAGCCGGCGGCTTATCTTGTGGGGCCTGCCGGCGATAGGGCGACGCAGATGGAACGCAACTTCGGATTTCACCTGTATATCAGGGCCAGTCCGCCGGCTGGCGGACTCGAGAGCTTCGAGGTCTTCCCAGCCACGCCAGCCGAGGTGGGTAAGCAGATAAAGCTCTATCGCCCGGGCCAGAGAGTTCAGGCGGAAGCTGTCGAAGCTCCGCAGGTTTCCGAAGAGTTCCCGGTGGCCCTCGCGAACGGCTATTTCGTGGGCGTGCCAGGTTCGGACCTCAAGCCTGGAGCAAAGTTGACCGTCAAGCTCGCGCACGCAGGAAGAAACTACGGCGAGGGCACGGCTGTCTCATGAAGCTCTCGCTGCGAGCGAGCCTTCCAAGCGAGCTGCCGCATAAGAGCCTGTCCTGACAGGCCCGTGATAAAGTGCTCAACCGCCGCAAGCGCCCATGTTGCAGGGCCTGGCTCCTGGGCAGGAGGCACGCTCCTGCCCTATGGGCCTACGGCAACCATTCAAATCAAGGTTGACACACCTGGCCCTTTATTGGCGTCCAGCAACGGCTTCTTCACGACCCCGCTGACAGCCACTGGTCTTGTCCCTCGCCGGGAAGACGCATCGCCAGCGTCATTGCGAGTCCCGACGAGTCGGGGCGTGGCAATCTGGCAACGCTGCGGAAGATTGCTCGCCGGACGCGGGTGAACCCACCCCACGCGGACAAGCCCAGACCCGCCGCTTTCAAAAGCGGGAGCGGGCTTCTCATGCTCCGGGGGTGGCTCTCAGCTTCAATAGGGCCTCTCGCGCCACCCAGCGCTCATCGGAGCCGGCAGGAGATGAGCGGTAGAACCGCTGCAGGTGAGCAACGGCTCTGGCGTCGCCGATGTTGCCGAGCGTTACGGCCGCCCATTTCCGGAGCTGACTGCTGGGTGATCCCAGCACCTGAATGAGAGCGTCAAAGGGAGAGACTGTGCCGACAACGACCAGGGGCCGAAATAGGTGACTGTCCCCATTTTCCCAACATTTTCCCATCCTGTGAGGGTCAAGAGCCCCGGTGAGAGACCCTTTGTCCTCGTCAACCGCAGCAGTCGGCTTTGTCACACGCCCAAGTATGACAGCCACAGGCTACTCACTGCGACGGCCCCGACCAGGTATATCACCGTGGACGCGAACGCCGCCCAGCAGATGGTGCGGGTGCCGGGTAGTGCTGGCCCAACTTTAGCCTTCACCTTGCGACTGAGGCGAAGCATCCCCCAGACGGCCACCCATATGAGTCCGATGGTGGCTGCCGTCGCCGCGAGAGCCTCCACAGCAGCGGGAAAGCCATCATGGCCGACGGGCAGCACAGACAGTGTTAGCAGCGCAGCCAACGAAAGAATCGCGGCCCATGCCGCCGGCTGCCGGCGCCAGGCTGGCGCGAAAAGCATCCGGCTGACAAGCAGGCTTAGGCCAACACACAACAGCAGGAACGCCGCAAAGTAAGCGAATTCCCCGCTGGCGCTGAATTCCAATGAGGCTGGCCCAAAGTGATAGGAGACTAACTCGTAGAGAGCGACAAGCGATCCCAGAACCATGACCAGCAGGTTGGGCACCGCCACCCCTAAGATCCACGCCAGTGCGCAAGCGCGCACAAACCCTACCCCGGGCTGCGGTAGCCTCCACCGGGCAAGCGCAAACCCGGTCATCCAACTCGCCGCGGCCAGCGCGAACATCATACCCAGTATCAGCAAGACGCCTGACCTCACCAACCACGCGTGGAAGCCGAGGGCCGAGCTTCCGCTCTCCCGAAGGATGACCCACATGTCCTCACTACGGTTGTGCGGCCCATAATCAGCTCTGTGAACCTGAAGCCTGCCGTCGGCTGCCCGTGCCACGTAGACCCACCCGCTGGCGTCGTTCGTCCATGAATCGCCGCGCGGCTCTCGCTCACCTGGGAACCTGGTCTCGATGTTCCTCCGTGCATTCCCGAGCACGCAGACGCTTGTGGCGCTTATGGGCGTCTCCCATGCGCTGCCCGTACCCAGAGGATAGGCATAGCGCCAGCCGCCGGAAGTCCGCTGCATGCGCTGGACGAAGTGCAGGCGCAACACCGGCAACGACCCGGCAACCTCTCCCCATAAGCTGGGCACCTGATGTCGCGACAGCGCGCGGATATGCACGATTGCCACTGGCTTGCCCAGGTACCGCGCAACGACTTTCTTGGCCCGTTCTGGCAGGCCGTAGCGCTGCGCAAGAGCGCCGAGATCTTCTCTCACGCTGGTCTGGACGATCTCAACGCGGGAGTGATCGGTGGCGTAGGTTTGCGTTCGGTGTTCGGCAAGATCTCGCTCCTCATAGGCAGGGGCATAGACGGGCGCCAGGGCACACAGCAAGAGAGCTGCCGGCGTGCAGAAGACCGAGAACGCCGGTATGAGCGAATAGGGGGCCAGCCGAAGACGCTGCCGAGCTGTGAAGTATTCGCGCAGGATCCGGTCCGGCTTGGCCGCTCGCCGTGCCAGATCTGAACCCGGCACCTCCTTCACCGCGAATTCCTGCGGATCGGAGAAAAACGGGAAAGCAAGAACAACAGTCCGTCTCCCTCCCGATTCGTCCAGCAGGCCAAGGTACACATCTACTGCAACGCTGTGGGCGTCGCCCACCCGTATGAAAGCTACCTGGGTGGTTTCCCTGAGTAGTGACCGCATCCGAGGGGGACCGAGAATGAAACAGTCCGCTCGGCCAGGCCCAGCAGCGAGGCCGGCCAGAAGCGACAGAAGCAGGCACGCGGGCAAGCGCTTCATTGGTGTTCCCTGACGGCTGCAGTTCTGCGGATGCTGCCGATGCGCCGTGCCGCCGAACTCGTGGCGGATCACCTCTTGACGTTCGCATCGTCCTACTATTGGGCATACGGTGTCAAGATCCATCCGGGGACCGATACGGGAGGACCAATACGGGGACAGGTTACATATTTCAGGCTTCCGGCTTCGGCAGCCTAAGTCCGCCGCGGGTCGGATCGAATGGGCAGGTCGTGGCTCGATGCTCGCAGTTCACATCAATGGCCCGCCCGCCTGCCCGAGCCCGCCAGAAGACAGGCGGGCCAGGGGCCAATGCGCGCGCTGCTTCTCATGCTCCGGGGGTGGCTCTCAGCTTCAATAGGGCCTCTCGCGCCACCCAGCGCTCATCGGAGCCGGCAGGAGATGAGCGGTAGAACCGCTGCAGGTGAGCAACGGCTCTGGCGTCGCCGATGTTGCCGAGCGTTACGGCCGCCCATTTCCGGAGCTGACTGCTGGGTGATCCCAGCACCTGAATGAGAGCGTCAAAGGGAGAGACTGTGCCGACAACGGCCATTCGGGCAAGAGACCTGCTGGCATTGTAAGCGACAGTTGTCGAGCTGGTCTCCATGACCTTCATCAGGTCATCAACAGCGGGCTCGCCAACCGCGGCGAGCGAATCTATTGCGGCGTCAACCACCTTCCAATCGCTGTGGCCCAGAGCGGCGACCAGAGCAGGTATGGCCGCCTCATTTCCCTGCCAGCCCAGAGCCTTTGCAGCCGATGCGCGCACTTTCTCATCGGGGCTGTGAATGGCCGCAACAAGTGCGGGCACGGCCTGAGCGGAGGGTATGGCCTCGAACGCCTGGGCTGCGGCGCGGGCAACCCCTAGGCTTTCAGCCGGGGTGGCGGCCCCTGCGGGCCTATCCACATACACTTCAGGGCTGCGAAGGGCCTGAAGCAGTTGAGGCACGGCTGGTTGGCCTATGCGCTGCAATGCCCAGATGGCGCGCGATCTGAACTGCTCCTCCGGATCGGAAAGCTCCGTGAGCAGAGCCCCCACCGCCCTCACATCGCCTATCTCGCCCAGTGAAGCGGCCGTGTCAATGCGAAGGTTCGCATCTTTCAGAAAGGGCAGCAAGGCCATTGTCGCCCGCTTGTCGGCTATCAGGCCGAGGGAGATGATTGCAGTTTTGGCGTTGGCTGGCACTGCAAGCTCGGCCACTGCGAGAGGAATCGCGCTTTTCTCTCGCGCATCCCCGAGAGCAGCTATTGCCAGCTTGCGCAGGCCCGCATCCTTGTCCTGGGCCGCTCGAAGCAGAGGAGCGATGGCCCGGCTGTGTGCCCTGAGCGCGGCCCGCCGACTGGCGGGCTCGCTCTTGGCTCTCCGCATGGCGCTGCTGTATCTCTTCGCAACCTCGGCCAGGGCAATGCTCGCCTGCTCGCGGTGGTCAGCGCTGGTCAAAGCCTTCCGCAGGGCAGGCACTGCGTCAACGCCAACGCGCCTGGCCGCGAGAACCGCCGCTTTCTTGCCTCGCGCATCTCCATCCTTGAACACTCTCACAATATAGGGCATCGCCTTTCGTCCCAGGCTGCCCAGTGCCTGCGAGGCTTTCCCCTGGGGCCAATCCTCCGGGTCCTTGATGAGAACGACCAACTGCTCCATTGCCGGCGCTGTTCCCACAACGCCCAGAGCAACCGCCGTATGGGCCCGCCTGGCAACTGGCTGAGCCGGCAAGGCGTCTTCGAGGACGCGGCGCTCGAGAAGCTTGCGGGCCGCCTGCGCCCTCACCGTCAGGTCCTTCGAGTCAAGGGCGCGGACCAGCTTCTGGGTCACCGCATAGCGATACCAGAGGATTGCGATGACCACAATCAAAGCCCCGATGAATGCGAATTGCCTTGCGCGTCTGGAACCCAATTTTTCTCTCCCCATAGCTGCGGGCTTTACCCCCGCGAACTGAGCGCCCCGATGAATCGGGGCGGCTACCTCTCTGCCGCGGTCGGCGTGCAGAATGTAGTCGCAGGCTTTATGCCTGCGCGCGAAGCTCACTCAGCAGCCTCTCTATCTCAGACCTATTCAAAGCGAAACCGGCAAATGCCCTATCGCCGATGACAACCGTCGGAGCGAGCACATCGCCCGTCAGGGCCTCGAGCTCCTTCGCAGCCTCGGGATCCTCGATGCTCTTCTCCTCGAAAGCAAGACCTCTTTGCGAAAGAAACTCTTTCGCCGCCGCGCAGTCCGTTCACATCGGCGCTGTGAAGACGACTATCTTCACTGCCATGCACCAGCCTCCAAGCTGAAACGTTTCTATGGCACAAGACATCCCACCTCTTTCAGGAGAGCAGCCTGTCGCGCGATCGCGCTCCGACGAGCGCACAGCGCTGCGAAATTCCCGCACCTGCCGGTCGAGCAGGCAGTTCCCTGCCTGGCGAGAGTTTGCAGGGCGCTGCCGATGGTGCTATGCTTCACCCCCGAAGAGAGTAAAGCATGAATGCCCATCCATTGCCCTTTCTGCGCAGCGTGATACCGCCAATGCTCACGCCCTTTCAGCCGGATGGAAAGATTGATTTCGCTGGGGCGAGAGCTGAGGTGGCCTGGTTCAAGGAAAAGAAAGTTGTGAGGTCCATATTCGCTCGAAGCGGCTTGGGCCAGATGTACAGCTTCACCTTGCAGGAGGCAAAGGATTTTCTGAGCGCTGTAATCGAAGAGGCGGCGGGCGACATGGCAGTCCTTGCCGGATGCGCGGGAGAGTTCGGCAGGGATTTTTCAAAGCGGCCGCCGCCCGCCAAATACCTGGAGCAATCAATCGAGCTGGGGAAATTCGCCAAGGCCCAACGAGCCAGCGCGGCCGTATTCGTGCTTCCGATGGCTGTTGAGCCCGAGCCCGGCGAGCCCATAGAGGATTTGATATTCGGCTATTACAGCTCGATTGACGAGAACCTCGACTTGCCCTGGCTGGTGTATCAGCCGCCGGGCATTCCCGAGAACTATCGCCTGACGCCGCAGCTCCTGAGAAGGCTTCTTTCGCTTCGGGGCATCAGGGGAATGAAACTCAGCTCGTCTGACCCGGCCATTTTCGGTCCAATCGCGGAAGTCGTGCGCGGCACCGGGTTTGCGCTCATCTGCGGCGTGGAGACTTACTTCCTTCAGGCGCTCGAGATGGGCGCTTGCGGCGTTATTGGAGGCGGCTGCGACACCCATCCTGAGCTTCTTCACGCCGTCCTGCACTTTTTCGCGGCCGGGAAGAAGAGCGAGGCGCAGCGTGCGCAGGATTTGGCCAACCGACTTTTCAGGGAATTTGACGACCTGGGCGTTGACCACAGCGTCGCAGGAAAATTATACATGCGCCGCAAGGGCGTGAAGCTTTCGCCGCACCGCCGGCCGCCGTCTGAGCTGCCGCCCGAAGAGACGCAGGAGAAGCTCGAAAATATCATTGACCGTTATGTTGGGGCCTACCGGCAGGCGACGCTTTCGGGGGAGCTTGCGCCGTGACCGTCCGTGGGCGCCAGTGAGAGTCGCATAATTGGGCGAGCCGCTGTCTTGTCATTGCGAGGCCGAAGGCCGTGGCAATCTCAGGCCCCGGAGCCAGCCTTGCCCGCTCAGGCGGGGCGGCTGTCCCACATCTATTGCCGCGTGCCGGTAGTTTCGGGTTCCTGATGCCGTCGTGTGAGATTGCTGTTGGACCGACACCTGTAGGGCGCGCATGCCTATGCGCGCCGCCCGGCATTCTTCTCGGCGCCCCGACAGATCGGGGCACCCTACAGCAGCTTGGACAGCTCACGAGGGGTTTCTTGAGGAGCACAGCTCAGACCTTATCACAGGTCTGCTATTCCTGTAACGCGGGAAGCTCTTTAGCATGAACAGCGAAAGGCTCAAAGTGAGCGCAGGAAAGCGAGGCGGAGCTGCTCCGCGCAGAAAAGGGGTCCGGGCCGAGCGAGAGGTCGTGGCGCTGTATGTGCGCCATGGCGTCACGGCTGAGCGCGGGCCCATCGGGCGCAGCGACCGGATGCTGGGCGATGTCGTGCTGCGGCACTGGCATGGGAGCACGGTGACGGTCGAGGTGAAGAAGAGGCGCGGCGCAAGGGCCGCAGATTTCGCGCGCGCCCTGCGTGCCGGTAAGGCTGCCGTCGTCTGGAAGGCCGACAGCTCGAGAGGAGGATGGAGAGTTCTCGCTCCTCTTCATCACTGGCAGGAGCTGTTTGACCGAACGAGGGCGGAACGCCCTGGCTCAAGGAAGTCAGTGCCTCTGGCAGAATGGCTGCTGGCTGCGGCGAGCTTCGGCCCGGTGGAGCTGATAAAGCTGGCCAAGCCCCGACGTGTCGGCCCCGACCTGTCGGGGTCTGGCCTACCCGAGGGCGGCGAGATCCTGGTTGATGGGCCGCAATCAGTTCACGGGAAGCTTTGGGCCGAAGCAATGCGCGCGTCGGCGGCGCAGCGCGGCTCTACATCTTGTGGGCGAGGTCGCGCAGTGTCGGATAGAGCTCGTGGTAGAGGCGCAGCCTCTCCTCGTAGCGGGAGGCGCGGGAGGGGTCAGGCTCGAAGGTCCGGGTGATTTTCACAATCTGCTGAGCCGCCTCGCGCACTGAGGAATATTCCCCGACAGCAACTCCCGCCAGTATCGCCGCGCCGAGGCAGGCAGCCTCGGATACCGAAAGAGAGCAGACCGGCCTGCCGAAAATGTCGGCTTTCAACTGGAGCCAGGTCGCAGATTTCGCCCCACCCCCTATCGCGCGCAGATGCTGTATGCGCACTCCCGCCTCCCGGAGATAGTCGAGGTTAAGCCGCATCTCGAAGGTCAGCCCCTCGAGGAGGGCCTTTATCAGCTCGGCCTTTGTTGTCGAAAGACTCAGGCCGACGATGGCGCCCTTTGAATGAGGGTCCATCCAGGGTGTTCCCGCCACCGTGAAGTGGGGAAGCACGAGAAGATTCGTTGGCTCGGAGCTGGCCCTTGCGATTATTATGTCATAGACATCCACTCCGGCCACTTCGGCCTCGTCTCGCTCCTGCTTTCCGAGCACATCGCGGTACCAGCGAAGCAGCGACCCTCCGGTGAAGTTGAAAGAGATGGTGACATACATGTGCGGGGCGACGTGCGGATAGCAGGGGTAGTTGCCCTTGAGCATTGCGTCGGTGAGAACGGGGCTGGAGAAGGCTGGAGTTATGCACTCGACCGTTCCGGTGGCGTCCATTGCAATGCCGGCTTCAACGATTCCGGCTCCCAGCGCGCCGCAGGGCTGGTCGTGGCCTCCGGTCACTACCTTCACGCCCCTGGGTAAGCGGACCTCCTGCGCCACCTTTTTTGACACCTCGCCTATGACTGTTCCAGATGGCGCCGCGCGCGCCAAAAGCTCCTCGCTCAGCCCGGCCTTTTGCAGTATCTCGCCAGACCAGCGCCTTCTCCTTATGTCAAATGCCATTGTCCTGGCGGCCATCGAGTGATCTATCACAGGCTCCGCGCCGAGGCGCATTGCGGTCAGGTCGCCGTAGCAAAGAAACTTCCAGGTTCGCCTGAAAATTTCCGGGCAGTTGTCGCGCCACCACATTATCTTGTTTATCGTGTAGATCAGGCTCAGGGGTTGACCGGTTATCTGGAAGAGGGCCTCGCGGCCCATCTCCTGCTCCCACCAGTCGCTCTGGGGAAGCGAGCGGTTGTCGAAACCGACTGCGCTCAGGTCGAGCGCCGTTCCGTCATGCGCGATGGGAGTCACAGCCTCGCCCAGGCACGAGATGGCCAGAGCTTTCGGCGGGTCTATCCTGCCGGCGGCGGTCGCCGCCTCCGCTATGGACTCCTGGGTCGCCTGCCAGACCTGGTCGGGATCAATCTCTATCCAGCCGGACTGCCGGTGGATGAAAGGATATTCGCGGTAGGCCTGCCCCAGCATATTCCCCTGGACATCGAAAACTATGGCCTTGCAGCCCGTGGTTCCCACATCGAGGCCGATAAGACTCAGCGGTTTCCTCCCCAGCGCAGCAGCCCCTGCCAATCGGGGCGCACGCTTTCAGGACAGGTTCTGCGCGTTGGCCTGTCGTCCTGCACGCCGCCCGTTGTGCCCCCCCAGCGCTTGCGCTCGAGAATCGCAGCGCAGGAAGCGGCCGGCCCGAATATCCTCTCTCTAAGAGCTATTGACAAACCATGCGTGCCGGTGTATATTTGAACATGTAGTTCACATCTTCGGGGCCAGCGCTTCCCATGTGGCCGGTCCCCGGGGGAAAGGAGGGGGAGCATGGGGTCTCCTCGCTCACGCAGTCTTGTGCTCTTTTCACTGTTGCTTCTGCTCGCCTTGTGTTTCTGCTCCTCGGCGCCTGCCGTTGGGCAGGACCTCGCGTCTGCCCAGGCGGAGGTGAAGCGGGTCTTCGAGGAGGAACTCCACCGGCTCACGCCGGACGGGGCCCGCGCAGCGCTGCCCACCGTGCAGTATCTCGCGGCGAACGCGGCGGAGTTCGAAGCGCAGGCCCTGGCGCGAAGGGCCCTGGGCGAGATCGCCCGGCTCGTGCGCGACTTCGCGGCAGCCGAGGCCGATTTCCGCGCGGTCATTTCTCTGTATCCCAGCTCTTCACAGGTGGCGTGGGCCCACTCTGGTCTCGGGGAGATGTGCCGCGATCTGTCGCGCTCCCAGGCCCGCCCTGAGCTACTCAACACTGCGCTCGCAGAGTTTCGGATGGCGATGGCCTCGAACCCTGGCCAGCTCGTGGGTGGCAGAACCCTGGAGAAGATTGCCCTGACCTGCCTTGACGTCAGGGACTACCAGGGGGCAGTTCAGACCTACAGCCAACTCATAGCCGCGTATCCCGCCACCCCGGAGGCCGTGTACGCTCACGGCGGGCTCGCGCAGGCATATTGGGCCCTTCGCCGGTGGGACGACGGCGTGAATGAGGCTCGCATTCGGGCTGGCTCGACCGGCTACCCGCGATGCGCCGAGTTCCAACTGATGGCCGGCGTGATCCTCGGCCGCAAGGGCGATTATGCGGCCGCGGCGGCAGAGCTCGATAAGGTGGTCGCCGCAGTGCAGGCGCCGACCGACGAGGTGCGGCTCATGGCCCTCTACCAGAAAGGGTTCTGCCTCAAGGCTTTGGGAGATCTCAGCGGCGCTGCCGCGGCGTGGCGGCGCGTGATCGCCGAATCTCCTTTTGACTACCTCTCTGTCCGCGCCCGCGAGCAGCTTGGCCTGCTCGGGGCCCTGTAGGCGGGCGCTCCGTCCCCGCCGCATCACCTCCCCGGCTTTGGGGCCAGGGGGAAGGGGGAACCAGATGTATAGCCTCAGAAACGGAAGGCTCGCAAAGAACCTTTCGGGCACAGTCCTCGCGGTCTTCATCCTGGGTTTCTTCGCCGCCTTTGCCGCGCCGTCGCAGGCCTGCATCATCGGCCCGCGGAAGTGCAACCAGGGCTCTCCCGACGAGAACTGCCCTGGCGGAGCGGCGAGCTGCCGCACCAGCGACCAGCCAACGCCGGCCGGTGTTGGCGGGCTGGGCGGGGCGACGGCCGGGGGAGGGGGAACCACCGGCGGCCCGAGCTGGCCGAGCTGCCCTCCCGGACAAATGTGCCCGCTCGGTTCCATAAGCACGGCCGACGGCAACGCGCAGAGCGGCGCCGGCTCCGTCGGCCTGCCCGAGGCGGGCGGAGGCCTGTTGGCCGGCCTCGTTCACAACGCCCAGTCCAGCGCATCAGGCCCGGCGGGCCCGAAGTGGACCCACTCCTACAATATGTACTATGAGAAGGCCACCGGCGTCCCCCTCGGCAAGGTGAAGGTGACAGACTGGGATGGCACCATTAAGGAGTTTCATGAGAACGCCAACGGCTCCTACACGGCGGAGGCCGGCGTCAACGACAAGCTGGAGTACAATGCCCAGAACGACAGGTACATCCTCACCCGGCCCAGCCAGAGAAAGGTCTATTTCTATGGCGGGAACCAGGGGGGCCTGTCAACCAAGCTCGAGAAGATCGTGGACGACTACAACGTCACTTACAAGGCCTACTACGATGGCTCTAGGCTCATCCGCGTGAAGGTTGAGGGGAAGACGGACCAGGATCTGGACTTCGGATACGACACCTCCGACCGCCTGACCTCCATAACCGACCCCGCGGGCAACTCGCTGTCCTGGGACTACGACGCCGCCGGCCCCGCCGGCCGCCCCTGGCACGTCACCCGCCCGGGCCTCGGCACGTACGTCTACGAATACTACGGCGACGCGAACAGGCTCAACAAGATCTGGCGGATCACGGAGCCCAGCGGCGCGGCGTGGCAATACGACTACGACAACGACGGCCGCATCATCCAAATAAGGAACCCGCTGCTGCACACCACGTCGTTCTCCTATGTCCCCGGCGCCACGACGATCACCTACCCGGGAGGGCGCCACGCCACCCACACCTACGACGCGAACGGCAACCTGATACAGGTCAAGGACTGCCGGGAGAATGTCTGGAGCTACGAATACGTTTGGGTCAGGAACCTGAAGAAGGTTATCACCCCCGAGCTCGCGCCTCTTCAGAAGAGCTGGGAGTACGCGTACGACCCCAACGGGAACGTGACGGACACGTGGGACCCGCTGTCGCACCACACGCGTTACGCTTATGACTCCAAGAACCGGGTGACCAAGATAACCGACCCGCTGCTCCACGAGACGAACTTCACCTACGACGACGGCCAGAGAACCCTCACCGTGACGGGCCCGGACACCACGAACGTCACTGTGTACAAGTACGAGGCCTCGGGAAACCTCTGGTGGGTCAAGAATGCCCGCAACTACTACACCGGCTACAGGTACTACTCCGAGAACAACCGCCTAAAGGACACCCTCGAGCTCTACAACCCAGATAACGACACGGGGAGGCTGATCCACCACTACGACTACACATACCTCTACACCCCTCCAGAGCGCTGGGGCTGGCTGAAGGTGGCGGACACAGAGTACAGGAGCGAGACGGACTACTCCACCACCTACTTCTACTACGACCAGGCCAGCCGCCTCAGGGAGATCAACTACCCGGACGTGGGGTACGGCAGAAAGAGCAAGACCTTCAGCTACGACTGCTGTGGCGTCAGGGATGTCACCGACGAGAACGGAAACACCACCTCCTACGACTACGACGCGCTGCACCGTCTCTGGAAGGTGTACGACGCCAACCACCCCAGGGCCCTGGGGCAGCACAACATCGAATACCAGTACGACCTGCGGGGCTTCCTTTGGAAGGTGAACTGGCTGCGCGAGGGCTACTGGAAGACCATCACCTACTCCCACGACGACAACGGGAACCTCACGGGCATAGACTACCCCGACAACACCAACGAGGAGTTCTCCTACGACATGGACAACAGGAAAGAGAGCTGGACGAAGGCCGATGGCAAGACCATCGGCTACAGCTACTACGAGAACAACCTGCTCCACGTCATAGACTATCCGGGCTCGGTGCCCGATGTCACCTTCCAATACGACGACGAGGGCAGAAGGACGACCATGGCCAACGGGACGGGCACCTGGATCTATACCTACGACCACGACCCCGACCGCACCCCCCCCTACACGTACATCCACGGCCTGGTGGAGGTCACGCAGCCCTCCCCCGGCGGCCTGAAGACCTTCCACTACGGGTACGACGGCGACGGCAACAGGACGACCATGATCAACCCCAGCCCCTGGAACGCAACCCACACTTACAATTATGACCACGATAACCGGCTCACCTACCTCAGCCACCCCACCTACGGCACCCACACCTTCCTGTACGACTGGCTGGGGAACAGGACGAGGCTTAACCACAGCTACCCGAGCTACCCCAACAACGCCTACACGACCTACGCCTACAACGCCCGCAACTGGCTGACTTCGTTGTATAATAGGCACAGCAGCGGGAGCGTCAAGTGCGCCTACGACTACCTGTTCGACCATGTGGGCAACCGGACGACGGCGTATGAGAACGATGGGGTCTCGGTGCCCTACAGGACCTTCACATACGACAACCTCTATCAGCTCAAGACGGAGACCAAATACACCTCCGGCGGGCAGGTCACTTACGCCTACTCGTATGACTACGACGAGCCCGGGAACATCAAGCGGATGGTGAAGGACGGCTCTCCCACCGACTTCACCTACGACGACAACAACAAGGTGCTGAGGCAGGGGACGGTCACGTACGGCTACGATGACAACGGCAACATCAAGAGCAGGACCGTCCCCGGGCAGAGCCCGACGACTTACGACTACGACGACGAGAACCGGATGACCGGCATAACCTACCCCAATGCGACGACCGCCAGCTTCCAGTATAATGGCGATGGCCTGCGGGTGCGGGTCAGGGAGCCTGATGCGGCGGAGGAGGACTACTTCCTCTATGACGGCGTGAGGCCCTATATGAGGATGGAGAGCGCGCAGGGACTTCCGAGGGCAGTTTACGTGTCGGAGGGAGGAACCTACTACTCGCCCATCGTCACGCTGCGGACGGCCAACGCGAACTGGACCTATCTGAGGGACGGGATGGAAAGCGTGAGGAAAATCCTCAACGAGAGCCAGACAACGACCGACGCCTACTCCTATGAGGCGTTCGGGAATCCCACAGGCCAGGCGGGCACCACGGTCAATCCGTTCAGATACGTGGGAGCCCTGGGCTACTACAGCGACAGGACCACGTCGCTTCGCCTCCTTGGCGCCCGCTACTACGGCCCCTCCCCCCGCAGGTTCTGGACGCAGGATCCGGTGGGGGCGCAGGTGAACCAATACGCCTACGTTTCGAACAACCCACTCAACGTCTCGGACCCCGGGGGACTATTCGGTGGAGGGGGGGGTGGGTTCCCCAAAGACCCTAATATCACCTACGAGATGTGCGTGCTTGGGTGCACAAGCCTCTGCAAGTGGTGGAACATTGTGTGCAAGTTGCTCTGCCGCTGGTATTGCAGGACCGAAACCACCGTCGAGAGGCCCTGCCCCCCCTGGCGGGGGTGCGTGGACTCCTCCCGGAGCCTCCAAGACTGTGTAACCGTTTGCTGTCCCCAGGGCGGGGGCGCGATGTGCTCGGCCGCGTGCCACGATCGGTTCGAGCGGATGGGGCCCTGAGGGGGACAAGATGCATGTGGGGAACGCCGCCCTGAGTACGGCTCGGCGCGCGCGGGTGCCGCTCCTCGCGCTATGCGCCGTTTCCCTCGTCGCCCTGGCGTCGGTGGCCTATACGTACGCTCGGCTCCGCCGCGGTTACTTTCTGCCACGTGTGCCACCGGGGGGGTGTACAATAACCGGGAGGCAGAGCTGGCGCATGCCCGTGCCGCTTGTTCTCTATCCCGGCGCGCAGGTCCAGGCGATAACCGACGCATCGCCCGCGATGGGCCGGCCGGCAAGTGCGGTCCTGTTGGGGACGCCCGCGCCACCCGCAACTGTCGTGAGGTACTACACCCGCTGCCTCAGGCGGTTCGGACGGCTTCGGGCCAGCCATTTGCCGCGGCTCCGGGACGCGCGCTCCCTGGGGGTCTCAACGACGCGCGGCTACCAAACTGTGACCGTGTTCAGGGGCTCCCGCAAGCAGCGGAACCCGTGGGAGATCCCGCTGTCCGACGAGGGGGACGAAACGAAGATCCTGATCGTCACGACCCCATCTAGCAAGGGAGACAAATAGGGGGACAGGTTATATATTTGAAGATCGTGAACGACTCTCGGACGACTACAGATGCCTACACCTTTGAAGCGTTCGGCAACCCCACAGGCCAGGCGGGCACCACGGTCAATCTGGCTAAGCCCTGCCCGCCGCGAGGCGGACAGGGCCGCCATGGCGGCGCGGTTTCACCGCGCTTAGCCACGTTCAGATACGTGGGAGCCCTGGGCTACTACTGGTTCGACTTCGCTCACCACGGGCGCGACAGGACCAGTGGGCTTCGCCTCCTTGGCGCCCGCTACTACGGCCCCTCCCCGCGCAGATTCTGGACGCAGGATCGGGTGCCTGCGGAGCTCAACAGATACGCCTACGTGTCCAACAACCCGCTGACGTTCATCGACCCGGAGGGGATGCGGGCGTCCGATCTTCACTGTGACCATTTGCGAGAACAGATCAGACGCATCGTTCGCCAGATAGAGAGCAGGGGTGACAAGTCCGCTTGCGGTGAACTGAACACGCTCGTGTGGACGCTGGGTCATGAATGCGCTGATCATCGGTTCGATGACACATACCGGGCGGACTGCAAGCCCGAGCCGCCATGCCCCCATGGGGGTGGACCAATGCTCGGCCGCCCTCGCAGGCCTCCGTGGGAGCCGTTCCCGAAGTACTGACTGCGTGGCTGGAAACGAGCCGGCCCCAGCGAGAGCACGCCGGCCATGGATTCGCGTCGCAACGGAGGCATGGATAGTGTGCCCAACGACGCGTAAGAGATAGGCATTCCGGGCACGCGCGGCTCGCTTCAACCGGATTCCAGGCAGAGGTGCCGAGTGCAGTCCGAGTCTGAGAGCCCTGACTTCAACGGGATCCGCGAGCGGCGCCCGAGTCGGGGCGTGCAAGCCGTTGAACTTCTGGTAGTCTTGCTTGTCATGACGCCGCTGTTCTTTCCCTCCCGCATGTGGCTCGGGGGAAGCGGAGTGACCTTCCCTCGGGCGTCGTTACCGATTATCCTGCAAGAAGTCGCGCGTACCGCCCTGATACTATACCTGCTTTGGCGGAACGGGGAGCGGATCAGCGCGATTGGCTGGACGGTCAGGCGGCCCTGGCCAGATGTGGCGTTGGGGGCGGTTGGCTATGTCCCGGTAACGGCCGCCGACGCCGTCGTCGGGTACTTCGCGCAGGCGCTTGGCTTTCGCATCAATGTGCTACCCTCGCACCTATTTCCTCGCGGCGCTGCGCAGGCTGCTTATAGCTTGTTGCCCATTGCAGTGGTGGGTATCACGCAGGAAATAACCTTTCGCGGGTATCTGCTGTTGCGGTTCGCCGCGGTCACCCGGAGCCTGCCCGCCGCCGTGGTTCTATCCTCCGTTCTGTTCGCCCTCATCCACACTTACCAGGGATTCGCAGGGGTCGTCTCGGCGGGCGTAGGCGGGCTCTTGTTCGCCCTCCTCTACCTGTGGAGAAGGAGCCTGCTCGCCCCGATCGTGCTGCATTTCGTTCTGAACCTTGGCGGGATTACCGTCGCGGGTCTGCTCATGAAGAGGTGACGCCAGCGAGGTGGGGAACGGGCTCGGGTCACGTGCACCTATGGCGCAAACACCAAGATGCTCACGCGGGGCACGAGCACCTGCGCCTACGACGCCAGCGACGAGATGCTGGCCGAGGGGCCCAATACCCAGACCTACGACGCGAACGGGAGTACGTCGGGGACGACAATTCCCGGTGAGGGAGCATACTCACACTCCTACGACGACTACGAGAACCGGCTGACCGGGATAACCTACCCGAATGCGACGACGGCCAGTTTCCGGTATAATGGCGATGGCCTGCGGGTGCGGGTCAGGGAGCCGGATTCGGCGGAGGAGGACTACTTCCTGTATGATGGGGTGAGGCCCTATATGAGGATGGAGAGCGCACAGGGACTTCCGAGGGCAGTTTACGTGTCGGAGGGCGGAACCTACTACTCGCCCATCGTCACGCTGCGGACGGCCAATGCGAACTGGACCTATCTGAGGGACGGGATGGAAAGCGTGAGGAAAATCCTCAACGAGAGCCAGACAACGACCGACGCCTACACCTTTCAAGCGTTCGGCAACCCCACAGGCCAGGCGGGGACGACAGTCAATCCTTTCAGGTATGTTGGCGCCCTGGGCTACTACTGGTTCGACTTCGCTCACCACGGGCGCGACAGGACCAGTGGGCTTCGCCTCCTTGGCGCCCGCTACTACGGCCCCTCCCCGCGCAGATTCTGGACAAGGGATCCGGGGAAGGATGGCGTGAATTGGTACGTCTATGTCGCCGACAATCCGGTAAACCGCACCGACCCGTCCGGAATGTCCTGGGATCCGGTCCTGGTGTTCTGCGCCGCGTCGTGCGCGTGCGCGCTGACAGCGGTCCTGGGTGCGTACGCGGGTTGCCTTGCAGGTGGCTGCCGCCACATTCCCGATTACACATGTGCGCAATGCGTGGCCGAGGGCATCTTGGCAACCGCCGCGGCCAACCCGTGGTGGGCCTGCCTCGTCGGCACCTGCATTGCCAGGTGCGCCTACTGCCTGAGCCCGTATCCATCGAGACCGAGGTGGGACTCGCTTCGGGTGGGCTTGTGACGGCTATGCTCCAGAGCCCGCGCACGAGGGACCGGTGCGGCGCCGTGCTCGCCGCCGTGCACACTCTCCCGGCGTGCGGCCTCGTCGTGCTGCTCGCACGCGAGCGGGGGGGCTCGGGCACAGCGTGGTTCGTCGCCGGGGCCCTCACCGGGCTGTTCTGCGCCATGCTCGCGGCCTGGTGTGGAGCGGCTCTGGTGCTCCGCCTGCGGGCGCCCTCGAGATGCACCGGCGGTTCTCTGCTCGGGGCTACAGCGCGGCTTGCACCCTGGCTCTTCTGGGCCCTGGACTGTGGCGCCAGCGCCTCGAGCGGCGTGGTTGTCTGGGTGGGGCTGCGGTTTTTTGCGTCCGACCTGCTCACGTCGCTTTGTCTTATCTGGGGGGCGGTGCTGACGTATGGGGCCGCCGTTGCCGTCGCCGAGCTCCTGCTCTGGCGGGCGCCGCGGGCAGCGGGGTCGTAGCCGTCAAGGGAGATGCGGGGAGAAGGAGACGGGGGAAAATACGGGGGCAAATACGGGGACAGGTTATGTATTTCAACGGCCGAGACGACGACGGCCAGTTTCCAGTATAATGGGGATGGCCTGCGGGTGCGGGTCAGGGAGCCGGATTCGGCGGAGGAGGACTACTTCCTGTATGATGGGGTGAGGCCCTATATGAGGATGGAGAGCGCACAGGGACTTCCGAGGGCAGTTTACGTGTCGGAGGGCGGAACCTACTACTCGCCCATCGTCACACTGCGGACGGCCAACGCCAACTGGACCTACCTGCGCGACGGGATGGAAAGCGTGAGGAAGATCCTCAACGACAGTCAGACGACAACGGACGCCTACACCTTCGAAGCGTTCGGCAACCCCACAGGCCAGGCGGGCACCACGGTCAATCCGTTCAGATACGTGGGCGCCCTGGGCTACTACTGGTTCGACTTCGCTCACCACGGGCGCGACAGGACCACGTCGCTTCGCCTCCTTGGCGCCCGCTACTACGGCCCCTCCCCGCGCAGATTCTGGACGCAGGACCCCATTAGGTATCCCGGGGTGAATGCCTACCCGTACGTCGCCAGCAACCCGGTGAACCGCACCGACCCTTCGGGCCTTGGGGCGGCATGTGAGTTCGCGTGTGTGGCCTTTGCCGCACTCTGCGGGTTCTACTACTTCGACTGCTTCGAGGCATGCCGGGCGGTGTGCTTGCTTCGGGACCTGGACCGCTGCGTGGGGGCACCCGGTCGGGCGAGGCTGTGCCATAGTGGCGGCAATACGGTTAACTGCCTGCAGTGCGAGGGACGCCAGCAGTGCCACACCTGCTGCCAGCACCTGCCCCGCGATGGGCCCCCGGGGCACGACCCCGACCGCTGCGAGGCGGCTTGCAATGCGAAGTGGCTGACGGGTGGCGGTGGATACTGACGTGAGGCGATGCGGGCCGCCCGACCGGGCGCCAGGCGGCGGTGCGGGCGGCCATGCATCCCGTTCCCACCCTCGGAGGGTGACGCTCGGAGGTGTTGCCCCTTGGGCGCTGCTGGCAGCGGCAGTCGGCGCGCTGTGGTGGTCGGCCCGGTCGCTGCTCGCGACCGCCGCGACCCCGCAGAGCGCATGCGAGCGGGCGTGGGTTCTCTCCTCCGGCGTCGTGGGCGTTGGCGCCGTCATCACTGTGAGCCTGCTGCTGGCCGCGGGTGCCGTGCTCGGGCTGGCCCTCGACGGTAGGCGGAGGCTGTGGTACGTGGTGGCGCTCCTCATCGCTCACTCCGCGTGGGTCGGAGCGGTGCTGCGGATGTTCCTGCTCGCCAGCTACGCCTTGCTGGATCTCGGCTGAGGTTCCGAGAGGGGCACGGTCAAAGGGTATGGGGGAAATACGGGGACAGGTTATGTATTTCAAGATCCTCAACGATGGTGCGGCGGTGCTCGCCATGAACAGTCAGACAACAACCGACGCCTACTCCTATGAGGCGTTCGGGAATCCCATGGGCCAGGCGGGAACGACGGTCAATCCGTTCAGGTATGTGGGCGCCCTGGGCTACTACTGGTTCGACTTCGCTCACCACGGGCGCGACAGGACGAGTGGGCTTCGCCTCCTTGGCGCCCGCTACTACGGCCCCTCCCCGCGCAGGTTCTGGACGCAGGATCCCTTTGGGGGTGTCCCCGAGTTGCCGGCGGCGTACAACCGCTATCTCTACGAGTTCAACAACCCGGTCGGGTCGGCGGATCCGAGCGGGTATGGCCTCATCAGCTGCCTTCGCTGCCTGTGGTGCTGGGGGAAGATACTGGATGCCAGCCACGAGTGCCGCCGTGATCACCCCGACTGGTGCGCCCCGCGCGAGACGGACGTCAGAATGATAGACCCCCAGGGTCGGATGGGGCAGTGCATCCAGATGCTAACACGCTCGAACTACGTGAGCTACTGCAGCAAGATGTGCCTGTATTGCTGGGGGCCGATAACGATCCCTCCACGGCCTCGGCTTTGATGAGGCTGGAGGCGGCTCCGGGAGGCTGGAACATGCGCCTGGCACGGGTCGCGCTGTCGTCTGCCTTGGGGGCTGCGGCCGGACTGGCCACCGCTGGCGCCGTGATCTTGGTGCTCGCGTTCCTGGTCCCCGGCTGCCCGTGCGCCGAGATGCTGAGGGGAGCGGTAACCGCTGCACGCGGGGGTGAGCAAGCCTTTATTCGCCACGCCCTGGAGCCCGGCGCGGAGGCTGAGTTCGTCGCGTGCCTTTCGGTCGAAGACGTCACAGCGCTTCCGCTGGGGGTCCTTGTAGGGGCTCTGGTGTCAGGCGCGCTCGCCAGCCCCTCGCTCGTCCCGACGGCGATCGGGGCGCTCGCCCCAGCCCTCTTTCTCCTCCTAGTCGCCCCGGGGAGCTCAATGATGACGCCGATGCGCGCAGGCCGCGCGATAGTCGTTGCGGTCGCAGCCTGGGGCCTCGCCGTCGCGTGGCTCTGGCTCGGCAGACGGCGTGCGGCGGCATCCGACAGACCGCGGGATCGGGGCGCGGCGCCGGGGGCGGATGTCTGATCCGCTAATGCGGGGACAGCTCACCATAAACAGCCAGACAACAACCGACGCCTACACCTTCGAAGCCTTCGGCAACCCCACAGGCCAGTCGGGGACCACGGTCAATCCTTTCAGGTACGTGGGCGCCCTGGGCTACTACTGGTTCGACTTCGCTCACCACGGGCCCGACAGGACCAGTGGGCTTCGCCTCCTTGGCGCCCGCCTCAGGCGCGGCGCTGCGCGATTTCATGCGGGCCGAAGCAGCGGAATTGCCGCAAGACCCTTCTCCTCCTTCCTCACGTCAAGAACTGATAGACCGGAAAGTGTAAGAGGTAGCCGGCAAGGCTCCACAGGGCCTGGGCCAGCGCATCGCCAAGGATGATGCCCACGAAGAACGAGATGCTGCGCCGATATAGCCCTGCGCCGCCGTAGCGAAGGACCAGCCACTTCGCAACCGTCGCAAAAGCATAAGACATCCAGAAGGCGCGGATCGTAATCGTATTTGCCAGGACATAACCGAGAGGGTGGAAGGGCCAGCCGAGCCATGAGGCTCTGCACCTGGCCAGCATGAGGGTGAAGAAGGCGGCGATCGCCATGGCGCCGAGCCCCGCGAAGTTCGGATCAAGAGGATTGCTTATCACTTGCTGGGTCCGGTCGAAGTTGAGGTGAACTTTCAGCGGGTGATAGCGATCAGCCTTGGCTGTTTCCAGGCCTGTCGAATACCAGTTGCCCATCGAGGTCCAGAAAGCGAAGAGCAGCCCGGTTGCGATTGAAAGCGCTGCTATCTGGGCGATCCGGCGGGAAGCAATATCAGCCTCCTCGCCCATCTTGAAAGCTTCCATCTGGTATGGCATGGGCTGCCCGCGAACATCCACGGTGATGCCCTCGAATATGGAGAGGCTCGCCAGCGCCTGTGACGGAAGGAACTTGGTTCCCGTAACTGCGAGGGCGACATAGTTCGGGTTCATTATGTGCGGAGCGAAAGTCCACTGGGTTCCCACTTCCGCCCTCACCCGGGCGGCGACCACGACATAGGCGAGGTATAGGATCACGATTGCGCACAGAAGCGGGGCCGGAACGCGAAGAAGCTGACTGAAAGCCGTGAGAAAGACCAGCGAGGCTATCAGCGCGATCCACGCGGTCCGGGCCGCTTTGTTCTGCGATGAGAGGGAACTTCGCAACTGCCTCCTGGCAAGCCAGATGACGAGGCCCGCGTAGGCGATCCAGGAGCCCGCCGCCTGCTCGTCCAGGTAAGGGAAACGCGACTCGCCGAAAGCTGCCTCCTCCACCCTCAAGCCAAGAGCTGCAAACCCCACTTTCACAAAGCCCATGAGCAGAAGAAAGAACCAGCAACTGAAGCTGATATCCGTCGGTATGAAATACGCGAGGCCTGTGGCGATTGGATACCATCCCACTGCAACGCCGCCGAAAGCCCTCCAGGGCAGGGTGATGAAGGGCTGATAGAACCACGCTTTGAGAGTGAACGCGGGAATGACCGGAAACAGATAGTTCAGCGCAAGAAGGCTCTGAAGTATGAAAGGGATGGAGAACCCGGCCCAGAGGAGTCCGCGTTTTGTCACCCTCTCGCCGCGCAGGACAAACTCGACGGGAAGATACACGATTGGGAAGGTCAGGCGCTCGTTTCTTATCCACTGATCGCGCAGCAGATAAGCAAGGGCGAGCTGCGCGGCCGATAGAGCTGCGAAAAAGCCGCCCCACCAGGCCAGCGGCAAAGCCCAGGCCGCCCACGGAACCGTAGTTCCTCCCTCGAAGAAGGCCCGCACGGCAGCCTGGCTTGCGGGCGCAAGCGCAGGATCCAGCGCCCTCCTGAACACTTCCCACTTCTCGCCGCCGGGCTGCGAGGCCAGGTGAAATGGAAGCGCGAGGCTGGGAATGAGGAACCGCATCATCCCGAACCCGGCGAGAGGAAGCGAGCAGGTGACCATGATGTAGATTACGATGATCTCGCGCCGGCGGAGAGCTGCACGGGGAGCCAGCCGGTGAAGAAGCGAGTTGACGAGGGCAAGCCCTGCGAGAAGCGCTACAGCAGGGTAAAGAAGAGAATAGCAGATGAGATAGACATTGCTGCTTATCTCGCTGGCTGCCACCCACGAGAAAAGAAGCCACTGGCAGAAAAGGCCCAATGCTACAGCGCGGATGAGACTGGGTGCGCGCTGCTCACTTCCCATCATTATTGACGTTCGCAGAATAGGTTAGATATGGAGCCTGCCGTCGAGACCAAACGTAGCCCCGATGGGTCGGGGAACGCTGCGCCGTCCCGACAGGTCGGGACGCTACATCCATTTCATCGAACCGCCCCGAGGACCCCGCGCTCCCAACCAAGCACGCGAACCCCATTGAGCCATTCAGGATCCGGCGCTGCTCTGCGAAGTGCCTACTCCGCCGAAGTCCCGACGAGTCGGGACGAAGGCTGGAAGCTTCGCTACGCAGCACGAGCCTGACTGTTCGCACTCGGGCCGCCCAGCCAGCGCGACAGCCACGCTCCGTCGCCATAGCTTTGGAGCGTCGGCAACTCGTATGCTTGCCTGCGCATCTCTGGAGGGAAGCTGTGGCCTCCCGGGAAGGTGATGCTGGAGAATTTGTCGCCGGCGCCCACGGAACTGTAAGTCTCGCCCGCGAGCTTCGCCATGCGCTCAACTCCATCCACGGGAAATATGCGGTCGTCTCGGCCGTTTATCATCATGAAGGCGCGCGGAGCGCCTGCCCGGCTCCACGAAGTAGCTGACGACCTCTCGCGTGTGGTCCTCGAGGGGGATCAGCTCCAGCGTCTGCGGCTCGGGATCAACAGGCGGTGGAAACTCGCCCAGGCAGCATAGAATCTTCTGTCGAAGACTCGACTTATCTATCCGGTTCGACATCCGTTTCTGTGCCATTGCCCTCCACGAACTCAAGCATGTCCTCGTCGCTCAACTGGCCTGCCGGATCGAGCCAGGCCCGAAAGGCTTCGACTGCCTCTCGCTTTGTCATTCGCCTCTCGAGGAGAATTGGCCGAAGGCCCGAGAGGTCGCGCGGCACGAGCTTCAACGATACGCGGCGGCGGAGCCAATCAACCACATCCGGCGAGGCTGCTTCGAGCAAGCCCTTCAAGTCTCCCCGCTCGGCGCACGACAGCACATTTTCCGCTCCCTGCTTCACGGGCGCGGTCGGTTCGCCGTGGAGATGCTCGCGCAGGCTTTGGCATCGGTCGCGCAGGTTTGCGAGAGCCTGCCCCAGGGCCTGCTGTATCCCGGCTCGTATTCGACCCGCGGGCTCCAGTTGCAGATTCTCGCCGAGCCTGAGCCCGCATACCTCGCACACCGGCGCTCTCGCGAGCGATGAGCCCAGGCCGGCTCCCGCGCAGCGCCGCTCCAGGATTGCCTCCACGAGGTCAAGCGGCTGCCTGCCGCATACGCCGATGCTGTGCAGGGCTTCGAGGCATGAATGCTCTGTGGACTGCCTCATCTTCACATAGGGGAGGTAGCGCTCCGGCGCGTGCACCGACTTGTGCCAGGCGGCGTAAGTGCGGGCGTAGGTTCTCGCAAAACTTTCGCAGCGCCGCACCAGCTCTTTTGAACGGGTGAGCAGCGCCTCGCCGCCCGCCAGATCGGACAGAAGTTCCGTCCTCTTTGCTGCAAGGGCAGATGAAGGGCGAAGCGACATTCTGGCATCCCCCGCGAGCAGCGCGCATTCTCTGATGCGCGGCGCATCCTCGCGAAGGAATTGACGCAGCCGCTCGAACTTCGCGCTGTCTGCCGAAACCCGCGAAGCGAGAAAAGCCCGCAGCCCATCGGCCGACGCCGCAGATTCGGGGATCTGGTCGAGGACGGCCGGCATTCTATTTAGCAGCGCGGCAGACTCGTTCCAGTCAGAAGGAGAGCTGCCCAGGGCCTGGACAAGGCGAGAAAGCTCCTGCTTCAGGGACTCGGCTTCGTGGAGCGCATCTCGCTGCCAGGCGCGCAATTTTTCCCAGAGGGCGGACTGGGCAGTCGCATTCAGCCGCTCGATCCCTGGCCGGGCAGGCTTCCACGAGAAAAGGGCCGATGCCATGGATATGGCTCTTCTCCCGAGTTGCTCTGGAAGAAGGGCTGGAAGCGTGAGAAAGGGCATCTGTTCTAACAGCGGGCTGGTAATCTGCTCGGGCGCGACAGGCGCCAGAAAGGGCGTGAGACCGACGATATGCCCGAGCCGCGCCGCGCACGCGATAGTCAGTTCCGCAAGCTCGGGCGTAAGGCCGAAGTCAGATTTCGCCAGGGCTCGCTCGATGTCGGCATACGCCATGGGCGCTCGCTGGCTGTCAGGGCGGTCGTGATCTTCGGCTCCGGGAAAAAGTGAGAGGACTGTTTGCAGGAGGTCCTGCCTCTCGAACGCGAGCGAGAGACCTGCGGGCGTGCGCCGAAGCATTCCAAGAGGCTCGAGATAGTCCGACAGGAGCGACTCCAGCGGCTGGGCGGAAGCTGCCGAAATCCAGCCGGGTCGCACAAAGGCCGATATTATCTGAGCCACCTGCTGCTTGCCGAGGTCTCTGGCGCCCGGCGGAATGGCGGGAAGAAGCGGAAATATCTTGCTGAAGGCGCCGGAGAATATGGCTTCGAGCGCTGCCGCCCAGCTCTGTCCTGCGCGGCCATGCGGAGCAGCGTCGCCTTCGGGCATCTGAAGTTTGTCCGGGCCGGCAGCCACATCGCCGTTCGAGGAGAGCGCCTCCCCCGAGCGATAGAGCTTTTCGAGAAGAGCTCGCGTCTGCGCGCGAAGAGAGGGCGCCATGTCCTTCAGCCGGCTCTGGGTATCTCTGCCTATTTTGCCGCGACCGAGAAGCGGATCTGTCAGAAGGAGCGATGCGGCCGCATTCTCCGCCAGCAGCTCGAACTCTGCCGGAGAGGGAGAGCGCGGAATCCAGGCCATAACCGCCGGGGCGAATCTGCTGTCGTCATCCCTCGCCTGTGCGAGGGCCTGCCCGAGCCCCTGGCCGACCGGCACGGGCAGGCGGGCCACGGCCAGGGATGACCCTGAGGAACTCGAAGGGCCGGCGCTCAGGGCAAGCCAGTGCTCCCGCTGCTGCTCGGAAGCGCATGGAGTGCCAATAAAAAGATGGGCGTCCTCGCGGCACCTTGGATTCTCAAGCGCCCCGGCAATGTTCTTCAGCGCAGCCGAGCTGAGCGCGGACAGGTTTCTCACTTCCACCGAAGCGTGGCGCCGAAGGCCGTTCCATTCAAATCCCACCGATTTGGCTGCTGTGAGCGCAGCAAGAGGGAATGCAGCGCCGTCGCAGGCTACGATAGCGGCCTGCGCGATGCGCTCGTCGGCGGGCTCGAACGAATCGGCGATTTCGTTCAGGCGCCGCCTCAATATCTCCGGAACATCGCTGGAGACATCGAGAAAATAGACATCCTGAAACTCTTCCGCATGTCTCGATACGGCGACATATGCGCCCCATCGCCGAAGCGCCTCCAGCGTTTCGCGAGCATTCGCGCAGAAGGACGCGTCGTTCTCCATCGGATATGGCCTGACCGATGAGCCAGCCAGCGAATCCGCAAGCTCCCTCACCGTCCAGCGAAAACCGGCCAGCGAAGCGAGAGCCAGCGCATCGGTGAGGGCTCTTGCCAAATCCTGCTCGTCATGGGGAAGCCGCGAGACCTGGTTGAGAACGAAGGCGCGCGCCGCAAAGTGCCTTTGCGCCTCGGGGAGCGGTTCAATCCAGGGAGATAGAAGAGCGAAGAGCTCGTCGCTCGAGATGAGCTTCCACGCGGGTCTTTCAAGCAGGGGCTTTCCGCCGGTGCTGCTCTCGGCCGCTGCCCTGACCGTCTGAAGAAGCGTCCTCGTCTGCGAGAGGAGTGTCGCGGCAAGCGATTCCAGGCATTCGAAAGCAAGCGGGTTGAACGGATACAACTGGGCCAAGCTGCCTCTGGGAAAACAGAGCGCATCTCCCCCATGCGCCTTTGAGATCTCATCAATCCTCGCCTGAAAATTCTGCTCGTCCTCGCGCACGATGACCTTGGCAGCGATGACAGAGCGGAGCTGTGCCAGGCTCAGCGTGTGGGCCGCAAAGCGGTCCTTTATCTGCCTGAGCGTGTGAGAATCAACGTCGCCTATGTCTTCCAGTCCCTTCTGAATGGAGCAGATGAGCCATAGGGGCTGCCTCTGCGCCTGCTGGCCGAGGAACTGAAGAAAGTGAGCGTCGGCGTCCAGGGCCCGTTTCTTCTTGCTCGAGAGGAAAAGGCCAAGCTCATCCAGCAGGGCCACCACGCCGCAGAAACCATTCGCGTCGAGAATTTCCCAGAGGAGAGCGAATGCTTCCGCCCTGCTGCGCCTCACAGAGATGGGCAAACCGCGGCGGCGTATGAGCCGCGCCGCCATTTCAGCGGCGCGAGATGGCGACTCGCTCGCAAGCCGCTCCCACGACCCGCCGGACAGGCGATCGAGCCTTTCCTTCTCGCTCGGCGTCAAATACTCTCTCACGACGCTCAAGACATATGAAGAATCTGCCAGGGGCGAAAATATTCGGTATTTCGGTAGGGCCAGCTCTGTCTCTATCGCATCGAAGACAACATCCTCGAGAGGCTGGTTCTCGGCGCGGAACTCATCGAGGCTCGCCTGGATCACAAGCAGTTGGCGCGAGGCTGTGAAGGAGCCAGCGAGGTGAGCGAACTCCGGGTGCGTCTGCAAGAAGAACGGCCAGGCGCGATAATCCTCGGCCAGCAGACTCGTCAGCGCGAGCAGGTGGGATTTTCCGGCGCCATAGCCTCCGCGTATGAGGAACGCCCGCCCGGGGCCCTCGACGCGCGCCAGGCTTGTGAGCACGGCCTGGCACGCGGCCCTGTTCTCGGGCTCCGTTATGACATATTGCGAGAGGTAGCCCTCCAGGAGCGAGCGAGTCTGCTGCGACAGCTCATCGCCCTCTCTTTCCATGCGGCGTTTCAGACGCGCCACCTCCGACAGAACAACAACATCGGGGAAATCGGAGAGGCGGATTAACTCCCTCGTCAGCATGTGGGATTACCCCTCGCTGCGCAGGCGCAGCGCAAGAGATTCCGCGCCCGATCCACGCCGGAGCCGGCGTCCTCGCGCGGACTCATCAGCGGCCGTCACGCCCCGGGCTGCCGTCCCCAAAAGCCCCGAGTTGTGAACCTTGCGTCGGAAAAACGCACTCTTCATAATCTGGTCAAGCGTCCAGGCTTCGCGTTCTTCGCTCGTCGTCACGGCTCATCGCCCCTTGCGCCAGACAGCTACGCTCTCTCGCACTGGCAGCCGACCATACTCCGCCATCTGCTGGGAGCTGTTGCCCTTATACCGCGCAATCAGTATGCGCTGCACCTGGAAGCCGACCCATTCAGCCATCTCGGAGAGGACGAGATCAACCGGCAAGACCTCCCCCTCGAACCGGACGTTGTCAACGACCATGGCCACCTTCGCCCCTGGCGCCAGCACGCGCGCCCATTCCTGGATAACGGCCTGCATGTCCACGAAGTAGGCGGACAGCATATAGGGAATTCGAGGATTGTTGAGCCCCCTGGCGCCCCTGTTGAGGCTGTCCACCACCTCCCGCACGGCAGGGTGGGGCGCCTGCTCCTCAGGTCCTACCTTCGACTCGATGTGAGATCGCAGTATGTCGAAGCGGAGAGCTCTTAGCTCCGAGAAGTTCTTCACGAAATGGAAGCACAACTCCGGACACCCCGAACGCGACTCCCTACGCTCCAACAGGACCCCTCACTTTCGTCATGCCCCTAGTCTTGGCTGCCAGGGGCCGACACCGCAACCGATAGCCGAGAACCCACCCGCCCCACACGGCCTTCCCGCTCTCCCGTCGCGACCATAGCACGCTCCTTGACGGTCAAGGATGCGCCTTCACGAGTAGACTGCCGAAGCTACCAGGGAGCCCCCCGCCTTGCCCCATTACCTTTATGGCAGTCCCAGAGCTTGTTTCAGCGCAGCGATCACTCCCCAGCTGTCTGGGAAGGCACTGATCAGGTCGCCCAGCGTCATCTGGCGCGGACCGCTCTTGTGCGCTACAGCATGCCGCTCGGCGACTATGTTGTCCCAGGCAGCATGCTCGGGAGTGTGCTGGATGGTTGACAAGAACTGGTGCCTGTAATCTTCCCCGAACATGCCGAGCACCTCGCTGATAGTGGCCAACCTCGGCCAGAACCTCCGGGCGATTGACTTGCCGAAGTAGTTGCAGACATGAGGATCACCACACTGGGCGACCCGCTGCTTGAACAGCTGCCCAATCAAGACTTCGTACTCGGAAACGATGAGGAGAACTAGCCCGGCGACCAGCCGGCTTTCCACCTCCGTCTTCGTGAGGTCGGAGTCAGGGATATTGTCTAGGTGCGCTCGGCACGTGGCAAGCGACTGCTGGATGGTCGCGACCACCGCTCGTCATCCCCCAAAGAGAGTGCTCTCGGCAAGCCGAAGCCGGCGCGTCAACACCTCGCGGTCGGTTGTCGCGCTACTTACCGCAGCCAGATAGACAGCATCTTTCTTGAGATGCTCATATCTCTTCTTGACGTCCGATGGAATCTTGGTCATGTGGCGAGCAAAAGCCACGTACACCGCGTCGAAAACGGCTGCGTTCAATCCGGCCCGCAGGTGGAACGGACGCTCCCCCAAGTTCTCCAGTACGGCCTTGGTCGTGTCAATGAAGAGCTTCTCGCACCGAGCACATCCTTTCTCGTCGGACTGGTGTTTCCGCATGTAACCGGACAGGAACTCCTTCATGGGCCGGTAGTAGCCCTTGACATCATCGTGCAGGGCGAGGAAGCGCAGGATGAGTTCGACATCGCGCTGTCTTTTGTCCTCGTGCACCTTGCCGAACACGCGACGCCATTCGGGCATGTCGTTTAGCCTAACCAGCGTCTCGTTGAAGGAACCGTGATATATGCAGTTGCGAATCTCCTGTCCAGCCAGCTGCGTTCCGCCCGTGTTGAGCCTTTCAAAGATGTGGAACATGCTCGTGTTGTCGTGCGGGTCCAACTGACGAATCACGACCGACCTGAGGGTGGTCGCGTTGAACTTGTTGAAGGTCGGCTCATCCGCATCCCTTAGCTCGACGTATGTCTTGTCAGCGTAAGGACTCCGCTCGTTCAGGGAGGCCAGTCTGAACACGCTGCGCTTCTTCCTGACTGCAGGGCCGAAGTACCCCTCAAAGAAGTACACAATGCTCATCAGCCGCTGATGGCCGTCGACAACCAGAAGACGGTTCTTGCTCTCGGGCTCCATGTACAGAAAGATCGGGGGAACTGGGAGTCCTAGCAGGAACGACTCGATGAGGCGACTTGACTGCTTGATGGTCCATACGAACTTCCGCTGGTAGGATGGGATCACGATCACGCCTTTGCGGTGCAAGTCCACCAGCACTTCCAGCGTGTAGTCTGTGGGGTAGGCCGCGATATCATAGTTAGGAGGCGTGCTCTCCCGGTCATGCTCTTCGCTCGGTATGCGCTCCATCCCGTCTTCCTGCTTGAACTTGTCGCTCATTGGAAGCGCCTCCCTGGTCTAGTCCTCACCCCCCCGGTTTCCGACGAAAGCACCTTTCTGCACTCCTCCTCACACATCCTGCCATCCCTGCCCCTCTTCCAGATCAACTCCCGCGCCCACGCTCCTCCCTCCTGGATTCTGGCAGCCTCTTTGAGCGTCAAGGCTGCGCCTTCGGGACTGAGACGCTATGGACACAATCCCCTGCCCCCGCGCTCAACCACTCATCTTCCTCGTTCCGGTGGTCTTCCCGCCAGAGGTTCGATCTCCCACCACATGCGCGGAGCACTTGACACCTAAACCGACAATCCGCAATAATCACTCCAGTCGGGATCCTGGCTACGCCATGAGGTCTCCACCAGCATGACCTCCGCCAAGTCACAAGAGAACACGAAGGCCCCTTCTCGCCGCCGAACCGGACGCAGCAAAGATTACCCAACAACCCTGGTCATAAGGGAAGGAACTGGCCTTTACAGGTCCAAACTCGCGATCGGCCACCGAAGATCGTGCACTTGCCCCCCGACCCACATCAACTGTATGCCAGCCAAGGAGTGGCTGAAGTGCCAGCTCGGCGTCTGGCGTTTCTTTTACGAAACCAGAGACGTCCGCGACAAGAACCTGCACCCCGCCACGTTCCCCATCAGTCTGGCAAACAGGGTCATTGAGCTATTCACTCACGAAGGGGAGCTCGTTCTTGACCCGTTTGTCGGTAGCGGGACAACGCTCCTTGCAGCCAGGGACACAAACCGAAATGCATTGGGCTTCGACCTCCAGCAGGACTACATAGACCTCTGCCACACTCGTCTCACCCAAGCCACGCTCTACAGCCAATGCGAGCAGGTCGCAGTTCACGACGACGCCAGGAATATCCCGCAATACCTCAACCCCGAGACTGTCAGCCTCATCTGGACATCTCCCCCCTACGCGAACCTGCTCAACAGAAAACGCAGGAACAAGTCCCGTCGTTTCAGGGCCAACGAGCAGCTCGGAAGAGTGGAACAGTACTCCCAGGATCAGCGCGACCTGGGCACGATGCCCCTTGAAGAATACACCCTTGCAATGGGCGACATCTTCGAATCCCTGCTTCCCCTTCTGCGCCCAAAGGCTCACTGTGTCATAAACGTCCCCGATATGTGGTGGGAGAATCGCAGGGTCACCATCCACGTTTCCCTGGTTGAGCAACTGCGAAAGCGTGGCTACGAACTGCGTAACACGATAATCTGGGACAGGACAAACATAGTCAATCAAATCGGCATATTTGGCTGGCCAAGCAACTACATCACGATGGGAGTCACATTCGAGTATCTACTCGACTTCTGGCGCCCCCCGCCACCACGCCCGGGCCCATCGAATACCCCACCACAGTGACTATCCGAACCAAGGACGATCTCCTGTCCCAGCTCAAGTCAATCAGCCACCGAGGCTGGATCCCGAACGCCCGGCCAGGAAACGTAGGCGGCGTCGGCAACACGCTAGAAGACCTCCTCGGCATTCAGGAGAACAACCTGCCAATACCCAATGCCTCCGAGTGGGAGTTGAAGTGCCAGCGCGCAGCCACCTCCTCACTCACCACTCTCTTTCACATGGAGCCGTCCCCCCGCGCACTCAAGTTTGTCCCCAGCATGCTCCTGCCTCTGTATGGCTGGCCGCACAAGTCCATTCCAGCCGAGATGAGCTTTCGACAGACCATCAACGGCCTCTCCAGAACAGACCGCGGGTTCGGCATCGTGGTTGACCGCAGCGCCCGCAAGGTCCAGGTCTCCTTTGACGCCCACGCGGTTGCCCCGAGACACGCCGCCTGGCTCAACTGCGTGGCGCAACGCGTAGGCCTCGCCGAACTCAACCCTCAGCCGTATTGGGGGTTCGACGACCTCTTTCACAAAGCAGCCACCAAGCTTCTAAACTCCTTCTACGTCAGAGCCCAAACCAAGCGCGAGGCAGGTCTCGAGCATTTCTGGTACAAGGAGATCAAACTCCTCGAACAGCTCAGCCTCGATCAATTCCTCCGCGCAATCGAACAGGCCTTCGTTCTCGTCGACTTCGACGCTCGCACCAACCACAACCACGGCACCAAGTTTCGTCTCAAACAGGACCACCTCCCGGATCTGTACGCACGCGTGACTGACGTCATCTAGCCCTTCCGCCCAGCACACCCCTCTCCGACTACTCCCGACCCCTAACCCCCACTCCCCAACACCTCCCGAAAACCCGCCCTGCCGCTCCCCCCGCCTCGTATTTCCTCTTCCAGCCGGGCCCGATCCGAACCGACCTCAGCATGAGCGACGGCCGTGGGCGCCCTCGGCGGCGGCTCATAGAGACTGAGCTGTTCTCTGAGCGCGTCAGCGCCGCGTTGGCCTGGGTCAATCATCGGTCCGACCACTGGATCGGCGAAAGTTTGCTGGCGAGGTGGCTGTATAGCAGGCGGCTGAAGGGGGAGCGCTCGTAACCATAGCCCGGCGATAGAAATTCCAGCAGCGATGGCCGGCCGTATTCAACGACGACCGGCTCGCCCCTGATGCCGGCCGCCCGCGATGCGAGCTCGATTGCAGTCCTCATATTCCCGAGCGAATCAACGAGCTTCAACTTCAAAGCCTGTCTGCCGGTGAAAACTCTGCCGTCGGCCAGAGACCTGACGCGGCTCTCGCTGAGCCGCCTGCCCTGGGCAACGGCCTTGATGAACTGGTCGAAGGTGTCATCGAGCAGACCTTGCACAAGGCGCCGTTCCTCTGATGTAAGCGGGCGCATATACGAGCCGAGGTCTTTGAACTTCCCGGTCTTGAGCACTTCCTGCCGGTATCCCAGCTTCTTGAGGAGCTGCGAGAGGTCCGCCTGGTTGTAGATGACCCCTATGCTGCCGGTTACCGTGCTGGCATTGGCGACTATTCGGTCGGCTGCGCAGGCCACATAGTAACCTCCTGAAGCCGCCACATCTCCCATGGAGGCAATTATCGGCTTGCCCCATCTCTTGCGCGCTCGCATGAGCTCCTGGTAAATCTCCTGCGCCCCGGCTGCGCTGCCGCCGGGGCTGTTCAGCCTCAGAACAATTGCCTTCACCGCTCGGTCTTTGGCCGCGCGCCTGATGGAATCTCCTATTCGCTCGCCGCTGGCCACTGATCCGGAGAACATCCCGTAAGAAGGCCCTGCAACGATAAGGCCATCCACCCTTATGACCGCCACCTTTCCGGCCAGCATGTCCGGCCTGGTCATTGCTGTTAAGCCGATGAGGCCGAGAAAGGAGACAGCAACGAACAGGAACCCCAAGATGGCAATAGCAAGAAGAACCCAACCAAACGAGATTCGCCGCCGCGAGCGGCGGCTCGATGCGCTCGACATCTGCCTCAATTCCCCTTCTTGTTCCCTGTAATTCTACGCCTTTTATGCGCCACCTTGCGCCGCGATTTCCTCTCCGGCGAGGCAAGCGCGCCGAACAGGCGCGGCGGGCTGCGCTGGCCCGGCCAGTCCGAGACAGCCGCTATTCGGGGCCTGCGACCGGTCAGCTTCATTCGCGAAAGGTGGCGCTGCGAAGCCCGGCGCGAATGCGCAGCCCAACAAAAGAGCAGGCCGTTTTCTGCCCCGCATAGCGACGAGACGCATTAGAAGCTACAATTAAGCAGAGTATCCAACCCCACCGAGCAAAGGAGAATAGAACCGGTGCTGCGCACGCCATTTGCCAGCGAGCGGATTCAACGGATAGACCCGAGGACGGGCGTCAAGGTGATCCAACTCACCGCTTATCCTGCTCCCGCCGCGCACTTTCTCTACGACTGGCCCAGCATTACGCCCGACAACCGCCGAGTGCTGCTTTTCTGCCAGCGCGCCGCGATGCGCGACGCCCCCTGGGACATCTTCCGCGTTGATGCAGACGGACTGAACTTGTTCCAGCTCAGCGAGCGCGGCGAGCGCATGGAGGCCGGCGGCTACTATGGGCGCCCCACCGCCCGCCTGACCCTGGATGGCAAAACCGTCTATTGCGTCTGGGGCCATACTTTATGCGCGGTGGATGTCGAGACCGGCGCCGTCCAGGAACTATGTTCGCTCGAGAAGCACTGCCCGAAGGGAGGCGCCATTCACAATCTTCACATATCCGCCAACGGGGAGCGGCTGTTTATTATTCACAGCGGCGGCGCAGGCGGCGCCATCCGCGTTGACCTCGACACCGGAGAAACGGCGGAAGTGAGAGTTGATGGGCACCTCTTCGCCTGCGACCCCACAGGCCCGCGGCTCGTCGTCACAAAGGGCACGGTCGAATGGGGCACGGTCACGCGCGAAGACGGTTCGCGCGAAGTAATAAATGCGGGCGAGCTGCGCGCGAAGTGGATCACGGACGAGGACGGGAACGATATCGAATACTTCTGCCCCGAGATGTATGCTCACGCAACGCTCTTGGGAAGGCACGTTGCGCTGCAAGCGTGCGGCAAGCCGCCGAACAAGTGCATATGGCTCGTTGAGAAAGGCCGCGATCCGCGCAAGCTCGTCGAGGGGCCCTATTTCTGGCACTCCGGCGCCTCCTGGGATGGCGAATGGATTGCGGCCGATACGAACTGGCCCGACCACGGCCTCCAGCTCATCCACGTGCCCTCAGGCCACTTTGCCGCGCTGTGCCATCCCGGCGCCAGCCAGGAGCACTACGAATTCGGACATCCACACCCATGCCTTTCGCAGGACGGCAGCCTGTGCGTGTTTCGTTCCGACCGCACGGGCGTCCCGCAAATCTACATCGCGCACATTTCGGAGGAGTTCCGGGAGCGAGTGATTGCCGGCGAACTCAGCGGCGCCGACAAGTGGATGCCCTATTGATTCTCGCAAATTAGCTTCACTTGCGTCATAGATGCGAGTCCGTCCGCCGGCTGGCGGACGAAGTTTACCCGCCTCCGGCGGGCAAGTCTCGTAGAACCCGCTCAGGAACGAGATTGCCACGGCCTTGGGTAGGCCTCCGGCCGCCATGGCGGCCCCGACTATGTCGGGGCTTAGCCACCGGCCTCGCAATGACAAATGCGTTCGTGAACCAATTGTGCGAGAATCAATAGAGCCTCTGACAAAACATCCATGCCCACTGAAAGGCTCCGAACACGCTGTGAGGCCTGTGGGGCCCCGATGTGTCGGGGCCGCGCAGATTTTGGCGTGGGGTGCCTGCCCGAGCCGGGCGACGGCCAGGGGAACCCGCGCCCTACAGCTCCCCGTCATCGGGAATGGCTTTTGTTAGAGCGTGTGTGAGAACATAAGGCTCTCGTCCGGCGCAAGGCCGGGCGCTACAGGAGGATGGGGTGATGCAGCGTCGGACTCTGCGCCTGCATTGCAAGAGACTCATCAGAAGGGCGTCGTTGGCTTGGGTGCGAAACATTCTCCAGGAAGAGGCGACCGGCGCCGCGCGGAGGGCGGCTGATGGCAAATCATCGCCTGACGATAGACATTCTCCTCCTCGACGAGTGCGAGCGGCCAGCCCCCGAAACCCCGCACGGCGTGAGCTGCCGGATCCTGCGACGGAAGCGATAAACCAGATGGCCAGACACCCAAATATCGTGTTCATTCTCGTGGATGACATGGGCTATGGAGACTTCAGCGCCTTCAATGAAGGGCTGTCCAGAACCCCCAGGCTTGACGCGCTTATGCAGCAGGGGGTGTGTTTCACTCAGCACTACAGCGCCTCGCCGGTGTGCAATCCGTCTCGCGCCGCGCTGCTGACCGGCCGCTACCCGCATCGCACCGGCTCCATTGATACGCTTGAATGGCGCGGCCTGGACCGCCTGGCGCTGCGGGAGACCACGCTCGCCGACATCCTGAAGCCGGCGGGCTACTCAACCGGCCTGGTTGGCAAGTGGCACCTGGGGGCATTCGATCCACGATACCACCCAAACAAGCGCGGCTTCGACGAGACAGTGTGCTTCCGCGGGGGCATGCACGACTACTACAATTGGCGCCTGGAATACGACGACGACGTGAGGCGCGCTGACGGCAGGTACCTCACTGACCTTTGGACCGAAGAGGCGGTCCGGTTCATCGAGCGCCACCGCAGCGAGCCCTTCTTCCTCCATGTCACTTACAACGCCCCTCATACTCCCCTTCAGGCGCCGGAGGAAGAGGAAGCGCTGTTCTCTGAGAATGAAGACCTGACGAGAGGGGTGGCGATCATTTACGGAATGCTCCACCGAATGGACGCCGGCGTGGAGCGAATCCTGGAGGCGCTCGACCGGCTCGGCCTGAGCGAAAACACGATTGTCCTTTTCACCAGCGACAACGGGCCCCAGTTCGGCGGCGAGGGCGACATGTGCATCACCCGCTTCAACTGCCAGTTTCACGGCGCGAAGGGGAGCGTTTACGAGGGCGGCATCAGGGTGCCGATGATCATACGCTGGCCCGACGGGCTGCCGGCGGGCGCGGAAGTTCACGAGATGGTTCACTTTTGCGACTGGCTGCCGACGATCCTGGCAATGGCGGGAGTGAAATTGCCAGGGGACAACCTGCCGTTAGACGGCGTGAATCTGCTGCCCGTTCTGCGCGGCGAGAAAGGCAAGGTCGAGACGAAACGCTTCTGGCAGTGGAACCGCTACACGCCGCTGGTGACATGCAATGCGGCGATGCGCGACGGCGACTGGAAACTGGTTCGCCCCGCGATCCGGGAGGCGATGCAGGTTCCCGACATCCATTGGCTCCGCGTGTCAATGTATGAGCCGGAGCATTTCATCGCCAACGGGATCATCCGCGACCCGGACCCGCCCCGCGAGGTGCCGGCCCCGCCGCCGCCGGAACTGTACAACATCGCCGAGGATCCGCTGGAGCTGACCAACCTGGTTGACAAGTATCCGGACATCGTCCATCGCATGCTGCGCGAACTCGAGACCTGGTTCGAGGATGTCGAGGCCGAACGCGCCTCGATAAGCGACCAAGTGTAGAACGCGGCGCTCGATGCCGGTGACCGTTGGTCCCGTCAACCACTGGCACTCTGCATGATCCTTCGTAAACAGGCAGCGTATAGCTTCGGAGTGCGCGGGGTTGCTCACACCCCAGAGGGATCAGCTTGAGGAGCTGACAGGCAACCAGCGCAGGTCCACAGAAGACCACTTTGGAGTGCGGCGGCTGCTACTCTGCGTAGTAGCGTGGCTACTACGCTACGAAGCACGAGTCGCCGCCGCTTTCACGGGCGGGACCAAAGGTCACGCCTTGTTAAGAAGAGCCTCTGTCCAAAGCAAAGCGGGGTGGGCTTGCCCGGTCCTTTGAAAGCGGGAGCAAAGCTCCCGCACTCCACACGAGGCCTCTCACGATGAGGCAGGGCGTGGCTGAGCCAGTTTTCATTTTGGCCAGGCTAAAACGGGTGCCCCTGGCTCACGCCCCGCCTTTGTGGACGACCCATGGACGTCATGGTAGAATGTGGCGGTTGGTCTCGCGCCCACCCATAACGAGAGCAGGCTTCAGGTTTCCCGCTGGTTGGCGGGTGGTGTAACAGGTAACACACCAGACTTTGGATCTGGCATTCCAGGTTCGACCCCTGGCCCGCCAGCCATAAGAAGCACGTGCGGTCCTGCTTTGGGGGCGTTTTTCGAGGGGACGACCATCGAGAGCACAGCAGGCGTCATCTCCCGTGGAGGGTCGGCGGCAGCTTGCTTCTTGCGCGCGCAGCTCATTGTTCGCGGTACCGAACCAGTCGGGAAGAAGGATGAACTCGTGGGAAAAGAGTCCACCTCTTCAGGGAAGCATTTGGCCGCCGTAGTCCTTGCTGCGGGACTTGGCACGCGAATGGACGGCGACAGGCAGAAGGCGCTCGTGCCGCTCGGCGGCAAGCCCATGCTCTTGCGAGTGCTCGAGGCGGTTCGGGGCGCTGGCATTGATCATATATGCGTGGTGGTAGGCCACGAGGCAGATAAGGTGATTGAGGCGCTCCCCGACGGCTGCCGCTGGGTCGAGCAGCCGGTGCAGGGAGGAACCGCTCACGCCCTGTCGTGCTGCGAAGCGCAGCTCGGCAATCTGTCCGCAACGCTCGTCGTGCTCTACTGCGATAACCCGTTCATAACCGGGAGCCAGATAAAATCGCTGGTGCGCAAGCACCTCGGCGCAGGAGCGGCTGCGACTGTGCTGACGGTGGCGCTCTCGGATCCTGGGCGTTTCGGGCGGATCGTTCGCGATGATAAGGGTAATGTTGTGGCCATCGTCGAGGCATCGCAGGCAACTGAACAGCAGCTCGAGATAAAGGAGGTGAACACCGGCGTCTATTGCTTCGAGTCGCCGCTCATTTTCAGCGTGCTGCCTCGAATCGCTCCAAAAGGGGCCAAGGGGGAGCGGTATCTGACTGACGCCGTGGAGCTGCTGATAAGCAATTCCCACAAGGTGGTGGCCGCGAAAACGCGCATAACCAGCGCGGCGATAGGCGTGAACACGAGGGAGGAACTGGAGGCCGCGGAGAGAGAGCTGGCGCGACAAAGGAGGCGCATGGGCAGAGGGCCGGCGGCGGCTAAGGGCGAATCGCCAGGAGAGAGCTGAAAGAGCTGAGCGCGGGAGGCAACATATGAGATCGAGCGACTTGCGGCTGGTGACTGGGAATGCGAACCCTCGGCTCGCCCGCGACATAGCAAAGCACCTGGGCATGGAACTGACCGAAGCAGAGGTTGGCAGGTTCGCCGACGGCGAAATAAGGGTGAAGATCAACGAGAGCGTGCGCGGGGCGGATGTTTTCGTCATCCAGCCGACATGCCCCCCCGTGAGCGAAAACCTGATGGAGCTTCTCATAATAGCTGACGCTCTCAGGAGGGCGAGCGCAAAGCGCATTGTTGCGGTGATTCCCTATTATGGCTACGCCCGCCAGGAGAAGAAGAGCGCAGGAAGAGAGCCCATAACGGGGAAGCTGGTGGCGAACCTGATAGCTGCGGCAGGCGCCGACCGCGTTCTGGCGGTGGACCTGCATGTGCCCTCGATCCAGGGTTTCTTTGATCTCCCCGTCGATCATCTGCCCGCGGCGCCAATCCTTTCCCGCTATCTGCTCGATCAGGGAATCGGCGGTGGAGACACCGTTGTCGTCTCGCCCGATGTGGGCGGCGTGGGCACTGCCAGGACGGTGGCCGACAAGATGGGCAGCCATCTGGCCATCATAGCCAAGAGGCGGCCGACGGCGAATCATGCAGACCTGATAGATGTGATAGGCGATCTGGAGGGCAAGCGGGCCGTTTTCATGGACGACATAATAGACACTGGGGGGTCTCTGGTCATGGGCGCCGAGGCCGTCGCGAAGAGGGGAGCGGCGGCAATCTACGCCTGCGCCACTCACGCGGTTCTTTCGCGCGATGCTGCGGACAGGCTCCAGAACTCGTGCGTCGAGCGGGTGGTAGTGACGGACACGATACCACTGCCGCCCGATAAGAAAAGGGAAAAGATAACGGTCCTGAGCGTTGGGCCGATCCTGGCCGACGCGATAATTAGGGTTCACGAAGACGAGTCGGTCAGCACCATGTTCGAGAAGGACTGGAGAGATGATAAGAGGTGACCCCTTTGGCCCGAATCCCCGGTGGCCGAAGCGCAAACGCCCCAGGGTTCACCAAAGGCCAATGTAGCGTCCGACCTCCCTGGCCGGGCAGGCGCGTCGGACGATGAGGAGGAAAGACAATGGAGCGGCCAGAGCTGCAGGCGCGAACAAGGCCTGCCAATTCTTGCGGTAAGGGGGCGGCGAGGAAGCTGCGGGCCCAGGGGCTGGTGCCCGGAGTGGCTTACGGGCCCGACATGGAGGCGACCCCAATCGTCGTAAACGCGAAAGAGCTTCGCCGGGTGGCTTCCTCGCTGCCGCACACGAGGTCTCCCATCACCCTCGTATTGGAGGATGGCGGCCAGCCAACCCGGACGGCTATCCTGAAAGAAATTCAGCGCCACCCCATCACGGGGCAGGTGCTGTGCGTGGATTTTCACTGCGTGCCGCTGACGGAGAAGATTGTGACCTCCGTTCCCGTGCAACTCGTGGGAGAACCGCAGGCGCTGTCGCTGGGCGGGATTTTGCAGCACCTGCTGAGAGATGTCGAGGTTTCCTGCTTTCCGGCCGACATACCGCCCCGCATAGAAGCGGACATATCGAACCTTCAAATGGATCAGGCGCTGCATCTGGCCGATCTAACGCCTCCCGCGGCGGTGGAGTTCACGACAGACCCGGGCACGGTCGTTGCGGTTATCAGCCATCCGGCGGTCGAGGAAGCGCCGCCCGAAGAGGCGCCAGCAGAAGTGGCCCTGCCTGAAGCGGCAGCCGAGCCCACGGGCGAAGAGGGAAAGCCCGGACAGCCTGCCGCCGAGTCTAAGGAGAAGAGCCGATAGAGCCGGTAGGGGCGCACGGCCGTGCGCCCCTACGGGATCTATCGGCCGCACCTCAATAGCTACGGGCCTTGACTTGTGGGCCGGTCTTTGTCTCGAGGCGGCAGCTTTTCGCCGCAGTATGGGCAGAACTTCCAGTCCGGAAACATTGCGGTTCGGTGGCACTTGGGACACTGAAACAGAGGGAGCACCTTTGTAGTCGCCTTGCTGGCTGCTGACGCGATTTCTGCCTGTCCCTCAATCAGCAGGCGGCGTACGACATCCGCGGCAAATCCGGCGCCCGATACCTTCAGTTCCGGCTTCGGCACGATGTGAACTTCTGGCTTGCCCTCTTTTGTCTGGCCAACGGTGTATGTCAGATTTGCCTGGTTCACAATCATCGAGAGCGCCTGGCCGAGGGGCACGCTGTAGAGCTTGGCGGTGACCTTAATCTCCTTCGGCACGGAGTCGTGCACCGTCATTGCGACGCCCGAGGCTTTGGAGAGCTGCGCTACCGCGTCGGACAGCGAGACGTCCTTCACATTGAGCTCAACGAGGTCCCTGTCGCCCTCGAAGGGGGACCGAGTGGCAAGGGTGGTCTGACCGGAGATGCCGATTCCCCCCGGCCACTGGTAGGTCATGCCCGACGGCGCCGTTCCGGCGACGGAGCCAAACGCGCCCAGGAGTGGGACCTCGGCGCCTCCGACTGCGACCGTCGGCTGGGGGTAGATGAGCCACATGCCGGGACGCACCTGATCCCACCGAAGCCGCGCGGCGGCGCAGACGAGTTGGAGCGCCTCCTCAGGATCAGCATTGCGAATCTGGACAGTCACCTTGCGGTCCTTCAGCATCTCATCCTGGATGGCAAGGGAGATGTCCGCCTGCTGCGCCAGTTTCGTGACCACTTCCGTGACGGGAGCGTCCTTGAAGTCCAGGTTGACTTTCCCCTTCCCACTGCTCTCTTCAGCGGCGGCGCAGGCGATGCAGCCAAGCAGAACGACAGCCATTGCCAGGCAAGCGCTCGCCCGGCGAGGGAACGAGAGTTTCCGTGTCATCTCAACCTCCTTCTTTCCGAGCCCGGGTTCCGGGTTCGATGTTTTCATAAGCAAGCCTCAACGCGGCTGGCTGCCCGGTCGCGTCAACTTCAACATCCCGCTGCAATATTGACTTTCGGCCGTCGGGCATTGAGACCTCAACATAGCAGCTTGAGGGCGAGAGCGGCTCCTCGGCAGCTCCGAGCACGAGGATTACGCCGGCGGGTATTTCCGGCGTCCCGCCCTCAGGAGGCTCTGCGGCTGCGGCTTCGGGCGCGGCGGGCTCAGGCTTGGGCGCTTCGACGGGAGGCCTCGGTCGAGGCGGCGCGCGGCGAGCAATGCGATGGCGCAAAGGCCGGCGCCGGGGTGGCGCCGCCGGCTTCATCTTTGATTCGACAGCGGGCTGCGCCAGCGGTTCCGCCACCGGCACTCGAACAACAGCCTGCGCCCCCCTCGAACGCGGCTCGGGACGCGGAACGCGCGGATGCGGCCACAGGAAAAGCAAGGCAGCCGCTGCGGCCACTGCTGCGCCCGCAAGCACCCAGGGGAAATGGTGAACAGGGCGAACTGCTAAGCGGCTGCGCGAATCGGCCGTCACCTCCGGTGCGCGCTCGACCGCTGCAAGCGCTCGAAGCGCATCTTCCGCGCGCCGCAGCTCGGCTGCCTCCGCCCGGCAATCCGCGCACGCTTCCAGATGAGCCCCGATTGCAGCCCGCTCGTCGGCAGGCAAGTCATCGTCGGCATATGCAAGCAGCTTTTCCCTCGCATCTCGGCACTTCATGGCTTGACTTCATTCATGCGCAGGTATTCGTCCTTGAAGGCCCGCCGCGCCCGATGCAGCGTCGCCCTTACCCGGTCAACCGACCAGTGGAGAGACTCGCCTATCTCCTGATACGACAGCGACAGAGAATAGCGCAGCACAAGCACCGACCGGTGCTCCTGCCGCAGGCGAGCCAGCACGGCGCGCACATGATCCACCGTGGTGAGGTCGGGCGCCTGCGCGGAAGGCAGCGGGTCGGGAGACCGCCTGCGCTGCCGGGCGGCGTCCCGCGCCACATTCACGGCGATGCGAAAAAGCCAGGTGGTGAAGCTTGAGCGGCCAGCGAACTTCGCCAGGCCCCGGCAGGCGTGGACGAAAGTCTCCTGGAGCAGGTCCTGAGCCTCGTCGCGGTTTCCGCACATGTTCAAGCAGATCGAATACACGCGGTCTCGATGGCGGCGGTAGAGTTCATCGAAGGCGGTCGCATCACCGCTTCGGGCGCGTTCTATCAGAGCCGAGTCATCTTCCCCTGCGCGAACCCCGGGCATGACCGCCCTCAATGCGAGCGCTTCAGTGTTGCCTTCTTGCGTCAGCGCCACCCTCCTGGATATTAGACGCCGGGATGGGCGAAGAAGTTACCAGCGGAGCCAGTTTTCGTGCGCATCTTTCGGGGCAGCCGATTGAGCGGCAGGCTCGCGCCACAGCGCCTACCGCACAGTTGAACTTGGCGCTACCGGCTGGCCAGGAAGTCCCGCACCCAGGCGGCCTGGTCGGGGTGCTGGTCAATCAGGCACGCAGCCAAAATGCTGAACCCGTGTATCTTCCCCTCCCCCAGACAGGCCGCAATCCGCCTGAATTGAAGTTCCACCAGCTCCAGCGGAACGGGCGAGCGCGAACAAAAGCCCCCTGAGCCAGTTGCCATCGTGCCAGGGGCGCAGTAGCGCGCGCTACTCACGAAAGCGTGAATGCCCTTCCGCATCGTACGGCAGGAGCTTGCCTCCTGCCCTACCAGGTGGGTCCGGCTCCGGCGACACGAGGGGCAGAACGCGAGGTTCTGGCCTATGGGTCTGCTCCCATGTTTGATGGGAGATAACTCCGCGGGTATAATCCTTGGGTGGAGAGCGAAAATGACGCGCTCTTTGCACAAGTTCGTCGTTGTGGTCGCAGCAGCGCTGGCCTTCATTGTCTGCGCAGGCCAGTCGTCATTCGCATAGTCGTCGGCGCAGTAGAAGCGAAGACGATAGGGAGGCTTCCAGGATTTCGGAATCGCGGCCTCCCGCTCCACCATCGCGAAATCGCCCGACTTGGCAGGAGCCCAGGGATGTATCATGCGAAACAGCCCTCGCCCCTGGCCGTGGCCCGGCTCGGGCACGCGGGCAGGCTGTCGGGGCCGCCCTTCGATGGGCTCAGGGCGTCCCCTCGACTCCGTGGGGCGACCCCGAGCGCAGGCGAGGGGCCGCCGAAATACAGGCGCTGCCGCTTGAACCTCCAAATCCCTCGGTCGCAAATATCCAGCGCGGTAGTGTTCTCTGACCCGCCAGCCGGCGGGCCAGCCCTGGCAGGCAAGAAGAGCGCGCCAGAGGCGCAAATCAATCCTGCGATCGCCACGACCTTCGCGCCCATCGCAAATCCTCAGTCCCCGGTCTCAGTGACGCCGCCGGACCCCGAACGCAACCACCTTCGGAACTGGCTCTCTTTCCACTTCCCCCCACAGCTTCTCCTGCGACACCTCGCGCCTGTTGACGAAAACGGCTCTCACCCGCACGCGCTGAAGGCCCGGCTCGCCCTCCTGCACGACTCGCTCCTGCCCCGGCTTGAGCCGCTCATCCTGAACCCTCTCGACCCATACCGGTATCTGCTCGCGCTGCGTATATTCCACCAGGGCTTCCACTGTGAGAAAAGGCTTTCCGCCGGCCACCACTATCTTTTGGCCGGCCTCAAGCCGATTGAGGTCGAGGCCAGGATTCGCCACTTTCAAGTCCTCAAGCGAAACTTTGTAGCGCCTGGCTATTCTGAGAGCCGTTTCGCCTCTCGCCACGACATGCTCGAAGCGCGGCCTGGCCGGCCGATTCAGCTTGGCGAGAAGCTCAGCTCCACTCTTCGACAGCTTCCGGCTCGCCTGCTCCAGGGTGAGCGTTACCCGCTCAATCTGCACTCTCTGGCGGAAGACGGGAGCCTTGCGAAGCCGACCTTTGCGGGGAATCTGGCTCGTCTTATATGTTTCAAGCGCCTGTAACGCATCGCGGACCGAGTGGGCGTAGGCGATAGGTTTTCCGTCGGCCTTGATCGCTGCGGCGCGTATTACAACATCGAGTTTCTCCGCTGCGAGTGTTTGCGCAGCGAGAGGGTCGAGCGGCCTGGGGCCGGGGACTCTGAGCGGCTCGACGGCAACCTTCTGGCGGAAAGCCGCGATAGAATGCAGCTCTCCTGCGCGAGAACGCTTGACAGCGTTGAGGACATAGCGTGCGGCCTCCAGGCTTGCGACAACGCAGATGGGCTTTCCATCGGCTGACAGAACGAAGCGCGTTTTCGGCCGCAGCGCGAAGAAAAGCGCCACGGCGAGCGCAGCGATGAGGAGACCGAAGACGCCCCGTTCAATCCAGAGGCGGCGGCGCATTAGCTGCAGCGGGAGCTTTTTGCCTTCAATCATGTCAGCAACTGCTCCGCCCGCGATTCATTCCTTTGGCACCTCGCCTGCGCCAGGCCGGCATGTGGCGCCCATGTGGCACCCCGACATCACGGGGTGGGCCAACGCAGGTGGCGAGCCAGCTCTCGGCGAATGGCGGCTCTGTTGCGTTCTGCCCGACTGGAGGTGGAAACCATGACAGCGGCTGTCTTTCTCGAGCCAGGCAAGATGCAAGTCGAGGAAAGACCGACTCCCGAGCCCGGGCCCGGACAGATATTGATTCGAGTGAAGGCCGCCGGAGTTTGCGCCACCGATTTGCATATCTTCCACGGAAAGTTTCCCGCCGCCTTTCCAGTTGTCCCCGGCCACGAGTTCGCCGGAATTGTCGAGAAGGCGGGACCCGGGGTTCAGCATGTGAGGGCCGGCGACCTCGTGAGCGTTGACCCTGTAATTCCATGCGGCGCCTGCGACTACTGCCACCGCAGCAAGCCGCACCTGTGCGTCAGGATGAGAGCCCTCGGAGTGGACCTGGATGGCGGCCATGCCACTCACTGCCTTGCTCCGGCAGAGAACGCGTATCCTGCTGCGAACCTACTGCCAGAGGAAGCCGCGCTCGCCGAGCCTCTGGCCTGCGTCCTGCACGGCCTCGACTTAGCCGATGTCAGGGCGGGCGACCGCGTGGCGATAATAGGCGCCGGCTGGATTGGCCTTCTGATGCTTCAATGCGTGAGACTTCGCGGCGCGGCCAGAATCATCGTGTCGGAGATTGTCGCGCGCAAACGGGAGCTGGCTGAGCGCCTGGGGGCGGACGTGGTGGTTGATCCGAGGGAGCGCGACCTGGCGCAGGTGGTGCGTGAGGAAATGGCGGGCGGCGCAGATGCGGCGATCGAGTGCGTCGGCTCGCGCCCGACTGCCGAGCAGGTGATGACGCTCGTCCGCGATGGCGGCACGATAATGTTCTTCGGGGTAGCGCCTCCTCACGAACGCATTCAGGTCAGCCCGTATGAGATATACAGGCGCGAGCTGAAGGTAGTCGGATCCTTCAGCACGCCGAAGAAACATGCGGCGGCTCTGGAACTTCTCGCTGGAAAGCGGCTTGAGATTCAGCCGCTCATCACGGGCAGATTTGGCCTGGACGAGCTGGGGCGGGCGATGGAGCTGCTTCAATCGGGCCAGGCAGTGAAGAACCTGATAGTTGTCACCTGAGGCTTGCCCGCCTCCGGCGGGGATTCTGCACTCGACCGCTCTCGCGTCGGGGAAGAATGGTAGGGGCACGGCACGCCGTGCCCCTACCTGACGCGATCACGACTAATGCTGGTTAGGGGGCGGCCCCCCGGGGCGCGGCAAACTGCTTTGGTGGCACAGGCGTGTGAAGGCCACATGGGCCGTGCTTGAAGCAGCCAGGCGCGTGCGGGCGAGCCGCTGGAGGACTTTCCGGGGGCGGCGGCGAAGGGGACTTGGCGCGAGGCCAAGGCGCATACGAAGTCGCGCGCCGGGGAAAGGGGGCTCTGATGGTTGACCTTGTCGTTTTCGCACTGCTGATCTATGTGCTCGTCCGTCTCGCTCGACTGGGCCGGGCGGTAGAGGATCTGAAGCAAGCGCTGGGAGGCCGCGGCCCTCTCAGGGAGCCGGTGAGAGCTGAGCCCGCGGCTCCCCGGCCATCTGCGCCTGCCGCTGCGCCGCCTCCTGCGCCCGAGGCAGCCGAGCCTGTGCAGGCGGTCGAGCCCGTTCCTCCACCTCCGCCGCCCGCTCCACCAGTGGCCGCGCCGCGCCGTGAATGGGCCTTGCGAGACCTCGAATCAGTGTTCGGCGCCAACTGGCTCACGAAGTTGGGCATAGCTGCCATCGCGTTGGCCGCCGCCTTCTTCCTCCAATATGCCTTCACATCCAGGTTGATCGGGCCGGCCGCTCAGGTAGGAATCGGGCTGGTTGGTTCTGCGATATTGCTCGGCCTTGGACAGTTCCTGCTTCCAAAGCCGGGCTACCGCGCCTATGCCCAGGCGCTGTCCTCCGGCGGGATAGTTATCCTGTTTCTCTCCATCTATGCGGCCTACAACTTGTACCATCTGATGCCTTTCGAGCTTGCCTTCGGAGTGCTTGCAGTGGCAGCAGTGAGCGCGTCGGCGCTGGCGATGGCAAACAACACCCAGGGCGTGGCTCTCATCTGTCTCCTCGGCGCCTTTGCTACTCCAGTGCTCATCCAGCAGGAGGGAGTGGGCGCCCGCAACCTGCTCCACCTGTATGCCTATCTCGCAGGTCTGAATGTGTGGTCCGCTGTCCTTGTCAGGTATCGTCCCTGGCACTCCCTGACCGCGCTGTCTTTTGTCGCGACCTGGGCGATCTTCTTTGGAGCGGGCTCGCTGCATGGGCTTGACTACCTGGCGGTCGAGACTTTCGCCGTTCTGTTCCTGGTATTTGCGTGCTATGGCGGGATAAGCACTGCGCGCACGCAGGGTGACCTGGCGGCCGAGATGGCGCAAGCGGGCATTGGCATAGTCCTCGTTGGCTGCCTGGTCTTCATCGTCGCCAGCGCAATTATCCTGGCCGACATTTTCGCACTGGGGCTGCCGGCACTAACAACGGTGGGGATGATGACGGCCCTGCTCCTGGCCGGTTTGGCCTTTGCGTTTCCTGGCGTTTCCCGCCAGCAGAGCGCCATCCGCAGCCTTTTCCAATACCTTTCTGCTGCGGCGTTGGCGCTGCTCATGATAATCACTGTCGGCTCGGCGCCGCCCACTGCGCCGGAGCAGGTTCCGGCCGCATTCTCTTTCGCTCTATTCAGTTACCTGGTCTTCCTGATAGTCGCCATATACATGAGCGGCCGGCGCGAGCAAGAAGGCCCGGCAGTGGCTCTGGTCGCGGCCAACGCCTTGACTCATGTTGTGGTGACATTCCATGTGCTCGCGCCGCTGCGTGTGTGGGGGATCAACGCGGCGCCACTTTGGCTTCCCATCGCGGGATGGATTACCACCTGCGCGGTCTGGGCAGCGGCGAGACAGGAAGGCGAGAATCGTTACTTGCGGGCGGCGCTGACGGTCGCAGCCCAGGCGCTGTGCCTATTCGCGTTTTTTGGCGCCTTGGGTCTCACCAGTCCTTGGCGCGCCTGGCCCGCAATGCGCAGCGTTGCCCTTTTCGGCGGCGAGTTCCTGCTCGTTTCAGTCACCTCGATTGCGGCGCGTCGTCTCATCACCTGGCCTGGCCTTCGAGGAGACCTGCTCACGGCCTTCGGCAACGCAGCAGTTTTCTTCGCGATACTGGCAACCGCCGCCAGGCTGGAGTCATACCAGGGATTCGTGCTGCTGTGTGGATGCGCGATGGCGATGGCGGCATATCACGCGGTGGTCGGCGGGAGCGTGCTGCGCCGGGCGGAGGACGACCCACTGCACCGCTTCATTTACCTGGGGCTGGCGCTGACTTTCCTGACCATCGCTATCCCACTCCAGCTCAGAGCCAGCTACATCACTACTCTGGCCTGGGCGGTCGAGAGCGCAGTGCTGGTGTGGACAGGATTGGCGGTTGCCGACCGGCGGGTCCGCTGGGGCGGCGTCATCTTACTGTCAGTCGCAGCCGCGAAGGCTCTCTTCATGGACATCACCATAACGCCTGAGCCATTCCGCCTGCTGCTGAATGCCCGCATGCTTTCTGGGGCGTCGGTTATCGCGGCTGCTTATGTGTCAGCATGGCTGCTGTGGCAAGGCCGTGAGAGCGTTTCCGCGGAGGAGGGTCCGGTGGCCCCAGTACTGGCCCTGGTTGGAAACGCCTTCACGCTCATCTTCTTGAGCCTGGATGTGTGGGACTGGGTTGGGCAATCCTGGCCGACCGCCGGCCGTGCAAGCGCACAGCAGATGGCGCTGTCAGTCCTGTGGGCCATCTACGGGCTCGGCGCCATGTCCGTGGGAATCTGGCAGCAAGCCAGGGCTGTCAGGCTATTCGCAATCGGACTGCTATACCTTGCCATCTTCAAGGTGTTCCTGTTCGATCTCGGTTTCCTGGGCGGCCCATACCGCATTGTCTCCTTCTTGGGCCTGGGGGTGATGCTGCTTCTGGTTGGATGGCTCTATGCGCGCTTCGAGGGCAGGCTGAGAACAGATTGAAATGAAAAGAGCGATTATCCTTGCGATGGGGCTCGCGGCGCTGCCGGTCCGGGCTGACCTGCCCAGGGACGAGTGGCGGACAGCCCGCCCGGTCGTGCTCCCGGCCATGTCTGCTCGCGGTCTCGTCTATCTGCCTCTGGACGAGGAGGCGCTGGCAGCAGTCGAGTCTCTGTCGGAATACCGGGTCGTCGAGGATGGGCGCACGGAAGTGCCCTACAGGATGGCGTTGGAAGAGGGTCAGACCGAAACGCGCGCCTTCTCCGCGAGGGTGATCTCCCTGGCCACGCTCGAAAAGCGGCAGGCCCAGGTCACTCTCGATCTTGGCTCTGGCGCGCCCGCTGCCAATAGAGTTGACCTGGCGTTGATCGGGGACAACTTCCGAAGTCGGGCGCGTGTAGAGGGCAGCCGCGATCGGAGTCGGTGGTGGCTGCTTCAGCGACAGTGGATCGTTTATCGTCATGAGAGCCGTTTCGAGCAAACGCAGGCGCCCATCCCTCGTAACGAGTACCGGTTCTTGCGCATCACGCTGGAGAGGCTGGAGGGAAGCCTGCCCGAGGTGAAGGGGGTGAGAGTTCTTGGCGTGCTGACCATTCCGCGGCGGCTGGTTGCCGTCCCCGCCAAGCTGTCGCGCAGCGAGCAGGTGAGAAGGCGCGCGACGGCGCTTTACCTTGACATGGGAAGACTGAGCCGCGACCTTGCGGAGGCGAAGTTCGAGGTGGAGGAACCGGCCTTTGACCGCGCAGTGACAATCGAGGTCCCTTCACCCGCCAGAACCACGCCGGGGAAGACGAACTACGAGTGGGCGGGGGGCGGCAGGCTTCAGAGGCTGGCGGCGGGCAAAGCCGTCGTGCTGCCCCTGCAAATGGCTGCTGCCCGGCGGCTGCGCATCTCCATTTACAACGGCGATGACCGCCCGCTCACCATTCGTCGAGTGACGCTGTGGAGGATGCGACGCGGCCTCGTCTTTTCGGCCGAGCCCGCGCACGAGTATGCGCTCTGGTACGGCCGTCGAAATGCTCCGCAGCCAGTTTATGACATCCAGCGCCTGCCCATGACCACAGCGCCGGCAAAGCTGCCGCTGGCCGGCTTGAGGCCGGAGCACAAGCTTCCGGTCAAGCCGCCTCCCCCACCTCCCTGGAGCGAGCGGCATCGTGCGCTTTTCTGGGTCGTGTTGGCTGGTGTGCTTGTGCTGCTGGCGGTCGTCATCGTGCGGGCCATGAGAGGGGTGAAGGGTCTCCCACCCGGCGCAGGCGGGCCCCCGTAGAGCGGCGACGCGCGGCACAATCCTTTCCTGCACAGGCCCTCCGGTCGCTCCGAGCGAACCCCGAGCCTGCATTGTTCATGGCGACGGATGGCAAAAGGCTGCGGGTGCCAGAGATCCCCCGCGCCAGGGCGGAATCTCGAGGCCGTCAAGCACGCGGCGTGAAGCAGCGGGCGTGCTACGGCGCTTACCACCATCTCCATGGCACGGTAGGGGCACGGCACGCCGTGCTCCTACACAGGCATTTCGGGAGCAGCGCTTCGCCCCACGGCCCGATGTGCTCATCACCCCACATCGTCTCCAGCCAGGGCTTTGTCAGAAGTTCCAAGCATAACCTTCGCTCGCGCCCGAAGCGGGACAGGTCCTGGTGAACGGCGAAGCACAGCCCCCTGGAGTGAGTCACGAGAATGATGAACACATTTCTTACGCTTCGTCCGTGCTGCACGCACCGCAGGCCCATGCTGCCCTTGACGGTTGGGGTGCCTTTTCCGCGTGGGCAGCTCAAATCTGTGGACCAAGTTGAGGTATGGCTCGGCGAGGTTCAATTGCCAACGCAGCGCGCAGTAACCGGCGCCTGGCCAGATGGCAGCGTGCGCTGGCTTCTGCTCGATTTCCAGGGCGATTATGACGGCGCTGCGCAGCAGAGAATCGAGATTCGCAGCGGCGAGGGGCGCCGGGCCGCGGATTCGAGAACCCGCATACGCCTGGAACGCACTGATCGGGGAGTCGTCTTCGATAATGGATGCCTGACCGGTGTGATCGGACAGAACGGAGACCTGCTTTCTCTGGGCCTGGAGGGAAAGCAGCTCCTTGCCTCTGGCGAGTGGCAAGGATTCCAGCTCGTTGGCAGCGACGGCGCGGCTTTCAAATCTGCCGGGGATCCGTCAGCGCAGCTCAGCGTCGTAACCCGGGGGCCGCTGCGCTCGGTCATTCGCGCCCGAGGGAAGCACAGGAACGACTGCGGAAGCTTCCTCGACTACGACATTCGATGGACGATTCGCGCCGGCCAGCCATACCTCGAACTGGACTATTCATTCACGAACTGCGAGGACACGGAGACCGAAACTCTGAAAGGGATTTCCTGGGCAATGCGCTTCGAGCAGGCCGACGCGAGTTGCGGCTCGGCCAATCAGCCCATCGGGAAGGGGCCGGAAGCTGAGGTGTCGTTCATGGACGAGCGCCGGATCGGCGAAGGGAGCCCGGAATCGCTGGTCATGGCGGCTCACTGCTGGGTGGCTCGGCAGACCAGCGATGGGGGGCTGGCGGTCAGCGTGCGCCATGCAATTCAGAATGCTCCCAAGCGCTTGCTCGCCTCCCCGCACGAGCTGCGCATTGACCTGCTGCCCTCGAATGCAGAGCCGCTCGTTCTCGAACAGGGCATGGCAAAAACGCATCATCTCTTTCTTCTCGCCTTCCCCCCTGACCAGACTGCTGACATTGACAGGGAAGTCTATCTTTTCGAGCAGCCGCCCCGACCTGCGCTCGACCCCGAATGGGTGAATGAATGCGAGGTATTCGACCGCATCTTTCCGCCGCAGCCTTCAAAATATGCCCGAATAGAGTCAATAATGCTGGACCTCATGGATCAGCGGCCGCGCGGCCTCGGAATGCTGCACTTCGGCGACGAGCCGAACTTCGAATACACCGCTCAGCGCCGCGGCGGCGACGACATCGTATGGAACAACAACGAATACGACACGGGCCGCGCGCTGTTCGTCCAGTGGATGCGAACGGGCGAGGAGCGATCCTTCGATTCGGCAGTCGCCGCTGTCGAGCACTGGATGGATGTGGATGTAATCCACCACAGCGCCAATCCTCTGGCGCGTGGAGGGCTCGCAGCCCACAGCGCCTATCATACGCGCGGGCGACTCGTAACTCCATCGCACACCTGGGTGGAAGGTTTCTTCGACCTCCATCACCTGACGGGAAACGAGAGGGCGAAAGAGATCGGCCTGGCCGTCGGCGAGAATATGCTTATTCACACGCTGCAGCCAGGCTTCTTCGATGCTGGCAGGCCCGCCCGCAATCTCGGCTGGACTCTCTATAACTTCATGGCCCTGCACTTCGAGACAGGCGACGAGCGTGCGCTGGAAGTTGCGCGCCGCATAGTTGATTCGCTCGAAGGTTGGCAGAAGCAGGACGGCGCATGGAGAAGCTTCTATGTCGGGCGGCCGCACTGGCGCGGAATAGAGGTGTTCATGAGCGCAATCGCTCTCAACGGCCTGAAGCGGTATCACCAGGCAACCGGGGAAGAAAGAGCGCAGCGCGTGTTTCTGAACGAAGTGGAAACTTTGCTGCGAGAAGGCAGGACCGAGCTTGGCCTGTTCTATTACAAGCAGCACATACCCGTGAGGTGGCTGACATTCGCGAATACGATTGCGCTTGAGGGTTTGGCCTACGCTTACCGGCTCACGAGTGACAGCCGCTATATAAGAGAGGGAATGCGAACGCTCGAATACGGGCTGGCGAATTTCAATTTCCGGCTGTTCACGCCGACTGGAGCGTCGCCCTTCGTGCGCGTTCCCGGAGGCAGCTACACCGTGCCAGAAGCCGAAGTGATCGGAGGGCAGGGGATCGGCCTCATCTTTCGGCCGCTGCTTCCTTTTCTCGAATGCGCCGATGAACTGGACCTGCTGAAGCCGCTGGACTTCCGGTATTAGCGCGCTGCCTGACAGATGACCCCATTATCGCCGCGATTCCGAGCAAGGCGAGGAATCCCATCTTATCCCATCTTGAGGCTTCATCATGACCGGGCGCAGCAGCAACTGTTCACTCCTCGGTGGGAAAGGAGAAGTTTTTCAGGATTCGGAGGAGTAGATAGAAGCTTGCTGGGGCCCGGCTCGGGCAGGCAGTGTCGGCGCTGCCAGCGGGCGCTGACCCCTCAGGCAAAGCGGTGTCTGACGGAGATTCATCGGGGCTATGGGGGTCATCCGCCGCCGCGCAAGGGGGAGCGGGAGCCGAGGGTTCCTCCGTTTCCCACGGTACCACTCGCACCCCGCCATCTCGCGCTTGTCTGATGCGGCGAGCGCATGTTACCCTTTTGCGAAAGGGAGCCGCTGCAATGCCCACCAGGAAACGACCTTCGGCGCTGGTGCTCAGGCCCTATGAACTGCTGTGCATGATCTGCCGCTGCGGGGGGAATGCGAGTCATCCGCAGGGCGATAGGTTAGCCAGCATGCTGGCCGCCGTGCGCGCGAACCCCGACATCCCGGTCAATCTGCGGTGCAACGCGCACAGCGTCTATTCATACCAGGATCCGGGCGCGGACGACGACACAGAGGAAGGCGCGGAGTACAACCGGAAGCGCGATCTGGACATCCTCCAGCGGCTTGATCTGGCCCCGGGAAGCACGCTGCCGGCGAGGACGCTGCTCATGCGTGTGCTGGCTCAGATTCCGACAATAGCAGGCATATGCAGCTACCCCAGCGTTACCGGGGATGCCTGGAGAGGATGCGCCAGCGCGAATGCAGGTTACTATGAGAAGGGGCGAGCCGCGGGGCTTGAGGCGTTTATCGCGCCCCGGTCGCCTGACGAGATGGCCAGAGAGAAGCGCCTATCGGTGGCGCATATGCGCCAGGCGGAGCAGCTCAGCATTCGCCCTCATGTATTGATGTGCGCGGTCTGCCACTACGGCGCAGCCGACGGCAAGTCAGAGCCACTGGCAGACGACAACATCGTCGAGTTCATTGATATCGTGCGCAGCAAGCCGGATACCCCAATTGCTCTGGCCCAGGGGGCCGACTGGATGATCTGCGCGCCCTGCCCGAAGCGCGTGCCGGAGCTGAATGCGTGCGTCAATACCGCCGGCTCCGGCGGCCTGCAGAACGAAAAGCGCGACCTCGACCTGCTCCAGAAGCTCGGCCTCAAGTACGGCGACGCAATGCCCGCGAGCCAGCTCTACCTGCTCCTGTTCGAGACGGTCTCGACCACGGCCGAGATCTGCGCAAGGGATAACCCACCTCATTCCGTATGGTGGGATGACTGCGGTGAGCGGAACAGGTCACAAGGACACGCGGGCTACGCGCGGGGGAGGCAGATGCTGCTCGCCGAGTTCCAGAAATAGGGGAAATGGATACTTATCCCCGCCGCATCCCTTTCAGATACGGGACCGATACGACCACGCTTGAGGGACCTGGCCGAATGACGTATAATGCCTTTTCGGACCACATTTGGCCCAGGGGTGGATCATGGCGAAGCGTCTCACCGGCCTTGTGGTGTCCTGCCTGGTTCTCGCGCTCACTGGCGCAGCCTCTGCTCCGGGACTTGAAGACGATCCCGCCTGCCAGGCTTTGCGAACAGCAGGGGAGATGAAGCTGCGGGTCAGTTCGGACGGCCAAGCGCCGCCCGAAGCCTACCTGCCGGTCCTGCAGCGGTACCGCGAAATCGTGGAACGGTATCCCGAATCGCCTTGCGCACGGACTGCCCTGGACTCAATTGCAGTCCTGTACGCATCGGGCCTTTCGCGTCCTGAGGAGGCCATCGCAGCCTGGGAGCAGGTCATCGAGCGATACCCAGGCGAAGCCGAAGCGAAGAATGCTCTTTGTTCTCTCCGAGACACAAGCGAGGTGGCGCTGAGAAGCCCTGATCGTTGGCAGGCAGAACTTCGCCGCACGACCGATGTGCTCAAGCGCGCGCTCTCGAGCCAGACGAACGAGAGAGGGCGATGCGGAGTGCTCGGTACGCTGGTCTGGGCCGCAGACCTGGCCGGGGACACGAGGCAGGCTGTTGCCTACTGTCAGCAAGTGTTGGCAACCCCCGAGGACGACCCCTGGGATTGGCGGAGAAACGCCACTGAGTACATCGAACGTGCCAAAGCCTGGCCTCTGGTGGGCCTCTTCGAGACAGCGGGCGTCACGTACACGACGCCCGCCGATTCCCTCACGCCTGACATCGAGGTGGAGCAGAGGCTGTTCCGTTCCCTGAGTGTCTCGGCCGGGGCGCCGCGAGGGCAGGAGTTCAAGTCCCTGCTCACCTTCGTCAGTGCGGCTCCGCCGCAGGAGACCAAACCAAAGGGCCTGATCCAGGCCTTGCCTGACGGCCGAACCACGGTCACCTGGGAACGAGGTCTGAAGGGCGGCGGCCTCCTCTCGTACTCAGAAGCCGACCGCCCACGGGTCGTCTGGAAGAGCAAGGCTCACTTCGGCGGCGTCAAGGTGTGGCGCGAAGCTCAGATGGTCAGGCCAGGCAGGCAGTTGGTGACCGTCATCGTGGAGGCTGAATGGCCGGTTTCCGTCGAGATCATGGGCAGCAACGACGCACCCATTGACGCGAACTCCGTCAATCCGCGGCGCGAAACGCCGCCCGCAACCACCGTGACCCGGCGCCAAATTCAGTGGCAGTTCGAGCACAGCAGCGTGGTTCCCGAGTCCGGGACCATGGGCAATCCCGACGCCGGACGCGGCCAAGTCTTCACCTTTGAGATGGACCTGCCACCGGGAGTGAAGTGCGTGATGCCCCGCGTGACTGTACGCTGGTCGCACATGGATTGGGCCGTTGGGCCAGATGCGCCTCCGTCCCAGGCGCCTGCCGCCACCCGCTACAATGGCGCCGTGGGTGACTTGCCGTACATACTTGAATCACCGACGCCGTTTCGTGTCACAAGCCGCTGGGTGTTTAGTCAAGTAACCTGCCACTTGTGGGAGCGCACTGAGCGCAAGTAGCCGCGTTCCTCGGAGTGCGGGACCCCTGCTCCCGCTTTGGCCTGCGCCGTCCACGCGAGAAAGCAGCGGCGAGCCGTCCTTCGGGCGATGCTGAAGAGATGACCCTCCCCCGGCTCTGCCCCTCGGGATCCTCAAAGGCAGGGTGTGCCTGTTATTGATGTTCGCCAGATTGGCTGGCAACGCGACGCTCTTGGCGGGCTTCGATGCAATGGGTGTAGCGTCCCGACGTGTCGGGACGGCGCTGCGCTCCTCCGACGCAAGGTCGGACGCCACATCGGGCCTCGACGACGGCCTTGCTACCTAACCTATTCCGCGAGCCTCCATATATCTCGCTACCGCGCGGCCGAGGAGGCCCCCTTGACCTCCGGTTGAAGACGAGTTAGACAGCACACCGCCCGCTGCCTTATCTGCGGCGGCGCTCCACGACCGGCAGCACGAGCGCGCTCGGATGCTGGCTGTCGTGAAACAGGGTCTGAGTCGCCGGATATGGGCACACTTCGAACCGGGGCGAATTGCTCGACGCTATGTCGAGGCGAAGGCGGTGCCCCTTGTTGAAGATGATGCTCGTCGGCCCGAGGTCAATCGTTATCCGGTAAATCCTGCCAGGCTCGATTGACCTTGGGCGGCGCAGCGATTCGCGAAAAGACATGCGCCGCGCAGCATCGAGCACGAGCATTGACCGGCCGTCGGGATAGACATCGCAGAGCTTTCCCATGAAATCCGCGTCGCTGGCCGTGGTTGATACCCAGAGCTGCACGGCAACTTCGCCGGTAATCTCGACGGGCGCGTCGAGCGGATCGCTCGTGAATTTCAGGACATCTTCGCGTTTCTCCACCTCGCGCTGGTCTTTCGGGCCCGACGGCAGCAGCAAGTTGTTCCCTCCCACGGTCGGCACGGGATTTTTCGGGTCGTGCTTGAATGTGCTCGCCCCATGGGCGCCGGCAGGCTCAATCGCGAGCCGTCCGCCGCCTTGCAGATACCACGCCTGCTTTCTGGCCGGAATGGGCCAGCCATTCGCAGTCCTCCACTCGTTCCCCGGAGCGCCCTCCTCGCCGCAAGCTCCCATCACATAATAGTGAACTCGCGGTTGGCGCTCGATGCCGTTGGCTTTGCCTTTGAGCCAGTGCGCCAGCCACTCGCCCATGTTGCCTATCGTGGGCATCTGCTTCGCGCTGTCGGGAAAGATGAGCTCTCCTATTTTCGCGACGGCCCCTCCGTGGGGCCACGGCCCCATCACGAGCCATTGATTGCCGCTCTTCGCCTGCATGGCCGCGAAGCCGGCCACCGTCCCTTCGTTGAAGATGTCATACCATCCGCCAATGTGAACCGCCGGCGCGACTCGGCCAATCTCTCGCAGCCGGGCGATCAGGTCAACAGTTTTCCATGAATCATCGTAGGCAGCGTGCTCGCGCATCATCTCCAGCGACTTGTCGCCGAAGTTCGTCGCCTTTACCCACCCGGTTATCATGTTATCGAGATAGACTCCCCCTGGCCTGACCGCGTGATGGTAGAGACTGGGCGCGCCCATGTAGATGTTCTGACAGGCGAGGCCTGACGGCTGCGTGCCAGCAAGCAGATACTGGGTGATGCCCATCGCAGAGCCGCCCACAGTCCCGACTTTGCCGCTGCACCACCACTGCTTCACAATCCAGGCCATCGTGTCGTAGCCGTCCTGGCGCTCGCCCCATCCATCGTCGAAGAAAGCTATCGGGTCGCCCTGAGAATCGAACCGCCCGCGCACATCCTGAGCGACCACCGCATAGCCTTCCTTGGCGAGTCCACCAAGGCCCGGCCCGACGGCCTTGCGATTGTAAGGCGTGCGCATCAACACGACAGGCCGCGGCCCTTGTCCCTCCGGCAGGTAAATGTCTGTCGCCAGCCTCACGCCGTCCCGCATCGGAACCATCCGCGTGACAGCAGTCTGCTGCGCTGTGCAGAGCGGCGCGCATAGAGCCAAAGAAAAGGCCAGCAGTATCCATCTCGTGAGCTTTCTCATTCGACGCCTCCAGTCTGAAGTGAAGCGTTGAGGATAGGTTTGCCTGCCACTCCATCGCGCCCGCGCCATCCGAAGTTGCCGGCAGCAGCGGCAAGCTCCGCAGCCTTTTCGTCGGGCCGAAAAGGGACTCCTGCTTCGCAGCGCGAACGGTTAGCTTTTGGAGGAGGTCATCCTGTCGTGAAAAAACTTCGAGTCATTCAAGTTGGAATTGGAGGAATCGGGCGCAGCCATCTGCGAGCAATCCTGCAAAACGAGCGCTACCAGCTCGCCGCGGTCTGCGACGCCTATCCGGAAAGGCCGGATGTGCGCGAGAGCATGAACACGGCCGAAGAACTGGGCATCCCCTTTTTCACCGACTACCGCGCCGCTTTCCGAAAGGTCGAGGCCGACGCTGCTTTCGTCTGCACTCCCCACCACTGGCACGGCCCCATCACTATTGCTGCTCTTCGGCGCAGAATGCATGTGTTCGTCGAGAAGCCGCCCGCTGCCTCGACGGACGATGCGCGGCGCATGGTGGAGGCGCAGAAGAAATTCCGCAAGGTCGTGGCGGTCGGCTTCAACCCCACTGCCACTGCCGAATGCATCGCGCTCAAGAACCATATCGCCCGCGGCGACCTCGGAGAGATAAGGGAAGTCGTCGCCGTGGGCAAATGGTATCGCGCAGATGATTACTATCGGCGCGCTGACTGGGTTGGGAGAAAAAAGGTGGGTGGGAAGTGGTGCCGCGATGGCGTCATCTACAACCAGGCGAGCCACACTCTCGCGGCTGCACTGATGCTGGCCAATGCACGCCCGGGGCCGACCTTCTCCGTCGGGCTTCGCGCGAAGGCCGGGCTCTACCGCGCTCATCCGGTGGAATCTCTCGAGATGGAGGACCTGGCCTGCGCGGTCCTGGAGCTGGACGGCCGCAGCAAACCGAGACTGTTCTTCTATGTCACCACCTGCAACCAGGGGCAGAAGAGCACAACATGGATAAGGGTCTTTGGAGAAAAGGGCTCCGCAAGGCTTGGCTCCGGCCAGATCGAGCTTCGCGGCGGAAAGGTTAAACCGCTGAAGGTGCCCGCCAACCTGCCCAGCAAGCACGACAATTTCTATGAGGCCGTGATGCGCGGCGCGGCGCCGTATTCGCCGCTGAAGGAAAGCGCGAAGGTCACTTATACGATAGAGGCCATCTATGAGGCTGCGCGGCGCGAAATTCGCAAGATAGACTGGGAACAGCTCGGCGATCTCTCCGAGGTCATTGAGCGCGCAGCGGCCCAGCGGTGTCTGTTCTCGGAGATAGATTCTGCGCCGCAGTGGGCATAGAGATCCCCGCATTGGAGGGATGGTCTCCAGAGATTAGGATGTGGCCCCGCCGCCGCGGCGGGGTGGGCAGGCGATAGGAGTAGCACAATGCGCATCTGCGTTATCGGCGGTTCGGGACACATCGGCAAGAACCTGGTGAAGATGCTTCTCGACGACGGCTGCGAGGTAACAGTCGTGACGAGAGGCCGCACGCCAATTCCCTCTACCGCCGGATGGGATAAGGTGGCGATCATTCGGGCGAGCTACAGCCGCTCGGATCCGGAATGGGCGAGATGCATGCGCGATGCCGCTGCTGAAGTTGTCATTGACATTCCAGGAACGGATGTCCCCGCGACATACGAGGCGGTGAAGGCGCGCTGCAAGCATTTCATCGCCTGCGGATCAATCTGGATGTTTGGCGAGCCAAGAGTCGTGCCGACGCCGGAGGAGACGCAGAGTCCCTGCATTTTCGAGGGTTATGCAGTCCGCTACCGCGAGCTGCACGAGACGAGGGACCGCGCGAAGCGGGGTGGGATTGCGTTCTCGGCGGTGATGCCGCCGAACATCTGCGGGCCTGGCCAGATTCCGCTCGAATGCCGCGGCGGGCGAAGCCTGGATGTGCATAAGTCGCATCAGCGGGGCGAGCCGGTCCCGCTGCCGGAGCCCGGCCAGACCCTTATAGGCCCTTGCGACGCAGAGGATGTCGCGCTCGCTTTCTTCCTCGCTTTTCAAAACCGCGATGCCGCAGCGGGCGAAATCTTCAATGTCGGCTCGGCTTACGCCCTGACCGCGCTGCAGTTCGTCGAGACATACGCTCAAATCTACGGCGTGAAAATCCCCATTGAGTGGCACACCTGGCAGGACTACGCGACGAAAATCTCTCCCGACCTCGGCGCCAACTTCCACTTCAAGGCCCACATGTGCCCCGACCTGACGAAGGTGAGAGCGCACCTCGGCTACTCGCCCCGCTACACGCCCGAGGAGACGATGGAGAGAGCGGTCGCGTGGATGAGGGGCGAGGGCTTGATATAGCCGCGGCGGCGCGAAAAAGGCTGACCTTCCCGGCAAGCTGCCGGGCTCTGCCTCTTCTTGCGATCCATGTCGCCAAAGCGCCGCGCCTATTCCGGCAGACGCGACGCGCTACATCTCAATGCGACATTCCCACAGGTAGCACGAGCGCTCGGTGTTGTCGGTCTCGCCGGTGTAGATTGTGCCGTCGTCGGTCATGCAGATGTCGTGAGGAATGACGCAGCGCTCGTTGATTTCGGGGTCGAAGATCGGGCCGAGGTCGTAGAGTTTCTTCGATTCGCGGTCGTAGGCGAAGAGGCCGGTCTCGTTCCAGCCGCCCGCGCCGAAGAGAAGTCCGTCGCGCCCGAATACAAGCCCCTCTATCCGGTCATCTGCAAGCGGCTTTCCGAGATATCTTGCCTCGGCCGTGTCCGGATCCAGCCGCCAGAGGCCGCCGCCCGCTGTGCCCATGTAAATCGCCCTTTCATCCGGGGCCGGAATCGCCATTCCCCAGTTGACAGGATTCCGGTTCAGTTTCGGAAGCGTCGCCTCGAACTTCGTGAAGCCGTCGTCGGGGTTATACTTGAAAAGCTTCCTGCTGTCGTCATAGGAGCCCCAGACATTTCCATCGTCGTCGCAGAAAGCGCGGTGGCCAAGCGAGCCGATGCCAAGGTAAGTTGACCGCCGCGTCTTAAGATCGAACATGGCCATCTGCCAGACTGGATAGGTGTTGCAGTAGATGACCTTGCGCTTCTCGTCGAGCGCAATCGTCTGAATGTAGTCATAGGGCACCGGCACGCCGAGCACCTCGATGCGCCTTGCGTTCGCGTCGAGGCTGAAGAGCTTGCCGCCCTTTCCCTCGAGGCGCAATTCGTGCGGATGCAGGCAGGCGGTCGCGCCGTATATCGTCCCGTCGTCGTCCTGCACGAGCGACCGGTGTATCTTCACATCGTAGCGATCTGCTCCCTCGACCCTGTTGTAGTCGAGCGATTCGAACTTTCCCGTATTGGGGTCGAAGGCGTAGAGCAGGTCGCTGTTGAGCGAAGTGAGGCCGCAGTAGATGAGGCCATCGCGAGGGTTGAACAGCAGGGAAGTGAAAGCGATGAGCTGGCTCGCCCACGGATCGTGGGTCTGGAGCCAGTGGTAGTCGCGCTTTTCACCCGCCAGAGTTCCGGCGGGCGAGCCAGGAGGGGCTGGTTCCTTCGGGGTTCGCGCATCGCGAAGCTTGTGGGCCCTGACTTTGCTTGCTGGCATGGTTGGCTCCTTTCTGTCATGCGATCCACAGTTACCATCGCGAATTCGTGTTTCTTTCCAGTGAATGACTTCGCTGTGCGCGGCGGCGGGCCTTTAGAGCCTCAAACAAAACCCGGCGGGGGGGAGCACGCGGCGGGGATGAGGAACCACCGAGCTGTGCCGGGGGCGCCGCGATGCAGGGGGCGCCCGCTGCGCGACCCGCAACGCAAACTGGCAGTTTGCGCTACTTTTGTTAAGGCCCTTACCGACCCAGCGCAAGGCCGCCCGTCAATCTCGTTTTCTGCCGCCGGTAATAGCGAACCAGGCGGGCGCTTCCAGGCTCCGGCCTCTTGGGAAACTTGCCATGTTTGTGGAACGAAAAGGGAGAGGGCCTTTCGCCGGGGAGCCAAGCCGTGAAGCGCAGGCGCGCAGTCTTTATCATCATATTTCTGGGGCTGGCGCTCGGAGCGTGCGAGACTCGCGCTGCCGAATTGCGCGTCACGACTAACTCAGCAGACCAAGACTATCCTTCTATCTGGGGGAACATCATCGCCTGGCATGACAGCCGAAACGGAAACTCGGACATCTACGCCTACAATATCGCGACTGCACAGGAATTCCGCATTACCACTGATGCTGCCAATCAGTTCTATCCAGATGTGTCTGCCTCGATAATCACCTGGGACGACTTGAGAAACGGGACCTGGGACATCTATTACTATGACCTGGGCACTGGAGCGGAGTCCTATGTAGTCATTGATTCTGCCGGCCAGTCGGGCTCGGCCGCGAGCGGCTATAGAGTTGTGTGGACCGATACGCGGGCAGCGAACGCCGACATCTATTACAAGGATGTGAGCACGGGCGCCAGCAAGGCAATCATCACTTACATGACCCACCAGACGGCGCCCGACATTTCGGGCGACCTGATCGTTTGGCAAGACAAGCGAGCGGGCGCTACCAACATTGACATCTGGGGCCACAATCTCGCAACGAGCCAGGAGTTTCAGGTAACGACCGACACGCACGACCAGCAGAGCCCTGCCATATCCGGCCAGCGCGTCGTTTGGCAGGACAACAGGAACGGCAACTGGGACATCTACACGCGCGACCTTTCGAGCGGACAGGAGGCCCCCATTTGCATTGCTCCCGGCGACCAGACGGAGCCGGCAATTGACGGCGACATAATAGTCTGGACCGACATGCGCAGCGGCAATCCCGACATATACATGTTCGATCTCTCGACTTCTCAGGAGTATCCGGTCTGCGCGGATGCTTCCGAGCAGCGGCATCCGGTTGTGTCGCAGGGGCGCGCAGTATGGGCCGACAGGCGGAACGGGAACTGGGATATCTACATGGCCGATGTCGGCGATCCCGAGCCGCCCACCGTCGCGCTGACTTCGCCCGCGCAGGGCGCTGTTCTTTCTGGCACAGTGAAAGTCGCGGCCACCGCATCCGACAACAATGAGGTGAGCCGCGTTGATTTTCTGCTCGACGGCAATGTCGCCGCGAGCGACGCCCTGGAGCCCTACGAATGGCAGTGGAACACAGTTGGGACGCCTGATGGCACGCATGTCGTGAAGGCGAAGGCGTATGACGGCTCCGGCAACTGGGCGCAGGATTCGAAGAATGTCAGCGTTGACAACGGAAACCCTTCCGTATCATTGACCTCTCCGGCGTCAGGTTCGTGGGTTGGCGGAACCGTGGGAGTGAACGCCAATGCGGTTGATGCTGTCGGCGTGAACCGCGTCGAGTTCCGTATAGATGGCGCACTGCGATGCACCGACGGCGCTGCGCCCTACTCGTGGTCGTGGAACACATTGGCTCAGAGCGGCGGACCGCACGCATTGCGCGCAACCGCATACGACAACGTCGGTCACTCTTCTTATGACGAGCATTCGGTTTCGGTGGACAATACGACCCCATCGGTTGAGCTGATCGCGCCAGGGGAGGGCCTTACTGTGAAGGGCTCCGTGGCGGTTGACGCCACCGCGTCGGACACCGTCTCCGGCGTGAGCCGCGTCGAGTTCTACCTCGACGGCGCGGTTATAAAGACCTGCGCCGCCGCTCCCTATACCTGGCAGTGGGACACGACCTCATATTCTGAAGGCACTCATGTTGTCGGCGCCGCTGCGATTGACAGGGCTGGGAATCGCGCTCTGGACACGCACGCGGTTGCCGTTGACAATGTGACTTTTGACGATGTGCTGAAGACCTCGCCTTTCTGGCGCTATGTTGAGGCCTTGGTGCGCGAAGGCATAACGGGCGGATGCCAGTCAACCCCGCCGCTGTATTGCCCAGACGACAAAGTGACGAGAGCGCAGATGGCGAAGTTCATCTGCAAGGCGGCAGTAAAGGCCTGGCTCGATAAGGCCCCGCCCACTTTTGCCGACGTGCCCGCGAGCCATTACTTCCAGAAATGGATCGAGAGACTGGCCGACGCCGACTCCTGGGGCGGCAACCCGCCGACATCGGGATGCAGAACAGTCCAGGCTGCGCGCTATTTCTGCCCGGGCGACGGTGTGACGCGAGATCAGATGGCGAAGTTCCTGTGCATAGCCACAGGAAAGACAGAGCTGCTCAAGCCCACGCCCACCTTCACCGATGTGCCGACGGGCCGCGCATTCTATGGTTGGATCGAGAGGCTTGCCGATGCTGCTTCCTGGGGCGGCGCCGCGCCCACATCGGGCTGCACAGCCGCCACCTTCTGCCCATCAAGTCCTGTAACCCGCGCCCAGATGGCGAAGTTTCTCGTTCTCGCGTTCAGCTTGCCGTATTGAGCCAGGCGCCACGGCTCGTGCCCGATTCCAGAGCGAGAACATGCCGCTCACGGCAGTGTGGTGGGGTCATGCCTTGACCAAACAAGAGGTGAGACAGATGCACAGAGGCGTGAGATCGGCCATGAGAGAGACTGCCAGAGACTGAAGGTGCGACGCATAGTGGCTGTCTCATGACCCCTCCCCCTCGACGGGGGAGGCCGGGTGGGGGTGAAATGAGCCCTCGATACGGCATCTGTGGGTTTCGCGAGCTGCGCCCCCCGCCTGCACCTCCCCCATCCGCCAGCCGGCGGAGGGGGAGGGAGAGACACGGTACAGACTGGGAGCGGCTCCGACTGAAGTCGAGCAATTATGAGACACCCACATAGCCTCACGCGCGTCACAAGCTGACCTCGTGGCCGTTCGTGTCCACCTGGCCGTCTTTCAGGTGGACGATGCGCTGCGCGCGGCCAGCGATGTTGGCGTCGTGAGTGACGACGATGACAGTCACCTTCCGCGCGTCGTGGATCTGACAGATGAGGTCCATGATCGCGGCACCGGAGGCGCTGTCGAGGTTGCCGGTAGGCTCATCGGCGAGGATGACGGAAGGCTCGTTCACGAGCGCCCTCGCGATCGCGACTCTCTGCTGCTCGCCGCCGGATAGTTCGCTGGGGCGGTGGCGCACGCGATCTCCGAGCCCGACGGACTCCAAGGCTGCCCCCGCTCGAGGCCGCCGCTCCTTTCTTCTCACCCCGCCGTAGATCAACGGTATCATCACGTTCTCGGCTGCGGTAAGGCGCGGCAGGAGGTTGTAAATCTGAAAGACGAAGCCGAAGCGCTTATTGCGCAGCCGGCTGCGCTCGCGATCTGAAAGCCTGCCAACTTCCCGCCCATCGAGCTTGTATGACCCGACCGAGGGCGAGTCGAGGAGGCCGAGGACATTGAGCAGAGTGGTTTTGCCTGACCCCGAGGGGCCCATAATCGCCACCATCTCACTGTCCTCGATACACAGGTCCACCCCGCGAAGGGCATGCACGGGCACCTTGCCCATCTGGTAGGCCTTCTTGATGTCGCTCAGACTGATCAACGACGTAGCGTGTCCGTTCATTTTCGCGCCCTCCTTGACTTACTTCTGCTTCGCCTGCTTAAGGTCTATGGTTACATCCGCCGTCATGCCCATCCGCACCGCGCCAAGCGGCGAGGAAATCAACACCGTCACCGGGAAGAGGCTGACTCCTTCACCCGCCTTCCTGGCCGAGGTCTGGATCGTGACTACCTCGCCCTGTAGCTCGCGGCCTGCAAAGGCGTCGCCGGTGATCTTCGCTTTCATGCCGACCCTCAACCGAGCGATATCGGTCTCGTCCACTTCGATGCGCACACATGCCCTCTCGGTCGTTGCGATTTCGAGGAACGGATCGCCTTCATAGACCGTCACGCCCGGACCGAGGACCTGTGCGCTCTCGCCGGTCGGCATCATCGAGGAAGTGCGCCCGCGAGGGATGATTCGCACGCTTCCGCTTATCGGCGCTACAACCCTTATATCGGCAAGCCTTGCCCTCCGGATTGCGAGTTCTGCCTCCGCGTTGCGGACTTGCAGCCTCCTCGTCTCGATCTCCTGGGCAGAAAATTCCTCTTTCTCGGACTCCATCTTCGTCTGGTCGTAGTCGAGCTGCGCCTGGCGCAGCGCCCGCTCCTTCGCCTCTCGCTGACTGTCCAGCCGTTGCTTCTGCTGGTCATAGGCGAGATGGGCGTCCTCGGCGGCCTGGCGTTTTGCTTTCAAGTCCTCGAGTGAGACCGCCTTAGACTGGTAGAGTTGCTCGTAGTCGCTCACGTCCTTGTCGGCCCGCTCGCAGGCGACCTGCGACTGCTTCAGTTGAAGCTCAGCATCGGCCTTGAAGGTTTCCAAATCACGCCCAGCCGCCTCCAGTGCACCACCTGCCTTCTCAAGCCGAAGACGCCGCGATGGCTCCTGCTTCGCTCGTCCCTCCTCTGCCTTGCGCAGCGATTCCCGCGCTTGCAGCAATTGCGCTCGCGCCATCTCGATCTGCTGCCGGATTTGAATGTCGTCCAACACGCAGATAAGTTGCCCTTTGCTCACCGCGCTGCCATCGCGAACATGCAGGCTTGCGATGTTCGCGCTCAGTTTCGAGGAGACGGGCACCGCCTCGAACGGCTCGATCACGCCGGGGATGGTCAGCACATCGGCCTTGCTCGGATTCGCCGCTGCCTCTGCCTTCGATGTCTCCGCCGACGCGGGAGCGGCCTCGGCTCTGGGCGGCCTTTCCGGCATCTGCCCGCGCATCATCCACCAGCCGCCCGCGAGGGCAAGCGCGCAGACGAAAAGGAACAGAACGATGATGTTGATCCATGTGCCTCTCATTGGAAACTCCTATTCATAGCGCAATGCCTCGACGGGGTGAATGCGGGCGGCCATCACCGCAGGGATCAGGGAGACGGCCGCGCCTGCAAGGACGGTGGTCGCTGCCCCAGCGACGCCCCAGAAGGCCGAGACAAAGACGGGAAGCCCCACCCAACTGCGGGTCGCCGAGCAGACCAGCACCCCCATGGTGAGCCCGCCGCACGCGCCAATCGCGCTCAGCAATACCCCCTCGGAGATGAAGTGGAGGAGAATACCTGCGCGCTGCGCTCCCAGAGCGCGGCGCAGGCCGATCTCGCGTATCCCTTCATGCACGGAGACCAGCAGCATGTTCGCGAGGCCGATCAGGGCAACCAGCAGGACCGCGAGCGCGCCTACCGCGCCGCGCACGGCGACAGCCTTGTTCTGGAAGATGAATTGCTTGGTAGTCTCGGGAATCTGCTCGCTCAGCTTGATGCCCCTGCGGTATTCGGCCGGCAGCATCGGGAGCAGCGCATCCCGCAATTGGGCCATCGCCTCCGCATATCTGCGCTCGTCCAGCGGACGCCCGTCCACCCGCGTCTGCTCCACCATGAAGTCCAACATGGCTCCGGGGAGAACTCGATGCTTGAGGCTCTCGTAGAAAGAGATGGGCATCCATGCTTCGCTCCAGCCGGAACTGCCCGGGGAGAAGGGCCGCACCGCGACAACTGTGAACTTCTTGCCTGCGATCAGGACTGACTGACCCACCGGGTCGTGATTTCCGAAGAGTTTATCCTTGGCATCCGGGTTGATTACGACCCCAGGCGCGCCATTCCGAAACGCGCGCACGGTGCGGTGCAGAGGGCCGCCGATGAGTTCGGGCTTGTACTCGAAAGCCTCGGCCGTTGTGAAGACCACACCCGCCCGGTCAATCGTCCTTCCGCCCCAAGCCAATGAGAGCGGTCGAGGGACCAGGGGGGTGACGGCGCTGAGCAGCGGGGTCGCCCTGCGCAGAGCCGCCATCCGCGCGGGAGAAGCGAGAACGTGAGCGAGGGCATCCTGGCACTCATCAAGGTACTTCCGCGACACGGGTTTGCGCATCGCGGCGATGGGGTCTGCAATGGCCGATACCCTATCTTGGCCCAGCAAATCGCGCGCCTCTGCTTTCTCCTCGCTCTGAAGCACAGAGAAGTAGGAGGTCAGGACAACGAGCACGAGCACACCGAAAGCCACCTGGAGGCAAGTTAGCGCCTTCCGTGGGCCAGCTCCCCTTCCGGCGCGCTGGGCAATTGCTTGCACGGGGTCAACGGCGGCCGCTTCAGAGGCAGGGGCAAGGGCAGCAGTCGCGCCCGTCAGCAGAGCTAACACTACCGCGATAGCAACAGCTTCCCAGGAGACCGTCAGGGCAATCTCCGACAGCTTGGGGAACTCGCGCGCGCCCTCCGTGAGCATCTGTCCCGCGAGCGGATCGAGCACCGGCTGCCACCGGGTGGTGAAAGCGCCGACCGCTGCCGCCGGGATGCCTGCAAGCGCGCCCAGGACGGCGCCTCCAGAGGAGAGCATTATGGATGCCAGCAGATACTCCGCGTAGATATGGAATCGGCACGCGCCAAGGGCCCGATGAATGCCGATCTCCCGCGACCGCTCCGCCACCGAGACGAAGAGCAGCGCCGCGATCCCGATGCCGGCCGCCAGCAGGGCGCAAAGCCCGGCGAGGCCGCTGTAGAGCGTGGCGCGGGCGCGCGAATTCATCGCCGCCTGGCGCACCTGCCACAGCGAATGGGTGAACGGGCGAGAGGCGTCTCCACGCGCCCGCCGCCGCATCAGCTTCTCGATCTGTTCGCTCGCCAGCTTCGGGTCCTTCGTGCGGGCGAAGACCTCGGCCGCGGGTTCCATGCCATAGCGCGATTTCAGCAATGCCCGCGACCACGAGGAGGGCACATATACCGCCCGCGTGCCAATCCCGGCATGGCGGTTGCCGGCGATCGCGCCCGCCACCTGGAAACGGTTCCCTTCCAGTCGCACCTGGCGGCCGAGTACCTGCTGGTCCGTCCCGAACAGCCACACTCGCGCCTCGAAGGAGAGCAAACAGACCGGGGCCTGCCGGGCCGCCTCCTCCACCGTAAACAGCCGGCCCTCTCTTACCTCATCGGGGAGAGTGCGCGTGAAGTCAGCATCCACCGCCCGGACGGCCAGCTCCAGCGCGGAGCCGTCATCGGTCTCGGCCCGCAGGGTGGTCCAGGAAATGAGAGTCGCTGACCGGACCGCTGGGCACTGACTGATGATCGCCTGCAAGTCATCCTTCTCCACGGCGGGTTTCGCGTAGCCCACTTCCCGCCAGTTCCGGCCGGCCGGGATTGCGACCCGCACCGTCTCCAGGTCCATAGGCGCGAAGAAGTCCGTTACCGCCTTGCGCCACGACTTCTCCACCGACATGATGGAGGTGAGCGCGCACACGCCCACCGCCACCCCCGCGATTGCCAGCAGGGAGCGCAGTCGGTGCCGGGTGACGGATTGCCAGGCGGAGGCGAGGGTGTCGGTCATCTCAGTGTCTCATAGTGTCGCGAACGCGGTGCCGAAATCGTTCACCTTCCCATCCGGCTGCTTGACCGCAAAGTAGATGTGCACCATGTGCCCAGCGCCCAGGTGAGCCGCATCGAAGCCGACCTCAACGTTCGAGAGGTCTTCCTTCGCGCCCGCCTTGTACAACACGAGGAGGTAGTCGGCCATCTCTGGAGGCGCCCCTTGGGGGAGCCCCCCTTGCATCGCTTTTCGGAATGCTTCGAACCAATTGTTGAGCGCCGTCCGCTGGCTTGTCGTCAGAGACTTGACCGGGACGAGGATCGTCTTCGTAGAGAGAAAGCGATCTATCTGCTCGTCCGTAAATGTTCCGAAGAACTCATACAGCGCCGGGAAGGTGGCAGAGTATCGCTGTAGCATTGCCGCTACAGCGGGTTGGGACTGGTTGGCGCCTCCGAACATCTCCGGTGGCACCGGCTTCAGCACCCTCGCCGCGCGCACGAACTCCGGCGACGGGTTCTTCGGGGCCCACTCGGGCAGCACAACGCCCGGGGGCAGCGCGGCGGCAGGTGCGGCCTTCCTGCCCTGTCTGCTACAGCCGACCGCGAGAAGCACGATCGCCGCTCCCAATACCAGCGTGATCCAACGCATTCGATTCATATTTCCCTCCCGTTTCTTCATGAGCGCGACTCCCCTTGATGTCCAACGCTTCAGGGTCAGACCCGTCCGTCACATCTGCGCAAACGGGTAGCCGAGTTGTGTGACATTCCCACCGGGCTTCTTCACCCAGAACCAGATCGAGACGCGGTGAGTGCTTGCCGTGGCGGGGGCCGAGCCGACCGGCACCGTCGAGAAGCCCACGTCCACGTTGGAGAGGTCCTCCGTGGCGCCCTCCTTGTAGAGCGCTACGCGGTAGTCCTCTGGCACCGGTAGGTTCCCCGCTGCGCCCGTCATCGCCCGGCGGTACCCTTCAAACCACCTATCCAGGGCGGCCCGTTGAATGGTGGTCAGCATCTTTGCTCGGATGCGTATCTCCCGCGTCGCCCTGAAGCGCCCCACCTGCTTGTCAGTCAACGTCCCGAAGAATTCATATGCCGCCGGATACGTCGAGCGTATCCGCGAGGCCATGGCGGCGATTTCCGGCGGCGCGCCTGACGGCTGCAATTCATCCGGCTGAGGCTTCAGCACCTTCGCCGCCCGCAGAAACTCCGGCGACGGGTTCTTCGGCGCCCACTCGGGGAGGGGGACTCCGGCCCGGGTCGCTCCCGGGGCGCCGCCCGTTCGCTGACTCTTCCCACAGCCGGCGAGTGCGAGAGCGGCCGCGATTGCGATGATCCCAACTACACGCCCTGCGAGTTTCATCGTTTCTTCTCCTTGCGGTTGATATTAGGCCGTTCTGTAGGCGGGGATTCCTATCCCCGCCGACGGCGGGCGTGGGAACGCCCGCCCTACAAGCCCCGCCATCGCCAGGCGGAGGAGAGGATGTCAGCCATGCCAGGGCCTCAGAGACCCACAATGGTGCAGCCAAAACCAGACCTCACCGTGCCATCCGGCATTCGGATGCGAAACGTGATGTTGACCGAGTGGCCGGCCACGTTGAACCCTGCGTCCACATTCGACAGGTCTTCTTTGGCGCCGAACCTATAGAGCGCGACAAGTCGGTCTGCGAAGCCAAACGCTCGCGGATCGTCCGCGCGGTAAGTGCCGCTCATCGCTCTCCGCCACTCGTCGAAGTACTTGTCGAGCGCAGCGCGCTGCCTCGGGGCAAGCGACTTGACGGGTATCAGAACTCGCGTGGACGCCTGGCTCTCCTCGCCTGGCATACTCACGGGTCTGCTGGTGAGGAAGTGGTGTATCTGCTCATCCGTGAGCGTGCCAAAGAACTCCCAAGCCGCCGGGTAGGTCCGCACTAGTCGCGCCGCCTGCGCCGCGCCCACAAAACCTCCCACTTTCTCACTCGGCATCGGCTTCAGCACCTTCGCCGCGCGCAGGAAGTCCGGCGACGGGTTCTTCGGCGCCCATCCGTGGAGCGGCACGCCGGCCGTTGCTGTAACGAGCTGTCCAGGCGTCGTTTGGCGCGCACGCTGGCCGCATCCAGCCGCCAGCAAAGGGCTCATTCCAATCAGGACGCTGAAGCAGAGCCGGATATGCCCGTCCATCTCCACTGCCCTCCGTGCTTATCAGAGCATTGCGAAGACGTCGCCAGCGGTCTGACTCTTGGCCGGATCCTGTTGGTTGAGGATCCACCATCGGACAGACACGATGTGACCACCTTCGTCGAGGAACCCAACCTCCACATTGGAGAGATCCTTCGTCGCCCCAGCCTTGTAGAAGGAGACGAGCAGGTCGCCCTCCAGTGCGCGATCCCGGGCTGTTATGAACCGGTCGAAAGCCTTCCGCTGCTCCTTTGTAAGGTCACCTACTCGGATGCGAATCCGCCGGGTCGTGCGGAAGCGCTCGATCTGGTCATCGGTCAGGGTCCCGAAGAATTCGTAGGCCGCAGGCCAGATTCCCACGTATCTCTTCAGCGCCAGATCAGGTACCTGCCGTTGCCCACCCAGGGACTTCAGCATCTCAAGCGGCAGCGGCTTCAGCACTTTCGCCGCGCGCAGGAACTCCGGCGATGGGTTCTTCGGTGCCCACTCGGGCAGCGGCACTTGGGCCCTGCGCGGGAACGCTGAGGCCGGCGGCTTGTGCGCCGTGCGCTGGCCGCAGCCCGCGATGGCGAAGGCCACCACCGCCAGGATGGGAATGCATCTTCTTTCTTTCACTGCCTTACCCCGTTCGCAGGATATTCGCGCTGTCTTGACATCAGGTATCGCTTTCTCCCGCCAGCCGATCTAGTCCATCGCAAAGCCGGTACCGATATCTCTCAGTTTCCCGTCCGGCCCCGTAACCCAGAAGGAGATATGCACCACATGTCCCCTCTTCGCGCCCGCGTCGAACCCGGCGTCAACATTCGACAGGTCTTCTTTGGCGCCGATCTTGTAGAGGGCCACAAGGTAGTCCTCGAACTCGGGCGGGCCGCCCTTCATCGCCGTGCGCCAGGTCTCGAACCAGCGGTCAAGAGCCGCGCGCTGACGGCTGGTCAAGGACTTCGCGGGTATGCGCACCTGCTTCGCCGAGCGGAATCTGGTGAGCTGTCCATCGCTCAGCGTTCCGAAGCACTCATAGCCCGCTACGAACGTTTTCCGGTATCGCTCGAAAAGCGCTTTGCCTTCGGCGGACTTCCCTGCCATTCCTTGCAGAAGCTCCTCTGGCAGCGGCTTCAGGGTCTTCGCCGCGCGGAGGAACTCCGGCGACGGGTTCTTCGGCGCCCAGTCGGGAAGGAGCACGCCCGGTGGCACGGTTCCGCTGCGGGCCTTCTCAGCCTTGCGACCGCAGCCGGTGAGCCCAACGCTTATGGTGATTACCGCCGCACATGAGGCGAAACGCCATGATCTCACGGTCCCCGTCTCCTTGCTATGATGGCTTCACAGCCGGGGCTTGCCCGCCTCTGGTGGGCCGGCTGTGCCACATTGGAGCCCTCCTATCCGCACAATCTATGTCATCTGGGGATGATGTCCAGATGTTCAAAGCTTCGGCATTTCGCCTGTCGCCAGGCTCAGCCGCGTGGTCGCCAACTGGTAATCAATCAACGCACCGGAATACTGCGTGCGGGTTTGCACGAGCTGGTGCTCGGTCTGCATGACATCTATGGGCCGCACGAGGCCGTGATCGAACTGCACTTGGCGGATGCGCAGATTCTCCTCGGCGCGCTTCACGGTCCCCGCGAGCAGCCCGGCGCTGGCCGCTGCGTTTTCAACCTCTCGCACCAGACGCCGTATCTCCACGCGCACCTGGTCTTTCTGCAACTGCTCGTCGAGCCTGGACAGCCGCAGAGACCCTCTCGCCTGCTGGATCTCGGCGCGGCTTTCTTTGCCGGTCAGATTCATGCTCGTCGAGATGCCCACAAACCAGCTCGGGTTTATCAGGTTGCTGAAGCTCCCGCCGATAGTCGGAGCCTGCGCCGAACGGCCGTAGCCGCTGGTGAGGAAGACCCCAGGTCTCGAGTTAGCTTCGACCTGCCGCAGAGACAGGTCGGCTGACCGGATGCGCAGAGCCATCTGTTGAAGGTCGGTGCGCTGTTTCAAGGCCCGCTCGATCAGGTTTGCCTCATCCAGCGGAGTGAGCGAGGGTTCCATCGCCGCTTCATGCAGGACCTGCGCGTTCTGTTCGAGGGGAAGCCCGAGGAAATTCTTGAGGTCGTCGAGAGCAGCGGCGGCCGCCGATTGCGCTTCGAGCGCGCTCGTGCGCGCGGAATCAGCGCTGACCTGGGCTTCCATCACATCAATCTCGGCGACCTTCCCCTGCTTCAACTTCTCCTGCGCGATGCGCAGCAGCTCGTCGGCATCTTGCTGGGAAGCGCTCGCGATCTCAACCTGCCTCTGGGCTCGCAGCGCGGCGAAAAACCTGGTGAGAGCGTCCCCGACAACCTGTCGCCGCGCCTCGGCGAAGGCAAGTTCGGCCTGCCGAAGGGCTATCTCTGCCGCCCGCCGCTCGCCGGACGTGAGCACCCGCTCATTGCGAAACAGTGGAAGCGGCCGAGAGAGGCTGGCCGCCATCGAAGCAGATGAGAATGTCGTGCTCCGTCCGCCGCCGGCCCTGAGCTCGGAGTTGGTCGTGCTGGTGCCGGCCGAGGTGGAAAGTCCGAACTTCACGCCGCCGCCCATTGGCATGTCTATGCTCGATCGGTAGGACAGCGAAGAGCTCTGCGTGCCCGTTATCGCCGATTGCGGGTCGAGGCTGCCGCTTCTCGAGGAATAAGTGCTTGAGCTCAACGAGAGCGTTGGCGTATAGGCTTTCGCTTCGACCAAGGTCGCCCTCGCGCTCTCCAGGGCCTGCTGCGCGTCCCGCACCAGCGCATCCCTCGCAAGCGCCCTGTCAACGGTGTCGCGCAGCGACAGGGCCAATTTTTCTGCGCTGGCGTCCGAGGCTTTTGCTGAAGCAGCTCCCCAAATGTCCGCGCACGCCAGCAGTATGAAAAACACGCTCGCTGTTCTCATGCCGACCTTCCTATCACCTCGTCGAACAAGCCGTGACGACCCCCGCGCGTGGGCGCGGCAGGCAAGAAATCCAAAAGGGCTGTGTCCTGTCGCCTATATCAGTTCCTTATATACCACTTTCCGTCCGCTGTGTCAAGCGATCGCAGAAGATAGCCTTCACCGCCTGTCCGTCGGAAGGGGGGTGGGCTGGGGAAGATAGCCCATGGCCAGACTACTCCTGGCGTAGCGCGACAGCGGGGTCCACCTTCGCGGCGCGCCACGCGGGGATAAGTGAAGCGAGCAGCCCGACTCCCAACGCAACGCCAATGGAGGTGCCGATCCAGAACATCGGCACCGCGGTGGAAAGGTGCGCCCAGCCACCCACGAAATGTGCGGCGACGATGCCGAGGCCCAAGCCTACGACGCAGCCAGGCAGGCATATCAACAGCGCCTCTGAGATCACAGAACTGGCGATAGAGGCTCGAGTTGCCCCCAATGCCCGCCGCAAGCCGATCTCGCGCGTCTGCTCCGCGACCGAGACAAGGAGCATGTTCACAAGGCTGATGAGCGCGATGAGGAGAGCAGAGAAGCCGATGACCGAGGCCCGTAGGGCGGAGGCGCGCCGCAGGTTAGTCAGCCGGTACCGGTCCGGCAGGTTACCGCGCAACCTGAGATGCTCCATGGTCCTCTTCGGGAGATACCGAGCAAGAGCTGTCAGGAACTGGCGCTCCGCGGCCCTGTAATCACTTTGAGACTTCAGGTGGGCGCGTAGCCTGGCACCCGCGATATAGGGGAACCCAGCTGTCCAGGCCGCCGGGATGCTCGTCGCTGGAACCATGATCACCGCACCGAGATCGTTTGAGTTCATGGCCTCTGCGCCCTGAGCGACCACACCTACGATCTGAAATGGCAGCCTACCGATTCGTACGGTCTCGCCTACTGCCTTATCCAGGTTCAGCATCCCTGTTGCGTAGTCGGTCATGACCGCCACTCGCTGTTGAGAGCGAACCTCTTCTTCGGTGAAGAACCTCCCTTCGACCAGACGCATCCTGTCCGCCGCCAGGTAACCTGCGCTGACGCCTGTCACCCCACTGATCACATAACGGCCCCGCTTGACTGGTTGCATGGATGACACTTGTGACTCGATGGAACTGAAGGCAGGACAGGCCTCGGCGATTGCTTTGACCTGTTCCGGATGCCTCGCCAGAGCCTTCATGGGAGCGGCGACGGGCTCCATCTGCTGCAGAGAGTAGGTGGGGGCCAGATCGGTGACGACAGTATCGGTCAGGAAGAACCTGGCCAACCCGCCCAATTGCTCGAGAGCGATGCCTTCGTGAATGGCGGTCAATAGCAGCACAGAGGCGACGCCCACACTGACTTGAAGCCCAGTCAGCATGCGCCGGAGGCGATGCCGGGCCGCTAGGGGGCCGGCGATGGCTTCGCTCGGGGCCAGATGAGCCGCGGCGCTTGCCGGCGCATAGCCAGCAAGCGCCGCGATCATCAAGGCCACCACCGCGGCGGCGACCGCCGCCTGCCATTCCGCGGAAACCTTCATACCCGGAAGGACGCTCGTGGCCATGTTGAGAGCAGCCATGGGGTTCCAGTCGAACTCATACGGGAAGTTGATTGTGCCCAGGTATCGCGACGCCGGAAATCCCAGCCCAAGTCCGACAAGAGCGCCAAGCAGACTGAGCCACGCGCTTTCCAGGACGAATGTGGCTGCGATCACTCCGCGCGTTGCCCCGTAGGCCCGATGAATGCCAATCTCCCGCTGCCGCTCGTTCACTGCGACATACATCACGCTTGCGAGACCAATCCCCGAAGACAGCAGTACTAGCAGCGCCGCCAGGCCAACGAAAAACTGCATTCTCCGCCGCTCGTTCACCGCAGCCTGCTTCTTCTCGGCATCAGAGAACACCCATGTCTCTTCCTGCTTAGCCCAGGGGTTGGCGTCGAAGTAACGCCCGATCTGCCGAAAGGCCGACCTGTGATCGGCGGCGCGAGCCGCCAGCCGGTCAACGGTTAGCCCCAAGCTGCGCCGGGCCGTGGAAAGCGGGACGACCAAGCCGGCCTGACGACGCTCGAAAGCCTCGCAGGATGCCCGGAACATGAATATCTCCCCGCCCCTGGCGCCTTCTGCCGCCGCCAAGCCACCTTGCGAGAGATCGTCTGCGATGCCAATGACGCGCATCCGGTGCCCGCCGACGCGGATTTCCTTGCCAACCATATCTTCTTTGCCGAAGACCACACGAGAAAGGCCGACATCAAGGAGGCAGACAGACCCCCGGTCACTTTCGTCGGCATCGGTCAGGAAGCGCCCTCTCAATAGACGGGTGCCAAACACCCGCTCGAACCCAGGCAGCACCCCGCGAACAGAACAGGTATCTCCCTGCCGACCGCGTTTCACGAGCCGCCATCCAAGCGCCACCGGGGTCGCCGAAGAGAAGGAAGGGCAACTCCTCAGGAAGCGTTGGGTCTCGTCAACGGTCTTTGGAAGATTCGGCGCAATCCTGCCGGAGAAACTGGTCCTTACGTGGATGATGTCAACGCCGCGAAGTCGATACCAGCGATCCAACGCACGCTGCCAGGAGCGTTCACCGGAAACGATGATCACTAGGACCGCGATCCCAACTCCGATACTCAGCGCGGCAAGAAAGGCGCGACGCGGATAGCGAGCCGCACTGCGGAGACTCAGCGACAGCGAGTGCCCGAACCACATTCTCTCGTCCCCCTCGGGGTGACCCTCACAGCAACTCGCTCAAAAGTAGTCCCGGATCGTGGGCGGGATAGGGGCCCCCGGCTTCCCCTGGCCGTCAGGAAGCTCCCACTTCTTTCTCCACGCTTGCATTTCGCGACTCCATACGAGGAGCCTGCGTTGTGCCTCCGCGGGGATCGCCACGAGAAAGGCTCCGTCGTTGTCGCGTTCGGGGTGCTTCCTGGGAGGCCCGCCAAGATAGTCGTCACTCAAGGGATCCGTTGCCAGGAAGACGGCCCGGTAGGGTCGAGGTATCGGAACCAGCCCAATGCCCTGAGGTGCGCTGTAAAGGCAATTCGGCTGGCTGCTCGCATACGTGAAGACCACCCTGGTGATCCCGAAGTGTCGTGCGCGAAGCGCCGGCGAACGGCTGAAGTCGAGAGGTATCGCGCCACGCCTGCCCATATTGCCGGCCAAGACCCACGCGTCCCGGGCGTTTGTCACGGCGTCCTGGTGGCGTTTCGACAGATCGTCGAAACGAAAGTACAACTCTCCCCTCTGGTGAAGCTGGCGAAGCTTTGCCGGGGGCAGCTCTGCGTAGACCGGGTAGGCAAAACGCAGCACCTTCCAGGCCGAAACGTAACCCGGTACCGGGGGGCGGGGATATGGAGGATGGGTTCTCCCTGGCCAGGGCGTCATGCTGTAAGACGGCAGCAATGGCAGCCCATCCCCCACCCATCCCGCCCGCTCCGGCGCGCAGGCGATGGTCAGGGCCCTCCAGATTTTCCGCTGAGGGCTTTGCAGGCGGAAGTCAACGACATCATCCCCGCACTTCCACAGCAACACCGACTGAGCGACGGAACCGGTGCCGAGGCGCTCTGCCGGCGGCTCACGCCCCCACCGCGCCGAGTTGAACCAGGCGGCTACTTTGGTCGCAGCGGCGCGGTCGAAGGACTTGCCGTCAATGGAGAGTTTCTGACCAGCGTGCAGCCTTGCCAGGTCGGCAGCCGGGAGCGCGGAATACAGACGATAAAGAGCCGCGCAGGCGTCCTGCTCCTCTGGCAGGTATAACTCCAAGACGCTCTTCGGCAAACGCGGAAGCGGGGCGGCCGCTCGCGCCGTTGCCGCGCGGCCAGACCGGGCCGCTTGCGTCGCCGCAAGTGCCGCCGCAACCACCATCGCAGCCAACAACGACCGCCTCCCTGGCGCCATCTTCACCCTCCTTCCAGGAATCACGTGAGTCTTTCGCCCGTGCCCCGTGTCCACGGACGAGGAGCCGAAGGCAACCTCAGGAGCTTATATATCTCAGCGATTAGACTGCCCCGGCGCGCAAAATGTTCCGGGGGCACCGGAAGTCCTCAGCGAATCTGCGGGCGCGCGCGCGACGCGACCGAGATGGCGGCTGCTGTAGCGGCGCCAACAGCCGCGCCGAATAGGCCGCCGAGCAGCGGGGCCAGCAGCACGGAGTTGAAGACGCTCAGGCCGCCGTCGGCGGAGGCAGAGCCAGCCATGCTGGTTGCGACCCAATAGAGCACATACTCGCCAAGCCAGACGAGCGAGCCGACGCCCCACCCCACGAGCAGGCTCCCTCGCCCCGCCGACAGCAGCCCTATCGCCCCGCCTGCTATCACGGCGTTGGCGAGCACCTGAACCCGTGAGAAGCCGAATCCGGAGGGGATTGCAGAAAGCCTGGCGATAAACTCAAGGTGCCCGCCAACCGGAAGGGCAAGCGCGAGCACTGCGCCGATGACCATGCCCAATGCCAGCCCGGTCAAGCGCCGCACCCACCAAGCACCGCCGCTGTGGACAAGGTCAAGATAGTCGCGCAGTTTCTGCGCATCGCCGAACGACGAGAGCGCGAGGTCGGTTGCCTCCCGGCGCCCAGTGCTGCCGGCGCCGTAAACCTCCATCTGCTCCTCGAGGTGGGATCTAAGTTCCTCCCGGATTTCATCGGCCTCGGCCGCATTCACCCGCAGCCGGGCGCAGACCCGATCGAGGTATGCGTCAATCCTACTCACCTATTGCCCTCTTAGCAGCGCATTCACCGCCTTCGAGAAGGCCCACCATCTATTGCGGAGGCGCACCAACTCTTTGCGCCCCTTCGGAGTCAGCCGGTAATACTTGCGGCGCGGCCCCTGGTTCGAGAAGTGCCACTCGCTCTCCACCAGCTCTTCCTTCTCCAACTGGTGAAGCGCAGGATAGAGAAGGCCTTCGCGGAACCGCAAGGTCCCCTCGCTGCGCCGCCCGATCTCCTTCGCGATCCGGAAACCGTACATCGGCTCCTTCTCCAGAAGCCCGAGGATGATGGTAAGCGTGTTGCCTTTCAATATGTCGCCGCCGATTTCGGTCATGATAGACTCCGCGGGGAAGCCCCAAGAGGGCTACATCAGCAGCCATTATACGCCTCGACATCCGTCCTGTCAATCCTACGCCGCTCAGGCTGAGCCGTCCTACGAAAGTGGAAGGATGGTGCTTCAGCGACATCTTCACGGCCTCGCATCGCCCAGAAGCGCTGACAGATGTCCTTGAGCGTGCGCCCCCACGCATGATGGACGCCCATGGGGTTGTTGGCAGTGATTGGGCCCGCGCCCTACAGGTGTGGATGCAGCAACACTCTTACAAAAAAGACAACACGCCTAACCCGGATTGTTCGTGACCCCCACAGGACAGGGGTTGGTGGGTGTCGAGAGATTGAGCAGGAGAGCGGGAGCGTTGGCGGTCCCGGAAAGCGCTTCGCGGTTACAGAGTGTTGCACGGAAGGCCAACAGCGGCGGGTATTGCCTGTGGCCGTGCAGCACACCGGCTACAACATCTCGCCGCGACCTTCATGAATAATGCGAGCTAACACACGCCAAAGGCCGGCGGAATTAAATTACCTGTCCCCTTATTTGTTGACTATTTCCGGCATCACACCTCCACCGCATGAATGCGAGCATCCCTCAGGTACAGGCGAAGGCGCACGCGCTGTCCGGCGAGCTCCTGACCGGTGCGCTCGCCCCAGTGCAGCGCCGTCACCGGATCGTCCAACCGGAAATGCACGCAGCGCTCCTTCTCGTATCCCGCGAGCGGCTCACCATCTTCTTCCCGCAGTTCGGCCATGACATAGCCGCCACGGAAGGCGCCGGTGCGCGGCTGACCATGGAAGCCTATCGCGGCGTTGAGCGTGATACGCTGTCCCGACAGCGTGAGCGGCGGCGTGGAGAACTCGGCGTTCGCAAGTGATCCAATGTAGAACAGGCGGCTCTCGGGCACGCCATAGACCCGCGGCCCCAACGCCTCACGAAGCACCCACAGGTGCCAGCCATTCGCCGTGATCGGCGCATGGTCAATGACAGATCCTGCCGCCCCCGGGGCGTGGACATCGCGGTACGGACGGCGCCAGGCCAGCCCGTCAAGGCTGATCCACCACTCCCCAGCCAAGTGCATGGCGTGCTTCGAGAACGGGAACCGGACATTGGCTGCCTGCGGGCTGGGCGCATAGACCAGCATCATCCCGGCGAACCCATCGCCATACGCGAAGGCCTTGAACCGGTAGAACTCGACCTCCGCGGGATCCGCCTCATCCGGCGTGATCATCCGTTGCGGCGCCGCATACGGGCCAGCGAAGGGGACATCTTCAGGCGGATCCCAGTGCTGACCATCCTCGCTGGTGCGGATGTGCAGCACGCGGCGGATGCTGCCTCCGATGTTGTCCGGGTACGGCTTCTGCCACGGCTGGTAGGTGGTCTGGTAGATCACATAGCGCCTGAGCGATGGATGCCACATGGCGCCGAAGGCATCATGGTCGTGATACAGCGGCCCGTCGGCAACAGGGCGCCATGTGCGGCCATCCTCGCTGGCGAACCCCCACAGCGCGTGGCCGATGTCGCCGCGCGCCCAGTAAAGGCACAGCAGTTGCCCAGTCTCTGGGTTTGCTACGACTTCATGTTCGCCGAGCCAGCGGCCAGGCCGAGACTCGTAGATGACTTCCGCGGCTTCATACTGGAGCCCATCGAAGGTGCGAGCCCGCAGCAGGCGCCAAGGTCTGTCGTTGGCACCCGCGCACCCGTAGATGTAATATGACCCGTCAGCCTGGGGCACCACGCCGCGGACGCGCATGGGCGGCAGTCCGCGCGGCTCGCCGACATACTCCAGCGCGCTTGCGCCGTAGTGGAGACGGCCGACGGCATCGTGGATCTCGGTTGTGCTGGCGAAAAGGATGTTCATCTATGCCCTCCCGTTAGCGGCGCATCCTCCGCTGGGGAGATGAGCTTGGCGATTGCTTACCATGGGGGCCATGGGCGGCTCCATATGTGAGTCATGGCAGGCAGCGCCTGCGTCGCCCCGCGGCAAGTCGGCATCCGGCAAGCGCATTGCCGTGCCTTTCGGCGCCGGCTCACTGCGAGCCCCGCCTGCGCAGAGACCGCTTCGCCATTTGTCGCCAGGCCCCCTCGCCAGCGGGTGAGTCCACCGTACCCACTGCGCGCCAGGCAGGATGTGCATAATCTCGTCGTCGTCCACGGCGTCCTTGCCAGGGCTTGGCAACGGAAAAAGAGCCGGCCCAGGCAGGGAAGGGGCCGGCAGCTCGATAGGCCCCGGCGGCATCGTGCAGCGCCAAACGGCCCGCCGCAAGCTCGCAGACCAGGGCGCACCGCAGGCCGGGTCAGAACACCGGCGGTTCGCCCCAATCGTGCCCGGCGGTCCATGCGGGCTCGCCCAGTTCATAGGCCCCCAGATCGGGCGCCTTGCCGGCGAAGCCCGAGGTTACGCCGGGGATGCAGATCCCCGCGTCAACGCAGCGCGAATTCTTGCGCAGACGAAAGTCGCTCCTGCGCGCGTTCACAAATGCCGGACGCTTTCCAGTGTAATTGTGACTGATTTCAATTCCATCGCCTGTCTCCACGGCGTCGGTGAAGATGTTGTTGATCAGCCTGCATCCCGCCTGGTCCTTGTTGCCCTCGGCTCCCCAATAGCTGACGCTGTTCAGGTTGTTGAAAACGGTATTGCTGCAGACCAGGTTGTTGTGCGATGGAGTGTTCAGGCGAATGCCGCTGTCGGGGTTGCCCCAGCAGACATTGTGGTGAATGACGAGGTTCGAGGAGCCGTTGTCTATGTAAATTCCGACGCCGCAACTGGCCGCCCGGTTGTGATGCACGAGGTTATTGGCGATTACCGTACCCTCGCCGTCGGTGCCGTAGCAGTAGGTGATGCCGAGATCGGTGGTGATCAGCCCGGCGTCGTGCATGTCGTTGTATTCGATGCGCCCCGCCTTCAGCGCCCGGTGCACGACCACGCTGCGGCCAGTCTCGCACATGGTATTGTGAGAGATGATGTTGCCTCCGCCCTCCGTCCAGACCGCGCCGCAGTCAACTGCCATATAGTCCGCCTTTCGCACAAGACAGTCATAAATGATGTTGTTCTCTCCGAGCAAAGTCACTCCGTTCCCCGCGCTGTAAACGACAGATGAGTCGAGCAGCTCGTTATCGTGGCCGCTGATGATAACGCCGCTTGCGGTGTTATGCCTCGTGCCCCACCCCTCGCAGTCGCTGAAATGAGACGCATAGCGCAGGTGGCATCCTTTCACCACGCAGTGACTCGCCTCGGCCATGCTGATGGCTGCGGCAAAGATGCAGAATCCCTCAACCTGGATATGCCTTCGCTGGCTGAGATCGAAGGCGAACTCGCGCCGCTTGACCTCGACGCGATGTTTGGCAGGGTCATCGCCGCCCGGCGCCCAGAGGCGCACGGCCTTCTGCGCTCTATCCAGGCGCCACTCGCCTGGAGAATCGAGCAGCGCAGGCAAGCCAAACAGGTGATAACGCGAGCCTTCCTTGACCGCGTGCGCCCAATCCTGGTTCCAGGAACCGTCGAACCTGAAGGTGTGCGCCTTCGGGTCGTGCTCCCTGATTGGGCGTGTCCACGACACCCACTGCGCGCCAGGCAGGATGTGCATGATCGCGCCGTCGAGATTGCAGTCGGGCAAGTGCGGATCCGAGATCGTGTTGGGCCCAGTTCCTGGGCCCGCCATGGCCCAGGTCGGCCGCATCGGATCCAACGAGGCGTTGGGCCAGCGCGCCAGGTTCATCATCTCGCCGTCAACGAAAAGCTGCTCGAAGACCCAATCCGTGGCGGCCCGGTAGATGCTCCCCTCGCAGGGCTGCCAACCAGTGATGGGATCAGCCCCGCTTATCACAACCTTCTCGTCCTGATAAGCTGCGAAAGTGATGGGCGCGTCTTGGTCGCCGGAGCATGCTGGGCGCACAGTCTCACGATAAACGCCGGCGCGCACGAAGCAAGTGTCGCCCGGCCTCATCACATCCGCAGCGCGCTGGATCGTGCGGAATGGCTGTTTGGGTGTCCCAGGGTTCGCGTCGGAGCCGCTGGGCGCCACCAGAAAAGTCTTGCCGCCAGAGCGAGCCGTCACCAGCATCCCAAGCGCCGAGGCAATACACAGCGTCAGGCATAGCTCTGGTTGCATCATTGAGTTGGTCCGCTCGATTATGCTCATCGTTTCCACTTCGCCGCGCTTCACCCTCGTGCCTGCTCAGTCCGGCCAGCGCCGCGAAGACAACTCTACACAGCGCCGATTGATCGGGGGAGGCATGATGGGGAAAGCCCTGCGGCTCCTTCCGGCCAACAGGACGCGGCGCTGCGGAACTCGAATATAGTCTGCCGTTTCGAGGATACCGTGAATGGACAGAATCCCGTTGAGCGACGGGTGGCTCATGGCATCTGGCCGCGAGGCGCTTGGCTTTCGTCCTTGCGAAGTCTCGTATCGCCCGGCCGGATGGCTTGCAGTGACAGTTCCCACGACAGTGCAAGCCGCGCTTGTGGCAGCCGGGCGAGCGCCCTCTCCGTGGCGGGACCGGCAGGTGGAGGCGCTGCGCGAGCTCGAGAACGATACGTGGTGGTACCGGCGAGAGATCGTGCTCCCCGAAGATCAGGCCGGCGCAGATCAGTTCGAACTGGTATTCGAGGGTGTTTGCCTCTTTGCGACCGTCTGGCTCAATGGGGCGCCCGTCGGGTTCCTGCGCAATGCCCATCGTGCGCACCGGATAGATGTCACCCGGCATATCAGGCGCGAAGGGGCGAATGTGCTTGCCGTTGAGTGCGGCCTGCGCCTCGATGAGATGAGGAAACGCATTCGCAGCGACATCAGCGCCACCGGCGAAGCGGCCCGGCCATATATGCGCATGTGCCAGATGAGCTTTGGATGGGATTTCGCGCCTCGACTCGCGGCGATCGGCCTGTGGCGACCCGCGTATCTCGCCTGCCATCGGCAGGCGACCATTGACGATGTCCAAGCCACGACCAGGTCCATCCACGGGGGCGCCGCGCAGCTCGCTGCCGAGGCGAAAATCCGTTTATTCGGCTCGCTGCCCGCGCCTCCGATACTCCATCTCTCGATTCACGAGGAGCCGGACGCCCCCGCCGTTTGCGAACGCTCCCTGCCAATCACAAGCAGCGCGGCAATCGCGACTTCGCTCGATCTCCCCGCCGCGCGCCTGTGGTATCCGCATCCAGTGGGAAAGCCTTTTCTGTACACCTTGAAAGCGCGCATCGAATGCGGCGGTAGAGAGACGGACGCCCTGACGACGAGGTTCGGCGTTCGCACTGTCGAGTTGAAACAGGAGGGACAGTTCACATTTTCAATCAACGGCGTGGACATCTTCGCGCGCGGCGCTAACTGGGTCCCCTCGAACAGCCTGTCTCTGGACGCATCGCCCGAACAGTATCGCCACCTCCTGGAGCTCGCCCACCAGGCGAATTTCAACATGCTGCGGGTCTGGGGCGGCGGCACATACGAGTCAGACCTCTTCTACGACCTGTGCGACGAACTCGGCGTCATGGTCTGGCAAGACTTCATGTACGCCTGCGCGATGTATCCGGATGACGACCCGGAATTCATGGAGAGCGCGGCTCGAGAAGCGCGCGAGGTTGTCGCACGGCTGCGGCGACATCCGTCGGTGGTTCTGTGGTGCGGGAACAACGAGTGCCAGGAAGCGTGGGCTCTTGGCGACTGGCGGGATCGAGCGCCGCGACACTTCGGCGAGCGGCTCTACGACCACGTCTTGCCGCAGGTCATCGCCGAGCTTTCCCCTGGCGTGCCCTATTGGCCTGGCAGCCCATACGGCGGCCCGACGACCCGCTCCCGCGAGGTCGGCGACTTCCATGATTGGTACAGCCTTCCCAACTGGCGCACATACGACGAGAACGCGCCCCTCTTCAGCAGCGAATACGGGTTGCGATCCGTCCCTCAGCGGGAGACCGTGGATGAGATGATCAGCCCCGAGCTTCAATGGGACGAGCATGGCCCACAGCACGATGTGTGGCGATTCCATCACGGCCGCTGCGGTTGGCTGGAAGCGATTTTGCCGGAGTTCGGGCGACCGAAGACTCTCGACGAATACATCATGCTCACGCAGGAGGCTCAGGCGACGCTCATGCGCTACGCGGTCGAGGTCTATCGGCGGCGCATGTTCGCTACGAGCGGTTCGCTCATCTGGCAATATGACGAGCCATGGCCTGCCGTTACCTTCAGCCTCGTTGACTTCTTTGGCCGACCAAAGGCAGCCTACTACTGGGTGCGCCACGCTTATGCGCCGGTAATGGCAATGTTCTACGCAGGAGGTGGAGGCCTGAGCTTCTGGGGCGTGAGCGATCTCCCGGAGGAGCGTCCGTGCGCCGCGCGCCTGCGCCGGTTCGCCCATTCCGGGGAACTGTTGGACGAGAAAATGGTGGAGGGGCGGCTCCGCCCAAACGCTGCAACGATGCTTCTCGCATCGCTTCCGCAGGAGCCCTGGCCGGGCAGGCTTGCTCTCCAGCGCCCCGAGCACGAGTTCCTCCATGCGGAGCTGCGCTGCGCCGACCGCGCGAGCGAGTGCGTGTATCACGCCGCGCAGAGGAAGGACTGGGTATTGCCGCCGGCCTCCCTGACAGCGTCGGCCAGGCGCGTTGATGCCGAGCAAGTGCAGGTGACGCTATCGAGCGACGGCTATGTGCACTTCGTCTCGGTGTCGGTCAGTGATCCCGGCGCGCGATACTCCGACAATTTCGTTGACTTGCTTCCGGGCCTGCCGCGCACGATAGACATACGAACCCGCGACGCAGGCGACATAACCATCCGCGCAGCGAACGCCGCCGGGTGTCGGGTGGCGATCTCCTGAGGGCCTGTAACAGAACCATTGCCGACAGGGGGAACTGCAGGGCGCGGGTTAAACCCCGCCCCGGCCTCGTGCGCCGTGGCGCGGAACCGCCGCCCTACAGGCCACCTGGAACATGAATTACGCAGAAAAGCACTAAGAGCCTGTCCTAAAATGCTGGTGCTGCTTTCGGTGGCTCTTGCTCAGGACCCCGTCGTAGGGGAGCAGCGCCGCTGCTCCCGCGGGCGGAGCGACGCTCCGCCCCTGCAGACCTCCCACAACATTTATACAAGGGGGGGTTTTTAGGATAGGCTTTAAGAGCCTGTCCTAAAATTGTAGCCGCAGGCTTCATGCCTGCGCAGTGGGGCGCAACCCGCCGGCTGGCGGGTTGCGGCTACGTCAGGGTGATTTTTCGGATAGGCACTAAGAGCGCCTAACAAAAACATGTCCGTAGGCCGTTCCAGGTTATGAGGGCACAGGCCAGGTGGAGAAAGGCCAGATGGATATCGGCCCGGCGTTCATAGCGGATCTTGAGTCGGCGGAAGCGGTT
>Ga0315280_10000270_pt1 | contig 96883 bp, 80 predicted proteins | sample YL17G06_40_MG_FD_203697 | JGI IMG/M metagenome (GOLD analysis project Ga0315280, IMG submission 203697) | Sediment microbial communities from Yellowstone Lake, YNP, Wyoming, USA - YL17G06_40 | ecosystem: Environmental > Aquatic > Freshwater > Lake > Sediment | place: USA: Wyoming | collected...
TGAGGGTCCGTGCCCCCGCGCCGGACTTCCGTCGCCACGACCAGCAGCTCGGCGACCGCTTCACCTCGCCGCTCGACGTCACATTCACCAACGTCAAGATAACCCCGCAGACGCCGGAGGCCGCGCCTTCAACGGCCGGCATGACAGGTGACGAGACCGTCACCCCGCCCACCGAAACTACCGGACCGACCACTCCAACAGAGCCCACGGAGCCGGTAACTCCGCCGACTACTCCGCCGGAGACCGCGCCCACTAAGTAGCGCCAGTAGTCCTAAGTGTAAGAAGGCCCGCGCCATCCCGCGGGCCTTCCCAGTCTTCCAGCACTGATCTGCTGTTCCTACTTTACAGTCAGAGTCTTCTCGGCCTTTATTGGGTCCTGATACGGCTTGAGATCCAAGCTCGCAATCACCTTGTAAGCTCCAGGTTTCCATGCCTTGGGTACCCGCACCGAATACCCGCAGGACCCTCCTCACCCAAACTCCGCCTTGCCGCTCGCCACAGCCTTGCCATTCGGGGCGAGCACCTTGACAGCGACGCTGCGGCCGCCCACGAACCCACCGAACTGGCCGTCGGTCACGCCGAATGTAAGGCTGACGTCGAGCTGCTGGCCGCGCTTCACGGTTAGCGGCTTTGACCTCGGCTCGATGAACATCGAGACCTTGCCGCCGAGATCGAGCGTGGTAGTCGCATTTTTCTCCACGCTCAACTTTGCGGCGCGAACGACGACTGCCAGCTGCCGCTTGCCTGTCGCCTCCTGCTTCGCCAAGATCGCAGCGGTTGCGTCGTCGTAGTCGCCGGCGGGAACCTCCGTCTCCTCGCCGCCTTTGAGATAGTAGGTCGCGGCTCTGCTGTCAAGGATGACGACCCCGCACTGGGCAGGATTGCCGTAGCTGTCCTTTGCCTCTATCCTCAGCTTTCCGATGTCGCCGCTGTAGGGCCGAACATCCAGCTTCTCGCCGGTCTTTGCGGCTTCGATGGTGTACAGCTTGCCGCCATAGGCCACCGGCGCGCCGAAGAACCCGATGCTAGGGTAGTCCTCGAGCGTTGCGAAAGCAGTTGGATCGCCGAGGATAAGCTGATCGCCCTGCATCCGTCGCACGCCGAGCGATCCCACCTCCGTCTTGTCTCCCAGGATGCCGTTCGAGTTCATGTCCACAAGCTGGACGGCGATCTCGCCAGTGTCCGTCTTGATCTTACCGGACCAGCAGCCCAGCACGCCGACAAAAGCATATGCCATAGTCGGGCCGGTCCGCGGCTGGTAGAGAGTTGCCATCAAGCTGATCCCGGCCTTCTGCTTAACCTGAGACCCAGGTTCTCCGAAAGTCAGATCGACCTCCGGCGGCTCTTTGCCGTCGAACTCGACCCAGCCACCGCGGTTCTTCAGGGGCAGCTTGGTGGCCCGGGAAAGCCCGCCGGACTCGAGGGCGTCGGCCGCCGGAGTGACGTAGGCCGTGTCGTAGCCCTTGCCGGTCCCCTTCGATTCATCGAGCACCACGCGGAACCGCCTATCCCGACCGACGAGGCATTTCTTCGAGACGAGTCCGGGCATCTTCTTCGCCTCAGCAGCGCTCATCAGCCTGAGCTCGATGGGCGACCCCTCTGAGAACGGATTCTGGCCCGAGGTCCTCTTCCACTCCATCTGGTACGTGCCCGGCAGGAGCGTCACCGCCGGTGCCGGACCGACTATGGCCGCAGCGGCCAGCGCTGCGGCCAACACCGCTCGACCCATCCTTTGCATACCTTACCCCTCCGTTCCGGCTGCTGCCATGTGCTTTGACAGGTGGCTGCCACCTGTCTGTTCCCTGGCTGCCGGCAGGTTTCCTCCATTACGTTGACACATGCGAGACCGGTCAGAAATTCCCCATCGGAGTGTTTTCGCCGCCTCTTGACGCGGTATATGTAGTGTGATATGCTGATTGCCTCCACAAGATATAGTGCACGGAAGGCGAGAAGAAGTGAAGTGCCCTTACTGCGGGCATCAGGAAGATAAAGTCCTTGACTCGCGCGGCGTCCGGGATGGCGAGGCCGTGAAGCGCCGCCGGGAGTGCCTGCACTGCGGGCGGCGGTACACCACCTACGAGCAGATCGAGGAGATGCAGGTCATGGTCATCAAGAAAGATCTGCGCCGCGAGCCGTTCGACCGCGCCAAGGTGCTCCGCGGAATGACCACCGCCTGCGAGAAGCGCCCGGTCAGCGTGGAAACGCTGGAGGCTGCCGTGGACGACATCGAGCGGGCCATTTACAACAGCGGAAGACGCGAGATAAGCTCCGCCGAGATAGGCGACATGGTCATCGAGACGCTCAAGCACCTCGACCAGGTCGCTTACGTCCGGTTCGCCTCCGTCTACCGCCAGTTCGAGGACGTTACGCAGTTCAAGGAGATAGTGGACGTGCTGGGAGGCCGCAAGCGAAGCCGCCCGCCGATTCGCAAACCGAGCTAGGCAGCTCTCGACTATGCTGGCGGGCAGGCTTTCTAAACACGGGATAGGGGGCAGGGGATAGGCAATAGGGAAGAGGATGTAGGGGCAAAGCATTTGCCTGACAGACCAGGATCTGGGCTGGATCTCGGTTGTCGAGTGCCGGGTGTTGGCGCAACCGGCCATTCCTACCACCGCCCAACACCTACCATGGAGGGGTCAAAGTGCTCACAGAGAACGCACTCACCGTGCTTGAGAAGCGGTACCTGAGAAAGGACGAGGAAGGGAAGGTCGTAGAGACTCCGGATGAGATGTTCCGCCGGGTCGCAAGAGCCGTGGCTGAGGCCGAGCGCGCCTATGGGAAGTCTGATTCCGAGGTGGAAGCCGTTGCAGCGGGATTCCACCGCATGATCTCCGACCTCGACTTCCTTCCGAACAGCCCGACGCTGATGAACGCCGGCCGCGAACTCGGCCAACTGTCGGCCTGCTTCGTGCTCCCCATCGAGGACTCGATGGACAGCATCTTCGAGACGATCAAGCACACGGCGCTGATCCACAAGAGCGGCGGGGGCACGGGCTTTGCGTTCTCGCGGTTGCGCCCGGCCAACGACGTTGTCCAGTCCACGAACGGCGTCTCGAGCGGCCCGATCACCTTCATGGACGTTTTCAACTCGGCCACCGAGGCCATCAAGCAGGGCGGCACAAGGCGCGGAGCGAACATGGGCTGCCTGCGCGTTGACCATCCAGACATCCTCGATTTCATCACCTGCAAGAAAGACACAAACCGGCTGACCAACTTCAACATCTCCGTGCTCCTCACGGAGGACTTCATGCAGGCTGTGGAGCGCGAGCGCGACTATGACCTGATCAACCCGCGCACGAGCAAGGTGGTGAAGTCGCTTTCCGCGCGCAAAGTCTTCGACCTGATCGTGAACATGGCCTGGTCGAACGGCGAGCCGGGGATCATCTTCATCGATAGAGTCAACCGGGACAACCCGACCCCGCATCTTGGTGCAATAGAATCGACAAACCCCTGCGGCGAGCAGCCTTTGCTGCCTTACGAATCCTGCAATCTCGGCTCGATCAACCTCGCCCGGATGGTGACGACAGACGACGGGCACCTGGTCGTGGACTATGACCGGCTGCGGGAGACGGTCCGGCTCGCTGTCCGGTTCCTCGATAACGTGATCGACGCCAACCGCTACCCGATCGAGGCAATCGCCGAGATGACCCGCGGCAATCGCAAGATCGGCCTCGGCGTGATGGGCTTTGCGGACCTGTTGATCCAGCTCGGCATCCCGTATGACAGCCAGGAAGGTGTCAGCACGGCCGAGCAGGTGATGAGCCTCATCTCCGAGGAGGCCCGACGGATGTCCACCGAGCTTGCAGCCGAGCGCGGCGTCTTCCCCAACTTCAGGGGAAGCATCTTCGACCGGCACGACGGGATGAAGGTGCGGAACGCGACCGTAACGACCATCGCCCCGACCGGCACGCTCTCGATCATCTCCGGCTGCTCGAGCGGCATCGAGCCGCTCTTTGCCATCAGCTACGTCCGCCGAGTGCTGGACGGCGCCGAGCTTGTCGAGGTCAACCCTTACTTCGAGAAGATCGCGCGCGAGCGGGAGTTCTACAGCGACCGGCTGATGCGCGAGATCGCGGACAAGGGCAGCGTCCGTGGGATAGACGCCGTGCCGGGGGACGTGCAGCACGTCTTCGCCACCGCGCTCGACATCGCCCCCGTCTGGCACATCCGCATGCAGGCTGCGTTCCAGCGCTTCACCGACAACGCCGTCTCGAAGACGGTCAACTTCCCCGAGAACGCGACCCCGGACGATGTGCGGGAGGTCTACACGCTGGCCTACCGTGAGGACTGCAAGGGCGTGACTATCTACCGCTACGGCAGCCGCGAGGAGCAGGTGCTTTCGTTTCCAGGGTCGGGATCGGGGGCCAAAACCGCCGAGACGCCCGCCAAGCCCCAGACCCGCGCGCCCCGGCCACGCCCCACACGCACCCATGGCTCGACCGAGCGCATCAACACCGGCTGCGGCAACCTCTACATCACCATCAACGAGGACGAGAGCGGTCTCTGCGAGGTATTCACGGCCATGGGCAAGGCCGGAGGATGCGCCGCAAGCCAGCTCGAGGCCATAGGCCGGCTGATCTCGATCTCCCTTCGCACCGGGATCAACCCTCGGTCTATCATCAAGCACCTGCGCGGCATCCGCTGCCCGTCGCCGTCATGGGGCGCCGGCGGCGCCGTCCTCTCCTGCGCCGACGCAATCGGAATCGCCCTCGAACGCTATCTGAACGCCAGGGAGACCGGCGAGATGGCCGAAGGGATCAGCAAGACCACCGACCGGCTCGACACGCTCATGGGCGCCTGCCCCGACTGCGGCGGGACCATCGAGCACGAAAGCGGCTGCGTGGTTTGCAGGTTGTGCGGGTTTAGTAGGTGTGGGTAGGCCAAGGCCCGGCGGGAGACAAGCCATGGCAGACAGATTTGACCAAGCACTAGCCCTCGTGAACGACGCGGAGAAGAGGCTGGCCGAAGTACAGAGAGTTTACGAAGAGTCTCTGCACGCACAAACGGTAAGCGTCGAGCTTCAGATACGTATGAAGGGTGTCCTGGAGGGCCTTCGTTCGGCGCTAGACTACTGCGCGAGGGAACTGCGCTCGAGATACGTTTCGGGTGGTGGATCTGGAAACGTCTATTTCCCAATCGCACCGAGGGGGTTCGCCGAAGATTTCAAGTCCTTCGTAGAGAAGAGGAAAATCCCAGGTCTCCCGAAGGTAAGGCCTGATCTTGTCAGCGTGCTGGAGTCCTATCAGGAGTTTGCCAGTCCGACTAACGAGTGGCTGCCCGACCTTGCCAGCCTCTGCAACGAGAACAAGCACGAGCAACTGACACCCCAGAAGCGCGAGGAATCAGAAAGAATCAGGGTGGAGTTTCAATGCGGATGCGTTAGCTGGAAGCCAGAATGCACACGCTTCGGTTCGGACGTCCGCATAGGGGCAGTGCCGGTCGACCCGTCGACGCAGCTACCTACTCCAAGCGACGCGCAGACGGTCACGCGCGAAGTGTGGGTAAGCTTCGAATTCACGACAGTCGGACGGCCAGTGATCCCCTTCTTGGCGACCTGTGTGGATGGGGTCAAAGCTATCGTCAACGACCTGAGGGTTAAGGCCAAGTGAGCTCGCAGTCCGACGGTGACCTCACCGTCGCGCACCGGGGTAGCCCGTAGGGGCAAAGCATTCGTCCGCCACACGTCGGCTGGGTGTCGGCTCTTGTCGCGAATGCTTTGGCCAAACGCGGGAGGCTTCGGGCGAAGCATTTGCGGCGGGAAGCGATAGCCCTGCGGAAATGTCCGCGGCAAATGCTTCGCCCAAAGCGCGCGGCGCTCTGCCGACCTCTGTGTCGGCTATCACCCAGAACTTCAAGTCGATCACCTCGAGGCGGGTCCGTAACGCGGAACCGCCTGGCCGGGACCGCGGGCCCCTCTGGCAGCGCGGCTACTATGAACACGCAATCCGCAATGACAAGTCGCTCGAGGAGATCCATGAGTACATCAAGTCCAACCCATGGAACTGGCGCCTCGACGAGTACGACCCCGACCGGTAACGGCTTGCGTGGCTGCCTGCGCTGCCAGCGCTAACGCTTTTCGTGACCCGTACGGTATAATGGCACCGCCCGTTCGGCGGAACGGCTAGGGATCGGGGCTTGGATGAACACTGTCGAGATCCGGCCGGCGCGCGAGGACGACGCGCAGGCTATCTGCGAAATCTATAACTACGCGATCAAGAACACTACGGCCACGTTCCATATACAGGAACAGTCGGCCGAGGAGCGTCTGCGCTGGCTTGGCGAGCACGGGGAGAGGTACCCCGTCATTGTCGCGGTCTCGGACGGAAGGGTCGTCGGCTGGGGTTCGCTCTCGCGCTACGGCGAGCGCTGCGGCTACCGGCATACCGTCGAGAACGCCGTCTATGTCGCTCCGGACTTCCAAGGCCGCGGCGCCGGCAAGATGATCCTGGAACGCCTCGTCGTGCTCGCCCAGGAGCTGGGCTACCACGCGATTATCGCCCAGGTCGTCAGCGGCAATGAGGGCAGCTACATCCTTCACGAGAAGTGCGGTTTTGTCACGGTCGGCGTCCTAAAAGAGGTCGGCAGCAAGTTCGGCCGCTGGCTCGATGTGATAGTGATGGAGAAGCTGCTGCCGCCGGGCGACCCGCCCCGTTCCTGAGCCACTGTCCCTCGATGCAGCGGCGAAGCGGCGCTTATGCCGCACCGGAGGTTGACAATACCTCCGGCAAAGGGCATACTGGAGATGAGCGCTGCAGACTGCCGACGGCGAGAGCCTGGCGGGGAGATGGCAGTCCATTCCGTGACGTTGAACGGAGGAATGAGAGTTGAGGAAACGTCGAAACGGTTTCACGCTGATCGAGCTTCTCGTCGTGATAGCGATCATCGCTATCCTCGCGGCAATCCTGTTCCCAGTTTTCGCAGTAGCAAAGCAGCGGGGGCAGGTGGCCAGGTGCGTGAGCAATCTGAAGAACCTCGCCACTGCCATGAGCCTGTACCTCGATGACTACAACGGCAGGATGCCCAAGATCGCTCCGCACAGCTGGTACGGGGACAGTGTCTGGGACTGGGCTGGGTCCGAAGATGTCCGCGCGCAGATCTACCCGAGCAAGGGCTCTCTCTGGCCGTACACGAAGAAGAGCAAGTCGCTCTACATCTGCATGACGGACTGGAGGATATGCCCTGCCCGGATGCAAGGCCAATTCGGGCCGGGCAATCCGTTCAACCTCTGCTTTGCCATGAACCAGTTTCTCGAGTACCGCAAAGCCGACGCGCTCTCGAACACCAAGTCCTCTAAGCTGATGTTGATGACGCACGAGGGCCGCGAGACCATAGACGATGGCTTCTACTGCCCGGGAGACTACCAGCACAACTCGCTGAACAACATCCCGAGTAAAGTCCATTTCGACGGGACCAACGTCTCCTACATCGACGGGCATGCCAGGTTCGCGCAGTACAACACCCTGGTCAGGGAGTTCCTCGACGGCTGGTGGGATCCCGACGCGGTGAGGTAGCGGCTGCCCTTCGCTGTCGAGATCGGAGGGACAAAGGCCCGCGTGTTGGGAAGCTGCCCGCCCTGACGCTCGGGGCTGGGCGGCAGGCGCCGCCCAGCCTCAACCAGATTGCCCGTTTCCTCGCTAGCGCCAGCGGGCTTCCGTGATACGCGGAAGCCCGCTGAACGCGTACCGACCCAAAGGTAACCGAAACTACTCCGGCAGCAGCATCACGTCTCTGCCGTCGCGCGGCCACAGCCAGCGCACGCAGAACTGGCCACTTGGGTCGTAATCCGTGCGCATTATGCCGGTAACCGCATAGTACTTGCCTTCCTTTATCGGTTCCAGCAGACCGGCCGGGACGCGGACTTTCACACCAAGGGCCGGCGCGCCGGTCGGTTTGAAGGTGCCGTCCCAGAGCGCGCTGCCGTCGTCGATCCAGAAGTTGAGCTGCACGGTCGGATCACCTATGTCGGTTTCGACGTAGGTGCACCGCCCCCACAGCTTGACCTTGAGCCCGACGCTGTTCAGACCGGATGCAGGCTCAGGCGGGCTGACGTTGTCCCACAGCCCGGGCTGGTTGTAGAACGGTCCACCGCCAGAGCCGCGGTTGTTCTGGCCGAGAGCGGGCGCTTTCCCCCGGCCCTCGTACCAGGAGTCGATCTCCTGGATCATCAGCTCGCACCCGTTGAGGTACAGCTGACCAATGCAGCTGACCAGCTCGTCCGGCTGCCACGGGCTGATGGTGTCCGGAGGCGGAATCACCCCGAGACCGGCGAACCGGTCCGGCTCCTCCAAGTACCAGCCACTCGATCCGAAGTTAGCTGTGACCACGTTCTTCTCGATTCGGATGAACGTGCCGAGTGGCAGTGCCTTGGCCCAACCTTTGGTCACCACGATCGGCGTCGGGCCGATCTTCACCTGATAGTCCTCGACCTCGCCATCCAGCGCGGGACCCGTAAACGCTAGCCCGCCCGCGCTGCTGAGTCTGAACCGGGCGAACGTTGGGCCGGGCTTTGCCTCCACCGGCACGCGGAATGTGAGTATGTTGACCCCGGAAACCAGCGGCTGGCTTGCGAATATCCGATCGGACGCCTCCGACCAGCCGCCGTCGCCGCCGAAGTCAAGCCATGCGTCAAGGAAGCCGACCGCCGATGCCGTCACGGCGACCTTCGCCCGAGCGCCAGGTATCAGAAGAGTCGTGAACACGACCCCGTCCTCGTCGTCCGGCACTCCGTTGTTATCGTCGCCCAACGCGTCCGGGTCGGGCTGGCCATCCGGCTCGCTGTCTATCGCCTGGCCGAGGCAGAAGCCGGGCAAGATCACGTGGCTGGCGCCGTTGCTTGCCGCCAGGGTCGGATAGGACGGGTCTGGTGCATCACCCCAGTCCTCGCTCCCCTCGCTGCCCGTTATCGCAAACGCCAGGTCAATCGACTGCCCCTGCTGCTGGTGCCCAGGCGGATACCGAAGCTCGTTCCACGGACCCTCGAAAGGTTCCACGCCCATACCCCACACGGCGTCATCGTTCCAATGCCGCGTCGAGGTCTTCCAGCCGAATACCTCCGTTGGGCCACCATCGGGCGCGGCGACGTGCTGCACGTCGAGCCAGTACACCACGGGACTCTTCGGGCTGCCCCGCTGGATAAACGGCTGCAGCCACGGTTTGTCAAGGTGGAAATCGTACCGGAAGACCATATAGTCACCGGGGAAAACGTAGCTCAGGCCGGGATTGAGCCAGCCTTCGCCCCTCGGTACCGTCGCCACCTGCACGCAGTCGTAAGACGTCCGAGGGAAGTCGCCCCTCCAAAGCAGGCGGCCCGGCTTGCTGAACTCGGGGCCAGAGCCGTCCGGGTCCGGGATGTCCTCGTGAATGCTCAGAGTGAATCCCATGCCCCTAGGGTCGCCCCAAGGGAAAGCATCCGCGAACCAGGACCCCCAGATGTGGATATCGGTTATGGGGCCGGTCGTGGTGCACAGGAAGTCATCCGCTAGGATGTAGCGATCAGTCCCCGCGGCATTCACGTCGATGCCGAGCGACGTCAGATCCGGCTCCTGAATCCATTTGATCGGGTCGGTTATGCGCAGCTGGTAGTCCTCGACCTCGCCGTCCGGCGCAGCGCCGGTAAACGACAGCCCGCCCTGCCTGCTGAACCGCAAGCGTGCGAACGTGACACCCGGCTTGCCTGTCGGCGGCACGACGAAGTTCACCGGGTTGACGCCGGCCGCAAGCGGCAGGCTTGCAGCGATCTGATCGCCGGGTTGAGCCCAACTGCCGTCACGGTCGAAGTCAATCCAGGCGTCGAGCATGCCAGCGACTGAGGCGACCACGTTAAACGAAGCCGGCTGGCCCGGCGTCAGCATGGACAAGTTTCTCATGCCGTCCTCCTCGTTCGCCACACCGTTGAGGTCGTCCCCGAGTGCCTGAGCCTCGGGCTGGCCATCGAGCTCAGAGTCGATGGTGGTCCCCAAGAACATTCCGGGCACGACAGCATGCCGGGCTCCGTTGCTCGCGCGCAGGGTCGGATAGGTCGGGTCGGGCGTGTCGCCGAAGTCCTGCGGCGCTGCGTCGGGAGTGAAGTAGTAGTCCTCCGTCTCTCCGAACGCATACCCCACCATTGGCCCGGACCCGCCGTCACCCGGCAGGCCACTCGGATTCCACCGCTGTTCGGAAAGGGTGACGCGCATCCACATCGGCATCATTGCGGCGCCAGCCGGGTTCCAAGGCAGGAATTGGGGAGTCGTGAACGTGTAGACTCCCGGCGCAGGCGATCCAAGGTTCTGATTCTGGACCGCCCATTCTTGCACGATCTGCCCGCCGGGCAACTGGATAATATCGTCCCAGTCACCGTCGCGGTTCCAGTCGCACCAGACGTTGACGAAGAGGGTCACGTTGGGCTGCTGGCTCACGACCGTAACGCCATAGTTGAACGTGGTCATAGTCAGGCTCGGCAGAGACAGCGGAAGCTGCACGCCGTCATCGCCCCGGTCCAGATCGGCCGTGTTCGCCCACGGGATGATGTTGTTCGTCGGGTCCTGATCCGCCCCAATGTCCGCTTCGTTCTCCAGGGTGACCGATGCTCCGAGGTAGGCCAGGGCTGTCGGCTGCCAGTGAATCGGACCGTAGGGCGGCGAACCCGCCCGGTATACGCTCGGATAGCTGGCAGTGACACCCGGATACGCGGTCATCGGGCTCAGAGGATAACTGTTGCTGCTGTCCGGCGCATCGCCCAGATCGTTCTCGATCGGCTCTTCCTGGCCCCTGATGATGTAGTCTTCAACCTCGCCATCGTATGCCGGACCGGCGAAAGAAAGCCCGCCGGTTGACGAGAAGCGGAAGCGAGCGCATACAGGCGTGCCGGACTTGTAGGTCGTGGGCACACCGAAGCTCAGCGTGTTGACCCCGCCAAGAAGCTGTTGGCTCGTGAAAATCTGCTCTCCCGCGTCGCCCCAATCTCCATCGCTATTGAAGTCTGCCCAGGCATCCAGCTTGCCCTGCACGGACGCTGTCACCTGGACGGTCGCTACCCCCCCAGGGATCAGTGCGGAGGTGAATCTCACGCCGTCCTCGTCGTCGGGAAGACCAACAGGGTTGTTGTCGTCGCCGAGCGCATTGGGATCAGGCTGGCCGTCCGGCTCGCCATCGATGCATCTGCCGAGGAACATGTGCGGCACGATGACGTGGGACGCTCCGCCGCTTGCCGCAAGGGTGGGATACGTCGGATCCGGCGCGTCGCCCCAGTCCTTCGCGGGCGCATCCGTATTGTAGAACACCGAGACTGTGCCGGTGTCGTCCGGCAGTCCGATGTCTCTATAAGCGGACGGACCAGGATAGTACGGGATCTTCAGGTTCCAGGACTTTGCCCTGTTCTGGAACAGGTCATAGCCGTTGGCGTAAGCGTTCTCCAGCCAGACGCGGAAGCTGTCGCCGGGCGGCAGCGCGGTGCGCAGCCCGAACGGAAGGTCGCGATAGTGGGTGTCGCCCGGCTCTATCACGTCCGGCGTGCCGACCATCGGGTCCTGAGCGAGGGGGCCGGTCATGGAGAACGTCGGAACCCAATACCCTCCCGGCGCGACGAACGGAAACGGAGGCGGCTCCACGGACGTGAAACTGTACCACGACAGGTAGTCGTAAAAGCCCGTGATGATACTCGACTCAGGCCCGAACGGCCACACCGTGGGCAGGTTCAGGAGCGTGGCAGGGCCGTCGTCGGCAAACTCCGCGGTCAGCCGCACCTCGTACATGAACTCCCACTGCTGGCCGACAATATCCGGCGCGCTCTGCCAGTGCGCGTTCATGGCGGACGTGCCGCTGAGAACGCCTGTGTACGTGTACAGGTCGTTCGTGACCTCCGCCCGGATAGTAAAGCCGGAGAGCAATGGGCCAGGAGTGCCGTCAATGTACCAGAGGTTGGTGATAACTCCTTTGATGGCGCTCCAACTCGCAGAGCCTCCCCAGGGTGTGCCCTCCGGTGGATAGGGACGCGGCGCAACGTTGTCGTGGAACTCCTTTGCGCTGCTGACCGGGCTGGGGATGATACGGCGCATCTGTGGAGTCTGCGTCCACTCGACCGGGACGAACCACTGCTTCTTCGTCGCCGGTATCTGCCAGTCCCGCACGGTGTTCAGGTCGCGCGACGGTGCTGCGCGGACCGCGGCGCAGGTGACTCCCAGCGCCATTACGCTCAAGAATGCCAGAGTGATCTTCCTTGCCATAGCACCTTCTCCTTTCCTCCTCGTTAGCCCCGCGCTGGGCAGCGCGGACTTGGCCGGCGGCCCGGGGTATGTGATAGCGCGGTGAACGCCGGGGCTTTCTGAGCGGAGGTACTCCAGCCTGGGGACCCGCACCCAGTCCCCCTGCTACCGGCTTTATAACATGTGTGTGCGGGTTTGTCAAGGCACCGACAAATGAGTGTGGCTGGGTCGCAATTGTGTCGGCTTCTCATTCGAGCCGCACGGCCGCCGCATTCTTCCCGCCCTCTGCCACATGCATCTTCGCAGTAGCCGTCTTGCCGCGCGCTGTCACTTTCACCTCGTAGTCCCCGTGGAAGCCGCGGAAACGGTAGGCGCCGTCCGCCTCGGTCGTGCCGGAGAGGTTCGTCCGCCATTCCCTGTTGATCAGCGAGTCCAGCTCGTTGTAGGCAGGTTTGGGCGTCCAGTCCTTTGCAATGATCCCGCCTTGGCCGAGCCACGAATGGCCGTCCCACATGGCCCACAATGTGATGGCCTTGACCTTCGGGTGGCTGAAGGCAAGGGTGTAGTAGTATCGGTAGTACCTGCCCTGCATCTCCGGCGTCCACTTGCCCTGGACGAAGTCGGATTCCACGTCCTTGCCGTCGGATGGCATTGTCATCTCGGTCAGATGGATGTCCTTGCCGACCTCCGAGAGCCTGTCGAGCATATCGAATATCTGCTTGGGGCTCGGGATGCGCGGGGGATCGTGCGCCTGCTCGCCGATGGCGTCGAGCGGCGCGCCGGAGCCGATCAGCTTGAGACAGTAGGCAGCGTAGCGCTCGGCTTCGCCCCACTGGCAGCCGTACTCGTTGACAAGCAGCGTCGCCTTCGGATTCGCCTCCCTCGCCCACTTGAGCGCTTTCTCCGTGTAGTCCCGCGACATGTGCGTCTCGAACCAGTCGGCGTGGAGCGGTTCGTTCACCACGTCCCACACGTCGATCTTGCCCTTGTAGCGGCCTACCACGTCCTTTATCCGGCTGCGTACCTTCTCCGCGACCTCCTCCGGCGGGTACTTCTCGAGCCACTTCGGATATGACCAGGGCCAGCCCCAGACCAGGTTATGGCCCTTGACCTTGATCCTGTGCTCGATGCACCAGCTTACGAAGGCATCGACGAGCCGATAGTTCGGCTTGCCTTCCTCCCGTTCGAGAGTGTGCCACTTGATCATGTTCTCCGTAGTCGTGTAGTTGAAGAGCGTAAGGAAATAGCGCTCAAACTTGGCCCAGGTCTCGGGATCGGGCTGCTTTTTCGAGATGTCCCACGACGGAAACGCGCAGCCGAATAGGAAGTCGTGCGAGACCTGGCGCACCTCGACCTTCGCCCCCTTGACCGGCTTGCCGTGCCGGTCCACCACCCTGACGACCGCGTCGGCCTTCCGGTACCGCTCGATCCCGTCGCTCACGCGCTTCGCATACTGCTCGGGGAGCGGGAAACCGGCGTCGAGAGCAAGCGCAGCAGCAGGGATGACTGACAAGGCGAGCGCCATTAGCGTTGTCATGATTGAACCTCCTCACCGATAGGTCCCTGGCAGTGACTGTTCAGGAATCTAGCCCCGCCCGGCCATCCTGAGCCCGTCGAAGGATGAGACGGGTTGCGCGGTCGGGGCTGTACTGCCGAATCCTGAACAGCTACCCCTGGCAGGGGGACCTCTGGTTACTGTGACCTTCTCTGTCTGGCCGACGGTATCCTGCTGAGTGCAGGAACGCGGCCCGCCGGCGTCGTATCCTCGTACTGAGGCAGGCGCGGGCGTTTCCCGGAGATTCCCGTATACTCCATTTCGGCACGCCCTGGAACTCGCAAGGAGGTTTGGATGTCACGCATACATCATCCGGTGATCCTGCTCGGCATGGCCTTGCTGGCAGCCGTGCTTGCGCAGGCCGGTTCACAAGCGAGCGACCGGACGACGGTCCGCCTGGAAAGGAGACGCATGGAACTACAGAAACCTGGAGCCGCAGAGCTTGAGGCCGACCGGGCAAAGCGGACAGATGAGCTTTTGCGAAGCAAGGCCTTGATGGAGCGCGGCGCCGCGAAGGTCTACCGCGGCGAGCAGTTGACGGCGATCAGCCTGCCCGTCGGAGGGATTGCAGCCGGCTGCGTTCAGATCAACGGGCAGGCGAAGAGAACGGTCTGGCAGATATTCAACAACAGCCAGCAGTCGTTCCTGCCCGACAGTTTCTTCGCGGTAAGGGTCAAGGCCGACAGCGCGGAGCCGGTCGTTCGAGCGCTGCAGACGGAGGCTGTCGGGCCGTTCGCGCCTATGAAGGAGCTGACCTTCCGCGGCGAGTATCCATTCGGATGGTACGACTTCGAGGACCCCGACCTCCCTGTGAAGCTCAGCCTGGAGACGTTCAGTCCGCTCATTCCGCTTGATACCAAGGATTCGGCCATCCCCTGTGCCGTCTACAACATCACGGCGGAGAACCAGAGCGGGAAGACCGTCGAGGTGAGCCTCCTTGCGACCCAGCAGAATGCCGTTGGGTTCACGGGCGAGGCGGAGATCAACGGCCGGACATACCCCGGCTATGGCGGCAATACGAACGAGCTAGTGCGCCGGGACGGGGCCACCATTCTCCACATGACCTCGGAGGCTGCGAAGGACTCGCCGGGATGGGGAGACATGGCGCTCACGGCGCTTGCCGGCACGGCATCTGCGACGGCGGACTGGGCCGAGCTCCCAGATGTCCACGGTGACTTCGCCGCTGACGGCGCCCTTACCGGCCCTGAGACGGCTGGACCTTCTTCCGCGGGGCAGACGATCGATGGCGCGCTTGCTGTGCCGTTCGACCTCAAGCCGGGGCAGAAGCGGACGGTGACGTTCGTCCTCACCTGGAACTTCCCCAACGCAAAGCAGGGAGACGGTCAATGGGGCGGCAAGGGCAATATGTACGCCAACTGGTGGCCGAGCGCGCTCGACACGGCGCTCGATCTGGGAGCTAGGCTGCCAGAGCTTACGAGGAAGACGCGGCTCTATCACGATACCTTCTACCAGGGCAACCTTCCTCACTGGCTGCTCGACCGGATAACCTCCCAGGTCGCGATCCTATCCAGCCGCACGACCTTCTGGACTAAGGACGGTTACTTCGGCGGCTGGGAAGGCTGCAACTCTGGAAGCGGATGCTGTGCGGGCAACTGCAGCCACGTCTGGCACTACGCCCAGGCCCACGCAAGGCTCTTCCCGGAAATCGGCCGGCGGATGAGGGACCAGGAGCTTGACCACCAGGCGCCGGACGGGGGCGTCCCCCACCGCCAGGCCCCGGGCCACGGGCCGGCCTTCGACGGCCAGTGCGGCACCATACTCGGAGCCTATCGGGAGCATCTTCTCTCCACCGACCGCAAGTGGCTCGACGCCGAGTGGCCGAAAGTCAAGAAGGCCATGGGCTATCTCATCGCGACATCGGACAAGGACGAGGATGGCATCCTCTCAGGGCCGCAGTGGAACACCCTCGACGCGAACCTGAGCGGCAGCACCTCCTGGATGGGGACGCTCTACCTCGCCTCGCTCGCCGCCTGCGAGAAGATGGCGCTGCTCGAAGGCGATCCGGAGTCGGCGAAGCATTACCGCCGTATACGCGAGTCAGGTTCGAAGAAACAGGACGAGACGCTCTGGAACGGCGAGTACTACATCCAGATCCCCGACGCGGAGCTTCAGCGCGACTACCTGCAGGGCTGCCAGATAGACCAATTGCTCGGCCAGTGGTGGGCCGCCCAGCTCGACCTGGGCTGGCTCTATCCCCCCGATCACGTGCGCGCCGCCCTCGCCTCCCTCTTCAACTGCAACTTCCATGGCAACTTCGTCGGCCTTACCCAGTCGCCCCGGAAGTTCGTGGATGACAATGACTCGGCCTTGCAGATGATCACCTGGCCCAAAGGCGGCCGCCCCGACCCCGAACACGAGATGATGTACGCAACCGAAGTGATGACCGGGTTCGAGTATGCGGCCGCCGCTACCATGGTTCAGGCCGATCTCCTCAAACTTGGCTTTGCCATCGTCAGAGCGGCCTACGACCGCTACGATGGCCGGCTTCGGACAAGCCTCTCCGGCGGCGACAACGCCTCCTGGGGCTACAGCGGCAATCCGTTCGGAGATGACGAATGCGGAAAGTTCTACGCCCGCGCCATGAGCGTCTGGTCAATGCTCCTTGCCTGCCAGGGCTTCACCTGCGACGGACCGGCAGGCGTCATCGGCTTCAGACCCAAGTGGAAGCCCGAAGATCACAAGAGCTTCTTCACAGCGTCCGAAGGTTGGGGTCTCTTCATTCAGACACGCGTCGCAGGCAAGCAGACAGACCGGATCGAATTACGCTCCGGACGGCTCGACCTCAGCAAGATGATCTTCGAGCTTCCGGACGGGATGAACTTGCCTGACGTTACCGTAAAGATCGCTGGGAAGAAGGTCCAGGCGGCTCACTCGGTCGAGGACGGCGTTCTGACCGTTTCCTTCCCATCGAAGGTCACCGTGGGCGAAGGGCAGGCTGCTGTCGTGGTCGCGGAGTGACGGGTGCGCTCCCTGAGAACGGTCAATCGAACAGCCCCTGCTGCGCCGGCCCGCCTTCGCCCAGCGGAAGCGAGAGCATCTTGGCGAACATGACGGCGTTCTGTGCCGACTTGCCCTGGTAGTGGTTGTTGAAGAAGAGGTAGGTGACGTCGGTTTCGGCGTCGAGGGAGCGGACACGCGGCGCCCACTCCGCAAGCTCCTCTTCCGAATAGAGGTAGTTGTAGCGCTGCCAGGCGTGCTCGTGCTTCCACCAGTCGGCCGCGTTGCGGCCGTGGAAGCGCACGTAGCCGACACGTGACGTGGCGACGGCGACGCGAGGCATCAGCCCGCGAAGCGCCGGCTCGTCCACGGAGCAGAACCCGAACCCCAGGCGTTTGAGCAGGTCGTACGTCTCCACCGCAGCCCAGCCAGCGTTCCGGAACTCCACTACCGTCGGCACGTCCCCCAGCCGCTCCCGAAGACCCTCCAGGCGCGCAGCAGCCTCCCCCGACGGCTTGAACCCCCACGGATACTGGGCCAGCACGCAGCCCAGCTTCCCCGACTCCGTGAGCGGCTCGATCGAGCGGATGAACGATGCGAACGCCTCCGCCTTCGGCTCCTCCAGGTGGGTCATGTCCCGGTGCGCCTTGACGGCAAACCTGAAGTGCGGCGGTGTCTTGCGGGCCATGGAGTAGAACGCGGCAGGCCCGGGTATCGTGTAGTAAGTCGAGTTGATCTCGACCGCGGGGAACCGGCTTGCGTAGTACGCGAGCATGTCCCGCTTGTCCAGGCTTTCAGGATAGAAGAAGCCCTTCCAATCGTCGTAGCTGAAGCCAGAGGTGCCGATCAGAATCATGACGCGCTCCAGTCGCGGTCCCGGAACAGGCGGCCGGCGTGCCGGCCAGCCGCAGCCGGCGCTCGTCGCCCTCAGGTCCATCCTACCCCGCACCGGAGTCCGTGTCAATGTGCCCTCGACTGGGGCGAGGGGCCGAAGGAGGGATGATCGGCTCCCCAGGTAATTTAAACAGTATGGAGCAGGTAGCCTAACTTAAATGGCATACTTCTTGCACTAGGAAACGTAGGAAGAAGGTTAGCTAGCAGGAGCATGCTTCTAAGTAAGCGTTCTTACCCCGGCAGGCCAAGCGGCGCAGCGCATATCCACGCCACGGGGTAGGACTGCGCGAATGGAGGGTGGAGGCTCCTACAATGCTCAGCAAGGGCAGTGTACTGGTCGTTGACGACGAGATCAACCTCTGTCGCATACTCGGAGCAAAGCTGGCCAAGAATGGTTTCAGTGTCATTGCAGTCCATGATGGCCAGCAGGCAATCGACAAGGTGCGGGAGACTGATTTCGACGTTGTGCTGCTCGACCTGATACTGCCAAGGCTGGACGGCCTTTCCGCCCTGGCCCAGATCCGGCGCTTCGATAGTGACCTCCCCGTCATCGTCATAACCGCCAGCGAGAACCCCGAAGACCTCGAGACAGCTAAACGCCACGGTGTCTCCGCCTGCCTCAAGAAACCCTTCGACCTCGATAACCTTGCTGACCTTGTTCAAACGGCCGCCGCTCGCTCGACCAGGCGCGAAGACAGGCGCGTCTCGGACAGCACCATCCTCTTCACCAAGAGCCAGCCCGTCACGCTGGAGATACTGAATGGCAGGTCAACCGGCCCGTTCCCAAGCCGGATCGAGGGCAAGGACGAGCACACGCTCTCGCTGCTTGCGCCTTCCTCGAATGGCTCCTATGTCGAGGTCGCCCCTCGGACGCCCGTCCGCGTCGGCCTCGCGGCGAGCGATGCCTACTACAGCTTCAACTCCTATGTTCTGGGCGTCAGAGCGGAAGATGTTCCCCTGATCGTTCTGGACAAGCCCGGCGTCATCTACCGAACCCAGCGGCGCCAGTCGCTGCGCTACCCCATCGAGGTGGATGTTCGCTACGGGAGAGTGCCTGAGGAGGATGCACGGCCGGGCGCGCTGGCCACCGGCCGGTCCTGTGACCTCAGTTCGGGCGGCATCAAGATGATCGCGGCGGACCGGCTCGATCCCGGCGATCTCGTCTACCTCGAAACTGGTTCCGTTGCTGGCTTTGGTCCCATCACTGCCGTGGGCGAGGTACTTCGGTCCAAGAAGTCCGACCAGGAACCGTCCTACGTCGTTGCGATGCGCTTCAGGCGGGTGAAGGGCGACCTCGGCAAGCTCCTCGTCGATTGAACGCCGCCCAGACAAGCGATTCCCGCCACCTGACTCCCCAGTGCGCTCCGTTGTTCCGGGACACCCCTGTCCCGGAACCCCCGTTACGGCGTGTCCCCGTTTGTATACATCCCGACGACCGCTCGCCCGCTTGACTAACCGGCCAGCTTGGACTATACTTAACCCGTCGCGTGGGGCCATAGCTCAGTTGGGAGAGCGGTTGCCTGGCAGGCAATAGGTCAGGGGTTCGAGTCCCCTTGGCTCCACCATACCCCCAGCGAATGTCGATTCTGCCGCAGCCCACCCGCTCACCGCTCGTCCGTCCGCGTTGGCCCCTTCCGCTCCGCCTGCTTGTTCTGGTATACTGCCGTTGCAATGGTCTCGCTTGCGGTGCGGTGGCTTATGGCATGTGTGCTGGCCAGCACAGCCGGCCTTGCCTTGACCGGCAGTGCGGCTGCCGAACCTGCTGCGCGGGTGGAGCTTGGCAGCATCAATGTCGAGCACGGCCTTTCCTGCCTGAACGCCCGCGACGGCCAGAACGAGCCCGCGACGGTCGGCGGAGAGGACTGCCGCAGGAACGTCCTCACGAGTGATCCACCTTCACGCCATTTCTACTTCGACTACCATCCCGCTGCCGGCCGGCTGCGCCGCCCTGTCTACGTGACCGTCGAATACTTCGACGAGGGCTTCGGTGCCTTCCGCATTCAGTACGACTCCGCCGACCTCGGCGCGCCGGAGCGAGGGGCCTGCAAGGACGGCGCTGCGGAGGTCCTGCTCGACTCCAGAAAGTGGCGCAAAGTCACATTCGAGCTTCCGGATGCGAGGTTCGACGGACGGCAGAGCCTGGGCGCCGATTTCCGGCTTCTGTCCAGCGGCGCGCTCGCCGTGCGCAAGGTGACCGTCGAGATGGAGCGCTCGGCGGACTTCGACCTGCCGCCCCAGACCCGGCTGGAGAGGGTGGCAGCCTGCGTCGGCAGACTGGTTCCGCCCCGCGGCGTCCAGGTTGCCTTCACTGCCGGCGGGGATGAGCATCCGGACTTGCCGACCCTTGCCCCGATTGTGAAAGCGCTCGGCGGGACAAGCTGGGAATCTCAGGTTGTATGGGATGAGGTTCAGCCGAGGAGCGAGCACTGGGACTGGCGCGCTTGCGATAGCACGGTCTCGATACTGAGAGAGAACGGGTTGAAGTGGAGCCCTCGGGTAACCGTCGGTACCGGGCAGACAGCCCCGAAATGGTTCTCCGACTCTCCGGACTCCGTGCCCGCTGTCTGCCTCGAGCATGGCAGGCCCGGCGCGGGCCAATCGATCTGGAACCCGAAGCTGCGGGATCTCATAGCCGGCTACATGGCGGAGTTCTCCTCGCACTATGGCCCGACCGGCTGCGTCGAGGCGCTGCTGATCGACTTAAGCGGCCGTCCCGAGCCGTCGCCCGAAGCCGCCGACCAGCGCCACAGCCACCCCGGTTTCTGGTGTGGCGACCGGTATGCTTGCTCCGACTTCCGGCGCTGGGCTGAAGAACGCTACGGCGACATCGGGGCACTGAACGCCGCCTGGGGGACGAGCCTCTCCGGCTTCGACGAGGTTGCGCCATTCGTTCCAGACTCCTCGCGCGCAGCTCGGGCACGGCTTGATCTGATCGGATGGTACCAGGATAGGATGACCAACTGGGCGAGCTGCTGGCTTGCGGCCGCTCGGAAATGCTTCCCCAAGACCGACATCTACCTCTGCATCGGCCCGGGCGGGGCCGCGGAGCCGGGCCTGGATGTCACGGCGCTCTGCAGAGCGGCGGGCAGGTATCAGGCCGGAATATGCGTGACCCGTGAGGGACCGGACTTTGCCGCGACCCGCCTCGACGTGTCGGCCGCGAAGTTCTACGGCGCCTGCTCGGCCGTGGAACCGGCAAGCAGCGTCTCGGCGATGGGCGTCAGAGAGTCCGTCTTCGCCGCAGCGGCATCGGCGGCTCGACGCCTCCACGTGCATGCTTCCGGCATCCTCTCTCAGCCGGAAGGGATCTCTGCCTGGAGCGGCGCCTACCGGTGGCTCGCCGCCAAGGAGACCCAACGTCTTCCAGTCGCCGTGTTCCAACCCGAGACCGCATTCACCCAGGGTAAGAGCGAGTTCTCTGGGAAGGCAAAGCTCCTGCGTGATGCCCTCGACTTCGACCTCGTGGACGGGTCCATGATCCGTGACGGCGCGCTCGCCGGCTGTAAGGTTTTGGTTCTCATCGAGGGCGGAACGATGGAGCGCCAAGACGCCTCGATGATCATCGCCTGGGTCAAATCCGGCGGTGTGGTCGTGGCCTGCGACCCGGCTGCCCTGAGAACCGTCGAGGGTGAACCCGCCCTAGCGCCGGGCCTGTTCGATGTCGGGGAAGACCGACCTCCGACCGTCAAGGCACTTGGCTCCGGCCTTGCACTCTACGTTCCGGCCCGATGGCAGGAGGGGCCGAAGGCCGCCGCAGGTGTCGCTCGCCCGCTCGCCAGCCTGAGTACCCGCGCACAGACCAACCTTGTTCCGGATGGAGTCGTGGACGGCATCTACATGTCCGACCTGGGCGGACGCTTGCTCATCTTCAACTCCACCGATTCCGAGCAGGAGCGAGACCTGCAGGTCAGCATCGGCCGGCGGCGGCACATCAGGCTTCGCCCGGGGGAGATTGCCCAGATTCAGGAGTGATGCGCGGCACGCCAGGCCGCCTGGTTATATCGCCTGCGCCGGCTCTTTCACGTGTTCCTTAGGCGCCGACTCCGGTTTCACGCCTGAGAGCATGGTCTGCGCAAGGTAGAGTGCTGCGAAGTCCAGGTCCCCTAAGCCGTTTGCCATGCCAGCTTTCGCGACCTCATCCGCTGCTGCCGTCGCAGGAAGCGGAGTCGCCAGGCGCACGCCCTCGTCGAGCGCGAGGGCAAAATCCTTCTGCATCAGCCGGAGCGTGAAGGTCGGCGCGAAGTCCCCGGACCGGATCAGCGCAAGCTTGCTCGTGATGAAGGGAGAGCTGAGGCCGCTCGATCCGATGGTTTCGGCGATGACCTCAGCAGAGATTCCCGCCTTCCTCGCGAGTGTGAAGGCCTCCGCCAGGGCCTGCATTTCCAGTCCGAGGAGTATGTTCAGCGCGAGCTTGGTCACGGCCGCCGTGCCGTGACTTCCGGTGTGGATGATCTTCCTGCCGAGCACTTCGAGAACGGGGCGGGTGCGGTCGAGGGTCTGTGAGTCACCGCCTGCCAGAATCAGAAGCTCTCCCTTCCTCGCGGGCTCGATGCTGCCGGACACTCTCACATCGAGCGTCCGCGCTCCGATGCCTGCCGCCGCCGACTCGATCTCGATTGCGCGCGCCGGAGAAGCCGTTGTCAGGTCCGCGAGCACCTTCCCGGTCCCAAGCCCAGCCAGGACTCCGTCTGCTCCGAAGACGACATCCCGGACGGCCGCGTCGTCCGTGACCATCGTCATCACAATATCGGCCTTCTCGGCGACCTCCCTTGGGCTCGCGCCGACCGCCGCCCCTCTGTCCGCAAAAGGCTGAGCCGCGCCCCGCGTGCGGTTGTACACTACGAGCGGCCATCCGGCTTCGAGCAGCCTGCCTGCCATCGCAGCGCCCATACCCCCGAGTCCTATGAACCCTATCGTCCTCTTTCGGAACATCGTCCTCACCCCCGCAGCCGCCGAATTGCCCGTCTTTCATACCCGAGACGCCTGCGACTCAACACATCCGCGAGCGCCGGTCGGAGGTATCGGATCATGGCCCGGAGAATGCCTATTGAAGAGTATCTGCCGTTTTGGTATCTAAGGTTACTGAGGAGGGACCAGCATTGAAGCAAATCTCATCAATCTTCATCGCAGCCCTGGTCGCGGTGGCGGTCGGCGCGGCTTGGGGCGAAGGAACCGTTTCGGGTCCGAAATCGGTTCAGTTGACCGTCTACAACGGGGGCTTTGCCCTGGTCAAGGACCACCGCACCATCACGCTCGGGAAGGGTACGAGCGCAATCGAGGTAGCCGATGTGGCTGCAAGGATAGACCCGACGAGCATCCTGTTCAAGTCGCTCACGGATCCGGATTCGGTTGCGATCCTCGAGCAGAACTACCAGTATGATCTGATCAACCCGGACAACATCCTATCCAAGTCCATCGGGCAGAGGATCACGCTGACGAGCTTCGATCAGAACGGCAAGGCCTACACCCAGAGCGGCGTGCTGATGAGCCAGCCGTCTGGCGGGATTGTCGTCAAGATGGACGACGGGACGGTGGTGCTGAGACCTCAGGGGCAGATCGGTTTGGAGAAGCTGCCCGATGGGCTGCACCCGAAGCCGACGCTTGCGTGGCTCCTGGCAAGCGACAAGTCGGGCAGCCAGGATGCGGAGATAAGCTACATCACCCAGGGCATCGGCTGGAATGCGGACTATGTGGCTTTGGTGAACAAGGACGACTCCGCTCTTGACCTGACAGGCTGGGTGACGCTCGACAACAGGAGCGGTGCGTCTTACAAGGGTGCAAAGCTCACTCTGATGGCCGGGGATGTCAGAAGGGTGCAGCCGGAAATGTCTGGCGGAATGGGCGGGTACTACGATCGCGTGCTCGCAGAGAAAGCGGCCAGACCGCAGTTCGAGGAGAAAGCCTTCTTCGAGTATCACATGTATACGATGGAGCGGCCGACGACGATCAGCGACAACGAGACGAAGCAGCTCTCGCTGCTGAGTGCATCCGATGCCCCGGTCAAGAAGGAGATGATCTACGACGGCCGCCAGGAATGGTGGAGGAACTGGTGGTACCCCGGCAGGACGGGTGACCCAGGCGGCGGCTACGACACCTCCAACTACCATAAGGTGAACGTGGTTCTCGAACTCAAGAACGCCAAAGAGAACCACATGGGCATGCCGCTTCCCAAGGGCAAAGTCCGGGTCTACAAGCTGGATGACAAGGGCAGCCAGCAGTTCATCGGGGAGGACATGATCGATCACACCCCAAAGGATGAGAAGATCCGGCTCTACATCGGCGACGCCTTCGACGTGGTCGGCGACTACAAACGCACCGACTACAAGAAGATCAGCCACCGGGTGATCGAGGAGAGCTTCCAGGTCAATGTCCGGAACCACAAGGATGCTCCTGTAGAGGTGAAGGTCGTCGATCACGTGTGGGACGACTGGAGCGTGCTTCAGTCGAGTCATTCGTTCAACAAGAAGGACGCCCACACAATCGAGTTCCCCGTGAAGGTGCCCGCGAACGGAGAGACGATAGTCACCTACACGATCAGGACGGAGTGGTAGTGGCCTGATCGGTGATCGGTAAGCGAGCTTCTATTCGAACCCGATGGTCCGGGGCATCCCCGTGCCGGACCATCGAGGGTTCGGAACCTGAGTCCTAATCCCCGTCACACGCCGGTGCGCCTTCGATGGTCGGCCTCTTGGGGTTCCTTTTCCTGCCCTCAAGATAGCCCAGCACGCGCTCCGTGACGGCGTCCGGGGTGAAGCCCAGCTCCTTGGCGACGACCTTGCCAGGGGCGGAGGCGCCGAAGCGGTCGAGACCGATGATCAGGCCGTACGGCCCGGCGTAGCGGTACCAGCTCATCGGTGATGCAGCCTCGATCGTGACCCGGTTCGCGATCTCCGGTGGAAGGACCCTCTCCTTGTACTCCCGAGGTTGGCGCTCGAAGAGGCGGTGGCTCGGGAAGCTGACGACGCGCGCTCCTATCCCCTTCTCCTTGAGCATCGCGGCGGTGCCGACAGCAACGTGCAGCTCCGACCCGGTGGCCATCAGGATCACGTCGATCTTGCCATCTTCCGGGTCCGAGACGACGTAGGCGCCTTTTTCGAGGTCGCGTACGCTCTGGCTCGCGATCTGCGGGAGCTTCTGGCGGGTAAGGGCGAGCGCGGTCGGGCTGTCATGGTTCTTCAGTGCAACCGCCCAGGCAACGGCGGTCTCCGCGGCATCGGCGGGCCGGATTATGTCGAGGCCGGGGATCGCTCGGATCGATGCCAGATGCTCGATCGGCTGGTGAGTCGGCCCGTCCTCTCCCAGGAAGACACTGTCGTGCGTGTAGACGTAGATGACCTGGACGTGGGTCATGGACGCGAGCCTGAGCGTCGGCCTCATGTAGTCGGAGAATATGAGGAATGTCGCTGCGAAGGGGATGAACCCACCATAGAGGGCGATCCCGGTGCAGACGGCGCCCATGCCGTGCTCGCGGACGCCGAAGTGCAGGTTCCGGCCGCCGAATCGGTCCTTTTCGATGTCGCCATAGTCGTTCAGGTGCGTCTTCGTGGACGGCGCGAGGTCGCCCGCCCCACCGACGAAGCTCGGAACGAGCCTCGCTATCTCCTGCATCACCTTGCTGCTCGAATCCCGGGTGGCTTCGTCGCCCGTCGTGCCGGCGGCAGCGGCGAGCAGCCGATCCGTGATGTCCTCGGGTGCCTTCCGCGCCATCATGTCGTCCCAGAGCCTCGCCTCCTCCGGGTAGTCCCGGCGGTAGCGCTCGAACGTGTCCTGCCACTCACGATAGCCTCGCTCGAGCTCTCTGCGACGGTCGGCAAAGAGCGCGTAGACCTCGTCGGGCACGTAGAAGTCAGGCTCGAGGGGCCAGCCGAGGTTCTCCTTCATTGCCCGGACCTCCTCGGCGCCAAGCGGCTCCCCGTGTGCCTCCTTAGTGTCCTGCTTGTGCGGCGCTCCGTAGCCGATGTGGGTACGGGCGATGATGAGGCTCGGCCTGCGGTCTTCCCTGAGCGCGGCGGCGATCGCAGCATCGGCCGCTTCACGGTCATGGCCGTTGATCCGCTGCACATGCCATCCGTAGCCCTCGAACCGTTCCTCGACATCGTCGGAGTACGTAAGCTCCGTATCTCCTTCGATGCTGATGTGGTTGTCGTCGTAGATGTAGATCAGATTCCCGAGGCCGAGATGGCCGGCGATGGAGGCGGCCTCGTGCGAGACGCCTTCCATGAGGTCGCCGTCGCTCACGATCGAGTAGACGTGATGATCGATGATCTCGCAGCCCGGCCTGTTGAACCGGGCGGCCATCATCTTCTCCGCAATGGCCATGCCGACGCCGTTGCCGAAGCCCTGCCCGAGCGGCCCGGTGGTCGCCTCCACGCCCGCCGCCAGCTCGTGCTCCGGATGGCCGGGCGTGATGCTGCCCCACTGACGGAAGTTCCTGATCTGCTCCATAGTCATGTCCGGGTAGCCGAACAGGTGCAGCAGGGCGTAGAGCGCCATTGATCCGTGACCCGCCGAAAGGATGAACCTGTCCCGGTTCGGCCAGGCCGGGTCGGCCGGGTTGAGCCTGAGGTGCTTCATCCACAGCACGTAGGCATAATCCGCCGCCCCTGAAGGCATGCCCGGGTGCCCTGACTGCGCGCTCTCCACTGCATCCACCGCCAGGAACCGGATCGTGTTCACTGCCATTTGTTCGAGCTTCGGGTCAACTTTGGTCTCAAGCATGGGCTATCACTCCTGCGCATCCGCACGTACGGGGTTTCCCGTCCGCAGAAACGGATTCAGCAATCAGCAGTCAGCAATCAGCATTCCCTACTCCCCGTCCTCGTTCAGAAGGTCTTCCTCGTGGGCAAGGGCTTACCGTCTCCGTTCCATCTCGGCGATCTCGCGGATTCGCCTCTCATGCCGCTCGGCCCGGCTGAACTCGGTGCCGAGCCAGTTGCCGACGATCCTCTTCGCCTTGTCCGTGTCCATGAACATCGCGCCGAGGGAGAGCACGTTGCTGTCGTTGTGTTCTCTCGTGAGCTTCGCCAGCGCCTCGTCATGCACGAGAGCGGAGCGGACGCCGGGAACCTTGTTCGCCACTATGTCCACACCGATCCCTGAGTCGCAGACTAGTATGCCGCGGTCTGCCTCGCCTCTGCCGACCAGCCTCGCGGCCCGCTCGGCGAACTTCGGGTAGTCATCGCCGGGCTCGTAGTGCGCCGCGCCCACATCAATGACCTCGTGCCCCTGCTCCCTCAGGTACTCCTTCAGCTTCTCTTTCAGTTCGTAGCCCGCGTGGTCCGCGCCTATCGCTATCCTCAAGGTGCCTTCCTGCTTCCTTTCTCCAAACCTGGGTAAAAGTATGTGTATCGTCCGCTATATTACCCGCTCCGGATTGGGTAGAACCAGCAAGGTGACTTGAAGATAGCGGAGTATCTGTACACCAGGTGAAAGGTTATGAGCATTCCGACTGCAGTCCACGAAGATTTGAAGCTGAGCCAGGCCGTGCGCGAGTTGGCGCTGGAAGGGTACGAGAAGCCGGGGAAGATCGAGTTCGAAAGCCGGGAGAAATACGCCTGGCTGAGGGACCTCGGCAGCAGCCTGTGGCTGGACACCGGCGACGCGGAGGCCGCCCAGAAGGTCTGGAGCCGCGAGCTGGAGGCGCTGACCACGAATAACACGCTCGTGAACCAGGTTGTGCGGACCGGCGCGCTGGACGGCTTGATCGCCTACGCTGCACGAAAGATACGCGACGTACGGCCCGGCATATCCGACCGCGACCTCATCGTAGAGACCGGGTTCCTTGTCAACGCCAAACTCGCGCTCGGTCTTGTGCAGAGATTCGGCGCGCATGTGAGCGTCGAACTTCATCCAGACGTAGGCTTTGACGTTCAGAAGACGCTCGCCTATGCCAGGCGCTACTACGACATCAACCCCGATTACTTCTACGTCAAGGCGCCCCTCACGCCTGATGGGTTCGTCGCAACCAGGCTGCTCTCGGCAGAAGGCGTGCCGGTAAACTACACTCTGGGCTTCTCGGCCAGGCAGAACTACCTCGCCGCGCTCTTCTCCCGGCCAAGGTTCGTCAATGTGTTCCTCGGCCGGCTGAACTCGCTTGTTGAGGAGAATGGCCTGGGCAGGCCGGAGAACGTCGGAGAAAAGGCGGCCCTCGCTTCTTACGAAGCCGTTGCCGAGCTCAGGGAGGCGCACCGGGACCTCCCAACACAGCAGATCGCCGCCAGCCTGCGCAGTGGGAGCCAGGTCGCCGCGCTCGTCGGCGTCGATGTCCTCACCATGCCTCCGAAAGCGGCCGAGGAGTACCTGGAGTTGGATATCACCAGGAACGACCTGTGCCGCTACGGCCCCCAAGACCTGCGAGTGGAGCTGAACCCCGAAAAGCCGGTGGAGACGAGCCAGTTGGGCTCGCTGTGGCTGATCGACGCTCGGTTCATCGACTTCGCCCAGGACGCGGCCGCGCAGGCGGACCAGATGACCAGCGGCCGTGAGCTCGTCGAGCTGTCGCGCAGGCACGCCGTCAACCTGTTCTCCGAGTGGAGCGCCGAGGAGCGGCAGAGAATCCGGGAAAAGGGCAAGATTCCCGACCTCTCCCAGTGGCCGGGCAGGCCGGTGGATGACCTGATGTCCATATCGGCGCTCGAGTCGTTCGCGAAAGATCAGGAAGAGCTAGACGAAAGGATTGCCGGGTTAGTGCGGCAGGTATGACTCCCATGGAGATCGGCATTATCGGCCTTGGCCGGATGGGGATGAACATGGGCACGCGGCTTGTGCGCGCGGGCCACACGCCCTTCGGCCACGACATTTCTCCCGAGAAGAAGACGGAGGCCGAGGCAAATGGCCTTCGGTTCCGGTCTTCGGTCGCAGAGTTGGTGCGGTCTCTCGGGGCGCCGAGGGCCCTATGGCTTATGGTGCCGGCCGGCAAGGCTGTTGACGAAGCGATCTCTCAGGCGCTTCCCGAGCTTTCGCCCGGCGACGTCGTCATAGATGGCGGAAACTCCTACTACAAGGACTCGATCCGCCGCGCGGAGGAGCTGAAGGAGCGCAGAGTCGCCTTCCTCGACTGCGGCACGAGCGGCGGGATCTGGGGCCTCGAAGAAGGCTACTGCCTGATGATCGGCGGCGATGCGGCTCCTTTCGCCCGCGTCGAGCCGGTCTTTGCTGCTCTCGCGCCCCAGGGTGGCTACAGGCTTGTCGGCCCGTCCGGAGCCGGCCATTTCGTCAAGATGGTACATAACGGCGTCGAATACGGCCTGCTCCAGGCTTATGGCGAAGGGTTCGAGATACTCCATTCCTCCGATTTCGACCTTGACCTGAAGTCGATTGCCGCGCTCTGGAACCACGGAAGCGTCGTCCGATCGTGGCTCCTCGAACTTGCGGAGCGGGCATTCGAAGCCGGCTCTGAGCTGGAGGACATAGCCGGCTGCGTCGAGGATACCGGCGAGGGCCGGTGGACCGTCGCCCAGGCGATAGACCAGGACGTCCCCGCGCCGGTCATCACCCTATCGCTCCTCGCCCGCCTCCGCTCCAGGCAGAAGGAGTCCTTCTCAGCCAAGGTGATCGCCGCGATGCGGCACGAGTTCGGCGGCCATAGGGTGATGAAGGACTGAGGAGCCAGGGGTGAGGATCGAGGAGCAGGCACGAGGATGAGCACTATCCTTGACCGAAGCCTGATGCTGGAGACGAACCCGCTGCGGGAGGGGCTGCCCAGGCAGCGGACTGCGGAGCCGTGCGCGTTCGTCATATTCGGCGGCACCGGCGATCTTGCACAGAGGAAGCTGATGCCCGCGCTCTTCGGCCTTTCCTGCCAGGGGCTTCTGCCCCATGGGTTCGCTGTCATCGGCCTGGGCCGGGGCTCTTACTCGGACGACCGGTATCCTGAGAAGATGCGGCAGGCCGTGGCCAAGGCGGGTTTGCTCGATCGGCCAAGCTGTTCGTGGGACGACTTCGCCGGGGGACTCAGTTACGCCCAGATCGATTACGAGAGCCTGGCAACGTTCGACCGGCTCGGCGCCGGGCTGCGATGGGCCGACGAGAACCGCGGCACTGCGGGCAACAGGGTCATCTACCTCGCGATCCCGCCCTCCGGCTTCGCAGCCGTCGTGAAGAACCTGCGCGACTCCGGCCTCGCAAGGAGCGACAAAGGCTGGACCCGGATCGTGGTCGAGAAACCCTTTGGCACCGACCTTCAGTCGGCCGCGGAGCTTAACCGCGAAATCCTGGAGGTCTTCGACGAGGGTCAGGTCTACCGGATAGACCATTACCTCGGCAAAGAGACCGTTCAGAACATCCTCGTCTTCAGGTTCGCGAACTCCATCCTCGAACCCCTTTGGAACCAGAAGTACATCGACCATGTGCAGATAACGATTGCCGAAACGCTGGGCGTCGAGGAGCGCGGCGCGTTCTACGATCAGACCGGGGCGCTGAGGGACGTCATCCAGAACCACGGCCTGCAGTTGCTCTCGCTGGTGGCGATAGAGCCTCCGGCATCGCTCGAACCGGACGACATCCGCAGCGAGAAGGTCAAGGTCTTCCGAAACATCAGGCGGATGAGCGAGGCGGAGGTGAAGCGCTTTGCGGTGCGAGGCCAGTATGGCGCTGGGCTGTTCATGGGCCAGCCGGTTCGAGCCTATCGGGAAGAAGACGAGGTAGGCCCGAACTCGAACACGGACACCTTCGCGGCTCTCGAGCTTCATGTGGACAACTGGCGGTGGTCCGGTGTTCCGTTCTTCATCAGGACGGGCAAGCGGCTGTCGCGGAAGCTGACGGAGATCGCAGTCCAGTTCAAGGATGTCCCGGACGTGCTTTTCAGGAAGGCGCTGCCGCAGGAGGTGGAGCCGAACCTGCTCGTGATACGGGTTCAGCCGGACGAAGGGATTACGTTCAAGGCGGAATCGAAGGTGCCGGGGCTGGATTTCAGGGTGAGGCCGGTGCAGCTCGATTTCCGGTACGGCTCGGCTTTCGGCGCGCCTGTGCCGGAGGCTTACGAGCGCCTGCTGCTCGATGCCATCCTGGGCGATCCATCGCTCTTCTCCAGAGGGGACAGCGTCGAAGAATGCTGGGAGGTGGTCACGCCTGTCCTCAGGGCCTGGGAGTCCGAGGCCGCGACGGGCTTTCCAGACTATCTGCCGGGAACGTGGGGCCCGCCGGAATCGTTCGAGCTGATCGAGCGCACCGGACGAAGGTGGCGTAAGCTCTGAAGGGTGTTGCGCGCCGGGTGGTGGTGGAGAGGGACGGGAGGCCGAGGGGTGAAAAGCATAACGCCTGGCAAACGGGGTAGGGGTTAAGCATTTGCCCCTCGCGTCCCGCGAGTCGGCCGACCTCAGCCGCAAATGCTTAACCCAAGGCCTGCGGGAGAGTTAAGTAATGGCAGCGATTGTCACAGAACCAGTCAGGGTCGAGATTGGCTCGCTGGAGCGTGAGCTAGCGGATATCTGGGTGAGCGCCGCAGAGGGCGCGATCCCGGGCGTCACGGCGCCGGTGACGCGGGCGCTTCTCTCGAACGTCCTCATCTACGCAGCGAACGACGCCGAAGCGGACGAGGCAGCGCAGACCATCGTCGAGATTGCGGCCGACCATCCGGCGCGCGTGGTCATCTCCGACGCAGAGGAAGCTCCACCTGGCGAGGCTGCCCAGGCTGACCTCTCCATGTTGTGCAGCATCACCGAGACTGGCAGGAGGCTCTGCGGGGAGGAGATCAGGCTTCACCCGCACGGGCTGGCCGAGGCCGCGCTCGGCACGCTCATGCCTGTACTCGTGCCGGACCTGCCGGTCTACCTCTGGACGCCGGGCGAGCTGCCGGCCGATGACGACCTGCTCAGGCAGCTTGTCCGTACCGCCGACCATTGGATCGTAGACTCACGGAGGCTTCCCAACTGGACGGATGACCTGAACCGGGTGATCGCCATCGGCCTTCGCCACGAGCCGTCCGTCGCGCTGCACGACCTTGCGTGGGCCTCGCTCTCGCAGTGGCGGGAGGTTGTTGCCCAGCAGTTCGATCCGCCGGCAGCGAGAGAGTACCTGCGCGGGGTGTCCGGAGTAGAGATTGCATACAAGCCTCGGGAAGCTGACGCGCCGAGCGTCGAGTCGGTGCTCATGGGGACGTGGCTCGCCAGTCAGCTTGGGTGGCAGCGGCCCAGGCTGCAGAAGCAGCCCGGCGGAGGATGGGCCGTCACGTCGGCCGCCGATACCCGGGAACTGGCTGTGACATTGACGCCCGCTCCAACCGGTCGGCTGCCCATCGAGCGGGTCGTCATCGAGTCGGACCTGGATGGGAAGCACGGCGTTTTCCGGGCGGCGCAGGCCGATTCCTCAAATGAGGTAACGCTTGAGGCCGATGCGCCGGGCGTTCCGAGCGCTCGCCGTACGGTCCGAATGGCCCCTTCCTCGCGCAGCGCGGAGCTGCGGCAGGTCCTGGACGGTCCCAGCAAGGACCCGCTGTACGAGCGAGTGCTTGCCGTCCTACAGGAAGCGTAAAGGCGGGTCATGGATGTGCTTATCCTGCCGCGCGTCCAGCTGTATCGGCGGGCGGCGGAGCTCTTCGCAGAGGCCGCGAACCGGGCTGTTCGGGCGCGAGGCCGCTTCACTGTAGCGCTGTCCGGTGGCAAGACCCCGGTCCCGCTCTACAGGCTGCTCGCTGAGGAGTTCGCGGACGCGATCCCCTGGGACAGAACCGAGGTCTTCTTCGGTGACGAGCGCTGCGTCCCACCAAGCCACCCCGACAGCAACTTCGGGATGGTCTACGAGTCCTTGCTCCGCGTCGTCAACGTGCCGCCCCCGAATGTCCACCGGATGAGAGGCGAGATCGACCCGGAAACGGCCGCCCGGGAGTATGCGCTCGAGATTCGGCAGGTCTTCGCGCTCGAACCCGACCAGGTCCCGCAGTTTGACCTGATACTCCTGGGTATGGGAGAGGACGGGCATACGGCGTCACTGTTTCCAGGCTCCCAGATCGCGGCTGCAGCGTCCGGAATCGCGGCCGCTCCCTACGTTCCCAAGCTCGGCGCTCATCGGTTGACTCTGACCCCTCCGGTGATCGCGCGTGCGAGGATGCTGATGCTCCTGGTGACCGGCCGAGAGAAGGCCGACGCCCTGAAGCGCGTGCTGGAAGACCAGTATGACCCGGCCCGCTGCCCCGCGCAGCTTGCCAGAACGGCCGAAGGCAAAGTCGTGTTCCTCGTGGATGAGGACGCCGCGGCGCACCTCAGTCCAGCGCAGCCCGGCTATACCACCTAGCGCCGAACGGTTACCCGAAAGGGCGCAGAAGAAGGATAGCATGCCCGGCAAACTGTAACCCATGTATGGGGACGTACAGATGGGTAGAGTTGACGGGAACCGATGAGCCGGGCAAGCGGCAAAACCAAAAGGCTGCGAGCGGCGCTTTCCCATCGTGAGGGTGACCGGGTCCCGGTCGGCGAGTTCTTCTGGACCGGTTTCCTCGAGCGGTGCAAAGCGAAATGGGGCCGGGACTTCGATCCGTACCGGCACTTCGACCTGGACTACGTCGTCATCACGCCGAACCTCGATCCCCACATCCAGCCATTCGATGTGATCGAGCGGGGGGAGCAGGACGTCATCATCAAGACCGGGTTCGGCGCTGCGATCCGCAGGTCAGGCGACCTGCCGATGCCGTCTTTCGAGGACTTCTCGATCAAGCGGCCCGAGGAATTGGCGGGTTTCACTTTCGACCCCCCGCACGATCCGCGCCGCTTCTACCAGGCCGGAGACGACCAGATCAACTGCGTCGGCGATACGCTCCTGCGCAACATCCCGGCTTGGGATGAGCGGGTGAACGCGTATGTGGACGACTTCGCCATATTCGGTGGCGTGTGCGAGCCTTACGAGTACCTGTGGCGGATCATCGGAAGCGCGGCATCGCTCGAATGGATGGCCAGCGATCCCGGTCCCCTCGCTCGATTCGTGGACCGGATCGGCGAGTTTATGCTCGCCCTCTGCCGGGCGCAGATCGAAGCCGGCAGAGGGCGGCTCTGTGGGATGTATATCTGGGGCGACGTTGCCTATCGGAGGGGGATGCTCTTCAACCCGAGACTGTGGCGCGAGGTCTTCAAGCCGCACGTCAGGTCGCTCATCGACCTCTGCCGCTCCAATGGGCTGATGACGATCTACCACGGCTGCGGCAACGCTTCGGCCATCTTCGAGGACCTGGTCGAGATCGGGCTGGCCTGCTATAACCCGCTGGAGGCCAAGGCCGACCTGGATGTGGTTGAACTGAAGAAGCAGTACGCCGGCCGGCTGGCTTTCTGCGGCAACATCGACGTCCGCGTGCTCGAGAGCGGCGATCCCGAGGCCATCGAGAGTCACGTTCTCTATAAGCTGCAAGCCGCAAAGGGGGGCGGGTGGGTTTTCCAGTCGGATCACTCGGTCACGAGTGGCGTCGCGCCCGAAAGCTACGAGGTGGCCGTCGCTGCGCTCAGGCGGTACGGCGTATACCCGCTGTCCATCCCGTAGTGGCCGCGCTGTCCCGGCCTTCCACGGGAAACGGGCAGGTGTCGATCGGTGTACTAACCTGGGTTAGAACAAACACGGATCTGGAGGGGGTCGGGATGAAGCGACTCACGATTGTGCTATTGCTTACTGCTCCGATCATCATGGTGCCGGCCCTTTGGGCCAAAGCCCCGCAGAAGCCGCTCAGGTTTATCTTCATCACGACCTGCAAGGACGAACCGTTCTTTGGGCCTGTGAAGAAGGGGATGATGGACGCGGCGAAGATGATGGGAGTCGAGTGCACGTGGACCGGCACAGCGGACGTCGATACCGCTGCTCAGGCCAAGATGGTCGAGGATGCCATCGGCAGGAACTACGACGGCATAGCGTTGAACATCATAGATCCGGTGGCCTTCGACAAGGTGGCAAAGCTCGCCGCCGACCGCGGCATCCCGCTCGTCGCGTTCAACGTTGACGACAACGCCACACCGAATGCCCGCCTTGCCGCCGTCTGCCAGAACCTCTACGAGGCCGGAAGATCGCTCGGCAGGGCTGCCGCCCCGCACATTCCGGATGGCAGCCGTATCCTGATGACCATGCACTCCGCCGGCGTCTCCGCCCTCGAGGACCGTCTCCGCGGCGAACAGGACGCGCTTAAGGACAAAGGGATCACCTGGAAGGTCGTGGTCACCGGCAACACGGCTGAGGGCGCGGCGGAGGTCATCACGAAGGAGTTGAAGGCGGACCCGGACATCAAAGCCGTCCTCTGCACAGGCCAGACGGATACGGAAGGCGCCGGGCTGGCCGTCGAGCGCAACTTCAAGGACAGGGGGTGCTACGTCGCGGGCTTCGACCTGTCGCCGCAGACGCTGCGCTTGATCGAGGCTGGCGTCATCGCCTTCACCATCGACCAGCAGCCGTACATTCAGGGGTTCTACCCTGTAGTCCAGCTTGCCCTGCGCTGCAGGTACGGGATTATGCCATCGAACATCGACGCCGGGGCCGCGATTGTGGATAGGTCGAATGTCGACGCCGTGGCCGGGCTGTGCAAGGAGGGTTACCGGTAGTGAGACGCTACGGAATGGTCCTTCGGCTGAGGCCCGGCGCGCTCGACGAGTACGCAAGGCTCCACGCCGCCGTATGGCCCGAAGTTCTGGCTGCCATCCACGACTGCAACATTGCCAACTACTCGATCTACCACAAGGACGGCTGGCTCTTCTCCTACTTCGAGTACCACGGAGAGGATTTCGAGGCGGATATGGCCAAGATGGCTGCGGACCCGGCCACCCAGCGGTGGTGGAGCGTCTGCATGCCGCTGCAGGAGCCGCTCGAAACCCGCAAGCCGGGCGAATGGTGGGCCGAGATGGACGAGCTGTTCCATCTGGACTGATCCGAGAGCCGGGTGGACGAACGTTCGCCGCACGTCCGTGTGCGGCACAGGAAAGGATAGGTGATATGAACAGAGCAACCGCAGTCCTGCTTGTTCTGGCCGGGCTGCTCGCGGTAGCAGTATTCGCCTCAAGGCCTGCGCCGAAAGTCACTGCCGCAAGCGCCAAGAGCACGGCCCTCAAGCAGTGCCCTGGCGCCACTGTCGGGGAACCGACGCTTGCGTACCTCGTCACTGTTCGCACGAAACAGGGCACGCAGAAAGTCGCCGTGGACACCGCCACCGGCAGAGCAACCGTCCTGCAGTCTCCGGTGAGGGCGGTGCGCTACGGCTCCGTCATCCGCTTGAGGCCCGGCGCCTACCGGAGATATGCCAAGCTGCACGCTGCCGTTTGGCCGACCGTCCTCGCCGCACTCAAGCGCGCCAATGTCCGGAACTACTCCATTTATGAGAAGGACGGCTACCTGTTCTCCTACCTCGAATACACCGGGGGCAACTACAAAGCCGATATGGCCAAGATGGCCGCGGACCCAGCCACCCAGCGATGGTGGAGCGTCTGCATGCCGCTCCAGCAGCCGCTCAAGACCCGCAAGCCCGGCGAGTGGTGGGCGAGCATGAAAGAGCTGTTCCATATGGACTGACGCTTGTGGTTAGAGCCTGGACGGCTATCCTTCGGCGCTCCTGCGCCGAAGCATGCTGAGCGAGCGTAGTTCATCCCTGTCCGACGGAGTAACGACAATGCATATGAAGCTCACCATCGCGCTGGCCTGCCTGACCGCTGCGTGGCCTGCTCTCGCCGCGCCCCAGCCGCTCGTCTCCACGGTCCCGCCTTCCGGCTGCCAACTCGTCGCCCGCGACGACTGCGGCGCGGGCGCGAAGGACCCACACCGGGTGCAAGGCTGGGATTACCGCTATCCCGAATCGGACGTGCCACCCGGCGCTGTTCCCCCCGAAGACCCCGCTCGGACGGTCTCGTTCGATGCGAGCCAGGTCGTCTACCGTTATACTCACCTTGATACCGGCGCGCGCTATAAGCTCCGGGTTCTGTACCTCACCGAGCCGCGCGGGCCGCGCACCCAAACGCTCTATGCCGGGGACATCCAGATCCACGGCAACCTGGACTTGCCCGGTTCACGCGCAGAGTGGTATGAGTTCGGCCTTCCGCCAGAGACCTACAAGGATGGGACGCTCGAACTGGGCTTCCGACACACATCCGGCCCGAACGCGGTAGTCAGCGCTATCGAGCTGTGGTCAACCGGCGGGAAGCTCGGTAACCTCATAGTCCGCGCCGCGCTCGAGCCACAGTGCAGGCTAGAGGGCTCGGTCGTGGATGACCTCGCAGAGCCGGCGGCGGGAGCATCCGTGCGCATCACAGCCGGTGGTGGGGAAGAGGTGGATGCAACCGCAGACGCTTCGGGCGCCTTCAAGGCCGCTATCCTCACAAACTGGAACGGCCTGGTCAAGTCTGTCAGCGTCACCGCACAGGCGGGAGCCGCCACGGGATCAGCCGCCGTGCCTATCGCGAGCGTCTTCCTGGTCGAGCCAAGGCTTACACCCAGGCCGGTCTGGACGGCGGGCGTAAAGACGCCGGTGGTCGATCTGAATGGCATCTGGAAGTTCAACCGAGCGCCTCCTGCCGACTTCTGGAAGACGGGCGCGGCTCTGGGCAACTGGTCGGATATCAGGGTCCCCGGCGAATGGGTCATGCAGGGCTTCGATGTCGCTCCCAACACGGCGGCGGGCTACTTCAGGTCGTTCACTGTGCCCGCGGATTGGAGCGGCAAGCGCATCAAGCTCCGCTGCGACAGCGTCTACAGCGACGCAGCTGTCTGGGTGAACGGTCGAGAGGCCGGCAGCCACCTTGGTGGCTTCACGCCGTTCGAGCTGGACGTGACCGATCTGGTCCAACCGGGCAAAGCGAACTTTAGCGCCTTGGCTGTAAAGAGTGAGTCCCTCGCCGACACCTTGTCCTCCGGCTCGGCCTACGCCGCCCATCCGCTCGGAGGGATAACCCGCAAGATCCACCTTTTCGCCGCTCCCCAGGCGAACATCGCCTCTCTGCACGTCTCGACGACTTTCGACGCGGCCTATCGCGACGCGGCGCTCTGCGTGTCCCTCGAGATCGCCAACGAGGGTACGAACGACCTCGCCGATGCCGAGGTCCGCCTTGCCCTGAGAGGCCCGGGCGGTCGGCCCATCAAGCTTAAGCCGAACAGAGTCGGCCTCCCGGGAGCTAAGGCTGGTCGGAGTGCGAGTCTGGCGATCGCAATCCCCGTCGCCGCGCCGAGGAAATGGGACGCCGAGCATCCGAACCTTTACACGCTGACCTGTACGCTTCAGGTACGTGGGAAAGCGGTCGAGACCGTCAGCCGCCGGTTCGGGTTCCGCCAGGTCGAGGTGCGCGGAAACCGGGTTCTGGTCAATGGCCGGCCGATTAAGCTGCGCGGTGTCTGCCGCCACGAGGTCCATCCTCTACTTGGCCGCAGCCTCTCCCCCGAGCTCTGGAGGAAGGACGCAGAGCTGTTCCGCGCCGCCAACTGCAACTTCATCCGCACCTCCCATTACCCGCCGGCCGAGGAGTTCATTGACGCATGCGATGAAGTCGGCCTCTACGTGGAGGAAGAAGCGCCGTTCTGCTGGACCGGGGGCGGCAGCAATCCCGAGGTGGAGAGCTACATTGCCGCGGCTGCGCTTGAGATGGTCCAGCGGGACCGCAGTCACCCGAGCGTCATCCAGTGGTCGCTTGCAAATGAGTCCGATGCCGGCAACAGCGGCTTCGCAGTGTCCGCGCGGCAGACAAAGAAGCTCGACCCGACTCGTCCCGTCGGCTTCGAGAACGGCGGTTGGGGCGGCGGAGGCACGCTGCCGCTCGACTTCGAGGCGATCCACTACCCGCGTCCCGGCGACCTCGTGTCTCACGCGAACGATCCGCGCCCAATCCTCTTCGGCGAGTACTGCCACCTCAACTGCTACAACCGCCGAGAGCTCATCACCGATCCCGGTCTCCGGGACTACTACGGCCGAGGCATCGAACAGATGTGGGACAAGGTCTACAAGGGTCGGGCCTTCGAAGGCGGCTCGATCTGGGCCGCCCTCGACGACATCTTCCTCCTTCCCCACGGCATGAAGACAATGTACATCGGCTACGGCGAGTGGGGGCCGCTCGACGCCTGGCGGCGGGAGAAGCCCGAATACTGGCACGTCAAGAAGGCTTACTCGCCCATCCGCATCCGTCAGGATAGGGTCAACTTGCCGACCTCGGGCGGTCTGCTCAGGATCGAGGTCGAAAACCGTTACGACTACACGAACCTGGCCGAAGTTCGCGCCGAATGGTCGCTCGGCGCCGAGTCCGGCAAGCTAAAGCTGGATGTTCCGCCGAGGTCCAAGGGCGCCATCTCCATCCTGCCGAAGACCAAGGAGATAGAGGGCCGGGAGCTGGTCCTCAAGTTCTACGACCGCCGCGGCTTCCTGATCGACGCGTACAAGCTGCCAGTGGGCAAGGTCAGCGAGCCGGCGCTCGACCCCTCCGATGGGCAGGGCGAGCTGGACCTGGTGGAGAGCGACGCTGCGATCACCGTCAGAGGTCGGAGCTTCCAGTGGGTCTTCGACCGTAAGACAGGGCTGATCAGGGAAGCGCGGCAGGGCGCCAGCCAGGTCGTAATCGGCGGGCCGTACCTGATGATCTCGCCTCTCTCGGGCGGCGGAGGGCAGATATCGGAGGACCCGCTTCCGCTGAACGACACCTGCTCCGGCTGGCGGGCCGCGTCCGTGAGCGCGAGGAAAGAGGGCACGTCGGCCGTCGTCGAGATCGCCGGCAGGTATGACAACTCCGTAGGGAGCTTCACCTACCGTGTCGGCCCGAGCGGCAGCGTCCTGCTCGACTACTCGTTCGAGATGCAGTCGGAGGCCGACCCGCGGGAGGTCGGCGTGGCGCTCGTCGTGCCGCGCACCCTAGATACGCTCGCCTGGAACCGCAAGGCCCAATGGAACTACTATCCCGACGACCATATCGGCCGGCCTGTCGGCAAGGCCAAGGCCTTCCGGGGCCAGGAATGGCCGAGATCGTCGCCTCGCGCCCAGCCAAAATGGCCCTGGGCTCTCGACAACACGCCCGCAGGCACGAACGACTTCAGAAGCACGAAGCACAATATCTGGAGGGCAAGCCTCACGGCTACAGCCGGACGCGGGCTGCTGGTGCTTTCCGACTCTCACCAGAGCGCCCGTGCGTGGGTAGCCGGCAATCGCATTTGCCTGCTCGTTGCCTGTCACTCCAATGACGGCTCCGACAGTTTCTACAACATTGGCGTCAACCCGACCCGAATGCCGCTCGCGAACCGCTCGGTTGTCAAAGATACCGTCAGGCTGAGGCTGGTTGCACCGCTCGAAAGATAGGTCGAGCCCTGGTCCAGGACGAAGGAGTAAGCAGCGGCTCACAAGAAGAGTAAGCTGGTCTTCGAATTACTATAGGCTGCGGCGAAGGCTGGGCCGACCTCGGGGCCTGCTGTAGGCGCCTGCCCTTTTGCGGAGGAAATGGATGAACAAGGTCACTATCAACGCCGACCTTGGCAAGCATACTATTGACAAGAACATCTACGGTCATTTCTCCGAGCATCTCGGCCGGTGCATCTACGAGGGCTACTGGGTCGCGGAGGACTCGCCGATCCCCAACACCCGCGGCATTCGGAGCGACGTGGTCCAGGCACTCAGGAGAATCAACCCGCCCGTGCTCCGGTGGCCGGGCGGCTGCTTCGCTGATGAATACCATTGGATGGATGGGATAGGGCCTCGCCAGTCGCGTCCGACGATGATCAACACGCACTGGGGTGGAGTCACCGAGAACAACCACTTCGGCACCCATGAGTTCATGGACCTCTGCGAGATGATCGGCGCGGCGCCTTACATCTGCGGCAACGTGGGCAGCGGCACTGTGCGTGAGATGCAGCAGTGGGTCGAGTACGTCACCTTCGACGGCGTGTCGCCGATGGCCGACCTCCGGCAGAGGAACGGCCGCGACCAGCCCTGGAAGCTTCCATATTTCGGGATCGGCAATGAGAACTGGGGATGCGGCGGCAACATGCGGCCCGAGTTCTACGCGGACACCTACAGGCGCTATCGCACCTACGTCCGCAGCTTCAGCGGCAACAAGGTCTTCACGATCGCCTGCGGCCCGTGCCACGACGACTACGAGTGGACCGAAGTCCTGATGCGCCTCGCCGCGCCCTACATGCACGGCCTCGCCCTTCATTACTACACCAACCCCGGCGAGGAGCGGTCGGCCACCCAGTTCACCGAGAAAGGCTGGTTTACCACGCTGAAGAACGCCCTGTTCATGGAGGAGTTGGTCACGAGGCACGGCGCCGTCATGGACCGATACGACCCCGAGAAGCGAGTGGCCCTGGTGGTAGACGAGTGGGGCGTGTGGTACGATGTCGAGCCGGGCACGAACCCAGGGTTTCTATACCAGCAGAACACCATGCGCTGCGCGCTCGTTGCCGGACTCACGCTCAACATCTTCAACAACCACTGCGACCGGGTACGCATGTCCAACATCGCCCAGACCGTCAACGTGCTGCAGTCTATGATCCTGACGGAAGGCGCGAAGATGATCACGACCCCGACGTACCACGTCTTCGAGATGTACAAGGTCCACCAGGACGCGACGCTTCTGCCGTCGGTCGTCGAGGCGGAGGACTGCGAGTTCGGCGGCGACAGTTTGCCGGCCGTCAGCGCATCCGCATCGAGGGACGCCGCCGGCGCAGTCCACGTCTCGCTCTGCAACATAGACCCGAAGGGCGAGAGAGAACTGGTCTGCAAGTTGCACGGGATGAAGGGGACCGGCATCTCGGGACGCATCCTGTGCGCCGGGGCGATGAACGCGCACAACACCTTCAACACGCCTCATAACGTAGTACCGGTAGAGTTCGACGGCGCCACGCTCGATGGCGAGGGGTTCACGGTCACCCTTCCGGCCAGGTCGGTGGTCGTTCTGGAGGTAAGATGAGCGTGGTGCTTCTCGCTGTGCTTAGCTGCGTCCTCGCGCAGGGCGCTCCGTCGGACTGGCATTTCGTACCTATCACCCCGGAGGACAGAATGGAAGACATCATCAGGAAAGCCGCGCACGTCACGCCTTCGCCTCGCCAGCTTGCCTGGCAGAAGCTGGAGTTTACGGCCTTCGTGCACTTCGGCATGAACACCTTTACGGACAGGGAATGGGGGGAGGGGAACGAGGACGAGAAGCTATTCAACCCCACGGACTTCGACGCCCGGCAGTGGGTTCGCGCGATCAAGGCGGCGGGGATCAAGCTCTTGATCGTCACCGCGAAGCACCACGACGGTTTCTGCTTGTGGCCGAGCAAGTATACCGAGCACTGCGTCAGAAACAGCCCATGGAAGAACGGCAAGGGCGACGTCGTCCGCGAGGTCTCGGACGCGTGCCGGGAGGCTGGCATCAAGTTCGGCGTCTACCTCTCCCCGTGGGATAGGCACGAGCCGAGCTACGGCGATTCCCCGAATTATAACCAGTATTTCAAGAACCAGCTCACGGAGCTTCTGACGAACTACGGAGAGATCGCGGAAGCCTGGTTCGACGGCGCGTGCGGCGAAGGCCCGAACGGCAAGCGGCAGGAGTACGACTTTCGCAGCTACTACGACCTCATCCGCAAGCTCCAGCCCAAAGCCGCGATCTCCATCATGGGGCCGGACGTCCGCTGGTGCGGCAATGAGTCCGGGACCGGCCGCGAGAGCGAGTGGAGCGTCGTGCCCGTCTCCGATCCCACGATGTACGCAGTCAGCTTCGACTGCTCTCAGGACGAGCCAGGCTCACGAGAGGCCCTGAAGCTGGCTGCAGAGAAGGGCGCGTTTCTCGTGTGGTACCCGGCGCAGGTCGACACCTCCATTCGCCCCGGCTGGTTCTACCACGCAAGCGAGGATAACCAGGTGAGGTCGCTCGACGAACTGCTCGACATCTACTACGGCTCCGTCGGAGGCAATAGCCAGCTCCTTCTGAACATCCCGCCCGACCGCCGCGGCCGACTCCACGACAACGACGTGAAGCGGCTCGAGGAGCTTGGCCAAGTGCTCCACGCCACTTTCGCAGACGACCTGGCAAAGGGCGCCAAGGCGCGCGCCTCGAACTCCAGCCGCCGTCACCCCGCCGCCAAGACCGTTGACGGAAAGGAGCAAACCTACTGGACCACAGAGGACGGTGTCACCACCGCCGCGATCGAGTACGACCTCGCTGGACCAAGGACCTTTAACCGCGCTGCGCTGCAGGAGTACATCGAGGAAGGTCAGAGGGTCGAGGAGTTCTTCCTCGACGCCTGGGATGGCAGCCAGTGGAAACAGATCGCCCGCGCCACGACCATCGGCCACAAGCGGCTTCTGCGGTTCGACGATGTGACGGCCCAGAGAGTCCGCGTGCGCATCACCCAGTCGCGGGACTGCCCCACGCTCTCGCATTTCGGCCTCTATCGCGCGCCCGCCGGTCCGTAGAGGAGAGACGCCCCATCCTGCGGAAGTGTCAACTGTCTTCCGCAAAGCTGCTCTGAAAGGGGACCCATAAATGAGACCCCCGCGCAGGGAGCTCAGGGCTTCGTGATATGCACGCCTGATGTGCGTCTCGGGCCTGCCACTGCCGCCAAGGCGAAGGCCAGGGGCCTCAAGCTGTTCTCGGTAGACGATAGGTTCCTCGGATAGGATGGAAAGCCGATGAAAGAAACAGACCACAGACAAAAGGGGAAGACACGGTTAATGATAGTATCGACAGTGGCGCTTGCGCTATTCACGGGGGTGGGTTCGATGGAGGCTAGGAGCTACTACGTCGCACCGAACGGAGACGATTCCAATCCTGGGACATTGCAGAAACCCTTTGCGACGCTTCAGCGGGCGCAGCAGGCCTCGCTGAAGGAGGCGGGGCGCAAAGCGGTGAGGGTTTTCGTTCGAGAGGGAACATACTACCTGCCGGAAACTTTGGTCTTCACCGCCGCGGATTCCGGCGCCAAGGCCGCTCCCGTGGTCTACCAGGCGTATCAGAAGGAGCATGCCGTGATCAGCGGCGGCGTTCGGCTGCAGAACCTCAAATGGGAGCCATACAAGGACGGCGTCCTGCAGGCCAGGGTGCCGGCGGGCTTCACCACGGATCAGCTTTTCGTCAATGGCGGACGCCAGCCGATGGCGCGCTATCCGAATTTCGACCCCAACGAGCCCATCTACAACGGTTACGCGGCGGATGCGTTCAGTCCGGCACGGGCTGCAAAATGGAAAGACCCTGTGGGCGGGTTTATCCATGCCCTGCATGCCTACGAATGGGGCGGCATGCACTATGTCATTACGGGCAAAGGACCGGATAACAAGATCACCTACGAAGGCGGCTGGCAGAACAACCGCCCTGTGGGCATGCACGCTGAACGCCGTTTTGTGGAGAACATCTTCGAGGAACTGGATGCGCCCGGCGAGTGGTTTCTCGACACTGAAACCAGCACGCTCTATTTCTGCCCGCCGGCAGGCATTGACCTGGCCACGGCGACGATCGAAGCCGTCCGACTGCGGCATCTTGTCGAGCTCCGCGGCACGGAACAGGCGCCGGTGCGGTTCGTCAGCTTCAAAGGACTGACCTTCCGCCACGCCGCCCGCACCTTCATGGAGAACAAGGAACCGCTGGTGCGCAGCGACTGGACTACCTACCGCGGTGGCGCGCTCTTCTATAACGGCACGGAAGACTGCATGCTGGAGGACTGTTTCATCGACCAGGTGGGCGGCAACGCGGTCTTCGTGAACAACTACAACCGCCGTTTGACGGTGCGCGGCTGCCACATTGCCAGGGCTGGGGCCAATGGCGTGGCGTTCGTGGGCGACCGCGATGCGGCCCGCGTGCCCCGCGATTGGAACGACGAATCCCAGACGTTGGCAACCCTTGACCGCACCCCCGGCCCCAAGACCGCCAACTACCCGGCCGACTGCCTGGTGGATGATTGCCTGATCTACCTGACGGGCCGCGTCGAGAAGCAGACGGCCGGAGTGCAGATCGAACTGGCGCAGGGCATCACCGTCCGCCACTGCTCGATTTATGACGTGCCGCGCGCCGGCATCAACATCGGCGACGGCTGCTGGGGCGGGCACTTGATCGAGTTCTGCGACGTTTTCGATACCGTCAAGGAGACCGGCGACCACGGCTCCTTCAACTCCTGGGGCCGCGACCGCTATTGGGGACTGCCCGGCCTGGACCTGAACGATGACCTCGCGTGGGAAGCGAACAAGGCCGTCGTGTTCCTGGACGCGGTCAAGACCACCATCCTGCGCAACAACCGCTGGCGTTGCGACAACGGCTGGGACATCGACCTCGATGACGGCTCAACCAACTACGAGATTCGCGACAACCTCTGCCTGAACGGCGGCCTCAAGAACCGCGAGGGCTTTCGCCGCGTGGTCGAGAACAACATCATCGTCAACAGCAGTTTTCAAGCGCATTGTTGGTACAAGCACAGTGGAGACGCAGTTCGCCGGAATATCATGTGGTCTGAACGCTACGAAGAGGCGGGCATGCCCCTGACGCCTTGGGGCAAAGAAATGGATTACAACCTCGTTCACTACCCGGGCATGACCGAACCGGCCCCGGCATTGGACCTTGCCGAGCAATCCAAGCATGATGCGCACTCCATTATGGCGGACGCGGTGTTCCTTGACCCGGCCAAAGGTGATTTCCGCGTGAAGCCAGGTTCCCCGGCTCTCAAGCTGGGGTTTGTGAACTTCGCTATGGACCAGTTCGGCGTGCAGAAGCCGGAGCTAAAGGCCATCGCCCGCACCCCGGAGATACCCAAGCTCTGAACCCCGGGAACCCGGGCAGGAAGTTGCCGATCGTGAAGCGGGTGGATTACGCCTGGTAAGCCCGGATTCGCGACATCTCCGGCCTGGGCGATCGCTCTGCCCATGGCTTGCCCGGGGAGTACGGCGTGCTCCTCCTGGACGTGCCTGCCACCAGCCCCGCCGCCAAAGCCGGACTGCAAAAAGACGATGTGATCCTAGCCTGCAACGGTCAGCCGGTCCGGACGATGAAGGACTTGCAGGAGTTGCGCGACGAGGCGGCCACCAGCATTCGTCAGAGCAACGCCAAGCCGCTCGGCAGCTATCGCTGGCTCGTTTGGGTCGTCACCCCGATCACTTCGGATGCCACCACGAACACCACCTTTGCGGAATTGCAGGTGATCCCGGCGGCGGTTGCCGCAAACAGCTAACGGCCAGACAGCGTAAGGGACCAAAAAGAGAGCTAACAGATGATGAGCAGATATCCCACCCGCGGACACTCGCGGTCCATGTGCGGATAATCGTCCTCGGAGGCCTCGCACGCTCCTCGCGCGGAGGATAGACGCCCCATCCTGCAGAAGTGTCAAGTGTCTTCCGCAAGGCTGCTCTGAAAGGAGATACATAATGAGAACGCTGCAGAGAAGCGCCGTTCTGGTCGGTGCGCTGGCACTATGCTTGTCCGCCCTGGTCGGCTGCCAGAGGGCTGGCAACAGGGGCACGAGTGGCGCCGCCCTGAAGCCGGGCGAGAAGGTCAAGGTCGGCTTCATCGTCAAGATGCCCGAGGAGCCGTGGTTCCAGTATGAATGGAAGTTCGGGCAGAAGTGCGCCGACAAGTACGGCTTTCAGTTGATCAAGATCGCGGGGCCGGACGGCGAGAAAGTGCTTGCGGCGATCGACAACCTGGCCGCGCAAGGAGCTCAAGGCTTCGTGATATGCACGCCCGATGTGCGTCTCGGGCCTGCCATTGCCGCCAAGGCGAAAGCCAAAGGTCTCAAGCTGTTCTCGGTAGACGATAGGTTCGTCGGGTCGGATGGAAAGCCGATGAAAGACGTCCCTTACATGGGGATAGCGGCGGCGGACATCGGCAGGACGGTTGGGAAAGCCCTTTATGAGGAGATGAAGAGGCGCGGCTGGCCGCTCGAAGGGACTGCCGCAATGGCGATAACCTTCGATGAACTCGAGACCACCAAGCAGCGCACAGACGGCGCCACTGAAGCGCTCGTTGCCGCCGGATTCCCTAAAGACAGAACCTACCGAGGCGCCGAGAAGACTACCGACGTGCCTGGGTCTCATGAGGCGGCGAACGTCGTCCTCACCCAGCACCCCGAGGTGAAGCGGTGGCTCATCTTCTCCGTAAACGACGAGGGCGTTATGGGCGCGGTCCGTGCCACGGAGATCAGGGGGTTCTCCGCCAAAGACGTCATCGCCATAGGCATCGGGGGGATAAGCTGCGTTCCGGAGTTCCAGAAGAAGAAGCCGACCGGCTTCTGCGCCACCTGCCTGATCAACTGCGTCCGGCACGGCTACGAGACCACGGAGTATATGTACAAGTGGGTCAAGGAAGGCAAGGAGCCTCCGAAGTATACTCTCACCCAGGGCACCATCATCACCAGGGACACCTGGCATAAGGTCATGAAAGACCGAGGAATGCTGGACTGAGCATGGGCGGCAGCTACCTGGAGTTCGATGGCATCAGCAAGCGCTTTCCAGGTGTAAGAGCGTTAGACAACGTATCGTTCGGGGTCGCCGAAGGCTCCGTCCACGCGCTCATCGGCGAGAACGGCGCAGGCAAGTCCACTCTGCTCAAGATACTGAGCGGAGCCTATGCCCCGGACGGCGGAGAAGTCCGGCTCGGAGGCCGGCCCGCCGCGTTCCGATCCTCCATGGACGCCTTTGCGATGGGCGTCGCGGTCATCTATCAGGAACTGCACCTGGTGCCCAATATGACGGTAGCGGAGAACATACTCCTCGGCCACTATCCGAACCGCTTCGGCTGGGTTGACAAGGCCGGCCTGCTCGCGGACACCCGGAAGCAGCTTTCCATCCTTGGCGAGCACATAGATCCCTCCGTGAAGGTTGGTTCCCTCTCCATCGCAGAGCGCCAGATAGTCGAGATAGCGAAGGCGCTTTCTCGGAACGCGAAAGTCATTGCCTTCGACGAGCCGACGAGCAGCCTCTCTCAGCGCGAAGTCGGCAACCTCTTCCACATCGTCGGCGAGCTCAAGAGACAAGGCCGGGTCATCCTCTACGTCTCCCACAGGCTCGAGGAAATCTTCCAGGTAGCCGATTCAGCCACCGTCCTGCGCGACGGCCAGCGCGTCCAGACTTTCGATAGGCTCGAAGGTGTCACGACCGACACGCTCGTCAGATGCATGGTAGGCCGGTCCATCAAGGACATCTACGATTACCATTCACGGCCTTACGGTGAACCTGCGCTGAAGGTGGAGGGCATCGCTGGTCGCGGTCTGTCGGAGCCGGCCGGCCTGGAGGTCCGAGAGGGTGAGATCGTAGGTATCTTCGGCCTGATCGGCGCCGGCAGGACCGAGCTTCTGAAGCTGATCTACGGCGCGGTTCCCGCGAGTGCCGGTAGGATTTGGCTGAAGGGCGTTCCGGTCGCCATCAGAGCGCCGGCCGATGCCATCCGCCGCGGCCTCGTCTTCTGTCCCGAGGACCGCAAGAAGGAGGGCGTGATACCGATCCGGTCCGTCGCCGACAACATCAACATAAGCGTCCGCCGTCTGTTCTCATGGCTCGGGTTCTTCATCAACGAGGTCCGAGAGCGGACCAACGCAGCAAGCCAGATCCGGAAGCTCGATATCAGGGCTGCATCCGCACGCCAGAAGATCGCCGACTTGTCCGGCGGCAACCAGCAGAAGGTCGTTCTTGCCAGGTGGCTTTCCGAGGACGTTGGGGTCATCCTCATGGACGAGCCGACCCGCGGCATTGATGTCGGCGCCAAGAGCGAAATCTACTCGGTCATCTACGAACTGGCGAAGAACGGTACGGCCATTCTGCTGGCCTCAAGCGAGCTGCCCGAGGTGCTCGGGATTTGCGATCGCATTCTTGTCATGCGTCAGGGCCGGCTCGTCGCGTCTCTGGACCGGGCGGACGCGACTCAGGAGAAGGTGCTTTCGCTGGCCCTGCCGACGACACAGGCTTCCAGGCCCGAGGCCTGCCCGGCATAAGCGACGTGTATATGAAGGACACCACTGCCACTGGCACGATTCCCGAAAGACCGACTGCAGAGAAGAGGCCGCCGGACCAAGCGGCGGGGCGGACTGCGCGCATTATCGCACTCGTCGCAGCGGCTGCCATGCTCATCTCGCTCGTCTCGGTATGGCGCGGCCTCGTCGGCTCGCTCCAGACCCTGCACTATGGAGCTCTGCCTGCCTACGCCACCGCACTTGGGGCCGTCCTCTTGTGTGTCGGCTCTCTCTTCCCGCATAGGAAGCCGCTTTCGAGCTGGACCATGCTGATCGGCGGTGTCATCGGCTGCGCTGCCAGCTGGCTGATCTTCAGCCGCCTCTCACCAGCAGGCTTTCTGGACTACCCCGCAGCGCTGGGCACAGGGTGCAGAGCCTTTGCCACCGCTTCCACCGCCGGGCTGAGCACCGGACTGTGGGTAAGCCTGATGCGCTCCAGCCGCGTGCGCAGTGCCGCCGAACAGTCGGAATCCGCAGGCATGCTCGTCGTCTTCCTCGTGCTTTTCGTGGGCGTCTCGATATGGGTGCCGAACTTCCTTACCGTGCAGAATATGAGTGGTTTGGCCGAGGCCGTCTCTATGGTCGGCATGGTCTCGTGCACAATGCTCTTCTGCCTGGCGTCGGGCCACTTCGATCTCTCGGTAGAGTCGGTCGTGGCAATGTCCGGAGTTCTGGTCGCCATGGTGATCACCGGCACCGGCAGCATTGGCGTCGGGGTCGCCGCAGCCATCCTCGCGGGCGGGATTGTCGGCCTCGTCAACGGTGTCGTCATCGCGAAGTTCAGGATCAACGCGCTGATCACGACGCTGGCGACCATGCAGATCGCCCGGGGCCTTGCCTTCATAGTCTCCGGAGGCAAAGCTGTAACCATTGCGAACGAGGACTTCTTTGTCCTCGGACAATCGACGTTCCTCGGAGTGTTGATGCCGGTCTGGATCACGCTCGCCTGCTTCCTCGCCTTCGGCATTCTGCTCAACAAGACGACGTTCGGGCGCAACACCCTGGCGATCGGCGGCAACGAGGAGGCAGCCCGCCTGGCCGGCATCCCGGTCGCTCGCATCCAGATGGCCATCTTCCTCATCCAGGGCCTGATCGCAGGCTTTGCCGGCGTGATTCTCGCCTCCCGTGTGACCAGCGGCCAGCCGAAGACTTCCGAGGGGTTTTCTCTGGCTGTGATCTCCGCCTGCGTGCTCGGCGGGGTTTCTCTGTCGGGCGGCGTCGGCACCATGCTCGGCGTCGTCGTCGGCGTCATGATCATGGGCATGGTGCGGAACGCCATGGACCTTCTCAACATCTCGCCGTTCTACCAGTACGTTGCCTGGGGGGTCATCCTGCTTGCGGCTGTGCTCTTCGACCGTTACAGGCAGGTGCGCCGCGCCAAACCCGGCCAGGTGTGATCCGCACGTTCTCCTACGAGCGGCGCCGCGCAGCTCGCTCCACGAGCCGAGCTCTTGCGTCCACGCGTGTTGCCTCAGAATAAGAATCGTACCGTAGCACTCACTGGTATGCTTGCGGTTCGTGGGTTTGCGGTCCCTGTGGAAAACGAGCTTACGCTTGGCCTAAGACGGGGGATGTGGTGGGGACAGAAAGAGACAAACCCCGTTAAAGGCATTATGGCATCCGACCAGCGTTTCCGTCAATGTGCACAGATCCGATCTCCACGTTACGATTCCTACGTGAGGCATCGATTCGATTTCGGTACGATCTATCGTGAGGCAATGCGCCACGTTGACACGCCGCCAACCTCCTCATATAATTGGCCTGGACGATTGCTGATTGCGGGAGGGTCGAGTCTTGCTGGCGCCGGCTGATTTCTTCGATCTTGAAGGATACGAGTTCCGAGGCCTGTTCGATGGCTGTGAGTTCGTCTGGCAGGCGCTGCTGCGGATCGGCGCGTTTGCGCTCGAGTGCATAACCGCGCTGGACGGCGAAACCACGATTTTCGGCGAGATCAGGTCAGGCGCCTACGTGGACGACCGGAACAGCGTCGTGATCGGGAAAGGCACTGTCGTCGAGCCGGGCGCCTACATCATGGGCCCTGCCATCATCGGGGCCGACTGCCAGATCCGACACGGCGCGTACATTCGCGGCGATGTGATCATCGGCAGCGGCTGCACCGTCGGGCACGCAACCGAGGTCAAGAACTCCATCCTGCTGGATGGCGCCGGCGCTCCACACTTCGCCTATGTCGGAGACAGCATTCTAGGCCGGCGCGTTAACCTGGGGGCGGGGACGAAGCTCTCGAACCTGCCGGTTGTGAGCGAGAAAGATGGCGTGACCGGCAAGAGGCCGAGCGTCAAAGTGACGGTCAACGGCGTCGAGTACGACACGGGCCTTCCGAAGTTCGGCGCGGTGCTGGGGGACGGCGTGCAAACCGGCTGCAACGTGGTGACGAACCCCGGCACGCTAATCGGCCCGCGCTCTCTCGTCTATGCTAACCTCTCCCTCAAAAAAGGCTACTACGGCCCGGACCAGATCGTGAAACTCAGGCAGCAAGTCGAACTGGCCGACAGAATGTGACGGGCCGTCCTGCGCCGATCGGCACGTCAGCCTCCGTGCCGCACGGCCAGCGGCATCCAGATCAGGTTCCCACGTCTAGGACAGCCAGGCCGTGTTGCCTCAAATAAGAATCGTACCGTAGCACTCACTGGTATGCTTGCGGTCCGTGGGTTTGCGGTCCCTGTGGAAAACGAGCTTACGCTTGGCCTAAGACGGGGGATGTGGCGGGGACACAAAGAGACAAACCCCGTTAAAGAAAGCTCCTTCCGGCCCCGTTAAAGGCATTATGGCATCCGACCAGCGTTTCCGTCGATGTGCACAGATCCGATCTCCACGGTACGATTCTTACGTGAGGCATCGATTCGATTTCGGTACGATCTATCGTGAGGCAATGCGCAGGCTTGACTGCGCGAGCAGATCGGCTATAATGCACTTAGAGATCGGCGATAGTCACCTACCGAGCGGCGGGGAAGCCGGCGGGAGGCCAAATGTTGAAACGCAGCGGTTTCACTCTTATCGAGCTTTTGGTCGTCATAGCGATTATCGCTATCCTGGCGGCCATACTTTTCCCGGTGTTCATGCAGGCCAAGTCCAGGGGTCAGCAGACGAAGTGCGTGTCGCACACGCGGCAGATCGGCACGGCGATAATGTCCTACAGCGACGACTACGGAGGCGCCCTTCCATACGCGTTCAACCAGACCAACTGGAGCATATGGTGGGAAGGCACGTTCAGGGAACGACTGAGGCCCCACCTCAAGAGCAAGGGCGTGCTGATGTGCCCCGTCAGAACCGCTGTTCGCGAATCCTGGGATCCGAGGCCGATCTCGCAGATAAGCCATTACGGCATAAACTACTATCTGGTCTGCGAAACCTCCAAGTGGGGCTTCTGCTATCTCTCGGAGATCAAGCGACCGACCAGGACAATACTGATCTCGGAGAACTTCGACGGGGATTGGTCCGCGGAACCATGGGACAACGCCAGTACAGGTCATGAGGGTCAGTTCTACCCCTACCACGGCGACGCGCAGGCTAGAGGGGGCAACTTCGTGTTTGGCGACGGACACGCGAAGTTCATGTCCGAGATGGAGACCGAGCGGAACGGGTTCGAGCTGTGGAGGAACGAGAGGTACTAGCAGCCCCCGGCTGCTGGCTGCCCGGGACGTCATCTCCAGTCCTCGCTTCGTCTTCCCGTAGTGTCGGAGCCTCCTGATACCTCCGACCTGCTTACCCGGTGATCATCTGCTCCGCGCGGTCGTTATCCTCAGTGCTGAAAACGGCGGTGGCAACTCCGCCGCCCGGGGTGACGGTGGCGTAGACGTAGCGGATGTTTATCCCTGCGTCCGCGAGCTTTCCGCAGACCTCGGAGAGCGCGCCGGGCCGGTCCGCAACCTCAGCAACCACCACCTCTGTGGTCACAAAGCCGTAACCTTCCTCCCGAAGCGCCGCGCCAGCCCTTCCTGGCTCGTTCACGATCATCCGCACGACGCCATAGTCGGTCGCGTCAGCCACCGAGATGGCCTTGATGTTGACGCCGAAGCGCGCGAGGCACCCTGCGATCCGGGCAAGCTCCCCCGGCCGGTTCGCGACGTAGACAGATAGCTGCGTATCCTTCATCAACGGGATCCTCCTCGTGAGGAGTATATGCCCTACGGAGGGTGGACGCAAACCGGGAGGACGGGCTCCCCGTCACCACTGCCCAAGGACCGGCTCCCTACAGCGCCCTCACATACGCGTTGCCAGGCACCCGCTTGATCACACCCTTCATCTCCAGCAGCGTCAGCGTCCCCGTCACCTTCGGGGCCGGAAGCTCGCTCTCCTGTATCACCTGGTCAACGTGCTTCGGCTGCAGTGAGAGCAGTTCCACAAGCTTCCTCTCGTCATCGGTCAGCGAATCGAGCACGAGCGAAAGCTGAGGAACGGCCTGCTCGCCGAGCGCGATTCCAAGCTCCTCCAGAATGTGCTGGGCCTTCTCGACAAGCTTCGCGCCGTCCCGGATGAGCGCGTGGCATCCCTCGTTGCGGATGTCATCGACGTTCCCCGGAAGCGCGAAAACGTCCCTTCCCTGCTCGGCAGCGAACCGCGCGGTTATGAGCGCGCCGGAGTCGTTCGGCGCCTGAACCACCAGCACCCCGAGCGCGAGCCCGCTGATGATCCTGTTCCTCGTCGGGAAACGCCAGGCTTCAGGCATTGTGCCAAGGGGGAATTCCGAGATGACTGCGCCCGTTTCGGCCACACGGTCGAAAAGGTCTTCGTGCTCTTTTGGGTAGGAGACATCGATGCCGCAGCCGACGACAGCGATAGTGCGGCCTCCCGCCGAAAGCGCTCCCTTATGAGCCGATGCATCGATCCCCCGCGCCCCGCCGCTCACGATCGTAAGCCCCCGGTTTGCAAGGTCTCTGGCGATCCTCTCGGTTATCGACTTACCGTAGACGGACGCGCGTCGAGACCCGACGATGGCCACCGAGAACCTGTCGGACTCTTGCAGCTCGCCGCGTACGTAGAGCACGACCGGCGGATCGTAGATTTGCCGCAGATTGGCCGGGTAGTCGTCGTCGCGGATTGTGACGAGCCGGATGCCCGACTCCTCGATCGCAGCCATATCCTGATCGAGGTCGGACGGCTCAGGCCCGAGCAGCTTCTCAATCGCCCGACCGGTGAGTCCCTCGACAGAGCGAAGCTCGTCCTCGCCGGCCGAGAAGACGCCTTGTGGACTGCCGAAACGGTTGAGGAGGTCCGCCGCCTTGCGCGGCGCAAGCTCGAGCTTGCTCAGCCGAAGCCAGGTCCGAAGCTCGGAAGGCTCCATAGGCTCAGTTGCCTTCGCGCCACATAGAATCCGGGGGCCCGGGCGGCGCCGGCGGCGTCGGTGGGGTGGGCGGCCCGCCGGGTCCCGTTCCCGGCCCTGGCTCACGTCCGCCGCGCCAATCAGACCCATGGGACCCGCGATCGTGTTCGCCGCGTCGCGTGTCACCAGGCCCCACAGGCCCGCCAGGTGGAGTAGGCGGCGTTGGAGGTGTCGCCCCCGTCCCCGTCTGGCCTCTCCTAGGTTGCTTGGGCGGCGGTGCCTTCCGCTCCTTAGCCTTCGGAGGCGGCGGCGCGGGAAGCGTATTATCGACAAAGAAGGACCATGTGTGGTTGAGCGTGTTGCCCTTCCAGTCCTTTGCCTCGATCGTGAGCGAGTGGCGGCCGTCGGACAACTGTTGGATCGGCTGGGTGATGGGCGTCTCGTAGGTCAGCTTCGAGGTTTTCACGTCGAACTTGCCTTCGACCGGCTTATCATCCAGCAGGAGCTGGACGCTGTTTGGATCCACTCCCGTGCTTTCATCGGACAGCGTGGCCACCACAGGGATGGGAGGCGAACCGGACATGGCAGCGCCTATCCTCGGGTAGACGTTGTCCACCTCCGGCGGGGTGTCGTCCGCCGCCTGGTTTCTGAAGCAGCGGAGCGACCCATCGTCGGCGACGACGTAGAGGCACCCGCCCGCTATCACTGCCGGCGCGGCGATGTCGGTGACTTCCACCTTCTGATTGTTGTTCCCAGCAAGCGAGGGGGAGGCCGTGTAGCTCCAGAGCAGCTTACCATCCTCGGTCGAATAGGCGCCGATGTACCCCCGATTGCATGCTACGAAGATAGCATCCCCCGCAATGGTAGGAGGCGCCGTCGAGCTTACGCCGATGTCCACCGGGGCAGTCCATCTCAGCTTGGCCCCAGTCATGCCCACGAAGTAGGAGTAAAGCTTCTTGTTGCGGCAGATGATGTAGAGCTCCTCGCCGGCTGCAGCAGGAGGCGAGGCGATGTCGGATGGAAGCGGGATGCTGTAGCGAAGCATGCCGTTCTTCAGGCTGAGCGCACAGATGGCCCGCCCCGCGCCTATGAACACAAAGTTGCCGACGACGACCGGCGCGCTCCGCACGGGTGACATCGGAAGTTGGTACATCCACCGAGTCCTGCCCGTAGCGACATTCGCCGCGTACACGTTGGAGTCCATAGAAGCGAAGATAACGAGTCCGGGAGCGATCGCAGGCGCTGCGTGAACGTCGTCTTTAGTGCGGAACCCGCTCGTCCACACCTCGGTGCCTGTGCGGGCATCGACGGCGTAGAGGCTGTTATCGTCCGAGCCGACGAAGACTGTCCCGCCCGTTACAACCGGCGCGGAGCGGATGGGTCCGCGCGTAGGGAATCGCCAAACGAGACGGCCCGTGTCCGCGCTCAGAGCGTACAGATGCCCGTCTGTGCCGCCGAAAAGCAGAAGGTCCTCCCAGATGGTGATCCCAGTCCTGATGTTGAAACCGAGCGTGTCCGTGGAAGGGTAACGCCACTTGAGCGTCCCCGTGGCCGCGTCCAGAGCAAACAGCTTGCTCCCCGCAGCGAAGTAGACCACTCCTCCCGCCACCGCCGGAGTGGAAGTGTTGCCGGTAAACCGCGACGTGTCATACTGCCAGCATAACGTAAGCGGCAGCGCCACTTGCTCAGGTGTATAGCCGGTCCCGGCTTCATCATATCTGGCTAAGGTCCAGTCACCCTCCGCCGCGAAAGCCGCCAATGCGGCCGCTGTGACCATGACCATTAGAACCACGGTCCGCGTGAAACCCATCGGATTCCTCCCACGAAACGAGCATCCTGGCACGATTATACCAGGTAACGACGCTCGCTAGCAAATGAGGATGCACGCTCCGTCCATCCACTCATGTAAGTAAGACAAGTCAAAGGGCCGGAGTGTTCCGCGGGGCATCCTACCAGAGGTCGAAGGAGATAGTGGTGCCGCCGACGCCCACCTGGGCTTCGCCGCTTCTGCAGTCCACTTCGAAGGCAAGAGGACCGAACGTGCTTACCGTTCCGCCGATCTTCCCCTTCCGTTCCACCGAGCCCTTCCCCATCGTCTTGAGGCCGGTTCCCGATGCCGAGACCTCGATCTCACCTCTGAAGGTGTACAGAGCGAGCGGCGTGTCAACCGAGACCTGACGCTCAGCCGAGCCATTCACGGCAACCGCCTGCTCCTTGACCTCGAAAGTTACGCCTACCGAGAACCCAGGGCCGAAGTTGATCCGTCCCCGGCCGCTGGCGCCGCCGCGTGGGCTTACGCTGATATTCGCATCGGAGACCGGCCTTGCACCGGTGTGGACGGCCCCGACGCCCCGCAGGCCGTCGCGGTCGAGCATGAAGCTTCCGTCTATCCTTACACCGCCCAGTGTGAAGCTTGCCCTCGTGCTTCCCGTTATGACCCTGGATGCCGACCGCGCAAGGTCCACACGACAGGTTCCGTCTCCCACGATCTCCAGCCTGCCAGTAGCACGGCCCGAGCCGTCAGGGTTGACCGTCCCAACGATCCTGCTCACTGTGAACCCGCCGACCGTGACCGACGACGGCCACTCTGCCGCAGCCGCCGCGCCGGCCGCGAGCGCCGCAAGCCCGATTACCAGTGTCACACAGATGATTCTCAGCATACCGACATCAGCAGACGCAACAGGTACCTTCTGCAGCCGAGGGCGCGAGTCCTTTGGCGCTGCTCGATGGCCGCCTCGCCCGGATCTAACTACCATCGGAGAGGTTCTCCCAATCAGATTGAGACGAAATTCCCCACAGATGATTGCTCGAAGCATGTTGACAACTAAAAGTGAACATGCTACAGTGTGGCAGGCGAACAGATGTTCGTATACCACGCGGCGGAGGGAAGCTGATGATCGGAGAGGATGCCACAGCCGGCCGGGACGCGTCAACCCACAACGACTGGAGAGAAGATACGCGCCGGAAGCTCGAGCAAGAAGCGGACCGGCTGCTCACAGAGTTGGTGGACGGAACACGGCCTTACACCGAGCGGCAGCTTGCAAGGAAGATAAGGCTCGAGGAGTCGAGACTGCCGGAAACGGACGAGACAGCCGTGCCGCAGGTGGTCGTCGATTACCTGCTCAAGCGGCAGGCCGAGCTGCTTGCGAGTTCGGCCCGGCTCAGCCGGCTGCAGGCCGCCGCACTCGCCCTCGCGCTGCAGGGGCTGAGCGCTCGCCAGATCGCCGTCCGTATACGAATCCCATACGGTATGGTACGAAGGGCTCTACGGGCCGCCCGGCGCAGGATAGCCAGCCGACCCTCACCCTACGACGGACTCTACGAGGTCTACTGGAGCGAGGTGAACAGGTACATCTACCGCAAGCCGAAGAAGACTGTGTGACCGCAGATTTGGGTTGGTTGCTTCGGTTGCATGCAGCCGAAGCAACAACAACCGCTGAACCCCGAACAGTTACGCCGTTGACTGCACTGCTTGAAGGCAGGTAGAATACCCTCAGAGGTTACCTACCACAGTGAAGATCAAGCTGATCGCCTGTGAGATATTCACGCGTGAGCTGAGCGTCGCGGCTGGACAGAGCGAGCACATTATCGATGCGACCTTTCTCCCGTTCGGCCTCCACAACGTTCCGCACGACCTTCGAAGCCGGATACAGGAGGAGATAGACGGCGCTGAGGGCCGCGGCTACGATGCCATCGCGCTCGGTTACGCTCTATGCAGCCGCGGCACCGCGGAGGTTGCGGCTCGAAGCGTGCGGGTAGTGATCCCGCGCGCTCACGACTGCATCACCCTCCTCCTCGGCTCCAGGTCCCGGTACGATGCCGAGTTCGCCGCCCATCCCGGTACCTACTACTACAGCCCCGGCTGGATCGAACGCGGCGACGGCGAGATCGACCAGGGCCATATCGCCGAGAAGGAGGACCTGGACGCACGTAGGCGTTATGACAGTTACGTCGAAAAGTACGGCGAAGACAACGCCAGGTTCCTCATCGAGCAGGAGACTCTGTGGCTTACGAACTACAGTCGGGCGGCGTTCATTGATACGGGCATCGGCCCGGTCCGGGTCTACCGCGACTTCACGCAGCGGGCAGCCGAGTCACACGGTTGGGGATACGAGGAGCTTGCCGGAGATATGTCGCTCATCCGCCGCCTGGCCAACGGCGAATGGGACGGCGACGACTTCGTCATAGTGCAGCCCGGCCAGCAGGTGGTCGAGACATTCGACGAGCGTATTGTCGGGGCGGAGCCGGTGGTGCCGATGAGCGAATGGACTCGCGAGGCAGCCGACCAGAAATGAGCCAATATGACGCGCCGGCAGGAGTCGAGGGCGACTTTCAACCCGGCTCTCGAAAGCGGGTGCTGAGGAACCTACTCGGCATCAAGCGCAAGACCGAGATGGACGCGGCGGAGAACGAGGCACTCAAGGCAGCTCAGGAGAAGTACTACAACGATCCTGGCATTACAGATGAGACTCGTTTCACTGCGGAACTGATTTGCGGGATGCATAGGGAGTGGCTCGGCGGCATCTACGAGTAGGCAGGCAGGCACCGCACCGTGGAATTGTCGAAAGGCGACTTCCGCTGGCCTCCGGCTCATTTGGTGCCTGTCAATATGGCCCGCAGACATGCGCCTTCGAACGCCGATGAAGCGGTGGCGTTCTCGGACACGATCCGCTGCAGAGCGGATGGTTTTCGCGGATACTTGTTTGATTCTGCAAGTCGAGCCATAGCCCCAGATCCTTTGTCGAGCTGTCTATGTTAGGTATCCATGCTATTATATCCTACAGCTCGGTTCTTCGGTAGGGCGAAAACAGATGACGGGGCACAGACCCTAGAAAGGCGAGAAGAGTCCTATGAAGAAGCTGTTCATGGTCGTGTTGATGATGATGTTCGCCATCGGAGCGGCGGATGCTGCGGTTAAGCTGTCCTACGTTGACCTGGTCAAGAGTCTGACCGATCTTGAGGCGTTGGCGGCGCTGCCCCCGGCCGGCGAGAAATGCCAGCAATGGTCGAGCTACGATCGCGCGAGCCGCTACGACGAGAAAACCGGCACCTATGTCGCCTGGGACGCCAACGACGACGGCGTGGGCATCGTCCGGACGGAAGGCGACAAGCAGGTGCTTGCCGAGATGGAAGGGCCCGGCTGCATCTGGCGGATCTGGTCGGCACTGCCCGGCCAGGCACACGTCAGAATCTACCTCGACGGCGCCGCAGACCCGACCGTAGACCTGCCCTTCTCCGGCTACTTCGATCTGAAAAACCCCCCGTTCACGTACCCAGCCCTGGTTCACGATGCATCGAGCGGCAAGAACTGCTACGTACCCATCCCGTTCCAGAAGTCCTGCAAGATCGTCGCGGACAAGGACTGGGGGGCGTACTACCACTTCACATATACGACCTACCCGAAGGGCACTGTGCTGCGGACGTTCAAGCGCGACTTGTCCCCCGAGGAGACCGCTGCGCTCGCTGCGGCCGACAGGTTCCTCTCCGAAAACCTCGGCACTGACCCGGCAGGCAAGCGCAAAGGAGAGATAGCTTTCTCCAAGCCGCTCATCATTCCGGCAAAGGGTGACATGTCTATCGCCGTGAACGGGCGGCGCGCTATCACGGCGCTCAAAGTCAAGCTGGACCCGGGCGCGATCGGTGATGCTGCCAAGGCCCTTCGCGAAGTCGTCATGAGGATCTACTGGGACGGAGAGAAGAGCCCCAGCGTTTGCGCCCCGCTCGGAGACTTCTTCGGCGCCGGCCCCGGCATCAACACATACAGGTCGCTTCCCCTCGGAATGCTCGATGACGGCACCTTCTACTCGTTCTGGTATATGCCATTCACGAAGAAGGCGGAGATCGAGTTCAGCAACGACGGCGATCGGCCATTTCCGATGGAACTCAGCATTACACACGCCCCAATCTCCAAATCAGCCAGCAGGACGATGGGCCGGTTTCATGCCCAGTGGCATCTCGACGCCTTCCTGCCGACCGAGCCGGAGCGCTGGATCGACTGGCCGATGCTGAAGACAACGGGCCGGGGCCGGTTCTGCGGCGTCGTGCTGAACATATGGAACCCGAAGGGCGGATGGTGGGGCGAGGGCGACGAGAAGTTCTTCGTGGACGGCGAGAAGTTCCCCTCGACCTTCGGGACCGGCTCGGAGGACTACTTTGGCTATGCCTGGGGCAATCCGGCGCTCTTCCAGAACGCTTACCACAACCAGACGATATCCGAAGGTAACGCAGGGAACATATCCGTCAACCGCTGGCATATCACCGATAATGTCCCGTTCCAGAAGTCGTTCGAGGGCTGTATCGAGAAGTACTGGCCGAATAAGAAGCCGACGCAGTACTCCTGCGTCGCGTATTGGTATCTCGCGCCCGGCGGCGGCGACCCGTATGACAAGGGCTACTCGGTCGAGGAGCGGACCTCCTACCGCATCCAGCCCCAGGTCTACCGAGTGCCGGGGGCGATCGAGGGCGAGTCACTCGAGGTGGTCGAGGTGACGGGCGGAGAAACCCAGATCCAAGAGTTGGATGAACGTTACAGTGGAGAAGAGCATCTGTGGTGGACCGGAGCAAAGCCGGGGGACAAGCTCGTCCTAGCGATCCCGGTCAACGACGCCGGTACCTACGAACTGGAGATGCAGCTGACTAAGGCAGTGGATTACGGCATCGTCCAGCTCTCGCTCGATGGCGTGCCGCTCGGCGGGCCGATAGACCTTTACAACGACGGCGTAATCCCGACCGGCCCGCTCTCCTTCGGACGGCGCGAGCTATCGGCCGGCACGCACAGACTGACCGTTGAGATCACTGGCGCGAACGAGAAGGCGGTCAAGGCCTACATGTTCGGGCTTGATTACGTGAAGGTGGAACCGGCGAACTAGACGGGAAAAGGCCGGGGATCTGGGGTCGAAGCCCTCCACCTTGATGTGCCGGGTTCTCCGGACCCGGCACTGAAGGATTTCCCGAGGCTCGGCCTCCGGCCGAACGCCCCACATCCCCGACCGCCGATCCGACCCGGACGCCACCCCCGTCACTTGCTGCCCGCACCAGGCCGCGCTATGGCTTGTAGTAGTACCACCCATAGTACCACGCAGGCGGATAGTAAGCCGGGTAGCCAAACTCCCGCCGGATTGCCGACCCCCAAGGGTCGTTGGGGTCGAAATACGGGTGCAGATACTCCTGCCACGGATCGCGGTAGAAGTTGTAGTAAGGACTGTACCCGTAGAAATCCGGTATTGGAACATAGTATGGCACCACGACGACCACCTGCTGCCCGTCCACGTTGGGTTGGGCCGCAGGCGCCGTTGCCGGCGGCATCGCAGCGCCCGCAGGAGCCACAGCCGCGAGCATCGTTGCCACAGAGACGACGAGTGCTATCAGTACGAACCCGCGCATGATCTTTGCAGTCATCTGACCAATCCTCCACAAGCCGGCTGGGACGCCTCTGGCCTCCGGCGTCCCCCACTTACTAGTGTACCCAGCTTCGCGGCGTCCGTTGTCTTGCTGTACGGCCGTCGTAGGAGGGGGCTGGATGTCTGCGGACCGCAGCGCCGGTTCACGTCTCCTGAAACGCGTCCCGGATAACGTCCACCGCCACCGGCTTTCCGCGCTGGAACCGGACCTCGACTACGTCGAACCGGCAGTCGGTTTCGGGTGGCAGCTCGCGGGAGGAGAGGTAGTGCTGAGCCGCTAGAATGAGCTTGCTCTGCTTTCGGTCGTCCACGGACTCGGCAGGAGAGGCAGCATCGGTCGAGCGCCGGCTGCGGACCTCGACGAAAACGAGCGTCTCACCGTCGCGCGCGATCATGTCGAGCTCGCCGTAGCGGCAGCGGTAGTTGGCCTCGAGGATCAGGCAGCCCCTGCGCGTAAGCTCGGCTGCCGCAAGCTCCTCAGCCTTCCTGCCTAGAAGAGTCCTCGCTGTGGGCAATCGTCCCTCAACCTTTGGGCGACGGGAGCGAAGCTCCTGCGGTGGATTCTGCAGACCCCGCGCTCCTCGATGGCTCTCAGATGCTCCTGGGTGCAGTAGCCCTTGTGCTTCTCGAACCCGTAGCCCGGGAACTCTTTGGATAGCTCCACCATTATGCAGTCGCGTGTGACCTTGGCGACTACCGACGCAGCGGCGATCGAGATGCTCCGCTTGTCACCCTCGACGACTGCAAGCTGTGGGCCGCGGACATCAGGTATGGGGTGACTGCCGTCCACGAGCACGATGTCGTAGTCGGCGCACAGGTCGTCGAGAGCGGTCCTCATTGCCAGGTAGGTCGCCTGGAGGACGTTCATCTCGTCAACCGCCTCGGGGCCTACGACGCCGACCCCGACCGCCGACGCCCCAGCCCTGATCCTATCGTTCGCTCGCTCCCGCTGGGCGGGTGTAAGCGATTTCGAATCGCGGATCCCGGCTGCGTCGAACTCGGCTGGGAACATGACCGCGGCAGCAACGACCGGCCCGGCCAGCGGCCCCCTGCCGGCTTCGTCCACACCCACGACCCGCCTCAGCCCGAGCTGCCACGCCCCCCGCTCGAACAACCACAGGTCTTCCGGCTTCCGGTCCCGTCTCTCCGGTTTCCGGCCTTCGCTGATCTCCGAACGGGAGCTTGAGACTGTCATTTGCAGGTCACGCCGCAGATATCCTGCCGAAGGCTTGACGCGCCGGCCCGGTCCTCGCGCCAGCCGAGCCCAGGCAGGCCCAGCCTCGTAACTGTTCAGGAACCGTGAGCATGGTCAACCGCAACCCGGCCATCCTGAGCTTGTCGAAGGGTGAGATGGGTTGCGCGGTCGCGATTGCGCTGCCCGACGGTGAACTGTTACCCAGCCTCATCTGTCGTTGTCGTAGAAGATGAGCGTGCCGTCGGCCCACGTGCCGTCGACCCACTTCGCGAGCCCCGGAAGCGTCCTCACGTGGCTGTCCAGGTAGACCGCAAGCCCCTTCCCGTTGTGCCGCGCCGCAACTCGGTCGATGGAGACGAACTCGGCGTTGTTCAGTATGGCATACTGCTCGCTCGACGGCACAAGCGTCTTATCGGTGTTCTCCTCGACGATCGCCAGCGCTTTGCTCGGACGCTTGAACCAGCTCATCGGAAACCCGTCCCCACTCCACGCTCTGCCCCAATCACCGTTCGGGAACTCGGGAGGGTGCGCGCACTCCCAGGTTATCCACGCGTTGACCGTGTAGCTGAACGCATGGTTCCTCGGCCCAAGTCCCAGATTGCTCTTCCTGGTGTCCGAAGGGCACAGAGGCAGCCCCCTGGCTTTACCCATGTACTTGTATAGCGCGGAATGCTTCCAGTTTTCCTCGTTGAACCCGAGAGCGCTGGGGTCCGAACTGAACGCGTTGAAGGAAGGGAGCTTGCCGCCGTTGTCGTCGACGTACATCAGTATGGCCCCGCCGATCTGCTTGAGATTGCTCGTGCACACAGTCGCCCTGGCATTCTCCCTGGCGGTCATGAAGATGGGGAACAGAATGGCGGCCAGGATAGCTATGATGGCTATCACAACCAGAAGCTCGATAAGGGTGAACCCTCGGTGCCCCAATCCCACGGGAAGACTTCCTCCTGTTCCGCCGCCGCTTGCCAGCTTTCTCGACTGCATTGTACCCCAACCAAGGGAGGTCGTCAATGTGGCTGCATGAGGCGGCATGCCGCCGAAGCACGGGAGAAGAGGCAGCGAATCCACGCGGTCGCCGGTCGTACCTGCAGGGGGACGCGTCTGCCGGACTCACCGGTCACGGTTGCAGGGGCAGACCATCTGCCGCGCGCATCCCGGCTGGGCTCTCCTCTGGAGCCGCAGACGGCCCGCCGGAAGCGCGTTCGGCCAATCCATTCGCGGCGGAATCACGCACCAGATCGCGGAACGAGCGAGCTACGACCTTCGGACCCGCGTGCGACGCACCGCCGCCCCGCCGAGTGCACACGCGAATGACACGAGCGTGAGCAGCCCCGCAGGCTCGGGGATATCCGTCACCTCGACCGTCCCCTTCATCCCCTGCACCGGGAACCCGCCTTCCCAGGTTCCATGGTAGGCGAAGGTGCCTACGTGGGTGAAGGTGTGCGAGAATGTAGAGCCGGGCGCCAGTTCGCCGGAGTTCCAGCTTTCGTATGGGTTCGTGTCGCTCACGCAGCCGTACTCGATCGAATTGGCGTCATCCCACTGCCACTGGACGGTGTCGTTGATGCAGATGGTGACCCAGTTCGGACTGAAGGACCCGTCCAGCACGTCCACAGTTGCAATTGCTGCCGCGGCGGGCAGGGCGGCCGCTAGGACGACCGCGAGAACGAGGAGCGCCTTGACCAACTTCCCCACCTCCTGTTATGTCGGTAGGGCCAGCCTCCCGCGAGCTTCCGACCAGGCCGGCTGGCGGCCTGCTGTCAGCGCCAGGGCTGTCCCGACGGCAGCATGCTTGCAAGAATCGTGCCAGTCCCTGGTAACACTACCTGACCCAGCTCATCCTGCCGAACGGCCAGAAGATGAACATCGCCCGCCCGACCACGCGGTCACGGTCGAGCGGTCCCCAGAACCGGCTGTCGCTCGAGTTGTTCCGGTTGTCGCCCATCATCAGATACTCGCCGGGCATTACCTTCACGCGCACCGGTCCGCCGTCCCTGATGACCTCGAGTTTCTTCTCGCGAAGGGACTTCCGCAGGACCGTGTAGATCTGCACGGCCTGGCCGTAACTCTGGGCATCGTAGTCGGACTCCCGCGGAGGCTCGACGATCGGATATGGGTTATCCGGGTCCTCGGCCGTATATGGCTCGTTCAGCACTTTGTTGTTCCGCCATACGTAGCCGGGGTGGATTTCGATCTGCTGCGCTCCGGGGAACGCCCGCGCCAACTCGTCCTGGGTCAAGCGTCTGCCGTCAACGTAAACCGCGTCCTTCGTGAGCTTGACGCGCGGCAGCGTGTCGTACTGGGCGCTGTAGTCGGCGAACCTCCGCTCGAGATCGTAGTGGCTGTGTTTAACGCCGTCGGCGAGGATGTAGCCGGGCGCAACGTAGATCTCGTCGCCCGGAGCGCCGATGACTCTCTTGATGAAATCGGTCTGTCCCGGCCTGCCCTCAGTGGCCGGCCCTCTGTCGCGTACCGCTTCGTCAGGCGCCTTGAACACCACTACGTCACCGTCTTTCGGGTCCCTCAGACGGTAGACGGTCTTGTTCACTAGGATGTGATCGTGGATTCCGCCCGTCCGCTGCTGGCCCAGAAGCGTCGGCTCCATCGAGGGCGATGGTATGTAGAACGCCTGCACGAAGAACGGTCGGATGATCAGGAACACAAGCCCCACTGCAATCGCCAGAGACTCGGCCATCTCAGCCGCCGACTTGGCGAACGAACCGCCCAACTTGAGCAGCGCATACCTGAGCACTATCAGCACCACGATGACTATGATCACCGTCGTGTAACTCAGGTTCGCCAGCCACTCAGTGATGTTGCTCATCTCTTTTCCTTGATCCTCGTAGCCTTTCCGACCTTGCCTCGGAGATAGTAGAGCTTCGCCCGGCGAACATCACCGCGCCGCGTGACCTCTATCTTGGCGATCTTAGGTGAGTGCAGCGGGAAAACGCGCTCGACTCCGACGCCGTTCGAAATCTTGCGGACTGTGAAGCTCGACCGCAGCCCGCCGTCCTTGCGTCCGATGACCGTGCCCTCGAACACCTGGATGCGCTCTTTTCCGCCCTCGATCACCCGCACGTGCACTCGCACCGTATCGCCCGGCCCGAACTCCGGACGGTCGTCCCGCATCTGCTCCCGCTCGAGTTCATCGATTATGTGCATTATGGTCCTCCTCGTCTGAGCCTACCCAGCGGGCAGGCCATCAATGAAACCGCATGGCGTACGCCCGAAGGCGCCCCACGCCAGTACGCCGAACACTCGCTGTGCGCAAGCCCCATTCCGGACTGCGGCGCCATCCTGAGCCTGTCGCCATCCTGAGCTTGTCGAAGGATGAGCGGCGCCCCAAAGAGCCGCACACTATGTACGAGCGTTATCCGGATCACGCATCACCGCTCTAAGCAGCTCTCGATCTTCGTCGCTCAGCCGGGCCTGCCGCAGCAGGTCGGGCCGCCGATCCAGAGTCCGCTCGAGCGACTTCATCCGCCGCCATCTTGCGATCTCCGCGTGATGGCCGGAAAGCAGAACCTCCGGCACCCGCCACCTGCGGAACTCCGCCGGCCTGGTATAGTGCGGGTACTCGAGCAGCCCTTCCGAGAACGACTCCTCGAGTGCCGATTCCTCCGCTCCCAGCACTTCCGGCAGCAGCCTCGCAATCGCATCCAGCACGACGAGCGCCGGAAGCTCTCCGCCGGTCAACACATAGTCTCCGATCGATATCTCCCTATCGACCAGATGCTCGCGGATGCGTTCGTCCACGCCTTCATAATGGCCGCAGATTATGATCAGGTGCTCCTCCTCCGCCAACTCGTGGGCCACAGCCTGCGTGAAGAGCTCGCCCTGCGGCGTCATCAGCAGCACAACCGGCGGCCGGGCGGGCGGAGGCCCTCCCGAGCCGATTCGTGGTTCGGCGGAAGCCTCACCCGCCCCGCCGCCCGCCGAAGCACCAGACCGGATGCTCTCCACCGCCTCGAAGACCGGCTCCGGTTTCATCACCATCCCGGCTCCAGGGCCGAATGGCTCGTCGTCCGTCGAGCGATGCCTGTCATGGGTCCAGTCGCGCAGGTTATGCACTCCGACTGTCAGCGCGCCCTTCTCCTGCGCACGTTTCAGTATGCTGAACCCAACCCCGGCCTCTATGAAGTCCGGGAATACCGTGACGACGTCTACCCTCATCCGCTATCCTTCGGCGGAGCGCCTAAAGTGTAAGGTGGAACGTGCAAGATGTAAAGTGCAGAGCGCTTGGCCCTCGATCACCCGACTATACACTTTACGCTTTTCACTCCCCCATGATCCCTTCCACCCGCTCCACTATCATCTTGCGCTCGGACAGATCGATCATCCGGACGACCTGCTTGAGCGCCGGGATCATCGCCTTCGGGGTCACATACACGTCGTTCGCCGGACCCTGCAGCACCTCGGTAACCGGTCCGAGGCACTCACCGTCAGTGGTGTATACGTCAAGGCCAACGATATCGTGCAGGTAGAACCGATCCGGCTCAAGCTCCTTCAGCTCCGACCGGTCGATCCGGAACTCGGCCCCACGCAGCTCTTCCGCGCAGTTTCGGTCCTCGCAGCCCTCGATCTTCACGAGCGCCCCGTTCCTGTGGAACCTGACGCTTTCGACCCGGACCATGCGCCCCACGCCGGTTCGCGGCTTGACCCACACTTCCGTGAGGTTCTCGAACCGCTCCGGGAAGTCCGTCTCAATCCTCACCTTCATCTCGCCGGCGATGCTGAACGGCGCAACCACCGTCCCAATCACAACGTCCGGCTCACGCTCGGCCGTCAAGACTCTTTGATCTCCTCGACAATCCCGTCCTTGATGAGAATCTCGGTCCCAGTCAGCTTCTCTATCAGGTTGTCTCCGACGGAGATTTCGACCTCGCCCTCGACCGTGCCCTGTTCGTACTGGGAACCGATATCCAGTCCCGTCACCTCGCGAATCCGACTCTCGAGCTCGGACCTCATCTCTTCGTGCCGGTGCCGCTCGCCCTCTATCTCCCGCCGCAGCCGGCCAGCTTGCTCGATATCGGTCTTTGCCACCTCCGGCACATATCGCCGGAGCTGGAAATCGAGCTGCTGCGACACCGACTCGACTCTCCTGAGCGTACTGCTCAGCTCGTCCTTCAATCTGTTCTTGAACTCCTCGGTGACGATCACCTTCACCGTCACAGAACGCTTGAGTCTCATAAGCCCTCCGTCCGGATCCTGAAGAGGCAAACTATGGGTTCCGACACGTGGATACGTGACGGCCGCCGCTTCACGCTCTCACGTCTAGGCAGGTCACGTTTCACGTCACGATATCCACGAAGACCTTCTTCCCGCCCCTGATAGCCGCCGCCTTGGCGACAGTCCGGATGGCGTTTGCGATCTTGCCGTCCTTGCCGATCACCTTCCCAAGGTCTCCGGGCGCCACATGCACCTCGTAGGTCACCGCGTCGTCCCGCGATACCTCGACTATTTCCACCTGGTCCTGCTCGTCCACAAGCGCTTTGACGAGCAGTTCGATTAGGTTCTTCAAGACTGTTCACTCCCTGGATACGGACCTCGCCGCCGAAGAATGGTTCCACCGATGGCTATGCTTCGTCGCAACCGCGCCGAAGCATACCACCCGAGACACGAGTCCCCTGCTACTCTGCAGGCGCCGCCTCCTCGGCCTGCCCCCGAGCGGAAGCCTCAGTCTCCGGCCCTGACTCCGCTGTAGCTTGTGCATTCTCCTCGGCGGGTCCAGCGGCAGGCGGCGCAGCCGCTGCCGCGGCCTCCGCGCCAGCCTCAGCCTTCCGCTTCGGCGCTGCCCTGGGCTTACGGGCCGCCTGGGCCGGCTTAGCTGCTTCCTCGCCCGCGGCTGCTTCTTTCTTCGTTCGTCTTCTCGGCTTAGGCGCCGGTGCAGGTTCCTCAACAGGTGCTGGCGGCACTGGCGCTGGCACCGGCTCCGGCTCCGGCTCCAGAACAGCGCGCCCGCCTCCCAGCGCTCCAACCCTCCTCAGCAGGCTCCGCGCTGTGTCGCTCGGCTGAGCGCCGCGGCCCAGCCACAGCTTCGCCTTCTCAGCATCCACCTTCATCGTCGGTGGGTTCGTCGTCGGATCGTAGTACCCGATCTGCTCGATGAACCTGCCGTCGCGCGCCGTCCGGCTGTCCGCCACCACGATCCTGTAGAATGGCTTTTTCTTCGCGCCCATCCGGCGCAGTCTGATCTTTACTGCCAATATGGACCTCCTATCACTGAGGGATTCCAGATCCGGGATTCCGGGTATCAGATAGGGCACACGCCCGCTTCCATCCGAAATCTAGAACCCGAAATCCGAAATCCGCATACTCCGCTTTCCGCCTTCCTCCATCGCGGCCATCTGGCGCATCATCTTGCGCATCTCTTCGAACTGCTTGAGAACGCGGTTGACATCCTGGATGCTCGTCCCGCTGCCGTCCGCAATGCGTCTGCGGCGGCTGCCGCTGATAATGGACGGGTCCCGGCGCTCTTGCTTGGTCATCGATCGTATGATCGCCTCGATCCTGCTCACGTCGCGGTCGTCGATCTTGACCCCCTCAAGCTGCCTCATCTGTCCGAAGCCCGGGATCATAGACAGAACCTGGTCGAGCGGGCCCATCTTCCGCATATCCTGAAGCTGGGCAAGGTAGTCGTCGAACCCGAACTGGTTCTCGCGTATCTTCTTCTCGAGGACCTTCGCCTGCTCCTCGCTCAGGGCAGCCTCCGCTTTCTCGATCAGGCTCAGCACATCGCCCATGCCGAGAATGCGCGAGGCCATCCGGTCGGCATGGAACGGCTCGAGGCCGTCCAGCTTCTCGCTCGTGCCCGCCAACTTGATCGGTTTCCCGGTTACGGTCTTGATCGAGAGGGCAGCGCCGCCGCGCGCATCGCTGTCGAGTTTGGTCATCACGACCCCGTCGATTCCCACGGCGTCATTGAACGCCTTAGCGACGTTGACGGCATCCTGTCCGGCCATCGCGTCCACGACGAGCAGCACTTCGGTCACCGGCACAGCGGCTCGAATCCGCTTTAGCTCGTCCATCATCTCCTCGTCGATATGCAGGCGGCCGGCAACGTCCAGGATGACGTAGTCATGGCCCCTGGAGTTCGCAGCCGACATGGCAGCCCGGCAGACCCCCACGCCGTCCTGATTGCCGCCCATGGCAAAGACCTTCACGCCAAGCTGTTCGCCGAGCGTCTGAAGCTGTTTGACGGCTGCCGGGCGGTACACGTCTGCGGCAACGAGGAGCGGGTTCTTCCCTTGTTTCTTGAGGCTGTGAGCCAGCTTTCCGGCCGTCGTGGTCTTGCCGGAGCCGTGCAGACCGGCGAGCATGATAACCGTCGGCGGCTTCTGCGCAACCGCAAGCTTCGCCTGTTCGCCTCCGAGCAACCCCACCAGTTCTTCGTGCACTATCTTGATGACCTGCTGCCCTGGGGTAAGGCTCCGCATGACGTCCTGTCCCGCGGCACGCTCCTTCACCCGAGCGACGAAGTCCTTGACGACCTTGTAGTTCACATCGGCTTCCAGGAGCACAAGACGGACCTGCCGGAGCGCCTCTTCGACATCCCTCTCCGTCAGCGCTCCTTTGCCCAGGAGCTGCTTGAACGCTTTCTGCAGTTTCTCCGTAAGGTTCTCGAACATCTCATCTGCCGCCCATGAGCGGCGCGCCGTACCCCGGCTCTCGGCCGCCGGGTTAGGCGCCAATCAGCAAAATCGGGAACGCAAGTCGCGCCTTTGGGAACGGTAGGCCAGCTGTCCGCTGCCGAAAGCGCACTCGGTTCCCTACTCTTGACCAGTATATCCGCAACCCGGCCCGTTGTCAAACGGGCAATCGCCTCACGGATGCACCTTGACAGTTGGGCCTCGGAAGAGGTAAGATTGGCTTGGTTCGAACGTCCTGAATTCCCCAGCGAACGAGGTAGCGCCAGTTGCCAATCATCGACATTGACGGCACGCGAGTGGCCTACGAGGACGCCGGAACCGGTCTGCCGATAGTCTTCATCCCGGGGCTGGTGGGTGGTAAAGACTGGTTTACTTACCAGCTCACAGGGCTTTCCCAGAGCTTCCGAGTCATCAGCTACGACCTTCGACCGGCGAGCAACCGAGCTTCGTACAAGCTTGACCTTCTGACCGAGGACCTCGCCCGCTTCCTTTCCGCTCTCAGGCTGCAATCGGCGGTAGTGGCCGGGCACTCGTTCGGCGCGATGGTAGCGCAGAGGTTCGCGCTGACCCATCGGGACCGCACCGACGCGGTGGTGCTGATCTCTGCGTTTCCGCGGCTCGGCGACGCGCCGGCTCAAGCGGTTGCCGAATGGCTCTGTCCCGGACCGGTCGAGCTGGAATCGGCCTTTCAGGCGGTCCTGCGGCGGTTCTTCCGTCAGAAGAGGCCGCCGCCCACCAAGGACCCAGAGGGAACGGCCTGGCTTGCAGCGCACTGCCCGCCTATCTCGCGCGCGACGTTCGACGCCCGCCTCGCCATCATCCGGAGGTTCGACTCGACCGACTGGCTTGCCGACATCGAGGCGCCGACGGTGGTCATAGTCGGGGCTTGCGACCATCCTCAGTTCCTCTCAAGCGCGCAGGTGCTGTACGAGGGCATCCCAGACTGCAGGCTGGAGGTGGTAGAAGACGGCGACCACTTCTGCTTCTACACCCGGCACGACATTGTGAGCGCGGTCATTGACGATCTCCTCACCGAGCGGCCAACTCGGTTTTAGGCACACATAATGCAGGAGCTGTTCGACAGCCATTCGCACCTGAACGACCGGCGGTTGCGGCGGGACGTGGACGGCGTCGTCCTGCGGGCGGCGGAGGAGGGTGTCAGCCGGATTATGTGCGTAGGCTTCGACCTACCGTCCAGCAGGCTGGCGGTCGAGATCGCCGGCCTGCATTCGGGAGTCTGGGTTGCGGTCGGCGTCCATCCGCACGATGCGAAGACGTTGAACGACGGGGTACTCTCTGAGCTTGCCCGGCTGGCGCGCGAACCGAAGGTCGTCGCGATCGGTGAGATCGGGCTGGATTTCTACCGGGACCTGTCGCCGCGCCCGGTGCAGGAGGCGGCGTTCCGGGCACAGATCGAGCTCGCGAAGGAGTTGGAGGTACCGGTGATCGTCCACGACCGGAACGCAGGCCCGCAGGTCCTGCGGGTGATCGAGGACCAGGGTCCTCCTGCAGCCGGCGGCGTCCTGCACTGCTTCTCTGGCAGTCTCGACCTGGCCCGGCAAGCGATGGAGCTGGGTTTCTACATCGGCGTCGCCGGACCGGTGACGTTCCAGAAGTCGGATGCGCTGCGGGCAGTCGTCCGGGCGGTGCCGATAGAAAGGCTGCTCGTCGAAACGGACGCGCCATATCTCACGCCCGAGCCGTTCCGTGGGCGGAAGGATAATGAGCCGGCGTTCGTCCGGCTTGTTGCCGAGAAAGTCGCCGAGATCAAGGGCATAGGCCTCGCCGAAGTCGCGCGTGTGACCACGGCGAATGCGCTGAGGCTGTTTGGGGGAGACTCGTCATGATCCGACCGTTCCAGCCGGCGGACTTGGAGCCGGTTGTAGCCCTTCTCAAGCGCACGCTCGTTGCGGACCCGATGACGGGCGCCGTCTTCCAGCGCAAGGTGCTGCTGGACCCGAACTTCAGCCCGGAGGGGGCGCTCGTGGCGGAGGTGGACGGCGCCGTCGCCGGCTTTGTCCTCGGACTCGTGCGCAAGCTGCCGATCGAGGACCAGGCTCCGGATTTCGACCGGGCCTGGATCACGCTAATGGCCGTCGCTCCCGAACGGCAGCGGCGGGGACTTGGGACGGAATTGTTGGGCCGCCTGGAGCCGTATTGCAAAGAGAAGGGCGCGGAGGCTATCTGGGTCTCGCCCTATGCTCCGAACTACTTCTCACCGGGGATCGATGTAAACGCCTATCCCGGCGCAGTCGAGTTCTTCAGGAAGAACGGCTTCACCGAGGTCTACCGCCCGCTTTCGATGGACGCATCCCTTCTCAAGGTTCGGACGCCCGACTGGGTCCAGGAGAAAGAGCGTGTTCTCGCTGCGGACGGCGTGAGCTTCGGGCCGTTCGAGCCGCGCCATATCTTGCCATTGCTGGACTTCATGCGGTCTGAGTTCCCAGGCGACTGGCAGCGGTATATCCGCGAGGCGATGACAGGGATCAGTCTCGGAAAGCGCGAGCCGGAAAGCATCTGGCTGGCCATCGAGCACGGCAAGGTGATCGGATTTGCGCAGCACGAGGCGGAGCACTTCGGGCCGTGCGGGGTCGGCGCGGATCAGCGCGGGCGAGGGATCGGCGCGGTGCTGCTCTTCAAGTGCCTCTACGCCATGCGCGATCGGGGCCTGCACAACGCGTGGCTCCTATGGACGGACGACAAGACGGCGAAGCTCTACAGAGAGGCTGGCTTCGTCGAGACGCGAAGGTATGTGGTTATGAGAAAGGTGCTAGGCTGAGCAGAGTTAGTTGAGAGTCGAGGGTTGAGAGAAGACCGCTCTGGCTTTGAGCGGCTGGCGGTCTGGCAGAGAGCCGTGGCTTTCGCCGGGAACGTCTATGAAATCACCAACGGATTTCCTCGGGAGGAGTTGTCTGGGCTAGCTATGCAGCTCCGGCGAGCCAGCGTATCAGTCGCGGCGAACATAGCCGAGGGAGCTTCCCGATCCTCTCGAAGGGACCAGGTGCGGTTTTTCGAGATCGCCTACGGCTCCCAGGCTGCCATTCGAGACGGAGGTCGCTTCTAAGTGGTACAAAAAGGTGTTGATATTCTAGCGATAGGCGCGCACGCGGGTGATACGGAGATATCTGCAGGTCTCGCGCTCGCGCACCACGTGAACCTCGGCAGGAAGGTGGCGATGTGCCATCTCACTCCGGGGGAGAAAGGCCATCCCAAGCGGCCGCCGGACGACTACGCGAGGCAGAAGCGCGACGAAGCCATGGCCGCTGCCGACGTGCTTGCGGCCGAGGTCTACCTGCTGCCCTACAAAGATGGTGAGCTTCAGGCGAACGACGAGGTCAAACTTGCCATCTGTGACGTCATCCGCGACTGCCGCCCCGATGTCATCATCACCCACTGGAAGAATTCCATGCACAAAGACCACGTCGCCTGCCATCTCTGCGTGCCGGATGCCATCTTCTACGCGGGCGTCGGCGCCTTCGAGCGAATCCTGCCGCCTCACCAGGTCAAGTCCATCTACTATGCCGAGAACTGGGAGGACTATCAGGACTTTGTCCCCGAGCTCTACATAGAGGTGAACGACGAGGACATTGCTCTCTGGCAGAAGATGGTCCGCAAGTACGCGCTCTTCCGCGGCGATGTTGTGAAGTTCCCCTACGTTGACTACTACAGATCGCTTGCGCGCGTTCGGGGGATCGAAGTCTACGCGCAGCACGCCACTGCCTTTGCCATCCCGCCGGAGGCCCGCAGACGAAGGGCGGCGAGCCTGACCCCATGACGGATCTCGAATCTCAGGTCTTGGCTCCCGGATCTGAGGCAGGTCGCGCTGACTCCGCATTCCGCATTCCGCGCTCCGCAGGCAGCCGCGGCCTGATCCTGCTTCTCTTGGCAGCATTAGCGCTCTCACTGTCTGCCGGGTGCTCGCGGCAGGAGCGGCGAGGCATCACGAACCTTCGCTTTGTGGCCTGGGGCAACGAGAGAGAGGAGAAGAGCCTCCGGTCGCTCGTCGCCGACTTCGAGAAGACGCATCCGAGTGTCAAGGTCGAACTGCAGATCGTCCCCTGGTCGCGCATGTTCGACAAGCTGATGATCACGACCGCCGGAGGTCGCCCGCCCGATGTCAGCCGGGTCAGCTCCACGTGGTTCCATCCCTGTGCAGCCAAGGGCCTGTTCAAAGACCTCGGGCCTTATGTCGAGTCGGACAGGTCGTTCGATCTCGGCGACTTCTACCCGCAGGCCATCGAGGCTTGGGGCAGGTACCGCGGCAAGCTCTACTGCCTGCCGACGGACATCGACATCTACGCGCTATACTACAACAAGGCCCTCTTTGACAGGGCCGGGCTGCCGTACCCGGACTGGTCGTGGGACTGGTCGAAGTACCTCGACGCCGCGAAGAAGCTGACGGTTACGGACGAGGCCGGCAAGCGCGTCCAGTGGGGAACCGCCGTAGACCAGTTCTGGCAGAGCTATATCCACCAGAACGGTGGATCGGTTGTGAGCGGCGACCTCAGGCGATGCACGCTCGACGAGCCGGCCGCCTACGGGGCGATCCAGTGGGAGAGCGACCTGATCAACATGTGCCACGTTGCGCCGACGGCGGAGGAGAGCGCGGAGATCGGCGCGCTCAAGCTGTTCGAGAACGGCAAGATCGGGATGTACATCAGCGGAAGCTGGGCTGCGGAGCTTCAGTTCGCGAAGGACAAGGTGCCGTTCACCTACGACGTGGCGCCGCTGCCGAAAGGCAAGAAGCGCGTGTCGTTCTTCGGCGGCGCGGCCTACGCCATCATGAGCCGGTCCGAGCACGATAGGGAGGCTTGGGAGCTTGTGAAATGGATGACCGGGCCGGAGTACCAGCGGCGGGCCGCGGTCGAGTCGCAGATCATACCCAGCCGCCGCTCCGTGGCCGAGTCCGGCGCGTATCTCAAGCTCGACAAGCCGCCGAAACACCGGGCCGTCTTCCTGAAGATGATCCCTTACGGCAGAGCAGACCCGCCCGTCCCCGTCGCCCCCGAGATGCGCGAGATCATCGGCGCCGAGCTTTCGCTCGCGATCCTCGGCAGAGAATCGGCAAAGACGGCGTGTAAGAAGGTTAGACCGGTGATCGATCAGTTGTTGAGGCATGGGGAGTGAGCAGCCCCAGGGCGACCTTGGCATCACCATTGGTGATTTCAAGCCTGCTGTCCGCCTGTCCGCCCGCCTGATATCCTTGTCGAGCGTCCACGGTGAAGGACAACGGGTCACTGAGGTGGTATAATCGTACGGGAGGAAATGGAATGAGCAGGAAGTATGCCAACCCACCGATCATTGAGGCGGTCTGCGAGTTCAGATTCACCCCCGATTCGCCTTGGGACCTCACCATTCCTGGCCTAGTATATGAGAAGATCGGGGACGAGTTCCCTGTAAAAGAACAACGTGTGGTCCAACAGGTAGAGATAGGCGAGACGGAGCAGGGGCTGCGCCATCAGGTTCGTGCAAGCGAGAGGATGTGGTTCTTGACTACCGACAGGAACATATTCGTTCAGTTGGGAACGCACTTGCTAGCGGTAAACAGTCTGAAGCCGTATCCAACCTGGGCTCGCCTCAAGCCACGTATCGAACGCGCCTTTCGTGCGGTCGTCGAGACTGTTGAGGTAACGGGGCTGGAGCGGACAGGTCTTCGGTACATCAACCGAATCGAGATTCCCGGCGAATTCGAGAAACCAGATGATTACCAGATTGATTTTGACCAATACTTCGAGTTTAGGCCACATCTCGGCCACAACCTGCCGCAGACTATGACGGATTTCATCGTGGGAAGCGTACTGGACGTAGGCAAACCGGGCGATCGATGCAGAGTACAACTGACGAACGCGGTTCGTGACAGACCCAACGTTGCTGCCTTCATCTTGGACCTGGACTACTTCCTCGCAGAGCGAGAGGCAGTAGCTGTTGATCGGGCACTAGAATGGGTCGAGAACGCGCATCAACAGGTCGAGGCGATTTTTGAAGGGTGCGTCAGCGATCGTTTGAGGGCGATCTTTGGAGAGGAGAAGTAAATGGCAACCGTGGCGCCCACATCCACTTTGGCATGCAGCACTGCCGAAAACCCATGGACGGACAGGCCGGAAAGGGTCAATGCGCAGGAACGGCCTCTCATGCAGCAGGAAGAGTTCGACCGGTGCTGGAGAGCATTCCACGAACAAATCTGGTCGTGGGCACTGCTGCCCATGAAAGGTGCGGACCAGACTCTGTATCAGCCCTCTTGTACAGAAGCGACAACTGGCGTGACGCCACGAATAGAGATAGCTCTCCATGAGGTGTCAGACCTTAGAGTGCTGATACCGCGGCCGTCCGACATCCGCGCCTACCTTCTTCGCTTTCCTGATATGGTGGGGGCCGTACCTCCCGTCTGCCGCGCCGCCAAGCGCCGGTTTCCCTCGGATACGCAGCTGTCCCTGGAACTGTATCGCGACCCGGAGATCGAGGACGAGTACCTGACCGTCTATGTCCGGCAGAAGCGTTATGACGAGCGGATTATGGATAGAATCGAGGCTGTGTGGGCTGAATGCGAGGGGGCAATTGCTGGAAAGTTGGGCTGGATTCTTGTGACCACGGATTTTCAGCCGCCGAGGTAACAAGACATGCCCTTCGATTGGCGTGAGTTTCTTGCGGTGGCACGCTTTCTCGCCGGACACGGCGGTATTGCCTTCTCTTCAGAGGCAGCTTGGCGGTGTGCAGTCAGCAGAGCTTATTACGCCGCCTACTGTCATGCGCGCAACTACGCGCGCGACAGCAACTGGTTCTCGCCCACCAACAAGCCGAAAGACCACGGACGCCTCCGAGCTTGCTTTCAGAAGAGGAGCATGGTAGCAGTCGCCAGTAGGCTCGATAGCCTGAGACAGTGGCGAAACGACTGCGACTATGCCGACGTTTACGTCCTTCCGGTGTCCCTCGCGTCGGCGCTCGCAGAGGCCCAGCAGATCATCGACGCGCTCTAGCCACGGTCTCTTTCGACTTAACGCAAGGGTAGGCTTTCTATCTTACCTGAAGACCCTGTGGTAGACTGTAGCAATACCTTACGCAGAACGAGACTAAGTCTGCACAATGCATTGTCCTGCTCAGAAGAGTAGCCGCCTTGCGCGCCGACAGGCCGTCGAAGGCCTCCTCTGCATCGCACCGTGGCTCGTGGGATTTCTCTGTCTCACGCTCGGCCCGATGATATTCTCGTTCGCCATCAGCCTCACGAAGTGGGACCTGATCAGCGCGCCGAAGTTCGTTGGGTTCGGTAACTACGCAACGATCTTTGCCGACGACTTCCGGTTCCGCAAGTCGCTCGCGGTTACCGCGCTCTACGCCGCGATGTCGCTTCCGCTCGGGATGATCGGATCGCTCGCGGTCGCCATGCTCCTCAATCTGAACCTGCGTGGGATGCGCGTCTTCCGGTCCATCTTCTACATCCCGGCCATCCTGCCCGGCGCGGCGGTGGCCATGCTCTGGTTGTGGATACTGAAGCCGCAGGGAGGGGTGCTGAACTACTTCCTCGGCTTCCTGCACATCTCACCCAAGCCCTGGCTCTCCAGCCCGGATTGGGCGCTGCCTGCGTTCGTCATAATGAGCCTCTGGGGGATCGGCGGAGGGATGATAATCTACCTCGCCGGCCTGCAGAGCGTTCCAACACAGCTCTACGAGGCGGCGGAGATCGACGGCGCCGGCTCCTGGAAGAAGTTCTGGACTATCACGCTTCCGATGATCTCCCCGACCATCTTCTTCAACCTGATCATGGGCATCATCGGCAGCTTTCAGGTGTTCACGGCCTCGTACATCATGACCCCGGGCGGCGGGCCAGGCTATTCGACGCTCTTCTACGTCCTCTATCTCTACCAGAAGGCGTTCAAGTACCTGCAGATGGGCTATGCATCGGCCCTGGCCTGGATTCTGTTCGTCGTCGTCCTCGTCCTCACGCTGGTGGTCTTCCGCACTTCCGCGAGGTGGGTCTACTACGAGGCGGAGGTGAAGCAGTGAGAGGAGAGAGGGCAAGGGGAGGAGCGGAGTCGGCTGGGCCCTCCTCTCCCTCCTCCCCCGGCGAGGCGCAACATCGAGATGAGTGTTCAAACCATACGAGCTAAGAAGCGCATTCGGACCCGCTCGGAGGCGGAGCGATGGAACCGCATCGCGGCCTACGCCGCCCTGCTCGTCGGCTCGGGGATCGTGCTGATCCCATTCTTCTGGCTCGTCTCCACGTCGCTCAAGGACACGAGCAAGATATTCCTCGACCCGCCGCAGTGGATTCCGAACCCGGTCAGACCCGAGAACTACGTGAAAGCGCTCTCCATAATGCCCTTCCCACTCTACCTGCTGAACACCTGCAAGATCACCTTCTCCTGTCTCGCGCTGCAGGTGCTTTCGTGCTCGATAGTGGCCTTCGGCTTCGCCCGGATGCGCTTCCCAGGGCGGAACGCGCTTTTCATCGTGCTGCTCTCGACCATGATGCTGCCCGCGCAGGTCACGATGATCCCGGTGTTCAAAATATGGTCTTCACTCGGCTTCTACGACACGTTCGTGCCGCTCGTGCTGCCGGCGGCGTTCGGATCGGCGTTCTTCATCTTCCTGCTCAGGCAGTATTTCATGACGATCCCGATAGAAATGGACGAGGCCGCACGCATTGACGGCGCCAGCACCCTGCAGGTGTGGTGGAAGGTGCTCCTGCCCCAGGCCAAGCCCGCGCTCGCCACCGTCGCCATCTTCTCCTTCATGGCCCACTGGAACGACTTCATGGGCCCGCTCATCTATCTCTCCACCCCGAGCAAGCGGACCCTCGCGCTCGCGCTTTGGGCGTTCCAGGGGCAGTACTCGACCGATTGGCACCTGCTGATGGCTGCCTCGACGGTCGTAATGCTTCCGCTCTTGATCCTCTTCTTCGCCGCGCAGAAGTACTTCATACAGGGAGTTGTGATATCGGGGGTGAAGGGCTAGCGGCGCCGCCCCAAGTCGGGCATTGGAATGCGGAATGTGGAGTGGGGAAAGGTGGTGGCACGACGGCCAGCCACTACGTCACTTCGGGCCTGCTTGATCCTCGCTCCCCGCTCCCCGCGCCTCTCCACCAACACCTTCGCCCGCGTGTTGCGTCAGATAAGAGTCGTACCGTAGCACTCACTGGTATACTTGCCGTTCGTGGGTTTGCGGTCCCTGTGGAAAACGAGCTTACGGTTGGCCTAAGACGGGGGATGTGGCGGGGACAGAAAGAGACAAACCCCGTTAAAGAAAGCTCGTTCCAGCCCCGTTGAAGGCATTATGGCATCCGACCAGCGTTTCCGTCAATGTGCACAGATCCGATCCCCACGGTACGGTTCTTCCGTTGTCTCGGGACACCGCTGTCCCGAAACCGTTGTTACGGCATGTCTGCGTTTCGATGCTTCGGGACGGAAAGCAGTCCCGAAGCATGAACTCGCTGGCTGGCTTTTCGTGCTTTCCTCCCTTTTCGCCCTTTCGTGATTCAGCGACTCCGGCTGCTGCGAATGCGGGACCCGTTCGCCGGTTGCCTTCTTCGCCTCTGCTCAGGTATACTTTATCCAGGCCGCAGTCCCACCGCAGTCCAGGTCAGCCATTGAGGAGGCAGAGGAGTGAGTCCGAATGGGTCGAAAGACGTGCCAGGCCGGGCTGGGCGCGCCTTGATCGTCTGCGCTGCGCTGACGCTCGCTTGCGCGGCGGTCGGCGTCGCTTCCGGCGCTGGCGCAGGCGAACCCAAACCGCCCAAGCCCGCGAAGGCAGCGAAGCTGGCGTCTTACACCGAATCCATCCCCGGCACGCTCGTGAAGTTCGATATGGTCGGCGTGCCGGCGGGCGAGATCGCCGTGACCGATCCGGCGAGCAAGGGAGCGAAGCGCCGCGTCAAAGTAGGGCCTTTCTGGATCGGTAAGACCGAGGTCACGTGGGACGAGTACGACGTCTTCGCTCTCCGCCTGGACGAGCCGCAGGCCGCGCCCGAGGGCAAGGATGCCGTCTCCCGCCCGAGCAAGCCCTATGGCTCGGTCGACCGCGGATTCGGCCACAAGGGCTGCCCGGTCATCAACGTCTCCTACTACGCCGCCGAGCAGTACTGCAAGTGGCTGTCGGCGAAGACCGGACGGAAGTACCGCCTGCCGACTGAAGCCGAATGGGAGTATGCCTGCCGCGCCGGAAGCACGGCGGAGCTCGGCAAGGAGCAAGTCGCCGCTTGCGCCTGGTGCTGGCAGGAGAAGACACATCCGGTGGGGACGAAGCCTCCGAACGCGTGGGGGCTGCACGATATGCTCGGCAACGTCGGCGAGTGGTGCACCGGGCTGGACGGCAAGCCCGTGCTCTGCGGCGGATGCTATGATGATATGGTCAAGGCCGTGAAGCCGTCGGCCCGCAGGTATCCCGACCCATCCTGGCAGGCCACCGATCCGCAGAACCCGAAGAGCAAGTGGTGGCTCTCCGACGGCCCGTTCGCCGGCTTTCGCGTTATCCGAATGGACCAGAAGTAGGTCCACGGATCAACATAACCAGGGAGGAAGAACAGGTTGAAAGGACAAGAGATGGACAAGGATCAGAACACACTCAACTCGATGTCCCGAAGGGATTTCCTGAAGGCATCAGCCGCCTCGGCGGTGCTCCTCGGCACGGGAGTGATGTCGATCGCCGAAGGGGCGTACGCCGCCGGGTCCGACCAGATACGCGTCGGGCTGATCGGCTGCGGCGGCAGAGGCACCGGAGCGGCGTTTGACTGCGTGGGCAGCTCTCCGGGAGTCAAGATCGTCGCGCTCGGCGACGTCTTCAAAGACAGGTTGGACGACTGCCTGGGCGCGCTCAAAGACGATCAGGATCTGAAGGACAAGATCGACATCCCGCCGGACCGCTGCTTCGTCGGGTTCGACGCCTACCAGAAAGTCATAGCGAGCGGCGTGGATATGGTCATCCTCGGCACTCCGCCCGGATTCAGGCCGACCCACTTCATGGCGGCCGTCGACGCGGGCAAACACGTCTTCATGGAGAAGCCGGTCGCCGTCGACGGCCCTGGCGTTCGGATTATGCTCAAAGCGGCCGACATCGCCAAAGAGAAGAAACTCGGAGTGGTAGCCGGAACCCAGCGCAGGCACGAGAACAGCTATGTGGCGACCATGAAGCGCGTGAACGACGGCGCTATCGGCGATATCGTCGCCGCCCAGTGCTACTGGAACCAGGGCGGGCTGTGGATGAATCCCCGAGAACCCGCATGGTCGGACATGGAGTGGCAGCTCCGCAACTGGCTCTACTTCACCTGGCTCTCCGGCGACCACATCGTCGAGCAGCACGTGCATAACCTCGACGTCGTCAACTGGGCCATGAAGGCACATCCGGTCAGGGCGCTCGGGATGGGAGGCCGCCAGGTTCGCACCGATCCGGCCTTCGGCCACATCTACGACCACTTTGCCATCGAGTACGAGTATCCGAACGGAGCACGCGTGCTGAGCATGTGTCGCCAGATCGACGGCTGCGCCAGTAACGTTTCGGAGCGTGTGGTCGGCACAAAGGGAACGTCCAACTGCCACAGCACGATCCGCGCTGCAACCGAGTGGAGATACGACGGCCCTGACAACAACCCTTACGTCCAGGAGCACGCCGACCTGATCGCGAGCATCCGCGCCGGCAAACCGCTCAACGAAGCCCGGCAGGTAGCCGAGAGCACCCTGACCGCCATCATGGGCCGTATGTCCACCTACACCGGACAGGAGGTTACATGGGAGCAGGCCCTCAACTCGAAAGAGGACCTTATCCCCGCCAAGCTCGAGTTCGGCCCGCTTCCCGTCCCGCCGGTCGCTGTGCCCGGCAGGACGCCGCTTGTGTAGGGAGAGTTGAGAGTTGAGAGAGGGACGGGGCCGCTAAGGTCACGGCCGACCCGGAGGCGCGGTCGGCGACCGCTCCGAGTCCCGCCGCGATCCCGAGGCTGGCACTCATCCCGAGCCTCGCGCTCATCCTGAGCTTGTCGAAGGATGAGCCTGTCGAAGGATGCCGCGCTTCCTTGTGCGGCGGTTCCAAGCGCCCTATTGCGGAGGTTTAGGCTATGAAAATGCGAAGACGCGAACTACTTACACTCGGAGCGGTCGGAGGGGCTGCGCTCGCCGCTGGCGTCCCGGCTGCGGCCGCGAAGGCCAAGAACGACGACGCTAAGAAGGCCGTGCTCAAGATATCGAGCCAGGAAGGGATCATCCCGGGCAAGGACCTGCCTGAGAAGCTCGCCAGAATGGAGAAATGGGGCTTCGATGGCGTCGAGGTCTGGGGCGGCGGGCTTTCCGAGCGCGTTCCCGAAATCCAGTCGGCCCTGAAGGACTCCCGCATCAAGCTGAGCGCGATCTGCGCCGGCTTCGAGGGCTGCCTCATAAGCGACCAGGAGGCCGAGCGGAAGACGGCTGTAGAGAGCATGAAGGAGATACTGACCGCAGCCGGCCAGCTTGGCTCGACCGGCCTGATCTTCGTTCCCGCCTTCAACGGCCAGACCAAGCTCGATCACGTGGAAGGCCGGAGGATACTGGTCGATCAGCTTCCCGACCTGGCCGAGCACGCGGTGAAGTGCGGCACAAGGCTCCTGATGGAGCCGCTCAACCGGGGAGAGGCCTGGTTCCTCCGCCAGCTCGCCGATGCCGCCGCCATCTGCCGCGACGCCAAGCATCCGGGCGCCTGCGTGATGGGTGATTTCTACCACATGTACATCGAGGAGCCGAGCGACATGGGCGCGTTCATCTCCGCCGGGTCGTATCTCCATCACATCCATCTGGCATCGATCAAGCGGAACCTTCCAGGCCAGGACGAGCGGGACTACACGAACGGGTTCAAGGGCCTGAAGATGATCGGGTACCAGGATTACTGCAGCCTGGAGTGCGGAGTCATCGGAGACCGTGAGGTCGAGCTGCCGAAGTGCGTGAAGTTCCTGCGGAGCCAGTGGGAGAAAGCGTAGGTAAGCGGCGAGCCGTGAGTTACGGGCGGCTAGCTGTGCGGGTTGTGCTCGTAGGGCTGCTCGCGGGTGCGGCTTTGCTGACCGCAGTTGGAGCGGGGGCACTGGGCGCCGGCCCGATGCCGTCCCGGACCCCGCTCCGGCGTTTCGAGTACTCCGAGGTCGCGATGGGCGTGCGGGCGCGGATTGTCGCCTACGCCCGGAGCGAGTCCGCCGCCACGTCCGCCTGCCGCGCCGCCTTGCAGCGGATCGCCGACCTGGAAGACGCGATGAGCGACTATCGGCCTGCGAGCGAGCTTATGCGCCTCTCGGCCAAGGCCGGCGGCCCGCCGGTCCGTGTGAGCAAGGACCTCCTCTCTATCCTCCAGCGGTCTCAGGAGTTCTCGCGCAAGTCTCGGGGAGCTTTCGATGTGACCGTTGGGCCTCTGGTCAAGCTGTGGAGGCAGGCCAGGAGGTCAGGAGTCCTGCCGTCACAAGAGCAGATCAATGCCGCGCGGAGGCTCGTGGGCTGGCGGAAGGTGGCGATCGACTCGAAGGCATCGGCCGTCCGCCTTCAGACGCCGGGAATGCAGCTCGACCTCGGGGGCATAGCCAAGGGTTACGCATGCGATGAGGCTTTGCGCGTCCTGAAGGCTCGCGGCCTGAGGAGCGCGCTCGTCGAAATGGGAGGTGACATCGCTCTCGGCGACCCTCCGCCCGGCCGGAGAGGCTGGGAGATCGAGATAGCCAACGCAGCTCATCCGGCGCACCGCCGCCTGGTCCTCTCGAACGTCGCCGTTTCCTCCTCAGGAGACACGGAGCAGTATGTCGAGATCAACGGCAATCGGTATTCGCACATTGTCGATCCCCGGACGGGCCTCGGCCTCACGAGCCGCATCGCCGTCACCATCGTCGCCCCGGACTGCGCCACCTCCGACGGCCTGTCCACGGCTGTGAGCGTCCTCGGCGCCAAGAAAGGACAAGCGCTCGTGAAGACTTACCCCGGCGTCCATGCTTACATACGTAAGGTCGGCGGACCGTTGATGAACCGGGGCATCCATCCCCAGATCCACCTTGGCAGCCAGACTCTCTGAATCACGAAAGCGCGAAAGGGTGAGAAAGCACGAAACAGTCGGGGGAGGGAGCTCAAACAACGGAAAGCCACACTCTCTCCTTTTCGCGTTTTCTCTGCGTCTTGCGCTTTCGTGGTTAAACCTGTTCTCATAAACCTGCTATGCGCTCTCAGCCGGCTGACCTGGACTCCGGCTGCCTTTTCTGCTAACCTCTCATAGTGAAGCCAACGAAAGGTGAACGTCTGCAAGTGAGTGAGGTCTTCCACCTGTCCGCGAAGCCGATGCCGCCGCGCGAGATCGTACGCGCCCTCGAGTCCGGTTCTCCCGAGGTGGACCGCTACCTCGGGCAGGAGATGTACGTCAACTCCGACACGGGATACCTGGCTCGGCAGAGGCAGCGACTTGCTGAGACCGTGAGGCTCCACGCCGAGCGAGTGGGGGATCAGCCGACCTTTCTCATTCGCGCCCCCGGCAGGCTCAACGCTTTCCTCGAGTACCTCGATATGTGCGCGGGCGACCACATGTCCACCACCATCGACGGCGATATTCCAGTCGCGGTCTCGGTCCGGGATGACGATAAGCTGAACGTCGCCAATGCCAACCCGATCTTCCCATCCGACGAGGTCTCCATCTGGGCCGAGTTCGAGCGGTTCAGGAAGGCGCCGTGGGGACGCTACGCCTCCGAGATGGAGGACAACTGGGACAACCGATCTCTCGTCTACGCCCACTACGGCCGACATCAGGGCAACTGGCTGAACTACGTCCTCAGTCCGTACCTCCGGGTGATGTGGGAGGACCCGGCGCTCGGGCTGAGAGGGGCGGACCTGACGTTCGGCCCGGCCACCGCGCCGTTCCGTGCCGGCACAAGCTCATCCTCGGCCGTGGTCGTGCTGTCGTTCCTCGCACTCTATCTGTCCAACCGCGGCCGCCTGCCCGAATGGCCGGTGCAGCACGTCTGCAGGATGCTCGGGGAGGCCGAGTGGTACGTCGGCACCCACGGCGGCGCGAACGATCAGACGACCATCCTCCGCAACCCGCCCAACTGTGTCCTCTACAACCGCCATTCGCAGCCCGACCTCGACTCCACACCGCTTCCATTCCTCAGAGGCATCCACGTGGTCCTCGCCAACTCGCTCTGGGAGGTCAACAAGACGCTCGGCGGCAACCAGAGCTTCAACATGAGGAAGGGCTGGATGCAGATGGGCGACGAGCTCGTCAGGCTCATCATCTCAGCCGTGCGGGACGCGCAGGCCCGGGGCGCAGCGCGCGGCGGGGGCTGGCTCGCCAGGCTCGTCCATGATAGGTTCGGTTTCACGCCGGGCGGAAGGCTGCCGCTGCTCGAGTCGGATCCGGAGCTTTGGGAGAAGATAGAGAGGAACTACAGTAAGCTCGGCAGCCTGTGCGAGGATATCCTCGGTGTTCCGAGCGCCGCTATCGAGGAGCTTATCCTACTCCTCCCGGTGAAGATAACGCCGGACGAAGCGGGCCGCATCCTCGGCAAGGACCGCAAGACCATCGAACGGGTCTACACCCGCCCGCGCAGGAAGATCGGCGGCTACCACATCCGCACGACGGCCAGGTTCTTCTACAAGGAAAACGTTATGGGAAGGGCGTTGGAGCGGATATTCCTCGAGGCCGAAAGCCGTGTAAGCTCCGGCGATCTCTCGCCCGACTCGCCCGAATACGACGGTTACCGAGTTCGGGTAGGGCGAATGGTGGACGAACTGCAGGACGCGCTCTGTTTCGACTTCCGAGTCTCGAATCCGCAGCTCGACCTGCTTCTCACCGTGGCCCGCCGCGGGCCGGGTTACCTGGGCGGCAAGCTGACTGGCGCGGGCAAAGGAGGGTGTGTGTCGATCCTTGTTCGCGAGAGCCTGTCCGGGGCAATGTGCGACTACCTCGACCGAGAATACTACGGCAAGCCCGGGCATTTCGAGTTCTACCGCCAGGTGCTCGAAGATGAGCGGTGTCACTCCCGGCCGGGCAGCATCGAACACGGCTCCGCCGAAGAAAGGCTCCAGATCCTGGAAGCCGCTCTTGCCTCGATCCCGGATCAGCGGCGGGTGGTCACGTTCAGCCGCGGCGCGTGCGCAATCGAGCTGCCCATGCTCGGCAGTGAGCAATGAGCAATGACTGACGTACGTTGGTGGCGCATATCAGGTGGCGATCCCGGAGTGCCTTCTCTCGGACCAGATACGTGCCCCACGTGCGGCAGGAGCGTCATCCGCCAAGCTCGGAGGGGTGACCCTTGTGGTTGCCTCCGACGGTGAACGCCGCAGAACCACTCCCCGGCGTTTGACTTGCCGGGAGCAGCGCAGGTATACTCAGTACAGGCCGCAGGCACTCCGGCTCGGGCTGGCCGGTCGAGAGCCGGTGCTGCCGAGTGCGGCGCCACCATCTCCCATGTGATGTTTGCGGGGAAGCGATTGCCGACGGATAGCAGCCAGGACAGCGGGATTACGACCGGACTCATCTTCGATATCCAGCGGTTCTGCATCCACGATGGGCCGGGGATCAGAACCACAGTCTTCCTCAAGGGCTGCGTGCTCCGATGCCTCTGGTGCCATAACCCTGAATCGAGACTGCCCGAGCCACAACTGGCCTTCTATCGGACGAGGTGCATCGGCTGCGGAAGCTGTGAGTCCGTGTGCCCGGACGGCGCCATCATCCCTGGCGAAGAGCGGGTCGATCGCAAGCTGTGCACGGTCTGCGGAGTTTGCGCAGCCGCCTGCCCGGCCGAGGCGCTGCGCATGGTCGGCAGGATCGCGACCGTATCCCAGGTGTTGGGCGTGGTCATGCGCGATCTGCCGTTCTACGAGACCTCCGGCGGCGGAGTCACCCTTTCCGGCGGCGAGCCCCTCTACCAGTGGGAGTTCTGTATCTCCCTGCTCCGCGAGTTCAAGGCAAACGGCTTGCACACTGCAGTCGAGACCTGCGGACTTGCTCCGTGGGAGAGGCTGGCTCGGTTCCAGCGGCGGACAGACCTCTTTCTTTACGATATCAAGGCCGTGGATGCAGCAAAACACAGGAAGTTCTGCGGCCGAGACAACGCGCTCATCTTGGAGAACGCAAGAAGACTGGCCGAGTCCGGCGCCGAGGTCATCTTCCGGGCGCCGCTCGTACCAGGCTGCAACGATTCGCCGGAAGACCTTCGACTGCTCGGAGAGTTCGTCCTCTCCCTTCCGGGCAGCCCGGCTCTAGAGCTGATGCCGTATCACCGGATCGGCAGCAGCAAGTATGAGGCGTTGGGGATGGAATATCCGCTCCCGGATGCGCCGCCGGCGCAGGATCTCAGCGCCGAGAAGCAGACGCTGCAGGAGATGGGAGTCAAGCTCGTCCCCGGGTAGGAAGCCGGGAAGAAGGGACCGAGCCGTGCGTAACCATTCAGGAACCGTGAGCAGAATCCGGCGCAGCCCGCCACCCTGAGCTTGTCGAAGGGTGCGGCGGGTTGCGCGGCCAGGATTATGCCACCTGACCCTGAACTGTTACAGCCGTGCCAGTCGCTTGCAACGGCGCTGCGCGCTCCGGAATGACCCGCCTACTTACCAAACCGACGCTCAGGCCAAGGACGGCCGCGCCCTCTCCTTCTCCGGCACACGAGGGTGTGTGCTGATGCCGATGTGGTCGGTATCGGGGGCTTCGGCGGGGCTGCGCCGAAGCATAGAAGGATAGAGCGCAATGTGCCCCCGCCGTGACGTGAACCCGCTGAACTGCAACACACTATGAAGGACGAGACAAAAGCCATCCTCTGCAGTCCAGAGTTGATCCAGACGCGGGACGCTCATTTCGTGCGCCTGAAAGCCCTCTTTGCCGGCGAGACCCCGGAGCACGTTTTCGCCCTCTGTGGATATGTGGGGACCGGACAGTCAGATCCCTACCTCGATCCGGAGCGATGGGTCGAGGAGGCGTTGGACGATCTCGCCGCGAACGCCGACCAGTTACGAGACGCGAGCGTCTTCCGGCCTCTCGTGCTAGAGTTCGATCCCTACGGTGTCCACTTCGTGGACCGGATGTTCGGCGCCGAGGTGTTCGAGCTTCACGACAAATGGAACTGGCAAGCGAAGTGCCTCGAAACCCCGATCGGCGACCTTCGGCCGCCGGACCTGGAGGCTGACGAGACCTGGCAGCTCGCCTGGAGGCTTGCCACGACGTTCGTCCGGGCGGGAGTTACGGTTCCCCTGTTCGGCCTTCCGGTCATCGCGAGCGCGCTCAACATCGCGCTCAACCTGTACGGCCAGAGCATCCTGCTTGCGATGGTAACCCGTCCGGAGGCTGCGCGCCGCGATCTCGAGGCCATCAACGGCGTCCTCTGCGAGATGCACCGCCGCTGCCGGTCGCTCCTGCCCGTGGATCAGCTTCAGCCCGTGATCGCGGCCTATCGGACGCAGCCGCCCGGCTTCGGTCAGATCTGCGGCTGCAGCACGCAGCTTCTCTCCGAAGGAATGTACCGAGACTTCATCGCTCCGCTGGACGACGCAGTCCTCTCGGTCTACCCGCACGGCGGCATGATCCACCTCTGCGGCGCTCACACCCAGCACATCCCAGTCTGGCGCGAGATGAAGTCGCTGCGAGCCATCCAACTCAACGACCGCGCAGCCGACGACCTGCCCATCTACTTCCGTGAGCTGCGCGAGGACCAGGTCTTCTACGTCAACCCGTGCGACGGCATGCCGGTTGAGCGGATAATGGCAATAACCGGCGGCCGCAGGACCGTCATTGTCGCCGACTTGACGGAACCTCTCCTGACCTCGTGAACGCCACAGCCGAGCCCCGCCCTTCGACAGTCTCAGGATGCTCAGGATGGCCGGGTTGCGCGGTCGGGGCTGTATTGCCGAATCCTGAACAGTTACCCGACTCGGCGGAAGTGAGGATCAGGAGAGATCAGAACGTCGCCGTCCCGGCCTCTCGCCTCTCAGTTCCCACCTCTCATTACCAGCCGCTCTCCGGCCTTCGTATCGAGCTCCGCTATTCCTCGATCGTCCACCGCGAGCGGCACGGCCTTTCCCGACTTACCCCTTCGCACGGACGCCTTCGGCCATGGGCTGAGCATGCGGAGCCTGCCGCCGACCGTTGAGATGATCTCGACCTCCTTGACTCCACCATCAGCCTGGCGCGCGGACACCAGGAACCCGCCCTGCGCGCGAAGGTTCTTGAAGCTGCCAGCCTTCTCTTTCGGCCAGGCCGGGAATACTCGGATTATGTCGCCCACGCTCTGCAGCAGCAGCTCCGAGACGGCGGTCGCGGCCGGGAACTGCTCCGTGAAGTGACCGCATTGGTCGCCGGGCACGAGCGTCAGTGTTCCATTCGGTCTCGAACGGTACTGCATCTCCTTCTTGATCCACTCCCACGTTCCCGGCAGGCTCATCCGGGCGCGGGCAAGGCTCATGATGATCGAAGAGTTGTACCCGTTCCAGGCCACCCGCTCGATCGTCCGTGTGAAGAGTTTCTTCTCCGCCTCGCCCGAGAACCAGGTCACCTGCTCGCCTGGGAAGACCGGCACGACCGGTATGGCGATGTTGTACTCGATAGGCGGCGCATCGAGCACATCGACGACAATCGGGTCGTCCTCTTTGCTCGTCGGGTAATCCGGCAGCCGGCCAAGCTCCGTTCTGAAGCGCGCGGCGAGGTCCGCGTCGCGTCCGAGTGCCGCCGCGCCCTCGATGGCCGCGCGGAAGGTGAACGCCGCAAACGCTATGTCGAACGTGCAGTTCCGGTTGTACCTGAAGTCCGGGGTCAGGCTCCAATGCTCCGGGGAGAAGCTCGGCGCGAGGATGACCTTCCCCGACGCGTCCGTCTCGCACCTGTCCATGAAGTCGGCATAGAAGGTCGCAACGTCGCGAACGGCCGGGTAAGCGATGTTCTCCAGGTACTTCCGGTCCGGCTGGTACTTGTAGTGCCACCACAGGTTTTGGACCGCGAAACCCGAGACGCCGATCGTGTATGCGAACGGCGGGAACGCGTGCATACGCTGGTTCCTGCTCTTGCACTTCTCCGGGTCGGGGATTTCGTGAGTGAACACGTTATGAGGCAGGTGAGCGCCGCCGCAGCCGTAGGTCTCGCGGGCAAACCACCGGGCCCTCGGCAGGTATCTGAAGATCATCCGCTCGTAAGGCTCAGCCATCTCGACGTGGTTTGTGACATAGCAGGTCCAGAACGTCTGCTCGGAGTTGTAGTTCAGCGTATGGCTGCCGTGCCAGGGCGGGTTGTCGTTCGTCAGGCCCGCATACAGTCCTATCGCCTCGACGCCCGGTTTGCTCACGCAGCGCATGAAGTACAGATTCCGATACCAGATGTCCGTCAGCGGCTTATCGTCCAACTGCACCTCGCTTGCGGACCAGAACTTCTCCCATTCCTTCTCGTGCTGCCGTAAGAGCGTCTTCCGGTCCGCGGCGGCGGTAACTCTCGCAAACCTCACCGCTTCGTTCAAGAAGTCCTTGGATTCGAGAGAGGTGACGATGGCCACGGCGTACGTGAAAGTCGTGGGCGAGGCCGGGCCTGCAGGTTTCCGCGCGAGAGCGACGGCAAAACCCATGCCGGGCCAGTCGGGGTCTCCAGGCAGTTCCTGAGTGATCCACTTGACGCCCTCCGCTTCGCCCGTCTTGGGTTTTGGAAGGTAGGACGCCGGGACCGGCACGATGCTAACTGAAGCCGGCGTGGAGATGAGGAAGACGTTCCTCTGGGCAAGCGCCCGGACCTCGGCAGGCGGGACGCCGGTGCCGGGGCCGCTGAGGTTCTCGACCCGAGCCACGGCCCTGCGGATGTCCAGTCTCGCTCGCAGCCTGCCTGCCGCCGTCACGCGGCTCAGGTCAACGGCATACTCGCGGTCTGCCCCTTCGAACGTTACGCTCTCGAACCGGTTCTCGGCGCGCTTCCCGTCTGTGGTCCAGGTGTACAAGACTATGCTGCCGATCTGGTTCCCCGGCGGCAGATTGAACGTACGCTCCTCGCTCGCGGTCGGCATATCGATCCACTTGCTGCCGAGGATGACGCCGTCGGCGGCGGACATGACGTCTATGTAGAACCTCGCGTTGGACGTGCCTGATAACCTCACGCGCAGCGTCGGAAAATCGCGGGTCGCGAGGTTCAGCGGCTCGAAGGCATAGCCGTTCGACGCCTCGGCCCGGCCCTCAATGCTCATAACGGCCGCCCCATCCCGGAACTCGACCGAGTTCTGGTCACCCTCTGCGCGAATCTGCCGCCACGACGGCGCGATCTCCCCTCCCTGGCCGATGATGACGTGAGCGCAGGCCCGTGGACAGGGATAGGGCTTGTCCCAGCTCGGGATCGGGCCTCCAAGCGGGCCGTCGAGCTTCTTGCCCTTGATGTCTATCTTCAGCAGCGGTGGGTCCTCCGACGTGTCTACCCGCGCGTCCCAGACATCGTTCTTGGTCAGCCGCAGGATGAGATTCGGTCCGCTCGAGTACAGGATGCCGTTGATGTCGCCGTTGCCGAGGATCAGCGAGTTCTCCATGATGTTGTCCAGCCGGTCCTCTGTCACGGCAGCAGCGTCGAGCGCTGAAAGATACGGAACCGCAGCGTGCGCGGGCGAGAATGCGACACTTGCTGCGGCAGTAATGGCCAGAACTGATGGGTACACTCTTCTCACTGTAGCTCCTCCGTGCTCCAAGTCAGGCCCCGCCGCTACCGGCTGGTTCCCTCGATCTTGAACCCATAGACTTCCTTCGAGGGCCGCCTCGACTCGTCCTGCAGCGATTCGGGAATCTCGATCACCAGCCCTTCGGCCGTGTTCTTCCAGTGAAGCGGCTCCTTCAGGCCGAGCATCCTGATCGGCGTGGCTTCGGCTGCTTTCACTGTCTTCAGCACGAGCCGCCGGCCAGGCCACCTCATCGCGAACGCGTAGATCGTTCTGTTGTCCTTGGTTCGGGTGAAGCGGATGTCGTCGCCCTCTTTCCAAAGCTCGCCCTCCCGCGGCCGGGTGTCGTAGATGCCTTCGCCGTCGACCTTGAGCCATGCGCCCGCGAAGGCGAAGTCCTCGATCACCGTCGGGTGCCACCGGCCATTCTCGTCCGGCCCGACGCCGACCATGAAGCTCCCGCCCTTGGCCACGGTATCCACGAGGTTCCTGACGATCCACGGCCCGCCTTTGTGGTTCGCGGCCTCCGGCTCGTAGCTGAACGACCGGCCGAGTGGGTAGATGACCATCCACGGCATGTTCGAGTTCTCTTTCGCCCCCGGCACGAATCCCTCCGGGGTGTAGTAGTCGCCATAGTTGCCGACGCCACGGGCGCGGAACATCACGTCCGGCTGGATTCTGCGCAGCTCGATCATCGTCTCGCGCATCTGCGGCCAGACCTTTGGTCCCATCCACATATCGAGGCAGACCATATCGATCTTGCCGTAGTTCGTCAGTATCTCCTTTAGCTGCGCACGGTGCCGCGCCATCATCCGGTCCACCTCTTCCGGGGTCGGATCGGGGGCTGTGAAGCCGCCTTTACCCAGAGCGCTGCCGTAGTCCTCGGGATGAGCCTTGGCATCGGGCGTGACGGCCGGATGGTAGCCGTAGGGCCGGAAGTCGGCGTCGAACCAGTCCGGGTGGGAGAAGTAGAGGTCGATCTTGATGCCCCACCGGTGCGCGGCGTCGCATATCTCCCTCACGATGTCCCGCTTGAACGGCGACTCCATCACGCTGTAGGCCATATCGCAGTCCTCGATCCTTGGCCCGCCCGGAGCCGTCCAGTTAATCCGCTTCCTCACGCGTGTCTTCGTATCGAAGAGCGAGAACCCTTCGTGATGCTTGGTCGTGAAGGCGAAGACCCTGAAGCCCGTGTCCTTGAAAAGCTTCATCCACTCGTCCGCGTCGAACCCGGACGGGTCGAACTTCTTGTACAGCTCCTGGTACTCCTGGCGCTTCTCGTTTGACATGTCCAGGAACGGCCACGACTCGCCCTGAAGATGCCACAGGGAGTACAGCCCCCAGTGGATTCGCACGCCAAACTTCAGGTCCCGAAATGCTTCCCTCGCCGCCTCGGGCGCCTGCTCGTACTCCGGCACCGGCTCCGGCTCGATGTAGGAGTCCACCGGCTTCCAATGGTCGTTCCACTTTCCGAGCCAGGCGAGCGGCCGTTCCTCCGCCAGCCCCCGCCTGTCCGCCGCGAACCGGAACGCTTTCCCGCCGACGATCTGGTCGCTCGTTATGGTCGGGCAAATGTACTTCTCGATATGCCGCACCACCAGGTCCGTCCCCGTGAAATGGTCCACATACGGCTTCATCCTTGGGTTGTACATCGCGTCGGTCAGGTCACGGACGAGGGCCAGGTTCAGGCCCGCCTTTGCAAGCCGCCTGAGCGCGAACGGCCGGCCCAGAACGCACATATTGGTGTGGACGCCCATGAAGATGACATTCGTGATGCCGCGCTCTCGGATCAGGTTCAGCGCCTCGTCTCCGTCCCCGATCGCGTCGCGATCCTTGATCTCGATCGTCTCGATCTCGTGCGTCCAGGGCTCGCCGCCGGGGCACTGTGGAACATCGGGGCACCCTTGGTCGGAGGCATCGACCGGAAGCGGCGGCTCCTCGATCGCCGCGCCTGGACTGCGCTCGGGATGAGATGGGGCCGAGAGTGCGAGCGCCCGCCCCGGATGGTCCTTGTAGTAGTCCATCGTCTCGCTCGGGCAGTGGATGATGAGCGCGCCGCGGCTGCGAAGCTCGTTTACCACTTCGTTCATCCGCGGGGCCATTTCGGCCACGCGCGCCGTCGCCGACTTGCACCAGTGCCGGTCCCACATATCGCAGATGATGACCGCCGTCTTGGCCGCATCCCAGCGCGCCTTCTCTAGCACCGGATCGAAGACCCCGCAGCCCGGGGCAGCTTCCTTCCGCCGCCGAAGCGTCAGTTCCAGCATAGCTTTTGCCTCCCGTTCGCCCGCGGCGCCCGAAAGCCCGCCGCCGGCGCAGATCACCGTGCTCACCACAATCAGAACTGCGGCAGTTACCGCCGCCTTTCGTCTTCCCATCGCCAGTGCCTACCGGTAGATGCATCCACGCGCCGCGTTTGCGTACGCCGCCAGGTTCTCGACCGGCGCGTCGAAGAAATGGTCCGATGCGCTCATTATGTATCCCCCGCCGATGCCGTAGCTGAGGAACAGGTCGCCGACTTCGCGCTCGATCATCTCCGGAGTGCCGAGCGTAAGCAGGTTGTGCTGGTCCATCCCGCCGATCAGCGCGCACTTCCTCCCGAGCGTCTCCTTGACGAGCATCCGGTCGGTTATGTTGCCTCCGACTCCGCGCGGCGAGAGAGTTTCGCTCACGTCGGCGCCGGTCTCTGCGATGAGATCCAGGATGCCCATCATCCCGCCGCAGGTGTGGTAGGCCACAAGATGCCCCTGCCGGTGCAGCGCGTCGTGCAGCCTCCGGTCATACGGCAGGCAGAACTCCTCGAAGAGATAGGGCGAGATGACTGTCGAAGACGCCGCGCCTCCTCCGGTCTCGATCAGGTCGAACCTCGCACCGGCAAGAGACTCCTCGATGAACTGCAGCTTCTTCGCAAGAAGCACGCCCAGAAACCGATGCGTCCACTCGGGGTCGTCTAGAGCAGCCAGAATGAGAGCTTCAGTTCCATACAGGCAGCACGCGTGCTGCCAGCAGCCGGCTTGGTCTCCCCAGACGAAGCCCCGAAGTATACCGTCGCCGCCGACCTGGTCATATAGCTTCGACACTTCCTGCCGGTCGACCTTCGGCACGGGGATATACGCGAGCTTCTCGATGTCCTCCGGCCGCTTGATCATGCATTCGGTAACCCATGTAGTCTGCTCGCTGCTTTCCGTGGTGTAGCTGAGCTCTCCCTTAGGTGTCGCCACGTGAAATCGGTAGATGCGGCAGCCCGGCTCCTCTCGGATCACATCCACGCTCACCCGCCAGTCCGGACTCTGAGGCGCGGTTGGTACGCCAATCGTGGCGACCTGCCCGACGGAGCCGAAATAGGCTATCGACGCGTCCATGCCCAAGTGCCTGAATGCTTCGAGCGCGCTCATACCGCCCATATAGTGCTTCAGATGGTAATCCTGCCACTGGTGGACGGTCACCGGGAGCCGGTCGGGCACTTCCCGGTGCAGCGCTCGCACCATTCTCTCCTTAGAGGTCATCGGTTGTCACCTCCGATACGCGCAACCCGAAATCTTCACCATCACCCTGGCCGGACATCCTACCTCGGAAGACTTCGGCTCGTTCTTCGAGCAGTCCAGGCACTCCATCACATCGTCAAAAGCCCTGGCGTCGCAGTCCTTCGGGCGAGTCTCCTCCACGCTTTGCGCAGACAACAGCGCCTGGTTCGGGTGCAGCGGCATCTCCCCCAAGTGAGGCATTGAATCTCTCCCTACACAGGAGTTCGACACTCCAACCACAAAATCACTCCCATGATTGTAGGACCTTTCGAGACAGGCGGGGCCGCGCCGAAGCACAGCAGCCCTGCCTCGTGCCCTCCGCCCCCTCATCCCTGACTCCTGAATCCTGACACCTGGCGGCGCCCTGTTGACACCCGACCCGGCTCGGGATAGACTAGCCATGACGAACCAGCCGGAGGTGACGTAAGGTGCGGATCGAGATCAACAGCTCGATACTCGAGCTTGTCGAGGGTGACATCACAGAGCAGACGACCGAAGCGATAGTGAACGCCGCGAACCGCACTCTGCTCGGCGGCGGCGGGGTGGACGGCGCAATCCATAAGGCCGGTGGGCCGAAGATCCTGGAGGAATGCCGCAAGCTCGGCGGCTGCGACCCTGGCGATGCCAAGATCACGACCGGAGGGAATCTCCTCACGTCCTACGTCATCCATACGGTCGGCCCAGTCTACCGAGACGGGAAGCACCACGAAACCGAGCTGCTCGCAAGCTGCTACAGGCGCAGCCTTGAGTTAGCCTCCGAGAAAGGTATACGCACGATCGCTTTTCCCTCCATCAGCACTGGAGCCTACGGATTCCCTCTGGACCAGGCATCGAGGATCGCGCTGCAGACCGTTATGGGCTATCTCAGCACGCATACCGGCATCAGGCTGGTGAGGTTCGTTCTGTATGGGGAGCGGAGCTTCAGAGCTTACGCCGAGGTGCTGGACGAGCTTACGCAGCCGGCGAACGAGAACGAGGCACCCGAGCCTGACGAGGAGGCTGGAACCACACAGGCTGAGTAAGGAAAAGGCCGCCTCAGGCTTCGCCGGAGGCGGCCAACGAACGCCCAAACTTTGCGGCGTCCGGTGCGCCCGCATAGTGGCATTAGCGACTGTTCAGGAGTCTAGCGCAACCCGGCCATCCTGAGACTGTCGAAGGATGAGACGGGTTGCGCGGTCGGGTCTGTACTACTGAATCCTGAACAATCACTGGCATTATCGGCACTCGCGCCCCGCAGCGCGATAGCAGATAATGCGTTATCTCGAGAAGGGCTGGATCAGGTCTGCTGCCCTCCTGACGGCTTCATCAGCTTGTAGAAGATGCCCATCAACAGGATAGTCGGCGCCCACTGCGCGACGAACAAGGACCAGTCCTTCTCCTTGCGCAGGAAGAGCGCAAGCGAGGCAAGGATCGACGCACCGGCGGCGTAAGCATAGACCGCACTTGGTATCATCTCCTGTACCTCCATGGCCGCCCGCGTAGGCTCCTTTTCGGCCAGGCGCCGTCTGCCGCGCCTGACGGCCCTTCCTGTTTCCTCGGCTATCCGCTGCTCCTCTGTCATTGCCTCCGCCATTGCTCCGTCTCCTCCCATCTCATCATCATGAACCATCGCGCCGTTGAGACTTACCCCGGCGCGCGGGAGGCGAAACGCGCGCTCGGCGCTCGTCTGGCTGGAGGCTGTCTCGTTGAAGTAATGAGATGGCTGACCTTCTAAGAATGAGTTAGGCAAACAGATCTTAGAGGAGGTCAGCCACAATGAAAGTTGCAGCTTTGGACGTGCACAGGTCTTTTTCTCAGGTATGTATTCTGGACAAGGAGTCGAAGAGCCTCCTAGACTTGGAGGTAGAAAGCA